>Ga0207695_10000051_pt1 | contig 399641 bp, 318 predicted proteins | sample KBSC54metaG_FD_184354 | JGI IMG/M metagenome (GOLD analysis project Ga0207695, IMG submission 184354) | Corn rhizosphere microbial communities from Kellogg Biological Station, Michigan, USA - KBS C5-4 metaG (SPAdes) (version 2) | ecosystem: Host-associated > Plants > Roots > Rhizosphere >...
TTATTAATTTTGACTATATCAGATATACGAACATCCATGCATAAAAGAAAATTCACAGGCGACGATCCCATTTATATGCAGGTAGCGGAAGGGCTGGAAAAGCTGATCGGCGACGAGACGCTGAAAATAGGCGACAAACTGCCGTCCGTCCGCATGCTCAGCGAGGAATACGGCATCAGCATGGGCACTGCCTTTCAGGCCTACTATCACCTCGAAGGAAAAGGACTGATCGAAGCACGGCCAAAATCGGGCTATTACGTCCGGTTCAGTTTGCGGCGCATGCCAGGTCTTCCACGCATATCGGAACCGGAGCCTGTGGCCAGCGAGGTCAGCGTACGCGAAATGATCTCCACCGTCTTCAGGAATATTTCGCAGGACGACTTCGTGAATTTTTCCATTGCGGCGCCTCCATTGAGTCTTCTCCCGGCTGCGCGGCTGAATAAGTCGCTGGTGCATGCCATCCGGTCTTCCCGCTCCCACGGTCTGCAGTATGAGGACTTACAGGGCAACCCGGATCTGCGTCGTCAACTGGCCCTGCTGGCGTTCCATTGGGGCGGCAAATATTCAGGTGAAGACGTGGTTGTTACGGCAGGTTGTATGGAGGCGCTCGTGATGTGTCTGAAAGCAACGACCAGGCCCGGCGATACCGTTGTGATCGAGAATCCGACTTATTTCGGCATTTTCCAGGTCATAGAATGCCTGGGTCTCAAGGCGTTGGAGGTTGCGACCGATCCGCTTGCCGGGATCGACCCCGATCACCTGGCTATGCTGATCGGGAAATTTCCCGTAAAGGCCTGTGTTTTTGTTCCCAGCTTCAGCAACCCCCTGGGTTCCTGTATGCCCGATGAAAAAAAGAAGGCCCTGGTGGAGCTGCTCACCCGTCATCGTATTCCACTTATCGAGGACGATATTTATGGCGAACTGTATTTCGGGCGCTCCCGTCCTAAAACCTGCAAATCTTTTGACAAGGAAGGATGGGTGTTGTATTGCAGCTCGCTTTCCAAATCGCTGGCGCCGGGCTATCGCATCGGGTGGGCCTTGCCGGGCCGTTACAAGAACGAAGTGACCCGCATCAAGATGATGCATACCCTGTCGGGTACGGCGATCACCCAACAGGCGATCGCCCATTTCCTCGGCATCGGCCGGTATGATTATCACCTGAAGAAACTGCGGAAGGCCCTTCACACGCAGTGTCTTAGGTATCTTCAGGGTATCCTGCAATATTTCCCCCCGAACACCAAAGTGTCCAGACCGCAGGGCGGTTTCGTTCTCTGGGTAGAGCTCGACAGGCAGCTGAATGCCTATCGTTTGTACCAGGAGGCGATGAAACACAATGTCTCCGTTGCACCGGGTCAGGTGTTCTCCGCGCAGGGCCAGTTCGCCAATTGTCTCCGTATCAGCTATGCCCGGCCCTGGGACGCCGAAGTCGAAGAAGCCCTGCGGATGCTGGGCCAACTTATCCGTAAAATGAGTAAATTAGTAGACACCAAAAACGCAGCTTTATGAACCTCGTACAACGCGTGGAACGCTGGGGCGACACCCACCATCCCCTATGGCTCGATTTCGTTCGCATTCTGCTTGGAGCCTTCCTTTGTTATAAGGGCATCGATTTTCTGATGAACATGGGGCAAATGCTGGGTCTGATCACGAACAAAATGTCCTTTGGATCTTTTACGGCGATGCTGATGAGCAATTATATCGCCTTCGCTCACCTGTTGGGAGGGATATTGCTGATCATGGGAGTGCTGACCCGGTTTGCCTGTATTGTCAACATACCCATCCTTCTCGGCGCGGTCTTTTTTGTCAATACCACGCTTTACAGACCTTTTTCCGAAGTGCTGGTATCGATATTGATACTGCTTTTGCTGATCCTTTTCCTCATTGTAGGAAATGGGAAGCTCCAGATGCTCACTTTCAGGGAAGAGAAACAATAGGTCACGATTCTCTGTATATTTTTTCTATAGCGCCATGGAATTTTTCCGTTACCACCTTTCGACGCAGGCTGAGCTTGGGGGTCATTTCCCCTGTATCGATGGTCCATTCGGCTGGCAGCAGCTCGAAGCGTTTGATCTGTTCCACATGGCTGAAATTGGTATTATAGCTGTCTACGATCTCCCTGTACAAGGTCAGTACCCGGGGGTTGCGGATCAGTTCCTCATTGGTACCGTCCGCGATCTCCTGTTGTTTGGCCCATGCTTTTAAATTTGCAAAAGCGGGCACGATAAGGGCGCCCACGAATTTGCGTTCGGGACCTACCACCATTATCTGCTCCACGTAGGGAGACTCTTTCAATTTGGTTTCGATCGGCAGCGGAGCTACGTACTTCCCGCCGCTGGTCTTGAACATTTCTTTTTTCCTGTCGGTGATCTTCAGGAACCTTCCTTCGACCAACTCGCCGATATCGCCTGTGTGGAACCAGCCGTCCGTGATCGCTTCGGCTGTAAGATCGGGACGTTTGTAATATCCCATCATGACGTTGGGACCCTTGCAAAGGATCTCGCCGTCTTCGGCGATGACCACTTCAAGACCGGGCAATATGGGCCCCACTGTTCCGAAAAGGCGATCTTTCACATCCATCCGGTTGACGGCGATGACCGGTGAGGTCTCCGTCAGGCCATAACCTTCGAGAATAGGGATACGCGCGGCGGTAAAAATGCGGATCAACCTCACCTGCGCGGCGGCTCCTCCACTCACGATCGCCACGATTTTATTTCCGAGCGCTTCTCTCCATTTGCTGAAGATCAATTTATTGGCTAATGAAAGTTGCAGGTTGTACGAGATGCCCATCGGTTTGTTGAGTTCATATCGTGCCGCCAGCCCGTGCGCCCAGAAGAAGAGCTTTTTTTTCATACCGGTGAGCTCCGCACCCTTATGCATGATCCTGTCGTACACTTTTTCCAACAGCCGTGGGACGGTGACGAACATCTGCGGTTTCACCTCTTTCAGATTGTCCCCGATGGTATCCATGCTCTCGGCATAATATACCGCCACCCGGCTGAACAGGTACAAATAGGAAAGCATGCGTTCATAGATGTGGTTCAACGGCAAAAAGCTGAGCGCGCGGTGGGTCCCCTGCGGCAGACAGGTGATGGTTGCCTGTACGTTGGTGAGGATATTCCGGTGGGAAAGCATGACGCCTTTTGGCGTCCCCGTCGTTCCGGAGGTATAAATGACGGTCGCCAATTCGTTCTCGCCGATCTGGTCTCTTATATTTTTAAGCCGTTCGGTTTCTTTGGCCGTAGGGTCCACCAGCAATTCCTTCCAGTGGCGTGCATTTTTTGCGGTTTCGAAGGTGAAGATCTCCCGCAAGGTGGGGACCTTACTTCTTATTCCCGCCACCTTTTGGAATAGTTCCTCATCATTGACGAAGACGTATTTCACCTGTGCATCGTTCAGGATAAACTCCAGCTCGAATGGAGAAATGGTGGGGTAGATAGGCGCCAGGACTGCACCGGTGCGTTGTACGGCAAGATCGAGCATGATCCATTCCGGCCGGTTTTTGGAGATGACCGCCACCTTGTCGATCCCCTCGACGCTCCGGTCCACTCCCGGGATGCCCAGTCTCAGCAAACCCGTGCTCAGACGCTGTACGATATCCGCTATTTCCGTCGTACTGTAGGTCCTCCAGACGCCGTTCTCCCTGGCCGCCAGCATGTCCGGTAAAGGATCCTTCTCCAGCTCAAGACAGTCGAATAATCGTTTGGGGTCCATCATGGCGATAGTTTATATGGTCAAATTAGGGAAAATATTACAAAATGTCCTTTCCCTGCCGGCGGCTCCCGCAAGAGCTTATCTTTCCCTGCCGGAGGCTCCCGTGAGAACCTACCTTTCCCTGCCGGCGGCTCCGGCTACCTGGTAATATTGTCCATCAGGTAACTTGAATATCCTTCCCTTCTGAAAATTGATAAAGCGATTGTATTCATCGCTATGGGTATTGGACCATGTCTGGAATGCCGGAAGATTTCCCGCCGCCCCAAAGATCCACTCATTGTAGGCCTCGAACATCCCTTCTTTCAACAGCTGGCGCTGATAATCGAAAAGGCGGAAGGGGTAATTCGATGGATAAGTATTGAACCAGTTGATAATGAATTTGGTGCGCAGTACCATCAGGGATTCAGCAGTGATCCCATCCCGGACGGTAAAGTTCAGCGGCGCCATAATATTGAACCATGCCTGTACGAAAGGGTTCTTCGTATCCTGATTTTTTTGCATGTCCGCATCGAGGAACAGTTTCTTATACCCTGCGAGCAAAAGATCCTTTATCTCCGCCGTCCGTTTGCTGTAGCTTTCAAGGTTGACGAAGATCTCGCCATATAACAATGTCCACACCTTATCATGTGTGAAGTAATAATATTTGGCCGCATTGTAATAGTTCGAGGAATAGTTGGGGTCGGTCTCGATCCCCTTCTCCCATTGACGGATGGCCGAAAGGTCCTGGCTGGCCCCAAGCACTTCTCCATATTCATTGTACAAAACGCCGCTGCGGGGGAAACGCTTTATTCCACCCTTGTAAAGCTTTTCACATTCTTTGCGGTCATCCTGCGCCTTATAGAACATCCCAACGATCTGGTAGGTCTGTACATCGGCATCGGACCGGTCGATCAGCGGCCTGGCAACGCTCAGCCCTTTCGTGTAATCCCTGTTCAGATAGTAGTTGAAAGAAAGGTCCTTCGATAATTCAAGATTTTGAGGATCCTTTTGCAACGCTGCGTTCAGGACTACGATGGCATTGGTATAGTCGCCCTGTTGGGTATAGGCGCGGGCTACTTCCTGGGGTGTTTTTCGCTCGGAAGATTGTGTTTGCCCCAGCGCCGAATAGCCGGTGATCAACAGGGCTACGGATAATAAAAGGATCCTGTTCATGCATTCGCGTTTTGGACGCTAAAGATACAGGTATTCCGCCAACCGCGCCCGCCATGGGATCCATGTGCGTTTCAGATCAAATGTGTCAGCAATCCGTCCCGCAGCTTGGGCTCGAACCAGGTACTTTTCGGCGGCATGATCTCCCCGCTGTCGGCGATATCGAACAACTGCCCAATGCTGACGGGATAAAGACTAAAGGCGGCCTTCATCTCACCGCTGTCCACCCTCCGCTGCAATTCCGCCAGCCCGCGGATGCCGCCTACGAAGTCGATCCGCTTATCCGTACGGGGGTCCTTTATGGCCAGCAGCCGGTCGAGTACGTTTTTCTGCAGGATCGTTACGTCCAGCACTCCTATAGGATCGGCGGAATAGGTGCCTTCCCGGGCGACCAGTTTGTACCAGTTGCCTTCCGTATACAAACCGAACTCGTGCAATTGCGCAGGCTGAAAAGGCTTGTCGACCTTCCCGATGAGAAAGTCCTTTTGAAGACTGTCGATGAACTCCCCGACTGTTGACCCGTTGAGGTCGTGAACAAGCCGGTTGTAATCCATTATCTGGAGCTGGTCCGAAGGGAACAAGGTCGTTAGAAAAAAATTCGATGCGGTGGAAGCCCCTGCCCCCAGGGCCTTGCGCACCTTGGCCGCAGAGGCTGCGCGGTGATGCCCGTCCGCAATATAGGTGAATGGCACTTCTGTCGAGAACAGCCAGGTGATGGCGTTCATGGTTTCCTCCTCATTCACGATCCAGACCGTGTGGCCGACCCCGTCCGACGCAGTAAAGTCATAGACGGGATCATGGTCGCGCTTCCAGCCTTCGATCAGATCGTCGATAGCGCTGATGTTTTTGTAGGCCAAAAAAACATTCCCGGTCTGCGCCCGTATCGTTGTCATGTGATGGATGCGATCTGCCTCTTTATCGGGACGCGTAAGTTCGTGCTTTAGAATGATCTCTTTTTCATAGTCGTCCACGCTGCTGCAACAAACCAACCCCGTCTGGCTTTTCCCGTTCATCGTCAGCCGGTAAATATAATAACAGGGCTTGTCCTCTTCGATGAGCGTACCTTTATCGATAAAATCCCGAAGGTTCTCCCGGGCCTTGTCATACACCTGCTGTGAATGCGTATCTACGTTGGACGGGAGATCGATCTCCGCTTTCGTGATATGAAGGAAAGAATAAGGATTGTCGGCGGCTTCTTCCCGGGCCTCCTGGCTGTTCAGCACGTCATAAGGTCTCGACGCCACGCGTGCGGCCAGTTTCGGTTCGGGTCTTAGCGCCTGAAAGGCGGTGATAGTAGACATAGGTTATGCTTTTTTTTGTGCGAAATGTTCCATCAGCCCGGTGAGCGTTTGCACACTTTCAAACGGCAGGGCGTTGTACAGTGACACGCGGAATCCGCCTACGCTGCGGTGCCCTTTCACTCCCACCATCCCGTTGGCCTTGCATTGCGCCAGGAACTCCTGTTCCAGCCGGGGGTCTTCCATGACGAAGACGACATTCATCTTGCTACGGTCTTCGTTTGCTACGTTCGGCTTGAAGATCGGCAGCCGGTCAAGCGTTTCATAGAGCAGGGACGCTTTTTTATTGTTGACGGCCTCGATAGCGGGCACTCCACCCAGCTGTTTAAGCCAGCGCAGCGTCAGCATGCAAACATATATGGGGAATACCGGCGGCGTGTTCAGCAGAGAACCGGCGGCAATATGTTCGCGGTAGTCCATCATGGTGGGTAAAGAACGTTTTACCTTCCCCAGGATATCCTTGCGCACGACCACCAAATTGACGCCTGCCGCCCCGATATTCTTTTGCGCCCCCGCATAGATCAGGGCAAAACGATTGAAATCCATCACGCGGCTCAGGATATCGCTGCTCATATCCGATACCAGCGGAACATTCGTATCCGGAACGGCATGCATTTCGGTTCCCTCGATGGTGTTATTCGTCGTATAGTGGAAATAAGCGGCCGATGACGGGATCTTGTATCCTTTTGGGATGTACGTGTAATTCTTATCCTTCGAGCTGGCAACCACGTCCACCTGGCCGTACAATCTGGCTTCCCTGATGGCCTTTTTCCCCCAGACGCCGCAGTCAAGATAGGCGGCCGTCTGGCCATCGTCGAGCAAATTCATGGGGACCTGGAAAAATTGCGTGGAGGCGCCTCCATGCAGGAACAGGATCTCGTGATCGCTATCCAGCCGCATCAGCTCGCGCGTGGTGGCGATCGCCTCATCGATCACCCCCTGGAACAAGGGGGTTCGATGTCCTATTTCCAGAATGGACAATCCCGTTTCATTAAAATTCAGGATGGCGCGACTCGCTTGTTCGAAGACTTCTTTTGGTAGGATACTGGGACCTGCATTGAAATTGTGAACCACGATGCTCGTTGTTTTTATTGAGCGCCAAAGATACCCTGTTACCGCCAAACGGGCAAACTACGCCTGTTCATTCACCTCCGCCACGCCGCCCGATATGGCGAATTTCATCGCATCGGCGGAACTGATATCCGTGAGTATCTTCACCCTGTCGCGCATCACGAAATACAAATGACCGGCAAAAGCATAGGCTTGCGGCACATATACCGCAACGTACTCCTGCAGATCGAATTCCCTTAGGTCTTCCTGCGTGATAAAGCCGACCTGCCATACATCCGGAGGACCGATACTTACAAGTACCGCTTTAGTGAACTTCCGTTTATTACCGGCAAATGCTTCGAAAAAATCCTTGATGGTGGAATAGATGAATTTAATACCGGGCGTTCGCTCGAGCAGACGTTCCGCGAATTCGACCAAACGGCTGACGATAAAAGAAGGCGAAATATATCCTACGATCAGCGCGATGACTATGAAAACGATGAAGCCCAAACCCGGAATCCGCTTCGGTTGACCCAGCTGGTCCGTCCCCAGCAGTTTTGGCGCCAGGGTATGAACCAGGTTGGGCAAAATGCCGTCCACCCACTGAAAAGTGGCGACCACCAGCCAGACCGTTACGGATATTGGAGCGAGAAGTAGCACCCCCTGTAAAAAAAGCCGGAAAAGCTTACCGGAGACTTGACGAAGAGTCATGTGCAGATTTTAGACCGTAAAGGTACTCTTTTGACCCTATCCGCCCGGTCCGCGGATGCGATAGGGGATCGCCGCCGTTTTGGTCCATTCACCGACAAAAACCGCCATTTACCGGCAAATTATGGACAAATTAGCGACGGAAACTTTGGTTACGATTAAAGTTTCCATAGTTTTGCCCCCCGAAGGTTAAAAGGGCACCCTAAAGAGAGCAAACCTTGGGTTTGCCGGTAAGGGTCATCGCCAGCATATGGAAGTAAAAGACAGAATATTGACGAAGGCTGCGGAATTGTTCACCCGCTATGGCATCCGATCCATTACCATGGATGAGATCGCCACCCAATTGGGTATCTCCAAAAAAACCATTTACCAGTTTTTTACGGATAAGGACGACCTGGTATCGGCCGTGATCGGTCGGGAAGTTCACAAGAATGAGCTCGAATGCGCGCACTACCGCGACGAGGGCAGGGATGCGATACACGAGGTCTTTCTGGCGGTGGAACATCTCGAAGAGATGCTCAAGTATACCAATCCGCTGATGTTGTACGATCTCGAAAAATACCATCCCCGCGCATTCCAGCAAATAAAGGACTATAAATACCAGTTCCTGTACGAGGCTTTGCTGGAAAATCTCCGCCGGGGAATTGAAGAAGGGGCTTATCGGGACAATATCCCCAAAGACATAGTAGCGAAGAATCGCATAGAATCGGCTTTTCTCGTGTTCAATCCGGACCTCTTTCCCCACAGTCGTTACAGGATGTCGGAGGTCAATTTCGAGCTGGCCCTCCTATTCCTCCAAAGCATCGGTACCGATAAAGGTAAACAGCTGATCGAAAAATACACCAAAGAACGCATCAAAAAAATATCTCATGAACAGAACGTTTAACCATGGAAGAAAAGAATGGCGGAGCGCCTGGCTGAGCCTGCTGACCATAGCTTTACTGCTACCCGCTTTGAATCTCCGTGCCCAGCAATCCGGGACGGCCGCTTCTTTCGCGGCGCAGCCGCCGCAGGTCCACGATTTTTCCGTGAAAGAAGCGATCGAATTTGCGTCAAAGAACAATGTGGCGGTCAAGAACGCATTACTGGACTACCAGATCCAGGAACAAAGCAACCGTGCCACTACCTCGCAGGCGCTACCCCAGATCACGGGTAATCTCGGTCTCACGGATTATTTACAGATACCGACGACCCTGCTCCCGGGGGAATTCCTCAGTCCCCCTCAGCCCGGTACCTACTTCCCGATCAAATTTGGATTACAATATAACGCCACGGGCGGTGTTACGCTGAAGCAAACGCTGTTCGACGGTCAGGTGTTCGTAGGCCTCCAGGCGCGCGCCGCATCTCTCCAATATTATAGTGAAAGAAGGGAAGTAACCGAACAGATGATCCGGTCCAATATCTATAAGATCTATTATCAGCTGCTGATCGCGAAATCGCAGATAGAGCAGATAGACGCCAATATCACCAATCAGCAGGCCCTGTTGCACAACTCGACCGAAATGTTCAAGAACGGCTTCGCCGAGCAGCTGGACGTCGACAAGGCCACCGTTCAATTGGCCAATCTCCAGTCGGAAAAGATACAGACGGAATTCAATGTTTCCAACGGCTACCTGGCGCTGAAGGTGCTCATGGGTATGCCTGTCAAAGATTCGCTGCATCTCACCGACACCCTCACCTACGACATGATCAGGGATGCGGCATTGGGCGACAATTACAATTATTCCGACCGTCATGAATTCAAGCTGCTGGAAGTCGGACGCCAGCTGAATGAGTTCGATGTCAAGCGCTATAAGAAGGAATATATCCCGACCGTTTCGCTGACCGCGAACTATGCTCAAAACCAGTTCACCAACCAATTCAACCTGACAGCAAAGAATACCTGGTATCCGACCACCTATGTCGGTCTCAATATCAATGTTCCGATCTTTGACGGTTTCAATAAGGACGCGAACATTAAACAGGCGAAGCTGCGGTTGCAGCAGACCGCGAACGACATGGATTCGCTGAAGATCCGGATCGACAACGATGTAAAAGAATCCCAATTGCGCTTTACCGCCGCGCTCGCGACCCTCGATTATCAGAAAAAGAACATGGAGCTTTCGGAGCGCGTCTACGAGCAGACGAGAAAGAAATACGAGCAGGGTCTCGGCTCCAATCTCGAGATCACCAATGCCCTGACCGATCAGAAATCGGCACAGGCCAGCTATTTCAGCGCCCTTTACAATGCCGTCATAGCAAGAGTGGATTACCTCACCGCAGTCGGAAAACTATAAGCTAATCGTAATTAATAATAAAGCACATCGTATGAATAAGATACTAACTGTTGTCATGGGTTTTTCCCTTCTCTTCGCGGTCTTGGGCTGCTCAGATAAAAAGAAGGAGCCTCTTGCCGAGAAAAAGGCTCGTCTCGACAGCCTCAAGGCTCAGCAGGGCAAGATTGAAAAACAGATATCGGCGCTGCAAAACGAGATCGACAAGCTCGATACCGCCTCCGGCAAAAAGGAAAAGGCCAAGCTGGTCACGCTGACCCCCATGGCGCCGACTTCCTTTACGCATTATATCGATCTCCAGGGTAATGTCGACGCCGTCAATATGTCCTATATCTCACCCCGCGGCCAGGGCGGTGTCGTGACCCAGCTGTTCGTCAAACAGGGTGATCATGTCCGCCAGGGCCAGCCGCTCCTTAAACTGGACGACGCGATCCAGAAGCAGGCCCTCGCCGCCGATCAGACCCAGCTAGCCTATGCGCAGGACCTGTACCAGCGTCGTAAGAATCTCTGGGGTGAAAAGATCGGCACTGAAGTGGACCTCGTGAACGCAAAGAACCAGGTCGACCAGGTAGAGGCTAAAATCAAGATCGATCAGCAACAGCTGGATTTCACGAATGTATACGCCGACATTCCCGGTACGGTCAATATCCTGAATGTGAAAGTAGGAGAGAGCTTTGGCCCGGGAAGTCAGGCTCTTCAGATCGTCAATACGGACAACCTCAAGGTCGTCGTCCAGGTGCCCGATGTTTACCAGACGAGGGTTCGGGTCGGTACGCCGGTGAAGATCGCTTTCCCCGGGCTCAATAAAGAGGTCACCGGAACCGTAGCCATTGCCGGGCAGGTCATCAATGCCAATAACAGGGCATTCCAGGTGGAGATCCATATTCCCAACCACGACGATATCCGCGCCAACCAGGTAGCCATCGTGAAGCTCGAAGACTATAGTGCCAGCAATGTACTTACCATACCCATCAATACGATGCAGAGCGATGAGACAGGGAAATATGTGATGGTGGGGGTTGAACAGAACGGCAAGCTCATCGCACATAAGAAGAGCATTACTATCGGTCAATCGTACGCCGACAGGGTACAAGTCACCGGAGGTCTGGATATCGGGGACAAGCTGGTCACCGATGGCTACCAGGGTCTGTACGAAGGACAACCGATCGTGACCCAATAGGCTGACGCGCAAACCGTCATTCCTTCATTCATTTGAAAAAATAACTATGAGCGCCTTAGAAAAATTTACCGGCAAATTCAAGCACTTCTGGCCCACTACCTGGAGTGTCAAAAATAGGACAGCCATTTACCTGGTGATGCTGGTCTTCAGCGGTATCGGCATTTACCAGTTCGTCACGCTCCCGAAAGAGCAGTTCCCGGACATCGTCATCCCGACAATCTACGTCTCCACCGTTTATACGGGCAACTCCCCCAAGGATATGGAGAACCTCGTGACACGGCCCATCGAGAAACAGATCAAGGCCATCACCGGCGCCAAGATCAATAAATTCACCAGCACCTCGCAACAGGACTATTCGGCCATTATGGTCGAATTCGAAACGGACGTTCCGACCGATGTCGCGCTGCAAAAAGTCAAGGATGCCGTCGATAAGGCCAAACAGGACCTGCCTACCGATCTCACGCAGCAGCCGACGGCGCTCGAAGTGACCTTTTCCGACTTTCCGATCATGTATGTCAATATCAGTGGCGACTACGACCAGCAACGGCTGAAGAAGTATGCCGACGATATTAAAGACAGGCTGGAAGACCTTCCGCAGCTGAACCGCGTCGATATCGTCGGCGCTCCCGAGCGCGAATTCCAAATCGATGTCGATAACTATAAGATGCGGGCCGCGAATATCACGTTTGGTGATATCGACCAGGCCGTAAAGGGGGAGAACCTTGATATTTCCGGCGGTCTGCTCGATGTCGGCAATATGAAACGCAATCTGCAACTGAAGGGTCAGTTCCATACAGCGCAGGACATTTCGTCTATCGTTGTCCGTAGTCCCCAGGGCGGTCTTCCCGTTTATCTAAAGGATATTGCAACGATCAAGGACACGATCAAGGACCGGGAAAGCTATGCCCGTCTCGACGGGAAGAACGTCGTAACGCTCAACATCATCAAACGCGCCGGGGAGAACCTGATCGAGACTTCGGATACGGTCCGCGGCATTGTCAACGAGATGATGAAGAGTCTGCCAAGGGACCTGCATGTCGTCGTCACCGGCGATCAGAGCACGCAAACCAGGAATTCTTTCAACGACCTGGTCAATTCCATCGTCATCGGTTTCGTCCTCGTGCTGATCATCCTGATGTTCTTTATGGGAGTAGTCAACGCCTTCTTCGTGGCCTTGTCGGTTCCACTGAGCATGTTCGTGGCCTTCTCCTTCCTACCGGGCGCCGAATTCATGATCGGGGGCGCGGTCACGCTAAACTTTATCGTGCTGTTTGCGCTCCTGTTCGGATTGGGAATCATCGTCGATGACGCCATCGTGGTCATTGAGAATACACACCGCATTTTTACCCAGGCAAACGGGAGGCTGACGGCGCCCACCTCGGCCATGATGGCCGCGGGTGAGGTCTTCATACCGGTGCTGACCGGTACCCTGACCACCCTGGCGCCTTTCGTACCACTGCTCTTCTGGCCCGGCATCATCGGAAAGTTCATGGTTTACCTGCCGGCTATGCTGATCTTTACCCTGACGGCATCGCTCGTTGTTGCATTCATCATGAACCCGGTCTTTGCGGTGGATTTTATGAACCATCCCGAAGACGGAACTCCGGCCAGCCGTGCGGCCATCTTCAAAAAGCCGGGATTGTGGATTGGGGTCGGCCTCGGCATTCTGCTCGATATTTCCGGCCAGCGGTTCCTTGGCAATTTGCTGTTGTTCATCGTCATCCTCGTCATTCTCAACAAATTCATCTTCGACCGGATGATCCATGGTTTCCAGAACCGGGTCCTTCCCTCGATCATGCGCCGGTATGAGCGATTGCTACGGTGGGCTCTCCAGGGTTGGCGTCCCGTCTGGCTGCTGGTCAGCACATTCCTTTTATTGATCTTTTCGGTGGTGCTGATCGCTGTGCGCAATGGCGGGGTCGTTTTCTTCCCCAAGGGAGATCCAAACCAGGTATATGTTTACCTGAAACTGCCCGTCGGAACGAACGTTGATTTTACCGATTCGGTCACCCACGCGCTCGAGCGCAAGGTATTTTCTGTGCTTGGCATGGGCGACGGGACAAAAAAGAACCCGGCAGTCGAAAGCGTCATCGCGAATGTGGCAGTAGGCGCAAACGACCCAAGCAGCGGCGATCAGAGCACTCACCCCGAACTTGGGCGCATCCAGGTATCTTTCGTGGAATTCAAGAAACGTCATGGCGTTTCGACCTCGATGTATCTCGATTCGATCCGTCATGTAATGAAAGATATCCCGGGTGCGCAGATCACCGTCAGCCAGGAACAAAATGGACCGCCCACCGATCCTCCGGTCAATATCGAGATCGCCAGCGACAATTTCGATGACCTTATAAAAACGGCCGTCTCCCTGAAGAATTATCTCGACTCGATCCAGACCCCGGGTGTGGAGGAGCTGAAAATGGACATCGATCTCACCAACCCCGAGATCACCCTGACCGTAGACAGACAACGCGCCATGATCGAGGGCATCAATTCGGCCACGATCGGGCAGGAGCTTCGAACTGCGCTTTTCGGTCTCGAATCTTCCAAGATCAAGGAGGGGAAGGACGAATACAAGATCTATATCCGCAACCAGGAATCGCAGCGCAAGAGTCTGACGGACTTGCTCAATATGAATATCACCTACCGGGACATAGCCGCCGGCGGGGCAATCCGGAATGTCCCGATCAGCTCGTTGGTCCATATCGACTATACCAGTACCCTGGGCAGCGTCAAACGTAAGAACCAGAAAAGGATGATCACGCTGACGTCCAATGTGCTCAATGGATATACACCCCCGGCGGTCAACCAGGACCTCGCGAAATCCATCGCCAGTTTTACGCACAAACCTGATGATGTCTCCATTACCCAGACGGGTGAAGGACAACAGCAAGCTGAGACGACCGCGTTTCTCGGCAAAGCGCTGGTCATTGCGCTGGCGACCATCCTCGTCATCCTGGTCATCCAATTCGGATCGGTCGCCAAATCGGTGATTATCCTGAATGAGATCCTGTTCAGCATTGTCGGCGTGTTACTGGGTTTTGCCTTCACTAAAATGGAAATCTCCGCGGTCATGACTGGTCTCGGTATCGTAGGCCTGGCCGGTATCGTCGTGAAGAATGGTATCCTCGTGATCGAGTTTACCGACGAGCTGCGCGCCCGCGGCATGAAGACACGCGAAGCCGCCATCGAAGCCGGCAAGACCCGTATCATCCCCGTTATGTTGACGGCAATGGCCGCCATCCTGGCCCTGGTGCCGCTGGCCGTCGGTTTCAACATCAACTTCGTCACGCTGTTCTCCGATCTGAACCCACAGATCTATTTCGGCGGGGACAACGCGGTATTCTGGAAACCATTGTCATGGACGATCATCTTCGGTCTGGCGTTCGCCTTTTTCATGACGCTTTTCATGGTTCCCAGTATGTACCTCATCTCCGAAAGATTGCGTCGTCCGATGCGCCGTCATTGGGGTGGGAAATGGGTGTCCTTCCTGGGCATACCCCCGCTTACGATCGTGTTCCTTATCCTGGTATTCATTTCCATGATCCGGCATAGCGCGGAGGTTGGGAGAAGAAGACGCCGGCTTGTCGTCGCAAAGAAGCCGGCTGACGCAACCTGGGCCGGCAGCTGGTTCTAGTATTCATAACTTAAACGTTTTATCATATGCGCAATAACCACGAAATCGACTACAAGATCTACGGTGAGGAACTCCAGTTCGTAGAAGTAGAGCTCGATCCGGGGGAAACCGTCATCGGCGAACCGGGGGGCTTCATGATGATGGACGACGGCATCGAGATGCAAACCCTATTCGGCGACGGTTCTGCCGCCTCGAACCAGGGGGGGTTGCTTGGCCGCCTGATGAATGCGGGAAAGCGGGTCCTTGTGGGAGAAAATCTCTTCATGACCGCGTTTACCAATGTCGGGGCGGGCAAGAAACGCGTCAGCTTCGCCGCACCCTATACCGGCAAGATCATCCCTCTCGATCTTCAGCAGCTGGGAGGTTCCATCATCGCCCAGAAGGATGCCTTCCTTTGCGCCGCTAAGGGCGTCAGCATCGGCATTGCCTTTCAGCGCCGTCTGGGAACCGGCATCTTCGGTGGAGAAGGATTTATTATGGAGAAGCTGGATGGGGATGGCCTGGCCTTCGTCCATGCAGGCGGATATATCGTCGAAAAGGAATTGCAGCCCGGCGAGATCCTCAAAGTCGACACGGGGTGCGTAGTCGCATTCCAACCCACCGTCGATTTCGATATCGAGTTCATCCGCGGTATCCGGAACTGGATGTTCGGGGGAGAGGGCCTCTTCTTCGCCGTCATGAGGGGACCCGGAAAGGTATGGCTGCAATCACTCCCGATCAGCCGTCTGGCCAGCAGGATCATCCAATACAGCCCGCAGTTCGGAAGCCGCCGCGAAGAAGGCAGTATCCTGGGAGGGCTCGGCAACATGCTCGATGGGGATGGGTTCTGAGATAAATGGAAAGGCCGGCGAAAGCCGGCCTTTTTTTAACTTCTGTTATTCGAGAACCGACTTAGTAATTGTAAAATCTCCAGGTAAAGCCAAACCAGGGTGATCAACAGTCCGAAAGCGCCATACCATTCCATGTATTTCGGCGCGCCCATCCGCTCTCCTGTTTCGATCTGATCGAAATTGAGTACCAGGCTCAACGCGGCGATCACCACAATGAACAAATTCACTACGATACCGATCAGGCTATTGTCGCCCCAGTTCATGAATGGAATATTGATCCCAAACAGCCCCAGCACGATATCGATGAGATAAAAGATCGCTATCCCGATCATCGAGGACAGGATAACGGCTCTGAACTTGTTCGTCGCCCGGATGACCCGGAAATTATAGAGGAGGAAAACCGCAAATGCCACCCCGAAAGTGAGTAAGACGGCGCTGACGATGATATTCGGATATTTTGCCTTGAAAGACTCGTTGACGATTGCCGACAAGCCTCCCAGAACAAAGCCCTCCAGCAGAGCATAGGCGGGGGACAGATACTTCGCAAGTTTGGGTACGAAGATGGTAGCAAAAGCGCAAATAGTGCCGCCGATCATCCCGACCAGGAAAAAGCTCATCATCGTCGGGGCCTTAAAAGAATAGTACAATTTCCAGGTATATGCCGCACCGGCAACGACCAGGAACATCAGGAATCCGAATTTCTGGATTGAACCCCTTACCGTCATCACATCAGTGCTGGTCCGGTCTATCGATCTGCTGAAGATCTTTTCCGATAGGGTAGGATTACTGGAATTAAAGAGTGCCATAGTTATAGAGTTTATTAGAATACAAAAGTAAAGTAAAAGGAGTTTAGCCGCGCTTGTCGCCTCCGCCTTTCTCCTGCTGCGGTGGGGGAGGTCCTGGTTTTTTAACATCCCTTTTACCAGCATTTTGGGGCGGTCTTCCGCCATGGCCGCCTGCGTTACCGGCGCCACCCGCGTTTCCAGAGGGTCTTCCATCCCTACCGCCTGCATTCCTTCCGCCGCCCCCTCCATGCTGGGACCCCGCCCCTCCATGCTGAGAACCCCCACCTCCATGTTGAGCACCTCCGCCCCCATGCTGGGGCTGGTGTTTATGATGCCCATGCCTTTTCTTGCGGTCGGCCTTTTCCAGCGTCTTGAGGCTGATCTGTCCGACCAGGTCGACAAACCCGCTTTCCGGTTCTTTCGGCTTGCCGGTGCTTACCTCGACCGGATCGAGCGTTTCAGGCGTCATGTTCTGCATATTCAGCTGTCTTATCTTCCGCACTCTTTCGATCGTCAGCGGATATTGCTTATTACTGTCCGGCAGGACATACCACATCAGGTTTTTGAAAATATCTTTTTTGATAAGCGTCGCGGTACCCTTGGCGACCTGCAGCGTATCTGCATTCTCCGGGAAATTTTGCAGCGCATCCAGGTAAGTATCCAGCTCGTAGTTTAGACAACACTTGAGCCGGCCACATTGTCCGCTCAGCTTACTCTGGTTGATGGACAAATTCTGATACCTGGCGGCGGTCGTATTCACAGATTTAAAATCGCTTAACCAGGTGGCACAGCACAATTCCCTGCCGCAGCTGCCCACCCCGCCAACCTTGGCCGCCTCCTGGCGGGCGCCGATCTGCCGCATTTCGACCTTGACGCGAAATTCCCCGGCATACAGCTTGATCAGCTCGCGGAAATCCACCCGGTCATCCGCTATATAAAAGAAGGTAGCCTTTCTCCCGTCTGCCTGGATCTCGACCTCGCTCATCTTCATGTCCAGTTTCAACCGGCGTGCTATGGCCCGGCTGCGCACGAGGGCTTCTTTTTCCCGGGCCTTGTTTTGCTGCATGATCTCCAGGTCTTTATCGCTGGCTCTGCGCAGGATCTTTTTGAAATCGGGATTCTTTTCTTCAATGCCCTTCTTTTTCAACTGCAAACGAACCAGTTCGCCCGTCATCGACACTTCCCCTACGTCGAAACCACTGACCCCTTCCACGCTCACCAGATCGCCCCGGGTCAATGCCTGGGTTGTCGAATTCCGATAGAATTCCTTTCTACTCCCCTGATTAAAGCTCACTTCGACGATCCGGCACCCGCTTTCAGGATCGCTGAAAGGAAGATTGGCCAGCCAGTCATAAACATTCATACGGTTACACCCCCCGGTGCTGCATCCGCCGTTGCTCTTACAGCCGGCAGGTTTGCCCCCATTGGAAGTGCCGCAATTACTACAACCCATATACTGGACTAAGTTAAAAGGATGATGAAAAATATGGAAAGAAGTGGGAAACCGCACAGGCGGGAAAGGCCCTAACCATGGAAAGACCCATAGACGTTACGCCATGGGAAATATATTGAATACAAAATACAGTTTTCCAACGGCTCCGGCATCGCTCTGCTCCAAAACACCTGTCTGTTGCCCGGATTGCACTTCTTTTCACTGGCCCTATAGGGCCATGACTGTCAAATATACACAGAAATTCACAACCAACGCTCTAAAAATGACATGGCACTGCCGTCCGCGCCGTTCGTCAGAACCGGTCACCATGCTGTAGACAATGACAACGCATGATCTTTTTTCTTAATTCACCCGGGCCAGCTTGTGCTCGGCCAGGATATGGTAAAATTTGATCGTCAGGGCGTGGAACAGCATTTTCGCATGCGCATTCCGTTCGATATAATACGCTGCCCTGTCCAACTCTTCGATGATAGCCTTCTGTTGACCGATGTCGGCAATCTTGTTCAGCCGCTGGGCGATGTCCTTTTCCCCATCCGGGATGGGTATGGCCTGGTCACCGATGCAGCGGATCCGGATGGCCTGCTCAAGCAAATGATTAAAATAGCGGAGGAACTGTTTCTGGCGCTCCCGGCCCGATTTGCCGATCTCGTCGATCCATTTCACCTGCGCGATAGGGCCCGTCTTAAGAATGGCATTCAGCCATTCCCTCAGCACTCCCTGCCAGTCGTCATCGGCATGTCGTATCAACTGTAACGCCTCGTGATAGTTGCCTTCGCACAATACCGCGATCTGTCTCGCCTGCCCGGCCCCGATCCCGGACCTTTCAATTAAAGCATTTTCAATTTCGGAGGGATCCGGCAACGGCATCTTCACGAGCTGCGTCCTGGAAAGAATAGTGGGGAGAATGAGCGATTCGTTCTCGGCAACCAGGAGGAACAGCGTATTCGGCGGGGGTTCCTCGATCAGTTTCAGCAGCTTGTTACCTTCATTGCCCAGGTATTCCGGCATCCACATGATCAGGATCTTATAGCCGCCGCCAAAACTTTTCAGATTCAATTTGTGAATGATGTCATTGCATTCCTGCGCCGTGATATTGCCCTGTTTGTTCTCCGCCCCGATGAATTGCAGCCAGTCATAGGCATTCCCATAAGGGTACTGCCTGAAGAACTCCCTCCATTCCTGGCTATAATCGGTGCTGACCGGTTTGTCGCCCGGCTTTTTCGGTATGACAGGATAAGAATAATGTATATCGGGGTGGATCAGCTTGCTCGCCTTGACACAGGACGGGCATACCCCGCAGCCATCGCTTTGGGTCCCATCCGCCTTTTCGCACACGATATATTGGGCAAAAGCAAATGCCATCGGAAGCGCGCCACTGCCCTCCTGACCGAGGAATAATAAAGCGTGGCTGAGACGATTGAGCCGAACCATTTCCACCAGCCTTCGTTTTACCTGGTCCTGCCCGATGACAGAGTTGAAAGACATGGGTGCAATATACCCAAAATGAAAATAGGCAGCCGCCCCTCATCATTAATTCAAATACTTCACTATTTCGGGATCCATCGGTTTGACCTTGCTCGGGAATACCGCTATCAGCTTCCCATTCTCATCCACCAGGAACTTGGTGAAGTTCCATTTGATCACCGGATCGGCCACTCCCAATTTATGCGCTTCGTCCGTCAGGTACTTGAAAAGAGGAGCGATATTGTCCCCGACGACGTCCACCTTTTCTGACATGGGGAAGGTGACGCCATAGTTCTTGGTACAGAATTCCGTGATCTCTTTGCTCGTACCGGGTTCCTGCTGGCCGAAATTATTTGCCGGGAAACCGATGACCACCAGCTTGTCCTTATACTGCTCGTATAATTTTTCCAGATCGGCGTATTGCGGAGTATAACCGCATTTGCTGGCGGTATTGACGATCAATATTTTCTTGCCTTTGTATTGGGAAATGTCGAGGGGACTTCCGTCCAGGCCCGTCACCTTGAAGTCGTAGACGCTACCTGCTCCAACCAACATCAAAGCTGAAAAAAGAAGTGCACGTACCATAGAATGATGATTTTAGTTGAAGGTATCTAAGTTCCTAAAATTACTATAGAGTTGGAACGCTAATGTTTCGGCTAGTGAAGATTTTGGATGATGAGTGGTCGGAAAATACGGTTGAACGGCAGGTCTTTACTGTTTTTGATAACACCCGAGATCCGGTTTTACGGCCGGCCGAGGATTTCCGTCAAGGTCGGTGGTTATGCCAGTTGAGGTTCCCATCCCGATTGCCGGGCTTGCGGTCCGGAGATGAAAATTATAATAAGGAACAAAATTATTGACACTGTCGAAAAGCGGGTCCTGGTTGCTTATGATGCCCGCGGTCGTCACCCCCTGTGGTGCTGTCTTAGCCTTCCACAGACAATTGGTGAAACTGACGTTAAAGACCTTATTTCCCTGTTTGCTCACCGATACCTCGTTGTCCACGCTGCCATTGGCTCCCCAGAATATGCAATTGGTAAAACCGGCCTGGAGATCACCGGTCAGCAGTAAGCCTGCTTGCTGAATGACGTCGGCCACAGACAAGACGGGTTGAGTGTGCGAGATGAAATTATTGGAATACGCCGTCGCGGTACACTGGAAGAATTGGTAATATCCACCGCCGCCGAGTTCGATGTCGCTACCGCAGTTGCTGATCAGGCAATTGCTGGCTTGCAGACTGCCTTGTACCCCGATGATACCCGCATTGTAGCTGTTATCGATGATGCATTGCTCCAACAGAACCTTGGGGATAGTCCCCGCCGGAGGTGCTGCGTCCACCACGGCCTGATAGGCATTCCGAATTTCGGCATATTGCATATGGTTGCCGGAACTCGTGCCACGAAAATAGATCCCCGGCCAGCTCCCGGGGAAACCGTTGTACGGCGGATCGAGCCGGTCTCCGCGGAAAACTACGCGGGTGCTGTCATAGTGATCGCCGTTGACCAGCAGTGTTCCATCTACCAGTAATGGCGCATCGGCGTGAAAATATATCTTACATCCGGCGGGAATGGTCAGCGATGCATTGGTATCCACCTGGAGTCCGCCCAAAATGACATAAGGCAGGCTGTTGTCCCATACGGTATTTCCCGTGACAGTTTGATTACGCAGAAAATGGGCACTTTGCCCCCAGGCTTCCAGCTGGATGAACTCATGGTTCCCGTTGAAATCGACCTCGATGCTGTCCTGCACCACGAAAGGAAGACTTGCCGATCGGGGGTCGATCTCTACTGCGACAAAAATATAGAGACTGTCGCCCGCGTCGAGATCTATATTATTTGCGTCGGGCCCCGGTTTGCCGTCGATATTGATACGAAACCTCGAGCCGGCGCCACCCATCAGGCGGACGGAAGAAAGCCGGAGCCTCTGGTCATTGGCATTGACGATCTTCACCGATTGAGTGACGGAACCAGTGGAGACAAACAAGGTATCGAACAGCAGCGTATCGGTAGAAAATTCGAGGAGCGCGTTGGGAGAGTCGATAAAAGAATTCTTCCGGCAGGCGGATACAAACAGGACGACCGACAGCAATAATAGGAGCGGATGCCTCATTAAGCCGAAGTTAAAACAAATATTGGTATACTTCCTCCACGCGGCCCACCGGCACGATCTCTATATTGGATTTTGTCAGCCCTTTTTGGTTGTATTTCGAAACAAAGATACGCTCGAATCCCAATTTCTCGGCTTCGGCTATGCGTTGATCGATGCGGTTGACGGCTCGGATCTCACCGCTCAACCCTACTTCTCCCGCAAAACAGGTCCGCATCGACAATGGCGTGTCTTCATAGCTGCTCAGCAAGGCACAGAGCACGGCCAGATCGATCGACGGGTCTTCTACCTTCAATCCGCCGGCTATGTTGAGAAAAACATCCTTTACGCCGAAATGAAAACCTCCCCTTTTCTCGAGTACTGCCAACAACAATTGCAGTCTACGCAGATCGAAACCGCTGACCGTTCGCTGGGGCGTGCCATATACCGACTGTGTGACCAGCGCCTGGACCTCTATCAATAACGGGCGAAGGCCTTCGATGGTCGCCGCGATGGCGGTCCCGCTCAACTGTTCTTCTTTTTGGGTGATCAGCAGCTCGCTTGGATTGTTGACGCCCCGCATTCCCTGTTCGGTCATTTCATAAATGCCGAGCTCGGCCGTGCTGCCGAAACGGTTCTTCAGCGTGCGGAGAATGCGATAGGCATAATGGCGGTCGCCTTCGAATTGCAAAACAGTGTCCACCATATGCTCGAGCACCTTAGGTCCTGCAATACTCCCATCCTTGGTAATATGGCCTATCAAAAACACCGGCGTTCGGGTCTCTTTGGCAAAACGCTGGAACTCGGATGTGCATTCCCTTATCTGTGAGACGCTGCCTGCCGAAGATTCGATGTAAGGAGACTGCAGGGTTTGTATCGAGTCTACGATCACGAGTCCGGGACGCAGCTTGCGTATCTCCTGGAAGATCGTTTGCGTCGACGTCTCCGTCAACAGGAAGAACTCATCGTTCCTGATATTCAGGCGATCGGCGCGCATCTTTATCTGTTGCTCGCTTTCTTCGCCGCTGATATATAGGGTCCGCACCTGCGGCAGCCTTAATCCGTTCTGAAGAAAAAGCGTGCTCTTGCCGATACCAGGCTCTCCTGCTACGAGTACGATGCTGCCTGCGACGATCCCACCGCCCAATACCCGGTTAAGCTCGCCATCCGCACTCATGATCCTGTCTTCGCCGGCACTCACCACTTCCTGCAGCGATATCGAACGGGTTTCTTTTTTCCCGGGAGAAAATTTTTTCCATTCCGTTTCTGCCAGTTTGTTGTCTTTCGTGATGACTTCCTCGACGAAACCGTTCCATTGTTCGCATGAAGGACACTTGCCTAACCATTTCGCGCTTTCATATCCGCAGTTGCTACAGAAAAATGCCGTTCTCATCTTACTCATTCGGTAAAGTTAGTCGTGCTGGTTCTAAACACCTTCATCATGGTTCCCTATTTTGGAAATCGATTCGCAGAAATGAAAAACGGCGGTGAAAAGTTGAAGAAGAGAAGCCGCAACCGGCAGCTTTTTAAAAAGTAAAAGGGCCAGCTAAATCGCCAGCCCCTTACTTACTAACCCATTAAATTCTTGCACTAAATTACAAATTCGCACCACATTGCAAAATAATTTTTTGACGGTGTGAATAACTTTGAAGCCCTTCCCTATGCGTTGGAAACCCGAATAAAAAGCTCTATAATACATTATATATCAATTATTTGTGTAGTATCTGAGAAATGTCGCTGATGCGGGGATTTTTTTTAAGAGATTGAAAATTAACCGGGCGAAACGCACAAAATATTTTTCAAAAAAAATTTCCCAAAGGGTCTTCCGGGATGACATGCGATTTTTCCTTTATATTCTCAAAACGGATAAAAGCAAATACGACCGATGCGTTTTTTTGCTGGCAAAACACATGATAAATAAAGTAAATTCATCTTTTCCCTTCGTTTATCCTAACCGGATCATTCATAGCCGATTGGGCATGTTCTGCGATCTGGTCAATTCAGATTAATTCTTACTGCAATACGTTCTCGTCAAAATAAAATTTCCATGTAAAAGGCAAATTGTAACATCTTGACAATAAATAGTTTGTGAATGGGAAAAAAACACACTACAACAAGTTCATAAAAAAATGTTAAGGCGAAATTAATTCCTAATTAAAAATGCACTAATTTAAATCGGCAGAACCAGGGTCTGTTTGAAGCGGCAAAATGTGGCATTAACGGCTTGTATTTCAACGTTTTATACCGCTGGCTTGGCGATGCGACGCTATAGTGAAAAAAGCATTGTTCACTATTAATAACTACACATGAGAAAACTTCACTGCTTGCCGGTGAGTACCCTTCTGCTCATTAGCGGAGCACTACTTGCGCAAACCGCGGCGGTTTCGGGAAAGATCACAGACATTACCGGAACGCCCATTCCCAACGCCACAATCCGGGTAAAGAGTAACAGGAGCGCCGCTGGTACCAGTGCAGACGGCCAGGGCACTTTTACGTTGAGATTGGCTCCGAACGCAGAATTGATCGTTAGTGCGATAGGTTACGATATCAAAGAGATCAAGATCGGGTCTTCCACTTCTCTTACCATTGTACTGAACACCGACACCAAATCACTGAGGGAAATGGTGGTCACAGGTGTGGGGTTGGATCTATGATATGTTGCAGATAGCGCCGGCCAAAGGGTATATCAGACAAGTGTTATGGCGTGACCAGGCGACCGGGTGTCGGGGGAAGAGCCGGTTCCAGAATGGTTTCCCTGCGGTGGACCAGCACATCGGAGCGAGGCAGATCAATTCAAGTCCATCGACCAGCTGAACGTCCATCGATGATTATAATGCATCATAAGAATGTGTGACTCAATGTTGACAGTGAAAGACGGCCCCGGTTTCTACCGGGGCCAATTTTTTTGCAGTTACGTTAATTTCTGCCCAAAATTCCAAAAGTTTCGCTATATTCAGGGCCTTCACTGCCTCATCGGGCCGCCCAGACTTTAACCCGGCATCCTTATCACTGTCCCATCAAGGGTTGCACAATGGGAACGAAATCCATTGGTATTACTCAACCTTAACTACACATGAGAAGGCTACACTGTTGGCTCATAAGCATATTTCTGCTCATGAGCATTGGCCTGTTCGGCCAAACTTCCGAGGTCACCGGCCGGGTCACAGACCCATCCGGCTCACCAATTCCCAACGCAACGATTCGAATCAAAGGTGTCAAAGGAGGCACCAGCGCAGATGCGAACGGCTCTTTCAAAATAAGGGTCGCGGGCAATGCAACGCTGATCGTCTCGGCCGTCGGCTACGAGCAGACGGAGATCCCGGTCGATCATCGAAGCGAGGTCACGCTTCTGTTACGGCCCAACAATCTCGCACTCAGTGAAGTGGTCGTTACTGCTTTGGGCGTCAAACGGGATAAAAAGATACTCGGCTATTCCGTCACGACGGTCGGCAAGCAGGATGTTGAATTAAGGCCCGAAGAAGATGTCACCCGCATTCTGCAGGGCAAGACCCCGGGCGTAGATATCCTGGCGACCAGCGGCATCTCCGGCTCGGGCACCAACATCAGCATCCGGGGTATCAGCACCATCTCGGGCGGCCCATCGACGCCGCTGTTCGTAGTGGACGGAGTCCCCTTCGATGCCAGCAGTAACGTGAACAACAGTTTCCAGTACGGCGGGGGAATTTCCGCGTCGAGCCGGTTCCTCGACCTGGACCCCAATGACATCGAGAGCGTCAGCGTCCTCAAGGGACTCGCCGCGGCCACTATTTACGGTGAAGCGGGACGCAACGGCGTTATCCTGATTACGACGAAAGGCGGTTCCGGCCGGAAGACGAACCGGAAGATGGAGGTCACCGCCTCACAATCCCTGTTCACGAACATGGTAGCCAATCTGCCTGACTACACCAGCAAATATGGAGGCGGTTTCGACCTGGCGCCCTCCGCCGCGTTCAGTAATTGGGGGCCGAAATTTACCAACCCGCCGTTGCAGGTCGCTTATTCGCCCTCGCTGCAGGCTGCCTTTCCGCAATATGTCGGAAAGACGCAGGACTTTAAGAACTATGCGAATAATGTCAGCGGCTTTTTCCGCACCGGTCTGGTCAGCACGACCTCCGTCAATGTCGCGGCTTCCGGACCGACCACCACGTTCAATGCCAATTACACGTATCTGGCGGATAATGGCTTTACGCCCAACAACCGGGTCTATAAGAATAACTTCGGACTCGGCGGCACGGCCAAGCTGGCCAATAACTTCAGCGCAAACGCCGTCCTCAACTTCGCTATAACGGATATGCAGACTCCGACCGTCGGAGCCAACGGCGGCGGCGGCAGCGCGGATGTCGCATCGGTGTTCGGCGATCTCATCTTCACCCCGAGGAGCGTCAATCTAATGGGTCTCCCATTTCAGAACCCCGTGGACGGATCGAGCGTCTATTACCGAAACGGGAACGATATCGAAAATCCGCGGTGGACGGCAAACAACGATTTATCCAGCGACAAGACCTATCGGACATTCGGCACGTTCGGCCTCAAATACGATGTGGTCAAAGGTCTTTCGCTTAATTACCGATTCGGTCTCGATCTGTACCAGGAATACCAGAACCTGAATGTCAACAAAGGCGGCAAACAGGGAGGACCCGGTTATGTCAATGGATTGTACAGGACGACCAATATCCAGAATTCTATTCTCAATAACACGGTCTTTGTAAACTATTCCACCCCATTCGGAGAGAATTTCTCGCTGGACGCAGAGGCCGGGTTCGATATGCGCCATGACCATTACAATCAGAATGGTTTGAAGAGCACCCAGCAGATCGTATTTGGGCTTTTCGACCACAGCAATTTCATCAGTCACGATATCAACGATGAAGGTGGCGGGGACCTGGACTTTAAGTCGGAGGAGATACGCGAAGGCGTTTTCGGTCAGGCTACCATTGCATATAAAGAGTTCATCTATCTGACCGGTAGCGCGCGCAACGACTGGGTTTCGACGCTTGAGCCGGCGCACCGCTCGCAACTCTACCCGGGTATCAGCGCTTCTTTCATCCCTACTTCCGCCATTGCTGGTCTACAGGGCAGCAAAACGGTCAATTACCTGAAGCTGCGTCTCAGCTATGCCACCAGCGCTCACTTCCCGACTCCTTATAACACCCGCCCTTATATCAACCTGTCCACGAATTCCTTTATCGATAAGAACGGGAACGTTATCAACGTCGCATCCATCCCCAGCCAGGTGCCGAACCCCGACCTGAAGCCCGAACTGATCAAGGAAACGGAAGCGGGCATAGAAGGAAAGCTGTTCGACAACCGGGTTGCCTTCGACCTGACCGGCTATATCCGGATGGCCAGCAACCAGATCCTCAACCGGCAGCTGGACGCATCTACCGGCTATAGCTATACAACCATCAACGCCGGCTCGGTAGACAATAAAGGGATCGAAGCATCGCTGACCTATACCGTCATCCGCAACAAGAGCTGGACCTGGGACCTCACCGGCAATTTCTACATGAACCGCAGCAAGGTCCACGATCTCCCCGCCGATATCAAACAGATCGAGCTCAACGGCGGCGGCTACTCCAATCTCGGGGGTTTCGCCATCAACGGCAAGCCGCTTGGCGTACTGGAAGGTTCTTACACCCAGATCGATCCGAAGAGCGGCAAGAAGATCGTCGACAACAATGGATATTATCTGTCTTCCTCCGACATCGCCATCATCGGCGACCCGACGCCTAAATATAAGCTGACGGGTATTTCGGTACTCACCTGGAAATATATCTCGTTTCGAATCCAGGTAGACTATACCCATGGCGGCCAATTGTGGTCCAATACCGTGCGCACAATGCTCGCCAGGGGCGTCACGCGGGACACCGACTTCGACCGGACGCTGCCCTATACCATCCCCAACACCGTCAAGCAGGATGGCTCTCCCAATGACATCCAGCAAAGTGTCGACAACATCTATTTCAACTCGTACGGTTTCGGTCCGAACAGCGAGTCGATCTGGGATGCGACGGTCATCCGCCTGCGGGAAGCCTCGCTTTCCTTCGCCATGCCGGCAAAGATGCTGAAGAACACGCCGTTCGGGTCTGCATCGCTGAGCATCTCCGGGACCAATCTCTGGTATGTAGCGCCCTATTTCCCCAAATACACGCGCTTCGACCCGGAGGTCAATAGCCTGGGCATCACCAATGCGAAGGGCCTGGACTTCTTTGCCGGACCCAGCTCGCGGCGTCTGGGAGCCAGCCTGAGACTTTCCTTCTAATCTTAAAATGAATTACCATGCGATCGAAATCAAAACGACTCATCATACTACTCGCGGTTTGTCTGCCCGGGGTCCTCTTCCTTGGCGGTTGTAACAAGCAATTGAGCCCCTTGCTTACGAACCCCAGCGTGCCTTCGCCTTCGGCCGCCAGCCCCGATCTGTATCTCAACAATCTGCAGCTTAGCTTTAAGAATTTATTCCAGAATGCGACCGATCTGACGGATCAATTGACCCGCCAGGAGATCATGTACGGCCCCACCTATTACAATGCTTATTCGCCGACCAGCTTCGATGGTATCTGGCAGACGGCCTATGAAAGCGTGATGCTCACGGCCAATACGATGATCCCTATTGCAGAATCGAAAGGCGAGACTATCCATGCAGGGATCGCGCAGACGTTGAAGGCTTATACCATGATTACCATGGTCGATCTTTTCGGAGACGTGCCTTATTCACAGGCAGATAAGGGAGTGGCCGTTCCCAATCCCCAGGTCGACAAAGGAGCCGCGATCTATGACTCGGCGGAAGCTCTCCTGGATTCGGCCATCGCCAATTTCGCCATCAAACCTTCCGTCAAACCAGCCAACGACCTTTTCTATGGCGGCAGTGCATCCAACTGGACGGCCCTGGCCAACACACTGCTTTTGAAGGCGTATATCCAGACCCGTCTGGTGGATAACGGTGTAACGGCAAAGATCGCTGCACTGATAAGTGCGAACAAGCTCATCACCTCGGCTTCGCAGGATTTCGTCTTCTCCTATTCGTCCCATAGCCAGGCGCCCGATGCCAGGAACGGGCATTATGTCGGCAATTATGGAACTGATAACGGTGCAGGGGACTACATCGGGACATGGTTTATGTGGGAACTGGCCGATGCCAAGGGCTTCCAGGACCCCCGCACGCGTTATTATCTCTATCGGCAATGCACCGATGTCTATAGCGACCCGCGCACTGCGAGCCAGACGACCCGGCAATTCGCCATTCCCTGTCTTTACCGCACCGATCCCTATGCGCCCGGAGTCCCCTATTGTCTCGTCGATAACGGTTATTGGGGCAGGGACCACGGGAACAGTGAAGGCATTCCCCCGGACAATTCGCTTCGTACGACCTGGGGGCTCTACCCCGCGGGCGGGGCGTTCGATTATGACCAGAACCTTGCCACAGGTCAAAGCACCGGCCGTGAAACCGGTGCCGGCGGCGCTGGAATCAACCCGATTTGGTTGTCGTCTTATACCTATTTCCTCGAAGCCGAAGCCGCGCTGATCCTCGGCACGCCCGGCGACCCGAAGGCGCTGACCATCTCGGGCGTCGACGCATCCATCAAGAAGGTAGCTGGTTTTGCGGCCAGCATCGGCTATAAGATACCTACGTCGGACACCACGATGCTCATCACCGCAACCAATACGCAAAAATACGAGAATGCCGTTGCCAACCAGTACCAGAGCGCTTCTACGACAGCCGCAAAATTGAACGTCATCGAAACGGAATATTACCTGGCGGCCTGGGGCAATGGATTGGAGACTTATAATAATTATAGGAGAACAGGCTGTCCCAACAATTTCCAGCCCGCTTTGGAGCCAAGTCCGGGCCTTTTTATCCGCTCGTTCTTCTATCCATCCGTATACGCCAATTTCAACAAGAATGCGGTCCAAAAAACGACCACCAATGTCAAGGTATTCTGGGATAATAACCCGGACAATTTTGTCTATTAAAAAAACCAGCACATGAAAAGATTCATCATATCGATTGCCGGGATCGGCTCCGTCATCCTGCTGTTCCACGGCTGTGCCAAAAAAACGATCTCCGGTGATGCCGCCAACCTAAAGCTGGGCTCTTATGTCACGCTGGATTCCACCATCAATGGGATACTGGACGTAGGCAACTCGAGCAGCACGGTTTCCATCATGGTCGGAAAATACGTAGGTTCCCCGGTGGCTTCGATCAATATATATGTGGCGACCGGGTCAAATACGGAGGACACCACTGGTTGGAAATTCATTAAATCTGTGTCATATTCCACGGGGGTCGTATTGAGCGTCTCAACGTCCGAACTGGCAAAGGCCCTGGGGACCGCCCCGGCTCCGGGTAACAAGTATACCCTGCAAAACCAGATCGTAACCACGGATGGTCGCAGGTATGGCACCAATAACACGCCGGATACCTATAACAGTTTCCCCGCTTACAATATGGCGCTTACCTGGTATGCGACGGCCGTATGCGCTTTTACGGGTAATATGGCAGGAGATTATTACCTCACAAAAGACGATTGGGACGACTATAAGGATTATGTCGGGCTGCCATACCTGATATCGGGCGCCGTGAAAGACGGACCCGGCGCAAACCAGATCTCTATTTATGTCTACCCGGGAGCCCCCGCAGGGGGCGTGGAGACTGGTCCAATGATCGTAAGCGTAAACGCGGTCACGGGTGCGGCTACGATCGTTCAATCCGATATCGGCAATTACGGCGGCCCATCGTCTGAGACGATCGTTACCGGGAAAGGTTTCGTATTCGACTGCGCGGGTGTCATCGATCTGAAAATAACGTTCAATTACGGCGGAACTCCTTATGCCAACCAGGAAATGATCCTGAAGAAAACGCCATAAATGCAAGAGGGGCCGGTAAGGCCCCTCTTCTTTATAATTTTATTTCATCTTCCTGTTTGTCGAAGAAATGGAACTCGGTGAGGTGATAGTTGGTATTGGCGCGAATGCGGATCTTCTGTTTGTATTTCCATCGCCAGTTCCACTGCCTGCTGCCGATGCCAAAAAGTCCGCCCTTCGTAAGATAGGCATGCATGATGGGGTGCACCGCAAGGATGAGGTCCTTGTGCTGGTGATTGATCAGGTAGCTCAGGTTCTTTTCGATCTCGTCTTCCAGGATCAATGCAGATGAGATCTTCCCGGTTCCGTTACAGGTGGGGCAAACTTCCTGGGTATTGATCGTCACCTCCGGTTTCATCCGTTGGCGCGTTATCTGCATCAGACCGAACTTGGAAATGGGGAGCACTGCATGTTTCGCCCTGTCGGTACGCATGAAATTCTCCATCGCCTCGATCAGTTTCCGTTTGTTATCGGGAAGCTTCATATCGATGAAGTCCACTACGATGATACCGCCCAGGTCACGGAGACGCAGTTGTCTTGCGATCTCTTCGGCGGCTTCCATATTGGTCTCCAGGGCATTTTGCTCCTGGTTGTTGCTGACACTTTTGTATCCGCTGTTTACGTCGATGACGTGCAGGGCTTCCGTATGCTCGATGATCAGATAGGCGCCGCTCGGCAGGTTCACGGTTTTACCGAATGCGGCCTTCACCTGTTTGGTCACGCTGAACTGGTCGAATATCGGCGAGCCGTTATGATAATAGGATACGATGTCGACCTTATCGGGAGCTATGCGCTGGATGTAGCTCCGGGTATCGTTGAAAATATTGCGATCGTTGATGACGATCTTATTGAAGTCCTCGTTCAGCAGATCGCGTAGCATGCTTGTGGTCTTAGTCTGCTCGCTGAGTATTTTCGCCGGGGCAACCGCCCCCTTGAGATTGTGCTGGATCATCTTCCAGGTGGCCACGAGATCGGTAAGGTCTTCGTGCAGTTCGGCGGTGTTTTTGCCTTCCGCGGCCGTGCGTACGATCACTCCGAAATTCTTCGGCTTGATGGCTTCCACTATCTTTTGAAGCCGCTTGCGTTCGTCGGACGAATGGATCTTCCTCGAAACGGCGACAATATCATTGAATGGCGTGATGACGACGAATCTCCCTGGAAGGGAAATTTCACAACTGAGCCTCGGTCCTTTCGCCGCAATGGGTTCTTTCAGGATTTGTACCAGGATATGAGGCTTTCCGTTGAGTACCTCGTTTATCTTGCCCGTTTTGATGATCTCCGGTTCCACCTGGAAGGAACCGAACTCGAATCCACCCGGATTCGAATCGTTCATAGCCTGTCCGGTGAATTTCAGCAGGCTGCGGGCATAGGGACTCAAGTCGGTATAATGTAAAAAAGCGTCCTTTTCGAAACCTACATCCACGAATGCGGCGTTCAGACCGGGGATCAGCTTTTTAACTTTTCCCAGGTATAAATCACCCACCGCAAAGCTGGCATCGGCTTTTTCGTGGTGTAGCTCTACCAGTTTCTTGTCTTCCAGTAAAGCTATTTCAACACCTTGCGGAGTTGCGTTTATAATAAGTTCCTTATTCAAGCTGCTATCGGGCGGATTTGCGCGGGGAGGGAATACTACTTGTTCTTCTTCTTATGGCGGTTCTTCCTCAGTCTTTTCTTACGCTTATGCGTCGCAATTTTATGACGCTTACGCTTTTTACCACAAGGCATACTCAATACATTTTTAGTTTATAAATAAATTCTTCTCTTCACTCGTTTACTGAAGCGATCTTATACGCTTATCGATCTCCCGCGCCATTTCCGGGTCCTGGTTTCCGAGCTGCTTTCTAGCAGCCATATACCATTGAATGGCATCCGTTTTGTCGCCTCGTTGCTGTTGGACTTCGGCCAGAAGGAGTATCGCTTCGATATTGGCAGGTTGATGTCGGACAACAGTTGTCAAACGTTCTACGGCCTTATCCAATTGCCCTGACTCCAATCCTCCCCAACCCAACATCAGCTGAGCGTACATATTGGTCGAATCCCGGCGGGCCACCTCCAGGATCCGCTGGATACCCTGCATCACTTCCATCGGGTTTCCCGCTTCGGCCCCAAAAACATAGCTCGCACCCAGACCCACCTTGGTCGAGTCATTGTTGGGATTCAGTTCTAATGCCTTTTCAAACAACTCTTTAGCATTTGTCGCCATCCAGCTTTTTAAAGCTGGATTATCCTGCCCACGCAAGCTTTGTAAAAAGATTTGGGCTGCAAAAGTAAGGTTTGTTTCAGAATTTTCCAATTTGGCGGCTTCCCCGGAGTAGTATGCATATAATAATATACCGTCCCGGACGGAATCCTTCCAGAAGCCAGCCAGTTGACGATAAGCATTCAATTGTTGTGTTTTGACATCTCCCCGGACTACCGAATGTTCCAGCCTGTTGACATGGGATTGCTGTGAAGGTGACAATCCCTCCTTAGCGGCCTTTAGAATTTCCTGTAAACCAATGGCTTTAACAGGGGAATTTCCCTGAATGCCAGTTGCCGCGGCATTCAGCTTCTGATGTGGTGGAACAGTTTGTCCGAAAAAATACAAAAGGAGTAGTAAAAGTACCCCGGTGCCGGCTACCAGATATTGCTGTCTCTTCATGTTAAGGATTAGAGACGCAAATTTACATCTCTTCCTCCGGGTTTGGCTGATCTTCCTTCACCGACTGCAATTTTTTTACTTCTGCAACAAATTCTTTTGCAGGTTTGAACGCAGGAATGAAATGTTCCGGAATATGAACAGCCACATTCTTTTTTATATTGCGCCCGATCTTGGCAGCCCTCTTCTTCGTGATAAAACTACCGAACCCGCGGATGTAAATATTTTCTCCCTGGGACAAGGTTTCTTTCACTTCCTTGAACATGGTTTCCAACGTCACTAGGACGTCAACTTTAGGTATCCCTGTTTTTTCCGATATTTGGTTAACTAGGTCTGCCTTTCTCATGGGGATTAAGTTTTATAAGTTTCTGATTTTAAATATATAACAAAATTATTAATTCACAACTCATTATCCCTGAAATTACTTTTTCGTGTATCAAAATAGTGGATTTGTTGTATTTCTGCAAGATTTCTCTAAAATATTGATTGTGAATTTTTTTTATTGCAAATTATGCCTAAATGTCGCTAAAGAAGGCCGCTTTTACCAAAGCTCTGTTAAAATGGCATAACAAGAATAATGAGCGCAAGATGCCCTGGAAGGGGGAAAAAGACCCGTATAAGGTCTGGCTGAGCGAGATCATCCTGCAACAAACACGTGTAGATCAGGGCCGCGCATATTATGAAAAATTCCTCGAAGCATTTCCTACCATTCACGATCTCGCAATAGCTCCGGAACAAAAGGTTTTCAAGCTATGGGAAGGCCTCGGTTACTACAATCGCTGTAGGAACCTCATCGCGACTGCTAAAAAGATTGATGCAGAACGCAATGGAATATTTCCCGACACCTATGAAGAGATCCTTTCCCTCAAAGGGATCGGGCCGTATACAGCCGCGGCGATTTCTTCGTTTGCCTTCAATCTGCCGCATGCGGTCGTAGACGGCAATGTTACACGAGTTCTCTCCCGCTACCTGGGCGACTTCACTCCGATCGATTCCACTGCAGGGAAAAAACGTTACGCCGGTCTCGCGCAGCAATTGTTAGACACTGAACAAGCGGACCTTTATAACCAGGCTATTATGGATTTCGGCGCCACGATATGTCTGCCCAGGAATCCGCTTTGTGAAAACTGTATCCAGGCGACAGGATGCCGTGCCCTGCAAGAGGGACAGACTGCGCAACTACCTGTAAAAGAGAAAAGCATTCAAAAAAAGCAACGTTGGTTCTACTATTTCAACGTCGAGGCTCCGGGGAATACGACCTATATCCGCCGGCGCAGCACGAAAGATATCTGGGAAGGTCTATTCGAATTCGTGCTTTTGGAAAGCGATCACGCCATCAAAGCTCCATGGCAAAAGCATATCCGACAACTCTTTGGAAGGCAATCTGTCACAGTTAGGCGTATTTCCAGTGTATACCGTCAGGAGCTAAGCCATCAGACCATACAGGGTCAATTCATCACCGTAGGCGTGGAAAAAGCCGCACCGGCCTTGCATGATTACATGCTCGTCCATAGGCGACAATTGACAGATTATGCATTTCCAAAGTTCATTAACGCTTGGCTGCGGGGGCTCAAACCGGCATGAAACCGAGCCAGGTCCCAAGGGAAAAATTTATCTTTTTGGCTGAAAAAAGCTAATTTTAAATTGGCGTTGGATTCCAAAGACGATTAGTAAACATTACAAATTTTGATGTATGAGAGGCGTAAATAGGGTGATGCTTATAGGTAATTTGGGAAAGGACCCTGACGTACAATATCTGGAAGGAAATATCGCCGTTGCAAAATTCTCCCTGGCAACTACGGAAACATTTAAAGACCGTGCCGGCAAGCTTATCTCCCAGACCGAGTGGCATACGGTAGTACTTTGGCGGGGCCTTGCCGAGCTGGCGCAAAAATATCTGCATAAAGGGAGTTTGGTATACATAGAAGGCCGTCTCAGGACAAGGAGCTGGGAGGATAAGGAGGGAAATAAGAAATTTGCAACCGAAGTGGTAGGAGACAACCTGATCATGCTCGATAAGCGTACAGAAGGTGGACCAACGCATCCCCCTATTCACCATCAGGAAGGCATGGAAGGCATGGGTGGTAACGATCCCGCCCCTCTCGGCGAACCTTCGGAAGACTTGCCGTTTTAGCCGTTGGCAATGCCAAACCCGCGGCGGCTTGTTCGACACTATCGCATTTAATGAAACCTGTTTAATTTGGAGTTACCTTTCCTGCCTTTGATCATTAATCCCCAGGCTACCACTATTCTAGCTATCATTATCCTTTTTCTGCTGCTCCTATCCTTTGTGATCTCGGGATCGGAAGTGGCTTTTTTTTCGCTTACCTATAAGGATATCAACATCCTGAAAACCAAACAGGATACCTCCTGGCGACGGATCGTTTCCCTGCTGGAAGAGCCCAAGACCCTGCTTGCCTCGCTGCTCATCGCCAATAGCATCATCAATATAGCCATCATCATCCTAGCCAATTTCCTCATCGACGAAATGGTCCTGCTCAAGGATGGTTTTTGGTTTTTCGAATTCATTATCAAGGTGATCCTTATCGCCTTCGTCATGATCCTTTTCGGCGAGATAATGCCCAAGATCTGGGCCACGCAAAATAATCTGCAATTCGCCTATTATACTTCCGGCATCATTGAATTGGTTCATTTGCTCTTCCGCAGGGTCAGCTCCTGGGCGGTGCATCAGTCAGAAGGGCTCGAACGTCTTTTCGGCAAAAAGAAGCAAGGGTTCATCATCGAACAGCAGATAGATCAATCCGTTAAGAGTGAAGGTTCTGAAGAGGAACGGAATATCCTGAAGGGCATTGCCAAATTCGGGTCCATAACGGTAAGGCAGATCATGCGGGCAAGACCCGAGGTCTGCGGCGCTGCTTATAGTCTTTCCTTTGCCGGTCTGAAACAGCGTATCGAGGAGCTGCATTATTCGCGGCTACCCATTTATAAAGGCAGCCTGGATGAACTGGCTGGTACCATCCATACCCGGGACCTCATAGCCCATTTGACCGAACCCGACAGTTTCGACTGGCATTCGCTTCTGCGGCCTATTTATTTTGTTCATGAACACAAGCCGATCGAGCACCTGCTACAGGAATTCCAGCAAAAAAAGATCCATTTTGCCGTCGTCGTAGACGAATTCGGGGGCACCAGCGGGATCGTCACGCTCGAAGATATCCTGGAGGAAGTGATCGGGGATATTCGGGATGAGTTCGACGAGGAGGATACCGTCAACCGCCGGCAAGAGGATGGCAGCTATGTCTTCGAAGGCAGGACCATGCTCCATGATGCCTGTAAGGCCATGAACATTCCGGCCGATACCTTTGACAAAATAAAAGGCGATAGTGACAGTCTGGCCGGTCTTATCCTGGAATTGTCCGGAGAGATCCCAAAGGCGAACGACATCATCCGTACGGGTGATTTCGAATTCACCGTGCTGGACGCTAATGACAGCCGCATTAAAAAAGTAAAAGTCACCTTCAGGAAACAGTCCTGATCAAAACCATGAGAGCACTCTTTTTCTTTCTGATCTTACTCGGTATTTCCTGCAATAGCAACTATACGCCTAAGAGAAGAGGTTATTTCAAGATCGATTTTCCGCCGCATCAGTACCAGGCCTTTGATAAACCGGGGTATCCCTATACCTTCGAATATCCTGTCTATGCGACCGTCATCAGGGACAGCAGCTTTTTCGATACCGTGCCGGAGAATCCCTATTGGATCAATATCGATTTCCCCCGGTTCAATGCGCGCATTTATGTCAGTTACAAAGAGATAGGTACGAACAAGTTTGACAAGCTGCGGGATGACGCGTTCAAAATGACCTTCAAACACAGCGTCAAGGCCAGCTCCATCGATCAGACCGTCATCCAGACGCCGAATGGCGTTGGAGGTATCTTTTTCCATGTAGGCGGAAACGCCGCCACCGCAAATCAATTCTTTCTTACCGACACCACCCGTCATTTCCTCCGCGGGGCGCTTTATTTCAATACCGCTCCCAATGAAGATTCTCTCGGTGTCGTCAACGCGTTTCTCGAAAAGGATATGGAACACCTTATCAACACGTTCCGTTGGAGGAATACGGGTACCCCATCCGCTGGAAAAGAACATCCCCATCGCATCGCCCCCCGAAAATGAACTATATTTGTGCGGATGGGCCGAAGGCCTGTCTGCCGACAATTATGATAGCGATAGATAATATTCTGGTAAGCGACGAGGTGGTTCGTGAAAAGTTCGTCTGCGATCTGCTGAAATGTAAGGGCGGTTGCTGCGAGGATGGCGATGCCGGCGCCCCCTTGGAAAAGGAGGAACTCAACCGCCTCAATGAAGTCTACGATGTGGTAAAACCCTATCTCACAACAGCAGGTGTCCGAGAGATCGAATCCCGCGGGCGGTATCAATATGATAGGGAATTCGGCTGGGTAACGCCGACCATCGAAGGGAAAATGTGCGCATATGGATTCAGGGATGACAAAGGAGTCATCAAATGTGGCATCGAGCAGGCTTACCGAGAAGGCAAGACAGGCTGGAAAAAACCCATTAGCTGTCACCTTTATCCCATCAAGACCGGAATGACGAAGGCAGGCGAAGTGGTGAACTATGAGCCCCGGGAGACCCTGTGCCGGCCCGGCTGCGTGCAGGGGAAAAAATTGCAAGTGCCTGTGTACGTCTTCCTGCGGGAAGCGCTGATCCGTAAATTCGGGGCAGCCTTCTACTCCGCACTCGAACAGGCTGGGGAAGCGTACCTTGAGCCGACGGAGATTCCCGAGCAGAGCGAAGGGAACGAACGAGGGTCGGGGACCCGAAGTTCACGTTCGAAGGACAATCGTTAGCGGTTTGCAGGAAATGCGCTATTTTTCCGCCCAAGGCGCAATTCCTGCACATATTCAGAAAAGATAAAAACATGACCGATACCGCCGCCAATTTCATCGCCCGCAGTACGGTACGAGCGGGCGACCTCGAGCATCGTAATAAGATCAACTTCAATATCGGCCGGTACAATGCTGCCGTACCACAAGGCAAACTGCAATTCGCCGATCTCAATCTGGCCAGGGAAAGGGCGAAGAATATCAAATGGCGGGCTATCGAAACGCTTGACAAACAGTTGGAAGAGTTCGAGGCTATTTTTTCTCAGAGAGGCGGCAGGGTCATCTGGGCTGAAAATACGGACCAGGCATTGAGCGAAATATTGGCCATCTGTAAGGAGAAGAACTGTCGCACGGTTGTCAAGAGCAAAAGCATGGTCACCGAGGAGATCAAGTTGAATCATTTCCTGGAAGAGAAAGGCATCGAAAGTGTGGAGACCGATCTTGGGGAATACATCCAGCAACTGGATGGCGAGCCTCCATACCACATCGTGACTCCGGCCATGCATAAGAGTAAGGAAGACGTAGCGAAGCTGTTCTCTGAAAAACTGCATACCCGCCCGAATCTTACTCCTGAACAGCTGACACTTGTGGCGAGGGAGCAGCTTCGTAAAAAATATGTGCAGGCGGAGATAGGCATCACCGGAGCCAATTTCATAATTTCCGATATCGGGAGTGTCGCCGTCACGGAAAATGAAGGCAACGCCCGTTTGAGCGCTGCCTTTCCAAAGACCCATATCGTCATTGCCGGACTGGAGAAGATGATCCCTTCCATGACCGATCTGGGCCTCTTCTGGCCCTTGCTGGCGACTTATGGTACCGGGCAACGCGTCACCGTTTACAATACTATCATCACCGGTCCCCGGCAGCCGGGCGAACCGGATGGCCCGGATGAGATGATCCTAATCCTGCTTGACAATGGCCGTACGAATATCCTCGCCAATGCAAAGGCCCGGGAGAGCCTCTACTGCATTCGTTGCGGCGCCTGTCTCAATGCTTGTCCTATCTATAAGAATATTGGCGGTCACAGTTATGGGACAACCTATAGCGGACCGATCGGATCCGTCATTACACCGTATCTAAAGGACCTGGGTGAATGGAAACACCTCAGCTATGCATCTTCGCTTTGCGGTAATTGCACCGAGGTCTGTTCCGTAAAGATCAACCTGCATGAGCTGCTGCTCGACAACCGGTCGGAAGCGGTTCGGCATGGGTATGCTACCCTGTCGGAAAAATTGGCGTGGAAGGTCTGGAGAAAGGCATCGCTTAGCCGTAATCTGATGAATATGGGGAATGCCAAACTAAAGAATTGGGTGGTCAATAAAGCCTTCAAGGCCTGGACGGCGAATCATTCTGATCTTGAATTTGCCCCCAAATCTTTTAACCAGCGCTGGAAGGCCGAGCGGAAAGGATGATCTTGTACTCATCTGATATCACACCGCGTTTGCGCTGGATCATCTGTTTTTTTAATGACCAGCTGTTCGAAGCTACAGCCGGAGCTTCCATTCGCATTACCAGCGACAAAGCGGAATTCGAAATGGATCCGGGCCCCCGCATTAATTATTCCCGCGATCTTGTTCCTAATGTATTTAACATCCGCCCCACCGGCCTGCTCTTAGAAACTGGTATAAAGCCACAATCCGTAACCTGTTTCGAGTGCGAAGGGCGCAAGGCATTCTTTCCCACGGAGGGCGATCTCCCTTTCGACATATTTGCTGCCGCTTTTTACCTGCTCAGCCGATATGAGGAATACCTTCCGCATGAAAAAGACAGCTATGGCAGATTTGCGCATACCGGGTCCCTGGCATGGCGCGAAGGATTCCTCGACATCCCCCTTGTCAATTATTGGCTGCAGCATCTCAGGGTGGCGCTTAACCGGAAGTATCCCGATCTGATCTTTCGTTATACCGCCTTCAAATTTATTCCGACCTATGATATCGATTCGGCCTGGTCCTTTTTGCACAAAGGATGGAGGCGAAACCTGGCGGCCGCTGCAAAGTCGGTTGCAAAGGGACAATGGCGGCAGTTTTGGAACAGGATCGCGGTCTTGCGCGGACGCCTCCCGGATCCTTTCGACGCCTATGAATGGCTCGACTCACTACATCTTTATTGCCGTCTCCGACCCTATTATTTCTTTCTGGTGGCATCCCGGTGTGTAGGTGTGGACAGGAATATCTCCCTTTCCTCTCCGGCTTTTCAACGACTGATACAATATCACGCGACCGGCTCCCGGCTGGGAATCCATCCATCCTGGCGCAGCGGCGATGACGGGCGGTTGTTGCGCGAAGAGATCGAATGGCTGGAAGTCATGGCCGGGCAGTCTATTACCCGCAGCCGGCAGCACTATATCCGTCTCGCGCTCCCGGAAACTTACCGGTGTCTTCTGCAATTTGGCATCCGCCAGGATTTTTCCATGGGCTATGGAAGCATCAATGGGTTCCGGGCCTCCGTGGCCTCTTCGTACTATTGGTACGACCTGGTAAAGGAAGAGACGACTGCCCTTCGCATCTTCCCGTTCTGTTTCATGGATGCCAACTCCTATTATGAACAGCGGTATACCGCGCCGCGGGCTATGACGGAGCTGATGCATTACTACCGGCAGGTACGCGCGGTCAATGGATTGATGGTCACCATCTGGCACAATAGTTTCCTGGGAAGCGAGGCTGCGTTCGCGGGGTGGCGGGAGGTCTATGAAGTGTTTCTGAAGGAAGAGGTATTTTGGTATGGTAATTTCTGAAAGGGCGGAGCCATCTCTCCCTCAGAGGCCATTCTAATGCTTGAAATGCCGCATGCCGGTGATTACCATCGCCAGCTGGTGCTCCATGCAATAGTCAATGGAATCCTTATCCCGTATCGAGCCCCCCGGTTGAATGAATGCTGTGATGCCTGCTGCATGAGCGATCTGAACCGAATCATTGAACGGGAAGAACGCATCGCTAGCCAGGACCGCTCCATGGAGATCGAAATTGAACTGTCCTGCTTTGGCGATGGCCTGACGCACGGAATCGATGCGACTGGTCTGTCCACAACCCTTACCGATCAGCTGACGGTCTTTTATCAAGGCGATGGCGTTCGACTTGAGATGTTTGCAGACCATATTCGCGAAAGCGAGGTCTTCTTTTTCGCTGTCGGTGGAGGGTCTTCCTCCGACTTCTTTCCATTCGATATAATTCCCTTCGTCCGGTTGTTGTTGCAAGATGCCGTTGAGCAGGCTGCGAAATTGCCTGGTGGGGGCGGCGCTTGCTTTTTGGACGAGCAGAATGCGGTTCTTTTTCGACCGGAGGATATCGAGCGCGTCCTTATCGTATGCGGGGGCAATGAGGACCTCGAAGAATATTTCATTGATGGCGTTGGCTGTGGCCTTGTCGACCGGATGATTGCAGCAAAGCACGCCGCCGAAAGCGCTTTCGGGATCGCCGGCCAAAGCGGCCGTCCAGGCTTCCTTCAAAGAGGGCCGAATGGCGACGCCACAGACATTGGTGTGTTTGATGATGGCGAAGACCGAACTCCCCGGATGGGACCTGTCGCCGGTAAATTCCCGGATGAGTTGTACCGCTGCATCTACGTCCACGAGGTTATTGTAGGAAAGTTCCTTGCCGTTTACCTGGTTGAAGAGGTCTTCGATCTTGCCGAAAAAACGTGCCGATTGATGCGGGTTTTCACCGTAGCGGAGCGGTTTAGGCGATGGAACCGATTCCAGGAAATAGTCCATGCCGCCGGGGCTGAAATACCTTGCAATGACCACGTCATAATGTGCACAAACCTCGAAGGCCCTGGCAGCAAGCATCCTGCGTTGTTCGAGCGTCGTCGAACCCTGCTGTTCGTCCAGCAAGTTCACGAGCCATCTGTATTCCGTCCTGGAAGCGATCACGGCTACATCATTATGGTTTTTGGCCGCCCCGCGGATCATCGACGGTCCGCCTACATCGATCTTTTCGATGATGGTTTTATCGTCCTTGCTGGCCGCTACCGTCTCCTCGAAAGGATAAAGGTCTACGATGACCAGGTCTATTTCGGGGATCTGGTACCGGGACATCTCTTCCACGTCGGAGGGTTGATCCCTTCTCCCAAGGATACCGCCAAAAACTGATGGATGGAGGGTCTTGACCCTACCGCCCAGGATCGAAGGGTAGGAGGTCAGGCTTTCTACCGGTACACAAGGCAAGGCCAAGCCTTCGATGAACTGCTGGGTTCCTCCGGTGGAGTAGATGACCACGCCCAACTGGTGAAGCTTTCTTACGATAGGTTCGAGCCCATCCTTGTAAAAGACGGAGATTAGCGCCGATTTGATCTGTTTGTTCATAATCTCGTGGCGCGAGCAGGGCGTCCGGAGGGTGGCAAAGACGACGTTCCCGGACATTAGCCATTTTCGCGCCGAGGGGTACTTTTTTGGACCCCGAGGCGCGAATGTACGAAAAGGGCAGGAAAAAACCGGCCTGGGCCGGTTTCGGTTTTTGAATGGTTACAGGAGGTAAGCAGAGGCAGGTGAAGTTTTCTCATGCGTACAAATGTCGTCCGGGAGCTCGTTCTATCCGGTTAGGATAACATCAGCATACATACCCAAGACACGCTTAAAAAAAACAGGATAAGGTGTTAATGGTTATGTATGCTGTTGCTAATTAAACGTATTTCGATTTCGGTTACTGCGAAACTCTTTTTAAAGGATATTAAATAGTAAAAACGGGGAACTGGCAACCTCTGTGATAAATGTCCAATAAAAATCTTAAATCGGGGAAAATGCCGGGCGAAAAATGACCCGTGATTTTTTTGCGTATAATACGCAGGTTTTACCTGCGCAATTCACGTACAAATTCCGCGATATTTTACTGTTTTTTTTGTGACGAAAAAACCTTTTTTTTGTCATATTACCCCCCTGATTCCCTGATCCCCTTTATTTTACGAATAGTATTAATTCATAATTGGTTGATTACTATTTTCTTGTACCCCACCCTTTAAAGTACCACGGAATACATTTACAACAGCAAATTATTCTTCAACATTCCAAAAACAAATTGCTATGAACATTATTGCAAAAAAATCCGTAAATGCGGGGAACTATGTTTCAAAATCACAGGTAAATGAACTGACTTCTGCGTACAAGCAGCAAAGATGGGTTGACAATTCCGAAAAACTTGGCAAAGCGGATTCCCTCAGTGTTTGGTTTACGGTAGACGAACTGGAAAATTTCCTTGAAAGGGTCAAGGCGGGCGGCGGCAACGGTGTTCGTATCCATTTCGGCGTTTTCCCCCAGGGCTATCGCAAACCCGAAGTTGCAGGCATGCAGACGGTAGTTATGGTTGCCAATCGCAGTAAAGACGGTTCGCTGGAAAACGCCAAAGAGCTCTTCGTCGATAGGAACGGCAGTCCCGAGATACTGGCGCTCGATGGTCCGATACTTTGTCCCCCCTTCTGCAGCAGCGGCGGCGGCGGTCTGGGCAAAACCACTCTTGTCGTCCGTGACGACAAGAGCATGGAAGTAATTTAACCTTTTCCTTTTATATTCCGGGGCCGGCCATAGTCTGTGGCCGGCCTTGCTTTTTATGAAAAGACGGAAATATCCGTTAATTTGGCCGAATGACCACCATCTCACATTACCTCTATTACATGATCCCGATAAGTGCCGCAATTGCCTTTCTTGCCAGCCTGACCGTTTTTTTCATCCCGGGCGGTGAACCTTTTCTCAAAACGTTTTCATTCTTCTTGCTCGTCAATGCCTGCTTCGACACGGCCACGAGTTATATGGCCCTTCATGATATTCAAAATGTTTTTATCGGAAATGTGAATACGTTAGTTGTTATTTCTTATTATCTTTTCCTGCTTCGCCACATCGTTCGCGGTAAAAAGGCCAGAGCGGGGATTCTGATCTCTCTGATCATTTTTCTGCTGCTTTCCTTCACGAATTTCTTCCTAGCAAAAAAGATCGATACTTTTATTTCGATCACCTATTGTTTGGGCTCTTTGCTCATAGTTGCCGCGTCTGTCTATTTCTTCTGGGAATTGTTTCAGCGAACCTATTCTGGCCCGCTTGGCCGCCAACCGGCATTCTGGATCTGTTCCGGGCTGCTGTTCTACTATACGTGCACCTTTCCTGTTTACGGGGCGACGAACCTGATAAAGGCATTGCCCAACGTCATCCGTGAAAACCTGCTGGTGATATTGGTCTCATTGAATATCTTGTTATATTTATCGTTCGTTATCGCATTTTTATGCCGGATCAAAACCAGGAAATCTATGTCGTAATACTCCTTGCAATCGCGCTCGCCCTCTTTCTGGTCGGTTTTATTGTAACAATGCTTTTCTTATACCAGCGGCGGCAGCATCGGCAGGAACAGCAATTGGCCCGGATGAAAGACCAGTACCAGCAGGAATTGCTACGTTCGCAACTCGAAATGCAGGAAATCACGTTCAAAACGATTGCCCAGGAACTTCATGATAATATCGGCCAGGTACTTTCGGTGATAAAGCTGTCGTTGTCCATCCTGCCTATGGAAAGGGCGCATCCCGCGTATGAAAGTGTTCAGACGTGCCGCCAAATGCTCAACAAGGTCATCTTCGATATGAGCAATCTCACCAAAAGTATGCACACTGATCGCATCGCCCAGATAGGGCTCGTCGAGGCTATCCGGTTCGATCTGGACAGCATCCAGCGGACAGGGTTGCTGAAAGTGGATCTTGCCGTCGATGGGAAGGAATACAAGCTTGAAGATCAACGATCTATATTCATTTATCGGATGTTTCAGGAAATGATGAACAATATTTTGAAACATTCGAAGGCCACTCAAGTAAATATTGCGGTTAATTACTCAATTGATAATAAATTTGTTCTGAAAGTTGAGGACAACGGGGTAGGGTTCGATCTCGAGCAAAAAAGGACGCAGGCCTCCTCCTCCAGCGGCATAGGCCTGAAAAGTATGACGAATCGTGCCTCTCTGATCGGCGCTCAGATAATTGTTCAAAGTCAACCGGGTAAAGGAACCACCATCAAGGTGGAATTGCCCGTAGAGAGAGAACCGATATCCTGAGCCAGCGTGACAGGAGCGAAGTTCGTGGCCGAAATTCTGCAACATTATTACGCTTATGGGAGCAGCAACGAAGAAAATACAGGTAGGCATTGTTGATGACCACAGCCTCTTGCGAAAGGCGCTGGCCAAATTGGTCAGTTCTTTCGAAAGCTACGCTGTTTTGTTCGAAGGGGACAATGGAAAAGAGATCAAGAACAAGATCACCCAGCATGTTATCCCGGATATCATTATCCTGGACGTAAATATGCCCGACATGGACGGCTATGAAACAGTCCGCTGGCTGCATAAGAACTATCCGCAGGTGAAAGTGCTTGCCCTCTCCATGTTCAGCGATGAAAATACCATCATCCGCATGCTGCGTCTTGGCGCTAAGGGGTATATCCTGAAAAATATCGAACCTGAGGAACTCAAGTTGGCCCTCGACTCCATCATGAAAAAGGACTTCTATCTTTCGGAATACATCTCTGGCAAGATCATCAGTGGTCTTCACAAAGACCTCGGAAACCCGGAAGACCCCATCGTCCTAAATGACAAGGAAAAAGAGTTCCTGCGGCTGGTCTGCTCCGAATTGTCCTATAAGGACATAGCTGAAAAGATGTTCATTTCGCCTCGTACGGTCGACAATTACCGCAATACGTTGTTCGAGAAACTGAAGGTGCGCACCCGCGTGGGCCTCGTCATGTTTGCCATCAAGAACGGACTCGTGGAGATCTAGTGCGACCGCCCACCATCCCTAGCAGCAAAACAGGCAAGAACACCAGGTTGGTTATGGTGGCGATGACCAGCGTCAGCGACGTCAGCCATCCCAGCGCCAGGATACCCCCGAAGTCGCTGAAACAGAAGATCACAAATCCCGCCGTCAGCACCGATGAAGTATAGATAATGCTAATACCGGTCGTATTGATGGTATCGATGACGGCTTCCTGCGCCGATGCCCGTTTTTCCTGTTTATAATTGACGAGGAAACGGATCGTTATGTCGATGGCGATACCCAATGCTATACTGAATACGATAACGGTGGATGGTCTCAGCCGCACGCCAGCCCAACCCATGATCCCCGCCGTAATGATGAGAGGTATGACGTTAGGTACCAGTGAACAGATCAAGATCCGAAAGTTCCGGAACAGCATTAGCATACAGGCGGCGATCAATACGAAGGCCCACTCGATACTATCTTTTAGCCCTTTTATGATAAAGCTGCTTCCTTCCAGGTAGGTCACGCTGGTGCCCGTAAATTCTACCCGGTATTTCGAAGAATCGAATAATTCGCTCGTTCTCTTTTCGAGATCCCTGAGCACCACGGGAAGACGTTTGCTGCCGATGTCGGCCATATTGATACTGACCCGCAGCTGCTGCTGATTGCTGTCCACGAAGCTTCGCAGCAGTTGGTTTAACTGGTTTTTCGCTCCCGGTGCTGTTTTCCCTTGTCCGGAAGGGTTGATATAGCTTTCGAGAAAGACCAGATCGGCCTGGTTCGGCACATCGTAAGCGCTGCTGTCGCCGCCATAGTAGGACTGCCGGATGAACTTGAGCCCTTCCACTAACGACAGCGGACGGGCCATTTCCGGCCGGGAGCTGATATATTTCGACAGTACATCGACGCTGTCCAGGGTCTTCAGCATGTTCGCGCGCAACCCCTTCTTTCTTTTTGTATCGATCACGATCTCCAGCGGCATCACGCCCTTGAAGTTCTTCTCGAAGAATTTCAGATCGGTATAAAGACGATCTTTTTGCGGCAGATCGTCAACGATAAATCCCTCCGATCGCAGCCTGAACATGCCCACGACAGATAAGAAGACGATCAGCAAAGTGAAAATATAAATGGTACGCTGGTGATGGAGCGTCCAGTGTTCCAACCGACGCAGGATGGCCGAAAGAAATCTGTTATGCAGGTATCGCATGTGCCCGGGACGCGGTGCAGGCAGGAAACTCAGGATCACCGGGATCAGGATGAAAGAAATGACGAATAACAACAGGATATTGATGCCTGCGACCACCCCGAATTCGTTCAATATCGAACTGCGTGTCAGGGCAAAGACGCCGAACCCGATGGCCGCAGTCAGGTTACAGAACAGGGTCACGATACCCATCCGGCCGATCATCACGATCAGGGCTTTGTGCTTATCCCCTGTGTCCCTATAAGCCGTATGGTATTTATTCATGAAATAGATGCAATTAGGTATGCCGATCACGACCACGAGCGTGGGGGTCAGCGCATTGAGCAGTGTGATCTTGTACCCAAGCAGATCCATAGTGCCGAGACTGAATATCACCCCGATGATCACCACGGCCAAAGAGAGTAGCATCGCGCCGGCGCTCCGGAAAAAAAGCAGCAGGATCAACGAGAGTATGCATACCGACCCTAGCAGGAACCAAGTCGTTTCGGTTGCTACTTTCGTGGCCATTTTTGTACGGATGAGCGGAAGACCGCTGTAATGCATCTCCAGGCCGCTCCGAACGCCAAAGCTGTCCACCAGACGGGTGATCGCACCAACGGTTTGGATCCGCTTCGCCGAATTCATGACGGCTTTGTTCACATGTACCGCTGTCAGCCAGGTGTTGGTCTTTGAATTGTAAAGCAAACCTTCATAAAATGGCAGTCCCAGTAGAACAGCTTTACCACTGTCAATCTGAGTCTGGGAGACCGGGCGTTCCGGGAAGATAGGTACGGCCTTTGGCTTCTGCAATATCGTATCTCTGACCAGGTTGGGAGCGGTCGCGACCCCGAGCACATCGTCCACTCCCGGCACTTTTTCCAATGCCTTGCTCAATGCTATGTACTCCGTGAATATGGGCAGCTGGAAAAGTCTGTCCGTCTGTACACCAATGACCATGAGATTGCCATCCTCCCCAAATTTCTGTCTGAATTCCTGGTAAGCCTTGTATTTGGGATTGTCCGTAGGTATGGCGCTATTGAAGTCATAGCTGAGCTGCACGCGGGAAGCATGATAAGCCATAAAGCCGGTGGCCGACAACAGGACAAAAAGCCATAATAATCGGAATTTCAGGACCAGACTGGCAATGGATTCCCACATGATGAAAATTTTACTTTGCAAATAAACGGCAATTTGGGGACTTTTGTCCGGTCGGGCTTTCTGCCCGCTTCTCCTACCGGTATGGAATTGCACAAAACAAAAGCGATTGTTCTGCGCACCGTCAAATACGGTGAGACCAGCCTCATCGTGACCTTGTATACGGAACTATTCGGGGTGCAGTCCTACCTGGTCAATGGCGTTCGCACCTCTTCGCGTAAAGGACCCGGCAAGGCCAACCTTTTTCAACCTGCGGCCATCCTCGATCTTGTGGTCTATCACAACGACTTGAAAAATCTTCAACGGATACGTGAATTCAAATGGGGTGTTATCTACCAGCACCTATTTTTCGACGTGGTGAAGAATGCCGTCGCTTCGTTCATGGTCGAATTACTGCAGAAATGTCTTAAGCAACCCGAACCTAACCCGGAACTTTTCTATTTCATAGAGGATGCCTTCGTTCATCTCGACAGGAGCGAGGGTCGGGTTATGGCGAATTTCCCACTTTTCTTCACGCTTCACCTTGCCGGTTTTTTCGGTTTCCAGATCGAAGATATCTACAGCGACCGGAACCCCTTTCTCGATCTCCGCGAGGGCCGGTTCGTAGAAGAAGACCACCAGCATCCTTATATGCTGGAGGGGCCCCTCGCCTATGCGACCGCTCAATTGTTACGTGTTCGCCAACCCGCAGAATTAATGGAATTGGCCCTTAATCAAGAAACGCGTCGCGTGCTCCTTCAGGCTTACCGGACCTTCTATGCATTGCATGTGCCCGACTTCGGTGAAATGCGGACGATGACCGTGCTCCAGACGGTTCTCTCTTAAAGTAACCGGCGAAGACCGGCGTCCTTCAGCCCTTCTTCCATCAATCCCTGCAGCAGCAGGACCCCGGGTCGTCTGCCTGGTGTAAAGCTGCCGAAGGTATCCTCTATCCCCAGGGCTTTCGCCCCATTGAGAGTTGCCCATTGCAACAGGACGGACGTTGTCAGACGGGGAAACATACCTTGCAACGTTCTTATCTCTTCCAGGATGCTCAACACCTGATTCGAGGCCAGGCTATCGGTGCCGACAACGATCCGGCAATCGTTTAGCAAAAGTAGGTCTATATCCGGGAGTCTCCCGGTCACGTACAGGTTAGCCCGTGGACAAAGACAGAAGTAAAGACCAGGGCCCTCTTCCGTCATAGCCAAAAGGTCTTCTTTGGTCGTAGCTACATTATGTACGGCTATGCATGTCTGGTCGTGATGGAACCAGGAAAACCAGCTTTCAAAACTCCTCTTCCCGGTCCCGTGATAAAATGATATATCCAGACCCAACTGCCGGTAAAGGCGCCGGAGATCGCCTTGTCCCGAACGGAGGAATACGTTCTCTTCCTCGCTCTCCTGGTTATGGATCGTCAGCAGCCGGTTCGAATGGAATCCCGCGATCATCCTAAACAATGCCGGCGACACGGAATAAGGAGCATGCGGCACAATGGACGCCGATCCCCCAAATTGGTCATAAACAGCCAGACTATGCGCCCATCTATCCCGGGCGCTTTTCTCGATAAACCCAATAGTTTCAATGAAATTATGGTAATAAAGATGTCCCTTTCTCTTTTGTTCGAGTGTATCGGTCGTATTGCAGATATCTCCGACGGCCATGATACCGCCATCCAGCATTTCCTGTTCGCCCGCCCCGATGGCCTCGCTTATTTTGCCGGGATCATCCCCTGCTCCCCTGGCGCGAATCACTGCCGACAGAAAATCCACCATACCTGTCCTTTCCGGTATCACGCCCCGGAGGTGGGACAGCTCGAGATGGCAATGACAGTTGACAAAACCCGGACAAAGCATACCCGGAAAATAGGCGATGTCGTCCCCTGCTGCCGCAGCCGGAACGACAGCCTGCACGGTCCCGTCGGCAGAGGTGATCAGTACGCTATCGGGGTCAGACATATTCTCCCCCGTAAATAAATAATCAGCTTTGAATTTGCGATAAGTCATTCCCAAACAATTTATCTTTGCGGTCCGCCGGCCATCTGCGCTCCTGACCCCGAAACGCCGGCCAAATGCCACCCATGGATATGTTAGATAAGCTCGAAGCTATAAAAGCCCGGTTCGAAGACCTGGGAGTCGCTCTAAGCAATCCGGAGATCGTCAGCGATAACCGGAAATTCAGCGCAATGAGCAAAGAATACCGAAGCATTGAAAAGATCGTACTCGCCTACCAGGAATACAAGGACCTTCTCGATACCATTGAATTCAATAAGGAGGCCCTGAATGGCGACGATCCTGAGCTGCGGGACCTGGCTAAAGCCGAGGCTCCTGCCCTGGATGAGCGAAAACCCCACCTGGAAGCCCGTATCCGACAGCTTCTGATCCCCAAGGACCCGCAGGACGAGAAGAATGCCATTTTGGAGATAAGGGCCGGCACCGGCGGTGATGAAGCCAGTCTCTTCGCCGGCGACCTCCTGCGAATGTATATTAAATACTGTGAAAAAAGAGGCTGGAAGACAGCCATTCTCAGCGAAAGTGAAGGCACTGTGGGAGGCTATAAGGAAGTACAGGTGGAGGTGGTTGGCGACGATGTCTATGGGACCCTCAAGTTCGAAAGCGGGGTGCACCGCGTACAGCGGGTACCCGAGACGGAAACCAGCGGTCGTGTCCACACGAGCGCCGCAACCGTGGCAGTAATGCCAGAGGCCGAGGAAGTGGATTTCGAGCTGAAAGAAAGCGACGTAAAAATGGAAACTGCCCGTAGCGGCGGGGCCGGGGGGCAAAATGTCAACAAGGTTGAAACCAAGGTCTTCCTTACCCATATTCCCACAGGGGTGACCGTAGTCTGCCAGACCGAGCGTAGCCAATTGGGCAACCGCGAAAAGGCTATGCAAATGCTGCGTACCAAGCTCTATGAAGATCAGGTCCGCAAACAGGAAGAGGAGATCGCCCGGCATCGGAAGAGCCTGGTTAGCACCGGCGACCGGAGTGCCAAGATCAGGACCTATAACTTCCCGCAGGGAAGGGTGACCGATCATCGTATCGGCCTCACCGTGTACAACCTGGATGATATCCTGAACGGTAATGTCCAGGAATTCATTGATGCCCTTCAATTCGCGGAGAATGCAGAGAAAATGGCGCGTCAAAATTAAAACCGGATTAAAGCGCCGCCCCGAAGGGGCGGCGCTAAACTTTCGGTCTCTTTTTCGGTCTATTATATGGCGATACGCTTAGAAGTTCTTTAAAAAATAGGGCTAAAACTTGTTATAGATCAGGAAATTGTTTAACTTAAGAGAGCAATGCTAAATAAATGTTATTCCTCCCAAAGAGGGAAACCGGAATTGGAATTCCGACGTAATTTTGGGCAGTGAAAGACGCAAAAGCAGGATTGAGTGAAGTTCTTTTAACGGTTTGTGACATAATATTGGCACCTGTTTTGCGTTATACACATCAAACAGTCTTTTCTATTTGACTCACATAAAGCAGTCAATTTTCTCATAAGCAGTTAGTTTTGGTTACGACCCCTGTTTCTACAGGGGTTTATTTTTTGCGAGAAGCGGCTCTAACGTCAATGATCAATCGTTTCTTTTCCCGCCCGCGGTCAGTAAGAAAAGATGGCTGCAGCCATATCCAAGACCCGCCCCGATCATGTCGGCAATAATGTCTGCCAGATCGTAGTCGCGCCCGGGTATCCAGTATTTTTGCACGTACTCCATACCGGTACCGTATAGATTGGCCAGGACATAGAATATAAAAAACCAGCGCAATAGCCTCCCGGTCTCCGAAAATCGCTTGGTAACGTACAGGTCCCAAAGGAATACGAACCCGCCAAACAGGGTCATATGGACGATCTTGTCGAATTGCGGGATCTTGAAGGCGGTTTCCTTGGGAAGTGCCGATCCGGGCAGGGCAAGCAGAATGCCTATAATAATCGTCCAGGTTACCGGCACATACAACGCTGCCAGGTATTTTTTGAGGAATGGGATCATACACGAATGTAGAATATTTTCCACTGTGCCAACCCCGCCTATTGAGTATGCATCATGCGGCCTATGGACTGCATTTTCTGTAAGGTCGGGGAAGAGCTCCCTCCCTTTTTTTCGATGGTAATCGCGAATGCCTGCGCTTTTCGGGTATTCTTCATTTTCAGAATGACCTTGTTGCCGGTAGCATCGAAAACACCGAGATCTGTCGGCTTATTGTCGATGAGCGCCCACAATTGGTATTGCTGGTCCGAAGGCAGTTCGGGCATATTCTTTACCACCAGGTACACGGCTGATCTCGCGGAATCCCAGTAGACATTAGCGGAGGACCTTGGGGCAGCCTGCGTTCCGACCATATTCACGACCGTTACATTTGGGTTACCGACCACCTCCTTTTGCTCACCTACGATCGTTTTGAGGATATTGCGGGTTGTATCCAGCGTTTCCTTTAGCCGGTCGTTGACGCCGGTCAGATCCCTGTTTTCCTGCCTGGTTTGGTAATAGAGGAACGCCATGGCGATGAACAACACGATCGAGGCGGCGGCTACCAATTTCGGAAGCCCAGCTGGACGGCCAGGATCGCCTGCCGGATTTTGAGGAGCTTCCAGTGTGATTGTTCTTACCGCGTCGAGGACTTTTGCCTTTACTTCGGGAGGTGGCGTCACTGCATTTTCGGATGCATACCCCTCCAGCTTTTCCTCGAATTTCTTCCGTGCTGCGATCAGTTCGGGATGCAGTATGCAGAGTCGTTCAAATTCGGCCCTTTCAGACTCAGTAGCCAGACCCATCACATAGCTTTCAATGATGCCGCTTTCAATATATTCCTGTAAGTTCACTTTAGGTATTCTCTTAATTGCAGTAACGCATTCCTTATCCGTGTTTTGACGGTTCCAAGCGGAATTGCTACCATTTCCGCGATTTCCTCATGCGTAAACCCTTTAAAGTAAGCCAGTTCCACCAGTACCCGGTGCTCCGGCCGCAGTTTTTCCAGCATTTTCTTCAGACCGATGCTGTCCACGTTCTGCAAAATCGCCTGATTGGCCGCTCCCCTATATACGTTATCCGGAAGTTCCTGGTTTTTTTGCGAGTTCTGATAGCTTTTTGAGCGCAACAGGTCGATAGAGGCATTTCTTGCAATATTCAGCATCCAGGTAAACAGCCGTCCTTTGCTTTGGTCATAGCTATCTATTTTCCGCCAGATATTGATGAACACCTCCTGCAAAACGTCATTTGCCAGTTCCGGGTTATCGGGAACGATCTGTTTAATAATACTATAAAGGGCTCCAGCGTAATGGTCATAAAAGAAACTGAAGGCCTGGTCGTTCCTTTCTTTCAGGGCAAGCACTAATTCCCTTTCTGTATAGGCAATAGGTTTTCCCAAGATTAAGTGATAAAGAGTACCCTAAGGTATTTAAAAAAAGAGGTCAGTGTACGATATTGGCGTAGGCTGCGGCATCCATCAGCTTGTCGAGATCGGCAGGGTCCTTCACGGTCATGCGGATCATCCACCCCTTCCCGTAAGGATCCGAATTTACCAGGTCAGGAGCATTCGTCAGCTCCGGATTCACCTCAAGGATGGTACCTGCGACAGGCAGATAAAGGTCGGACACCGTTTTCACGGCTTCCACCGTCCCGAATATGGTTTCTGCGGAAAGCGCTTTCCCTACGGTTTCAACTTCCACGTAAACGATATCGCCTAACTCTTTCTGAGCAAAATCCGTAATGCCGATGACAGCCTCGTTTTCCTTTTCCAGGCGGATCCATTCATGATCTTTAGTATAACGCAAATTGGCGGGGAAGTTCATGGTAACTAATTTTTTATGCTGCAAATATTGGAAAAAGCCCTGGAAATAATCCAGCCTCGGGGAGAATTATTTGACCAACTCCTACTTTCGGCGGATGAGTTTCATTTTCAGTATTCTAACATCCGATTTTGGTCTGTCGAGCGGGGGCCCGCTAGTAGGCACCGCTGCTATGGAGTCCACGACATCCATGCCGCTGACCACTTCTCCAAAGATCGTATATGCCTGGTCCAGATGCGGTGCTCCACCGATCTCTTCGTATATTTTCCGCTGATCGTCCGGTATTTTTCTGCCCTTTAGCCGGCGGATCTCGACCGTATCCAACCCCGCGTCCGTAAATCGTTTTCCCTGCACGATATAGAACTGGCTTCCGCTGCTGGCTCGGGTCGGATTGACATCATCGTTATTTCTTGCTGCCCCGACCGCACCGCGACGATGGAAGAGGGATTTCCTGAACTCTGCCGGTATCGTATAACCGGGGCCGCCGGTGCCACCCTGACTCATCGGCTTGCCCGGATGACCTTCCCTACTATCCGGATCGCCTGTCTGGATCATGAAATTATGGATGACCCGGTGGAAGAGCAGGCTGTCGTAATATCCTGCCTTGACCAGCCGGAGAAAATTGTCCCGGTGAAGCGGGGTTGAGTCCGACAGCCGGATCACGATAGTACCCCTGGTAGTAATGATCTCTACATCGCGATGCAAATCATTTTTCCTTAAGCCATTGGACAGCCTGGGGTTGCAGGAGACCGCGGCTAAGATCGCCATTCCGGCCAGCAGTTTTTTTATCATAAATTGTCTACTTCCTTATCCGTAGCCTGCCTGTCGAAATACAGCAGGATATGATCCTTCAAGAAGTTTTCCTGTTCGATCAGGCCCATAACCGGCAATTCTTTCAACTGTCTGAAATGCGGCCAGCCATCTTCGTCCACCTGTTCCAACTCGTAGTAGCCGCTCTGTTCAAAAAGCGAACAAACGGCTATATGCATTAGATCCTGCTTTTCTTCTTTCGTAAATTTCCTGCGGATGTCGCCGAACTCCTGCAGCCCGATAAGAAATAAAATAGTTTCCATGTCCGGCTTTTTTCCGAACCGTTCCATCAACCTCGCTTCCAGGTTCCACCAGCGCGCCTGCAGATCATCCTCCAATTGTTGCATGACGCAAATATAAGAAATTCGATCGCGGGGGCCGCCTCTTTTGGACCTATGTCCTTTCCACTACTACCGCTGTACCATAAGCCAGCACCTCGGTTACGCCATTCATTACCTCGTTCGCGTCATAGCGCATATTGAGGATGGCATTGGCTCCTCTCTCCGCAGCGTGTTGCATCATGTACTGGAATGCTTCTTCCCGCGTCTTTTCGCAGAGGTCTACGTAAACGGAGATCTGCCCGCCGAGCAGTGTCTGCAGTCCGCCGGCAAGATTGCCCAGCAAGCTGCGGGAACGAACGGTAATTCCGCGGACGACGCCCAGGTTGCGCAATACCCGATGTCCTTCCAACGCGGTGCTGGTGGTGATCATGGTGGGATCGATCATATAAAGAGTTTTATAGTGGAATATACACCATTAGAGCGTTACCTTTGGCCAAATTTCAGAAAATGTTACAGGTGGTATTCATCCGGCAAAATGTGGACTTTGTAAAGGAACGACTGGCTGTGAGGAATTTTGGCGATATCTCGCTGGTAGACGAGATCGTCCATTTCGATGACCAGCGCAGGAAACTCCAACTCCGATCGGACACCACCCAATCGAAAATAAATTCCCTGTCAAAAGAGATCGGCCAGCTGATGGCAAAAAATGAGAAGGCCGGAGCGGAAAACAAGAAGCAGGAGGTAGCTGCCCTAAAGACGGACCTGTCGTCTCTTGCCGCCCAGCTGGCGGGGGTGGAAGAAGAGCTGAATGCGAGGCTCGTCCGCCTGCCCAATCTCCCGGCAGCAGCAGTTCCGCGCGGCTTGTCACCGGAAGACAATGTCGTTATCCGGCGTGGGGGTAAAGATACATCCCTCCCTCCCGGGGCGCTCCCTCATTGGGAGCTGGCCAAAAAATACGAGCTCATCGATTTCGAGCTGGGCAACAAGATCACCGGCAGCGGCTTTCCTGTTTATATCAACAAGGGAGCAAAATTGCAACGCGCACTTATCCAGTATTTTCTGGATTACAACACGGCCGCGGGATATACAGAATACCAGCCGCCGATCCTGGTCAATGAATCCTCGGCCAGGGGTACCGGTCAGTTGCCCGACAAGGAAGGACAGATGTATTACGTCAATGAGGACAACCTCTACCTCATTCCAACGGCCGAAGTACCGGTTACCAATATCTTCCGGGATGTGATCCTGAAAGAAACCCAACTGCCCTTAAAAATGACGGCGTATACACCCTGTTTCAGACGCGAGGCCGGCAGCTATGGAAAGGACGTCCGCGGTCTCAACCGGCTCCACCAGTTCGATAAAGTAGAGATCGTACAGATCACCGACCCGCAAAAAAGCTATGAAATGCTCGAAGAAATGGTGCTGCATGTCGAAAGACTGCTGCAATCGCTCGAACTTCCTTACCGCATCCTTAGATTATGCGGCGGTGACATGGGTTTTACTTCGGCAATGACATATGACTTCGAAGTCTACAGCGCTGCACAGGAAAAGTGGCTCGAGGTCAGCTCTGTCAGCAATTTCGAAACATTTCAAACTAACCGAATGAAGATCCGTTTCAAGGATGCGGCCGGCAAAACCAACCTGGCGCACTCGCTCAATGGCAGTTCGCTTGCCCTGCCCCGCATAGTTGCCTGTCTGATGGAGGACCACCAGGCGATCGGACATATCGCACTGCCGCGGGCCCTGCATGCTTATTTTGGAGCAGACAGGATTTGAGCGTGTGGAGGAACTATGATCTTATGTTATCCAACGGTGAGTGGGTCTTCATTATATAACCTGGGGTTAAGTGGATTTACCACCCCTGTTTGGCGATCCCGGCTTTGATCGCTGACAACGCCTTTTCTTCTCCTAGCAAGGTAGTCAGCTTATTGCCTTTCCCGTCATGTCCCTGCGCCATATAAGCTCCTTTTGCTGTCTTTGTGATGACCGCATCCTGGATGGGCACATTCTTCTCTTTCGTCTTTACGTTATACGCCGTGAGTGTTACGGTTGACATAATTCACTGATTTAAAGCAATATTACCATTTTTTACTTATACGTCCAATTTCGCGTATTTCGCATGCGACTCGATAAAGTCACGTCGGGGCGCCACTTCATCTCCCATCAACATGCTGAATATGCGATCCGCCTCGGCAGCACTTTCGATCGTCACCTGCTTGAGCGTGCGGGTATCAGGGTTCATCGTTGTATCCCACAACTGGTCGGAATTCATTTCGCCTAACCCTTTATAACGCTGCACGGTCACACTGTCTTCCTTACCTCCGCCGAGCCTTTCTACCAGGGCACGCCGCTGGTCTTCATTCCAGGCATAAGATTGTTCTTTTCCTTTCTTCACGAGATACAGCGGAGGTTGTGCAATATAGACATAGCCTTGCTCGACCATCTCCTTCATGTATCTGTAAATGAACGTGAGTATCAGGGTGGCAATATGGCTGCCGTCCACATCGGCATCGGTCATGATGATCAGTTTGTGATAACGCAGCTTGGCAAGATTCAGGGCCTTCGGATCTTCGGGAGTACCTACTGTCACGCCGAGCGCCGTATACATGTTGCGAATCTCCTCGTTTTCGTAGATCTTATGTTCCATCGCCTTCTCCACATTGAGGATCTTTCCCCGCAGAGGCAGGATAGCCTGAAAACTGCGCTCCCGCCCTTGTTTGGCGGTCCCGCCTGCTGAATCACCTTCGACGAGGAACAACTCGCAACGGTTGGGATCGCGATCCGAGCAATCGGCCAATTTGCCGGGTAAACCGCCTCCGCTGAGCACGCTCTTGCGCTGGACCAGCTCCCTGGCTTTTTTCGCCGCTGCCCTCGCCTGTGCGGCGAGGATCACCTTGTTAATGATGTTTTTCGCGTCCCTGGGGTTCTCCTCCAGATACGCGTCCAATACCCGGGATACGGTCGAATCGACTACGCCGCTGACCTCGCTGTTGCCCAGCTTGGTTTTCGTCTGCCCCTCGAACTGAGGTTCAGGAACCTTTACCGAAACGATCGTGCTCAGCCCTTCCCGGAAGTCATCGCCTTCGATATCGACCTTCGCTTTCTCGAAAAGTCCCTGCTTATCCCCGTATGCCTTGAATACCCGGGTCAGCGCACGGCGGAAGCCCGCTACGTGCGTGCCGCCTTCTATCGTATTGATGTTGTTGACGTAGGAATAAATGTGTTCGCTGTAGCTGTCGTTGTAGGTAAGCGCTACTTCGACCGCTACATTGGTGTTCTCGTCGTGGCCTTCTACATAGATGATCTTGGGTATCAGCTGCGAGCGGCCCGCATTTTTATCCAGCATCTCCACGAACTCCACGATCCCGCCTTCGCTGTAAAAAGTTTTGGTATACGGGCTGCCGTCTTCTTCTTTTTCGCGCATATCCTTTAACGCAATACGGATCCCGCGATTGAGATAAGCCAATTCGCGGAGACGACCTTCGAGAATATCCTTTTTATACGCGGTCGTGCCGAAAATACTTGTGTCGGGCCAGAAATGGGTCGTAGTACCCGTCCTGTCACTTTTGCCGATCTCGCGAACGGCATATTGAGGAACCCCGATCTTGTATCCCTGTTCGAAGATCTTACCTTCCCTGTATACAGTGACATGCAGGTCGGAGCTAAGCGCATTCACGCAGCTGACACCTACGCCATGCAATCCACCGCTGACCTTATAGGTGTTCTTGTCGAACTTGCCCCCTGCATGCAACACGGTCATCACCAGCTCGAGAGCGCTCTTCTTTTCTTTCGTATTGATGCCGGTCGGAATGCCACGCCCGTCATCTTCCACCTCGATCGAGTTGTCTTCGAAAATGGTCACCGCGATATTCTGGCAATATCCTGCCAGGGCTTCATCGATGGAGTTGTCCACCACCTCATAGACCAGGTGATGCAATCCCTTCTCGCTGATATCACCGATATACATGGCAGGACGTTTGCGAACCGCCTCCAAACCCTCGAGCACCTGAATACTGTCCGCCCCATAGCCATTGCTGGCCGTGGTCATGACATCCTGTGTTGAATCACTCATTTTTTAGACTGGAATGGTGTAGTTAACAATAAATTAGTAAGGCTTGCAAATGTACGAATAATAAAGCGTTTTTCACCTTTTCGGCCAGTCATTTTCACTTCATTTTCCACCTGTTTTCACCCATTCAGGCAGTCATTATTTTGTCAAAAAACAGCCTGCTTTTGAACCATTTTGTCTACTGTCCCCTTTCCGGCGTACATTTGCCAGATGTATCTTGGTCCCGATATCCTGGCGATGGCGTATAAGCAACCTGTCATGCAGGATCAATTGGTCCTTTTGCAGGAAAAGGAGCGTCAGATACCAGGTTCCGTGCAATATAGCATCAAACGCTATGCGAAACATCCCCAGTGGAACATTGACGATATGGGGATGATGATATACCAGTACAAAAGGGACGAACGTTCAGAAAATTACCTTGAATTGCGCTTTTGTGTTGCCGGCAATACGTATTGCCGGAGATCGGCAAATTCGCGAACGGCAGGCGGATCATTTTCGGTCTTCGGGGACATCGAGTGCGGCGCCTGCAAATCGGAATCCGCCTCGGGGTGTTCAGAACGGGTAGGAACGGTGGACGTCTTTACCTTCAGATTCCTTCCTGTACATCTGTCCCAGTTTGTAAGAGCGCGGAAACCGGCGACCTCGGTCAGCGAAAGTCTCCTCGAATTCAGGCATACAACCTCTTTTTCCAAAACGCTTTCTCTTTGCGGCAGGACCCGTCTGGTCCTGGACACCCTGCTCAGTCACAGTTATACGGGCAGTCATGCCAACATCTTCATCAATGCCCAGAGCCAGATGTTGCTGCTGTACAGCCTTGAATGCATGATCGGAGAGAAGGAAGCGGAAGGCTTTCAGTGTAAGTTCCTGGCAAATGAGGCGGACAGGGAAAAGATCGTACAGGCGCGCGAAATACTCCTGCAGCACATCGGAGAACCTCTCACGATAAGAGAGCTCAGCAGAAAAGTCGCCATCAACGAGTGCTATCTGAAAAAAGGGTTTAAAGAGATGTTCGGAACGACCATTTTCGATTTCTACCAGGGCCAGCGAATGGAACATGCGCGGTATCTCCTGTACGAAAAAGGCCTGAGCGTGACCGAAGTTTCCCTGATGCTGGGATATTCTTCCATTTCCCATTTTTCTACGGCCTTCAAAAAGCACACGGGTATCAAACCCTGCGAGCTACTGTTGCATTGACAGCTCGGCAAGACTTTCCTTTGCTGCACGCACTGTTGCATCCAAATCCCCTTGTGTAAGCGCATTGTTCAAAAACCAACTCTCGAATGCCGAAGGTGGCAGATATATTCCGCGTCTCAGCATTCCATGAAAGAAGAGCTTGAAGAGCCCATTATTCGCCCCTGATGCCGATGAGAAATCCGTGACTGCATGACTGCTGAAATGAATGCTGATCATCGAGCCGAACTGGTTAATCCGATAAGGCTGTCCCCAAATACTGAATACCCGGTCAAGTTCATCACGGAGATATACAGTCTTGTCTTCCAATTCGTTATAGATATCCGGTTTGTCCCGCAGCCCGCTCAGTAAAGTATATCCGGCAATCATGGCAATGGGGTTGCCGCTCAGTGTCCCGGCCTGGTAAACATTTCCCAGGGGAGCGATGTGCTGCATGATATCCTTCCGACCTCCGAAAGCGCCGACAGGCATACCACCGCCGATGACCTTGCCATATGTCACCAGGTCGGCCCGAATGCCCAATCGTTCCTGCGCACCGCCCGGCGCGAGCCGGAAACCCGTCATCACCTCATCCAGTATGAAGACGATGCCTTCCCTGTCGCACAACGTCCGTAAACCTTCCAGGAAGCCCGGTTTAGGCAGGATGCACCCCATATTTCCAGCCACCGGCTCTACGATAATTGCCGCAATCTGTCCCGGATAAGTGTCTACCAGTTCCTGAACACCGTCCGGATCGTTGTATGCGGCTGTCAGGGTATCCTGTGCCACACCCGGCGTTATCCCAGGTACCGTTTGGATATTGAAAGTTGCCACACCGCTGCCCGCCTTGACCAGGAAAGGGTCCGCGTGTCCATGATAGTGGCCTTCGAATTTGATGATCTTATTCCTGCCGGTAAAACCTCGCGCCAGCCGGATGGCGCTCATACATGCTTCTGTTCCGCTGCTGACCATCCTTATCAGATCGACGTTCGGCGCCATGCTCCGGATGAGCTCTGCCATCTTCACTTCCAGTTCCGTCGGTGCGCCATAGGACGTGGAATAAGAGGCATATTCCTGGATGGCCTTCACGACAGGCGGCCAGGCATGGCCCAGGATCATCGGTCCCCACGATGCGATATAGTCGATATAGCGGTTACCATCTACGTCATAGAGGTATGGGCCTTCGGCTCGATGAATGAAAACCGGAGTCCCGCCTACGCTCCGGAACGCCCGGACAGGAGAGTTCACGCCGCCGGGAATACTTTGCAGTGCCCGCTCGAAAAGCTCTTTGCTCTTGCTATACATGGTCATACTTTTTGCGGCCGCGGGGGTCCGTTATCCATTCAATATTTTCACTGCGTCTTTCGCAAAATAAGTGGCGATCAGATCCGCGCCTGCCCTTTTGATGGAGGTCAGCGTCTCCAGGATCGCTTTTCCTTCGTCGATCCAGCCCATCTTTGCCGCTGCCTTTATCATCGCGTACTCGCCGCTGATATTATACGCGCTCACCGGTACCTGGACCGCATCCTTTACCTCACGGATGATATCCAGATAGGGCAGGGCAGGCTTGACCATGACGATATCGGCTCCCTCCTCCACATCCATTATGGCTTCTTTTACAGCTTCCAATCTGTTGGCGGGATCCATCTGGTAGGTCTTTTTGTCCCCGAACCCCGGAGCGGAGTCCAGTGCGTCCCGGAAGGGCCCATAAAAACAGGAAGCATATTTGGCGCTGTACGCCATGATCCCCGTCTTTGTATAGCCATTCTCCTCCAGAGCCTGCCGGATCGCACCGATCCTGCCATCCATCATATCGCTTGGCGCTACCCAATCGGCGCCGGCATCCGCATGGCTCAGGCTCATCTTGATCAGTGCTTCCACGGTAGGGTCGTTGACGATCTCGCCGTTCTCCACGATGCCGTCATGACCATAAGAAGAATAAGGGTCCAGGGCGACGTCCGTCATGATGATGATCTCCGGTACAGCCTGTTTGATGGCCTTGATACTGCGTTGCATCAACCCGTCGGGGTTCCAGGCTTCTTTCCCGGTGTTGTCCTTGAGCTCGTCCTTGCTTTTTACGAACAGGAGCACGCTCCGGATGCCCATTTCCCGCAGCTGTTTGACCTCTTTCAAGGTGCCTTCCAGGCTACGTCGAAAATATCCCGGCATCGAGGCGATCTCCTGTTCCACCCCTTTCCCCTCGTCGATAAACAAGGGGACAATGAAATCGTCAGGCGTGAGTATCGTCTCGGCCACCATGGCTCGGATGGCCGGAGATTGACGTAAGATGCGATTGCGTCTTTGCAGGTACATATCAATGATTTTAAGATTGGCGTTGTGCCGATGGGTTTGTTGCCCATTCCCTCGGGTGCTGGCAGGCATCCAGCAATTTTTTTTCCGGACTTCCTTCCGCCGGCTGGTAGTTATAGCTCCATCGTGCTCTCGGCGGCAGGCTCATCAGGATGCTTTCCGTCCTGCCTTGTGTTTTTAGCCCGAAAAGCGTTCCGCGGTCGTGGATCAGATTGAACTCCACATACCGCCCTCTGCGGATCTCCTGCCATTCCAGTTCCTTTTCACCATAAGCCATATCGGCCCTCTTTTCAACTATGGGAAGATAGGCCCCTAAAAACGCGTTGCCATTGGCTTCCTGAAAAGCAAACAATCGTTCGGCGTCCTGTTCGCCGGCCGGCCGGAGATGATCATAGAAAACGCCGCCGATGCCCCGCATTTCGTTCTCGCGATGGCTGTTGACGAAATACTCGTCACACCAATTTTTAAAACGGGGATACCAGTCGGTATCGAAGCGGTCCATTGCGGCCCTGAAAGTGGAATGAAAGTGCCGGGCATCTTCTTCAAACAGATAATAGGGGGTAAGATCGGATCCCCCGCCAAACCAACGATCACTTATACGACCTGTCTCATCGAATAATTCGAAATACCGCCAGTTGGCATGTGTCGTCGGCACGTAAGGATTCACGGGATGGATCACGAGCGACAACCCGCAGGCAAACCATTTTTCTCCATCGATATTCAGCTGTTTGCGAATGGGATCGGTTACCTTTCCCCAAACGACGGATGTGTTTACGCCTCCTTTTTCGAAGACCCGCCCGCCGGACATGACCTTCGTCCTCCCTCCGCCACCATGTTCCCGTTGCCATTCATCGGTGATGAAAACCGTTTCGCCGTCCAGCTTTTCAAAGGCGGCGCAGATGCGGTCCTGGAGATCATGGATGAAGCCGATCCAGCGGTCCCTGAAGCCATTCGTATCGGTCTTATATAGCTTATTATCGGGTTGGTTCATAGCTGTGATTTTTCACCGTCTCGACGAATGCCCTCGCATGATCAACCGGCACATCGGGCAGGATGCCATGACCCAGGTTGGCAATATGCGGACCGCCGCTGAAGGCATCGAGCATATTCCGCACCTCCCGTTCGATGACGGCGACAGGTGATAATAATTTTGCCGGATCGAAATTGCCCTGGAGCGCTATTTTCGGACCTGCCAGCTGTCTTGCAATTTGTGGCCGGATGCACCAATCGATGCCCAGACCCTGCGCACCCGTTGCGGCCATGGCGTCAAGCGAATGCCACGCTCCTTTTGCAAAAATGATAACAGGCACCAAATCCGTCAAGGCTTCGACGATCTGGCGGATATATTTTAGTGAAATATTTTCAAAGTCGTCCGGACCCAGCAATCCGGCCCAGCTGTCGAAGATCTGCACCACATCGGCACCGGCCGACGCCTGTCCCTTCAGATACGCGATGGTCGTATCGGTGATCATCTGCAGCAATCGGTGCGCGGTCTCCGGTTGGGTATAACAGAAAGCTTTTGCCTCATCGAATGTCTTCGTCCCTCTGCCTTGCACCATATAGCAGAGAAGGGTCCATGGTGCTCCGGCAAAACCGATCAGGGGTACTCTTCCGTCAAGTATTTTTTTGGTCAGCCGCATTGCATCGAATACATAGGCCAGCCGCTCGTTCACGTCAGGGACTGCCAGCTTCTTCAGATCGGACGCCTGTCTGACCGGCTCGGGCAAATAGGGCCCCTTGAATTCCACCATCTGCACTTCCATCCCCATTGCCTGCGGCACGACCAGGATATCGGAGAAAAGGATCGCCGCATCCACGCCGATCTGCTCTACCGGCTGGATCGTGATCTCGGCAGCCAGCTCCGGAATCTGGCAGCGTTCAAAAAAGGAATACTTTTCCTTCAGCTTCATATAGTCAGGCAGGTACCGGCCGGCCTGCCTCATCATCCATACAGGCACTCTTTCCGTCTTTTCTCCTCTCAAGGTTCGTATCAATAAGTCATTCATATTGAAAAATAATCGATCATCGATCGAATGAGGTCATCCTTTCCGGGTCGTTGGCCGACGATCACCGGGTTGATGCAACGCCTCCTAATGCTCTCTGCAGTGGTTTCACCAATCGCGAATAGCGGGGTTCCCGACGCCACTCCGTTAGCAGAAAAAAAGCTGTCCACTGCGCTGGGACTGAAGAAGGCCACGCCATCATAGTCTCCAGTCAATTTGTGTGGTGTTGCTATGGTCCGGTAGACCGTTACCTCGTGAATGGTAAATCCCTCTTTTCTCAATAGGGAAGGTAACTCATCCCGCCGCCTGTCGCCGCAAAAAAAATAGATCTCCCGGCCTTCCTGTGTGCGGATGATCTCTTCGGCCAGTTCCCTTGCGGATTGCGCTTTCCCGATTATGGCACCTTCGCCAAAACGCTGTACCGCCGTCTCGCCGATACAAAAGATCTTCCAGTCCCGTCCTCCTTCATTTCCCATGGCCTTTACCGCGTTCATACTCGTAAAAACCGCTATCAGCTGCCCTTTGAGCAGCTCCCTGAGCCGTGGTTGCCTCACAGGCTCCGTTTCGATGAAAGGATACGAATCGATCAGGATGCCCTTCGCCGACGCTTCATCGATCAATTCGGATGAAAGCCCGCCGGTGCACAAAAGGTGTATGCGAAAATCAGACATGTTATTTGACCTCCGCCCCTGCTGTCCCAGCCTGTGTTTCTGTGTTACGTATACTTTCGACGATGGCTCTGCCTCCTTCATCCAGCAATTCCATTGCGGCCGCCCTGCCGATACCGTCGGCTTTTTCGCAGGGCAGGATCTTTTCTATCTCCATCTTCTGCCGGCCATCCAGCGATAACAACTGGCCTCTGAAAAAGACATCGCCATCTTCTTTTTCGGCGAGAGCGCTTATGGGTGTGGAGCAACCCCCCAGTAATGTCCGGAGAAAATCCCGTTCGATCTTCGTGCAGAGAGATGTCTCCGCATGATCCAGCGGTTGACACCCCTCAAGGACCTCTTCGTCGCCTGCGCGCGAAACGACAACGATAGCTCCCTGAGCCGGAGCAGGTAGCATCCAGTCCAATACGATGCTTTTTTCAGGCCGTAGATGAATTCGATCGAGGCCTGCCTGCGCGAAGATCGCTCCATCCCACGCTTCTTCTCCTAATTTTCTCAGCCGGGTATTGACATTGCCCCTAAGATTGTGGATTTGGTGATTCGGATACCTGTTCAGCCATTGGGCGATCCTCCGGATGCTGCTTGTAGCGATATTTGCTATAGAATCCCGCTGCTGAAGAAACCCGGTATCGCGTTTGTATACCAATAGATCGTATACGGGGCCCCTCTTCAGAACGGCGGCCTGCTGCAGGCCTTCCGGTAATTGAGTAGGCACATCTTTCATGGAGTGCACCGCCAGATCGATGGTGTTGTTCAGCAAAGCGATGTCGAGACTCCGGGTGAAGATGCCCTGTACCCCCATTTCATAAAGCGGCGTCTTCAGATCTACGTCGCCTTCGCTTTTTATCGGGACCAGCATCGCGGCAAGACCTTCCTTCTCCAACAGCTGTTTCACCTGTGTGGCCTGCCAGACGGCAAGCATACTTTCTCTCGTGCCTATCCGGATGGGTGTACGCATATTAATTTGCCCCGGTACCGATGTAATCGTTTATCGCCTGTATATAGTGGCAGCCTCCCTGATTGTGCTGGCGCATTTTGGTAGCCATGCCATTGATCACCCGTTGTATCTGCTCGTCTGCATCTCCCACAGGCAGTAGGATCGCTCCGGCAAGTTTGCTGGCATGCAATTCCTTTAACTTGGTCTTTACTGCCTTCAACACGGGGACATGTTTGCGCATGGCGTGCCAGTCCATCAGCTCTGCGATATGTTCGGCAATGATAGCTCTGGCCTTCGGGACTTCCGCTTCCCGCTTTTGCAAGGTCTCGTCTTTTGTCTTCGATAGTTCATCCACGTTCACGAGCGTTATTCCAGGCAGCAGGGCTGCGGATTCCTCGACGTTACAGGGAATGGAAAGATCGATCACGAGTTTCGCTCCATGACCCTCCAGGTGGCTGTGCAATAACGTAGGGTGTTCTGAATTTGTCGCTACCAGGATGATATCCGCCGCGCCTATGTGTGCTCCTATATGCTCCAGGGAAGCATAGCCGACGCCTGTTTCGGCCGCCAGTTCGGAAGCGCGCTTTTCAGTCCGGTTTATCAGCGTGATGTTTCGCGTTCCCAGGTAATCCACCATATTCCGGCAGGTGTTCCGGCCTATTTTTCCGGTACCGATCAACAGGATCTTCCTGTCGGTAAGGTCGGCGAATTTCTCGCGGATGTATTGAATGGCTGCGAATGAAACCGATACGATCCCGCCGCTAAGCTCTGTTTGATTCTTGACGGATTTCGAAGATTGCAATACGCAGTTCACCATTCGCTCGAGAAACGGGCCGATGAAATTCCGGTCGCGGGCGAATTTTACCGCCTGCTTCAGTTGTCCCACGATCTCATAATCTCCAAGGATCTGGGAATCGATGCCGGCAGCAACCAGGAACAGATGTTCGATTGCGTCCATTCCGCGTTTTACATACGCCATTTGCAAAAAGGCTTCGCAGGTCCCGGAAGTATGCGAGCAAAGTAATCCTGCCAGCTGATCCGCATTGTCCGCAAAGCCGTAGATCTCCGTTCTGTTGCAAGTGGACAGGATGAATAATTCCGTTATTTGATGCGAAGGAGCGAGAGCGAGGAGGTTCGAGTATTGTTCATTGCTTATGGCAAACCGGCCACGAATAGCTGCGTCTGTCTTTTTGTAATTGATCCCAACTATGAACAATCTTGAAATATCAGAGGTCCTTGTACCCATCAGGTATGCAGCTTGTTAATTTCTAAACGCAAAAATACTTGCAGCCACCCCGATAAAGCGATTTTTTCTGTCATGAGACTGTCATTTATCTGTTTTTGACCTTTTGCCCTCCTAATTTTGCAGGCGTTAGGCCTGCCGATAGATGGCAAAAGTGATGGCCGCCAATAACTCAATGAATATGATACAAAAAGGCAAACGTGCCGTTCTCCTGATGAACCTGGGATCTCCCGACTCTACCTCCACCAGGGATCTCCAAACTTATTTAATGGAATTCCTAATGGATAAGCGGGTCATCGATTATCCCAGGTTGTTCCGGAAAATACTCGTTGGAGGTATCATCGTTCCTTTTCGTGCCGCAAAATCGGCCGAAGCATATAAAACCATCTGGACCAGCGAAGGCTCTCCTTTGATCGTTCTGACCCGGCAATTGAAGGAAGCCCTGCAAGGCCAGATCGACGAACCGGTTGAGATTTCCATGCGTTATGGTAATCCTACTGTGGAAGAAGCTTACCGTCTGTTGCTGCAACGCATGCCTGGTCTGGAAGAAGTCATTGCAGTGCCGCTATATCCCCATTATGCAATGGCCTCCTATGAGACGGCGGTGGAATATGCCCAGGAGGTCTACCGGAAAAAGAACTATAAATTCCGGCTGAATTTTATTCGCCCTTTTTATAATGAATCGCATTACCTGCAGGCGCTGAGCGAGCATATCCGGCCTTATTTGCGGGAGCCCTACGATCACATCCTGTTCAGCTATCATGGCATTCCGGCAAGGCATATTCATAATTCGGATCCGACACGCAATCATTGCCTGTATTCAGCCGATTGTTGCGACGTTGCTTCTCCCGCGCATGCCACCTGCTACCGTCATCAATGTTTTGCGACAACGAAGGAGATGGTGCGGCTGCTGAGTATTCCCGATGGTAAATACAGCAATTCATTTCAGTCCCGGCTCGGCAAAGGGTGGCTCGAACCGTTTACCGACATTCGCCTGGAGGAGATGCCGAAGGAAGGCATTAAAAACTTACTGATCATTTGCCCGGCATTTGTCAGCGATTGTCTGGAAACGCTGGAAGAGATTGCCATTCGTGGTAAAGAAACCTTTCTCGGGGCGGGCGGAGAAAAATATGCGATGATCCCTTGTCTGAATGTTGATCCTTTATGGGTAACAGCCCTGGCGGGATGGGTAAGAGAGATTGCGGCAGGGAATAAGACAATGATACTCGATTGAGTCGAAAATCTTATTTATGTATAGCTACATCAAGGCGCTGCACATTATTTTCATTGTCACCTGGTTCAGCGGGCTTTTTTATATGGTTAGGCTTTTTATCTATCATACGGAGGCTGCCGGAAAACCGGAACCGGCGAAGAGCGTCCTGCAACAGCAGTTCAAGGTCATGATCCGTAGACTTTGGCTGGGCATTACCTGGCCTTCCGCTATCCTGACGCTTATATTTGGCCCGTGGCTGATGATACTCCTTGGCGGGATGCCTACCTGGCTTGCCATTAAGCTGGGCTTCGTCGCAGGGCTCTACATATATCATTTTTCATTGCATATCATCTATCGTCAGCAGATGAAAGGGCTCTTCCGTTTCTCTTCACAACAATTGCGGATCTGGAATGAAGTAGCCACCATCTTTCTTGTCGCCATAGTCATGCTTGCAGTAGTCAAGCAGAACCTTAGTTGGGTATGGGGGCTGGCAGGACTATTTGCATTTGTGATCCTGATGATGAGCGCGATACGTATTTATAAGATAGTGAGGACCAGACAGCGTTCCTGAATTCCGTTTCTCAGGGCCAGTGGCTCTACAGGTGTCCCTCTGTCATTCGCCAAAATAATAAACCCTCCCGGTTTTAAACCGGGAGGGCCTCATCCGGGGTAAAAAAGGTAGGTTTTCCGGAAATGAATTTTGCTTAAATGGTTCTTCAGGAATTGAAATCTTGTAACCTGGTTTTGCTTGTCGAACGGGTTTTTTGCAAGGTAATATCAGAGATTAAAAACGGGATGGCTACGGATATCCATTGAATAAGGCACAATTCAATTGCACGGAATAAGGGGGGAGTGGGATACTACAGCTGGAAATGGGATTTTAAAAGGAAGGGGAGTAGGAATACCCCCCTTTTTAACCCCTAAACCCTAAACCGTAGAAAGCGTTCTGATCGCTAAATACCTTTTGGCGCTTTAGTCCTTCAAGGATTCGATCTTTAATTTTTTTATTCTGGATGCGGATGGCTTGCCCATCCGTAGCGTTTTTCTGCTGAAATAATAACCAGAAATTGTGCCAAAACCCGATAATGTTGATAACTGCGGGTAAAGACCATCTTTTTTAAACCGATTTGGCGCCCTTTTTACAAACTGTTAACAGTTTTAGAGGCTGAATGGTTTACAATTGCGGATTCACAATTATACCTGCATAAATCAGGCCACGGCCCAATGGAAGGAGAGCGGGAATGTAGCTATGGAGGGCCAGGGCCCAGGGGCGGGGGGTTGGGGAATATGATATAGAGGGCCAGGACCGGGGGCGGGGGTGGGAATATGATATGGGGGCCGCGGCCAATGGAGGAGATTTGGGAACGTTGTATGGAGGCGGCAGGGCCTATAGGAGGTTGCGGTTGGAGAATGGGTATGGCGGCCCAAAGGGCCTATGGGGAGGCCCGGAGAATGTGGTGCGGCTGCGGGCCAGGGGCATATTTGTTTTGGGTCTACAGGCGTAATTTTCGCCTTAGACCGCAAAGTCTCTAAGGCATTATTTCGTAAATTCGCGTCCCATTCGATTCGGCCGTTTCATGGCGATAGAGACCCCGAGAAGAGGGAACTGAACGAGAGGGGAGACGAGACCTGGAGAAGAGCGGAAAGAAGACAAGGAAGGCGGTTGAAGAAGAGCAGAGAGGAGACCTGGAGGGCAGCCGGAGGAAAGGAGAGAAGAGGCTCGGAGGAGCCGGAGGAGATGAGAGAGGTGAGCAAAAAGACGCGGAGGAGTGGAGGGGACCGGAGAGGCCTAAGCCTATAAAATAAGGATAAGATGCTAATCCTCAACGACTAAAATAGATATGGCGAATAAATATAAAGAATACCAGCAGTTGAATTTGCCCGCGATCAGTGAGGATATCCTGGCCAGGTGGGAGGCGGAGGGGGCTTTTGATAGAAGTGTGGAACTTCGGGAAGGCGCCGCCCCATTTGTGTTCTATGAGGGTCCGCCGAGCGCAAACGGCTTGCCGGGGATCCATCACGTCATAAGCCGGACCCTTAAGGATCTCGTCTGCCGCTACAAGACGATGAAGGGGTTCCAGGTCAAACGCAAGGGTGGCTGGGATACGCATGGTCTTCCCGTGGAACTGGGCGTCGAAAAAATGCTTGGGATTACGAAGGAAGACATCGGCAGAAAGATATCGATTGCAGAATACAACGACACTTGTCGCCGGGAGGTGCTGAAATACAAGGACAAATGGGATGAGCTGACCCGCCGGATGGGGTATTGGGTCGATCTGAAGGACCCGTATATCACGTTCGAGAACAATTATATCGAGACGCTCTGGTGGTTGTTGGCGGAATTTTATAAAAAAGGACTGCTTTATGAAAGCGTCAGCATTCAGCCTTACTCCCCTGCGGCCGGAACGGGTTTGAGCTCTCATGAGCTGAATCAGCCGGGGTGCTATAAAGATGTGAAAGATACGTCGGTGGTGGCGATGTTCAAGGCAGTGCGGGATGCGAAGAGCGAATTTCTTTTTCGGGCAGTAGAGAACGGGCGAGGGAATGCGGCTGATAGCGACGAGGTCTATTTCCTGGCGTGGACGACTACCCCCTGGACACTGCCTTCCAATCTGGGTCTTACCGTGGGGCCGAAGATCGACTATGTGCTGATCAAGACCGTCAACCCATACACGCAGCTGCCAGTGAACGTGATCCTTGCTAAGGCGCTGATCCCTAAATATTTTAAACCAGAGGGTGAATGGAAGATCCTCGCGGAATTCAAGGGGAGCGAGCTGGAAGAGATGCGGTATGAGCAGTTGCTTCGTTACGAAGCTAACAGTCCTGAAAAAGCCGGTGGTGATCCATTCCGGGTGTTGCCGGGCGATTTTGTAACGACTGAAGACGGTACGGGGATCGTTCACACAGCTCCCGCATTTGGAGCGGACGACTACCGGGTGGGTACCAAATATGGTATCGGCATCCTGACCATGGTCGATAAGAGCGGCAAATTCGTAGATGGTCTTGGAGAGTTCAGCAACCGATATGTCAAGAATTACAAAGATGACCCGGCGTATGTGGATGTCAATGTCGACATCTCGGTGAAATTGAAAAAGGAGAACCGGGCCTTCAAGGTCGAAAAATATGAACACAACTACCCCCATTGCTGGCGGACGGATAAACCGGTCTTGTATTATCCGCTGGATGCCTGGTTCATTCGCACTACGGCGTTCAAGGATCGGATGGTCCAGCTGAATAAGACGATCAATTGGAAACCTCGCAGCACGGGCGAAGGCCGCTTCGGCAACTGGCTGGAGAATATGGTCGACTGGAACCTCAGCCGCAGCCGGTATTGGGGTACGCCGATGCCGGTATGGCGTACGGAATTGCCGTTGAATCCGAGGCCCGAGGACAGGGATGTTGGAGAGGGAAGAGCAGGAGGTAAAGGGCAGGAGTTTGCAGGCCGGGAAGAGATCTGTATCGGAAGCATTGCCCAGCTCCAGGAGGAGATCCGCCGGTCGATAGCCGCGGGTCTGATGAAGCCCAATGCAGGTGAAACGCAGGGGGAGTATATTGGAAGGTTAACCGCCGATCTGCACCGGCCTTATGTCGACGATATTATACTGGTCAGCAAGGATGGCCGGCCGATGTATCGCGTTCCCGATCTGATCGATGTCTGGTTCGACAGCGGCGCGATGCCCTATGCGCAGTGGCATTTCCCATTCGAGAATAAGGAAGTGTTTGCGCAGAACTATCCGGCGGATTTTATCGCGGAAGGGGTGGATCAGACGCGAGGGTGGTTCTATACGCTGCATGCGATCGCGGCGCTGATAAAGGAGTCGGTGCATGAGGAACTGGGGGGAATGAGCCGGTCGGTCGTCGAACGCGGGGAAGTCGCAGGGAAGGCGGGTATTGGGACGAGTAGCCAGGCGGAGGCGGCCGGGGGGACGAGTAGCCAAGAGGAGGCGGCTGAGGCGGCTGTGGAGGCGAGAGGCGAAACGCTGACGGAGGATGAGCTGGAGGCCCGGTATCCGGGGCTGGCCTATAAGACCTGCGTTTCCAATGGCCTGGTGCTGGACAAGAACGGCAACAAGATGAGCAAGCGGCTGGGAAACGTCATTAATCCCTTCGATACGATCGGGAAGTATGGCGCCGATGCGACCCGGTGGTACCTGATCACCAATGCGTCCCCGTGGGAAAGCATGAAATTCGATCTGGATGGCATCCGTGAGGTGCAGCGGAAATTCTTTGGCACCTTATATAATACTTACCAGTTTTTTGTCCTTTATGCGAACGTGGACGGATTCACTTTTGAGGAGGCCTATCTGTCGCCGGAGGAGCGGCCGGAGATCGACCGGTGGATCCTTTCCTCGCTGAATAGCCTGGTAGCCAAGGTGAATGCGGGCTTCGATGATTATGAACCGACGGTGGCGGGCCGGCTTATCGAGGATTTCGTAGACGAGCATCTGAGCAATTGGTACGTGCGGCTTTGCCGGAGGCGTTTTTGGAAGGGGGAATATGAGCTGGATAAGATATCGGCCTATCAGACGCTTTATGAGTGTTTGGAGACGGTGAGCCGGTTGATGGCGCCGATCTCGCCTTTCTTTGCCGACTGGCTGTTCAGGGGGTTGAATGACGTGACGGGGAGGGTGAAGGTGGGTGCCTCCGGGGAAGATACGGGACGAGAGGATGTGACGGGGACGAAGAAGGTGATTGCGTCCGGGGAAGGCATGGGACGAGAGGATGTGACGGGGACGAAGAAGGTGATTGCGTCCGGGGAAGGCATGGGACGAGAGGATGTGACCGGGATGAAGAAGGTGGTTGCCGCGAGGGGGGAGGGGGGAATAGAGGGTGTGACTGGGATGAAGAAAGTGGGCGCGGCGCGGGGAGAGGGTCCCGAGGGCGGGGTCAATGCGGTGTCGGTGCATTATGTCGATTTTCCGGTTGCGGATGCGGACTTTATCGATCTTGCGCTCGAGGAGCGGATGCAGCTCGCGCAAGATGCCTCTTCGCTGATCCTCTCATTGCGCAAGAAAGTGAATATCAAAGTGCGTCAACCCTTGCAGCGGGTGCTGATCCCGGTGTTGAGCCCGGAAATGCAAAAGCAGCTGGAACAGGTGGAAGATCTGATCCGGGCGGAGGTCAATGTAAAGGAGATACAGTATCTGTCGGGCGGCGAAGGGTTCATCAAGAAGAAGATCAAACCCAATTTCGTTGCATTGGGGAAGAAGCTGGGCGCGAAAATGAAGCCAGTCAGCGGTGCGCTTTCGAATTTTTCGCAGGAAGACATTGCAAAAATCGAAAAAGATGGTCAATATAATTTGTTAATTGACGGCGATTCCATAACATTACAGATTAATGAAGTCGAGATAACGAGCGAGGACATCCCAGGGTGGGTCGTGGCTAACAAGAATGCCCTTACCGTGGCACTGGACGTCACCGTCACCCCGGCGCTGGCACAGGAAGGCAATGCACGCGAATTTGTAAATCGCATCCAAAAGATCAGGAAAGACAATGGTTATGATCTTACCGACAGGATCCTGGTAAAAGTAGCAGAAGTACCCTCCCTTACTGATTCCCTTATGCAATTTAATGACTATATTTGCGCGGAAATTTTGGCAGATAGTATAGAATTGGTTAAGGAACCGGCTAATGGCACTGAAATTGAAGTTAATGATATTCCCTTAAAAGTGTTCGTTTCAAAAAAAGCCTAACTTTATGGCAACCAAGAAGAAAGCGGCCAAGCCCGCGAAGAAAACCGCTACAGCCAAGAAAATAGCCCCGGCTAAAAAACCGGCTTCCAGGACTGCCCACTCGTCAGGTGGCAGCAAGTCGGGAAAGAAGTTGCCGGCAGCTAGGAGTATTGCTAAACCGGTTGCTAAAAAGGTTGCTTCATCAGCCGGGCCAAAAAAATCCGTTGTCAGGAGTCATGCTTCTGCTGCCGTTTCGAAAACGCCTGTTCCGGCCAAGCCTGCTGCTGGAATAAGGGGGAAGGCAAATGCCGCCGGGATGGGGGGGAGGACGAGTGCCGCAGCCGGGATAGGGGGGAGGACGAGTGCTGCAGCCGGGTTAGGGGGAAAGACGAATGCCACCGCTGGGATTGGAGGAAAGACGAGTGCCGCTGCTGGAATTGGAGGAAAGACGAGTGCGGCCGGTGGATCAGCAGGAAGGACGAATGCCGCCGTGGGAACTGGAGGGAAGATGAATACGACTGCACCAATGGGTAAGACGGCTGTGGCCGCCCCGGTCGCGTCTGCGCCGATGACTCCCAAACCCGAAGCTAAGAAACCGGCCCCGCCTGCCCGACCGGTCAAGGTGGTCATACCGGAAATAAAGACAAAAACGGTTCGAAAATATGAGCCGGAATTCACAAAATCAGTTTTAGATACACCACAAGAAGAACAAACTGGACCCACTATGAGATACAGCGATGCAGAACTTGGAGAATTCAGGGAATTGATCAACCGCAAATTGGATGCAGCGAAGAAAGAGTTGGCCTACCTGCAGGGATTGATCACGCGCAAGGATGAAATGGGGGGCGATAATGATGACGCCCGATACATGACCATGGAAGACGGTAGCATGAGCATGGAAAGAGAACAGCTGAGCCAAATGGCCAGCCGTCAGATCACATTTATCGACCATTTGGAAAAAGCCCTGATGAGGATCGAGAATAAGACCTATGGTATTTGCCGGGTCACGGGAAAATTGATCGACAAGGCCAGACTGAGGGCGGTGCCGCATGCAACGCTGAGTATCGAGGCGAAGCAAATGATGAATAAGTGAGAAGGGGGTAAATAAGTAGAGGACCGCCGGGTGGGGGACGTGTGGGCGCCGGAGGTGAAAGTGCGCTGCGTTGGAGTGGATGTATGGGGCGCCGGGGTGGATCTGCGGGACGCCGGTTGGATGAATGAGACGGCAGAGGTGGATGCAGGGGCCCAGGTCGGTGAAAGTGCCGGACGGCGGATGTAATGGTTCGGCGGGTGAATCTTTCTTGCCAGAATGGGGGGCGCGTCATACCTTCCGGTATCAAAATGCCCCTGCTTATGCGTCTACTACTCCCCGTCTTGCTGCTGGCGGCTACCGTCAGCGCCGTTGCCCAACAAACTCCCGTCACCACCGCCAATTACCAGGCCGCGGCCCGTTTTTCTCCGCGGAAACTGGAAAAGATGGTCTTCTCCCTCAACGTCGACCCGCACTGGTTGAAAAGATCCAACCGATTCTGGTATGTGTACGAGACCACTGAAGGAAAAAAGTGGTATATCGTCGACCCCGCGAAGGGCGAGAAAAAAGAGCTATTCGACAGGGACCACCTGGCATCCCTCATTTCCATGGTCGTCAAGGACCCGTTCGATGCACAGCATCTCGGCCTGGACAGTCTCCAATTCATCAGGGATGAGAACTGGATACGGTTTGAAGTCAAAAGCAGCCAGGACATCGAAAAGAAGGACTCGGCCGAAGGAGGAGGGGAGCGCCGCGGGGATAGCGGAGGCGTAGGTAACCGTCGTCGCGGCGGAGGTGGGGGAAACGGCGCGGGTCAGGCAGCCGGCGGCGGCCGGCAAAAGAAAATCTATTATTTCGAGTACAATCTGCTAGATGGGACGCTCACGGAGCTGACCGGTTACAAAAAGCCCAAACACAAACCGATGTGGGCCAATATCTCACCCGACAGCAATACCATCGTTTTCGGCCGTCACTACAACCTCTTTTGGATGGACAGGGCCAATTATCAGAAGGCACTTAAGAACGAGGATGACAGCAGCATCGTGGAACATGCATTGACGACGGACGGCGTGGAGAATTACAGCTATCACGGCAGCGGCGCGCTTGGCGGCGGGGGCGAAACGAATGTCGATAAGGAAAAGAACAAAGACAAACGAAAACCCGTCCAGCTTTTCTGGAGCCCAGACTCGAAACATTTCGCTATGTCGCGGTCCGATCAGCGGAAGGTGCACGATCTCTGGGTCATAAACTCGCTGGCCGAACCCCGGCCGACACTGGAGACTTATAAGTACATGATGCCGGGCGAGAAGGAAGCGCCCATCGAGCAGCTGGTCGTTTTCGACATGACCACGCACAGCCGCCAGGTGATCGGTACCGCTGAATTCAAGGACCAGGACCTCGCCATTTGGTCGGCACCTCAGAAGGAATCCCGCCGGGATGATGACTATCGCGTCCAATACTGGCTGGGTACCGATTCAAAATTCTATTTCACGCGTACCAGCCGCGATCTGCATCGTATCGACGTCTGCGCCGTGACGGTGGGCGACAGCGTGGCCCGGCCGCTGATACAGGAGCGTCTGAATACCTATGTCGAGCTGCGTCGGCTCGGGCTGGTGAATGAGGGGAGGGAGCTGATCGAATGGAGCGAGCGCGACGGATGGGCGCATTTCTACCTCTATGACGGTAACGGTAAACTGGAGAACCGGATCACCAGCGGGCCTTTCCACTGCGAAGACATCATCGGCATCGACGAGAAGAAAAGGATACTCTATTTCACGGCCAATGGAAGGGAGGGAAGAAGCGGGAGGGGGGAGGCCAATGGAAGGGAGCGGGGCGACGACAGGGAGGGGGCCAGTGGGAGGGAGCGGGGCGACGGCAGGGAGGGGGGTGAGGACCCGTATTATCTGCACCTGTACAAGGTGAACCTGGATGGCAGCGGCCTGGCGATGCTGGACCCGGGCGATTTCGATCATATCGGGAACATGGATGACAACAATGAATTCTTCGTAGATAATTACTCGCGCGTCAATACCGTTCCCAAATCGGCGCTGTACAGTAGCACGGGCAGGAAGATCATGGACCTGGAAACGGCCGATCTGAGTGCGCTGTTCGCGGCCGGCTATAAGTTCCCGCAGCCTTTCAAAGTGAAGGCCGATGACGGGATCACCGATCTGTATGGGGTCCTATATAAACCGTTCAATTTCGACAGCACGAAGAAGTATCCGCTGATGGAATACGTCTACCCGGGTCCGCAAACGGAGGCCGTGAACAAGGCTTTTACGCGCGGGATGGACCGGACCGAGCGGCTCGCCCAGCTTGGGATGATCGTCATTACGGTCGGTAACCGTGGCGGCAACCCGTCGCGGAGCAAATGGTATCATAATTATGGATATGGCAATCTGCGGGATTACGGGCTCGCCGATAAGAAGGCTGCCGCTGAACAGCTGGCGGACCGTTATTCCTTTATCGATATCAACCGGGTAGGCATCTATGGTCATAGCGGGGGCGGGTTCATGACCTCGGCCGCATTGCTGGTCTATCCCGATTTTTTCAAGGTGGGGGTGTCGTCATCCGGCAACCATGACAACTCGATCTATAACCGGTGGTGGAGTGAAAAGCATCATGGAGTGAAGGAAATGGTCAGCGATAAGGGGGATACGAGCTTCCTGTATTCGATCGAAAAGAACCCGGAGATCGCGAGTCATTTGAAGGGGCATCTGCTGCTGTCGACGGGGGACATCGACAATAATGTGCACCCGGGCAATACGATCCGGTTGGCTAATGCGCTGATCAAGGCTGATAAGCGGTTCGATCTCGTGTTGTTGCCGGGGCAGCGTCATGGCTATGGCGAGATGACGGAATATTTCTGGTGGCGGATGGCCGACTTTTTCTCGCATTGGCTGATCGGGGATATCGCGGTAAGACCGATATCGATCGATGAGATGGACAATGAGATCCCGCAGGTTGGCGCGAAGGGTGGAAGTAACCGTGAGCCGGGCGGATGGGGCGAGGATGAAGGGGATGATGGGGATTGGGATTGGTGAGGCGGGCGGATCGGGTGAGGGAGATGATGATGACGAGGATTGGGATTGGTGAGGCGCTCGGGGGATGGCGCAGGCCGGGGTGTGCGGGCGACGCGGGGGCGGGGAGAAGGGTTTGGGTTGGGCGGGGGACGGCGGGGGCGACGCCGCGGGCGGCGGGGGCGGAGAGGTGGGCGGCGGCGGGCCGAGCTATTTTACCTCCTGCATTTCGACGAGCTTGCGGTAGAAGCCCTGGAGCTGCATCAACTGGTCATGGGTGCCGCGTTCGACAATGCGGCCTTTCTGGAGGACGATGATCTCGTCGGCGTGGCGGATCGTGCTGAGGCGGTGGGCGATGACGATGCTGGTACGGTGTTCCATCATCTTATTGATGGCGTCCTGGACGAGGCGTTCGCTTTCTGTATCGAGCGAGGACGTGGCTTCATCGAGGATGAGGATGGGCGGATTTTTCAGCAGGGCGCGGGCGATGGTCAGGCGCTGGCGTTCTCCGCCGCTGAGCTTGTTGCCCCGGTCGCCGATATTCGTTTGATAGCCTTCTTCTTTTTTGGTAATAAAGTTATGCGCGTTGGCGATCGTGGCTGCGCGAATGATCTCGTCCATGCCGGCATCGGGTTTGCCGAGCGCGATATTGGCGGCGATGGTGTCGTTGAAGAGGATGGGTTCCTGGGTCACGATGCTCATTTGTTCGCGTACCGATCTTAAGGAATAATCCCTGATGTTGATCCCATCTATCAGGAGGGCACCGCTGCCGACATCATGAAAACGGGGGATGAGATCGGCCAGTGTCGATTTACCGGCTCCCGAACTGCCGACCAGCGCGATGGTCTTTCCTTTTTCAATGACCATGTCGATGCCGTCGAGGATGACCGTGTCCTCGTAGCAGAAGCCGACGCCCCTGAATTCTATCCTGTCGTTGAAAGCCCCGAGCTTTTTCGCGTGCGGGTTATCGTGAATGGTGACGGGCGCATGGAGGAGGTCTTCGACGCGTTCCATCGCTGCTGCGCCACGTTGTACGTTGAATATCGACGTCGACAATGTTTTTGCGGGGTTGATCAGCATCGCGAAGACGGCGATGTACGTGATCAGATCGCCACCCGAAAAGCCTTTCCCATGCGTATGGAAGATCAGCATCCCGCCATAGTAAAGGATGATGGTGAGGATGACGATACCCAGGGTTTCCGTCAGCGGCGAGGCCAGATCGCGACGGGCATTCATCTTATTGCGGATGTGGAACAGGCTGTCGTTGATCTGCAGGAACTTTGTCCGCATCAGGAGCTCGGCGCCGAAGCCTTTGATGATTCGGATGCCGCCAAGGGTCTCGTCGAGCACCGAGAGACTTTCGCCCAACCTGATGGAAGCATCTTTGGACTGGCGTTTGAGGGTCCGGCTGATGCGGCCGATGAGGAAGCCTGTCGCGGGCAAAAGGATCAGGAGGAAGAGCGAAAGCCGCGGGCTTAGCCAGATCATATACGTCAGGTAGCCGATGATCGTGAGCGGGTCTTTGATCAGGCCTTCCAGCGTGCTGACGACAGAGGACTCGATCTCGTAGATGTCGTTGGTCATGCGCGAAATGAGATCGCCCTTTCGTCTTTCGGTGAAATACCCGATGGGCAGGGACAGGATCTTCTCGTATACGTCGTTGCGCAGGAAGGTGATGGTGGCGCTTCGGATGGGGGAGGAGATATAGGAGGACCAGTAATAGAATATGTTTTTCAGCAACGTACTGACGATGATGAGCACACAGATCACCAGCAGGACGGTGGACCGGTCGCAATGCTCAACGACCTGGGTCAGTACGTCTTTCAGGCCCCCGATCGCATTGGTATTGAGGGCCGGCGCCTGGCCGCCGGCGCCGCCCTGGTTGAACAGGATGGTGAGAAATGGGCTCAGCATGCCCAGGGATATCAGCCCGAACACGATAGAGAGTATATTGAACACCATGTACACTACTATCTTACCTTTATAGCGGGACATGTAGTGCAGGATCACGGAGAATTTCTTCATGCTGAAATCCGTAAATTTGGTGGCAAATTTAGCTGTAAAATTGAGATAATACTGGATTTAGGTACCAAATTGGCCGGAGTTCGATCAAAGGACAAAAATCTGTTAAAGGACGTTAAAGGTTATGCAAGAAAGTAAACGACAGAAACAAGTAAGCGCGCTACTGGTGCAGGAACTGAGCGATATTTTTCAGCGGCTGGGACTGAGTATGATCGATGGAGGAATGGTATCCCTGACCGCGGTGAGGATGACGCCCGATCTGCTGGAGGCCAGGGTTTATCTGAGCCTTTTCCAGGTGAAGGATGTGGCTGCCACGATGAAGAAGATCGAGGAACGGGGATGGGAGATCAAGAAAGAGCTGGCGCAGCGGGTAAAGCATCAGCTGAGGCGTATTCCGACGCTACAATATCTTTATGACGATACGCTGGAGCATGCCGATAAGATGGAGGCGTTGTTTCGCAAGATACATGAGGGGAAGACGGGTGGCGAAGCAGGGAAGACGGGTGGCGACGCGGGAAAGGACGGGGCGCATGAGGAGGCGGGTTCAAAAGAGGGCCGGGGGAGTAAGGAGCATGGAGCGACCGGGGAACGAAAACCGCGCGGGGAGGAGGGGCCTGCATGAACCTGTTGTTCGCCTGGCGTTATTTCCGCGCAAAGAAATCCACGAACGCAATCAATATCATTGCCTGGGTGAGCATGTCGGCCATTGTGGTCGGTACGGCCTCGCTGATCGTTGTGCTGAGCGTCTTCAATGGGTTCGAGGGTCTGGTGAAATCACTCTACACCAGCTTCTACCCCGACATCAAGATCAGTCCCGTTTCGGGAAAAACGCTGACGTTGACGGCAGGGCAGCTGGCGCGTCTGAAAGCGGTGCCGGGAGTGCGCGCGGTGTCGCTGGTTGCGCAGGACAGGGGAATCGTGGAGAATGGAGATATCCGTGTTCCCGTTTATTTGAAAGGGGTCGACAGCAATTTCCTCCGCGTGTCGGGTGTGGGCGGTGCCATCGATAAAGGTAAATTCGAAGTGGGTGACGCAGATCATCCAAAAGCGGTATTGGGGTCGGGGATCGAGTATACATTGGGTGTGGAGTCGGACCGGCAGATCATGCCGCTGGGCGTTTATCTTTTCCGGCGGGGCAGCGGCGAATTCAACGTCACCGATCCGATGGCTTCCTTTAATCATGAGAGTTTCCTCACGTCCGGGGAATTCCGGATACAGGTGGATTTCGACAATAACTATGTCATCACCAATATGGGCTTCGTCAAACGGATGATCGGACTGGGACCCGATGAATATACGGGGGCGGAGGTGGCGGTCGGCGATCCTTCCTCGGCGCCGGCGGTAAAGGGTCAGCTGTCGAAGGTATTGGGGACGGGGTATCTCGTGCAGACGCGTTATGAGCAGAATCAGAGCCTGTACAATACGATGGGGACGGAAAAATGGTTTACGTATGTCGTGCTGACACTGATCCTGATCGTTGCCGCCTTCAATATGGTGGGGGCGCTGACGATGCTGGTCTGGGAAAAACAAAAGGATATCCATGTGTTGAAGGCATTGGGAGCGGATGGGAGGTTGATCCGGAGGATCTTTTTGAGTGAGGGTATACTGCTGGCGATGATCGGCGGGGCGGGAGGTATCCTGCTGGCGGTGGTCATCTGTACGTTGCAAACGAAATATAAATTGGTGCCGTTGGAAGGGGGGTCCTTTTTGATAGATTATTATCCTGTCAGGATGGTGGGGATGGATTTTGTGCTGGTGTTGGGAACGATCACTATCGTGGCCGTGCTGGCGTCGTGGATCCCGGCGCGCAAGGCAGCGGCGACGCCTATAGAGTTGAGGAGTTGAGATTGGGGGTTTGGGGTGGATGGGGCGAAAGGGCGGTTCGGGCGTAGGGGCCGGTCGGAAGAAGGGGACGGTCGGAAGAAGGGGCGGCCCGCAGGGCCGCCCCTTAATATATTAATAATCAGCGAGGTTAGAAGGAAGCTGGGCGAGGGCCCTGGCCAACTGTTCATCGTTCGGGGCAACCCCGTGCCAGTGGTGATCGTTTTCCATGAAGTCGACACCTTTACCCATAATCGTGTGCATCATGATGGCGATCGGTTTACCGTGTCCGGTCATGCTGCGGGCTTTGTCGAGGGTAGCGATGACCTCGTCGAGGTCGTTGCCGTTCATTTCGAGCGTATCCCAGCCGAAGGCGTTGAATTTGACGTGGAGGTCGCCGGTGTCGAGCACGGCTTTGGTGGTCCCGTCGATCTGTTGACCGTTCCAGTCTACGGTGGCGATGAGGTTATCCACTTTTTTGGCGGATGCGAACATGATGGCTTCCCAGTTTTGTCCTTCATCCAACTCGCCATCCCCATGTAGTGAATACACAATATTTTTATCGTTATTGAGTTTCTTACTCAGTGCCGCTCCGATGGCGACGCTCATGCCCTGACCGAGCGATCCGCTGGCGACCCGTATTCCGGGAAGGTGTTCATGGGTGGTGGGGTGACCCTGAAGGCGGGAATCGATCTTGCGGAAAGTGGATAGTTCTTTGATGTCAAAATAGCCGGATCTTGCGAGTGCGGAATAGAATACGGGAGAAATATGACCGTTAGACAGGAAAAAAACATCTTCGTTCTTTCCATCCATATGAAAATTGGGGTCATGCTTCATGACCTTGAAGTACAATGCGGTAAAATATTCGGCGCAGCCCAGGGAGCCACCGGGGTGACCGCTTTGCGCGCCATGGACCATTCTTACGATATCCCTTCTGATCTGTGTAGTAATTGCTTTCAAGTCTGCCATAAAGGTTGATTTAGTGATAGCTGGCGGCAAATCTAACGGTTTTTTCGGGACTGCGAGGGTGGGAGTAGTCTTTTGGGGACTGCCCGGATGGAAGACGTTTTTTTGCGACTGTGTTTAACGGGACCGTTTTTGGCGGCCTTAAACTTTTGTATTACTTTGCGGTCTCTCTGATTAGTCGCTCCTACCGGATGAAACGGTATAAGAAATTTCCTGAACTGACCTACAACCTCGCAGACGCATCGGGCCGCATTGAAACATCAGGCCAGCCTTTGGTTCGGACGGAAGCGCCGTTAGCCGGGGATGCGCATCGCATATACATGTTAAGAGTATATACGCAGTAGTGGCATTATAAAAGAATTCCTATTTTTGTTCACGAATCAAAATCGTACTGATGTTTGATGTCTTACTTTCGATAGCTATTTCTTTTACTGTTACGTTCTTAGCCATTCCAGCCATTATCAATGTGGCTGAAATGAAGAAGCTGTTCGATATGCCGGATGCCCGGAAAGTGCATTTCGCTCCCATAACGCCGTTAGGCGGGCTGGGCATTTTCGCAGGGTTCATATTCGGCAGCCTCCTCACGCTTCACTTTGCACAATACCCTGATCTTCAGTATTTTATAGCAGCGTCCTTCGTGATCTTTTTTCTTGGGCTGAAAGACGATATCCTCGTCATTTCGCCTGTGAAGAAATTTATCGGGCAGGTATTGGCGGCCTTTATCATCATTTATTACGGGAATGTGCAGATCAGGAGCATGCATGGCTTTTTAGGTTTGTATCAACTACCCGAGATGTTTAGTTTGTTGCTGACCTATTTTGCCGTTATCGTGGTGATCAACTCCTTCAATCTCATCGATGGGGTTGACGGTCTCGCCGGTTCGCTGGGTCTTTTGTCATCGGCTATCTTCGGCATTTATTTTTTGTATATCGGGATGTCGCCCTATGCAGTCATGGCTTTCGCGCTTACCGGCAGTCTCCTGGCCTTCCTCATCTTCAATTTTCAGCCTGCCAAAATATTCATGGGCGATACGGGTTCGTTGCTGATCGGGACCATCAATGCAATTTTGGTGATCAAATTCATCAATGTGGCAAACACGCCCGATGTGATCTTCCCCGTTGCTGCGTCGCCGGCGGTGGGATTCACGATCCTGATGATCCCCCTGCTGGATACTCTGCGTGTATTCGGTATACGCATTTTTCATCGTCGTTCGCCGTTCAGTCCGGACCGCAACCATATCCACCATCTGCTGCTGGACCGTGGTTTTTCGCACAGGGCGATCACGCTGACGCTGGTTTCGATCAATATCGTGATGATTGCGCTGGTTTTCCTCGGCCGGTCGCTAAACTGCACCTACCTGATCATGGGGGTATTCTGTGTATTCTTCGGCATGATCGCCGGCATTTATTATCTTCTGCCCGCACCCCGTTTGTTCGTCGCCAAGACGGCCCAGGAGGAGAATGCGCAGCTTACGAAGGCTTCTCACCTGGTTACCCTGAAAAAGGATTCGATCCTCGAACAGAATAATTAATTGTCGCCGGCTTCGCCCGTGGACGAGACGCGGAACTTCGGCGCGCTGCGTTGGGGCGGCTCCTGTTTGCGGAGTTCGCTATGGATGAGATGCGGAACTTCGGCTCGCCCGGGGAACGCCTTAGAATTGATTTTGCGTATTTTTTGAATTGACGTACGTTTGCAACGTAACGTTGCCAAGCAATCATTTATGTCAGACGATCTGGAACTGATCCTGGAAGAAGCCCGGGACAGCATGAAAAAGGCGCTTAATCATCTTGAAAGTGAATTGGTTAAGATACGCGCCGGGAAAGCCAGCCCGCAGATGCTGGATGGTCTTTCCGTCGATTATTATGGGAGCCCTACGGTCCTCAACCAAGTGGGTAATGTTTCTGTGATGGATGCCCGCACTTTGACCATCCAGCCCTGGGAGAAGAACATGCTTCAGCCTATCGAACGTGCGATCATCAATGCCAATTTAGGCGTGACGCCTCAGAATGACGGCAACATGATCCGGCTGTTCATGCCTCCCCTGACCGAAGAAAGGAGAAAAGAGTTCGTCAAAAGGGCGGGCGGCGAAGGCGAGCAATCGCGGGTGGCGATACGTAATATCCGTCGCGAAGCCATCGAACAGATAAAGAAATTACAGAAGGACGGACTCAGCGAGGATGAGGCTAAAGATGCCGAAAAAGAGATCCAGGACATCACCGACAAGCATATCTCTCTCGTGGAAAAGCATTTGGCGGCCAAGGAAAAGGAGATCATGTCGGTATAACCCCCCGAGACCCGGGCTGGTAATAGTACCAGCTGCGTTCACGCCGGCAGGTGATGGGCAAGAACGGTAATCGTAGCACCTGCGTTCACGCCGGCGGTAGCTGGTGATGGGCGCCAACGATAATCGTAGCACCATGGGCAAGATCAGACTAAAGGACATCGACACGCGTGCGCCTAAGGGATGGGACAAGAAAGAGACGAAAGAGAAAATGGCGCATCTGCTGAAGGAACTGGACGACCTGCAGAACCTGTTGTATGCCGAATCGAAGCATGCCGTGCTGATCATCATCCAGGGGATGGATGCGAGCGGGAAGGATGGGGCCATCCGCAACGTTTTCGGCAAGCTGAACCCGCAGGGCGTATTGGTCCAGGCATTCAAGGAGCCCACCGCCGAGGAGCTGGCGCACGATTTTCTATGGCGCATACACGCACACACCCCGCGCAAGGGCTTTATCCAAGTGTTCAACCGCAGTCAATATGAAGATGTTCTCATCACCCGTGTGCACAACTGGATCGACGAGGAGACTGCGGGACGGCGGATGAAGGCCATCAATCATTTCGAGCGGCTGCTGGTCGAACACAACGACACGCATATCCTAAAATTCTATCTCCATATTTCCCCGGAAGAACAGCGGAAAAGGCTGGACGACCGGATCCGTGATCCCGCCAAACAATGGAAATACAATGCCGACGATTTCAGGGAAGCGAGATTATGGGACCGGTATATGGAGGCCTATGAGGATTGTTTCGAGCATTGCAGCGGGGTACCCTGGACGATCGTTCCGTCGGATCAGAACTGGTACAAGGAATATCTCATTGCACACGCGTTGAAGGATGTGCTCAAAAGGCTGGACATGCGGTACCCGGGATTAAAAAAAGAGATTCTTCATAATTAAAACCAACCGTCATGGCTCTTTTTAAAGAATTCAAGGAGTTCGTTATGCGCGGCAATGTCGTCGATCTTGCCGTTGCAGTGGTTGTCGGTGCTGCGTTTACCGCGATCGTTGTGTCGCTGACCGACAATGTGATCACTCCTCTATTGCTGGCTCCGGCGCTGAAAGCGGCGCACCTGAATGATATCGACAAGCTGGCCTGGGGCGCCGTCAAGTACGGGCTTTTCCTGTCCGCCATCCTGAAATTCCTGATCTTCGCTTTTATACTGTTTATGTTCATAAAGGGCATCCGCTCGCTGCAAAAGAAAAAGGAAGCGGCTCCGGCGGGGCCTTCCAGTACGGACAAGCTGCTGATGGAGATCCGCGACGAGCTGAAGAAGCGTTCGGTTTGAGGATGGCTGCGGGTATTGGGTCGGCCCGGGGTTGGATGTGGGGTAGGGCGCCGGCGGGCTGGGGTTTTGGGCCGGCTGCGGGTGGGAATGCGCGAGGGCTGGCAGTGTTTTTGAGTGCCGGAATACATAAAAGGAAAAAACTAGCGACTATGAAGGATTATTGTGCCCGGAAATGGCTGCTGCTGTTTCTGTTTACCATTGGACTTACGACCATTTTACGGGCCCAGGGCGATGTGCAGGGATTGCAAAAGGCGGTGAGCGGCGCCGCGATCACCAAGGACCCGAAAGACACGACGAAGATGACCTGGAAGACCGGGGGACTGATCAATCTTACTTTTAACCAGACGGCGCTGAGCAACTGGTCGGCCGGCGGTGATAAATCAGCCCTGGCGTTCAACGGGTTGGTCAACCTGTATGCCTATTACCTGGACGGCCGGAGATCGTGGGATAATTTTCTGACAGTAGGCTATGGTATCGCCAATACCACCAGTCTCGGCACCCGGAAAACGGATGACCGGTTCAATATCACCTCCAAGTATGGGTATGATATGGGCCACAAATGGTATCTCACCGGTCTTTTCGACTTCCGGACGCAGTTTGCACCCGGGTACAACTACCCGGATCCCACGCACCAGGTGCTGACCTCGGATTTCCTTGCGCCGGCGTATCTACTGTTGTCGTTGGGTATGGATTATAAGCCGACGGACAATTTCTCCGTCTTCCTGTCGCCTGCCACTATACGGGAGCTGATAGTCAATAACGATAGCCTGGCGGCGAAGGGAGCGTTCGGGGTCGACTCGGGGAAGAAATCGAGGTTTGAGTTCGGCGCTTATGCGTCGGTGAACTATAGCTCGCCTTTGAACAAAACGGCTACCTACACCGGCAGGCTGGACCTGTTCTCGGATTATCTGAACAACCCGCAGAATATTGCCCTGTATATGACCAATGTGGTGAATGTCAAGGTGACGACGGTGATCAGTGTGAATCTGTCGGTGACCCTCGTTTATGATGACCGGATCCATGCGGTGAAGGCAGATGGGACCTTTGACGGGCCCAAGATGCAGCTGCAGGAGGTGTTGGGGATAGGCCTGGCATATAAATTTGCCAAGAAGAAGCGGGAGGGGCAGCCGGTGCAATAGGGGGTGCGGTTTGCGGCGGTGCGAACGATGAGCGCGGTGTGGGGGCTGGACAATTTGGGGAAAACCCGGTCCTGCTTTCCCCAAAAATGGCGGTATTTTCGTCGGAATATGACGCCCTATCAAATCAAATTACCACAATTCGAGGGTCCGTTCGACCTGCTGCTCTTTTTTATCGAACGCGACGAATTGGATATCTATAACATTCCCATCCACAATATCATCCAGGACTTCCTTGCCTATATCCATTCCAAGGGAAGCCTGAACATCGAGCTGTCCAGCGAATTCATCCTTTTCATCTCCACGCTGATGCGCATCAAGGCCAAGATGCTATTGCCGCGCAAGGAGCTGGATGCGGAAGGCAACGAGATCGACCCGCGCCGGGAGCTGATCGACAAGCTGCTGGAATACAAACGTTATAAGGAGGCGGCGGCTACGCTAGCCGAGATGGAGGCTATCCGTCACCTGATGGTTCGGCGGGGCAACCTGCAAAAAGAGCTGTCGGAGATCGGCGAGGAGGCGGGGGAAGGGACCGAGATACAGGCCGTCACGCTCTTCAAGCTGATGAAGACTTTCGAGAAGGTGATGCAGCGCATCCAGCAGCGGCAGAACAGGCCGGTTCATACCGTCGTTCAGTACGACTACACGATGGAGGGGAGCCGGAATCATATCCTCACGACGGTGCGCGAGCAAAGGACCTTATCGTTCGAACGTCTGTTCGAAGTGTGCAACGACAGGCTTCATGCCATCTTTCTGTTCCTGTCCATGCTCGAACTGGTACAGCTGAATTATATGTCCATCCTCATCGGCGAGGGACGCAATAATTTCATCGTGGAATTCAATGCCGACAGGCCGGACGATCCGATGGAAATTGCCGTGCTGGCGGGGCCGGCCGATCCGCACTTGAATTGATGGATGAGGGGAGCGGGTTGCGGGCAATAAGGCGGGGCTTGCGGAAACACACAATTGAGAAAGCTTATCTCCATTCTATGACAACCATATACCATCCCGCTTCGCAGCGGGGCCACGTAAATTTCGGATGGCTGGACAGTCATCACTCCTTCAGTTTCGGCAACTGGCACGACAGGGAGAAGGTGCAGTTCGGTGCGTTGCGCGTGCTGAACGACGATATCGTGAAAGGCGGAAGGGGTTTCGACGGCCATCCGCATGAGAATATGGAGATCATCTCCATCCCGTTGAAGGGCGCGCTCGCGCATAAGGACAGCACGGGGACGAACGGGATCATCTATACCGGTGATGTACAGCTGATGAGCGCGGGCAGCGGCATCACTCATTCCGAATACAATGCTTCGCATTACGACGATGTCAATTTCCTGCAGATCTGGATCTTTCCCAGGCAAAATGGCGGGAAGCCGCGTCATGAACAGAAAAGCTTCGATCCCGCATTGCGGGCAGGCCGGTGGCAAGTGATCGTGAGTCCGCGTCCGGAAGACGGGGCGCTCCGCATCAACCAGGATGCGCGGTTGGCGCTGGCAAAATTGAGTGCCGGGTCGACGCTCGAGTACCGCCCGGTTTTCGAGGGCAACGGCGTTTATATATTCGTGGTAGAAGGGGAGGCGGAGGCCGGTGGGCAGGTGTTGCAGCGTCGTGACGGATTGGGCATCAGCGGTGCGGATGTCGTCACCGTGCATGCAGTATCGCGCGCGGATGTGATGGCGATCGAAGTGCCGATGTTTGGATAGAGGGGCGCGACCGGTCTGTCGTGGAGGGTCGCCAAGGGGCCGGCGGGGAGGTGCGCCAAGGGGCCGGCGGGAAGGCACCGACGGGTTGTGTGCGGTGCGGGTGGTTAGAACCGGTAGCCTGCGTACACCTGGATGACGTTGTTCTTCAAATTGACGCTGGGGGAGCTGGGGACGAAAGACGGGGGTTGGCCGCTGGCGCCCTGGTTCATGGAGGAGAAGTCGGTCTTATAGAGACTGTTCAGGCTGATGTTGTATCGAGCGCCGATGCAGATCTCCATGAATGGATGGATCTCCACGCCGGCGCCGAAACCGTAGTCGAGACGATTGTAATAGCTCATAATAGAATTGGCCTGGGCGTTGCCATAGTTGACCTGTTTGCCGCTGTCCACCCTGGCATTCAAAAGATATCCGGTCTGTCCACCGAAGTCGATCTCGAAATACTTTGTGATGTGTATCGCCATATACTGCGCGAGCATGATATAGTCGAGGTTGACGGAACCGCTGTCGGATGCATAGTTGTAGCCGCTGCGTGAATAGATCAGCTCCGTGCGGCTGCCGATGACACCTCTCGAATGGGGCGCCAGGAAGAGGGCGAAATGATAGCCTGCCATACTACTGCCGTTGACCTGCGATGCGTTGGTGACGTTGGCGAAATTGAATCCGCCACGGATGCCGAAGCCGATGCCGCCGCCGGAGCTTTGCGATTTGGGAGGAGGGGTTTGCTGTTGCTGTTGTTGGGAAAAAAGGGAAAATGGGGTCAGGAGGAGCAGGAAGAAGATGCCCGGTTTCATGATTTTTTTTTCCAAACATATAAAAAGAGGAGGCGGCGGGCAATAGAACGAAAGTTAGGGGCGGTAGCCGGGGTCCTTGCGGTAGACCTTGTTGATGGCTTCGGTGCGGTTTTGCACGTGCAACTTTTCATAGATGTGATGGATATGCTGCCGCACCGTGCTGGTGCTGACGGATAGCTGGTCGGCGATCTCTTTGTAGAGTAGGCCGCGGGCGAGGAGATGGAGGATATCGGTTTCGCGGGATGACAGGGCCTGGGTGTCCGGAGGGGGGGATTGCGGGGGGTATTGGAAATGCTTGACCAGCTTGCGCGCTATATTGGCACTCATGGGCGAGCCGCCGCGATGCAGCTCTTTCAGCGCCTCGATGATATGTGGCAGGCCCGTGCTTTTCAGGAGGTAGCCCGAGGCGCCGGCCTGCAGCGCTTCAAACACCTTCTCGTCGTTTTCGTAAACGGTGAACATCATGAATTGGGTGGCGGGTACCCGCGATCTGATCTGGCGAATGCAGTCGATGCCGTTGGTGCCGGGCAAATTGATGTCCATGATGACCACGTCGGGCTTTAGCGCGGTGATGCCTTCGCCGGCTTCATCCGCGTTCTTGAATGCGCCGGCGACAAGCAGGTCCGGGTCAAGACAGAGGAAGTTCCCCAAGCCCTCGCGGACTTCGTCGAGGTCCTCGACTATGACAATGGTTATGGGCATGACGTCATGTGTCTGGTGAATGTATGACCATTTGCAATTTCGGTAAATAGAACGAAAGTTAAGGGAGTGCAGGGATTTGGGGGATGGCGAGACGGGAGGATTGGGTGAAACCGGGTGTTGGCGCGCCGGGCGTGCTAGGCGGGAAGCGGGACGGTTAGGCGGATAACGGTGCCGCCGGAGCCGCGGATCTGCAGCTGGCCGCCGATCTCCCTGATGCGTTGGCGCATGTTGTTGAGGCCGTTGCCGGCGGGGCGGTGGCCTGCCGGATCGAAGCCGACCCCATCGTCCTCGATGACGATGACGAGGTCGCCGGCGACCATCATGCGGATGGTTACGTTTCGGGCTTTCGAATGTTTCACAATATTATGCAGCGCCTCTTTGATGGTGAGGTAAACGTTGCGGCGGAATTCGCCGCTGACGAAACGCGAGATGCCGTTCTCGGGCGGTGCATCGAGGGTGCAGGGGATGCCGGATTCGGAGAGGTATTCGGCCGCGTAGGAACGGGTATAGGAGAGCAGGTCGCTCAGCGAATCATTCTTTTCATTGAGGGCCCAGACGATCTCGCCCATTTTGTCGATCATTTCATTGGCAAAGCGGCCGATATTGCCGAGGTCTTCCTCCTTTACGGGCTGCCCCATTTGTTTTTTCAGATGGATGGTCTCGCTGAGGAATTTTATCCGGGAAAGGCCGGCGCCGAGGTCGTCGTGCATGTCGGTTGCGATGCGGGTGCGTTCCTTTTCGACAGCCCTCTTTTTCTCCAGGCGCGTGCGCTCGATCTCGAGCTTGCTGCGGAGATAGTAACGGATGAGCCCGGCGATGACGGCGGTACTGACCAGGACGAAGGCGACCCGGAACCACCAGGTCTGCCACCATGGGGGGCGGATGACGAACGAGTAGGCGGCTGTCTTATCGGGATAACGGCCCGTCAGGAATTGGGCTTTGACATGGAGCGTATATTTCCCGGGAGGCAGATTGACAAAACCGATGTCGGGCCGGGAGGAGGAGGCGCTCCATTTCGGATCGCGGATGCCCTCGAGGAGCCAGGAGTATCTTGTCAGCCCTTCATTAATAAAAGTGGGGGCGCCGACGAAGAAGCTCAGGGTATTCCGATTGTACGGCAGGGTGAGAGGAGAGGCTCCCGGCGCCACGGGAACGGGTTCATCACCTACCTGCACGCGCGAGAAAAGGAGCTTCGGGGAATAGTCGCTCCCGTCTTCGGCGAGCGTGGAGATCTTCATGACGCCTCCGCGGGCCATGGCCCAGTGGACATCCCGGCCCGTGGTTATGAGTTTGTACACGGCATCGTAGCGGTCGCTGCTGAGCGTAATATTGTCGATCATCGTGCGGGCGCCCCGAATGCGGACCCTATCGAGGCCCGTGGGACTGCAAGCCCAGATGTTATCGCCGACGTCGCACCCCAGATAACTGATGAAGTTTTCCGACAACCCGTCCTGCATGGTCAGCTGGCGCCGGAAGACCAGGCTATCCCCCTCTTCGGCCATACAATAGATGCCATGATCCCGGGTGCCGATCCAAATCTCTCCTGCGCTGTCGATGGCCAGCGAGCGAGGGCTCCAGGGCGGAATTTTGTCTTTACCGAAACGGTGAACGAGCCGCAGGGAACGACTGCCGGAGGAACTGTCGATACGGAATTCGAAAAGGTCATTGCTGCGGGCGATGCACCAGATGTGGTTACGCCTATCGACGGCGCCCTGGTCGGAGAGGATGGGAAGTGGTTGACGGAGCACGCTTGTTCCATCAAAGACGGTCAGATACATCGACGGCAGAACGAGGTTGCCATGCCGGTCGAAGAAGACCCTCGAGTCGAGGCGGATGCTATCATGCCAGGCGAGTTCCGTCCGAAAGCGGTCGCCTTCGAAATGCAATGTGTAAATGTCGAAGCCTGCGATCAAATAGGCTTTTTTCCCGATGGCAATGAAACTATTCGGAGGCAACGAGCCGGCACAATGAAAGATCTTCTGAGTCCCGCCTTGCATCAGCAGCAACTGCCGATGCAGTCCGTCGAACATCCATACCGAATCGCCCGAACCGCCGGCAAAAAGATCGGTGACCACAAAACCGGGCCGGATAGGGGAAAATAATTGCACCTGTTGCCCGACCAGCTTTACCACGCCATTTTGTTCATTGGCGAACCACATGTTGTTCTCGCGATCCTGGAGGATAAAATTGACGGCCCCGGCGGGGAGGCCGTTGGAAGGTGCGAAGGTCTGGCGTTCGCCATTTTTTGAGAATCGCACTACCCCATCGGGTGCGGACAGCCAGAGATTTCCCGTATGATCGAAATACATGTAACGGCCGACCACTTCCTCCGCGCCGGCATAGCTATCGGGCGGTGGTAGCTGGCGGATGAGCTGGTGACGAAGGGCGGTGCTGTCGAGTCTGCGCAGTCCCCTGGCGGTGCCTACGAGGATGTCGTGCGAAGGAGATTCGATCACCGAAAAGATGGCGGAGGTGTCGGCCGAGATGGAACAGTTGCCCGTGGCGAAGTCGTAGACCAGCAGCGAGCCGGAGTGTACGACATTCCCGAGGTTTGGGTCGTTGACGATCAGCAGGCGGTGGTGCGATTCGATGGCCTGGTCCAGGTATTTGCCGATCTCCTTACCGTGGCTGTCCCTGAGGGGGATTTGGATAAAGCGGTTGTTTTCGTACCGGAAAAGGCCGTCGTCTCCGATAGCATAGAAGAAGCCGTCGCTGCAGCGGATGAGCTGGTTGATGATAGGATAGAAATGATCGGCTGTTACGATATCCCTGAGAATGCCATGTACGAGACAATGGATGGCCCTCGTGTTGGGGATGACCCATATGGAATCGTCGCCCATTTCAACGATGTCGTTGACGAGACCGGTTGCCAGACCGTCGTCGGTGGTATAGTTGATAAAACGGGCGCCGTCGTAAACGCTCAGCCCGCCATAGGTGGCAAAATAGAGACGGCCCCTGCTGTCCTGATAGAGCGCGCGGACCCTGTTATTGACCAGACCGTTGCGCGGGGTGTAGCGCGCAAAATAATATTGCTGTGCCAGAGAGGGCAGGGTCAGGGTCAGAAGGAGGCTGTATATGAAAATTGCCCGCATAAAAAGGTTAGTGCAGGGGCGGATGGGCGGTTCTTAGGAGGTAACGGGCCGGATTGGAGATCTTTTCGTGATCAGGAGGTAATGACGCGGACCTTGTCCTGCATCATGCCGCGGACGGCACCGATTATCGCCGGAGCGTCAAAGCCGCATTCATGCTGTAATTCTTTCGGCGTACCGTGTTCGATGACGCGATCGGGGATACCGAGGACGCGGACGGTGGCGGTATAACCATGGATCGCCTGGAATTCCAGGATGGCCGAGCCGAAGCCGCCTATTACCGTACCGTCTTCGACGGTGAGGATGCGGTCGTATTTCCGGAATACTTCGTGCAGCAACGTCTCGTCTAGCGGTTTGACGAAACGCATGTCATAGTGTGCGGGGTTGATGCCGGTGGTCCTCAACTCGCGGATCGCAGCGGTTGCGAAATTACCGGGGTGACCGAAGCTAAGGATAGCGATGTCCTCGCCATCTTTTATTTTACGGCCTTTTCCAACCGGTATTTCCTGGAAGGGAGTCTTCCATTCCGGCATGACGCCTTCGCCGCGGGGGTAGCGGATGACGAAGGGATGTTGATTGGTATCGAGTTGTGCGGTATAGAGGAGGTTGCGCAGTTCGCCTTCGTTCATGGGCGCGCTGACGATCATATTCGGGATGCAGCGCATGTAGGCGATGTCGTAAGCGCCGTGATGCGTCGGGCCGTCTTCGCCGACGAGACCCGCCCTGTCGAGACAGAAGATGACGGGGAGGTCCTGGATGGCCACGTCATGGATCACCTGGTCGTAGGCGCGTTGCATGAAGGAAGAGTAGATATTACAATATACCTTCATGCCCTGTGTGGCCATACCGGCGCTGAGCGTCACGGCATGCTGCTCACAAATGCCCACGTCGAAGGCGCGGTCGGGCATCTTTTCCATCATGAACTTCAGCGATGAACCGCTGGGCATGGCGGGTGTGATGCCGAAGATCTTCGGATTGCGTTCCGCCAGTTCGATGAGGCTGAGACCGAAGACGTCCTGGTATTTGGGAGGCTGCGGGGTCGAATGATGTTTCTTATAAATTTCGCCGGTGATCTTGTCGAAGAGGCCGGGGGCGTGCCATTTGGTCTGGTCTTTTTCGGCGAGGGAATAGCCCTTTCCTTTTACCGTCATGATATGGAGGAGCTTGGCACCAGGGAGGCGTTGCATATCCCCCAGGGTGTCGACCAGCTTGCTCATGTTGTGTCCGTCGATAGGTCCGAAATAGCGGAGATTGAGGGCTTCGAACAGATTGCTACTTCGGGAGACGAAACCTTTGATGCTGTGTTCGATCTTGCTGGCGATCTCGCGGCTGAAGGTGCTGCCGGGGAGTTTGCCGAGGGCCTTCCAGATATCGTCCTTCAACCGGTTGTACGTGCGGGACGTGGTGATATCGGTGAGGTATTCTTTGAGCGCGCCCACGTTTGGATCGATGCTCATGCAGTTGTCATTCAGGATGATGAGCAGGTCGGTGTCGGCGACGCCGGCATGGTTCATCCCTTCGAAGGCGAGACCGGCGGTCATAGCTCCATCGCCAATGATCGCCACGGTCTTGCGATCCGTCTCTCCCTTGTATTTGGCTGCCATGGCCATTCCCAGTGCCGCGCTGATGGAAGTGGATGAATGTCCGACCCCAAAGGTATCGTATGGGCTTTCCGAGCGCCTGGGGAAACCGCTGAGCCCGTTGTGTTTACGGTTGGTGGCAAAATTGTCGCGGCGGCCGGTGAGGATCTTGTGTCCATAGGCCTGGTGCCCGACGTCCCAGACAAGCTGGTCATAGGGGGTATTGAAAACGTAGTGGAGTGCTACGGAGAGCTCGACCACTCCGAGACTGGCGGCGAAATGTCCCCCATGGACACTGACGGTGTCGATGATATACTGACGCAATTCGTCGGACACCTGGTGTAACTGTTCGCGTGTCAGCTGCCTCAGATCGGCGGGCGAGTCGATCGTCCGCAGGAGAGGTCCGGGGGTGATTTCCATGGTGTAAAAATACGGTTTATCCGGGGAAATTGCCTTATTTTCAGGCTTTCAGGGAAGCTGGGGATTGGGGGCGGTGGGAAAGGGAAGCCGGGGATTTAGGCGGTGGGAAAGGGAAGCGGCGGAAGGGAGAAGTGGCGGGAGGGAAGCGACGGGAGGGAAGCGACGGGAGGGAGAAGTGGCGGGAGGGAAGGGTGGAATTGGGATTCGGTCCCGGATGGGGGAAGTTGGTGAAACGTGCTGGACCGATGGCAGGGGTAAAATAGCCATTAGTACAAAATAGGGGGTGGGGGGGCGGGGAAAAGGTTAGTTTTGGCTTAACTTAAGCAGGGGTAGTAGCAATATGACCAAAAACGGAAGTAAATATTATTGGTGGTGCCAAATTGGCGGTTGGGGGTCTTTGGCCATGGTGCTGGTGTTGAATTCTTCTACGTTTGACCAGCAGATAACGAGCAGACAGATACAGATAATGGTCATCACGGTTTTGACGGGGATCTTCGTCACCCATCTCTTCCGTGACGTGATCAAGCGTAACGGCTGGACACTGATGACATTGGAAAAGGCCGCACCGCGGTTCATCATCGGGATGCTGGCGACCTGTATCCTGAGTGCCCTGATCCGGATCGGGATAGCGGACTGGCTGGGGCTGGCATCGCACAAGAGGTCGGAATTCCTGCCGCGCCTGTTCACGCTGGCGGCGGACACGGGGGTGATGATCGTACCCTGGACGCTGATCTATTATTTGTATCACTATGTGCTGATCAGCAGCAAGCAGCAGGTGGATACGCTGAAACTGGAGGCGCTGGTCAAGGAGCTGGAGCTGAAAACGATCAAAGCGCATATCAACCCGCATTTTATTTTCAATGCCCTGAACAGTATCCGGGCGTTGATCGACGAGAACCCTGTGCGTGCGCGTACCGCCATCACCGAATTGAGCAATATCCTGCGGAGCAGTATGCAGGCGGAGAAGCTGGAGACGGTGACATTCGAAAAGGAGTTGAATATCGTAAAGGATTACCTGGCGCTGGAGCATATCCGTTTCGAAGACCGGTTGGAGGTGGAATATGACATCAATGAGGACACGCTCGATCAGCCGGTGCCTCCTATGATGCTTCAAACGCTGGTCGAGAACGCGATCAAGCATGGCATCAGCCGGCAGGTGGATGGCGGCAAGGTGAAGATCATCTCGGATTTTACGGATGATTTTTATCATAAGCTGGTTATCCAGAATACCGGGGTCCTCAATGGCAGCCGTGATCCGGATGGTTTTGGGTTGGCCAGCACCAAGAACAGACTCCAACTCTTGTTCGGTCAGAAGGCGAATTTCGATATCCGGGAGGTGAATGGGAACCTGGTGGAGGCGAAGGTGCAGATACCGGTTGGCACGATAAAATAAATGACTTGGAGGTGTCGCGGCCGGAGGCCGCGCCATAAATTATCGAAGGCGGAGCACGGTTCCGCCGGCCGAAGGCCCATCGTTAGCGGATGTTGGGCCCGGAGGACATATTTAGCTAAAGCCCGGAGGGCCCAACTATATGATCAAAGCTATTATCATCGACGACGAGCGTCTTGCCAGGAATGAGCTGAAGAAATTATTGATGGATTTTCCCGAGATCGAGGTGATTGCCGAGGCGGCGAATGCGGCCGAAGGGGTGGAAAAGATCGACAGTCTCAATCCCGACCTGATCTTTTTGGACATCCAGATGCCGGGCAAGACGGGTTTCGACATGCTTGCCGAGCTGGAGCGGACCCCCAATGTGATCTTTACCACCGCCTATGACGAATATGCCCTGAAGGCGTTCGAAGTGAATGCGCTGGATTACCTGTTGAAACCGGTGGAGCCCAAACGGCTGGCCGATGCATTGCAGAAGTTGCAGGTGGAGGAAGACAAGGAGCCGCTATCGGATCATGCGATCTCGGTCAACCGGAGCATATTGAACGAGCATGACCAGGTGTTCGTAAAAGACGGTGAGCGGTGCTGGTTCGTGAAGTTGTCGGACATCCGGCTTTTCGAAAGCGTCGGCAACTATGCAAAGGTCTATTTCGGGCCGAACAAGCCGCTGATATTAAAATCGCTGAATGCGCTCGAAGAGCGTCTCGATGAAAAAGTGTTCTTCCGCGCCAATCGTAAACATATCGTCAATCTCCGGCTCATCGAAAGGATAGAACCGTATTTCAACGGCGGGTTATTGTTGGAAATGAAAGGCGGGGAAAAGATAGAGGTAAGCCGCCGCCAGACGGTAAAGTTCAAAGAAATGATGAGTCTTTAGGTCCGCTGCAAAACTCACGAACTACATATGAGGATCATTTTCACCGCCATTTTCCTGCTTGCGGCAGCCGCCGGATTGCGGGCACAACAGATCGACTCGGTCGCAGTAAAGAAAACGGAAAGCATATTGGCCTCCGATACGATGCGGGGGCGTGCGACGTTCACGCCCGATATCGAGCGAGCGGCCGATTATATCGAATCGCGTTTTGAGAAAGCGGGGCTGAAGACGTGGAATGGGTCGGGAAGTTATCGCCAGCCTTTCGCGATGGTGCGGACGACGCCGGTCTCGGCCACTGCGACGCTGGATGGGGTCTCGTTGCCCGCGGACCATGTGATGGCGCTCAGCAGCGCAAGCGATCTGACCGTGGATCAAAACAGCGGATATGAGAAGGCGTATATCCGGGCGGGTGCGAATTTCTTTAATGAGTTCGTGCATTATTCGCATGAAAAAAAGAACTATTTGGTATTGGTGGACACTTCCTTTGCCGCATCGTTCGCGCGGGGCGGGCGTTTTGGAAGGCAGCAGTTCAAAACCGATCGCAATATCATCTTCGTGCTCGCGAATACCGACCCGTCGGCCTGGTCGGTCCATATAGAGCAGAAAGTAAAGGAATCGCCGCTGGCCAATGTTGTCGGCATACTGCCGGGGAAGAGCAAAAAGAATGAGATCGTGATCTTCTCCGCGCACTACGATCATCTCGGTGTCGGCAAGCCGGATGAAAAGGGCGACTCGATCTTCAATGGCGCCAATGACGATGCCAGCGGTACGACGGCCGTGCTGATGCTGGCCGATTATTTTGCGAAGAAAAGGAATAATGCGCGGACGCTGGTGTTTGCGACCTTCACTGCCGAGGAGATCGGGGAATTCGGGTCGCAATATTTTTCGAGGCAGTTCAACCCGGACAGCGTGGTGGCGATGTTCAATATCGAAATGATCGGCACCGAAAGCAAATGGGGAACGAATTCGGCCTATATTACCGGGTATGACCGGAGCGATATGGGGAAGATACTGGAGAAGAACCTGGAGGGATCGGGGTTCACGTTCCATCCGGATCCTTATCCCGGGCAGCAGCTGTTCTACCGCAGCGACAATGCGACGCTGGCGCGGCTGGGCGTGCCGGCGCATACGATCTCGACCTCCAAAATGGACTCGGAAAAATATTATCATACGCGCGGGGATGAGATCGGTACGCTGGATATGGCGAATATGGCGAGGATCATTAAAGCGATAGCGATCAGTTCGACTTCCATTGTGAATGGGAAGGATACGCCGTCGCGCGTGGATGCGACGCAATTGCGGTAAGGGAGCGTGGCGCGTAGAAGGACTACGTGTGGTGGGAAGCCGCGGGGCGGAGATGTTTGAGGCGGCGTTTGACAATGCGCATGCCGACGGGAAGTAGTACTATGGTGTAAAGGGCGTATACCCGGTGCTCGGGGAAGAGCAGGCACAAGGCGGTCGCGATGATGGGCAATGCCCCGGTCATGAGCATCAAATAGCGGCTTCGCGTGTAGATGAATATTTTTTCCTCCTTTTGCCCTTCGACGGACAGCGAAGGGTTTTCCACAATGATATACCGGCAGATCAGGTAATGGGCCACGCCGAGGAAGCCCAGGTTGGCCAGATAGATGATCACGGGCCATATGAAGATCTCCGAATTGTATTCGGTGAGACCCGCATTGGTGAAGGGGAAGACGACAATGAAGAACAGGAAAAAGAGATTGCGGTTGATGAGACCCTGGTCATATTTGCGAAGCAGGCGAAAAAGGCGCAGGTGGACTGCCCAGGACCGGCCGATGTACAAAAAACTGGTGGTGAAGGCCAGGAAAGCGATAATAGTGGGTTTGAATCGATGGATCAATTGATCGCTTTTGATGTTGTCCGGCAGGGCGGGCCACTTGATATCGATGATCAACAGGGTAATGGCGATGGCGAAGACGGCGTCGGTGAAGAGGATCATCCGCTCGAGCTCGAATTCTTTTTCGAGGGAGGTCGCGGGAGGCGTAGGGTGATGTGGTTCGGCCGCGGGAGGCGCGGGGGTGGCATCGGGAGGCGTAGGGTGATGTGGTTGAGTGCTCATATGTTAGTCTCTGTAGTTGAGTGCGGGTTTGCGGTCGCCGAGCAGCGCCTGGTACTGATAGTCTCCTTTGTTTTTGCGGAATTCCTCTTTTGCCGCGGCGATCAGGGCGGGGTTGGTGAAACAATCGATCGCGGTCAGCGTCATGGTTTTGGCGGCGACCATCATGCCTTTGATGCCGATGTCGGTGCCGCCGCAGGCCGTGGCCTGCCAGCTATGGGCCGGGGTCCCCGGGACCCAGGTGGCGGCACTTAGTCCTACGGTAGGGACCACGTAGCTGACATCTCCCACGTCTGTCGAGCCGCCGCCCGCATCGTTCACTTCTTTCAGCGGCTCGACCGTGGCGGCGGTGGCGATGGCCGGAACGGTATAGGTGAAGCTCGCCTGGATCTTCTTTGCGAAATCGATCTCCTGTGGAGTATATGATACGCCTCCGACGCGCTGGAGGTTTTGCTGCATGTCCTGCGCAAGCGTGCGGTTGAGGAGGAGGTCGTGTGTGCCGCCGATGACCTCGTAGTCGACGGTGGTCTGGGTACCGAGCGCTGCGCCTTTCGCGGCGGCGGCAACCCAGTCGAAAATTCTGAGGACCTCTTCTTTTTTCGGGTGGCGGACATAATAATAGACCTCGGCGAAATCGGGGACCACGTTGGGCGCCTTGCCGCCGTTGGTGATGACATAGTGTATCCGCGTTTCCTGGGGGATGTGTTCGCGCATCATGTTGACCATATAATCCATCGCCTCGACTCCATCGAGTGCGGACCTGCCTTTGTCGGGAGCGGCCGCGGCATGGGCTGCCAGGCCATGAAAACGGAACTTGGCCGATTTGTTCGCCAGCGCGCTGGTAAGCGTTACTGCATTATCGGAGCCGGGGTGCCAGTGGATGACGATGTCGACGTCGCTAAACAGACCGGCGCGTACCATGTATACTTTGCCGGAGCCACCTTCTTCTGCCGGGCATCCATATACGCGGATGGTGCCATGGAGCCGGTTTGCGCCGATGAGTTGTTTGATTTGGATGCCCGCAGCGACCGAGGCTGTTCCGAAAAGATGGTGGCCGCAGCCATGACCGGCTGTTTTGCCATCGATGGGGGCTTTTTCGGGAATGGCCTGTTGCGAAAGGCCCGGCAGGGCGTCGAATTCAGCAAGTATGCCGATGACCGGGCTGCCCGAGCCGTAGGAGGCCACGAAAGCGGTGGGGATGTCGGCGACGCCGGCTTTTACGGTGAAGCCGTTGTCGGCGAGGGTCTTTTGCAGGAGCGCAGAGCTTTTCACTTCTTTGTAGCCGACTTCGGCATAGTCCCATATCTGGAGGGCGATGCGTTTGTAGTCGTCGTAATGAGATTGGATGTCGGTGATGGCGCGGGTCTTGAGGCCGGAGTCGGATTGCGGCGGCGTGGAGCGGGGCCGCGGGGGTGGGTCGGTAGGGGCAAGCGCCTGGCGTGCGGGGTCTGGACCGGCGACGCGGAGCGTCCGGAGCGTGGATAACGGCATGGGTGGTATCGCAGATGGGCCGTGGGTTTGGGCAAGGGCGGTTGCGCCGAGGCAGGCGGCGAATAGGATGGTGCAGCTGGCTTTTCTCATATGTAGTGAATTGGCATTACAATGTACGGGATTCCGGGAAACTGCGTGGCACGGGAAGGAATTACGAAAAGGATTGGCGGGTGGCATGCGTTAGTGTTGCCAGATGATGCGGTCGTATTCCAGCGGGATCGCGATGTCCGGGGAGCGGGGGATGATACGGGGGGTATAGTCGCCGGCGGGGCGGGTGGCGGGCACGGAGGCGCTATAGGTCAGCCAGCCTGCGGCGGTATCGGCTTCGCCGGTAGGCAACATGTCGGCGCGGAATAGTCGGGGGGCGTCAGTTGCGGTGGGTTGTGGGGGTGCGGCGGCTACGAGCTGAACGGCCACCTTTCCGGGATCGAGTCCGTGAAAGTAGAGGCGCGCGGTAAAGACATGGGCGTCGCCGTTAGACCGCACGGTGACATCGCCGAAGCCGAGCTGGGGCCAGTGCTGGTCGAGGCGGTGTTTCCATGCGACGATCCTTTTGCCCAGGGCGCCGCCAAAGGCCGAGCGGGCCTGCCAGGCGTTTGCGGCAGGCAGATAGTATTTCTCCGTATACTCGCGCACGGTACGATTGGAAGAGAAAAAAGGAGTGAGGTGCGCCATGCTTTCGCGCACCTTTTTTATCCACGATACGGGAACGCCATGTTCGTTGCGGTCATAGAACTCCGGTATCACCTGCTGTTCGAGCAATGCGAAGAGGGCCTCGGCTTCCTGGCGGTCATGGTTCGGATCGCAGCCGTGTTCGAGTCCGTCGCCCAGCGCCCATCCGACCTGGGGCCGGTAGGCTTCGACCCACCATCCATCCAGTTCAGAGAGGTTGAGGCCGCCGTTGACGAGTACCTTCATGCCGCTGGTGCCGCTTGCTTCCCATGGACGCCGGGGAGTATTCAGCCATACGTCCATACCGCCGACGAGATAGCCGGCCATCAACATATCATAGTCGCTGAGAAAGATGATATGCCGGTATAAACCGGTTCGTTGGATGAACTTTATCCACTGCCGGATCAGGTCGCGGCCGCTTTCGTCGTATGGCGGGGCCTTACCTGCGATGACGAGCTGTACCGGCTGTTTGTAGTTGGTGAGAAGCCGCACGAGACGGTCGGGGTCCATCAGCAGAAGATCGGGGCGTTTGTATGGGACGAAGCGGCGGGCGAACCCGATGGTAAGGACGTCCGGGTTGAAGATGCGGTGAGTTTCGTCGGCGCTGAGTTCGGTGGCATAGTCGAGGGGCTGGTTGAACGAGCGGATACCGAGACCGTCGTGATCCACGGAACGGCCGCGAATATAATCGATGAGACTTTTCCGGGCGGCATTACGCATATTCCAGATGGTTTCATCGGGGACGTCCTGTATCCTTCCGGCGAACGATTCCGTATCTCCCTTCCAGCGATCTTTCATCGTGGAGCTCGTCGCACTTGTCCACACGGCATCGGCGGCCTCGGATTCCCAAGTCGGCGTATGTACGCCGTTGGTGACGTGCGCGATCGGGACTTCTTCGGTGGGCCAGCGCTGGAACAATGGTTCGAAGAGATGCCTGCTGACCTTGCCATGGAGCCGGCTGACGCCATTGATGCCACTGCTGCCGCGAACGGCCAGATAAGCCATATTGAATCCTTCGTTCGGATCGTCCGGGTTGGCGCGGCCGAGCGCGAGGAGATCGCGGATGGGAATGCCCAGTCTTTTCTCCGCGTAGTTGCCGAGGTACCGGGTGAACAGCGAGGGGTCGAAATGATCGAATCCGGCAGCGACGGCGGTGTGAGTGGTAAAGAGGTTGCCGGCGCGGGTGATCGTTAGGGCCGTCCCGAAGTCGTCGCCGGAGAGCTGCATATAGTCGTGGGCGCGTTCGAGGACTGCAAATGCCGCATGGCCCTCGTTGAGGTGGCAAACTTCCGGCGAAATGCCCAGTTGCGACAACATCCTCCAGCCGCCGATGCCCAGCACGATCTCCTGCATGATGCGCATTTCCTGTCCTCCCCCATATACCTCTCCGGTGATCTCCCGGTGTTCGGGGCGATTGCCGGCATCATTGCTGTCCAGCAGAAAGAGTGTCGCCCTACCCGTTCGCACCTGCCAGGCGCGTAACCATAACGGTTGTCCAAGCAATGGGATCTCGACACGCAACCATTCTCCGTTGGGAAGACGGAGCGGCATCACCGGCAGCTGGCCGGGGTCGTTAAAAGGACGATAGGCCTGCTGGTCTCCCTGTTCGTCTATGTATTGTCTGAAATAGCCGCGTTGGTACAACAGCCCAATGCCAAGGACGGGTACCCCGAGATCGCTGGCCGACTTCAACTGATCGCCTGCCACGTTACCCAGTCCTCCGACATAGATGGGCAGCGATTCTCCCAGCATGAATTCCATGCTGAAGTACGCCACCGTTTTCAGTGCGGTGTTGGGGTAGTTGGTTTGGAACCAGGAGGGCTGTGCGTCTTCCTGTTCGCGCGAGCGCATGACGGTGCCGAGACGGTCGCGAAATGCGGGGGAGGAGAAGAGGCGCCGCAACTGGTCGCCTGAGACGCTTTGAAGGACCAGCCATGGATTGCATGTTTGTTCCCAGAGGGCGGGTTCGAGCTGGCGCCAGAGCTCGTCGGCATTATGGTTCCAGGACCAGCGCATATCCAGGGCGAGGCTTACGAGCGCATCGAATCCTTCTATTTCGGTTGCCCTGGGGTCGCAAAGAGGATTGCCATAGTGTGCTTTACTATTGGGCATGGGAAATTTTTTTTGGTGGCGGCGAGGGAGGAGGTTTATTGGGGTGCGGTAAGGGAAGCGGATTATTGGGGTGCGGAGGTGTACAGGGTGCGTCTGGGTGCGAGCTCAGGAGATCGCCTTATCGACGATGGTCTGGGCATCCCGGAGGATACGCCGGAGGTGATCGTCGCCGAGGAAGCTTTCCGCATATATCTTGTAGATCTCTTCGGTGCCGGAGGGGCGGGCGGCGAACCAGCCGTTTTCGGTGGAGACCTTCAGACCTCCAATGGCGGCATTGTTACCGGGCGCGGTGGTGAGCATGGACCGGATCGGTTCGCCGGCGAGTTCTTTTTGGGTGATCTGTTGCGGGTTCAATTGCGATAGCGCTTTTTTTTGTGCGGCATTGGCGGGGGCGTCGATGCGGTCGTAAACGGGATCGCCGAATTTTGCGGTCAGGGATTCATAGTATTCGCCCGGGTCGCGGCCTGTGCGCGCCATGATCTCCGCGGCAAGCAGGGCGGGGATGAAGCCGTCCTTGTCGGTGGTCCAGGTGGTGCCGTTGCGGCGGAGAAAGGCGGCGCCGGCACTTTCCTCTCCTACGAAGCCGAGACTGCCGTCGAGCAGGCCGGGGACGAACCATTTGAATCCCACGGGTACTTCGTATGTCCGGCGGGGGGAAGTGGGGCCGGATGAATTGGACGGGGACGGGGCAGTAGCGGTAGGGTGCTGAGAAAGGGAATCCGACGAAAGGCCGGCGGTCACACGATCGATGAGTGCGCTGCTGACCAGCGTTTTTCCCACGGCAGCCTGCGGAGACCATCCGGGTCTGTTGCGGAAGAGATAGTCTATGCATACGCACAGGTAATGGTTGGGGGGCATGAGGCCGGCATGACGGGTGACGATGCCGTGCCGGTCGTGGTCGGTATCGCAGGCGACAACGAGATCAAACTTGTCGCGCATGCGCAGCAGACCGCCCATAGCGTACGGCGAAGACGGGTCCATGCGGATCTTGCCGTCATGATCGAATGGCATGAATCGAAACGTCGGGTCTACGAACCCATCGACAATGGTCAGGGCGAGGTTGTATTTTTTGGCAATGGGCTGCCAGTAGTGTACACCGGCCCCGCCAAGCGGGGCAACGCATAGTTTCGCCGATCCGCCGCGGATGGCATCCATATCCAGCACGGAGCCGAGATCGTCGACATAATTATTGAGATAGTCATAACGGTGCGTGGTGGAAGCCTTGACCGCCCGCGAGAGGGGGATGCGTTTGATGCCCGCCGAGGTATCGCCTTTCACGAATTTTTCGAGAAGGGTATTGGCGGTATCCTGTATCCATTTGGTGACATCGGTATCGGCGGGGCCGCCGTTGGGTGGATTGTACTTGAAGCCGCCGTCATCGGGCGGATTGTGGGAAGGGGTGATGATGATGCCGTCGGCCAGACCGGTCGTGCGGCCCTGGTTGTACCCGAGGATGGCATGTGAAACGGCGGGAGTCGGGGTATAGTCGTCGTTCGATGCGATCATCGTCGCAATGCCGTTGGCGGCCAGGACTTCGAGGGCTGTCGAGTGGGCGGGGATGGATAGAGCGTGGGTGTCCATTCCCATGAAGAGCGGGCCGTCGATGCCTTTCTGTTTGCGGTAAGCGCAGATGGCTTGTGTGATGGCGAGGATGTGCGATTCGTTGAAGGAGTTTCTGAGTGAGCCGCCGCGATGACCGGACGTGCCGAAGGCGATGCGTTGATCGGGGGCACCGGGATCGGGGATACCGGTATAGTAAGCGGACACGAGAGAGGGAATATCGACCAGCCTATCGGGGGCAGGCAGGTGACCCGCTAAGGGACTTATAGCCATGAAACAGATTTGAGTCTATAAAGGTCGGGATTTTTGGCGGGGCAGGGGCGTTAAAAAATATTTACGGGTGGGCGGGGCCGCGGGAGGGGCACTATACGGGGGCGCGGGAGGAGGCTCCACGGGAGGGACGCTATGCGGGTATGGGCGGAAGGATGCTCCAAGGGAGGGGCGCTATCCATGAATGGGGATCTGCTCGATCACGTATTGCTGTGTGTCCTCATCATAGTATCCATAATATTGTGTTTTCCCTATGGAGAATTGGTTGGGCGCCTTCAATTTGCCTTTGGCATACACGAAATCCCTGATCTGTTCGATCAGCGGTCTGCTGGGTTGTCCCTTTATAGGTTTCAGGGTGACAGGGTCGAGGAGCATCCGGAAATAGGTGGACATATAATACGTTCCCGAAGAGGCGGCGGAAACAAAGCTGGGAGTGCCGGGCACTCTGTACATGTACGGATTAAAATTCGGGACCACCATGCCATTCGAGTAGGCGGTGGTACTGTTATGATCGAATCCACCCATGAAATGATCCATGCCACCGCCGCCCGACGACCCCCCTATCTGCATAATAGTTCCGCCGGTAAACAGCAGTTTGCCGTTGGCGGTGACGGAGACCATACACCCCGGTAAGCCGCCGTAGGTAATTCCGCCAAGGAGTTTTTTCCAGCTGTCGAGCTCTTTCGAATCGACCTCTTTGATATACCTGGTTTCTCTTACCGGCGTCTCGGCAAATGAATTGAATGCCGCATCGTCGCTGAACTCGTATTTCCCTATCATGCCGCCGTCGGAGAGACGCTGGACGCCGACGCGGATGTTTTTTTTGTCGAGGGAAAGGGAATAGATGGTGTTGTCTTTCACGAAGCTGAATATCCCTTCTGCGCCTTTTTCCTGCGGACCAAAAACGGTGGTCTCGTCAATATCGTTGTCCTTTACCGAGAAATCGCGCGTATCGATAGAAAGGGTCCGGAGATGCGGATACTGCACGTTCAGGAGGAAGACGAGTTCGCCCCGGCGGCTGAAAAGCTTGTTGATATGGGCAACCGATGACAGATCGGGATCTTCAGCGGATCTTATAACTGACAGATCTCTCAGGTACCCGCTCAATTTGAGTTTGGGGATGGGGACGGAAACCGGGATCTCCCTCCGGGTGAGCGTTCCATCGGCAGCGACCGAATAGATCACCAAATTGCCGGCCTGGTCGTCGGCGGTCAGGCAATAGTAAACGTTATAGTCGCTGAATGAAGCCAGCGTCTTTTCGGATTTGGGAAGTTCGAGCAACTTTTTATCGGCCACGGCGTGTGCGTTGAAATCCACCGTTTCCATATCGAACTCGGTTCCGGTCTGATAGACGAAATGATACCCGCCGCCGCCGGCAGTGCCGCCGATATATTTGTGTTTTTGGTTATCCAGTAATGTGTTTTCGATGGGGCTGGAGACTTTGGCGATCGTCTTGAAGTCTTTGCCGAGCCAAAGGTATTCTGCCTTTTTATTGTCCTTCAGGATCAGCGCGAATGTGGAGTCGGTGGGATTGTCGAGGAAATAGGTGCTGTATTGCCCTTTGGCAAGAAAACTTTTTTCGAATTGGAAGGGGTAGCCGAAGACTTTTTTTTGTGCGCGTGCGGATGAGAAGAGGCACAGGGCGGCAAGGCACGAATAGAGATAATATTTCATACGTCGGTTAAAGTTGAAAGAGAAAGATCGACATTCGCCGGCAATTATGCAAATTTGGCCAATACCCGATCCATTTCGGCGGTGATGCGGTCATTGCATAGGTTGCCGAGGCTGCCTTCGTGGGTGTGGTGCAACTGGGTGCGGTAGTCGAAGTTGAACTGGCCGCGTTCGATCTGGTCGCCGATCTGTCGATATGCTTCGCGGAAGGGGACGCCTTTATTGACCAGCCGGTTCACCGCCTCGACGCTGAACAGGTACCTGTATTTTTCGTCCTGCAGGATGTTGTCTTTTATGGTGATGTTCGAGAGCATGAGGCGGGTCATCTGCAGACACGCTTTTGCGTCTTCGATGGCGGGGAAAAGGATCTCCTTGGTGAGCTGGAGGTCGCGGTGATAACCGGAGGGCAGATTGGCAGTCAGCAGGGTGAGTTCGCCCGGAGTGGATTGAATGCGGTTGCATTTGGCCCGGATGAGCTCGAATACATCAGGGTTCTTTTTGTGCGGCATGATGCTGCTGCCCGTTGTCAGCTCCGGCGGGAAGGAGATGAAGGCGAAGTCCTGGTTGATATAGAGTGTGCAGTCCATGGCGAGGCGGCCGATGGTGGCGGCTATGGATGAGAGACCCATGGCTACCGTGCGTTCGGTCTTGCCGCGCGTCATCTGCGCATAGACGGAGTTGTAATTCAGCGTGCGGAAGTGAAGGAGTTCGGTGGTCAGTGTACGGTTCAGCGGGAAGGAACTGCCATAACCGGCGCCGCTGCCCAATGGGTTCTTGTTCGAGACCTGGTAGGCGGCGGCCAGGAGCTCGAGGTCATCGATGAGGCTTTCGGCATAGGCTCCGAACCAGAGACCAAAGGAGGACGGCATGGCGATCTGCAGGTGGGTATAGCCGGGGAGGAGCTGGTCTTTGTGCCGGTTGCTTAGGTCGATGAGCAGATCGAATAGTTGTTTGGCTTCGTCTTTGAGCCGGAGGATCTGGGCGCGGAGATAGAGCTTGATGTCGACGGCGACCTGGTCGTTGCGGCTGCGGCCGCTGTGAATCTTTTTACCTGCCTCGCCGATGCGTTTGGTGAGCAGGTATTCGACCTGGGAATGGACGTCTTCGATGTCTTTTTCGATGGTGAAGGAGCCGGAGCGGATCTCGGATAGGATGTCGGTGAGGCCTTGTTTGATCTGTGCGAGGTCATCTTTGCCGAGCAGGCCGACCGATGCGAGCATTTCTGTATGAGCGAGGGAGCCGAGGACGTCGTATTCGGCGAGAAGGATGTCGAATTCCCTGTCACGGCCGACGGTGAAGGTCTCGATCAGCGCGGAGGTGCTGGTGGATGTTTTGCTCCAAAGTTTGTTTCCGCTCATTTGTGCGTGTTTGTGCCCGGGGGCGATGAAGGGATAAGGGGAGGATGCTGTTGGGTGATCACAGGACTAAGCAAATCGATATAGTATTTGATCCCGGCGGCGATCTCTTCCACAAAGATAAACTCGTCGGCGGTATGGCTGCGTGCCGAATCGCCAGGACCGGACTTGAGCGCCGGAAAGGGCATCAGCGCCTTATCGGATGTGGTCGGGCTGCCGTAGCAGCTGCGGCCCAGTTTGAGACCCGATTGTACAATCGGATGGGTCAATGGGATACCGGAGGAACGCATGCGCAGGCTGCGGGGGGCGACCTCGCAGGATGTATTGGTGCGGATGATGTCGAGTAATTCATCGAACGTGTAGTATTCGTTGACGCGGACATCCACCACGAAATGGCAGTGTGCGGGGACGACGTTATGCGCGCGGTTATCGGTATCGATGACGGTGACGGACATCTTGACGGGGCCCAGCAGATCGGAGACCTTCGGCGCCTTATAGGTGCGAAACCATTCGATATCCTTCAGGGCCTTGTAGATGGCGTTGTCGCCTTCTTCGCGTGCGGCGTGTCCCGCCTTGCCGTGGGTGATGCAATCGAGGACCAGCAGGCCTTTTTCGGCGACGGCAAGCTGGAGCTGTGTGGGTTCGCCGACGATGCCCCATTCGATGGGACCCAGGGTGGGCAGGAGCAGCCCGATACCATTATGGCCCGAGATCTCTTCTTCTGCCGTCAGCGCAAGTATGATGTTGTGGCTGAGGTCGCGCCGGGGATAGAAATGCAGGAAGGCGGCGATCAGCGAGACGAGGCATCCACCCGCATCGTTGCTGCCCAGACCGTAGAGCTTGCCGTCGATCTCGAGCGGTGCGAAGGGGTCGAGGGTATAGGCTTTGTCGGGTTTTACGGTATCGTGGTGCGAATTGAGCAGGATGGTAGGGCGCGATGGATCGAAGTATTGATTTCTCGCCCAGATGTTGTTTTGGACGCGGTGAGTGCGGATATTTTTGGCGGTGAGCCAGGTCTCGAGCAGACGGGCCGTGCCTTCTTCTTCTTTGCTGAAGGAAGGGATAGCGATGAGCTGTTTTAGCAGATCGAGTGCGTCGGTATTGAGGGGGATGTGGCCGGTATGGTGGTTGTTGTTACTCATGAAGGAGGGTTGTGCCGGACTCGCCGGTCAGCAGTCGGGGGAGGTGTTCGGCCTTGCCGATGATAACCTTCTTTACGCCGGTTCGGAGGGCGGTGAAGGCGTTGTCAATCTTCGGTATCATGCCGGCGAATATAATATTGCGGGACTTCAGGTCTTCGTATGCGGCCGGGGTGATACAGGGTATGACGGAGGTTTCGTCGCCCGGGTCGCGGAGGACGCCGGCTTTTTCGAAGGAATAGATGAGGGTCACTTCGAAGGTGGAGCTGAGCGCGCGGGCCAGTTCCTGCGCGATGGTATCGGCGTTGGTGTTGAGCAGCTGGCCTTTGCCGTCGTGCGTCAGGGGTGCGAAGACGAGGACCTGGTCGAGGAGGAGCAGGCTGGTGAGGAGGGGTGTGTTGACGGAATCGACATCGCCGACGAAGCCGTAGTCGATGCGGGGAAGTGCGCCGGGGTTGGGGGAAGGCGAGGTTTGCAAGCCGGTGCCGGGGTTGGTGGGGGCGGCCGGTTCTGACGGGAGGTGCGCGCGTTTGTGGCTGATGATGGCGTTGCCGTCCGCGCCGGTGAGGCCGATGGCTGGGCAGTGGCGGCTCTGGAGCTGTGCCACGATATTCTTATTGATCGCGCCGGCATAGACCATGGTCACGACGTTGAGGGTTTCTGCGTCGGTGATGCGGCGGCCGTCGATCAGTTGTTGTTTGATGCCCAGTCCTTCGGCGATACGGGTGGCCAGTTTGCCGCCGCCGTGCACCAGAATTTTTTTGCCCGGCACGGCGGCGAACGCGTCGAGAAAACCTGCGAGCCGCGACTCGTCGTCGATGATGTTGCCGCCTATTTTGATGATGGAGAGCTGCATGGCTATTTTTTGGGGTGCCGGGCGGGAGCGGCGGATTTGGTACGGAATAGGTCTGCGAGGACGGCCTGGGCTGCCCAGACGCGGTTGGAGGCCTCTTGCGTAACGATGCTGGACGGGCTGTCGAGGATCTCGTCGCTGAGCTCGACGTTACGCCGGACGGGGAGGCAGTGCATGACCTTCGCATTGTTTGTCGCGCGGAGCTTGTCGCCCGTCAGCATCCATTCCGGGTCGTTGGTATAGATCTTTCCGTAGTCGTTATAGGTGCTCCAATTTTTCACGTAGACGAAATCGGCGTCTTTGAGGGCGGCGTCCTGGTCATGGGTGATGGTGGCGCCTTTGGTGAAAGCGGCGTCTAATTCATAATCTTCCGGATGGGTAATTACGAAATCTGCCCGGCCCCAGGCGTTGACCCATTGGGAGAAGCTGTTGGCGACGCATTGAGGAAGGGCCTTTACGTGAGGGGCCCAGGATAAAACAATTTTTGGTCGACGTTTGGCGGACTGGAGTGTTTCCGTGATCGTGATGATGTCGGTAAGGCTTTGCAGCGGGTGAAGGGTCGCGCTCTCGAGGCTGACGACGGGGATGCCCGAATATTTGATGAATTGCTTGATGTAGAGTTCGCTATAATCGTCCACCTTATTTTTCAGCGAGGGGAAGGTGCGGATACAGAGGATGTCGAAGTAATGGCCCATTATGGGGGCGGCATCTTTTACGTGTTCGACCGTATTGCCGCTCATTATCGCTTCTTCTTCGAATTCCAGGGCCCAGCCTTCCTTGTCGACGTTGAAGACGATGGGTTCTGCGCCGAGGTTCCGGGCGGCGACCTGGGTTGAAAGGCGGGTGCGCATGCTGGGGTTGAGGAAGAGCATGCCGACGCGTTTGCCCTCGCCGAGGGTTTTGTCTTTCAACGGATCGGTCTTGTAGGTGAGGGCCGCCTTCACGAGGCTGTCGATATCGGGGACGTCGGCGACGGAAATGAAGTTCTTCATGTTTGGCGATTTAAGGGGGGCGGCCCGCCGGAAGGCGGGCCGCCGGTTATTTAGCAGTGACGGGTGCGGCCTCCATAGCATGGATCTCCTCCACGATGGCCTCCAGGAATTCATCGGCGTCTTTTCTGCGCAGGGCCAGCGAGGGAAGCAAACGGATCGTATTGGGTTTGGCCTCGCCGGTGAAGATGCGCTGGTGCCACAGGAGGTTCTTGCGGAGGTCTTTGAGGTTGTCCGGAACGTCGAAACCGATCATGAGTCCTTTGCCGCGCACCTGTTGCAATTGCGGAATCTGTTTCAACCTGGCCATCAGCCAGGCGCCCGTTTCGGCGGCATTGGCGATGAGTTTTTCCTGTTCGATGACTTCGAGAACGGCCAGTGCCGCGGCGCAGGCCAGGTGGTTGCCGCCGAAGGTGGTGCCCAGCATTCCATGTTTGGCCTTGATATGCGGAGCGATGAGGATACCGGCAACCGGGAAGCCGTTGCCCATTCCCTTGGCCATCGAATAGATATCCGCATCGACGCCGGCATAGTCGTGTGAGAAGAACTTGCCGCTGCGACCATATCCGCATTGAACGCTGTCGGCGACGAAAACGCTGCCGTGTTTTTTACAGAGTCTGCTGATGGCCTGAAGGAAGGACGCGGACGCCTCATGGATACCGCCGACGCCCTGGATCCCTTCGATGATGACGGCCGCCACCTGGTCGCCGTGGGTTTGAAAACAGGTTTCGAGCGCGGCTTCGTCATTAAAGGGCAGGAAGATCACATTCTCCGTCTGGTTGACGGGGGCGATGATGGCCGGGTTGTCCGTCACGGCTACCGCCAGCGACGTGCGGCCATGGAAGGACTTGCGGAAGGCGACTACCTTTTTGCGGCCGGTATGAAAGGAGGCCAGCTTGAGTGCGTTCTCGTTTGCTTCGGCCCCGGAATTACAAAGAAACACCTGGTAGTCCGGGCGGCCGCTGACCTTGCCGAGCTTATCGGCCAGCTCTTCCTGCAAGGGAATGCGGATCGAATTGCTATAGAAACCGACCTTATTCAGCTGGTCGGTGATGCGTTGTACGTAATGCGGATGGGTATGGCCGATGGAAATGACGGCATGGCCGCCATAGAGATCCAGATATTGCTGACCATCCTGATCCCAGACGTAGGAACCTTTTGCCTTTACTATGGTGATATCATTGATAGGATAGACGTCGAATAAATTCATAAAGATGTGTTTGTTATTTTTAGAAAGCGTTGGCTTTGAGCTTGAGTCCTGCTGTCTCTTCGAGGCCGAACAGGAGGTTCATATTCTGGACGGCCTGACCGGCGGCTCCTTTCAGCAGATTGTCAAGCGCCGAGTGAACGACCAGCTGGCGTCCCACCTGTTCCACCTGTACCAGGCATTTATTGGTGTTGACCACCTGTTTCAGGGAAATAGGATTGCGGCTGACGATGGTGAAAGGGTGGCTGCTGTAGAAATCTTCGTATAGGGTTTTGATCTCGTCCGGGTCTTTTTCGCAGGCCAGTTGACTGCTGATGAAAATGCCGCGGGTGAAATCACCGCGCCAGGGTGTAAAATGAATTTGCCCGGCCTGCAGCGTATGGGCTATTTCTTTCAGGTGTTGATGTGTCAGCGTTTTATAGGCCTGGATATTGTTGGCGCGCCACGAGAAATGGCCCGTGGCCGAGAGGGACTGACCCGCACCGGTGCTGCCGGTGATGCCCGTGCTGTAGACATCCCCGAGGAGGCCGGCCTTGGCAAGCGGGAGGAGCCCGAGTTCGATAGCGGTGGCGAAGCAACCGGGATTGGCAATCATTTGGGCGCTGCGTATCTCTTCCCTGTTCAGTTCGGGCAGGCCATACACCCAGGGTTTTCCTGCAAGCCGGAAGTCCTGGGACAGGTCGATAATGAGAACGCCGTCGAAAGCCACTGCATTCTGATCGAGGAATTTTTTAGATTCTCCGTGACCCATGCAAAGAAAGACGACGTCCACTTCGCTGTGCCAAACGGAATCGAAGGTCAGGACTGTATCGCCGGCGAGGTCTTCGTGGATGTCGGCGACGAGTTTGCCTGCATTGCTTTTGCTATGGATGAAACGGATGTCCACAGCGGGGTGATTGATCAATAGCCGGATCATTTCTCCGCCGGTGTATCCGGCTCCTCCTATTATTCCTGCGCGTACTTGTCTCATGTCGATGTTCTTTATGGTTTGGCCGATGGTCCGGTGAGGGACGAGGGGCCAGGTGTATGAGCTGGCCCGGGGCCAGATCCAAATCTGTCGCCTGCCGTTGAAGGCTGACTGCAGAGGACGAAAACGAGGTCGGTGTCCGACTCGTTCTTTATTCTATGTTTGAGGCCCGGCGCTATTTCCAGGCCTTGCCGGGCGTTGAGTTCGAAACGACCTTCGGAAGTCTCGAAGACCGCGGCGCCCTGCAGGATAAAAAAGAACTGCCGGGCCTTGGCGTGATAGTGTTCCGTCTCGGCTGTATGCGGAGGCATCCGTTCTTGTTTGATCGACAGTCCCGGTTGATCGACCAGGTTCCAGCCGTCGCAGTCGTCGCCCCAGGTGTAATGTTTGAGGGGTTGCGCGGCGGATACGATGGCGGTCATGACGCGGACTCGTTAACCTTATGATAGATGGCCGTCTGGTTGCCGAATATTCTTGCAAAGCCCTTCACATCGTCGCCGGTGAAACCCTTGTTCATTTCTCCGTAGCTGCCGAATTTGCTGCTCATCAGGTCATGCGGGCTATCGATACCCGTGATGGTATAGCGGTAAGGTTGCAGGGTGACAAAGACCTTGCCGGAAACGGTCGTCTGTGTATCCTGCAGGAACCTTTCGATGTTGCGCATGGTCGGGTCGAGCATCTGTCCTTCATGGAGCCAGTTGCCGTACCAGCTGCTGAGCTGGTCCTTCCAATAGAGCTGCCACTTGGTCAGGGTATGTTTTTCGAGCAGGTGGTGCGCCTTGATGATGATGAGGGGGGCGGCGGCTTCGAAACCGACGCGGCCTTTGATGCCGATGATGGTGTCACCGACATGGATATCGCGGCCGATGCCATAGGGTTGGGCGATGGATTGGAGATATTGGATGGCTTCTACGGGATGAGAAAAAGACCTGGCATCGACGGACTTCAACTCCCCTTGTTCGAATTCGAGCGTGATCTGGCGCGTATCGCTCTGTGTCACCTGCGTTGGCCATGCAGACTCCGGCAGGTATTCCGTTGACGTCAGGGTTTCCTTTCCGCCGACCGAAGTACCCCAGAGACCTTTATTGATGCTGTATTTTGCCTTTTCGGCGTTCATCCCGACGCCGTGTTCCTTCAGGAAGGCGATCTCTTCTTCGCGGCTGAGCTGCAGGTCGCGGATGGGTGTCATGATCTCTACACCGGGGAGCATGCTTTGGAAGACCATATCGAAACGTACCTGGTCGTTGCCGGCTCCCGTACTGCCATGCGCCACATAGGAAGCGCCGGTCTTTTTCACGTGGTTGGCGACCGCGATCGCCTGAACCATCCTTTCTGCGCTGACGCTGAGCGGATAGGTGGCATTTTTCAGGACGTTGCCGAATACGAGGTACCTGATACAACTGTCATAGTATTCGCGGGTGACGTCTACGCATTCGAAAGAGGCGACGCCGAGGCTTTTTGCGCGGGCGGCTATCTGAGAAATTTCTTCGCTGCTGAAGCCGCCGGTATTGACGGTGAGGGCATGGATCTCGAGATGTTTGACCTTATTGAGGTATACGGCGCAGTAGGTGGTGTCCAGTCCGCCGCTGTATGCCAAGACGACTTTATTGCTCATGAGAGATAGAGGGTTTTAGAGATGAAGGAATACGTGAAAAAGGGACCTGACCTTATCCTGTTTCAGGAAGGGAGCCAGCAACTTCCACTGTTTGATGCGCATGAACCGCTCGTACAGCTTGGAATGTTTTTTAAAGTCCTGGGTAGTCTCTTCGGGTTCGTAGTGGTCTTTGGGATCGTATAGCATCGCGGTACACATGCAGTTCTTGCGTTCCTTGCTCATCAGGATCTCGTAATTGACGCAACTTTTACAGCCGGCCCAGAAATCGTCGTCCTGGGTCAGCTCGGAATAGGTGACGGGTTCATAGCCGATCTCGGAATTGATCTTCATGACGGCCAGGCCGGTGGTCAGGCCAAAGATCTTGGCTTCGGGGTATTTGGAACGGCTGAGTGCGAAGATCTTTCTCTTGATGAGCCTCGCCAGACCGCTTTTCCGGAAGGGTGGGGAAACGATGAGGCCCGAATTTGCGACATATTCGCCATGGCTCCAGGTCTCGATGTAGCAGAAACCCGCCCAGATGTTGTTTTCGGTGAAGGCGATCACGGCCTTGCCTTCGCGCATTTTCTGCTGGATATATTCCGGACTCCGTTTGGCAATACCGGTGCCCCTCGCTTTCGCGGAGGACTCCATTTCATCACAGATGATCCGGGCGAAATCCTGATGGCTCGCGTCGGCAATAAGTATTTTGAATTGTTGTTGTTCCATGTTGATTAAAGGTGAAAGCTCCATCCATACGGTAACTGAAAAGACATTCTGGAGGACAGGACAATAGCGTCATTACGACACCGGTCGTCTATATTGTAAGGCTGTATCAACGTCGTACCCCAACGGGCGTGGGGCGCCCATAGTAAGCCCCCGGCGCGGGTGGCATATAGCCAGCCTCGGGGCGGATGGAAAAAACTGTGCACAGCGGCGCAGCAAAAAACCCACGCTTATTGAAGGCGTGCAATATCACGAAGAAGGGTGATATGGGTGAGTTTTTTATCATTGGCTCAAAAAATTACAACGCAAAGAAAGACAATTTTTTGGGAAAAAGGTTGTGTAGCGTCTCAAAATTATGTAAAAAATATTAGCGGAATGGAGGTTGCGTCGGGGTGCAAATCATTGATTTCAAGTGTTAAAGCGATCCTGAGTAGGGGAACTGAGGAACGGCGGGGGATTGTGGCGCGGCAGCGGGTCTGTGGCTGTGGCGCCGGCGGAGGTCTGCGGCTGTGGCGCCGGCGAGGGTCTGCGGCGTTGGCAGCGGATATCCGAAGATGACGGTGGTAAGGTTGTGGTGATCAGGCTTCGCGGACGGGGACGGAATGCACGGCTGCGGCCATTTCGTGGATGAGCATGGGGTCTTTTTCGATGGCATTGCCGACGACGATGAGGTCGGCCCCGGCCTTGCAGTTTCGGTAGGCTTTTTCGGGGTCGCGAATGCCTCCGCCAACGACGAGCGGGACTTCGATGCTGGCGGCTACACAGGCGATCATTTCTTCGCGGATGGGAGTCCGGGCGCCGCTGCCGGCATCCATATAAATGAGCTTCATGCCCAGCATTTCGCCTGCCATGGCGGTACAAAGGGCGATCTCTTTTTTGTCTGCCGGAATCGGGCTGGCATTACTGATATAAGACACGGTGGTGGGTGCGCCGCCGTCGATGACCATATAGCCGGTGGAAATGATCTCCAGACCGCTGTTACGTACTGCGGGAGCGGAGATGACATGGGCTCCGATGAGCAACTCGGGGTTGCGGCCGGATATCAGCGAAAGATAAAGCAGACCGTCTGCGTATCGGGAAACCTGGGATGGCGTGCCGGGAAAAAGAATGATAGGGATGGAGCAATGGCTGCGGACGAGCCGAACTACGTCGTCGAGATGGTTGGAAATGACGAGGCTGCCGCCAATAAAGAGGTAATCGACGCCAGCGCTGACCGCCAGACATGTGACTTCTTCGATTTTCTCAGGATTCACATTGTCCGGATCGATCAATACAGCCAGCGAGCGCTGCCCTTTTCTTTTTTTGGCCAACAAGGATTCGTAAATAAATTGCTTCATCTATTGCCGTTGCTGGTACAAAAATGCAAAAAATCTTCGGCTTTAGGGAGTGAAATCGACAAAATAAGCAAAATAGCGATGGCAATCAATTAAACTACAAGACATGAGTGCTGTAAATGTTACTAACGATGTTGAGCGGATGCAATTCCAGGTGAATATGGATGGCGAGGTAGGTTTTCTCGAATACCGGTGGAGCGATGGTGTGCTGGTGCTGATGCATACGGAGGTGCCGGAAAAGCTGGGCGGGCGGGGTATTGCTTCGGCACTCGCCGCGTATGCTTTCGGTTATGCGAGGGAGCAGGGAGTACGTGTCAGGGTGTATTGCCCGTTTGTGCTGGCGTGGTTGAAGAAGCATCCGGAGCAAGGGGATATCGTGGTGAAGAGCGGGATGGAATGAGCGGGGTGGAACAAATAATGCTATCGGTTGTTATTTGAATAACCGGGGTGGTCGATGTGCATAAAAAAATAGGGGCCGGGGTGATCGAAAAGCGCTAATTCAAGCCCTGCCTGCAATACGAAAAAAATCCACATCTGTTTTCCACCGGTGTTAACAAATTGGGCGCGGAAATATCAAAGTCAACCAATACTTTCGTTAACCACCGATACCCGCCGCAAAAACTGTCGTCTAAAACAATTCTACTAGTTTAAAACTGGGCTTGACTTATGCCAACAACTACGCCATCTGTGAGGGGCTTGCAATTCTCCCGCCGCTTCACCCGGGAAGACATCAATGTGTTCGATCAGTTCAATTACGATTACCGGACGTCGGTGATCCGGAACCCCAGCGGGGAGGTCGTATTCGAAATGAATAATGTAGAGGTGCCCGCACAATGGTCGCAGATCGCTACGGATATCCTTGCGCAAAAGTATTTCCGCAAAGCGGGTGTTCCGCAGCCGGACGGGTCGATGGGCCGCGAGACTTCTGTCAGGCAGGTGGCGCATCGAATGGCGAATTGCTGGCGCGTGTGGGGCGAGCGTTATGGTTATTTCAACAGCCCGAAGGACGCCCAGATCTTTTATGAGGAGCTGGTTTACAGCATCCTCGACCAGGCCTGTGTGCCCAACTCACCGCAATGGTTCAATTCCGGATTGCATGAGAGCTATGGGATCACGGGGAAGCCGCAGGGGCATTACTATGTGGACCCGGTGGACGGCCAGCTGAAATTGTCTACTTCGGCATATGAAAGGCCGCAGCCTCATGCCTGCTTTATCCTCAGCGTAGAGGACGACCTCGTCAATGAGGGCGGTCTGATGGACCTTTGGGTACGTGAAGCGCGCATCTTTAAATATGGTTCGGGCGTCGGAACGAATTTTTCGCATATCCGCGGCGAAGGCGAGAAGCTGAGCGGCGGGGGGACATCCAGCGGGTTGATGAGCTTTTTGAAGATCGGGGATCGCGCCGCAGGCGCGATCAAATCCGGGGGCACCACCCGCAGGGCAGCCAAGATGGTTTGCCTCGACCTGGATCATCCGGAAGTGATGAATTTCATCAACTGGAAAGTCGAAGAGGAGAAAAAGGTCGCTGCTCTTATTGCGGCGGGTTATCCCAGCGATTATGAAGGCGAAGCTTACCGGACGGTGTCCGGTCAGAATTCCAACAACTCCATCCGTATCCCGAACGAGTTCTTCCGTCGTCTCGAGAAAGACGAGGACTGGGAGCTGACTGCGCGGCAGGACGGCCGGGTGATGAAACGCATCCCTTCGCGGGAGGTGTGGAACCAGATCGCCTATGCGGCATGGCGGTGCGCCGACCCGGGAACGCAATACGATACAACCATCAATGAATGGCATACCTGTCCGGCGGGAGGTCCGATCCGGGCATCCAACCCCTGCAGCGAGTACATGTTCCTGGATAATACAGCTTGCAATCTTGCGTCGGTCAATCTCCGGCGGTTCTATGATGAAACGAGCAATACATTCGACGTAGAAGGATTCGAATACTCGGTAAGGTTATGGACCACCGTGCTGGAAGTATCCGTGCTGATGGCGCAATTCCCCTCGAAGGAAGTGGCGCAGCTGTCGTATGACTATCGCACGCTGGGTCTGGGGTATGCCAATTTGGGGTCTATGTTAATGATCATGGGTATACCTTATGATAGCGAGGAGGCTCGCGGGATTGCTGGGGCCATCACGGCCATACTCACAGGCGTCGCTTATAAGACATCTGCTGAAATGGCTGGGATCATGGGACCCTTCCCGCGTTATGCAGAGAACAGGGAGAGCATGTTGCGGGTGATGCGCAATCACCGGCTGGCCGCCTATGACGCCGACGAATATGAAGGGCTGGAGATCAAACCGCAGGGATTGAAGGCCAAGTATTGTCCGGACTATTTACTTAAAGCCGCGACCAAGGCCTGGGATGAAGCCGTGCAGCTGGGTGAAAAATACGGCTATCGCAATGCGCAGTCGACCGTTATTGCGCCCACGGGCACGATCGGGCTGGTGATGGATTGCGATACCACGGGTGTGGAGCCTGATTTTGCGCTGGTGAAGTTCAAGAAACTCTCGGGCGGAGGTTATTTCAAGATCATCAATCAGTCGGTACCGACGGCTTTGAAGAATCTCCGCTACACCGACAAGCAGATAGACGCCATCATCAAGTATGCGGTTGGTTCGGCGACGTTTGCCGGAGCGCCCGCGATCAATCATCAGACGCTGAGCGAGAAAGGGTTTATCGCCGAAGAGATCAGGAAGCTGGATGCCGCCGTTGGATCGGCCTTCGAGATCGGGTTCGTCTTCAACGTGCACACGCTCGGCGAGGAATGTTTGCAGCGTCTCGGGTTCGAGCCTACGCAATACTTCAATTTCGAATGGAGCCTGCTGGAAGCGCTCGGATTCACGGACGAGGAGATCGAGGCCGCCAATAACTATGTGTGCGGAACGATGACGGTAGAAGGTGCGCCGCACTTGAAGGACGAGCACCTGCCGGTATTCGATTGCGCCAACAAGTGCGGTAAAAAGGGTCAGCGGTATATTCATGCGCATGGTCATATCCGGATGATGGGCGCCGCCCAGCCTTTTATCAGCGGCGCCATATCCAAAACGATCAACCTTCCCAATGAGGCGACGGTAGAAGAGATCGCGGATGCCTATATGCTGAGCTGGAGGCTTGCGTTGAAGGCCTGTGCATTGTATCGCGACGGCTCGAAATTATCGCAGCCGCTGAGCACCAAATCGGATAAGAAGAAAAGGGAGACGGATAGTTCTGCGGGCGCCGCCGATACTGCCGCCGCATCTGCGCCGGCCCCTGCTGCCATGGAATCGACAATCGTCGATCTGAGTAAACTAACGGTGAAGGAGCTGCTGGAGGAAGTGCACCGGAGGGTACAGGCTTCTCCCGATACGAATCTGAAACGGGCGCTGGCTACTATCGTCGAGCACCGCACGTTGCCGGCCAAACGCCGCGGCTTTACGCAGAAGGCCAAGATCAATGGTCAGACGATCTTTTTGCGTACGGGCGAGTACGCCGATGGGACGGTCGGCGAGATCTTTATCGATATGGCGAAGGAGGGGGCTACGATGCGGAGCATGCTGAACTGTTTTGCGATAGCGATCTCGATCGGTCTGCAATATGGGGTGCCGCTGGAGGAGTTCGTGGAGAAGTTCGTCTTCACCAGATTTGAACCGAGCGGGATGGTCGATCATCCGAATATCAAGAGCACGACATCGATCGTCGACTTCATATTCCGGTCGCTGGCCTATGAATACCTGCATCGCACCGACCTGGTGCATGTGCTGGACAGGCCGGAGGTTGGGAATACCGGAAAGGATGATTGGGATCTTACGGATGAGGAAGGTAGTGAGGGTCGCTCCGAAGGGAGCGGCGGGGATCGATCCGAGGGACGTGGCGCGGATGTGCGTGCAGGCGAAATGCGGAAGCCGGAATTGAGCGATGTACGGATTGTGGCGAAGGCGGGTGGTAGTTCGGCGGGGGGCGCTTCGGGAGGGTCTTCGGTCGGCGGGCAGGCTGCCAGGGCGTCCAGGGCCACGGCATCGGCATCCGGTGCGGCTGCCAGGGCGGACAATGGGTTGGATGCGTTGAATGCGGCTGCCAGGAGTATGCAGAGCGATGCCCCGGCCTGTAACACGTGCGGGCATATTACGATCCGGAGCGGCACCTGTTATAAGTGCCTGAATTGCGGGAATAGCATGGGTTGCAGCTGATAATCAAGTATTTAGGACGGTATTTAACCAATACACCTGTTCCCCCATTTCCATGGGGGAATTTTCGTTAAAGAGGCGGTTTTGTCCTCTGCCTGCCTCCCATTTGCAAAAACGGTTATAAATCCGTCTTTAACCGTCGTATCTTTCAATATTATAGTTGTTTATACGTTTAAGATCCATAAACCCAAATGTGAAAACCATGAAACGCCTCGTTGCCGCATTCGTACTGATCGTTGTTTCCTGTAGCCTCCTGACCTCCTGTGATCGCAGTGTTACGCCTGAACAGGCTGCAAGCCATCACTATAAGAGCTGCAGGAGCATGCGATAAACAAAACTTCTTGAAGGCGCCCGCCGTATGGCGGGCGCTTTTTTTGTTATTTTTGGCGGGATGACTATACAATTCGGGTACAACAAGCGTCAGGTATTGGATGGATTAAGGGGGCATTTTTTTGGAAGACCGGAGATCAGGATCCTGATCATCGTAATCAATGTATTTGCCATTCTCTCTGCGATCCTGTTCGCGTTAAAGAAGATACAGGCTCTTCCTTTCCTCATCTTTTCCGTGTTGTGGTTCATTCTCTGGATGACCATCAGGCGTCTTCTGCCCCTCAGCATTTATAAGAAGTCGGCCACGTTCAGGGACACTTTCACACTCACCATGGAGGAAAGGGGATTGTTGCTTCAAACAAGCAAGGGACATCAACTTTGGCAATGGGAGAACTTCAGCGCATTCAAGGAGACGCTGTATTTCTTTCACGTATATTTCAATTCGCGCGCGTTCTTTATGATCCCGAAGGATTCATTCAAGGATATTACGGAGATACAGGCGGCGAGAAAGATGCTGAAGGAGAAGATCAGGAAATAGCGCTGCGGCGGCGGCGCCGGATGTGTGGTTTTGCGGGTGGGCTATGGGCGGGCGTCTTACCGCGGTTTGTATTTCGCTGCATCGAAGATGGTCCGAACGGGCGTGCGCATCAGGTCCAGCGGTGTGAGGCCGGGATGATCCGAAACATACTTCTTCACGATCTGCCAGCCGACCCAGGCGCCGATATTGCCGGGCGATCCGTCGGGCATTCCCAGGGTCTTGGGGCCTTCGCCGACATAATTCTTGATGATATCGGGGTCTACCGTATACAGATCGGTGTTTTGCAGGAAGAAATTCCAGATCTGCGGCTCATTGGCGATGCACCAGTCGAGCTGCGCCTTCGTGTAGCCGGTGGAAATGCTGTCGGGTGTGTCCGGCATCAGCCGGCCGGCCAGCCACCAATAGCGGCCTTTGGTGACCATTTGCTCGATGAGCGGGCGACCGTCGCTGCTGTCGGGGAAGATGTCCTCTGCGATCGCACTGAGACAATTGGCGGTGATGTATTCGGGTTCGAAACGCCGCGAGATATATTGCGGGTACATGTCCTGGCCCTTAGGCGTAAGATAGAGGCTGAAGTTACGACCGGCATAGGACTGCAGACCGATGGCCAGCGTATAGGTAGTGATGGCTACTCCGGGGCCGTCGAAAGGCCCGATGAATGCCACCACCTTTGCCGGAAGCCGGTACCGCGGGAAGTAATATTTTACATAACGGAATGAGGTTTGAAGCTGGCGTTCCAGCCAATCGAGCCGTCTGTATTTCGGTCGGAGCGAATCGCTGATGGGAAGGTAGCTCACCAGGAATTGCCGGGCTGCCTCGAAGGCAACGCGACTGGTGTCGGAAAGGGGTCCCGCGCCGAGAATATTGGCAATGAAATCACCTGTGAAATAAGGGTATTCGTGATCGAGCCGGTATAGGCCGGCTGCTATCTTATTCGAATCGAGACCGAAGAATGCGGTATCGAACCGTTCGATATGGATATTGCCGACATTGATATTGGAGATGTCGGGTCTGTTGTCGTTTGTGCCGCAACCGGTGGAGATGAATGCTGCCGCCAGGAGCGAGAGAAAGAGGGGGGTACGGCTGATCATTTCTTTTTTTTAAGCTTTTTTTTGGAGGCCTTTGCTTCTTTGTTGAAATCCAGGGCCAGGCGGACCCAGTATTCGAAGTCCTTTTTCCGCCGGATGCCTTCGCTGCCGACGAAAACGAAACCTGTCATGGTTCGGCCATTATGGATCATCGGGCGGCAATGGCTCATCTCCAGCGCTTCCGCATACTTGTGAGGCCCGATCCGGCAGAGCATCTCATCCAATCTCACGCACAGACACATTTTACCGTCGACCATAAAGCAGACTCCATGGAACATCTTTTTTTCTTCTATGTCGGGCAAGTGGGCTAGCGCCTCCCGTATCCGGTTGGCCAGTTGTTCGTTGAAAGCCATGTTCAAATATAAGGATTCCCGCCGGAGCGGGCGCGGCGTGTGGAGGGTCGGATAGCGAGTGGAGGGAGCGGGGCGAGACATGGCGGATTGCGAGTGGTGGGGGAACGGCGGGAAGGGGCGGGCGGATTGCGAGTGGTGGAGTAACGGCGGGAAGGGGTGGACGAATTGCGGATGGAGGGGAACGGCGGGAAGGGGTGGGCGGATTGCGGGATGAGGGGGAGGCCGGTGGATACCGGGGTGCGATTTTTGGCGTATTTTTACAGTATGAAAATCGCACTCGCGCAACAGAACTATCATATCGGGAATTTTGAAGAAAATGCCCGCAAGATCCTGGAAGGGATCGCGCAGGCGAAAAAAGCCGGCGCTGAACTGGTCGTTTTTTCCGAGATGTCCGTTTGCGGCTATCCACCGCGTGATTTCCTGGAATTCGGGGATTTCATCGCGCAGTGCTATGCAGCGGTGGACCGTATCCGGCAGGAAGCCGATACTATCGGCGTGATCATCGGCGCGCCGGTGCGTAATCCGAACAAGGAGGGTAAGGACCTTTTCAATGCCGCGCTGTTGCTCTATGAGAAAGAGATCAAGGGTGTTGCGCACAAGACCTGTCTGCCCAATTACGACGTATTTGACGATTACCGGTATTTCGAACCGGCTTATGAATGGAAGGTGATCCCTTTCAAAGGGAAAAAAATAGCGCTGACGGTCTGCGAGGACATCTGGAACCTTGGGGACAACCCGTTGTACCGCGTCTGTCCGATGGATCAGTTGATCCGCCAGCATCCCGATCTGATGATCAATATTTCCGCCTCGCCCTTCGATTACGATCATGATGAAGACCGAAAAGAGGTGGTGCGGGCGAATGTGTTGAAATATCATCTGCCGATGTACTACTGCAATGCGGTCGGTGCGCAGACGGAGATCGTGTTCGATGGAGGCAGTCTCATCTACGATGCCGCCGGAAGACTTGTCAGGGAACTGAACTATTTCGAAGAGGATTTTGCCGTCGTTCCGGTGCCGCATCCCGTGCCGCCTTTGTATGAAGAGCTGCTGCCGGGTTTGTCGGTGGCCATTAACCAGCCCGATCCGGAAGATGAGATAGGGTCGGGCGTACCCGGCGCTGGCGCGTCTCGCACGGAGGTTCGTGCAAGCAAGGTGCCAGCGGTTTTCGACAAGGATATGCGCGTATCGAAACAAAACAGCCCGGAGAGGATATTGCAATATCTCACGGATGACCGCAATATCGGGCAGATACGCCGGGCGTTGTTACTGGGCATCCGGGATTATTTTTCGAAAATGGGTTTTTCCAAAGCTGTTATCGCCAGTAGCGGGGGCGTGGATAGTGCAGTGACGCTGGCCCTGGCGTGTGAAGCGTTGGGGGCCGCGAATGTGCGCGCGGTCTTGTTGCCATCGGCGTATTCCAGCGGGCATTCGGTCAGCGATGCAGAACAGTTGTCGCGTAACCTGGGGAATCCATATGATATTATTCCTATCAGGGAGGTGTATGAGGCGTTGCTGCATGCGTTGAAGCCGGCGTTCACGGGCAAGGGTTCGGGCAGCGGCGGACAGGAGGGTCAGGAGATCGGTCTCGCGGAGGAAAACCTGCAAAGCCGCGCACGCGGTAATATCCTGATGGGTTTGGCCAATAAGTTCGGGTATGTGATGCTGAATACTTCCAACAAAAGCGAGCTGGCGACGGGTTATGGAACGCTGTATGGAGACATGGCGGGAGGGTTGAGCGTGCTGGGGGATGTGTATAAGGGCCAGGTGTATGCGCTGGCACGGGATATCAACCGGGATGGAGAGATCATTCCTTTGAATATACTGTCGAAGGCACCTTCGGCCGAACTGCGGCCCGGTCAGAAGGACAGCGACAGCCTCCCCGAATATGACATCCTCGATAAGGTGTTATACCAATATATCGAGCGGCGGCAGGGACCGAAAGAAATTATTGCTCTTGGAATCGATGAAGAGTTGGTGAGGCGCATCCTGCGGTTGGTGAATACCAGCGAATATAAGCGAAACCAGTTTTGCCCCATCATAAGGGTCAGCACGAAGGCGTTCGGGGTTGGACGGCGGGTGCCGATCGTCGGTAAATATTTGTCATAATTGTTTATTTTGTCTTATGAAAAGATCGGTTAAGATCTGGCTGTTTTGCGTTAGTTGTTTGATACTTATCAGTTGGGACAAGACGACGAAGGAGATCGCCAGGATACATTTGATGGATAAGGGTACGGTTTCTTATTTTCATGATACATTCCGTCTCCAATATATCGAGAACACCGGAGCGGCGATGAGCCTGGGTGACAACCTGCCGAAGGAAGCCGGTTTCTGGCTTTTGTGCGCGATCCCGCTGATCATCATCATTTCTATTTTTGTCTACGCCATCCAAAAATCGGAAGGACTTAGTATGTCCAGGCTTTTCGCTTTTGCATTGATCATTGCCGGCGGGATCGGGAATATATTGGACAGATTCCTATTCGACAGGCATGTTACCGATTTTATGAATATCGGTGTGCGCGATTTCAGAACCGGGATTTTCAATTTTGCGGACGTGTGGGTGACTATCGGAGCCGTGGTTTTGATCCTGGGTTATCGGAAAAGGGCGATGCCAGTCGCCTGATGCCTGGCGCACAGATGAGTTCGGGGCTTTACTTAACGTTTGAGGATGATCGTGTAGCGGATGCTGGTGCTGCCGTAGCGCTGGTCGGCGTACATTTCAAGGCGTTGCTCGGTGAGGACTTTTACGCGGTAGTATTGGTTTTGAAAATAGATGGTGCTGTCGTTGTTCTGGAAGGACCATAGGAAGGGAAGCTTGTCGGGCATTCCGGCGGTGCGGCGGGAGATGTGGGAGTACCCGGAGCCGTCTTTGCAAAAAACGATGGTATTGTCGCGGTCGCTGCCTACTATCTGCGGGTCGAGAGCATCGAAGGTGCCGTCGTCGTTATCGAAGCCCGCCTTTTCATATTTCCAGGGGCTTCCCGTCAGCACGTCGACATCTTTTGCAGATGAGGCTACGTGGGAGCAGGCGGTAAGGATACCGGCCATAGAAAACAGTATCGTCCACTTAGAGAACATCAGGCGCATCAATTTCGTTTTGAAAGATAGGGTGTCCCCCGGTTTTAAAACTCCCGGAACGGCAACTTATTGTTAACATATGAGATTAAAATCTTATTAGTTTTCCACACCTCGTGGGAGGATGGGCGACATAGGATGGAGCGGCATGGAGGGGGGCGGGAGGATGGGCGACATAGGATGGAGCGGCATGGAGGGGGCGGGAGGATGGGCGACATAGGATGGAGCGGCGGAGGATGGGATGGGCCGCAAGGACCGGGAAAGCGGGCGGCACGGGGGCGGGCTGCGGCTCGGGATGGGCTGGATGACGGGGCGGGTGAGGTTACCTGCGTTGATTGTTAAAATTTGGCAGGTTAGTTGCCAAATAGCGGTGGACCGCCGCTGTTGCAATAGAAGTGAACCGCTAAACTTACACAATATTCGTATTTTCGGGCCCCCAATTATTGTATTATGCTATATACCGCTGAGGATATCAGACAATTGAACAGCAAGATCCAATACCAGGCAGCCTTTATAGACAGGCTGCGGGATGAAGTGGGAAGGGTGATCGTAGGTCAGCATCAAATGCTCGACCGGTTGCTTATCGGTCTGTTGAGCAATGGGCACGTATTGCTGGAAGGGGTGCCAGGACTTGCTAAGACATTGGCTATCAAATCATTGTCTCAAGCCATTCACGCGAAGTTCAGTCGTATCCAGTTCACCCCCGACCTGTTGCCAGCGGACGTCATTGGCACGATGATCTACAACCAGCAGCGGCATGAGTTCGTGGTCCGGAAGGGACCCATCTTCGCCAATTTCATTTTGGCGGATGAGATCAACCGCGCCCCCGCAAAGGTGCAAAGTGCGCTATTGGAGGCCATGCAGGAGCGGCAGGTGACGCTGGGCGATACGAGTCACAAACTGGAGGAGCCATTCCTCGTGCTGGCGACCCAGAACCCGCTGGAACAGGAAGGCACCTACCCTCTGCCCGAAGCACAGCAGGACCGTTTCATCATGAAGGTGATCGTCGATTATCCTTCTAAACAGGAAGAGCAACTGATCATCCGGCAGAATGTGCAGGGTCTTCAGTCGCCGAAGGTCGAGCAGGTGGTGTCGATGCAGGAGATCCTGCAGGCCAAGGAGCTGGCGCGGCAGATCTATATGGACGAGAAGGTGGAACATTATATCCTCGATATCGTTTTTGCGACAAGGCAGCCGGAGAAGTACAAGCTGGAGAAACTGAAGCCCCTGATCGCATATGGGGGAAGTCCGCGGGCGAGCATTAATCTCGCTCTGGCGGCGAAGGCGAATGCATTCCTGAGTAAGCGGGGGTATGTCATTCCGGAGGATGTGCGGTCTATCTCGAAGGATGTGCTACGGCATCGCATCGGGCTGACGTATGAGGCGGAGGCAGAGAGTGTGAATGTCGAGATCGTGATCGATGAGGTGCTGAAGGCGATACCGATACCGTAAGGGAGGGACGGGCGCCGGCGGGCAGAGGGGCGCGAGCGGCCGACGGAAAGAGGAAAAAAATTATGCTGACCACAGCTGAAATATTGAAAAAGGTGCGGGAGCTGGAGATAAAGAGCAAGAAGCTCACCCGCCATTTGTTCACGGGCGAATACCACAGCGCCTTCAAGGGACGCGGCATGAGTTTCCGCGAAGTGCGGGAGTATGCGCCGGGGGACGACATCCGTTTTATAGATTGGAACGTTTCGGCGAGATTCAATCATCCGTTCAGCAAGCTGTTCGAGGAAGAGCGCGAGCTAACCGTGATGCTCCTGGTGGATGTCAGCGCGAGCTCGCTTTTCGGCACGACCCACGCCCGAAAGAAAGACCTGATCACCGAAGTATGCGCGGTGCTGTCTTTTTCGGCGATCAATAACAACGATAAGGTCGGCGTTATCTTTTTCAGCGATAAGATCGAAGGGTATATCCCGCCAAAGAAAGGAAGGGAACATGTGCTGTATATCGTCCGGCAGTTGCTGAGCATCGAGCCAAAAAGGAAGGGGACGAATCTGAGCGAGGCGATCCGTTTTTTCAACCGCAGCGCGCGGTATAAGGCTATCGTGTTTTTGTTGAGCGATTTTTTGGATGGGACCGCTGAGGGCATGCGAAAGGGAGTGGCGACCGGAGGGACAGGAGATGGGACGGTGGAAGCGGGGCGAAGGGGAGATGCGTCGCGAGGGAGTGGCGACCCGTCGGCGCGGCCGGGTTATGAGGAGGCGCTGAAGGTAGCGGGCAAGAAGCACGATATGATCGGGATCAAGGTGTATGACAAGATGGATATGCAGCTGCCGTCGATCGGGATGATCGAGGCCGAAGATTCGGAAACCGGAGGGCGTTATTGGGTCGACACGAGCGATTACCTGGTCCGCACGAGTTATCAGCAATATTTTTTTAACCAGACGGAGCAATGTAAAAGCATATTTCAAAAGGCCGGGTGCGATCTCCTGCACCTGCGGACCGACGAAGACTATGTAAAGATCCTGCAACGGTTCTTTGTCGGTCGCCACCGGCCGGGATAGCGATGAGAAAGGCGAGTTCACCCATATCGAGAGCGAGACGGCTGGGGCTAGAGAGGGGAGCGATCCTCGCGGGTTTTTTTTGTCTGCCTGCCCTGGCAGTACCTGCGCAGCGAAGGCATGCACATGCGGCCCCGCCGCCCGCGCCACCGGCGACGGTTCAGGCAACGACCGATGTACAGCGGATCTATATCGGTCAGCCGATCCAGCTGAAGCTGGAAGCCACGGTGCCGGAGAATGTCCCCTTCGCATGGCCGTCCATCGATTCTATCGCGCATTTCGAACGACTGGACAGTGGAAAGGTCGATACGACGGTATTGCCGGGCGAACGGGCTTACAGGCAGGTGTTTCGCATCACCAGCTGGGATTCCGGGGCCTGGTCCATACCGCGTCTGACGTTCGTGGCGGCCGGCAAAAAAGTGCTCAGCGATTCGATCCGTATCGCGGTGGGCTATTCGAAGGACTCCTTAAAAGACTATCATGATATCAAGGATATCATCGAAGTTCCTAATCCGTTTGCCCGCTGGTTCGCCTGGATCGTGGCGGGCGTAACGCTCGTATCGCTGGCGCTGGTCGTTTGGCTGGTGTACAAGAGGAAGCTGCTGGCGAGGTGGATCCCGGGGGGCGTGGTCGTGCGGCTGTCTCCTTATGAGGAGGCTCTCCAGCAACTGGATGATCTGCGGCGGCAGCAATTGCCGGAAGCGGGCAAAATGAAAAACCATTACAGCCGGCTTGGGGAGATCCTGCGGGAATACCTTTTAAACCGTCTGGGGATATCCAGCTTTGCTGAGACCAGCGAAGAGTTGATAGGGGAGATCAGGCGGAAGGGGCTCCTGCCGGCCGTTATCTTCGATGGGCTGGCCGATGCATTAAGGATGAGCGATTTTGTTAAATTCGCGAAGTACCAGCCGGCGGTGTCCGAGTGTCATCAGCATTATGAAACGGTGCGCGCGGCGATCGAATCCATGGAGCAGCGGCAAAGGGAAGAAGAGGAAAGACGCCGTTCCGATGGTCAGGGGGCACCTGAAAATAAGGCGATCATTCAACCATCCAATTAAGCTATACGTGCTGTACGATTGGTATCAACATATTTATTTTGGCCAGCCGGAATTCTTCTGGCTGTTCCTCCTGGTGCCGCTGCTGGTCTGGTGGGAGCTGAAACGAGAGGATGGGAACCAGGGAACGGTGATGGTGTCGTCTGTGCGGGCATTTCGGGGGACGCGATCGTGGAGGAATTTTTTACGGCCGGTGACTTTCATACTGCGCCTGGTAGCGCTGTGTTGTCTAATCATTGCGCTGGCCCGTCCCCAGACACATAACGATGAGCAGATTGTAAACGGGGAAGGGATCGATATCGTCCTTTGTCTGGATATCAGCGGGAGTATGCTGGCGCAGGATTTCACTCCCAACCGGATGGAGGCCGCCAAGAATGTGGCGTCGGAGTTCATCGATAACCGGCCGACCGATCGGATCGGGCTGGTGATCTTTTCGGGGGAAGCGTTTACGATGTGTCCGCTGACGACGGACCGCAATATGCTGAAGAGCCAGCTGTTCAGTGTGCAGAGCGGGTTACTCGAGGACGGCACGGCGATCGGGTCGGGGCTGGCCACGGGTGTCGACAGGCTACGAAACTCGCCCTCGAAAAGCAAGGTGATCATCCTGCTGACGGACGGCGAGAACAATGGCGGGCTGATCGATCCGAATACGGCCAAGGAGATCGCCAAATCGCTTGGTGTCCGGGTGTATACGGTCGGTATGGGTACGGAGGGATATGCTCCCGTGCCGGTGCAGACGCCGACGGGGGTGATCATGCAGCGCGAAAAGGTGAATATCGACGAGAAACTGCTTACGCAAATAGCCAATGAGACCGGGGGCCATTATTACCGCGCCAGGGACAATGAAAGTCTGAAGGGCATCTATGCCGAGATCAACCGTCTCGAAAGATCGAAGATCGAGGTCACCGTGAACCGGCGGTATGCCGAACAATTCTTTCCTTTTGCGCTGGCCGCCGCGCTGGCGCTGTTTTTCGAATTGCTGCTCAAGTGGACGGTGCTCCGCAAATTCCCATGAGCGGGGCGAGATTTCGATGTTATATTTGAGGAGGAGTTCAGCAACATTTACATGAGGGTGGGGCGGAGATCAACAAAATTTACATGAGGGCTAAGGTATACAAATCGACCGGGAGCTGGTATGTCGTGAAGACAGCGGATGGGAGGGTATGGAATGCCCGGTTGAAGGGTCTTTTCAAACTGGACGGCATCACGTCGACCAACCCGCTGGCGGTGGGCGACGACGTGGAGATCGCGACGGAAAGCGAGATGGAGGCGACGGCCATTGTAACGGAGATATATGATCGCCATAATTATATCAACCGGCAATCCCCTTCGAACCGGAACCAGCATCACATCGTCGCGGCGAACATCGACCAGAGCCTGTTGCTTGTGACGTTGCGCGAGCCGCGGACATCGCAGGGATTTATCGATCGGTGGCTGGTCACTTGCGAGGCCTATCATGTGCCTGCCGTGCTGTTGTTCAATAAAAGCGATAATTACGGGAAAAAGGAAGAGGGTCGGTTCGGAGAATGGAAAGCCATGTATGAAGCTGTCGGCTACCGGTTGATCCGTATGAGTGTTCGTACGGGGGAGGGGTTGGAGGAGGCGCGCCGGCTGCTGGAAGGACATATCAGTTTGCTTAGCGGGCATTCGGGTGTCGGCAAGTCATCTTTTCTGAATGCGTTGTTCCCCGAGATGCGATTGAAAACGAATGAGATCAGTGGGTGGAGCGGCAAGGGGATGCATACGACGACGTTTGCGGAGATGTTCGATCTGCCTGGCGGCAAAGTCGGCGGCGGTGATGGCAGGGGCGGAGGCGGCGGGATCATCGATACTCCGGGAATGCGGGAATTCGGAATCGTGGGTATCACCAAACAGGAATTGTCGGGTTATTTCCCGGAGATGCGGGCGCTGGCGGGGCAGTGTCACTTCAATAATTGTCTGCACCTGGAGGAACCCGGTTGCAGGGTAAAGGAGGCGGTGGGAGAGGGAAGGATTGCGGCGGAGCGGTATGAGAGTTATTGCCACATTTTAGATAGTATTGGTTAGTCGGACAAGCGCCCAACTATTGGGCGGTGGGCCCCGCGGGGTTGTCTACTCTTTCCGGCGCGAGTGTCACGTCGTGGCCTTCCTGTTTTATTTCCTCTTTCAGCGGCGGCGGTTGTTTTTCATCTATCTCATCACCAAAAAGCAGGCCCCAGGGTTGCAGCGACTCGATGCGATCGAAGACTATTTTCGAGATTGCTATGATGGGGATGGCCAGGAAGGTGCCGTCGATACCCCAGATGGATCCGCCGATGATGACACCCAGAACGGTGATGAAGGCGTTGATCCGCACTTTCGAACCGACGATCAGGGGCAGCAGGACATTGCTGTCGATGAGGTGGATGCCCAGGATAACGGCGACGACCAGCAGCAGCTTGGCCGCGCCTGCCGCGGCGAACGTCACCAGGACGGACAGCAACAGGGCGCTAAGGATGCCGATATAGGGAATGATGTTGAACAGGCCGGTGAGCAGGCCCAGCAGGATGGCGTAATTGACCCCGATGATCGAAAGTCCGAGCCAGGTGGCGGAGGCGACGACGACCATTTCCAACAGGAGGCCCAGGATATACTGGCGGATGCGGGACTGCACCTGTGCGAGGATATCATAGACGATGACGGCATTCTCCTGTTTGAAAACCGCCACGAGGAACCGGATGATCAGCCGGCGGTAGTACAGCAGGAAAAAAGTATCGAAGAGTATGAAGACGATGCTTAGCAGCAGGGAAGAGACCGAGGCGACGGCGCTGCCGAGTACTGTTCCACCGGACTCGAGCAATTTGGAGGTGGCGTTATTGACATAGGTGTTTTGTTGTTTGATCCGGACGTGGAATTTTGTGGAGATCCAGTGTTGTACGTCGGTGACGGAACCGAGGACCTGTGCTTTGAATTGCGGCCAGTCATCTGCCAGGACGCTGATCTGGGAGCCGACGAGATAGAAGAGGGCGGCGATCGACAGGACGAGGAGCAGAACGGATAATAGTGAGGCCAGGCTCCGCGGCAGGCGGCAGCGTCTTTCCAGGAAATTGGCGACGGGCAGCAGCATGACGGAGAAAAGGAGGCCGAAGATCAGCGGGGCGAGGACGGATTTGCCCAGAATGGCGATATAGACCAGGGCGATGAGGCTGATCAGGACCATGGCCAGCTTGACATAGAAGGGATATTGCCGGAAGGGCGTCATGTAAGGCAAGATAGGAAAAAAAATGGGTGCGGGGCGGACGCGGGCGGCAGGGTCAGGATGGGGGGCAAAAAAAGACCCGCGATATTCGCGGGTCCGTCAACATTCTGCAAACAATCGTTAGCGTATGTGCCCTCTTGTCGCGGCGCCCTGTCGGCTGCCGGTGATCGGGCTAAGACATATAACGCCGGGCCGTATTGATGAGTAATTTGCTTTCGAGGAATTTCGCTACTTCTACGACGGCGTCATTGTCTTTTCTCGGCGCCTCCCTGAATTTACGGGGATAGATCGAGATACCGGTGTAGATGTTGTAGTGCAGTGTGAGGATATGTCCTTTGTAAAGGAAGTCCCACATCAGCGAATCGAAATCATCGGTTTTGTGTGTGAATTTGATGTCCAGGTCATCGGAGAGGATGTTGGCGACTTCATAGAAGCGCTTCAGTCCGCAATCGTCGTCTATGACGGCTTCAGTGCAACCGAAATCGGTGCGAAGAGTTAGAGGGCTCATAGTGTAGGGATTTAGTGTTTTATACAAGGGTATTGATTCTTTAGGGTCGGTCGGTTAGCTTTTGAACTTACCTGCTTTTGGGACCTTTTCGCCGCTGAGTACCCGTTCGGCGCCGACATTTTTGCCATTGCTGGGACATCCGTATTTCGGACCAAAAACGTTGCTGATCCATCCACAGGATGCAAAGCCGGTAAGTAAAAATGCCAGGAGAATACTGATTGCGAGGGCCTTATGGGCAGGGTTGGGTTTCATCGGATTGTATCATCTAAAAACGTATTTAAACCTACAAATATTATCCTGCAAATGCAAGGTAAACCTGTATTATTTCGTCCCAAAAATGTGGGATTCAGGGGGGTTAGCGGTTGTTTTCAGCCTCATTTTTAGGGGTAAATGGGTAGGTTTTGGGGCCAGGGTCCGGGGTTGTGGGAGGCGGTCGGTGCTGTGGGCCGGATTGTGGCTAGTGGTGGTGGTGGGCGTTAATGGGCGGAGATTAGGGTTGGCGGTGGGGTTGATGCCGCGGGGCCTCGTTGTGGTCCTGGAACCAGCCGGCATAGGTGAGGTAGCTGTTGGCGATGCGTTCGATCTGGCCGGCGATGAGGTCGGGCGGAATATCTTTGATCTTACGGGCCGGTACGCCGCCGTAAATGGTGCCCGACTCCACCTTTGTCCCTTCCGTAACGACGGCTCCCGCGGCGATGATGGAATTCTTACCTATTTCTGCATTGTCCATGACGATGGCGCCCATGCCGATGAGCACCCGATCCTGTATGGTGCAGCCGTGGACGATGGCATTGTGACCGATGGACACGTCGTTGCCGATGATGACACCCGCTTTTTTATACGTGCCATGGATGACGACACCATCCTGGATATTCACTTTGTCGCCGATGCGGATGCTGTTGACATCTCCGCGGACGACTGCGTTGAACCAGATGCTGCAGTCGTTGCCCATCTCCACATCGCCCACGATGGTTGCATTCGGTGCGATAAAACAATTTTTTCCAAAGCCTGGGGTCTTGCCTTCCACCGTTAGAATCGTTGCCATAGAGAGCGACTTGATTGTTTGGTAAATATACTAACTTTCGTCCCGATGAATGAGGATACGAACAGACTGTTCCTAAGACATGTTGCGCAAACGTCGCCAAATCCGTTGGGTTTGGAGATCGTCAAGGCGGAAGGATGTTACCTCTATGACCGGGAAGGCAGGGCCTACCTGGATCTCATCGGAGGTATCAGTGTGTGTAATACCGGGCATCGTCATCCGAAGGTGGTGCAGGCCGTGAAGGACCAGGCGGATCGTTATCTGCATCTGTTGGTATATGGTGAATTGATACAGACACCGCAGGTGGAGTATGCGACGACCCTGGCCGCGCATCTGCCAGCGTCGCTGGACTCCGTCTATTTCACCAACAGCGGGGCGGAGGCTACGGAAGGAGCTATGAAGCTGGCCAAACGGATAACGGGCCGCACGGGGATCGTCGCCTTTCGCCAGTCTTACCATGGCAGTACGCAGGGCGCGCTGAGCGTCATGGGTGATGAATATTGGCGCAATGCCTTTCGGCCTTTGCTTCCCGATATCCGGCATGTTGTCTATAATTCCGGGGATGCGTTGGAGGCAATTAACGATCGGACGGCCTGTGTCATAGCGGAAACGGTTCAGGCGGAGCGGGGGGTATATGCACCGGACAGGAGCTGGATGGAGGCGTTGCGGCGAAAGTGCGATGATACGGGGGCGCTGCTTATCCTCGATGAGATACAAACGGGTTTTGGGCGTACGGGGACGATGTGGGGGTTCGAGCGATACGGGATCGTACCGGATATCCTATTGCTGGGCAAGGCGCTGGGTGGAGGTTTGCCGATGGGTGCGTTCATATCGGGTCGCGAGCGGATGTGGACGTTAACGGGCGATCCGGTGCTTGGACATATCACTACCTTCGGCGGTCATCCGTTGTCCTGTGCGGCGGGGCTGGCATCGTTCGGCGTGCTCCTGGAATCCGGTTGGATGGAAGAGGTGGCCCGTAAAGAAGCCGCTTTTCGGCGGAGGCTGGTCCATCCGGCAATAAGGGCCGTGCGAAGCAGCGGGCTCCTGATCGCCGTGGAATTCGGTAGCCGGGAAGAGAACAAGCGGGTGATCGACGGCTGTATCGCCCAGGGGTTGCTCACTGACTGGTTCCTGTTTGCTCCGGAATGTCTTCGAATAGCTCCACCGCTGAGCATAAGTGAAATGCAGATAGAGGAAGCGTGTGGTAAAATTTTGAAGAGTCTGTGAGGAGACGTATCTTTGGAGTCCAGCATGCGGATAAGTGCAGCGTCCGCTTAGGCATAGAACCGGAGCGCCGGGCGCGGCCTAATCTTTAACCTAAAAATTATTGGTATGTCACCATTTCTGGAACAGAAAGATCTGTTCGACAGGGTTCTGCTGCTGGGGGAGGACGAGGCGCAGGAGCCTATGGTTGTCCTCGAACGTTTTTTCAGCGATTACCGATTACATGAATGCCGTTATATCCTTTGGAGCATGGTGGAGACCTGTCTGACTACGGAAAATACGGAGTATAGCGACCCGGGCGAGCGGGCGAACCTCCTGTTGAATTACAGGAACCTGGAACGCATACTCGAGGCCGGTATCCTGTTGTTGAAAAGACATCGTGCGGCTATGGCGCAGGCTTAGCTGCGGGTAGGGGAAAAATTTAATGTTCGGAAAAAACCGTAAGGCACGATTTTTCGTATGTACCTATAGAATGAGAAGAATATTTTGCTAGGTATTTGATTAGTGATCCCTGCTGAAAAGCAGGGATTTTTTTTTGCGTGGGGGGGTGGAGGGGGGTATCGGTTGGGGCGCGGAGCGGGAATACCGTGATGGGATGGGGCACGGAGCGCAAATACCGTTTGGGGTGCGGCGGGGCGGCGGAGGCGGGAATATCCGGAGGGGCGTGGCCGCTTCAGAGCACGTGGTAGACGAGGGCGGCGAGGAGGGCGCCCAGCAGGGGGCCCAGCACGGGTATCCAGGAATAGCCCCAGTCACTGTCGCGTTTGCCCGGGATCGGCAGAATGGCGTGCATGATGCGGGGGCCGAGATCGCGGGCGGGGTTGATGGCGAAGCCTGTCGGGCCGCCGGGTCCCAGGCCGATGCCGAGGATCAATAGTGCGACGGGGAGGGCGTCGAGTGCGCCCAGGCTTGCGGTGGGTGCGGCGATGAAAAGGACGCCGAGGATGAGGATGAAGGTGGCGATGGTTTCCGTCAGCAGATTGTTACCATAATTGCGTATGGCCGGCATTGTGCTGAAGGTCGCCAGCTTCGCATTGGCGTCGTCGGTATGGTTATAATGTCCGCGGAAGCAGAGCCAGGCTGCCAGCGAGCCGGTCATGGCGCCGAGGAACTGTGCGGCCACGTATGTCGGTACCAGCGACCAGGAGATCTTTCCCAATACTGCGAAGGCCAGCGTGACGGCGGGGTTGAGATGGGCCTTACTGGCTGCTGCCGATATATATACGCCGACGAACACGGCCATCGCCCATCCCCAGGTGATGACGATCCAGCCGCTGCCCATACCTTTCGTTTTTTGCAGTACGACGTTGCAGACTACACCCTGGCCAAGGACGATGATCATTGCGGTGCCGACGAATTCTCCCCAAAAAGGACTCATATAGTTGAATTTTTAAGATTAGCGGTTTGCGGCCGTACCAGATAGCCGGCAGCCAATTGTTCGAAATCCTTCACCTGTTGGTGCTGCCATGCGGCATCCCTGCCGAGTTCGGCTGCCAGGAGCGCGGCTACCGGCCGGGCGCAGTCGATGGCTGCCTGTGCGTCCAGCAGGAGGCTTCTTGTCCGGCGGCTGAGCGCATCTTCCACCGTCATGCACATTTCGGCCCGCGCGGCCCGGACGATGTCCGCCCCTATATAGGGCAAACGCGGATGGAGCCGGTCGCCCCACTCCCGATGGGATGTCACCAGCGCACTGATGGCCTCCTTATCTTCTGCGCCAAGGATGGGCAGGGTAGACGTGACGCATGGTTTATCGGGAAGCCCGCACCGGGAGATGGCCGTATTGACGGTGTCTTCCGCCATTCGCCGGTACGTGGTCCACTTGCCGCCCGTGATGGTGATGAGTCCGGAATCGGAAACGAGGATCAGGTGGTCCCGGGAGAGCTCGGCGGTCTTCCGGCCGCTGTTTTTCACCAGGGGACGCAGGCCGGCGAAGACGCTGCGGATGTCTCCGTAGCCGGGCACTTTTTGGAGATAGCGGCCGATCTGCCGAAGGATAAAGGCAATCTCTTCCGGCAGTGCGCGCGGTTCGATATCGATATGGTCCACCGGGGTGTCCGTGGTGCCGATGATTATCTTATTATGCCAGGGTACGGCGAAGAGAACGCGGCCGTCATCGGTATGGGGTACGAGGATCGCGGCATCTCCGGGCAGGAAATCCTTATCCAGCATGATGTGTACGCCCTGGCTTGGGGTAATGACCGGCTCGCTGGCCGGATCGTCCATGCGGAGGATGTTGTCGGTGAACACGCCGGTTGCATTGATCACGACGCGGGCGCGAATGGAGTACTGTTCGCCGCCGATGGTGTCCGTAGCGGTGACGCCTTCGACAGGATGGTGGTGCGTGATTTCTTTTTTGAGGAGACCGTCGACGCGGCAGTAGTTGAGCAGTATTGCGTTTTGAGCGGCTGCCGTCTGCGCCAGATGGATCGCAAGACGCGCATCGTCGAATTGGCCGTCGTGATAAAGGACACCGCCGCGAAGCCCTTCCGTATCGAGCGTCGGGGCCATCTGCAGGGTCTCTTCGCGGGAGAGGAGTCTTGACTTCCCCAGACCCAGGCTACCGGCCATCCAGTCGTATACTTTGAGGCCGAGGCCATAGTAGGGGCCTTCCCACCATTTATAGTTGGGTACGATGAAGGAGAGGTCTTTAACGAGGTGGGGAGCGTTGCGATGGAGGATGCCCCGTTCCTGGAGGGCTTCCGTCACGAGCCTGACATTCCCTTGCTGGAGGTAGCGGACGCCGCCGTGGACCAGCTTGGTAGCGCGGGAGGAAGTACCTTTGGCGAAATCGTATTGTTCGAGCAGGATCGTGCGGAAGCCGCGGGATGCTGCGTCTACGGCGATGCCGAGGCCGGTGGCGCCGCCTCCTATAATGCAGATGTCATAGGGCTGGCCGCCGGAGGCGGCCAGTTGTTCCTTCATAGCGTTCCTGTCCATGCGATCGCTGCTTTTACGGCGCGTTGCCAGCCTTCGAGAAGGGGTTGCGTTCTTGCCGCATCCATCTGTGGCCGGAAGCGGCGGTCCTCCGCCCATTGTTTGCGTATGTCTCCTACCGATGACCAATATCCAGTACCCAGGCCTGCGAGGTAGGCGGCTCCCAGTGCCGTCGTCTCCGTTACGGTCGGCCGTACGACGGGTACGTCGAGGATGTCGGATTGGAATTGCATCAGCAGACCATTCGCTGTGGCACCACCGTCCACGCGGAGTTCTTTGAGTACGATGCCGCTGTCGGCCTCCATGGCTTTCAGCACGTCATAGGTCTGGTAGGCGATGCTTTCGAGGGCGGCGCGGGCGATATGCGCCTGCGTGGTGCCGCGGGTCATGCCGAACAGGCTGCCGCGCGCATACTGGTTCCAGTGGGGTGCGCCGAGGCCGGCAAAGGCCGGGACCAGGTAGACGCCGTCGGTGCTTTCGACGGAAGCGGCGAGTGGTTCTATCTGTTCCGAGCTTCGGATGAAATGCAAGCCATCGCGAAGCCATTGTACGACTGCGCCCGCTATGAAAATGCTGCCTTCCAGCGCGTATTCGGTCTTGCCGTCGCGGGTCCAGGCGATGGTCGTGATCAACTGGTTACTGGAGTCTACGGCCTTCGTCCCGGTATTCATTAGCAGGAAGCAGCCTGTGCCATAAGTATTTTTCACCATGCCGGGTTGCGTACAGAGTTGCCCGAAGAGTGCTGCCTGTTGATCGCCGGCGATCCCTGCGATGGGTATTCCGGGGGAACCGGGGGCCATGATGCTGGCGGTGCGACCATAGGTCTCGCTGGAGGACCGCACTTCGGGCAGAACGGCCGCGGGGATATCGAAGAGGCGCAGCAGATCGTCATCCCATTTTCCCGTATGGATGTTGAAGAGCATGGTGCGCGAGGCATTGGTGGTGTCGGTGAGATGAAGGGCGCCGCCGGTGAGCCGCCAGACCAGCCAGGTATCGATGGTCCCGAAGGCGAGTTCGCCTTTTCCGGCCTTTGCTCTTGCGCCGGGGACCTCGTCCAGTATCCATTTGAGCTTGCTTGCGGAGAAATAGGCATCGATGACCAGGCCGGTACGTTCGCGGATGAGCGGGCTGAGTCCCCGTGTTTTCAATTCGTCGCAAAAGGCGGCTGTCCGGCGGTCCTGCCAGACGATGGCAGGATGGATGGGTTTTCCCGTGCTGCGTTCCCAGACGACGACGGTTTCGCGCTGGTTGGTGATGCCGATGGCGGCGATATCCCCGGTCGTGATGCCGGCTTTTGCCAGCACCTCGGCCATCACGCCGTATTGGGATGACCAGATCTCTTCCGGATCGTGTTCTACTCTTCCGGGTTGGGGATAGAACTGGCGGAACTCTTTTTGGGCCATCTGCTGGATCCGGCCGTTGTGGTCGAAGAGGATGGCTCTCGAGCTCGTCGTGCCCTGATCGAGGGAGAGGATATAAGGATCCGGCATGTAAGATGTTTGTCGAAAGATAGTTCAATCTGCAGAATTGCGTAGTTTTAGCGGTTAAATAATTACTTATTATGGATGGACCTCATCTGATCGACGTCAGTCACGTGGTGGAATCCGGGCTGGTCACCTATAAAGGGCTGCCGGCGCCGGTGATCTGCGATTATCTGAGCAGGGAGGAATCGCGGAAGCTGTACGAACCGGGAACGGAGTTCCAGATCGCGCGGATCGATATGGTAGCGAATACGGGGACATATATCGATGTTCCTTTTCATCGGTTCGAAGACGGGCAGGACCTGTCGGAGGTAGGGTTGGAGCGGATAGCGGAGCTACCGGGGACGGTCATTCGCGTGCCTTACGCGCGGCGTCTGGCTGTTACTGCGGATGAGTTTCGGGGTTATGAAGTTCGCGGTCGCGCGGTGTTGATCCATACGGGTTGGGATGTGCATTGGAATACAGAGGCCTATTATTCGGGGCATCCTTTTCTTACGCTGGATGCCGCGGTGTATCTGCGGGATGGCGGCGCGCGGCTGGTGGGTATCGATTCGCACAATATCGATGATACTTCGGGTCGGAGCCGCCCTGTGCATACGACGTTGCTGGGGGCGGGGATACTGATCGTGGAGCATTTGTGCGAGCTGAGGCTGGTGCCGGACGACGGGTTTGTGTTTAGTGCGATCCCGCCGAAATTCAAGGGGGTGGGGACCTTTCCGGTCAGGGCGATGGCGAGGGTAGTGAGGTAGGGTGGGGACTATTGCAGCAGGTACCGGAGCGGAAAGCCTTTAGTACCGGTTCACGCCTGCCATGATGCCGAAGCCAATGCCGAGAACGAGAAAGCAAAGTGCGATGATGATGAGGATGCCGAGTATCCTGAAATACCTGCGGAGGTGGTTAAATCCATCGTTGGTCGCGACATTGTCCATGGCGTCAATCCCTTTGATCGTCGAGACGGCAAAGCGGTACAGAAAATAATTGATGAATACGCCGATCACCGCCGACAGGATGGCGCCGAGGATACTGCCGCTGCGGAAGGAGGCGCCGAGCTGCGCGCCTTCGATATCGGTCAGATTGCTGAGCCGGCCAAAAAAAGCGACGATCAGGGCGATAGCGTAGCCGGCAAATGCGCACAAGGCACAAATTTTCGCCCACACCGCGGCCTGTCTGACCTGAGCCCTCGTGGCGGTGTCGAAAGAAATATTGAAAAAATTATCAAGCGAAGGGGATGCCGGGGGTATTTGTTCGTTTTCCATGACTTCTGGATTAAAATAATTTAGCTAATGACATTATGTTGAACAGCAGGCCCAGGATGGCGAGAATGCCGGATACGAGAAAATAGGTCTTCAGGCACTTCATTCCCGCTGCAAAAGCGGTCTGGTCCTGGTGGTCTATGCCCCTGCGTGTCAATGTGGAAAAGCGGTAAAGCATATATACCAGGACACCGAGGATCGCAAAGAATACCAGGACGACGACGATGAGAATGCCGGCTGCCAGGCCGCCCAGTTCTTCGATCCCGGGAGCCAGTTTGGAGATTACTCCAAGGAGCGCTGTACCAACCAGGGCAAACATGAGCAGGCAGAAGCATAGCGCTACTATACCAACGATAGAAAGGAAGCGGGACCATCGTACGGTTTCGTGGAGAATATGGCCGCCGTCATAATCCAGCTGCATCTGGATGAGGGATTGATCGTTTTCCATTGCAAGGGGTTTGTTTACACAATAAAAGAAAAAAAATCGAAAATACTTGCAGAGATTAAAAATTCCCCCTTACTTTGTGTTTCAAAGTGCTTTTATGAGCAATCAAAGCCCGGCTGAGCAATCCCTGGAGGCGTTGCAGGATATCAAGCGAATGATGGAGCGGTCTTCCCGTTTCATTTCTCTCAGCGGCCTCAGCGGCGTCAGCGCGGGGGTTTGTGCCCTGATAGGAGCGTGGGTGGCGCATGGGTGGATCATTGACTATTATGGCGTGAACGGTTATATTTCGCGCTACGGATATATGCACGACGGGGCCGGCGAACTGAAATGGAAGCTGATCGGGCTGGCGGTGATGGTGCTGGTGGCCGCGCTGGCGTCTGCGACCTTGTTCACGTGGCGGAAGGCCCGCAAGAGCCGGCTGCCCATTCTCGATCATGCCTCTAAGAAGCTGGCAGTCAACATGGCTATTCCACTGGTTGCCGGAGGATTTTTCGTGCTGGGTTTGCTGGTGCACTCGGACTGGAGTTATGTTGCCCCGGCCTGTCTGGTCTTTTACGGTCTGGCGCTGGTCAATGCGAGCAAATATACGCTGACCGATATCCGTTACCTGGGACTGCTGGAGATCGCTCTTGGATGCGTCAGCATGTATTTTCCGCATGAGGGGTTGTATTTTTGGACGGCGGGTTTTGGGGTGCTGCATATCATATATGGCCTGATCATGTGGTGGAAATACGAGAGAAAATGAAGAATCCGATCGGAAACCTCAACAAGATATTCGACAGCCGCATCCGGATGGGGGTAATGAGCATCCTCCTGATGAATGAGGAGGTCAGCTTCAACGATCTGAAGCAACTGCTCGAACTAACGGATGGGAACCTTGCTTCGCACCTGATCAACCTGGAAGAAAATGGATTCATCAAGGTGCATAAAGGGTTTATCGGGCGGAAGACGAATACGACGTATTCGATCACGAAGGCGGGAGAGAAGGCGTTCAAGGAACATATCGAGGCGCTGGAGAGTATGATCAAGGGGGTGAGTAAGGGATAGGGCGCCGGGGGGATGAGGGCGGCGGGGAACCGCCTATTTTTAGGTGTTGGCACTTTGAAATTCAAAGCGCTTTTAGCGATGGCTGGGGGGAGGGAAGTGGCGCTTTTTGGATTGGCGGTGGGAGGGAAGCTGGCGGAGGGGCGAGGCGGGAAGGCGGGGGGGGGAGGCAAATGACTAAAAATGCAACTATGATACGTGTATCTTTTTTTCGGCAGTTGGCATCGGGGCTCGTCGGTGTGACGCTGCTATTGCCGGCCGCGGTTTTTGGGCTGATCGCCGTCAAGCGGATCTGCTTCGGATCGAAGTGGATGTATGTGTATCTGGCTCAGCAGACGCAGTGGATGATCGGCTGCCTGGTCGTGGCTGTGTTGTTCAACGCACTGGCGCAATTGAAGGTGAGGATCGTACCGGGCCGGATAGGACCGGATGTGGAATTGGGATTACGAAAGAACTGGCTCAATACCGCCGTCGTTCTGCAAGGCATTCTTTTTCTGTTGGGGTTGGCTGCCTACCTTTTCGTGGAGCATTTGCGGTGGGAGGGCGCGGGAATATGAAGATCAAAATGATCCTGCCGGCGCTAACCGAAGCGAAAAGCCCATTCTGGCGCCCTATCAAATACTCGCTGTTTCCGCCGCTGGGGCTGGCCACCCTGGCGGCCTATTGCGCGCCCGATGACCACATCGATCTGCAGGACGAACATGTCGAGGAGCTGCGGCTGGACGATGAGCCCGACCTGGTCGTGATACAGGTGTACATCACCAATGCGTTCCGGGCCTACGGGATCGCGGACGATTATCGCGCGAGGGGCGCCTATGTTTGCCTGGGCGGCTTGCATGTTACGTCGCTGCCGGACGAGGCTGCGGCGCATGCGGACAGTATCTTTTTGGGACCTGGCGAAGACAGCTGGCCGCAGTTCCTGAACGATTTCCGGGCGGGATGTCCGGCCGCGGTTTACCGCAACAGGGAACGTGATATCGCCGGTATCCCGCCGATACGCCGCGATCTGATCAAACGCGCGTCTTACCTGGTGCCCAACTCGATCGTAGTCTCGCGCGGGTGTCCGCATCACTGCGATTTCTGTTATAAAGATGCATTCTTTGAAGGCGGCCGTTCGTTCTATACGCAACGGGTCGACTCCGCGCTGGCAGAGATCGACCGGCTTCCGGGGAGACATCTGTATTTCCTGGATGACCACCTGTTAGGTCATCAACGGTTTGCAACCGGTTTGTTCGAAGGTATGAAAGGGATGGACCGTGTTTTCCAGGGCGCGTCCACGATCGATGCCATTCTACGGGGCGACCTCATCGAGAAGGCCGCGGATGCGGGATTGCGCAGTGTTTTCATCGGTTTTGAAACGCTGAGCAAGGGCAACCTCGTGCAGAGCAACAAACGGCAAAATATCGGCCGTGATTATGAAGAAGCCATCCGGCGGCTGCATTCGCTGGGCGTCATGATCAACGGCAGCTTCGTCTTCGGGCTGGACGCCGACGACCCGGACGTATTTCGGCGGACGGTGGAATGGGCGGTCAGGAATTCGCTGACAACGTGTACCTTCCATATACTGACCCCCTATCCCGGTACCCGTCTTTTTAAAGAGATGGAGGCGCAGGGCAGGATACTCCACCGCAACTGGGACCGGTATGACACGCGACAGGTGGTATATAAGACTGTCGGTCTCACGGCTGACCAGCTGAAAAAGGGTTATGATGCCGCATACCGGTCGTTCTATTCCTGGAGCAACATCTGGCGGGCGAGCGCGGGGCACGATCATCTCAAACACATGATCAAGCATTTTGCGTATGCGGGAGGATGGAAGAAGTTCGAGCCGATGTGGAATTTCCTGATCAAGACGCAAGGGCTGAATAAGATGTTGCCGCTGTTGGAGGCGATCCTGTCGAAGGTGGGGAAGAACGGGGGTGGGTCGGAGCGGCCATTGTCGCCGTTCCCGGCGATCGCGTAAGGGGCCGACGGAAAAGGGTCCGGCGGAAAACGAAAAATTGATTTTTTTATGGAAAGACAAAAATTCTCGATGCAGGCGCGGTTAAGGAGTTTTCGCTATGCGATTGCGGGGCTGCGGCGGTTCGTCAACCACGAGCACAACGCGCGTATTCATCTCGTGGCTACGATCCTGGTCGTCATCATCGCCAGAGTGCTGGAGGTTTCCGCGACGGAAGCGGCCATCCTTGCGGTCGTGATCGGGATGGTCTGGGTGGCCGAGTTGCTTAATACGGCAGTCGAGCGGCTGGCGGATCACATTACGAAAGACAGACATCCCGAGATCGAGATCATCAAGGATCTTGCCGCGGGTGCGGTGCTGGTGGCTGCCATCGTGGCCATCATAGCCGGATCGTTCATCTTTATACCTAAGTTATGATATCTTATCCTGTATCGGTGGAAAAGGCCTGGCGACGGTGGTTCCTGCGCAACGAGACCGACCGTTTGCTCACCTGTTCGATGTGTTTCAGCTGCGGGGTGGTTATCATCCGGATGGTCCATGCGCACAGCGTGTTGTTCGTCTTTATGATATGGAACCTCTTCTTGGGATATGTGCCCTATATGTTGTCGGGATGGCTGGGCCGACGGTTGGAAGAAAAGAGGGGGCGGTTGAGCGGGAGACCGGGAGAAAAATGGGGATGGGTAGCGGTCTGCCTGGTATGGCTGCTCTTTTTCCCCAACGCCTTTTACATGCTGACCGATCTGTTCCATCTGCATGACAGCCGCAACCCGCGCGTGCCGGAGTGGTTCGACCTGGCCATGATCTTTTCTTTTGCGTGGAACGGGCTCGTGCTGGGTGTGCTATCGCTCAGGCAGATGGAAAGGCTGCTGGAGAACAAGCGGCTGGCGGCCGCTCTTTTTGGCCGGCGGCTACGGGTACCGTTGCCTTATCCCACCGCGCTCTTCGTCTATCCGGTCATCGGGCTCAGCGCGCTGGGCGTCTATACGGGCAGGTATCTGCGTTATAACTCCTGGGATATTATTTCGGACCCCTTTCAACTGGTGGAAGATATCGCCGGCATGATCATCCATCCGCTGCGTAACCGGCCCGCGTGGGATATGATCCTATGTTATGCCATACTGCTCAGCCTGGTCTATATCATGCTGAAAAAGCTGAGCCGCGCGCTCGCCTGAGGGGCGGCCGCCGAATACATATACAAAAACCCAAACATGGAAATCAACACTAACGGTATCTGGAAAAATTTCCGGACCCTGTTCAAGAGCGGTCTTGTCGGCGCGCTGATCCTGCTGCTGCTGATACCCACCGCCTTTATCCAAAATCTAGTATCGGAAAGACAGGATCGCGAGCGGCAGGCAGTAGCCGAGATCGGATCCCGGTGGGCCGGGTCGCAAACCGTAACGGGCCCCGTCATCGGCGTTCCGTATTACGACAGCGTTCCGGGCGCCGGCGGATATACCAGGACGAAGCGCTGGGCCTATTTTCTGCCCGACAAGCTGGATATCCATTCGAACATCGTACCCGAAAAGCGTTACCGGGGTATCTACGAGGTGATCGTCTATACGACACAGCTGGATATCCGGGGCCGGTTCGATGGATTGCGTCTGGAAGAGTTGGGTCTTGCGCGTGACGGCATGTTATGGAAAGAGGCGACCGTTTTTTTCGACATCAGCGATATCCAGGGATTGAACGAGGATGTGGTCATGCATATCGGGGCGCCGGGCGCGCCGGGCGGTGGGGCAAGACTGCCGCTGGCTTCGGGTTTGAAATCGACGGAACAATTCGGGAATGCATTGACTGCCGATCTGCCAGACCTGGGTACGTGGGCCGGGGCGGGGGCGAATGCAGGAGGGTCGGCGAATGCCGGAGGGTCGGGGAACGCGGGAGGGACGGGGATTGCCGCGGGATCACCGTTGGAGTTCGCAATGACGGTGAGGATGAAGGGATCGGGCGATCTGTTATTTGTCCCGGTTGGTAAAGAGACAAATGTATCCGACACCTCGTCGTGGCCCAATCCCAGCTTTACGGGCAGTGCTTTACCCGATGTGCGGACGGTACAAAATAAGGGTTTTGTCGCCGACTGGCACGTGATCGCGCTGCATCGCAAATTCCCGCAGCAATGGAAGCAGAATACATACGAGCTGGCTGCTTCGGGTTTTGGCGTTGACCTGATCGTGCCGGTGGATGCCTATCAGCAGACGACGCGCAGCGTCAAATATGCGATCCTGGTGATCTTGTTGACTTTTACAGCTTTTTTACTTATCGAGTGGATCTATAATCTGCCGATGCAGGCATTGCAATATGTGCTGGTGGGCTTTGCATTGTGCATCTTTTATACGCTGTTGCTCTCGCTGTCCGAATATCTCGGTTTCAATGCCGCGTACGGGCTGGCGGCGGTGGCGACCATCGGGCTGATCGGATGGTATGTCGGGAGTATCCTGCGTTCGAGGAAGATCGCGGTGTTCATCGTTTTCCTGCTGGCGGTGCAGTATGGGTTCATCTTCATATTGATCCAATTGCAGGATTATGCGCTCCTGATGGGCAGTATCGGGCTATTCGTCACGCTGGCGATCGTCATGCAGGCATCGAGGAAGATCAAATGGCAGACGGCATGAAGTGTGGCGCGGGCTGAGGAGAGGAGGAGCCGGCTGGGGTGGGGAATGGACGGGAATGGCGGTACAGGGCGTGGCACGATAATTTAAGGATGTTGTGAAAAGAGTCTATATGGGAACAACATCCAGATTGCAGGAATTCTTTGTCGACCAATTGCAGGATATGTATTGGGCCGAACAGAAGCTTGCCAACACCCTTCCCAAACTCGAGGAGGCTGCCAGTTCGGTTGAGCTGCGGCAGGCATTCAACAGCCATTGTCAGGAAACGAAAAATCACGTGTCGAGGATAGAGAAGGTCTTCGACATGATCGGCGTGCCGGCGCATGCCAAGAAGTGTCACGCCATTTCCGGGATCGTAGACGAGGGCGAAGAGATCATCGATGAAACGGAAGAGAACACCGCTCAAAGGGACGTGGGTCTCATCTTCGCGGGTCAGAAAACCGAACACTATGAGATCGCCACCTATGGCGGTCTGGTTCAGCTGGCCCGGACGCTGGGATTCACGGATGCCGCGGAGATATTGAGCGTTACACTGGCAGAAGAGAAGAAGGCAGACAATCTGCTAACCCGCATAGCTGAGAACGGTATCAACGTCCAGGCCAAAGAAGAAGTGACTGATTGAATGAAGAAGCGACTGAATAAGTGACGCGGGCTATTTGTGCGATGCGATGCCGGTAAGACATAGTGCTTACCGGCAATTTTTATTTGGGGGTGGGTGAGAAAAGGCGCGGGGTGCGCGTAGGAAAAGATGGGTGTTTGGGGCGCGGGGGGTGTGAGAAAAGGGGCGGCTCGCTAGAAATCCACGCCCATCGAGACGTTGAGGATGGGTTTGTTCTTGAAGAACGTATTCATTTGCCAGCCCGCGTCGAAGCGCAGGAAATAGCCCAGCAGCGTGCTCCGCGCGCCGAAGCCGTAACCGCAGGCAAACGGGCCTATCCCGCCGGCTTTGATCCGGACGGTGAAGTTCGATGAAGAGTCGCTCGTGTAGGTGACTTCGGGCCGCTTGAGCCCATTGTAGCGGCCATTCCATGCCGTCCCGAGATCGAAGAACTGCACGATTTGGAAGTTGCGCAGGAAGGCATTGTTGATGGGTTTGTTGAAGAGCGTGGTGAATACGGGCAGGCGAAGCTCGCTATTGATGACGAGGTTGTTGTTGCCATTGGTAATATTCTGGTTGAAGCCGCGCAGGTTGACCGCCAGCGATTGGAAGGCGTAGCTCGGGTCCTGTGGCTGGGGCAATTGGTCGGCCCTGGGGAAGAGCCATCCATCCGTTCCGCCGAGATAATAGACGATCTTTCTATTCCCCCAGGAGAAGTCGCCGGCTGCGCGCACGGCCCAGATGAAGTTGCGGTAGATGGGCACATAGTTACGGGCGTCGAAGCCGAAATTGTAGGTATACTTGCCTGCGCCCGTACCTTCGCCGCCATTCAGCTGCGGGTCCACGTCCACATACAGTTTGTACCGGAGACCGTTCCAGATATCGGTGGCCTTCAGCAGGGTGTTGTCATAGACATATTCGACGTGCAGCAGGCCATAATTCTGTTTGCCCAGTGCGGGAGCCGTCAATCCGACCGAATCGATGGGTGGGATGGGTGGGAAGCCTGTTATATCGGGGCGGATCTGTATCTTGTCCATCCGGTAGCCAACCGATATGCGGAGGCTTTTCACTTTGTCGAAGGGATACTTGATGATGAACTGCCACATGTTGGTATAGGCCTTGGCATCGTAGGGATAGGCCGAACCCAGCTTGGCGTCCTGGTAATTACCCGTCTGGGTGGACCGGTAATAGATCAACGAGTAGTCGAAGAGGTGCTTGAGGTAGTCGATCCGGCCGAAATATTCACCCGCGCCGTCAAAGAAAGAAGAATTGCCCGGTTGGAAGACCGCGCCGTCGGGTGCGGCGACCTGGCTTTGGGTTTCGCCGCTGCCGAAGAAAGGGAGGCGGATCGCGCCGGTGAAGCGGATATCTTCGAACAGATCGAAAACGGAGGCCTTGAGCATGCCGCTGAATGCGTCCTGGCCGCTGAGGTTGATGGGCAGCGAGCCGGTGTAGGGTTGGTATTTGCTGATCAGGACGTCATTGTTGAAACCCGCGGTGAAATTGTCCACTGAAAATTTCAGATTGTAATCGAACAACCTTGCTTTATGCAGGATGGGCTCTTCGCGGGGCGCCTGCGCGGTTGGACGCAGGGCAAAGGGATTGGTATTCACCTGGCGGCGGTTGGCGCTGTCTCTTTTATCCTTATCGAATTCACTTTCGAAGAAGTCGCCGCTGGGCTGACGGCGGCTGGTGTCCTGTTTTGGCGGGGCCACGGGTCTGAGTATGCTTGCGCCGGAAATGCGGGCTTCTTCTACGGTCTTTTTGCGATAGTCGGTCATCCGGGCATTGATGTTACGTCTTTGCAGGGCGGTCTCGTCTACTTTCAGCTTGTATAGGAATTTCGTATCGCCTTCCTGGCGGACCTCGCTGACCTGGCCGTTGTCGCCGGCGCTCTTGGTCTCTACCAGGCCGCTCTGGTAATTGGTGATGGGGAAGATGTAGGACGAGTCGTTGGTGATGGCAAAGACATAGGAAGTATCGGGTTGTGTCTTGCCCTGCGCCCGGAGCATGGAATCCAGGGCTGCGGGCTCGGGGTTATGCAGCAGCTCGTCACCTATTTTGTAGACCGTGTCGAGACCGGCGCGGCGGGTGGTGAAGAATCCGGCATAGCGGTTGGCTATACCATTCTCGTCGCTGACGAAAGTGAAGTGACTCACATTATATTGCATGGGATAGCGCGCGTCGCCGAATCTGAGGTGCGTCAGCTGGGAGATCTGTTTGCCTTCGTTCTCGTTCCAGTTGTCGACCATGAAGATGTTATAATGATAGTTCGAGGGCAGTACGGTGTCCTTGTTGGGAGCCATGCCAGAGGGACGGTTGGAGGAGAAGATGATGCCGGTCTTGCCCGGGAAGGCGACGAAGGTAGCGTCGAGGTCATCGTAGACATCGTTGGTGATCTGCTTGTAGGTACCCTTGTCGAGGTCGTAGGTGAAGATGTCGGACTGCCCATTGAGGACTGCGCTAAGCAGCAGGGTATGGCTGTTGAGCATGTATTTCATGTCCTGCACCTGCTGGAAATTGGGAAATTCGTGTACCTCGGCGTATTGGGCTTCGCCTTTCGCCGCCTCCAGGGTTGCGCCGGGCTTGCCTTTTTGTTCGCCGGGAGTTTCGATGATGGAGGTCTTGTACCGTTTGATGATGTCGTATACGAATAGCTTCACATGGCCACGCGACCAGTACATGACTGCCAGGCGGGTGCCTTTGGGGTCCCAGGCGATCAGGGGATAGTGCGGGTTGATCTGCTCTTCGAGCGAGCGGGTCCCGACCTTCAGCAGGACCGTTTCGTTGATATAATTCTGGTAAAGCTTCACATAATATTTGCCGCGCCGGTATTCGACGACCGCATAATCCTGGCTTTTGGGCAGGGGATTGGGCGAAAAGTGGAAATAATCCTTGTTAGGGCTGACGTCTTCGGTAACCGAGATCTGGCCTTTCGGGAAGTTGCGGCGTCCGCGGATGTCTTTTTCGTATTTGTCCTCCTGTTCGGCCATGAAATCCTTGAGGACTTCCTTGAACTTCTTTTTGCAGATGCGCTGGGAGGCGTTGTTGAGGTTGCGGTAGACCCGGGCCAGATAGAGGAAATAGGTGACGTTCTCTTTCTTATATTTTTCTCCCAGGTAATACCAGAAGGCGTGCCCGGCGAGGTTGGGCCGTTCGTATGCAAACTGGTAAAAATTGTTATACCTGCCGGATAGCATAGCCGACTTCAACTGGTCATCCAGTATGGTGTTCCAGTTTTCGGCGACATATTCGATATAGCCGTCTGTAAGCCATTGTGGCAGGTCGAGGAGGGCCTGGTTGGCGGCGAATTCGCCCAGGTCGTCGCCGAAGAGGATGTTTTCGACCAGGATACGGGCTATGCCCTGTCTGATCTGGATGCGGAGATTGTTGTGGTCGCCATTGAAATAGACCACCATCTTGTTATTTACTAACTTCGTGATGCCGCCTGTCGTCTGCCAGTCCAGGCTGAGGCCGATGTTGGATTGTTCCATGTCATTGTACGAATTGTAAATGACGATGTTCGCCCGGCGTTGCAATCCGTATTCGACGAATTTTTCAATGCCGGGAAGGTCCTTTTCCGCCTCTTGCAGCACAAATTTGGCAAGGTCCTGTCCGCCCTGGCTGAAGTAGGTGTTAAAATTGGTAGTCTGGTAATATTGCCACTTGAATTTTTTGAACTGGAGCCGGTTTTTGCCGAATTCAACCGTATTCACCTGTGCCCTGAGGGAGCCGGTACAGAAAAGCAGAACTGCGAATATTGGAAGGAAAAATCGATGTGACTTCAGCCTAGCTTGATGAGATTGCATACCTGCTGCCCTTTAAATTTTTAAAGTTATAACAATCCAAAATACCGGTGAAATAGATTTTGGGTGCAAAATGATTGGTTATGTTAGCCGTAAAGTCTTTCGTCTTCAGCCCTGTACAAGAAAACACATACGTGTTATCCGGGCCAAAGGATGCCTGCGTCATCATCGATCCGGGCTGTTATTTCGGCAATGAACGTGCCGAATTGCAGGAATTTATTGAACAGCAAGGATTAAGCCCCCGGTTCCTGCTCAACACGCATTGTCATCTCGATCACGTGTTCGGGAACAAGTTCGTGCATGAGACCTGGGACTTACCCCTTCATCTCCACGAAAACGAGCTGCCGGTGCTGGCATTGGCGCCGCAAATGGGCCTCGAGTGGGGTATGCCGTTCGAGAATTACCGGGGGGAGCATGTGTTTTTGGTGCCGGGGCAGGAGATTGTGTTAGATGAGGACCGTTTGCGTATCCTGTTCCTGCCGGGGCATTCGCCGGGCAGTGTCGGGTTTTACTGTGCGGAGCAGGGTTTTTTGATCGGGGGAGATGTATTGTTCCGGGAAAGTATCGGGCGGACGGATCTGCGTGGGGGGGATCATGCGACGCTGCTGCGGAGTATCAGGGAGCAGTTGTGGCCGTTGCCGGACGATACGGTGGTGTATCCGGGGCACGGGGAGGCGACGACCATAGGGTGGGAGAAGAGGCACAACCCGTTTTTGGCAGGGGTGCGGGTGTGAGCGCTGGCTGGGGGGGTGCGGCGCGGGGTTAGGCGGATCGTGGATGGGGCCGCGGGTGAGAGGATGTGCGGGCTGCGGGTCTGAGACTCAAGCGGTTGCGGGTCCGCCGCCGAGGTATTTGCCGATCACGGGCAGCCGCCGGAACTCGCGGCGTTCGACGCGCAGGATGAAAAGGATGTAGCCGCCAAGCAGGATCGTTCCGACCACCAGGCGATAGGCCAGGTTGCGGGAGATGGTGCTGAGACCAAGGAAGGCCAGATAGACGAGCAGGACGATCACCATATACGCCAGCAGCTTCCTCGTCGCATAGGGGACGGGGTATACCTTCTGGCCCCATATATAAGAAATCACCATGATGCTTGCGTAACAGAGGAAGGTGGCCCAGGCCGAGGCCATGTATCCGAATATGGGAATAAAGAAGTAGTTCACGACCAGGGTTATCCCAGCGCCGATGAGGGTGATATATGCGCCGGGCCGGCTATTGGTGGAGAGCTTGTACCAGATGGAAAGGTTGTAATAGATACCCAGGAACATATTGGCGAATAGCAGGATGGGCACGATCCTGAGGCCGACCCACATCGTCGGGTCCTGGATGAAATATTTGAGCACATCGATGTAGAGCATGACGAAGAGGAAGATCCCGCAGACGAAGATGACGAAGAATTTCATGACGCGGGCGTAGGTGCGTTGGGCGGAATGCTCAGTTGACTGACGGAAGAAGAAGGGTTCGGCGCCCATCCGGAAGGCCTGGATGAAGACGGTGATCAGGAGCGACAGCCGGTAGCAGGCGCTGTAGATGCCCACCTGGTAAGCGGCATAGTTGTTCGCATGCGGCAGCCGCCAGTCGAGCATGATGCGGTCGAAGGTCTCGTTGATCATACTGGCCAGGCCCGCGACCGTGAGCGGCAGTGAATAGATCATCACATCGCGCCAGAGCGGGAAGTTGAAGGTCCATCGGACTTTCAGCAGCGGGGATAGCAGCGCCAGCTGGAAGGCATTCTGGATGACATTGGCGATGAACACATATCCGACGGGGCCGAAACGGGGCTGATAGATGAACGCGATGATGCTATTGGGATGGGTCTTCAGCAGGCGGGGGCAGACCGACAGGAAGAAGAAGACGAGCGCGACATAGACGATGATACCCGAAATGCGGATGAATGCGAATTTCCGTGGGCGTCCTTCGTGACGGAGGCGGGCGAAGGGCAGGGCCGAGAGGGCGTCGAATGCGATGATGAGAGCGCTGAGCGTAATATAGCCGGGATGGGCCGCGACATCGAGCGCTCCCGCCACCGGGGCGCGGAAAAAGATGATCGACGCAGTGATGAGCGCGGTCGTGGTGAAAAGCGAAATGAGCAGCGTGGAATAGAGATTCTTCGGGGTTTCTTTTTTGACGATATACCGGAAATAGGCGTAATCGAGACCGAACAGAGCGCCGATATTTATGAATGACGTGGCAGCATAGACAAGGCTCATCTTGCCGAAGTCGGGGGAGCCTCTGAACTCGGCGGTAAGATACGGGGTCAGCAGCTGGACGAAGAACTTGGCGAAAATGGAAGATGCGCCATACCAGATCGTTTCGTTTGCTAATTTTTTAATACTGCTCAAATCAATGTTTTATCGGGGTTCCCGCGGCGGCCGGCGCTTGGGGGCGGGGCAGGCGGAGGCGATTAATTGCAAAATTAGTTTAGAACGGGCATTTACCGGTTAAAGTATCTCCTCTTCTTTAATAATGCTGTGTTTGAGGGCGAAGATGACGACGCCGGCCGTGTTTTTCGCATCCATTTTTTCCAGGATGCGGGTGCGGTAGCCTTCGACGGTCCTTTTGCTGAGGAAAAGCAGATCGCCGATCTCCTGGGCGGTGTGTTGTTTGCAGATGAGGCGGATGATCTCTTTTTCGCGGTCGTTGAACAGATGGCCCTGGGCTTTTTTGCCGGCGTCGAACCTGGACCTGACGATGAGGGAGGCGAGCCGGGCCGTGGTATGTTTGCAGTAGAAGATGTTGCCTTCATCGACGGTGAGGATGGCTTCCATGATCTCCTGTTTATCGGCATTCTTCAGCAGATAGCCGCGGGCGCCGGCCTCGAGCATTTCCACGATGAGGTCTTCTTCTTCGAACATGGAGAGGGCGATGATCTTCAGACCGGGATAGCGTCCGAGCAGCACCCTGGCTGCGGCGATACCGTCGAGGCGGGGCATCTTGATGTCGGTGAGGACCATATCGGGTTTGGATTCGTCCACCAGCCGGATAAGCTCGTGTCCGTCGCCGGCCTGACCGACGAGTTCGACGGACTCCTGTTTTGCGAGCATGAGGGCCAGACCGTCGCGGAAGATCTCGTGGTCGTCGGCAATGACCAGACTTATCCTGTTTTTCATCCCGATAAAATTAGGGTATTGGCGGGAATGTGGCAAGGGGGAAGATGTGGGTGCGGGCGGGAAGCCTACCTGACCGGTATTTTGATGAAATAGTTGGTGCCGGCGCCGGGGGCGGAGTCGAGTTGGAGGATGCCGCCAAGGATCTCGCATCTGCTTTCCAGGCTGCGGAGGCCCAGGCCGCTGCTGCGAGAGAGGGCTTTTTCCTTATCGAAACCGCATCCGTCGTCCTTGGTCAGGCAAAGGATATGGCCGCCTTCTTCGCTGAAGCCGATCTGTAGATTGCCTGCGTGGGCGTGCTTGATGGTGTTGTGGATGATCTCCTGTATCATCCGGAAGATGTGGATCTCTTTTTCTTTTGGCACCTGTATCTCCTTTACGACATACAGCTGGATATTGACGGACCCCCTGGCGCCGACCTGCGCTATGAACTCGCGGATCGCCTCGAGCAAGCCTCTTCGTTCGAGGATGCCGGGGACGAGGTCGTGGCTGATGCGGCGCAGTGAACCTATGATCTCGTCGAGATAGCGGCCGGTTTTTTCGAGGACCTCGCGATCGGCGGGAGCGAGGGTGTCGACGCTGCCGATATTGAGCTTGACAGCGGACAGGAGGGGCCCCAGGCTGTCGTGGAGGTCGCCGGCGATGCGTTTGCGTTCGTTCTCGCGGATGGTGATCTCGGCGAAGATCTTTTCCCTTTGCAGACGCATATAGCGCCGGTGATAGCGGATGATGCTCACAAAGAAGTAAATGATGATTATCGCTATAATCAGAGAAACATACAGGGTGATATTCAGGACGCTCGTTACCATGGTGACAGCTAAGATTAAAGAACGAAGTTCTCGTCCACCTACGTCAGGAGGCTGAATCGCGGTCGGCGGGGTATGCACAACAACGCAATCGCAAAAGTAATATTTGTCAGGGCATTCACATAACCGAACAGCATTATCACGAAAAGTGCGGTATCGGTACTGCCGCGCACGCTGGTCTGGTATGCCCATTCATACACGATCCTATAGATGAAAAATATAATAAACCCGATACAGATCAGAAATATCGGATTACTATACAGCCGCCGGTCGTCATAGGTGATCATGAAATTGATCTTGTTAACGCTGAGCAGCACGGTAATAAAACAATAAAATATCTGAAAGTAGGGCGGGAAGGTGGCGATCTGTCCCAGGACGAGGTCTTCCGTTACCCAGACCAACGAGACGCACCCGACAAGCCCAACAAAGAGCTTCCGTTGCGCGCGCATGAATCCCCAGCGATGGAATTGCCAGGCGATCAGTATCCATTCCGCGAGGGCATAAAGATTATTCGGGATCGCATTGGAATGGATGTTCCGGATGAAGAGGTAGCTTGCCGGTTCGTTGAGCGCGCCCAGCACGAGCAGGATCAGGAAGGGCTGGTACATCCACCCCAGACGGCGGAAGCGAACCAGCCCGACGAGGAATGGCAACAAGATCGATTGACTGATCAGGAACTCGGAGAAGGCGGAAAGCGATCGCATGGCATTGACTACTGGTTAAGGCCGCCGGTAGTCGTGCACAGAGGCGGGCAGCGCTGGCCTTGTTCCACTGTCTGACCGGAATCTGTCGTCAGGGCCTCGATATGCGCGGTGCCGGGAGCAGGTTTGCGGTTCAGATCGATTATGCGCCCGATCATGTCGTTACCAAGGCTGTCCACCGGCACCAGGATCATCTTGATCTCCCCGTTCGGACCCCGGCCGTAATAAATGCGGATCCCTTTGGCGCTGCCCTGCTTTTCATTGCGTTCGGCGAGCATCGCATAGAAAACATCGGCCGGGAATTCTTCCGCATGGCCAAACTGCATCGAATCTTTAAAGCCGGCACAATGGCGGTCGAAGCTGTCGATGGAGGACCTGAAGTTGCGCGTATATTCCCGGGCGAGGCCGGCCGGAATGATGTGGTTCCGTACGCTATCCTCGTTGAATGCTTTTCCTTTTTCCTGGCCTTCGCCGGGACCGCAGCCGGCCAAACCGCAGATCAACAGGAGAACAACTATGGCAAAGGACAGGGTTGTTGCCGGGGTTAGGGGGGCTGCCGGGGTTTTGGGCTTTTGGATCTTCTTCATAAGAAGCTGTTTTAGGTGATTGAATCAATGGCAAATTACTATTTCCGTCCAAACCGGGGGTACGTATAACCTCCTGAATAAATCGGTATAAATACCTATGGTTTTCAGTAGGAGTGCGCTAGGCGGGTCCGGGAATAGGGTGGAAATTTGGGTGCCCTATGAGGTTTTCACGAAGAATAATTTGCAGGGGCTCCTAAACTCCCACCGTAGGCAGTTGCAAGGCAACCGAGGAAAGAGCAAGAACGACGCTCCAACGGAGGTTGCGGGCGAAGTTCCAACGCATGCGCCATTTCCATTAAACTTTGTGAGGTTACCAGCAGCGATCCCGTCGACAGGTCGGGATCCGCTGTTCGGTAGGACCCCGGGAAACCGGGGTCTGGTGTTTGGGGGAAGTACGGTGGGGCCTTTCGGGAGGCGCGGCGGGTGGGGGCGACGCGCGGGGAGGAGCAACAGCAGGGGGAAACGGTTTGTGTCGGGACCCTGGGGCGGCGGGACCGGGTTGGCGGCAGGATGGGGAAGCCGGGACTGCGAGGCGGGCCGGGGAAGCCTAGTTGTCGTCGCGGAACTTGCGGCGGCCCTGTTTGATCTCGCTGTTCTTTTTCTTTTGGCCGAGGCGTCTTTCTTTGGAGGCGGCGGAGGGGCGGGTGGCGACGCGGGAATTGATCCGGGAGGAAAATTTTCTTTCCAGCTGTAATTTCTGGGGTTCGGACAGCAGGGCCGAATCGCGGATGGAGAAATAGCCTTCCACCATGGTCTCGACCTTGTTCACGTTCTGGCCACCCTTACCGCCGCTGCGGGCGGTATGGAAAACAATTTCTTTTGTTATATCGATCTTCATGGTACTTTAGATGGAGGGTGCGGTAGGGATGACCGCCAGTTAAAGATAGATTAAAAAAGGAGAAAGGGGGGCCGGGATGGTCCGGGAATTGCAACTCCCTATGCTATGAGGATTAGTGGGTTCCAGTGTATTTACCATGAAAATAATAAGTAAGGATTTGTTCAGGGGCATGCTGCCGCATCTCTGCGCGGTGTTTGTGTTCTTTGCCGTGGCGGTGATCTATTGCAGACCGGCTTTTGACGACAAGGTGTTGCAGCAGGAAGATGTGGTGCAATGGCAGGGCATGGCGCATAATTCCTTTGAATATAAGGAGACGCATGGTCATTTCCCTTTATGGAGCAATAGCATGTTCAGCGGCATGCCTGCTTTTCAGATCGCCATGGATTCCCAATCGGTGAGTATCCCCAATCTCTTCTATGGCCTTCTTACGTTCTATCTGAAAAAGCCGGCCAACTTCTTTTTTCTTGCCTGCATCTGCTTTTATTTCCTGACGATGGTCCTGCGGATCAAGCCGTATATCGGCATTATCGGCGGGCTGGCCTATGCTTATTCTACCTACAATGCCGTGATCGTGGCCGTGGGGCATGACACGAAAATGCAATCCATTGCACTGATCCCCGGTGTCATCGGCGCCCTAATCCTGATCTGCGAAAAGAAATATTGGATGGGGGTCGTGCTGACCACCTTATTCACCGGGTTGATGGTTTGTTTCAACCATATGCAGATCATCTACTACACGATGATCATTGCGGTGGGGCTGATGCTGGGGTATGCGATCACCTGGCTTCGCCGGGGCGAGACGCGTCGCCTGGTCCGGACGGTTGCGCTGGCGCTGGGGGCCGGCTGTATCGGGATCCTAACCAATGCGGTGATGTTGTTCACCACCTTCGACAGTTCGAAAGAAAGCATCCGCGCCGGGAGCGAGCTGGCCGATCCGCAAGGCAGCTATACCAAGGATGGTCTCGGGGAACATACGGCATTCGACTTCAGTATGTACAAGCTGGAGCCGTTCGTAATGCTGGTGCCGGACATCTATGGCGGGAGCAGCGATCTGGAATTGCCCGCCACGAAATCGAAGGCGGTGCGGGTGCTGGACAATATGCCGAGCGATATTGCCGAACTGGTGGGTGAGGGCGGACCGCGTTATTATTGGGGCGGCGTCGGCGATCTGTTCTCCGGTCCTCCCTATGTGGGGGCGATCATCATCCTGCTCGCGCTGTGCGGTTTCTTTGTCCTCGACAACAGGCATAAATGGTGGATACTGGCCGTCTGCGCCCTGACGATCGTGATGAGCTGGGGAGGTTATTTCGAGTCCTTCAACCGGCTGCTCCTGAAGTACCTTCCGCTATACAATAAGTTCCGGGCGCCGAGTATGATCCTGGTGGTGCCCACCTTCCTTTTTTGTATGATGGCCGTGCTTACGCTGCAAAGGATCGTGACCGCGGAAGACAAACGTGCGGTGTGGCGTCGCTACCGGTGGGGACTGCTTGCTGTCGGGGGGGTGTTCCTGGCCCTGTGGGGCCTTTATTACAAGTTGAATTATTCCAGTGGCTGGGATACCGATCTGCTGGCCCGGGCTACCGGGAAGGGGCACGCGGCGGTGGGTTATGTTTCGGTATTCCTGAGGGGGTTGCGGGAAGACAGGCAGCAATTGTTCGCTCACAGCCTGATCAGGAGCCTCATCCTGGTGGCGGCGGCGGCGCTGATCATCACGCTCTATATCCTGCGCTGGATTCGGCCGGCCGTCATGCTGAGCATCGTGGGGGTGCTGGCTTTCGCCGACGTGCTTTCCATGGACCTCAACTATCTCAATAACGACAATTATAAAGAACGGGCCGAGTACCGGCAAAACTTTTCGGCAACGAATGCCGACAAGGAGATCATGGCCGACAAGGGATATTTTCGCGTCTTCGATCTTAGGGACAATATGTCCAATGCGCTGACGTATGGGGCGATGACGGCTTATTTTCACAATTCCATCGGAGGGTATCATGCCGCCAGGCTGAAGATCTATGAGGACCTGATCAACCACCAGCTGTTCAATTTCCCCAACTGTCTTCCGGTCATCGATATGCTGAACACGCGGTATTTCATAAAGCCGTCGAAGGGCGGCGGAGACTCGGTCGTGCGGAACCAGGGTTCGCTGGGGCCGGTGTGGTTCGTAAAGGGGGTAAAGTATGAGCGGTCTGCCCAGGACGTTATGAACTCGCTGTCCAAATTCCATCCGGCGGACACGGCGATCCTGTTTTCCAGGGACAGCAGCAAGGTGAGGCTGGACACTGCCGTCGACTCTACGGGGTATATCCGGCTGGTGAAGAACGATAATGACCAGATCTCTTATGTGAGCCAATCAAGGCGCAGGCAGTTTGCAGTCTTCAGCGAAGTCTATTACGACCGCGGATGGGAGGCCTGGGTCGACGGGAAAGAGGTGCCCATCATCCGGACAAACTATGTGTTGCGCGGACTCTCGCTTGCGCCCGGCCGTCATATCATCCGCTTCTTTTTCCGGCCGTTGTCCTATTACCTTGGCCGGCAGGTGCAATGGATGGCTACCATCCTTCTCGCGCTGATGATGATCGGCATGTTGATAGCCGCCTGGCAGGAATCGTTATCTTCACGCAAAAAATGCGAGCCGTCATCCAACGTGTCAGCCGGGCATCCGTTACAGTAGATGGGAAGATCAAATCCGGGATCGGTCATGGGTTACTGGTACTTGTCGGCATCGAGGACGCCGATACCGGAGAGGATATCGAATGGCTGTGCGGCAAGATCGCGGGTCTGCGCATTTTCAATGATGAAGCGGGCGTGATGAATGTGAGTGTCAGGGAAGCGGGCGGCGATATCCTGCTGGTGAGCCAATTCACGCTGCATGCGTCGACGAAGAAAGGGAACCGGCCTTCGTATATACGTGCCAGTAAGCCTGCCGTCGCGGCGCCGATGTACGAACGGATGATCGAAGCGCTGGGGGCGCACCTGGGGAAGCGCGTATTGACGGGCGAGTTTGGCGCGGATATGAAGGTGGAGCTGCTGAATGACGGGCCGGTGACTATCGTTATTGATAGTAAAAGCAGGGAATGAGGAAACTACTAACTACGCACTTCGAATTTGTAGCCCATGCCGTAGAGCGAGCGGATATAGTCGCCGCAGCCGGCCTGGTGCAGTTTGCGTTTGAGGTTCTTCATGTGGGAATAGATGAAATCGAGATTATCGTAGCTCATCGCCTGTTCTCCGGAGAGATGTTCGGCGATGGCGTTCTTCGAGATGACGCGGTTCTTGTTGGAGGCGAGGTACAGCAGGAGATCGTACTCCTTTCGGGTGAGATCGACGGGCTCCTGGCCAACCACGACGGTCTTGCCTACGAGGTCGATCGTCAACTCATTTAGCACCAGTGTTTTATTTCCATCGAATCGGCGGCGGCGGATGACCGCTGCGATGCGCGCGTTGAGCTCGGGTAAATGGAAGGGTTTGCTGAGATAGTCGTCGGCGCCCAGGTTGAGGCCGTCGATCTTATCGTCGATGGAATTTTTGGCGGAGAGGATGATGACGCCGTCGCCCTTATTGTTAGCCTTCAGCTCTTTCAGAACTGTCAATCCGTTGCCGTCGCTGAGAGAGATATCCAGGAGGATGCAATCGTAGTCGAAGAGGTCGATCTTTTCGAGCGCAGAGCGGCAGTCGTGCGCCATTTCGCAGAGGTAGTTTTCTCCTTTAAGGTAAGTAGCCATGCTTTGGGCAAGATCGATCTCGTCTTCGACGATGAGGATTTTCATGGTGCAACTGTTTGGATTTTGCGGATTGCGCCTGCGCCTGCGGCTGCGGTTCTAAAATAACAACGGTATTCTGTAGAGATACTGTATCTGATCTGTCCAAAATACCCGCATCTGATACAGAAAGTGCATGGTCAATTCGGGTAACTTTGGAGGCTTCAAGTCATATACTTATGCAAATTTACCAGGTGGATGCCTTTGCCGGCAAAGTTTTTCAGGGCAATCCCGCCGCGGTGGTCCCGTTGAGCGAATGGTTGCCCGATGAGCTGATGCAACGGATTGCGATGGAGAATAATTTGTCCGAGACGGCCTTTTTCGTGCCGGCGGAGAAGGGATTTTCGATCCGATGGTTCACGCCGACGGTGGAAGTCGATCTTTGTGGTCATGCTACGCTGGCTACGGGCCATGTGTTATTCGCGCATCTTGGGTATAAGGGGGATGCTATCCTATTTCATACCCGTCATGCGGGAGATCTGCAGGTCCTGCGTGGTGATGGGCCGGGAAGATACACGCTGAATTTTCCCGAGACTCCGCCGGAGGCCGTCGATCCTGCGCCGATGGCTATCCTTTTCGAGGGTTTGCATGTTGCGCCTTCGCCCATGTTCAAGGGGCCTTATGATTACCTGGTCGTGCTTGATAGCCGGGCCGAGGTGGAGATGCTGCAGCCGGATTTCAAGAAATTATCTACTGCGCCGGGTCGCGGGATCATCGTGACCGCTCCGGGTGAGGAGGCCGGGATCGATTTTGTCAGCCGCGGGTTTTTTCCGCAGTCGGGTATCGATGAGGATCCTGTGACGGGCAGCGCGCATAGCATGCTGGTTCCATATTGGGCGAGCCGGTTGGGGAAGAACAGATTGTCCGCAATACAGCTGTCGGCCCGCCGGGGATACCTGGATTGTACGCTCGAGCGCGGGCGGGTGTATATGACGGGCGGCGCGCACACGTTTTTAAAGGGGGAGCTGATGCTGGGGATGGAAAGGGGAGCTGATGGTGGGGGATGGAAAGGGGAGCTGATGGTGGGGGATGGAAAGGGGAGCTGATGCAGGCCCAACCGGGTTTCCCGGCCTTTTGGCAGAGCTTCCATTGCGCGACGAGGACGAGGATGCTGAGTACGAAACAGGTAATCCAAAGGCGGATTTGTTGGGGTCAATGCGTATTTTTAGGAGACCTTCAAGGGACACAATATGGACAAAAAGGAGCAGACGGATAACCGGGGGTCGCTGACGATCGCGGAGGCGCAGCGAATGGTTGATGAATGGATAAGGACTTCGGGCGTCCGATATTTCAGCGAACTGACCAATATGGCGATCCTTACCGAAGAGGTCGGCGAGGTGGCGCGGCTGATGAGCCGGTTGTATGGCGATCAATCGTTCAAGTCTTCCGACGAGGGCAGGGAATTGGGGGATGAGCTGGCGGATGTGTTGTGGGTACTGATCTGTATTGCCAACCAGACGGGCGTCGATCTGACTACAGCGCTGGGGAAGAATTTCGATAAGAAGAATTTGCGGGATGCGGCGCGGCACCGGGAGAATGAGAAGTTGCGTTAGGGCAGGCGGCTGCGGGAGGGCAGCATGATGATTTTGCGCCGAATTTCTGGCCTGCAGGGGTTATCTTTGCCGCCACGCCGCGGGAAGCGGCTGGTGAATTTACTATGGCAACAGATACCAATAGATTCCAGGCGATCATTTCGCACTGCAAAGAATACGGTTTTATTTTCCCTTCCAGCGAGATCTATGACGGGCTCAGCGCCGTGTACGACTATGGCGAGTGGGGTAGCGAGCTGAAAAAGAATATCAAGGATCACTGGTGGAAGAGCATGACCCAGCTGCACGAGAATATCGTGGGGATCGATGCCGCCATCTTCATGCATCCCACGACCTGGAAGGCCAGCGGTCACGTGGATAACTTCAGCGATCCCATGATCGATAACAAGGACAGCAAGAAACGGTATAGGGTCGATCACCTGATCGAGGCGAGGATCGAGGAGCTGGAGAACCAGGGGAAAAAAGATGACGCGGAAAACTTGCAGACGCAGATGGACGGTTTGTTGGCGGCGAGTGATTTCGGCGGCTTGAAGCGGCTGATCGAAGAGCTAAAAATCAAATGCGGTATCAGCGGCACTTCGAACTGGACCGATGTGCGGCAGTTCAACCTCATGTTCTCCACCCAATTGGGCAGCGTATCGGAGGAGGCTAACGAGATCTATCTGCGTCCGGAGACGGCGCAGGGTATCTTCGTGAATTTCCTGAATGTGCAAAAAACGGGCCGCATGAAGATCCCGTTCGGGATCGCGCAGATCGGCAAGGCGTTCCGCAATGAGATCGTCGCCCGTCAGTTCATTTTCCGGATGCGGGAGTTCGAGCAGATGGAAATGCAGTTCTTCATCCGCCCCGGCACGCAGAAAGAATGGTATGAGCATTGGAAGGCGGCGCGGATGAAATGGCATCTGGGTTTGGGAATTCCGGCCGCGAAATACCGGTTCCATGATCATGTCAAGCTGGCGCATTATGCGGATGCGGCTTGTGATATCGAATATGATTTCCCTATCGGCTTCAAGGAGGTGGAAGGCATTCATTCCCGGACCGACTTCGATCTGAAGAGTCACCAGGAATACAGCAAAAAGAAGATGCAGTATTTCGATCCGGAGATCAATCAAAATTATGTTCCATATGTAATCGAAACCTCCATAGGTGTCGACCGTACGATTTTAATGATATTGAGCGAGGCATATGAAGAACAGGATCTGAGCACGGCGGAAAAGAAAGACAGCCGCGTCGTGCTACGGTTCCCCGCCTGGCTGGCCCCGGTGAAACTGGCAGTCCTGCCCCTCGTCAAGAAAGACGGATTGCCTGAGATCGCACGGGAGATCATGGAAGCCTGTAAACCGCAATTCCGGTGTTTCTATGAGGAGAAGGACACGATCGGAAAACGGTATCGCCGGATGGATGCCATCGGAACCCCTTTCTGCGTGACCGTGGATCAGCAATCCAAAGAGGACGGTACTGTTACGATACGGCATCGGGATAGTATGCAACAGGAGAGAATTCCCATCAGCGAAGTTGCGGCTATTGTTAACCGGCACCTGGCATAAAATAAAATAAGACATTACGTTTTTTGTTTCGAATTTTGTATTAATTTGTCGCTATATTTGGCCGAGCTGAGACCGCTGTTTCGTAATCGACCCCACCACCCAATATCCGAGGAAACCAGCAATCCCGTTGAAGAACCGTCTTCCGTCATAAAACCTTAAATTAATTAAGAAAACATGTCAATCACATTTGACTGGATTATCAACCCTATCGTTCTTTTGCTTGCCGGTAGTTGTGGGATAATCGTGGGTTTGGCCATTACGAGGGCGAAATTGATGCAGGCGCGGGCAAGGATCAGTAAACTGGAAGCCGACCTTTTGAACAGTAACCGTGAAACACTAGACGCGCAGCGGGCTTTTGTGGAGTTGGAGAGTCGTTTGAAGGATCAGGCTATCCCTGTGATACCGATGAAGATCACAGGCAAAGAGGGGTCGAAAGAGAAGTTGACGAAGTAATGTCCGGGCGGCAGGGGCCGGCCCGGGGAATGAGAGGGCTGCCGGAATTTCTACCCGTATAATTCCTGGTGTATAGATTTCCGGTCGTAACCGAGGGCCTGGATACGTTGTTTAGCCTCATCGATCATATTTTTCCATCCGCATAGAAAGAAATTTGCCGGTCGCGGCGCGCCATCGCAGCGGCATAGTTCCTCGTATACGGCATGTACATAACCGGTTCGGATCTGCGGCTGCATCGGATCGGCCGTTTCTCTGGAGAAAGTGGGGATATAATGGAAGCTGGGGATCTTCCCGGCCAGTTCTGCCATTTCCCGCCCATAGAGCGCATCCCCGAACTTACGGCATCCGAAGATCAGGTATATATTCCGGTGGGCGATGTTATAATTGAGGATATGATTGCTCATGGAACGGAACGGTGCGATGCCGGTGCCGGTGCAAATAAAGAAGAGATCTTTTTCTATCGTGTCGGGAAGCGTGAATATGCCCTGCGGACCGCGAAGGGTCAGTTCGCTGCCGACGTCGCATTGGTTGAAGAGGTAATTCGTGCCGGCCCCGCCTTCGAGGAGTACGATCACGAGCTCGATGACGTTGGTGCCGTTGGGCCAGGATGCGATGGAGTAACTACGGATGCGTTTGTTTATCTTCTCATGGATCGGGAGATCGAGCGTTACGAACTGGCCCGGTTCGAAATCGAAGGATTTCTGTGCGGGTATCTCGATCCAGAACCTCCTGGTTTGCGATGCTTCCTGTTCAATGCGTATGATCTTTCCCGTTTGCCAGGGTTGGGGCATAGTGCTTAGTGCTTGATGATTATCCTTGTGTAATAGGTGTTCGATCCGTGAATGATCTTCAGTGTATAGACCCCTGCTGCCGCCGTCACGCTGAACGTCTGGTTGAATACCCCGGTGAAGGCGCCGTACTCCTGCAGGAGCACCTGCTGGCCGAGCATATCGTACAGGCCGATGCTCAGATCGCCGGTGTCGAGCATATAGAAGGTGACATGAATGACGCCGGGGCCCGGGCTCGGTCCGACCTTGAGACCGATCCTTTGGTTGGGCGTGCCGGTGGCGGGCGTCCAGACCAGCGAATTCGATTTGAGCACACAGCCCGTATTCGGATCGATCACCGTCGTATAATAGGTGCCCGGCAGATAGGGTTGTATCTGTTGCGTGGTAGAGTCGGTGAGCAGGCTATCGTTCAGGTACCACTGGTTGCCCGACGCTATGCTGCTGACGAGCTGGCTACCCTGTTGCGTGATGGTGGGTCCTGTTTCGGTGGTTGCGGTTACGACCGTTCGACCGGGAGCGGGACATCCGTCCAACCGCAGTCCGATATTATAGAACGGATAATAGAACTTATGCGAGAATGTGATGCTGTCGGATTTTCCCAGATCGCGGAAGTCGTTGCCGGTGATCGAGAACACGCCGGGTATCGTTAGCGGATAGGGATTGGTCTTTATATTGGCATTGAGGAACGCCGAAGCATAGTTGTTACAGGTGATGATGATGATATAACTACCCGGGGTCGGTACGGGGATGTTCAGCAGATAGGTAGCGCCGGTATCGGTGTTATCTCCCGCCGCAACGTTTACCTGCTGGGCCGTATCGGGATGCTGCGTGGTAGCATACACATTGATGGTCGTGGTGTACATCGGCAGATAGAAATATTGACCCGTATTGTTGTTGTAGCTGGCAAGCTGGGCGAGCGTAAGGTCGATGGTCCCCGAATGGCCGATATACATTTTGGCGCTCTCGATCGTCAGCGGTACGCCGGTGGTGAACTGCATGAAATTGCCGAAGAAGCGGAAGTAGGCTCCGCCGAAATTGGCGACGCTGCTGGCGAAATAATTTTTATTGGGCGCGCCGCCTTTGACCCTGAGGTCATTGAGACCCAGGTAATAGGTCTTGTTCGGGGTGATCTCCGTAGTGGACGTGTTATTCCCCGCCGCAATGGGCAGGGTGGCGGTCTGGCTGTCATACCAAAAGGCGAGATCGTCTCCCTTGGCACCCGCATGCAGGGTAACCGAGGTTGCATCCGGACCGCATGCGGTAGCAGAACCCGCCGGAAGGGCGGGTGCGGGATCCATGGTGACGGTAGCCGTGTCCGCGTCATTGCCGGAATTGACATCCGATGCCAGGGATGTCGTGCTGGCGAAGGTATAAGAGGCGCCCGCTACTGTCGGGAAGGACTTGTTATAGGTGAAGATGACCTCACCGCCGGCAGGAATGCTATCCATGCAGGTGGCGGTCAGTGTCAGTATTGTCGTGGGTCCGGTGCTGACTACGGTCGTTACGGGAACGCCGCCGGCCTGCGGAACGGAACCGAAGTTGTGGATATGGATGGATACGATCTGGGAGTCATTGGCGCAACTGGTGATCGTGGGGTATTCCAGCGCGGTGACGCCTACGTCATTCACCGGGTTGGTGAAATGGACGCGGAAGTCCTGTGTCTCGCCGGCTCCGTAGGTGCCGCAGGGATTTGGGAGGCCGCCTTCTTCGGCAATGATCCGCATCCGTGCATAAGCGCCAACGGTCACGGTAGCCGGAACGGCAATGGTGCCGCTATACGTGCCGGGGGAGAGGGCTGCATTCTGGGTCACCAGTTCGCCGGGCTCGAATGTACCGTTGTTATTGAGATCGATATAGATGGCAATGGCTCTTGTGTTGGTGGTGCCGTTGCAGCTGCTATTGGCGATGGCAAAAGGGACGCTGCCGCCCGCGGGGATATTGAATGGGGGGGCGCTGCTGTTGTCGGTGTAGGTCCGGCAGGTGTCCAGGGCGCTCGAGAAGCTGACGCCATTGACCGTCACCTGGTCGATGCTTGCTCCGCCACTGGTGGATGCGCTGGCGCAGGTGGTTGTGCCGCCGACTCCGCTGACGAGCAGGGAATACGCCTGTGTGCCGCGTTGGAGGGTGCCCTTGTGCGAGACGGCGATCGTGTAGGTCCTGCCGGGTATGAGGCTGTCGTTGAGTTCGACCTTTTCGACGTTGTCGCGGATGTTGTCGCCTTTGGTAGCGGCATTGGAAGGTTTGAACGGATCGAGTATCCAGGGCATGAATACTTTGCCGCTGGTATTGTCGGTAATGCGGAGGTCGAGGTCATTGACCAGCTTGCGAACGGTGTCGGCGAAATTCTTTTCGTTGACCGGTATGCTGGCGACTGCGGAGGCGGGATCGGTCCAGCAAATGGTTGCCTTCACGGGCGTTTTACCGGAGGCGGTTACGATGAAGGTCTCGGCGTCTTTGGTACCGTTGGTCAGCGAGCTTTCCCGGATCATCTGGCTTTGATCGGTGTTATCCGAAGTGATGATGCCGGCGGCAGCCTGCATGTCGATCAGGCCCCAGCCGTAGGAATAGTCCGGGCCGGGAGCAGCACCGGCCTCGTCGGCCGTGTGGATGAGCAGACCGCGGAGGGTGGCGCTTTTCATGAAATTCCCGCTGTGGAGGCGGGAATAATATTCCTGTAACAGGAAGGAGGAGCCTGCTGCGGCGGGCGTCGCCATGGAGGTGCCGCTGAAAATATCGTAGGCGTTGTCGGCCGTGGAAATGGAGGAAAGGACATTGACCCCATCGGCTACGAGATCGGGCTTGATGCGGCCGTCACCGGTCGGACCCATGCTGCTGAAGCCCGCCAGGACCACATCGGACGGTTTGGAGTAGCCTCCCGAAATTGGATTGCAGGCGCCGATCGTAATGATATTCTTCGAATTGCCATAGGTGGCAATCGTATTAAAGCCCGCATTGCTGCTGATGCCGCTGGGTCTCGGACCGGCATTGACAAACTGTTTCGAGGTATTCCTGCGCCAGTAGGTGCTGCCTACGGCAGGCCCCTGTTCGCCGGGGTTGTTCCCCGACGCCTTGGTGATGGTATAAAAAGGGGCATTATAGGCGATGGAGTCCCATATCTGGGCATCCTGGTCGTAAAGACCGAAATTGATATCGACGGTGTCGCCGGGCATACCCCAGAATTCCCAGCGGTTGTCGGCATCGTTGAAGTTCCAGCCTGCGATATCGGCATAGGAGTGGCTGGAAACGAGGATCCCGCTCGTGCCGGCGGCGGCTTGTGCCATTTCGGACTCGTCGTTTTCGAAATCCCAGGTCTGAAGCTGTTGTGCGGCGAAGGCCATGCCCCTGGCCTCGGGGTTGACGCCGGATGCGATGAGGATGCCCGATACGTGGGTGGAGTGGTCGCTGAGGGTGCCGTTGCCGTCTTTTTGCGAGACGCGGCCCGTGAGCTCTACATGTGTCGGCCGGACGAGGCCTTCATCCCATACGGCAATGCGGCCCTTCATATTCGGGTTGGTGCCACCTGTAAGGTTTAACTTTGAGGTACCGTTGGTCCAAAGGGTATTGGTGCGGATGGTCGCTGCCGAGATGTTATCCGTGGTCGTGACGTAAACGGGAAAGCCGCGGGAATCGATGCTATGAAGATAAGCCAGGCGGCCATGCTGGTACCGCAGGATCGTCGGCCACCCCTTCTCCCGGGCCAGCTTTGTGAGCATCTGTTGCAAGGCAAGGTGCTTTGCGGTCAGCTGCTGGCTGGTTCTTTGCAGCGCCGGGGTGTTGGTTATCACCTGAGCGTCAGCAGTTAGTCCGGTGAGTACGAATAGGAGTAGGAGTGCGGGAAGGTATAAGGACGGGATCCTGCAGTTATTCATAATTATTTATTAAAACTTTCTAAAATTACAGTTTTTATGGACTTTCGCGCCTTTATTATCACGGTTATTATCATGGGATTTCTGGCGCCGGATACCGGATGGATGACATTGCAAACGAATGGCCAGGAAGGGCAGGGCATCGAAGGCGTTGCCCGGCGGATCGCCGGTAACCATATGCCCTCTCCTCATTATCATCCCGGGCTTCCGGCCGGTGTCCGGGCCACCATTTGCGTGTTCCGGCTGACGGGTCAGGATCAGGCGACCCCTGCCGGTGGCGCCGGTCTGTTCAGCGCAGTGCAAACACCTATGGTCCGCCAGGCCGATACGGACGACTCCGGTCGTTTCCGTATCCTTTTACCGCCGGGGATATACTCTGTGTTCACTAAAAAAGGGGCCCTGTTCTATGCCACCCGCAGGGATGAGAAGAACCATATTGCTCCCGTAACAGTATTACCCGGGAAGATGACCCGGGTGGATTGCAGTGTCGAGTCCGATCATACCGCCGTTTATTAAGATTTATTTACGGAAATTTTAATGTTTCGGTTGCTTTGAGGGGGCCGGAGGGCGGCGGGAAGGCGGGAAATTTCGATTGTTTGGACGCTGTGGGCCGGAGGGCGGCGGGGAAGGCGGGAAATTTCGATGGTTTTGATGGTTAGGGCGGAGGGGGCGGAGGATTTTTTGAAGAATCGGTTGGTTGAGGAGGCGGGGGTGAAGGTGAAAAGTTGTAACTTTGCGGCCGAATGAATGAGGTCGCTGTCCTCCCGTCATTTTTACATTCTCCCCGTCTTTTTCAGCTGACGGACAGGCTTCTTATGTCCCATCCCCGGCGGGTGTATTGCAAGAACCTTCAGGGCAGTGCCCCGGCCTTCGTGATCAGCGCCATTTTCGGCCAGGAAAGTACCAGCCAGCTGAACCACCTGGTGGTTTGCGAGGACGCGGAAGCGGCTGCTTATCTGCACAATACGATCGAAAGCCTGACCGGCGCGCTGGATCTTTTCTATTTCCCCTCTTCCTTTAAGAATAAGAAGAATTACCGTCTGCTGAACAGCAGCCATGTCATGCTGCGGACCGAGACCCTCACCCGCCTGACGGCGGCCAGGGGTACCAATAGGAAGCTGATCGTCACGTACCCGGAAGCATTGTTTGAAAAGGTGGTGCTGCCGTCGGCGCTTTCGGGGAATATCATTTCCATCAAGAGCGGGGACACGCTCGACCTGGATGGGCTGTTGGAAAAGCTGGCCGGCAAGGGCTTCGAGCGAACGGATTTTGTTTATGAGCCGGGACAGATCGCCTTGCGCGGAGGAATCCTGGATATTTATTCGTTTGGGAATGAGAAGCCCTACCGGATCGAGCTATTCGGCAATGATGTGGACTCCATCCGCATATTCGATCCCGAGACCCAGTTGAGTGAACGGCGGTTGTTGCAGGTGAATATCATCCCCAACGTGGAAAACAGACCGGACACCGGTGAAAAGATATCGTTACTGGAGTTCGTGCCCGAGAATACGGTCATCTGGATGGAGGACCGGGCGTTTACGCGTGAGCGTTTGACGATCCAGGAAGAGGAGCTGGGGTTATGGATCGGGCATGAAAAGGAAGTGGAGCGGTTGCGGGAGGAAAGCCGAGTGGCGGAGGAGCGGAAGGCTCCCGGGCGGCATGACGTGAGGAGGAGGTTGCAGCAAGCGGACGGCAGTATGGACGGCGAAGAGGACAGGATGGAGAAGCATGAAGTGACGGCGGCGGAATTTGTGACGGCGCGGGAGATCGAGGAGCAACTGGACCGGTTTCACGTGGTTGAGTTCGGGGCATCAGGTGGGGCAGGAGAGGTTGACGTCATTGAATTCCATACGAAGGCTCAGCCTTCGTTCAACCGCCAGTTCGAATTGCTGATCAGGGACCTGAAGGCATTGGAAAGCAAAAAATATGCGCTCTATCTTTTTGCCGAGAACCCCCGGCAACTGGAACGTCTTCACACCATCTTCGATGACCTGAAGGCCGCCATATCGTTTAACCCGGTTGCGCTGTCGATCCATGAGGGGTTTATCGATGAGGATCTGAAGATCGCCTGTTATACCGATCACCAGATCTTCCAGCGTTACCATAAATACAAGGTAAAGCAGGCCTACAATAAGAATAAGGCCATCACGCTCCGGACGCTGCGCGAGCTGCAGCCGGGGGATTATGTCACGCATATCGATCATGGCGTGGGCGTTTACAGCGGTCTTCAGAAGATCGAATCCGGCGGGAGGCTGCAGGAGGCGGTACGCATCATCTATAAGGACAGCGATATCCTTTATGTCAACATCAACTCGCTGCACAAGATATCGAAGTATACGGGCAAGGAAGGAACGGCGCCGAAGGTGAACAAGCTGGGCAGCGACGCCTGGCAGAAGCTGAAAGAGAAGACCAAGACGAAGGTGAAGGAGATCGCCTTCGATCTGATCAAACTGTATGCCCAGCGGAAGTCGGAGAAAGGTTTCGCGCATACACCGGACAATTATGTGCAGACGGAGCTGGAGGCCTCCTTTATCTATGAGGATACGCCCGATCAAAGCAAGGCGACGGTCGATGTTAAGAAAGATATGGAGCAGCCGTCGCCGATGGACCGGCTGGTCTGCGGGGATGTCGGGTTCGGCAAAACGGAAATAGCCATCCGGGCTGCCTTCAAGACCTGTTGCGACAGTAAGCAGGCGGCGGTGCTCGTCCCGACGACGATACTGGCCTTCCAGCATTTCAAGACGTTCAGCGACCGGCTGAAGGATTTTCCTGTGCGGGTGGATTACGTGAACAGATTTAAATCGTCAAGGGACAAGAAAGAGACGTTGCGGCGGCTGGAGAAGGGCGAGGTCGATATCATCATCGGGACGCATGCGTTGCTTGGGAAGGACGTAAAATTCAAGGACCTGGGTTTACTGGTCATCGACGAGGAGCAGAAGTTCGGCGTGGCGCATAAGGAGAAGATCAAGACGCTGCGGACGCATGTGGACTGTCTCACGCTGACGGCCACGCCCATTCCGCGGACCTTGCAATTCAGTCTCATGGGCGCGCGCGATCTGAGCATCATCAATACGCCACCGCCCAATCGTCAGCCGATACAAACGGAATTGCATGGGTATAACGAAGATTTTATCCGTGACGCGATCTATTTTGAAGCGGAGCGCGGAGGCCAGGTTTTCTTTATCTACAACCGGGTGCAGGGGCTGGCAGAGATGGCGGGGATCATACAGGCTCTTTGTCCCGACCTGAGTATCGGGTATGCGCATGGGCAGATGGAGGGGAACGACCTGGAGGACCGGATCCTTGGTTTCATCGACCGGAAGTATGACGTGCTCGTATGTACGAATATCGTGGAAAGCGGCGTGGACATCCCGAATGTCAATACGATCATCGTGAATAATGCGCATCATTTCGGGCTTAGCGATCTGCATCAGCTGAGAGGCCGTGTGGGACGCGGGAATAAGAAGGCGTTTTGTTACCTGCTGGCGCCGTCGCTGGCCACATTGCCGGCGGACTCGCGCAAGCGACTCCAGACACTGGAGCAGCACACAGATCTCGGGAGTGGGTTTCAGATCGCCATGCGGGACCTCGACATCCGGGGGGCGGGTAATATGCTCGGCGGCGAGCAAAGCGGGTTTATGGTGGACATCGGGTTCGAGACGTATCAGAAGATACTGGATGAAGCGATAAAGGAATTGAAGCGGACCGAATTCCGGGAATTGTTCAAGGAGGAGATCGCGCGGCAGGAAGATTATGTGCAGGATTGTACGATCGACACCGACCTGGAGATACTGATCCCGGACAGTTATGTGGAGAGTATTACGGAGCGGTTGACCTTGTATACGCGGCTGGACAATTGCGACAGCGAGGAAGAGCTGGCGGCGTTCCATGAAGAGCTGGCCGACCGGTTCGGGTCGATCCCGCCGCAGGTGGAAGACCTGTTCGACACGGTGCGGATCCGGAAACTGGCGGTGAGCATGGGTTTCGAGAAGCTGATCCTGAAAGAAGATACGTTGCGTTGTTATTTCATTAACCGGCCGGACTCGCCGTATTTCGAATCGGAAGTGTTTCGCCAGATACTCGAGTATTTGCAGCGGCATACCAATAAGGCGCGGCTGAAGCAGGCGGGCAAGCATTTCCTGCTGGTCGTGGAGGATGTGCGGTCGATGGGGGACCTGTTGGGTTTTCTGCGGCGGATGGGAAAATTCGTATTGGGGCAGGCGGCGGAGAAGGCGGAAGTGTAGGTGAAGGGTGAGTGGCCGAGTGCGGATGATTGCGGCCGGGGTGATCGAGTGGAAGGAATTGGGCGGCCGATTGCGGCCGGGGACATTTGACAAAAATTTCTTATATTCAAGGTCCCAAAATTAAACTATCATGCCTGAAGAATACCCTCTTACTACGCCGACCAATGACGAGCGTATATTGGGGGTCCTATCGCACATCCTGGCGATCGTGCCGGGTGTAGGTATCCTGGGGCCGCTGGTCATCTGGCTGCTCAAGAAGGATCAATCCCAATTTGTCGAAGCGAATGCCCGCGAGTCGTTGAATTTCCAGTTGACGATCATTATCGGTTGGATCATCAGTGGGATACTGGTGGTCGTGTTCATCGGATGGTTGTTGTTCGGTGTGCTCGCCTGTCTGAATGTGGTGCTGGTCATTGTCGCCACGGTCAAGGCCAGTGAGAATATGATCTATCGGTATCCGATCAGTCTGCGTTTGATCAAGTAGGCGGGAGGTGAGGGGCCGGATGATGGGGAGGTGAGTGTGGTTGATCTGGCAGGTGGTGCGGAGGTGAGTGTGGTTGATCGGGCAGGACGGCGGTGCGGCGGAATGAGGACTGCGGGTGGGCCAGCGGGCTAGAGTGATTTCTCCATTATATAATGTGGAATGGTTACTTCGGTGAATTCGTCGCCGATGATGCCATAGCCGAGTTTCTGATAGAAACCGATGGCGGTGATGCGGGCGTGCATAAGAAGGCGTTTGTATCCGAGGTCGCGGGCGATGTTCTCGGCAAAGATCGTGAGGGCGCGTCCGATGCCTTTGCCCTGCATGCCGCTGGGGACGGCCATCTGGCGGAGACGGACAGTGGAGGAATCGATGCGGGTGAGGAGGCAGCAGCCCAGCAGGCGGTCGTCTTCGAAGGCGCCCATGAGGATGTCGTTCTTTTCCTCGTCGAGCTCATCTTTGGTGAAATGAAGTCCCAGTGGTTTGCGCAGCATTTCATTGCGCAGATGGACCATCTGCTGATATTCTTTTGTTCCGTGATCTATCATCCTAAGCGCCATGCGGTTGGTATAGTTTTCGCTGACCGGTTCGGCGGGACGGGCCGATGGGCAGGGAGGCCCGAAAATACGGAAAAAATACCGTAAAACCGGGCTTCGGTCAGGGTCCGCCGGGGCATGGCGGGGAGAGAAGAAGGGCAAAGCAAAATGGTGGGAAGGCGGCTGTGGGGCAGGATGGAGAGTGAGATGGGGCGGGAAAAAGAGTGAAGTGGGGAGGGAAGAAGGGTGAGGTGGGGAGGGAAAAAGAGTGAAGTGGGGAGGGCAGAAGAGTAAGGCGGGGCCGAAGAGTAAGTAAAATAAAAGGGCGCAATTTTGTTCTGAAGCCCGGAACCTTTATTTTTGCGGGCGTATAACTAAAATTTACCAACATGTCAGACATCGCTACAAGAGTAAAGAAGATCATCGTCGATAAATTAGGGGTTGAGGAGGCAGAGGTTACCAACGAGGCTTCTTTCACCAACGATCTGGGGGCAGACTCTCTGGACACCGTCGAACTCATCATGGAATTTGAGAAAGAATTCAATATTTCCATTCCGGATGAGCAGGCCGAGACGATCACCACGGTCGGTCAGGCTATCGCTTACCTGGAAGAGCACGCTAAATAAGAGCGTTCAAACTTTGTTTGGAGTTATTGAAATAAACTCATTCGATCCGCCTTTTCAAGCAACATGGCTTAGAAGGCGGATTTTATCCTTAGCCTGTAGCCGCCGGAGAAGTTGCCGGGACCTTTGAATAGCAAGGTCGCTCCGTTTGGGTGGCCGCAGGATAATCGATGGGGAAGTACACGGGGCCGTTGAACAGCAAGGTCGCTCCCGGTGGGTCGGTCGCAGGTCAAACCACGGAAAAGTCCATTATGCAATTGAAAAGAGTAGTCGTTACAGGTATCGGTGCCCTTACACCCGTTGGCAACAATACACCTGAATACTGGGATGGGTTGCTGAAAGGCGTTTCCGGCGCTGCTGCCATTACCCTATTCGATGCGTCAAAGTTCAAGACGAAGTTTGCCTGTGAGTTAAAGGGATTCGATCCGTTGAAATACATGGAGAGGAAGGAAGCGCGCAAGGTGGACCGTTATACGCAGATCGCGCTGGCCGCCAGTGACGAGGCGGTTACGGATGCGGGTCTCGACAAGGGAAATCTGAACCCCGATCGTGTCGGTGTCGTGTTCGGCAGTGGTATCGGCGGGCTGATCACCTTCCAGGAAGAGGTGATCAATTTTGCAAAGGGCGATGGGACGCCCCGTTTCAATCCATTCTTTATCCCCAAGATGATCCTCGATATAGCGGCGGGTCACATCTCGATGCGGCATGGGTTCCGCGGTCCCAATTTCGCGGTGACCAGCGCCTGCGCTTCTTCCACGAATGCCATCATGGAGGCCTTCAACCTTATTCGTCTGGGGAAGGCGGATGTGATCGTCAGCGGCGGCAGCGAGGCGGTCGTCAGCGAAGCGGGCGTAGGGGGTTTCAATGCGATGAAGGCCCTTAGCGAGCGCAATGATGATCCTTCCACGGCCAGCCGTCCTTATGACAAGGATAGGGATGGTTTTGTGATGGGTGAGGGCGCCGGAGTGCTGGTGCTCGAGGAACTGGGGCATGCCAGGGCGCGTGGTGCGAAGATCTATTGCGAGATCATGGGTTGCGGCGCTACAGCGGATGCCTATCATATAACGGCACCGCATCCCGAGGGATTGGGAGCGAAAAACGTGATGATGGCGGCGTTGAACGATGCCGGTATGAAGCCGGATGACATCGATTATATCAACACGCATGGGACTTCTACCCCGCTCGGCGATACGGCCGAGATAAAAGCGATCATGGATGTATTTGGCGACAGCGCCTTATCGCTCAATATCAGCAGCACCAAGTCTATGACCGGACACTGTCTGGGTGCGGCCGGCGTTATCGAAGCCATTGCCTGTGTAATGAGCGTCGTGAATGACCGGGTCCCGCCGACGATCAATCACTTCACCGACGACCCCGAGCTGGATCCCAGGGTCAACTTCACTTTCTGGAAATCGCAATCAAGGACGGTGCGCGCCGCGCTGAGCAATACGTTTGGCTTTGGCGGTCACAATGCCTGTGTCATTGTCGGTAAATATAATGGATAGGAGATGCCGAGGGTGGCGCCTGGGTGGCGCCGGCCTGCGGCCGGCGCAAACAAATTTTTTAATGGGTGAAAAAAATTGTAGCTTGTCGAGGTGGGAATTCTGGATCGTTTAATAAAAGGCGATACCGCCGTCATTTCGTTCAAAAGGCAGCTGAGAAACGTACTCGGATTTAACCCGGGCAAGGCCGTTCTGTACAGGACGGCGCTGACGCACCGCTCGGTCAAGGACGGCGCCGACGAGAATAACGAGCGGTTGGAATACCTGGGGGATGCCATCCTAAGCGCCATCATCGCCGATTTTCTTTTCAAAAAGTATCCCTACAAAGAAGAAGGTTTTTTGACGGAAATGCGGAGCAAGATGGTGAACCGCAACCAACTGAATGAGATAGCCATTAAAATGGGTCTCAAAAAGATCAGCAATTTCAACAAGTTCGACAGCAGCCTCAAGATGAGCCAGATCTTCGGGAACACGCTGGAGGCCATCGTCGGGGCGATCTATCTGGACAAAGGTTTCGACAAGTGCGGGCAATGGGTCATGGAGCGTGTGATCCAGCCGTATCTGTTCCTGGATGATCTGGAAAACCTGGAGATCAATCATAAGAATAAGCTGTATGGCTGGGCCAACCGGAACGGCAAGAATCTCGAATTTGAAACGCTGGACGAGCGTATCGAAGGTGGGCGCAGACTCTTCACCGTTGGGGCCGTGGTAGATGGAGAATTGATATCGCAGGGTAAGGCCTATAATAAGAAGGACGCGAGCCAGATAGCCGCGCAGTTAGCGCTTGACAAACTGGGGCTCAATAAGTTGGATGCCGGCGAGGAGACCCCGTGACGCGGCCCGCGCAAAATCAGGCATGGGCCGGATTAAAATCACGGGCGGAGGCCGGCGCAAAATTAATCATCGTTTTTTCTTGCACTATTCTAGCATATTTTCTATGTTTACACTCTCCCTCGCGTAGACGCCCAATTTCCTTTCTTATAAACCACGCCATCAACGTGTACCGGACCATTCCCGGGCAGATGTAAATCCTTTATTCGGGCCCTAAATCCTTTATTGTCTATGGTGACCGCCAAGACCACCACATTCAATTAATTAACCTTTTGTGAACATGAACAAGATTTACACTCTTGCCCTGTCTTCGGGCCTTCTATTATTGGCCGCACCCACATTCGCACAATATACGGCTGTCCGGGCCGGCGACTGGCACGCGTCCATACCTGCAAACAGCATCTGGCTTGGTGCCGAGCCCCCCACCAGTTGCGCCCATTGCACCATTACGCTGGCTGTGGTCGGTGGCGGGACGATCAACCTGAACAGGCATGTCGTGCTGACTGCCAATACGCAGGTGACCGTCGGCGATGGCACCGATGCCACCGTAGTAGACATTGCCAATTCAGGACATGCGGATACCAGCCTGGCAAACAGCATCAATCTTATCAACGACAACAGTAACTCGGCTATCAAGGTGCTCAACGGTTCGACGGTTATTGTCGAACCGAACGTGAGTAATGCGGGTGACTTCGATGGGATCTTCGTCAGCGCGGTCACCACTTCCGGCGGAAGCACGGTAGTCAGTGCGGTCAAGGAGGTGGGCTTTTCGCCGAATCTGATCGTCAATAACGGCGTTGCTTTGAATGGTCCCGTAGGTACCAGCACGATGTCCGGCGGGAATACGCTGAGCTCGTCCGGACCGCTGCCCATCATTTTAGCGAATTTCGGAGCCACGCTGAACGAGGGTGTTGTCGACCTGAGCTGGACGACGTCCCTGGAGATCAACTCCGATCATTTTGCCATCCTACGGAGTGCCAATGCAGGTGCGGACTGGGAGGTCATCGGAACTGTTCCGGCACACGGCAATTCCTCCATTTCGGTGAATTATTCTTTTGCCGACGGCAAGCCCGTTCAGGGCACGGCGGAATACCGCCTCCGGATGGTCGACAGGGACGGCGCCTATAAATATTCGGAAGTGAAAACGATCCGGACCGGGACTGTTGCCTCCGTAAGCGTTTATCCGAACCCAGCCAGGGACTTTGTAAACGTAACCCTTGGAAACGCATCAGGGTTTACACTTATACGCCTTTACAATCAGGGCGGTCAGCTGCTGCAGGAAAAGAGCCTGAATAATCCCGGCGGGACGATCGTTCCCCTGGCCGTGAGCAGCTATCCCGAGGGCAATTACATAGTGGTGGTAACGGGCCCAGACGGCTGGAGAACCTCGAGTAAGGTGTTGATCACCAAATAGAAATAACCGCTGGCGGCAACGCATTCATCCCCTCCTGATCAGGAGGGGATTTTTTTTCCCAGATGTCCCAGAATGGGTAGGTAAATCCCCTTAATTTCCCAATTTGGGGTGGCTAAAGTGTGCCAACGGTGCGTTTATTGATACTTTGGCACAGATGCGCCGAAGGGGCCGGAGGCCAAAGGCAGATTGGGCTGGAGGACCGGGGGCCGTAGGCAGATGCGCTGTTTTTCGTCGAAGAGCATCGGCTGCTTATACTAGAGGTGCGCATCCGTGAGTTAATAACAGGCTAAAATTCAAAATCCGAGCATCCGATGGGAACCTACCTCTATCGCATCCTCCCAGGGACCAGGCGTCCTTTGGCCCCAACTGAACCGTTAAGTCAAGGTGATGACCGGAAACTTGCCCGTGGCAAGGTCGAGCATCAACGGTTAAAAGCGACGTTCAGGGCATGTTGCCTGGCATTGTGTGTATTGTTAATCACCGGGTTAGCAGCTGACGCGCAATGCTCGGGCACCCTCGCGACCCGAACGTACGATACCTCGTTCGCAAGTAATGGTTTCGGCATTTATCCCATCAGTGTCCCCAAATGGAGTCCCGACTCCGGTCTGCTCGTATCGGTGAAGCTAGCGGCCAAGGTAAGCTCGCAGTACGGTTACACGCTTCGTAATGCCGACGGGCAGACGGCGACCTATGCGCTGGCGGTCGGACAGCTTGACCAGTTCACTAGTTCCGCGTTGGCGGCTCCGTACAGCAACGTCCTTTCGCAAAACATCGATAGTTTTACCCTGTCGCCGGGCCAATCGGTCAGCAACGGGCCTTTCGCTTTCCTGAACGACCATGTTTCCAGCGACAGCATCACGGCCAACGTCACACCCTTCATGGGTTCGGGGAATGTCGGTCTCAATTATACGTCATTCACGTTCACCGATCTGAACAGCTATAACAACGCGACCTATTACTACAGCGCCAATATTGCCAATACGATGCACTTCACGGTCTCCTATCTTGTTTGCCAGGATGTATCGGTATTGGCGGTGATCCTGACCGACTGGTCTGCTACATTGTCCGCGCCGCAGACGGCGGAGCTGAAATGGACGGCTGCCAATGAAAGCGACGGCCGGTCGTACGATATCCAGCGGAGTGGTGACGGCAAGAACTTTATGACGATCCATTCGGTTACGGCTCTTACCGGGCAAACGTCCGACTACGATTATACCGACAATCTGCCGCCGAGCACGACGGGCGACTGGTTCTACCGGCTTCAGATCCATGACAAGGGTAGCGTTTCTCTTTCTCCTGTGAAGGAAGTGAGTGCGGGCGCGAGTGTCGCTCGCAATACGGGTGCGGTTTCTCCCGTACTTTATCCCAATCCATCCGATACGTATATCAATGTGAATACGGGCGGCGCTGCTCCGAGCGACTGGGAAGCAGACGTGCTGGGCGCCAATGGCACTTTCGTTCAAAGGAACAGCTTTCAGCAGACCACTTTGCTGAACATCCCCTTTGCGAACCGGCTTGCGTCGGGTGAGTACTTCCTCCGTCTCACCGATCTGAAAAGCGGGCAAAGCTATACGCGATCTTTTGTGGTCGTTCATGGGAATTAAGGGGCGAGAGGCTGTTCATGGGAATTGGGGGGGCTGAAGGCGTTCATGGAATTAGGGGGATGCGATAAAAAAACCGCCGGCCCGGGCCTGCCTTCCGGGACGCGGCGGCGTCACTGTGAAACAACACTACTCTTTTGCGATCATGGCTTTCATCTCCTGTTGCGGGAGGGCGGCCAGGAATTGGCGGATCGCCTGCGGATTGCCGGATATGTGGCAGTCGATGGTCTGCACCTGATCGCTCCTGATACGTTTGGGCGTGGTCACGTCCGTGCTGGTTTTGAAGGTCTCGAAGATGGGTCGATAACCTCCGTAGCGGTCAGGCTTTGCGGGCCATTCTCCCTGGAGCAGCAGGACGCTGGTGTGGGAGCGGGCGAAGGCGTCGATACTGCCGGCGTCGGGGTCGGGGTTGGTGAAAAAGATGGGGCTGTCGTGAGTGCTGGCAGGAGCGGCGGCGGTAGCGCCGGGCGCGCTGGAAGGAGTGCCGGCGGTTTTCGCGTAATCCATATTGAAACCGAATTCGACGATAAGGAGGGAGGCGTCGCGGAAATGGAGCGTCTGTCTTTTTCTGAGTGCGTCGGCGTCGGCGGCGGAGGTTTCGGCCGCGTCGTTGTTTTGGATGGCGGCGGCTTTTTGCGAGAAATAATCCGACTTCTTTTGATAGGCCGCTACGGCCTTTTCATATGAGCTAATTCCTGTCTTGTTCCCTCCAACCAGGTCTTTTTGGTATTGGGCCATGTGGTCCTGCGCATACTGACCCATCAGCAGCGAATAATGTTCGGCGGAATCCCGATAAGGTTTGGCGCGATCGTAGGCGGCCGTTTGGGCGGCGGCGTTTTGATTGAGGGCGTCGAGGCGCTTTTGGGCAAAATCGGTCAGCCACGCGCGCCATGCCTGTAAGGAATCGTTGTTGACGATGAATTCCCAGGTGACATAGTACCAGTGCGGGGGACGGAAGGGATAGGCAATGATGACCCCTTTATCGGTGGAGAAGCCAGAGCTGGCTTCTTCGGAAACCTGATATACCTGCCAGCCATGGCTTTCCGCGATGCGGTTGACCAGCGCGGCCGTCCAGCGGCGAAGTCCGTTTTCCATCGTGATCTCCCGGGGGAGGACGGGGTTGGCCAGACGTGTGGTGCTGTCATCGGGTGTGCCGAAGTCTTCGACGCCGCCGACGGGGCAATCGGCGGGAAGGTATTTGCAGGATTGGGCGGGGGCCCCATGGAAGACGAGCAGGCAGGCGAGCAGCGGGATAATCGTTCTTTTCATGCATGGGGTTGTTGAGGTGAGGAGAAGAAATTAGAGGGTTTAACCCTTGTGCCCTGCGCATCCGACGGAGGCGCCACTTTTAGCATTGACGACGTTTGCGTACATTTTTGCGGCGTCCTCCCAGTTGCCGGAGGCTGCGGCGAGGATGACCACGACGCCGCTGAGCGCCTGCTGTTGTACGGATCCTACCAGTTGTTTGTACATGGGATTGGATAGGGCCTCGCCGTATTTTGCGGTGTGTTCGAAATCGTCTACGATGGCGGTCTGCACCTTTACTTTCGCCAGGTATTCATTAATGATGGCCGTTACCTGCTGCAGGTATGCGTTGTATTTGGCGTCCCGGGCCGTCTGATAGGCCATGTCGCGTTTAATAAGACAATCGCAGGTTGGGCCGGCGTATCCGCCCTGTTGCACTTCGGGGCAGTTGGCTCCCATGGGCACCTTGTCGATCGGGGATTTGTCGAGATGGGTAAACTTTTGTGACATTTCATTAATGAGCTTGTTGATTTGGGCAGCCGCCGTCTGGGCCTGTCCCATCTTTTTCAGGACGGCCAACTCGGACGCCGATGGGGCGCCTGACTGCGACTTCGCCTGCTGTGCCGCTGCCATCTGTTGCGGGCTCATGCCCTGCATGGAAGCGGCTTTTTGCATCGCCTGTTGCTGCATCTGCTGGACCTGTTCGGCATTGGGCGCCTGGGGCGCCGCCTGGGCGTTTGCCGCGTCCATGGCGGCCTTTGTGATCTTGTCGAGCTGATCGTTGATCTCTTTGTAGGTCGGATCGGTATTGACGATGCTGACGGAGCCGTTGGCGGCATCGGTTTTTGTGCTGCAGCCAGCATAACAGGCCGGGGTGGATTGGGGAACGGAGATCTTTCCGAGAAGGCCCAGTAATTCCACGGGATATGCCTTCTGAGCGCAGGCGCGCGTGCCGGCGAGCAGGGTGGGCAGCAGGAGGAGGCCGAGTATTTTTTTCATGGTTTATTTTTTATTGGCGCCCGATGCACCGGGTTTGTTGGATTTCGGTTTGCCGTTGCCGTCATTTTCGATATGGATGGTGTAATAGCCGTAAATGACGGCTTCTTGTTCCTGCGGGTTGATCTTTTTGGCATCGTATACGTTATGCACGAGGACGGGTTCGTTGTTTTTGACGGGTAAAAGGAAATCGAGGTACAACAATTTGGAAGCGGTGGGCATGCTTAGCTGGGAAATCATCTTGTCCTTGAGTTCCATCATCTTTTCATAATTGGCGCCGGCCTGCGCACCTGAATGGGCGGCGCCCATCTGCGCTCTGAGGGCCTCCATCCGGGCCTTCAGTTTCTCAGCTTGCGACCGGAGATCGTTCTGTGCCTTTTGCGCCTCGCCGTCGTCGACCATTTTCTTTTTTGCGTTGATGTCTTCGAAAAATTGTTCCATGCCGGTGACGCCCTCTGCACTCACGAATCCACGCGGGTAGAGCCATGTGCCCGCCGCAGGTGGGTTGGCTACAAAGCCGCCCAGGACGATGGTGTCATGACCTGGATGGCAGAAATCCATGCTAAGGCTCATGAGGGGGGCGGTATATTTTTTCGTGCCGGTATAGGTGATGCGCGGCGCCTGCGGCGGACTGACTATCTGGATGGCGAGGACATCGCAGTCGATGGACTGAAGGTTCTTTGCCTTATAGAAGCCCAGGATATCCCGGTTGTTCTCATCGGCGACGACCCACTTATAGCATTGGTTGGAATCCTGCCGGAAAGAGGGAATGATGTGACATTTACCTTTGAGATGCGCGAGCTTGTAGGCCGCATCCTTGCCGATCTTGATGTCCATTTCGACGGTCAGTTCGAAGCCGTTGATAATCTTCAACAGGCGGCTGAGGTAATCCATGCCCTTGCTGTCATTTTGTCCACCCATCAGGGCCTCGTCGCGGATCATCTGCAGGATCATCACGATGTTGCCGATCTGGCGCCAGTCGTCGTGGTTGAACTCGTTGATGTAGTGGTCGACCGATTGTCCTGCGAGGTCCGATAGCAAGGGAAACAGGTCGTCGCCGGCCACGTTACCAGAGCGTAACGCCCAGGCCCTCGCCTGCGTAAGATAGGTCCGGATGATGGCGGGCGCCGCCTTCCAATTGTTCTTATTATCATAAACCATCTTCTCAGCGCGCATATAGAGGTGGTGGGCAATGGCGTAGACAGCGTCCGAAAAATAAGACAGCTCGACATAAGCGCAGGCTCCGGCTTTGGAGGGGTCATTTTTGTGCTTTGCGAACGCATCGCTCAACTCGTCGGAGTAGCCCGATTCCGCACTTATGCCCATCAGCCCGAACTCATGGAGGATGCCGAGACCTTTGGTCACCATCTTATCCTCTTCTTTTCCGAAATCGCGGACATAACTATAAATGGTCGTGTCATATTGCTTGCGGATGTTGGAATCACAGCTGTAACAGTCATAGTCGATCGATGGCGGCGCCGGGTACTGCAGATCTTTGGAATGCCCCCTGACCTGTGTCTTGTAATAATTCATGACCATATCGTAGTCCGGTCTCATCTGGCGGCACGCATCTGCGACGAGGTCGGACATCGTCCTGGGGGGCGGAGGCTGTTTGCCATCGGTACCGAGTATATCCTGTTTAGGGTCGATCTTATAGCTGTTTATGTCATTGACGCGCTGCTGCACGTCGGGTTCGATCAGCTGGTGGAGATGATGGGCGGTGGGGTCCAGGTTGTCACCCGGGTCCTGGAGGTCCTGAAGATATTGCTGTTCCGATTGGAGGGCTTTGTCCATTTTCTTGTTCCAGTCATTCACTCCGCCGTTGGTGAGGTTGACCGTCCCGTCAGGATTGATGGTGATGGTTCCGCCGTCGGGCGGATTGGCGGGAGGATCGTCAGGGTCACTGCGGGAGCCGCCTCCGGGGGTGGGAGGATTGCCGGGGGTTGAAGCGCCCGGGGTCGGGGGACTGCCCGGGGTGGAACCGCCAAGGGTGGGGGCGCCAGGGGTGGCGGCGCCGCCAGGTTTGGTCCTGGTGGAGCGGTCGATGACGAAGGTCAGCTTGCCTGCGGACTTGTTCCAATGGCCCGTGAACCAAAGGAAGTGGTGCGGGTCCCAGAGGCCGGCGCCGCCCGTTGCCGGCGCCTGCGCGGAGAGGACGATCGGTATGAGGAGAATGGAGAGGGGGAGGAGGGATCTCATGGCTTGCTACGGTTGGGGGTTTAGGGGCCGGAGTCACATTTTTACGAACTCCACGCGCCGGTTGTTGGCCTTGCCTTCGAGCGTGTTGTTATCCGAAATGGGTTTGGTGTCGCCGAAACCTTTTGTGGTGAGCCTCGACGCATCAATGCCCATCGCCACAAGCTGGGTCCTGACGGCGTCGGCGCGTTGTTGCGAAAGGGTGAGGTTGTGCGGCGCGCTGCCGGTGTTGTCGGTGTGGCCGTCGATCTCGAACCTGAGATCGGGGTTGCTTTTGAGGACGCTGACGATCATGTTGAGCGTGCCCATGCTTTCGGGGCGAATGGTGGATCTATCGACGTCGAAATTGATGCCGTGCGTGATGATCCTGGCGTCAGTGAATTTCTGGCCGATGAGATTCATATTGCCGCCTTCGGCGATGCGGAAATTGCGGAAGACGATAGGGTGGTCGGCGGCGCCGATGCCGCCGACTTCGACGAAGCTCATCTTGCAGGTTTCGCAGGAGGGAATGACCAGGACGCGGTATTGGTCTTCATAACATTTGATCTGGTTGCCTTTCCTGATCATGGCGGCATGGTGCCATTTGCCGTTGAAATTCTCTTTATCACCGGGGTAGGCGGCGCTGAAATCGGTAGGGAAATAGGAAGTGGCTACCTCGGTTCCGAACTGGATCTGGCGGGCATCATCCGTTGTCGTGGTGAACAGGAGCATCGGGTAATAGGAGCCGTCGGTAGGATAGAAATCGAACTCGACGGTGAAGTTTTCCGGCAGATAGTCTTTTTCGGTCTTCATGCGCGGGGCCACTCTGACATAATTGCCATCGGTGAGGAAGAAGGCCGGGTCGGAAGCGACCTTATTGATAATAGCTTGTCCCGAGGTGAGTTTCCAGTGGGCGGGGAACTCGCCGTCCTGGTCGTCGGTGAAGTGGTCTTCGAAGACGACTTGTTCGCCGGGGACAAAATCATAGTTAGCGTACGAGGTGAGGGAAACGGGTCCAGAGGCGGGCGCGGTATCGGCGGTGGGTGCGCCGGAAGTGTTGGCTGCGGCGGCATGGGCGGTCTTTGCGGTATCGGTTTTGGAGCTTTTGCTCTTTTTCTTGAAAAGGCCTTTGATGGCGCCTTCGGTCTTGTCGAGACCGTTGTTGATGCCATTCGATACATTATTGTTCACATGGTCGGTGGCGCCCTGGCCGGCGGTTGTGCCGGGGTTGGTGACCTGGCCGCGGGCTGCGGGAGAGAGGGCGAGAAGTGTCGCGAAAAGGAACGGCAAGACAGCGGCTGTGTGTATCTTTTTCATGATCGCGTTGTTTTTGCAAAAAGACGACAAAAGCGGCCGCGTGTCAATCGGATGAACATATGATTTTGGGGGGTGGAGGCGTATCTATTTGCGCGGGCCGAGGACGCGGGCGACGGCCTCTGCCTTGGAGTTGACGTGGAGTTTGTGGTAGATGTTGCAGATATGCGTCCGGATGGTGCTGATGCTGACGCAGTATTTATCGGCTATTTTCTTATAGCTGAGACCGTCGACGAGGGAATAGAGGATCTCGTTCTCGCGAACGGTGAGCCGGTAGTCTTCGACGATGTGTGTGGGCGCGGCCTGGAAGGACTGAATAACGCGTCTGGCGATGCTGGAGGTCATCGGGGCGCCTCCCCGGTGGAGCTCCCGGATGGCATCGATGATCTCGATCGGAGGGGTTTTCTTGAGCAGGTATCCCGAGGCGCCGGTGCGGATGGCATCGAAGATCTTTTCGTCGTCGTCGAAGACGGTGAACATGAGGATCTGGATGGCGGGGAAGTGGGTTTTGACGGTTCGGACGCCTTCGATGCCGGAGATATTGGGTAGACCGATATCCATCAGGATGACGTCGGGGAGGGAGGAGCCAACTTCGCTGACGACATTGAGGAGATTGTTGAGGGACGCCACGCAGCGCATGCCTTCGGTCCGGTTGAAAAGGCTTTCCAGGCTGGAGCGCAGTGTATTGTTGTCCTCGACGATAGCGATCTTGATCATGGTTTGGCGGCCCAAAGGTGGGGCTGAGCCAAATATGCGGAAGATTTTGGAGGATTCCAATCGGATGTTTATAGGATTTTTGGGGATGCCCGCAGGGACTGGGGGGCGCATTGCGGATGTGAGGGCGGGCGTCCGGTGCAGGGGGAGGGCGGCCGCCCGGCAGGGCGAGGCCGTTGCGGTTTGGACGTCAGCCGAGTTTTAGGGTAAGCGTAACAGTTGTACCACGGCCGGGGGCGGAGTCGATGGCGAGATCGGCCTTCATGGCGGCGGCGCGGTTCTTCATGTTGATGATGCCGTTGCCCGTCTCGCCGGCTTCCTGGGTGAAGCCGATGCCGTCGTCGATGATCTGCACTACAAGGTGGTGGCGGATCGCCTGGACGCGTATGGCGGCCTTGCGGGCGTCGGAATATTTGACGAGATTATTGATGGCCTCTTTCATGATCAGGTAGAGATGCTGCCGGTGTTCCATCTGTAAAGGAAGGTGACGGATGCCGGGTTCGATGTCGATGTCGTATTCGATGCAGCGGGCTTCGAAGAGTTGGGCGCCAAAACGGCGGACCCGCAGCATCAGGCTTTCGAGGGTATCATTTCGGGGATTGATGCTCCATACGATGTCGTCCATCTTTTCCAGCAGGGAAAGCGAGTTTTCGCGGATCTCTTTGATCATGGTGGTCAGCATGGGTGAGAGCGGCGAGGAGCTGGCCGGGCGAGTGGATTCAGGGGCCGGGCCCGGAAGGACGGGAGCAATTGCGGCGGGACGTGTGACCTCTTCTTCCTGCAGGGCCATATCGCTCAGGATCGAAATGGAGCTCAGGGTCGAGCCAATGTCATCGTGGAGGTCGGTAGAGATCTTGTGACGGAGCCTTTCGATCCTTAGCAGCTGGCGCAATCGGAGGCGGTACAGGCTGTAGGCGATGGCGATAAAGGCGATCGAACAAAGGGTCAGGAACCAGGGCGTCCGCCAGAAGGGGGCGGCGATTGTAAAGCCAACGGAAGCGGGGTGAGCGCTCCATATGCCGTCATCATTACCGGCGATGACGAGGAACCGGTAGTCCCCGGGTGCGAGGTTGCCGTAATTGACATAACGGCGGTCGGTAGGCGGGCTCCAATCTTTATCGAGGCCTTCCAGCCAATAGCGATAGCGCACCGCCGACTCGTCGCGGAAGCTGAGGCCGGCAAAATCGAAGGAGAGGTTATTCTGGGTGTAATCCAGCGGTGGAAGGCGGCTGTCGCTGCTAAAGAGGCGGAAGCTGCTGTCGGTGCGGCCATTGATGACGGCCCTCATTGCATAAACAGGCGGAGGAAGGCTATCCGGCACCTGGCTGCCCGGCACGTATTCCAGAACGCCCCTGGCGGTGCCCAGCCAGAGGGTATCGCGGTGTAGGAAGATGGTGTTGAGTTCGGAAGGAATGCGGTCGTCATTGAACAGAATGTGACGAACGGCATAGGGATAGCCGTTGTCCAGCATATCGAGACCGTTGTTAGTGGCGAGCAGGATGTTGCCGTCGCCGGTGGCGATACCCTTTATCCAGTTGCCGCTGAGGCCCTGCTCCATCGTGACCGGTGGCCCTAACGTGCTGGTGGGACCGAAGGTGTAAAGGCCGCCGGTGCGCGTACCGACCAGCAGATGTCCCTTGCGATCGCCGAGCATGTTGCGGACGAGGAGATTGCCGGATGCGCCCGAGAATTCCTGCACGAGCCGAAGGCTGTCCCGCAGTACGGTGAATTTCCGGATGCCCGACAATGCATAGCCGACCCAAATAAAGCCTGCGGCGTCGTGATAGATGCCGGCGACCCGTTCGTCTATCATGGTTGTCTGGGACAACTCGCGGAAGCCATGTTCGTCAAAGCGGAGGATACGGCCGTCGGCGCAACCGAACCAGATGGCCCCATTGCCATCTTCGGAAATGCCGGTAGCTGTCCGTGCATCCCAACGTCTGACCCTTTCTTTATCGACCGTGTAGATGCCGGTGGCGGTGCAGGCCCACAGACGACCCCGGTGGTCGCGCAGCAGACCGAAGACGAAGCCGCAGCGGGCGCCATCCGGCTGTCTGACTTCCCGCGCGGTGGCGCCCTGCATCCGGTAGAGCCCGTTATAGGTGCCAAGCCACAGGTTGCCGCTGGTATCTTTTTCAATGGCGATGATATCGGCATCGTTGTTCGCATCTTCCCTGATTGGAAAAAAGCGATAGCCGGCGGGTGTCAGCCTGGCTAGTCCATAATCCGTTCCGAGCCAGGTGATGCCTTCAGCGTCTGTGTATACCGTCTTGACGAATGCGGAGGGCAGGCCATTCGTCTTCGATATCTGCCGGACCAGCCGATCTCCGTGCAACAGACAGGCGCCAATGTTTCCTTCGGTGTACCAGCAGTCATGGTTGGATTGCGGGAAAACGTTGTCCACGCGGCCGCTGATCAGCAATCGGGATGTTTCGGTGTGGCCGTCGAGGAAAGCCGTAACCGATGGTAAATAGTAGATACCCCGGGAGCACGTTATCCAGGCCTGGTCGCCGATGAGGGCCATTTTATTGATGTCGGTGCCATTGAACAGCAGGCCGGTGTAGCTGAATCCGCGGTCCTTTTTCCGATAGCAGACCAGGCCCTGTGGCAGGCCGATGAGGATATCGCCTTGCGGGGTGCATGCTATGGAGTGGACCTGTTGATCGAGCAGGCGATTGGCCGGGTCGAATAACCGGAAATGATGGCCGTCGAAGAGCCAGGCGTTGTGATCGGTGGCGGCCAGATAACGGCTGCTGTCCAACTGAGTGATATCGATGATGCTGTTGGCCTGGTTGCTGATGTGTTCCGAATCGGGCAGAAAATTGGAGAACGCGCCGTCCGCATATTTATACAGCCCGCTATACCACGTGGCTATCCATATTTGGTGGCGGCTGTCTTCCATGAAGCGGGTCACGTAGATCTGTCCGCTGCGGGTCGTCATGCGGGGTTGGATGAAGCGGGTCCCGTCGTACCAGTTGACGCCATTGTAGGTGCCGACCCATAGCATGCCTTTCGAATCGCGGAGGATGGCGTTGATGCTGCCCGCGTTGAGGCCTTCGCGCGTGGTATAGTTGCGGATGGGGAGCAGCTGGGCGCGGAGGGCCGGCGCGGCGAAGATCAGGAGGTATAGAAGGGGTTTTCTCATGACGGTCGTCCCATGACAAGGTAATAAAAACGGGGAAGTGTTTTCAGGCTATTTTTTCTCCATGCAGAGTTCGATGAGGACGCCGCCGGTGGTTTTGGGATGGAGGAAGCAGACGAGCTTGTTGTCGGCGCCGGGTTTGGGGGCATGGTTGAGGAGCGTGAAGCCGGCGGCGGAGAGGCGTTGCATTTCGTCGTGGATGTCGGCGACTTCGAAGGCGATGTGGTGCATGCCTTCGCCGCGGGACTCGACGAATTTCGTGATGAGGCTGTCGGGGGAGAGGCCCTGGAGGAGCTCGATCTTGGTTTCGCCGGTGCGGAAGAAGGCGGTGTTGACGCGTTCGGACCCGACCTGTTCGGTCTTGTAGCAGGGGGTGTTGAGCAGGGTCTCGTAGAGCGGGATGCTGGCTGCGAGGTCTCTGACGGCGATGCCGATGTGTTCGACTTTCTGCATGAGGCAATTTAGGTAAAAAAGGTTTGCGAAGGGATGGGTAGGGGACATTACGGGGCGGGGAAATCGGTAACTTTGGTCATGCTGCAGCTGCCGATCTATCTGGATCATAATTCGACGACGCCGTGCGACCCGCGGGTGGTGGAGGCTATGCTGCCCTATTTTTCGAAGAAGTTCGGGAATGCCGCGAGCAGGAGCCATAGTTTTGGATGGGAGGCGGAGGAGGCAGTGGAGATAGCGCGGGAGCAGGTGGCGCGGCTGATCGGCGCGGAGACGAAGGAGATCGTTTTCACATCCGGGGCCACGGAGGGGGACAACCTCGCGATCAAGGGTGTTTTCGAGGCGTATGCGTCGAAGGGCAACCATATCATTACTGTCGTAACGGAACACAAGGCGGTGCTGGACACCTGTCATCATATCGAGCGGCTGGGCGGGGAAGTGACATGGCTGGAAGTGGACGCCGGAGGATCGATCGATCCGGCAGAGCTGGAGGCGGCTATCCGGCCTACGACGGTGCTTGTGGCGGTGATGTATGCGAATAATGAGATCGGCGTTATCCAACCCATCCGCGAGATCAGCGTTATCGCAAGGCGGCATGGGGTGCTCTTTTTCAGCGATGCGACGCAGGCGGTGGGAAAGGTACCGGTGGATGTCAATGCCGACGGCATCGATCTGCTGGCGATGAGTGCGCATAAGCTGTACGGTCCGAAGGGCATCGGTGCATTGTATGTGCGTCGCCGGAATCCGCGTGTCCGGCTGGCCGCTCAAATGGATGGAGGCGGTCATGAACGCGGGATGCGGAGCGGGACATTGAACGTGCCGGCTATTGTGGGATTGGGGAAGGCATGCGAGCTGTGCGGTGCTGAAATGGCGAGCGAGGCGCTGCGGGTGTCGTCATTGCGCGACAGGCTCGAAGAGGGATTGTTGCGGATAGGAGGGACAAGTGTGAATGGGAACCGCGAAGACCGGTTGCGGCATACGACGAATATTTCTTTCCGCGGCGTGGATGGGGAAGCGTTGCTGGCCGCGCTGGGGAAGGACATCGCGCTTTCATCGGGTTCGGCGTGTACGTCGGCATCAATGGAGCCGAGCTATGTGTTGAAGGCGCTGGGCCTGGACGATGATCTGGCGCACAGCTCGCTGCGGCTGGGTCTGGGAAGGTGGAGTACGGCGGACGAAGTGGAATATGCGATCCGGCGGATAGGGGAGACGGTGGCGCTGTTGCGCGATCGGGCGTATAGATAAATGCAAAAAATCCGCCTCAGGGTGGGCGGATTCTTCGATAGCAGGTGGTTTCGGTTAAATACCGTAATCGTGTAGAGCATGCGAATATAAGATTTCTTATATATCTATAAAATTTTGCAAACATTAATTTTCTAGCTCTTATTCACATTTCCTTTATTGATATATGTCTGGTAGACAATAAGAAGTGACGGCTGACGTATAATAAATTATTTTTGCGCTTATGTGGGCTATTTGCAAAAAGGAACTCCGCCAATTCTTTAGCAGTCTGACCGGGTATATTGCCATCATTGTTTTCCTGTTGTTGAACGGGCTTCTTTTGTTTGTTTTCCCCGACACCGATATACTGGCTTTTGGATATGCTACGCTGGACAAGTTCTTCGCGCTGGCGCCATGGATCCTGCTTTTGCTGATCCCTGCTATTACGATGCGGAGTTTCTCGGAGGAATTCCGGACGGGTACGTATGAGACGCTGCAGACCGTTCCGCTGAGCCGGGGCCGTCTCATCGGCGGAAAATATCTCGCCAGCCTGATCGTCGTGGTCATCGCGATTGTGCCGACCCTGATCTATTTTCTTTGTATCCAGCGGTTGTCGGGCCAGGGTGGTATCGATACCGGTGCGACTGCGGGGAGCTATATCGGGTTGTTGTTGCTGGCAGCGGTCTTTACTGCGATCGGCACCTGGTGCAGCAGCTGGACGACCAACCCGGTGGTTGCCTTCATCGTGGCGGCGTTTGCCTGTATCCTGTTGTACAGCGGGTTCGGGGCGATCAGTACGCTGCCTGTTTTCACGGCGGGTCTGGACTATTATATCGGGATGCTGGGGATCGATTTCCATTACCGGAGCATCAGCCGGGGCGTAGTGGATGCGAGGGATATCATATATGTGGGGAGCGTGATCGTGCTATTCCTGTGGTTAACGGCGAGGCATCTGGCGGCGAGGCAGGGTGGAATACGGGTGGCCGGACCGATAGTGGTGGTGGTGGTGCTGGCGGCGGTAAACCTGCTGTCTTCGCATCTCCATTATAAAATAGATCTGACGAAGGAAAAGCGGTATACGCTGAGTGAACCTACGAAGGCTATGCTGGGACGGGTGGACGATGATATCCAGGTTGACCTGTATCTCGCAGGGGAATTGAAACCGGGATTTCGCAAGTTGGCATCGAGCACGACGGACGAATTGCGTGAATTCAACGAGTATTGCGACGGGAGGATCAGGATCCATGCCTATGACCCCCTGAGCAATTTGGATGACTCCGCGAAGGTGCAGCTGTTGGATTCGATGCGCCGGATGGGCATCCAGCCTTATACGCAGGTGGTGCAGGCGAAAAAAGGGGCGGAGGAAAGCCAGCGGGTGGTGTTGCCGGCGGCCATTGTACATTATAAAGGTCGGATCTATCCGATCAATCTGCTGAAAGGTATACAGGTAGGGGGACAGGGTCAGCCGGAGGAGCAGGAATATACAAATGCGGAGACGCTGCTCGAATATAAATTCGGGAGCGCTATCGACAAACTGACCAGGAAAGAAACGCCGCTCATCGGTTACGTCATGGGGAACGGCGAGCCGCTGGATTTTCGCGTTTACGATCTGATACAGGGCCTGCGTACCACTTACCGGTTCGGCATCGTGGCGCTGGACAGCCAGGCCGTCATCCCTTTGAGGTATAGCGCGCTGATCATCGTCAAGCCCACGCAGAAATTTACCGAGCGGGAGAAGCTGACGCTCGACCAGTATGTAATGCACGGCGGCCAGCTCATCTGGGCGGTGGATGTGCTGCATGCGGAAAAGGACAGTCTGCGGCAGGCGCAGGGTGTCGTCGCCTATGATCGCGGGCTCGAGCTGGATGATCTCTTCTTCAAATACGGTGTCCGGATCAATCCCGATCTTATCGAAGACCGGCAATGTGCCAGTCTGAACATGGTGGTGGGGATGCAGGGCGATAAGCCGCAGTTCGAGGATCTGCCGTGGCCGTATTTTCCGCTGTTGAACGGGAGTACGACGCATCCTATATCGAAGAACCTTGACCCTGTCCTTGCGCAGTTTGCCAATTCTATCGATACCGTAAAGGCGCCGGGGATACGGAAGACGGTGCTCTTGCAATCTTCTGCGAATGCGCGGACGGTGGGCACGCCAGCGATCATCTCGTTCGATGTGCTGAAATATAAGGACGACCCGAAAATGTTCCCGATGGCCGATATACCGGTGGCGGTATTGCTGGAGGGGAAGTTCCAGTCGCTGTTTGCCAACCGGGTGGCGACCGATGTGGCGGATAGTCTTTCGGCCGTATATCATGAGCCTTTTCTCGCGGAGGCGGAGAAGCCGTCGCGGGTGATCGTGGTCTCGGATGGGGACATCTTTATGAACGAGGTGTCGCAACGCGGGCCGCTGCCGCTGGGGTACAGCCAGGGTAATGATTACACGTTCGCCAACCGGGATTTTATCGAGAACTGTGTTGAATATATGGTGAATCCTTCGCGGATCCTCGAGACGAGGGCGAAGGACTTTACGTTGCGGATGCTGGATCCAACGAAGGTGGAGGCCGGCCGTACGACGTGGCAGATGATCAATATCGGGTTGCCGATCCTGCTGGTGGTGCTGGGAGGGTATGTGTATCAGCAGGTGAGAAGGCGGCGGTTCGCATGGTAAGTGAGGATGATGCCGGCGGGGAAGGTTGTGAGCGGTGCGGCGGCGGTTCGCATGGCAGGTGGGGAGGGCAATAAGGGTTTCTGCTCAAAAATTTCAAATTAGTTTCAGCGCGAGAGGTTATTGTGTAATTTGGGGTATGGGGAAAGTGCTGCTGGTTTTTATTCTTTCCGTTTATTGTTGTTCCCGCGCGGTCGCTCAACCCTGGCCCGACCTGACGACCTATTCGGTGGAGCAGTCGGGAACCGTGACATTCGATTGCACGGGCTGCGGGGGGGACATGGCTGCGATGTCGCATACCGAAGTGCCGCCGTGGATCATTGGCGGGAGTAACCATTACCACTCTTATTTCATGACCACGGGCCGGGATGGCGGGGTCTTTTCGATCCAGGCCGATCTTCTCCACAACAATTCTATTCCTGTTTTTGGCGGTCACGGGCCATTCTGGACGACCTTTTCCGGATTGAAGTCGGAGGGTGGCTGTCCTTCCGCCGGCTACGCACCCTGGAGAAGGGATTATTACGGTATTTATAGCGCGCAGTATTATTCCGATCCGACGTTCGGGCCGATATCGATGGGATATATCCATGCGGAGAACAAGGATGTATGTGCGGATGCGCCGTGTCACAACGATTTCAACACGGCGGAAAGCGATGCGAGCATCTGCAATATGGCTGGGGCGGATAACTGGCCGGGATACAATGCGATGGTGTGTGCGTCATGGGTGGCCAACAATGCATCCACGAACTGGGGTCAGAAATATTTCAGTAACGACCTGGGGCCGATAACCTGGCCTTCCATCGGATACCTGAACGCTGACGGAACGAAGGCAAGCTGCGGGGTGGGGATACCTTCCTCTATCCAATACGATGGGTATGTGTATGTATTTTATGTGGATCACGGCGGTTATGGTTTTGACGGGCCGCCGGGCCGCCAGGGCGGCATCAAGGTGGTTCGCGCGCAGTTGGAGAATGCCGTCGACCCGCGGGCCTATAAGGCGTATTATCTCGATCCGTCGGGGAACGATACCTGGAACCCTTCGTTGCCGGATGGGTTCAGTGCGGGGCGGCTCATAGATTTCCTGAAGACACCGGGTCCGCTGGCGTCCGATATTATGGGCGAAACGCCCATGGCGTCCCAGCCGTTGCGCTTTTCCGTGGCGCGGGTGCGCAATACGAATTATTTTATCGGGGTCGAATCCTATATCGACGTCACGGATGGCAGGAAATACAAGAACGCCTTGCGATTCTCCTCCGACCTGATCCATTGGACGGCGCGTCAGCTGGTTATCAGTACGGCGAAAGATTTTTTCTCCAATCGTTATAATTACCCGGTGTTCCTGAGTGCGGACGGGTGGTCGAATAACGTGGTGGACCTGGACAATATTTACGTGTTGGGTACTTCACCCGGTTACCGGGTCGGGTCCACGGTATACCGGCTACATGTGTATCCCAATCCGCTGGCGGCGCCGAATGCGGCGCCCTGCGGTGTGGCGGGGTGCAACGGGGGGACATCCGGCGGATTGGCCAGCGGTCAGGGAACGCAGCTGACCGGAACGATCCTTTATCCCAACCCTACCAGCAACGGGTGTACGATCCAGATCGGTCATCCTGCGGCGGGAACGGTCGATGTTGCCGTCTTCGACGCCACGGGCCGCCAGCTGAAGAAGGTGGAGTGGATGGATATGCCGGCCGGGACCGTTTCACAGTTCGTCGATCTGTCCGATATGCGGACGGGCATCTATTTTATCCGGCTCGACTCGCAGGGATGGACGAAATCATTCAAGGTGGTGAGGCAGTAGCGGCGGGGGAAAGTGCGCCGGCGGACCGGTGGATCGGCGACCGGTGGGTCGGTGGTTTGCGGGGTTGGTGGGTCGGTGGTTCGGTGGTTCGCGGGGTGGAGTTGCGCGTGAAAGTGTAAATTTGTGATATGAGCCCATCGAATATCACCTATCTCACATTCGGTATTCTGCTTTTCCTGGCTATTCTTTTCGATCTTGGGCTGTTGAGCAAGAAAGGCGCTGAAGTTACGATCCGGAAGGCGTTGCTACAGACCTTGTTCTGGGTGGGTCTGGCGATGGCTTTTTTCGTCTTTCTCTGGTATGAGGACGGCCACAAGCTGGCGCTGGAGTATTTCAGCGCCTACCTGATGGAATGGAGCCTCAGCATCGACAATATCTTCGTTTTCATCCTCCTCTTTTCATTTTTCCGGATAAAGCCGCAATTTTATGCGCGGGTGCTCCTGATCGGCATCCTGCTGGCCATCCTGCTGCGTATCATCTTCATTGCGGTGGGTATTGCGCTGGTGGCGCGTTTTCACTGGCTGTTGTATGTCTTTGGCGCGATACTGATCTATACGGGGATCACGATGTTCTTTTCGGGCAAGGACGAGGGGATGGATGTGGAGGGCAACCGCATGTATAAATTCATGCGAAGGCTGTTGCCGCTGACGAGCAGCGACGGGGGAGGCAGGATGCGGGTGATCATTGGCGGCAAGCGGAAGTTCACCACCCTTTTCGTAGTGGTGGTGCTGTTGGCGACGACGGACATCGTGTTTGCGGTCGACTCGATACCCGCGGTGTTCGGGATCACACAAAATACGCTGGTGATCTATACTTCGAATATTTTTGCGGTGTTGGGGCTGCGGTCGCTGTTCTTCCTGTTGCATGGGGCGGTTGGGAAGTTCGCATACCTGCAGCAGGGGATTGCGGTGGTTCTGGCGTTCATCGGGATCAAGATGCTGGTGGAGTATTTCGCTGTGGAGATACCGGTGTTTATTTCGCTGTTGGTGATACTGGGGTGTATTGCGGGGGGGATAGGGTATTCGTTGTGGGCCGGGCGCCGACGGGCCGACGGAAAGGGCACCGGTGGGGGCGGGAATGAGAAAAATGGAATATAGCATACGATATGTGGCTGAGGTTACCTGCGGGCGGTGGGCGCAGTTCCATGCCGACGACAGGGTCTCGCAGCTACTGGTCGACAGCCGGCGATTGATCTTCCCGGCGTCGTCGGTGTTCTTTGCATTGAAGGGGCGGCGTGATGGGGGGAGGTATGTCGGGGAGCTGTACAAGAGGGGGGTGAGGAATTTTGTGGTGGAGGCAGACTGGCGTCCCGAAGGGGAGATGAGCGAGGCCAATATTATTGTTGTCGGCGATGCGCTGCTGGCCCTGCAGAAGACGGTCGCCGTTCACCGGAGCCAATATGCGATGCCGGTCATCGGGATCACGGGCAGCAACGGGAAGACGATCGTGAAGGAATGGCTCAATGCCCTGCTGGAGGAAGACTATCGGATCGTGCGCAGTCCCAAGAGCTATAACTCGCAAACGGGAGTGGCGCTGAGTGTGGCGCAGATGAGCGGTTCGGAGCAGATGGGGATCTTCGAGGCGGGCATATCGCGGCGCGGCGAGATGAGCAGGCTGGAGCCAATGATCCGTCCGACCATCGGGGTGTTCACGAATATCGGGGAGGCGCATAGCGAGGGGTTCGACAGCCTGGCGGAGAAGGCGGCGGAGAAATTCAAATTATTTACGGGCGCGGACGTGCTGGTGTATTGCAGGGATCAGGAGGAGACGCAAAGGGCGGTGGATGGATGGATGAACGATGGCGGGTTGGAGGCCCGCGCGGGTCCGCGTTTGTGGGCATGGGGGCGTGGAGAAGGGAATGCGGTGCGGACAGAACTCGTAGAGAGGGGCGAGGGATGGACGAAGGTGCGGATCGGCAGCGGAGCTATGGAGTTCACGGTCGAATTGCCGTTCGGCGATCATGCTTCGGTGGAGAATGGGTTGCATTGCGTAGCGGTGCTATTGTGGCTGAAGGTGCCGGTGGAAAAGATCGTCTCGCGCATGCGGTTGCTTGCGCCGATCGCGATGCGGCTGGAATTGAAAAACGGCATCAATCATTGTTCGGTCATCAATGACAGTTATAGCGCGGACCTAAGCTCGCTGGCGATCGCGCTGGATTTCCTTTCGCAGCAACAGCAGCATGCGCGGCGCACGGTCATCCTTTCCGACTTTCTCGAGACCGGCCGGGAGGAGGGCGAGCTGTATGCGGTAATTGCCCGGGCACTGGAGCAGAAGAGGGTGGACCGGTTGATCGGCATCGGTACGCATATCGGCGCGCAGGCGGAGGTTTTCCGGGGTGGGGCGCGGGGCGGGGGCGACGGGGGGGACGGCGGCCGGGATGGAGGCGACAGGCCAGGCAGGGGCGGCCGGGATGGAGGCGGATTTTCGGGGGAGAGCCATTTCTATCCGACGGTAGAGGCTTTTCGGGAAGATCTGCCGCGGCTGCATTTCCGTGACGAGACCATCCTCATCAAAGGGGCGCGTGTTTTCGAATTCGAGACGATCGACCGGCTGCTGACCGAACAGATCCACCAGACGGTGCTGGAGGTCGACCTGGGAGCGATGGCGGCTAACCTGCGTGCTTACCGGCAGCTGCTGGAGCCTTCGACGCGCGTCATGGCGATGGTGAAAGCGTATGGATACGGCAGCGGCAGCTGGGAAATAGCCAACCTGTTACAGTTTCACGGTGTCGACTACCTGGGAGTTGCCTATGCCGATGAAGGCGTGGTTTTGCGGAAGGCAGGTATCCGGGTGCCGACGATGATCATGAATACGGAGACGGGCTCGTTCGACCCGCTGGTAGAATATAACCTCGAACCTGTGGTCTACTCGCTTGCGATGTTGCGGCATTTCGATCGCTGGTTGAAGAGGGAGGGTATCCCGGTATTCCCGGTTCACCTCGAGCTGGAGACGGGTATGAACCGGCTGGGAGTGGCGCCGGAGGAAATGGACGCAGTACTGGAAGCGTTGAGGAGCTCGTCATACAAAGTCGTCAGCGTCTTCAGTCATTTTGCCGCCAGTGAAGACCCGCAGCAGGATGAATTCACCCGCCGCCAGGGGAAGCTGTATTGCGAGATGGCGGATCGCATCGAAGAGGCGTTGGGTTATTCCTTTCTGCGACATATGGACAACTCTGCAGGCATCGTGCGGCAACCGGGGTTGCGGATGGATATGGTCAGGCTGGGCATCGGTCTTTACGGCATCGATCCTGCGGGCTCGGGTAGATTGGAATTGCGAGAGGTGTCCACGCTAAAGACTACCATCGCGCAGACGAAGCATCTTCATGCGGGTGATACGGTCGGTTATAATCGGATGGGTCAGGCATCCGAGGGCACGGTAATCGCAACTGTGCGCATCGGCTATGCCGATGGCTATGCGCGGGCATTGGGCAATGGAGCCGGGAAGATGTGGGTGCGCGGCCATTTGGCGCCGACGATCGGGACGATCAGTATGGATATGACGATGATCGATGTTACGGGAATTCCGGGAGTGCGTGAAGGCGATGAGGTAGTGGTGTTCGGCAAAGAATTATCGGTCAGCCAGTTAGCCAAGTGGGCCGGAACGATTCCATACGAGATACTGACGGGTATATCGGCGCGTGTGAAAAGGGTTTACTATGAGGACTGAGAGAGAAAATTGGGGTGGATTAACTATATTTGACCTCCAATGAAAGCAAGGAATATCTTTCTACTCGTTTTGCTGATCATCATAGCCGATCAAGCTCTTAAGATTTGGGTCAAGACACATATGCCATTGAGTCATCCTCCGGAACCTTATATGGAAAAGGTATCGCCGTATGATAATGGGATCCGGCTGCTGGGTGACAAAGCGCAGATCTATTTCGTCGAGAATGAGGGGATGGCGTGGGGATGGAAGTTCGGCGGGTCGTGGGGGAAGATGGCGTTGACATTGTTCCGGCTCGTGGCGGTGGTATTCGGTATCTATTATATCCAGATGATCATAAAGAAGAAGTATCATCGCGGGTTCATCATCTGCGCGGGGTTGATCTTTGCCGGCGCGCTCGGCAACCTGCTGGACAGCATGTTCTATGGTCTGATCTTCGAGCGCAGCACTTATGAGCATGTGGCGAGGATCTTTCCGCCGCATGGGTATACGACGTTCCTGCATGGGCGTGTCGTGGACATGTTGTACTTCCCGATCATAAGGACCCATTATCCGACCTGGTTTCCTTTTGTGGGCGGCGAGGAGTTCGAATTTTTCAGTCCTGTCTTCAACCTGGCGGATGCCTCGATCTCGGTGGGTGTCATTGCCATCCTAATTTTTCAAAAACGCTTTTTTCACAAGCGGCCGGGCATCGAGAGCCATCCCATAGAGGGGTCGGCCAAGGTGGATGCTGTGCGGGTTTAGGGAACTTTTACCAATTTCTTACTGACAAGCTGATCGTTGTACTGGATCTGCAGCGCGTAAGTGGCGGCGGGCAGACCGGAGAGGCCGTACATCGTAACGGTATTGAAGCCCTGTGTCACCGGCGCCAGCTCGCGGCGGATCAACCGTCCGTACAGGTCGAAGAGACTTATGACCGCCGTCCCGTCGACGGATGCCGTCATGTCGACGCTGATGTGATCGGCAAAGGGATTGATGACCGACCGGATCTGGAAGCTGATGTTCGAATTACTCAGGAGGACGAGGCTGCTATAGCGGTGGAGCGATGTTGCTATGAGAGCGATGCGATAATAGGTTTGGATGGCGACGGGTTTGGGATCGGTAAACTGGTAAGCGGCGCCGTTGCCCATTCCTGCCGTGGCGGGGACGGTGGCGATGGAAGTAAAGTCGGTCCCGTCGTCGCTGCGTTCGATGCTATACGACAGGCCATCTATCTCGTTGGAAGACACCCACTGCAGGTTGCCGAGGCCGCCGGCGCCCGTTTGACCGCGGAAAGACACCAGGGTCGTCGGAAGGGCGATCATGCAGTTGACGCCTACGACCGTTTTCGGTTGGGTCGTGGTGAAGCTGCAAGTCGATGAAGACAGATTGGCTACCGTACTGGCGATCGTCAACCTGTAGATAATGGACGTATTCGTGGGCTGGATGCGGTAATAACGGATAACCGTATCCACGTAGAGACCGAGTGATGGGTTGTATATGGGGATCATGGTGCCTGTGGCCGCGTTGCCGAGCGTATCGTTGCCCGGAGTGGTCCAGGTCAAGCCGCCGTCCGTGCTTTGTTGAAGCTCGAACTGCGTATAGTTATTGACGAAAGACGAGACGGCGAAACGGACCGTATCGTCGGCGCCCTGGCAAAGGGTATCGGGCTTGTCGGGGGTCAGCAATATATTCGGCGGACAGGTGGCCAGGGTGATATCGTCGAGCGCCCAGTCGTTGCCGCCTCCTCCGGGCGCATTGGTCCGGACGGAAATGGTGATCGAAGTTTCGGAGGGGCCGGTGAGGAAGATGAAACCGCGTTGCTGCCAGCCAACGGTATCCATTTGTCCGGTCGTGATCCGGTCGAGCCCATCCACTGCCAGGGCGAGGTTGGGCAATACGCCGGGTTTATATTCAGCGACGCCATTGGAGTCGATACCGCAATTGGGGCATACGTTCTTGACCCACACCGAGAACTGATAGTAGGTGTTGGGACAGAGGCCGGAGATCACCTGGTGATATGCTTCGCTGGTAGCCAGATCGGAGTTTACCAGCAGCATGTATCCGGCGTTGGTATTGGAGTCCGGGGGCGGATTGCCAGCGGCGGTAGTCGTGCCTGTGTGGTCGCCGCCAATGAACCAGAAACCGCCGAATTCGCGGTTGACGCAGGCCGTGGGTCCCGTTACGACGCCACCGCAGGCCGGCTGACGGTTGGCATTGGGGAACGTCGAGCTGGTCGGGCTGGTATTATTGACGATGGCGTAGTAGCCGTCGTTGATGGTCGTAGCGGTATTGGAATTAGGTAAGTAGGTATAGCCAGGGATCATGAAGGTCGGGGGCGTAGAGCGATTGCGACCGATGCCGCTGCCGAAGGTACCTCCGAACTCCGCGGCGAAATTGGTGCTGGAGCCATTCGCGCAAAGCGAGGTGGGTTTCGAGATCAGGATCTGGTATCTCGTCGCCTGGAGAAGCGTATCGGTAATCGCGGTAGAGTTGGTCCGAAAGGCGATGACGCCGCCGCCAAGGGTGATGGTATCGCCGTAGCTACCGGTGACGACTACGCGGAATGCGGTCAAAATAATGGAGCCTGAAGAGAACAACGGGGTGGTCGTGCCGCCCGTTATGGTGCCGGCGCCGGTGGTGTTGGCCAGGCTAAAGGGCTGGATGCCGGCGGGAGCGGTGGCGCCTGCTCCCATATTGATCTTGACCTGGTATGGACCTGCGCCGGCGAGGGTGTTATAGGCGCCCTGGTCGGCATCGGAGGCCTGGGTATAGGCGCGGGAAACGACGCCTTCGTTGGTGATCAGGTTGAGTGTGCTGCCGGCAAGGATGCTGGTATTGGAGGGGATACTGTCGTAATACCTTACCTTGTACATTTTGCCTTTGTTGAAGGCTGTATTTCCGGTGCCGATGTAGCTCTTATTCACATAGAAATTGAGGCGGATCTCGAGGGTATCGCCGGGTTGTACCGGACCGCCGACCGTTCCCTTGGAAATGTTGGCATAGCTGTTACCGAACTTGATCATAGCGGTAGCCTGTGCGAAGGAGAAGTTGCGGAAGCAAAGGATCAGTATGAGTACGCTGCCTATCCTGCGAAAGACGGGAGTCAAGGGTACAATGGTTTTTATAGGCACGACGCTTTTCAAGGGTGACGGATTTAAAAAATAAGGGTCGCAGAACATATAAATGTACTACTTATTTATATGTATGTCAATCGTAGATTTGCTGCCCCGGGATTGGAAATCTACTATTCCCGATCTTCACAATTATATCTAATTTGTTATGCGGCGGCACTGCGTCGCAAGATCCAAACCCATGAAAAACAGTCATTTCCTATGTTGCCTGTTTGCCAGCCTGTGCTTATCCCTGAATGGTTCCGCCCAAATGGCTGTCACCTACTTCGGGCAGAGTTTTATTATCGATACTTTGTATCCGGCCAGCGGGACGACGGGGATGTCTTCGCCGTGGGAGATCGTATATGGGCCCGACGATTCGTTGTGGGTCACGGCTTCGCATGACTATAAGGTTTATAAGATCAACCCTTTCGATAAGGGCAGCAGGTTGTTATTGAACCTCAACAGCAGCAAGGACTTCACATCGGCTACCGCCAATCCCTGGCCGCAGGGAGGGCTCATGGGTCTGGCGATCCACCCGGATTTTTATAGCGGCAAGCCCTGGGTCTATATAGCCTTTGTCTATCACCTGATCGGATGTTCGACGTGTTCGGGCAGCACCAGCGGAGCGCGTTGCGAGTATAACACCAAGATCGCCCGCTATCAATACGACTTCACGAATGGCACGCTGACCTATATGGACGACGTGATCTCGGGTCTGGATGGGAGCAATGACCATAATTCGGGCCGGATACGGATCAGTCCGTTGCCGGAGAGCGACGGCAAATACCATCTTTATTATTCGATCGGGGATATGGGCGCGGGTCAGCTCGCTAATATCTGTCGCGCGGAGTTTGCACAGGACACGACCGTTATAGAGGGGAAGACGCTGCGACTGAATACGGAGCCGGACCTCACGCAGCCTTCGGGTTATGAATGGATACCTGCAGACAACCCTTTCCCTTCTTCGCCGGGGGCTTCGACCCGGAGTGCAATTTATACGTTCGGGCACCGCAATCCGCAGGGATTGGCATTCGGCACGGTGGATGGCGGGGCTTCGTATTTGCTGTACAGCTGCGAGCATGGCGATCGTAGCGACGACGAGATCAATATCCTTACCGCCGGGACGAACTATGGCTGGCCGAAGATCTCCGGGTTGTGCGACGACAACTATACCTCGACGTTTGGCGACTCGTTGTACCTGGCGGGGAAGGCGGTGGTCAGCGAATCGGGGTTTTGTGATACCACGAAGACGGTGGTGGCGGAGCCTATTTTTTCCTATTACAACTGGACGCGTGGGCAGAATAAGAATATCGCCACGAATTTTCCCAGCGCGAATATGAACTGGCCGACGGTGGCGCCGTCGTCGCTTGCTTTTTACGGGACCGGCGCGATACCGGGATGGGATCATTCGCTCCTGATCACCTCGTTGAAGAATGGGCTTTGGCGGTTGAAGCTGAAAAGCGATGGGCTGAGTGTGGACAGCACGACCAATCCCTATGATACGCTGCATTATCTCGCCGGTTACCGGTTGCGTAATGTGACCTTGTCGCCCACGGGGGATACCTTGTTCCTTGCGGTGGACAATTCCTGTTGTACGCTGGGGCCGACGGGGACGATCGGCACCTCGGTGGCTTCGCCTGCCAAGGGTTTTATTTTGCGGATGACGTATGTCGTGACGTTGTCGGTCGGGGATACGGTGCCGAGGGCCAAGGGGCGTACGTCGCGTGCCGATGGCGCGGGGGCTGGCGCGATACGGGTGTATCCGAACCCGGCGCATGGGGTGTTGAATGTTTCGATGCCTTCGGGTGCGGCCCGGAGGCCGTGGGTCGCGCAGTTGTTCTCTATGACAGGGCAGATGGCGGGTGCGAGGGAGAGTTACGATGATGCGTTTTCGATGGATATTTCGGGTGTGGGACCGGGGGTGTATGTTTTACGGTTGTATGATGGGGCGGGGAATGGCATGCTGACGTACAAGGTATTGGTAGAGTAGGGTGGGGCGGGGCGGGAAGTCGGGTTGCAGAGATGAGATTTTCTCGGTAAATTTGCGTCCATGCAATCCGTACAAGAAAACATGGGCGCGCACGTTGAAGAGCTGCCGTCCACCCACCTCAAATGCCCGGTATGCGGCGCGGCAATGTATCCCACCGACCGGAACAATTTCGAAATCACTTATCGTTGTTCGTCTTCCGAAGCCCGTTTCTGGGATTATGATCGCGGGACTGAAGCGCAAAAGATCGCGAAGGATCATTGGGACCGGTCGCTGCGCGAGGTGTTCCTGAATAGGGGATGAGGTCGCGCGACGGTGAGACTGGGCGCGAATAAAATAGGCCCGCCAGAGGCGGGCCGTGGTTTTTCCAACTTTGGGTTTTTTTGCTGCTTGATGTGTCAGTTGATATCCCAAAATAGTTTGGTGGTGACTTTGTCGCTGCCGATAGCGGAGGCGGCCTGGGTGTAGTTGGCGCCATTCACCGTCTGCTCGCTCTGCGGATAATACAGCCGGTTCGGGAAACCCGATATCGCACCGACCGGCGCCGGCAAAACGGGGTAATCCAGTCTTCGGATATCGATCCACTCGTGATCGGGATGATTATATAAGGAGATCCACTTCTGGAGTGCGATCTTTTGAATATCGGTGCCGGCGGCTGTCGCCCAGGCAACGGAGGGATCGGCGAGGTAACGGGTTACTGAAGAATCGGCGCCGCCCCAGTATTTGATACTTTGCCGGATGCCTTCGTCGTAATGGCTCTCGGCGGTGCCGCCTACATTAAAGCCCCGCACGACGGCTTCGGCGCGGAGGAATTCTATTTCGGAATAGTCCAGCACGACATAAGGAAGATTGGAAGCGCTGTCTTTTGTAGAGGGCCCGGATACCGTCGAAAAGGTCGTCTGGACGCCCATCACGGCGCCTATGTACTTGCCGGATGAGGGGGCCTTTCCGTAATAAGAGGTCAGACGCGGGTCCGCGTTGGAGAGCAACTGGTCCATCAGCGGCTTGGATGCGATATAGTCGTTGCGCTTGGCCACGACAAAGCTTGAATACGCGGGGTTGTTGCTGGGCTGGGATCCATATTGCATGATACAATTCTGGGCGGTCGAGGTCATGGCATTGGGGCTCGCGGCTTCCACCACGCTCTTTGCCGTGGCGGGGTCGACGTCGGCCAGCGTCATACCCATCATCATTTTCAGGGAATTGGCGAAGGTGATCCAATTGGGGATGTTACCGTGAAACCAGAGGTCTTCGGACACGGCAAAACCCGAGCCGCCTGTGCTCAGGTTGGCAAGATCGTTGTCGAGGCGTTTGAGCAGGTCCGTGTAGATCGCATGCTGGTCGTCGTATTTCGGGAAACTATTGTCCGGGTTCAGCGCCTGGGTATATGGAATATTGCCATAAGAGGTGACCAGGATATACCAGGCATACACTGCGGTAATGTCGACACAGGCGCGCCGGTTGGCGATGGTCGCAGCTGAATTGGTCGCATCGGGGATCGTGGTGCGAAGAATACTGTCCGCTCTTTTCAGATTGTTGAGGCAGCTCTCGTAAAGCACATTCCACTGTGTATTGGGCATGCCCGCGGTTTGGAAATTGTACTGGGCGTTGTCCTCGATGATCGCCTGGGCCATATAATCCACGATATGCAGGGTAATATTACCGCCTCCGATGTTGGCCAGTTGATTCGTCAGGGTAAGGGTGCCGTAGGTGTATAGCGGGGCGGCGGGGACTACAGCGGCTTTTTTTGTCTGGTCGTTGTAGGAGGAGATATCCTTCGTACAAGCCCCAAGGAGTAGCGCCACCGGAAGTATATAAAAAATTGATTTCTTCATGTTGCTGATTTTAGAATTGCATTTTTAGGTTTAAACCAAGGGAGCGGATCGTAGGATAGCTGCCGAATTGAAGGCCCTGGTTGCTGTTACCGGCGGAAGCGCCGTCCTCGGGATCGGCCATCGGGAGATTCTTGTGGATGATCCAGAGGTTGCGACCGAGGAGCTGGATGTCGACGCCTTTTACGACCCTCCCGGCATTGCCGAGCCTGGAGCCGGGAATATGATAGCCAAAGGAAAGCTCGCGCAGCTTGATATAGCTGGCGTCGTAGGCCTCATCCGGAGGAGGAAGGAGCAGGCTATTTCCCGAAGTGATCGCTGTGCGGGTCGTGTTTGGCGAACCGTCGGCATGTACTCCCTGCAGGATGATGCCGCCGCCGTTTGCAACAGGCGCGCGCTTTTCATTGCCGAGGTCGTTGAGCCCGGTGCTGGCCTTCAGGATGCCTGACTGCTGAGCGTAATACTGGTCCAGCGACCAGACCGTACCGCCCTTCCGCATATCGACCAGGAAGGACAGGCTGAAATTCTTGTAGCGGAAATTGTTGGTGACGCCGCCGATCCAGTCGGGGTTGAAGTTGCCGAGGACGTTTGTAGTAGTCGTGCTCAGCACGTATGCGCTTCCATCGTTGGTGACGACGCGCTGACCTTTGACATACGTATAGGTCTGACCCTCGATCTGTCCGTAGGGCTTGCCGACGGTGGCGTTGGTAGAAATGCTGGCCTGGAAGGTTTGCAGCTGTAGATTGGTAGCTCCGTTATTCAGGGAGATCAGCTTGTTCCGGTTGCGGGTCCAGTTGGCGGTGATATCCCAGGAGAAGTTGCGGGTTTTAACCGGCGTACCGTAAACCGTCACTTCAAAACCCTGGTTCTGCAGGTTACCGGCATTGACGAATTTGGAGCCATACCCGGTAGAAGTCGAGGTGGCAACATTCAGGATCTGGTCGATCGTATTGGTGTGGTAATAGCTTGCGTCGAAGCCGACACGGCTCCTGAAGAAGCTCATCTCGAGACCGATCTCCTTGCTGTTCGTTCTTTCGGGCCTCAGCGCTTCGTTGTTCTTGACCGTCGGCAGCGCGAAGAGTATACTGGAGGTAGTACCTGCGACGAAGGGATTGGGCTGGTTATACACATCCTGGATGCTGCCCCAGGTGGCATCATTACCGACTGTAGCGTAGTTGGCACGGAGCTTACCCGAAGATATCCAGGAGACATCCTTCAGCTGCTGGTAGAACTGCCAGCTGCCGGAAATAGCATAGTAGTTGTAGGCGTTGGCATCGACGGGAAGAGTGGAAGACCGGTCCCGGCGGAAGCTTCCGTCGAGGCTAAGGAAATCGCGATAGGTCAGCGTAGCGCCGGCGAAATAGCCGTCGACGGCCTTGGGCGTATAGTTTTCAGTGGGTGCAGGGATGGCGCCTACCGAGTTGGAGATCGCATAGAGACCGGGGATGATCAGGCCGCCCGTCGTGGACTGATTGATCGAGCTGATGACGTCCCTGCGCATATTGACGCCTAAAAGGCCGTTGAGTTTGAAATCCTTATTGATATCCTTATTCATTGTGGCGATGAGGTCATAGTTCAGCTCGCGATACGAGGAGTTGAACCGGCTGTACATCGGCGTACCGATGCTGCCCACGGCGAGCCGTTCTTCCTGCGCCTGATCGTACGTATCCAGCGATATACGGCCCATGAGGTTAATCCAGGGTAATAACTGGTAGTTCAGGCTTACGTTGCCATAGGTACGATTGCGGCTGTCGTTCTCAAAGTTCTGGTAAGCGGTGAACCATGGGTTATTATAAGAGAATGGAACGCGCCCGGCTACGGTGGTGGGATCGGCCAAGTTCCAGGTGATATTCTTGTGTGCCCTGTTGTAGGCCTGTTCCTGTTCTTTATAGTCCACATTGACCTCGCCGTATTCACGGAACTGGGGCATGGAGCTGCGGTTCCCGTCATAGCCGGTGGGATTGCGGCCGACTGTCGCTTCCTGTACGTAGTTGGCGGTCGCTGCAACGGTGATCTTGTCGGTGAGCTTATACGTGGAGGCGAAGTTGATCGTATTTCGACTGTCGTTCTGGTTGGGCATATCTCCTTTATCGTTGATCCGGCTAAAACCGAGCTTATAAGAGCTTTTTTCGCTGGCGCCATCCAGGAATACGCTTTCGTTATTCGTGATGGCGGTCTTGAAGAAATACTCGGGTCCGTACTTGGGCGCTACCCAGGGAGTGGGTTTCATATAGGTAGGGCTCAGGGGATCGAAGGCGTCCCATTGGTAGACCAGGATGTTCTTGTCGAACTTGGGTCCCCAGGAGCGGGGGGCATTGGTATTGACGATGAGGTCCGGCACGCCGTCGCCGGTAATGTCTTTGGAAATGAAACCTCCTGTAGCCAGGTTATCGGAGCGGCCGGCGCCATATTCATTCTGTCTTACGACAAAGGTGGAGGGGTCGATCCGGCCGACGGTCATGCCGGCATTGACGGTGACATTAGATCCGGCCCTGCCCTTTTTGGTGGTGATCATGATCACCCCATTGGCGGCACGCGATCCGTAGAGGGCGGTGGCGGCCGCACCCTTTAGCACGTTGATCGACTGGATATCATCCGGGTTGATATCGGAGGCGGCATTGCCCATATCGTATCCGCCGCCGCTGCCCAGACCGGAGTTGGAGGACCCGCCCGATACCAGGATCGAATTGTCGAGCGGCGCGCCGTCGACCACAAACAACGCCTGGTTGTTGGTGCCAAGCGATTTTATGCCGCGGATGACCACGTTGACAGAGCCACCCAGGCTATTGTTCTGACGGATCTCCAGACCTGAGACCTTGCCGGAAAGACCGTCGGCAATGTTTGCCACGCGGACCTTATTGGCATCGTCGCCGCTGATCTGCTGGGCGGCGTAAGGCAGGGTGTTCTTGGCGCGCCGGATGCCCATGGCGGTGACGACGACCTCATCCAGTTGTTTGCCATTGGTCCTGGAGAGGGCGATAGTAATGGTAGTTTTACCGGTGACGTCCACCTCTTTGGTTGTGAAGCCGATGGCTGAAACGACGAGGGTGCCTTTAAGGGGCGATTGGATGGTAAAGGTGCCGTCCTGATTGGTTACGACGCCGCCGGGCTGGTCTTTAAAGCGAACGGTAGCGCCGGGGATGGCGTCGCCGTTCTCTTCCAGGACTTTACCGGCCAGCTTGATGGTCTGCGCCTGTGCATCCATGCCGAAAGCGGCGAGGGACAAGGCAAGAACAAGCGTTAGGAGTTTGCTACTCATAGCAGGGCATTTGTTTTGGTTTTAAAATTATGCTTGTTTGCGGGCGTGGGGGGCGCTTGCGCGCCGCCCCGGGGACCGTGGGTTAGAATGGACCTGCGATCCCGCAGGGTCCGTGGCCCGCGGATAGGTGGAATACCAAATTTGATGGAAATACTGGAGAGGGGGTTTATCTTTTTTAGCAGGATGTGGGCGGATATTAACCCGGTGGGGGGGAGAGGCTGTGCGCCTGGGTGGGGCGAGCGCGGCTGGGCTTGCCGCGGGGGGATGGGCGCCGAGGGAGGGGTGAGGGTGCCCGCCCAGGGTGGGCGGTGTGATGGGCCGGGGTGCGGCGGTGGCGGGGCATCAATCGGAACGCAGGCCAAAAAGGCCCGGAGCGCCTTATTCGCTACGCAAAGATTCGACGGGGTTAGCGAGGGCTGCGCGGGCCGCCTGGAAGCTGACGGTGAACAGGGTCAGGGCCATTGCGCCGAGTGCACAGGCAGCAAAGATCCACCAGGATACGCCGGTGTGGTATCCATAGTTGTTGAGCCAGCCGTGCATGATCCAATATGCGATCGGTGCGCCGATCAGGAATGACAGGCCTACGAGCAACACGAATTCACGGGACAGGAGACCCCAGAGATGGGTAACGGAAGCGCCGAGGACCTTTCGGATGCCGACTTCCCGGGTGCGTTGTTCCGCAACGAAGGCCGACAGCCCGAGGAGACCGAGACAGGAGATGACGATGGCGAGGATCGTGAAGAAACCGGCCAGACGGCCGACGCGCTGCTCGTCGGCAAATTTTTTCGCGTATTCCTGATCGGCGAAGACGCAGGTGAACGGATCGTCGTGATCGTAGCCTTTGAATACAGATTGGATGGCCGCCAGGGCCTCATGCATACCGACCTGGGGTTTGACGCGAACGCTGACGAGATTCGCCCTGTTGTTGCGATCGGTTTTGCGGCTGAGGTTGAAGATCATCTGTCTCACGGGTTCGAAAGGAGACTGGCTGACCATGTCGCGGACCACTCCAATGATCGTGAACCTTCCATTGTCGCCCCAATTGACGATTTCACCGACCGGATGTTTGAAGCCCATATATTTTACTGCCGTTTCATTGACGATGAAGGCACTGGAATCGGTAGAAAGATCGCGGTTGAAATCACGGCCCTGGACGATCTTCCAGCCGGTGGTACGGCCGAAGTCCGGCGTGACTGTATTGACGGTGAACTCTTCCTGGAGAGCGGGGTCTTTGCCCCGCCAGCTGTAGCCCATATTCGTGGTGAACGTGTTGATGACGGAGCTTTGGGAGGCTGCGACATCCTGTACAAGACCGGTCCGCAGCAATTGATTGCGGAGCGCGTCGTAGTGTTGACGAGTGTTGTCGTTTTGCATCCGGATCATGACGAGGCCGTTGCGGTCGTAGCCGACGGGACGGTCCCTGACATATTGTATCTGGTGGAATACGGCGATGGTGCCGATGATGAGGATCACGGAAACGGAAAATTGTATAATGACGAGGATGCGGCGCGGCAGGGCGGCCAGTTTGCCTCCTTTGAATGTGCCTTTAAGGGCCTTTACGGCGCGGAAGGATGATAAATATAGGGCGGGGTAGCTGCCGGCGAACAGACCGGTGATGAAGACGAAGGCGAAACCTGCGACCCAGAACATCGGTTGCCTATAGGGGATGGTCATTTTTTTATCGGCCAGCTCGTTGAAGAAGGGCAGGAGTAATTGGGCGATAGCCAGCGCGGCGACCCAGGCGATGAGTGCAATGAGCACCGACTCCGTAAAGAACTGCCGGATCAACTGGCCGCGCAAAGAACCGATGGCTTTCCGGATGCCGACTTCCCGGGCCCTTTTCTCCGAGCGGGCGGTGGAAAGGTTCATGAAATTGATGCATGCGAGGAGGAGTACGAAGATGCCGATGGTGGCGAAGAGGCGGACATATCGGATAAAGCCCCCTGACGCGACGCCTTGTTTGAATTCGGAGTAAAGATGCCAGTCATCCAAGGGGAGCAGGAAAAGCCCGGGTTTGAAACGGCGGTCGCCTTCGGCATACCGGTATTTGACATCCTTTATCGCCCGGGATGCGGCAGCCATATCGACATTGTCGTTCAGCTCGACCATGGTGTTGAACCAGCTGTTGCCCCAATTCAGGTGGGCGATAGTGGAATCCGTATGATCCAGGAACTGAAACGGAATGATAAAATTGTAGTTGGCGAAATTGGAATTTTCGGGAAGGTCGGCGTAAACGCCCGTTGCCTTGAGGATCTCGTCATTGTTCACTTTGAGGATCCGGCCGATCGGGTCGGCGTCTGCGAAAAGGCTTTTGGCTACCGATGCGGAGAGGATGACTGAAGATCGGTCCGAGAGCGCGGTGGTATCGCCCTCGATCATATCCAGGCTCAGCATGTCGATGATCCCCGGGTCCGCGTAGACGGCCTTTTTGATGATGCGTGTCGTGCCATAGTCGATGGAGCGGTCGCCTGGGCCGGAGATAATGGAGACGTGTTTGAACAGCTGGGGATAGTCTTTTTGTAAGGCCGGCGCGAGCTGTTTGGCCTCGCCCCACCAGGTGACGGTATTGCCGCTGAGCAGCTGGTTTTGGAGTACCGCAGCGATGCGCCGGTGTTTGGGGATGGATCTGTTGTAAGAGAGGTGCATGTATACCCATAGCCCGATCAGGATGGACACGGCCATGCCGATGGCGAGACCGCCGATATTGAGAATGGAGGAGAAGCGGTTGCGGGTGAGATTGCGAAGGGCGATGCGGAGATAATTTTTTAGCATTAGCAGATGTTTTGAGTGGCGCGCGCCACAATGGTTATTCGCTGCGCAAAGATTCGACGGGGTTGGCGGTTGCGGCGCGGGTCGTTTGAAAACTGATGGTGAATAAGGCGACGAGCAGGGCAGCCGCCCCTGCCAGCGGGAAGATCCACCAGCTAACGGGTGTGCGGTAAGCGAACTCGCGCAACCATTCATTCATCGCCCACCACGTGACCGGCACGGCGATCAGGAAAGCCACTCCCACCAATAACAGGAATTCGCCCGAGACCAGGAACAGGACCGATGTCACGGATGCGCCGAGGACCTTCCGGATGCCTATTTCACGGGTCCGCTGCTCCACCATATAGGCCGCAAGGCCGAAGAGACCGAGACCCGCGATAAGGATCGCAATAATGGTAAAGGCGGTGAACAACCGGCCGGTCCTTTGTTCGGAGACATACATATTGGCGAATTGTTCGTCGAGAAAATAATAGCCGAACGGCCCGGCGGGATTGAATGCCCTCCATTGCTGTTTGGCGTCGGCGAGAAAGCCTCCGATATCGGCGGTCTTCACTTTTACGAGGATGCCGCCATAGTTGCCGCCGAGCATCATCATCAGCGGGGCTATCTTCATCTTTACCGACATGTAATGAAAATCGCGGACGACGCCGATGACTTTATATTCCAGCTGGCCGGACCGGACGATGGTCTTCCCGATGGGATCGGTGCGCCCCCAGCCGAGATCGTTAGCTTCTGTCTCATTGATCAGCACGCCGGAGGAATCGGATGGGAAGTCCCGGGAAAAGTTGCGGCCCCTTATGACCTGGAGACCCAGTGTAGGGACATAATCATAATCGATATTATAGATATTGGTATGTATCTCCCGGCCATTGCCGGGACCGTCCTTTTTTGGATAGATCTCCGTGCCATTCATCGCGCCACTGCCGGGAACGGACCAGCTGATGCTGGCGTTGGTCACCCGCCGGTCCTGTAGCAGCCGCTGCCGGAAGGCTTCCTGGTTGTTGCCCAGCAGCCCGGCGTCCCGTATATAGACGACCTGGTCCTTGTCGAAGCCAAGACGTTTGTCCTGCATATAATGCAGCTGGTGATAGACGATGAGCGTTGCCACGATGAGGGCGATCGAGACTACAAACTGAAACACGACGAGACCGCTGCGAAGGAAGCTGCTGCGGCTTCCTTTCAATGTGGCGCCGGCCTTGAGCACCCGGATGGTATTGAAAGAGGAGAGGAAAAAAGCGGGATAGATCCCTGCTGCCGATCCCACTACCAGGGTCAGCGCAATGGCGGACAGCAGTGCCGGCCAGGTAAGAAACGAAGCAAATGCGATGTGTTTGCCCGAGACCTGGTCGAACCATGGCAGGAGCACGCTCACCAGCAGGAAGGCCACCGCCATGGCAAAGGCCGTAAGGAGAATAGATTCCAGGAGGAACTGGGTGACGAGCTGTCTTCTCAGCGAACCCATGACCTTGCGGATGCCCACTTCTTTTCCGCGGCCAGCCGCGGCGGCGGTGGAGAGATTGGTGAAATTGGCGCAGGCCAGCAGGAGGATAAAAATGGCGAGCGCTGAGAAGATGAGGACATAACGGATGCTGCCGTTCGCCTCCAGTTCGTATTTGGTGTCGGAATGCAGATGGATATCGGTGAGCGGCGTCAGGGAGAAGACAAATGTATTAACGGCATTTTGTGCCGCGGACAGGGGTACTCCCATATCGTGGGCTATCTCCGGGACGCAATATTTTGCTACCAGCCCGGGAAAACGGGCCTGGAGTTTTTTGGGGTCGGCATCCGGGCGGAGGAGGAGATAGGTGTAGAGGCCGACATTGGTCCAGGTCTGGCGCCGGAAGTGCTGGGTCGAGGCGCTGAGGAAAGCATCGAAATGGAAATGGGACTCATCGGGTATGCGGTCGATGACGCCGGTGATCTTACAGGGACCGTACTCCTGGACCTCGAGGGTTTTGCCCAACGCGGGGGCCGTTCCAAAATATTTTTCGGCAAAATCCTTTGTGACGACCAGGCTATTCGGCTGGATAAGCGCGGAATGCTCGTCGCCTTCGAGGAAGGGCAGGGTAAAGACGGAAAAGAAATTGGAATCGACGAAGACCATGCGCTGTTCCTTGAACTGGCGTTCGCCGTTCCGGGCGAAACGGTCGCCGAGATGTCCCAGGCGGGTGAAGGACTCGATCTCCGGATAGGCGGCGGTCATGCCCGGTCCCACGGCGATGTCGACCATCGGGTAGACGGAAGTGGTATTTCCGGTGAGCGTCAGATCGACGCGATAGATATCCTTTGCTCTTGCCGCATACCGGTCATAGTGTGTCTCGTCGCGGACATAGGCGGCGATGAGGAGGGTTGCGGCGAGTCCGATGGACAGGCCGAGGATGTTTATGAGCGTGAAGACCCTTTTGCGCAGGAGGTTGCGCAAGGCGATCTTATAATGGTTATTGAGCATGGATGAAATTGGGATTAGTAAGCATGGACAAATTTGGGCTAAAAAAATGCCAGTTCGGCAGGGCATTGAGAATCAGAAGGAATGGCGGCAGGGGGGTGAGGCGAATGTCCGGTTTTGATACGATGGGTGTACGGCAACGGTAGATGGCGCGGGGCGGTCGCATGGAGCGGGTCGCATGGGCGGGCGGCAAATCGGGCATGGGTATTGCAAAGCCGTGGGATGACTGCAAAGATAATATCGTCAGGTCCGGGAATTGCTGTAACTTTCCTCAAACCTTTAATTATATGTCAACATCAACCATGAACATGACGACGGCTGAAATTGCCAACCGTCTCGTCGAGTACTGCAAGAAAGGCGATTTCGAAAGCGCCCAAAAGGAATTGTTTGCCGATGATGCGGTGAGCATAGAACCGCATGGAACACCCGAGTTCGCGCAAGAGACGAAGGGTTTGGATGCCATTTTGGAGAAAGGTAGGAAATGGCAAGAGATGGTAAAGGAGATGCATGGCGGGGAATGCTCCGAGCCCCTGGTGGCGGACAACTCTTTTGCAATTACGATGAGCATGGATGTAACGATGAAGGACGGCAAGCGGATGAACATGAAGGAGCTATGCATTTATCATGTACAGGATGGCAAGATCGTTTCCGAACAGTTCCTCATGTAAAATCAAATTCCTCTATGCGTCAACTCTGCATTTTCAGGGCGATGCTTTTCTGCATCGCCTTTTTTTCTTTTTTTCCGGTCCGCGCTCAGAAGTTTGCCGGTCTGGCGGCGACACCACCGATGGGATGGAACAGCTGGAATAAATTCGCCTGCGATGGTATCAATGAAACGGTGATCCGCGAGACGGCCGATGCGATGGTCGCCAGCGGGATGCAGGCGGCCGGGTATCAATATGTCGTCATCGACGACTGCTGGCAGGTGGGCCGGGACAGCGCGGGTAATATCATCGCCGACCCGGTAAAATTCCCCCATGGGATAAAGGCATTGGCGGACTATGTACATTCAAAAGGTTTGAAATTCGGGATCTATACGTGTTGCGGGACCAAGACCTGCGCGGGGCGGCCGGCCAGCAGGGGCTATGAATTCCAGGACGCACGTCAGTACGCGGCGTGGGGAGTTGACTACCTAAAAGAAGACTGGTGCAATACTTCCACGCAGGATGCGAAGGAATCGTATACGCTTATGCGTGATGCGTTGTATAAAGCGGGGCGCCCGATCATATTCAGCCTGTGCGAATGGGGTACGCATAAGCCGTGGCATTGGGCCGCGGATGTCGGTCATCTCTGGCGTACGTCCGGCGATATCGGCAACAACTGGGACTTCATGGAGGCCGGCGACGGCAGCGCCTACGGAGGCAGCGTCATCGGCAACCTGGATCTTCAAAGCGGACTGGAAAAATATGCAGGTCCCGGTCACTGGAACGACCCGGACATGCTCGAGGTGGGTAATGGCGGTCTGACGCCGGAGGAAGAGCGGTCGCATTTCACGTTGTGGTGTATGCTGGCGGCGCCCCTGATGGCCGGTAACGATATCCGCAATATGTCGGCGACCACCAGGGCTATCCTGACCAACCACGATGTCATCGCGATCGACCAGGATGTGTTGGGGCGTCAGGGCTATCGCGAATCGATGAAGGACAATCTCGAAGTTTTTGTGAAGCCCTTGTCGGGAGGGGATACGGCGGTTTGCCTGTTCAACCGCGGCGATCAGCCGAAAAAGCTGGATTTTTCATGGGCGGAATTTAAGATCGGTGCAGGGGCTTCGATCCACAACGTATGGAAGGGAGCGGCCGAGGGTACGACCTCGTCGCCTTACCGGGGGACGATCGGGAAGCATGAGGTGATCCTGCTCAGGATGCATCGTTAATTGCCGGGCGCAACGAAATTAAGCCGGGCGATAGATATGGGCGGCGGAGCCAGCCGGGAAGGATTTGATCTCCACCAGACGAAGTTTGAGCTGTTGCGGCAGACTGGTGAATAGTGGCAGACCTTTTCCGAGGGCTACGGGGTGGACCATCAGCGCATATTCGTCGATGAGGCCAGTGGCGACCAGGCTTTGGGCGAAACCGGCGCCGCCGTGGGCTACAATGTCTTTGCCGGACCCGGACTTTAGCTGGCGGATCGAATCGGCGAGATCGCCTTTGAAGATCCGGGGATGCGCCCAGCTGTCGGCTCCCGCGGGAGTGGCTGCGATCTGCCCTCCTTTCTCTTTTCTGTTTTTTAATGCATCTTTTACGGCCTGGGTCACTTTTGCCGGATCTGCTCCGGTGAATCCGCCCCTGGTGAAGACTGCTTTTGGTATCTCGTTCATGGGAGGGGCGAAAGGCTCGTTCGAAGTGGGCCACCAGGAGGCCATGTCATGGAATGTTTTGCTGCCCATGATGTGGAGGCCTGCTTTCGAGATGGTGTCGACGGTCCAGGCTGCGGAGCGATCGTCGGTTGTTCCGAAGATCCAATCGATCTCGCCTTTGGGGCCGGCGACGAAGGCATCGAGTGACATGGAGATCTTTAGGATTAGTCTACGCATAACGGAAGATTTTAGGAGTCAAAGATAAGAGGGCGGCGCGGAGCGCGGGGGTGGGGATTGCGACAAAGGTAGGGGGCGGCGTGAGTGGCGGGGAGGGGAATGGGGGGTGATGTGAAGTGCGATGGCCGCTGGGGCCGGACATCGCGTGTATCGAAAGCGAACAACGGGTGGCCGAATCAATGGTATAACGGATTGTCGGGCAATTGATTGGGAAAACGGCATAAGCTTGGATCGGACGATTGTCATGCTGAAAAATTATCTGCTGCTGGCCTTTAAGAACTTCCGGAAACACCGGCTGTTCTCTGCGGTCAATGTCCTTGGACTGACCATCGGCATTACGTGTTGCCTGATGATCTTCCTGTTCGTCATCCATGAATTCAGTTATGACCGGTTTCACGTGAACGGGGACAGGATCTACCGGGCGGTGAGGGTCAACGATCTCGAGGCCAATAATGAGAAGCGGGATATAGCCTGGTTGTCGCCTCCCTATGCCCGGGCTTTGCTGAACGACTATCCGAATGCCATCACAAAAGCGGTGCGGATCAGGCCGGACAATGACCTGATCACCTATAACCAGGTTGCCTTCAATGAACAGAAGGTCTATCTGGCAGACAGCAATTTCTTCGACTTTTTTAGCTTCCGTCTTTTGAAAGGCAATCCTGCGACGGTGTTAAGCGATCCGCTAAGCATCGTCATGACGGCGAGCACGGCAAAGAAATATTTCGGGGATCAGGACCCGATCGGCAAAGTCGTCGAGATGAATAAAAAAATTAAGCTGAAGGTAACGGGTATCGCCGCGGATGTTCCCGGCAATTCCACTTTGGATTTCGACATGGTCATGCCGCTGGCTTATTTCCGCAACGAATATTGGATGAACCAGTGGCCCAGTAATAGCGTTTATACGTATGTGCAGCTGGCGGCGGGTGTCGATGCTGGCCGGCTGATGGCGCAATTTCCGCCTTTCATGGACAAGTACCTGGGTAAGTTTTACCGGGAAAACGGCTTTAAGATGAGTCTTGCACTACGGCCGCTGAAGAGCATCTATTTCTCGTCCGGCCGTGCCGACAATTTAAAACACGGCAGCAGGAAAACGGTCTACGTTTTCATGAGCATCGCCGTCCTTATCCTGGTTATCGCCTGTATCAACTTCATGAATCTTGCCACGGCCCGGGCTGACGACCGGAGCAAAGAGGTCGGCCTCCGCAAGGTGATGGGCGCAGTGCGGCGGCAGCTGGCAGGGCAATTTTTCCTCGAATCGATCCTGTTCGCCACGCTGGCTACGGTATGTGCAGTGATCCTATTGCAAGTGTTGATGCCTGTCTATACGGCTTTTCTGGGATACCAACTCCCCTCTTACCTTTACAATGCCTGGTTCTATGTTTTTTTGGCGGGTATCATCCTGGCGGCGGGGGTGTTCGCGGGGAGCTATCCGGCGCTGCTGCTGTCTTCCTTTTCGCCGATTGAAAGCCTTAAAGGGAAGCTGACGACCGGGAAGCGCGGGGCTTTCTTTCGCAAGGCGCTGGTCGTTTTTCAATTCGGCATCTCCGTATTGCTGGTTGCCAGCGTAGCGGTAGTGATGAAGCAGATGCGATATGTGCGAAATTTCGATCTTGGTTTCAATAAAGAGCAGGAAATGATCGTGCGTATCGATAACAATACGATCTATGATAATATGAACCGGTTCAAGACGGCATTGCAGGCCGACCCGGGTGTGGCAAGCGTCTCGCTGATGTCGGGCGAGCCGGGAGGCTTTCACGACTTTTATGGTTTCGAATCCGGAGCCAGGCCGGGAGAGAAGCTATCGATGAACACCGAATTCGCGGACTTCGAGTATGTAAAAACGCTGGGGTTGAAAATTATAGCCGGCAGGGATCTGTCGAGTCAGTTCCCAACCGATACGGACAGAGCGGTGCTCATCAACCGGAGCGCCGCCACGATGCTGGGTCTTACTCCGGAGAAGGCTATCGGGATATCGATCCGGAACCTTATCGCGGACAGCCTGCCGAGGACGGTTGCAGGTGTTGTGGAAGACTACCATTATTCCTCGCTGAAAGATGTGATCGGGCCGTTGGTGATCTCCCCGAGAAAGGGGGACCGGCGGCTCGCATTGATCAAACTGAAAAGCGGCGGGGAACTGCAGCAGACAGTCGCCAGGATCAAAAAGGTCTATGGGGCGTATGCCTCCGATTATCCGTTCGAATACTCGTTCCTCGACGAGCGATTCGACGAGCTTTACCGATCCGAGGACAAGCAGGAGACGCTGCTTACGATCTTTTCGACGATTGCGATCAGTGTTGCCTGTCTGGGGCTTTTCGGGCTTGCGTGCTATACGGCGGTCAAACGTAAAAAGGAAATCGGTGTAAGGAAGGTGTTGGGGTCATCGGTCGAGAATATCGTATTGTTGTTGTCGAAGGATTTGTTGGGCCCGGTGTTGCTGGGGACGGCCATCGCCCTGCCTGTGGCGTACCTGGTCGCCAGGCAATGGCTGCAAGGGTTTGCCTACCGGATACCGCTGGAATGGTGGTTGTTCGTAGCTGCGGCAATGGTGGGCGTGGTGATCGCCCTGGTCACGGTGAGTGTGCAGGCGTTGAAGGCGGCAATGGCCAATCCGACGAGTGCATTGCGGAGTGAATGAGGCGCGTAAGGGGGTTGCGGAATGAATAATACATGATCATGATAAGGAATTACTTTCTCACTGCCTGGCGGAACATGCTCAAGACGAAGGGGTACACCGCGCTGAATGTTTCGGGGCTGGCTATCGGGATGGCCGTCGCGCTGACGATCGGGCTGTGGGTATATGACCAATATAGTTTTGACAGATGGATGCCGGATCATGAGCGGCTGTACCAGGTGCGTCGCAATTTCAACAGCAATGGCGAGATCCTCAATTTTACCACCACCTCGCTGAAGCTGGCAGATGTCCTGCGCACCCAGGTGCCTGAGATAGAATATGTGGCGGAGACGGATGGCAACCAGGGGCATGTGTTGTCGATCGATGACAAGAAATTCTCATTCCAGGGAATGTGTACCGGCGGCGATTTTTTGAAGATGTTCCCATATCCCTTGCTGGAGGGAAATGCACAAACGGCGCTGGCGGAAACCTATTCCATCGTGTTGACCCGGCATGTGGCGGAAGCGCTTTTCGGTAAGGAGGACCCAATGGGTAAGACCATCCGCATCGACAACCAGAACAATGTGGTGGTGAAGGGGGTACTCGAGGACATTCCTTACAATACGACACTGCGGTTCGATTATCTTTTGCCATTCAGCTACAGTGACGCGGTGCATCACTATTATGCCAATGGGGCGAGGTCGTCGTTCGGGAATAATGGTTTTGCGCAGTACGTAAAGTTGAAGGCGGGCATACCTTATCCGCAGGTGGCGTCGAAGGTCGCCGCCATCGAGCACACGGAAAAGGAAAATACGAATGCGATGCTCTCGACCGTGGTGTTGCAGCCGATGGCGAACTGGCATCTATATGGCAATTATGTCAACGGTAAGGAAAAGGGCGGGTTCCTCGATTATGTGCGGATGTTCACGATCATCGGCGTGCTGGTCCTGCTGATCGCGTGTATCAACTTCATCAACCTGACTACGGCCCGGTCCGAGCGGCGGGCGAAGGAAGTGGGCGTGCGAAAGGCTATCGGCTCGCAGCGGAGGGACCTGATCATCCAGTTCCTTGCGGAATCATTCCTGCTAACACTGGTCGCGGCGGTGCTTTCTCTTTTGCTGGTGCAATTGGCGCTGCCTTCATTCAATGCGTTGACGGGGACGAAGGTGGTGATCCCGGTGTCTGACGGTTCATTCTGGGCGATCGTATTGGGTTGCGTGGTCGTGACGGCGTTGATAGCCGGGATGAGGCCGGCGTTCCTATTGTCAGCCTTTAACCCTGTGAAGGTGTTGAAAGGGGGTGGATCGGCCGGTCGAACGGGCGCGCTTCCAAGGAAGATGCTGGTCGTTGCGCAGTTCACCTGCAGCATTGCGCTCATTATCGGGACGATCATCGTGTACAGGCAAATTCAATATGCGAAGGACCGGCCCACGGGTTATTCGATCAACCGATTGATGATGACCTGGATGAATGACGAGCTGCGGCAGAATTATACGGCATTGAAGGACGAGATGATCGAAAAGGGGATTGTGTCGAGCGTGACGACGGCTACCAGCCCTGCAACGAATATCTACTGGCATTCGGATATCGGGCAATGGCCTGGGAAGAGAGGAGGCGAGACGATCGAGATGGGTACGATCCTGGTGTCGGATGATTATTTCAGGACATTGGGAATGGATGTGGCGGAAGGTCGCGATTTCGGGAAGGTGGATACGTTGAATGTCATTTTCAATGAGATGGCGATACGCCGGATGCGGATCAAAGCGCCCGTCGGGCAGGTGATCACCTGGGATACGACGCGCCGGATCATCGGGATCGTGAAGAATGCGCTGATGTTGTCGCCGTTTGCGCCACCGGACCCGACGATGTTCGTTTATGCGCCTCGTCGGTCGGGCAATGTAATGATGTACCGGTTGTCACCTTCGGTGAAGACGGCCGATGCGATCGCGGCGCTGACGGCGTTATTTTCGAAATACAATCCGTCCTATCCTTACCATTTTTCTTTCGCCGACAAGCAATATGCCGATAAGTTTTCGCTGGAAGTGCTGGTGGGCAAGCTGGCGGGGATCTTTGCCGCACTGGCGATCTTTATCTCGTGTCTGGGGCTTTTCGGACTGGCCGCCTATATGGCGGAACAGCGGACGCGGGAGATCGGCATCCGGAAGGTGCTGGGGGCATCGGTGGGACAGGTGTGGATGCTGTTGTCGAAGGACTTTGTCGTGTTGGTCCTGGTGAGCTGTTTGATCGCATCGCCGCTGGCGTTCTACTTTTTGCATGGATGGCTGATGAAATATGACTATCGTATTTCGATTGGGGCGGGCGTGTTTGTGATGGCGGCGTTGATGGCGCTGGTGATCACGGTGGTGACGATCTCGTTCCAGGCCGTGCGGGCGGCGGTGGCCAGCCCGGTGAGGGCGCTACGCGGTGAATGAGGGGGGCGGGGGCGCGCCGGTGAAGGCCGGGTTGGGGGCGCGCCGGAACGGCGCGCCATAGTTCTAGTCGAGTTTTCCTACCATATTCTCGGGGCGGACCCATTCGTCGAATTGTTCGGCGGTGAGGTAGCCGAGCTTGACAGCCATCTCTTTGAGGCTGGTGTGGTCTTTGTGCGCCTTTTGGGCGATCTCGGCGGCTTTGTAGTAGCCGATCTTTGTGTTGAGCGCGGTGACCAGCATCAGCGAGTTGTTGAGGTGCTCGCGGATATTCTTTTCGATGGGCTCGATGCCTTTGGCGCAGCGTTCGTTGAAACTTTGGCAGCCGTCGCCGATGAGTCGCGCGCTGTGGAGGAAATTGTAGATCATCACCGGCTTGAAGACGTTGAGCTCGAAGTGGCCGGTGGCGCCGCCGATATTGATGGCTACGTCGTTGCCGAGCACCTGGGCTGCGATCATGGTAAGTGCCTCGCATTGCGTTGGGTTCACCTTGCCGGGCATGATCGAGGAGCCGGGTTCGTTGTCGGGGATATGGATCTCGCCGATGCCGCTGCGGGGTCCGGAAGAGAGCATGCGGATGTCGTTTGCAATCTTCATCAGGCTAACCGCGACGGTCTTGAGCGCGCCATGGGATTCGACGATGGCATCGTGCGCGGCGAGGGCTTCGAACTTATTGGGAGCGGTGATGAAGGGGAGGCCGGTGAGGGCAGCGATCTGTTTTGCGACATTTTCAGAATAATTCGGAGGGGTGTTTATACCGGTGCCGACAGCGGTGCCGCCGAGGGCAAGCTCGGAGAGATGGGAGAGGGTGTTGCGGATGGCCTTGAGGCCGTGGTCGAGCTGAGAGACGTAACCACTAAACTCCTGCCCAAGAGTAAGGGGGGTAGCGTCCATAAAGTGGGTGCGGCCGATCTTTACCGTCTTCATAAAGGCCTTGCTTTTTGCCGCGAGGGTATCGCGCAGGGCCAGGATGCCGGGAATGGTGGTATTCAACAGGATCGTATAGGCGGCGATGTGCATGGCCGTCGGAAAGGTGTCGTTGGAAGATTGCGACTTGTTGACGTCGTCGTTGGGATGGAGGATTTTCTCCTTGTCGGTGAGCTTTCCGCCGGAGAGTACATGTCCGCGATACGCAATGACTTCATTGACGTTCATGTTGGACTGTGTTCCGCTGCCCGTCTGCCATACCACCAGCGGGAACCATTGGTCGAGAGCGCCGGTAAGGATCTCGTCGCAGACGCGGCCGATGAGTTCGGCTTTATCTTTTGACAGTACGCCCGCTTCGAGGTTAGTGAGGGCGGCAGCCTTTTTCAACCAGGCGAAGGCACGGATGATCTCTCTGGGCATTCGATCGGTATCCCGGGCGATGGGGAAATTTTCTACACTCCGTTGGGTCTGAGCGCCATAATAAGCGTCGACGGGTACTTTTACTTCGCCCATCGTATCCTTTTCGATCCGGTATTCCATGGTGGTGATTTTTGGAGGGCCAAAGTTAGGCGGAAAGGGGGAAATCCGGCAAAATTGGATGTACGGGGTGGGTAAAATGGTGGAAATTCAGTTGATTTGCCGTATGAGACAAATGAAAACCCTTTATGCATTCTTTTTGGTCGTCGCTATTGTGATAGCTCCGGTCACCTATGCCCAGAACACCAATCCCGATGCCAGGTATGTCTGGCAACAGGGCAGCGGTGGTGGATATACCTATAAATATGTCAGCAATGATCCGTTCCAGGCTCGTATCTATACGCTCGCCAACGGACTTACCGTGATCCTGAGCCCCAATCATAAGGAACCGCGGGTGGCGGTACGCATTGCGGTCCGCGCGGGCAGCAATACCGACCCAAGGGATCATACGGGTCTGGCCCATTACCTGGAGCATCTTTTGTTCAAAGGCACCGAAAAGTATGGCTCGCTGGAATGGGCAAAGGAGAAACCGTATCTCGACCAGATAGACGCGCTTTATGAACAATACAACAGCACAAAGGATACGATGCAACGCAAGCGCATCTATCATCGTATCGACAGCGTGAGCGGTGTGGCTTCTCATTATGCCATCGCCAATGAATACGATAAGATGATGGCCAACATCGGCGCGCAGGGAAGCAATGCGCATACCTGGGTGGAGGAGACGGTGTACGAAGAGGACATCCCGTCGAATGCCATGGATAAATTCCTCGACGTGCAGGCCGAACGCTTTCGCGACCCGATCTTCCGTCTTTTCCATACGGAACTGGAAGCCGTCTACGAGGAAAAGAACCGCACGCTCGACAATGACGGCTCGAAGATGCAACAGGCCATGCTCTACAATCTCTTTCCCACGCACAACTATGGTCAGCAGACGACGATCGGGACGATACAGGATCTAAAGAACCCGTCGCTCCGGGCGATCAGGGCCTATTACCATAAATACTATGTGCCGAACAATATGGCGGTGATCATGGCCGGTGATTTCGATCCCGACGTGCTGATAGGCAAGATCGCCCAGGCCTTTGCCTATATGCAGCCCAAACCGGTTCAATTGTATAATCCGCCACCCGAGCGGAACCTGACGGCTCCCATCGTCAAGACAGTCTATGGCCCGAGTGCGGAGAATATGCGTATCTGTTACCGGACGCCCGCTTGTATGACGCGCGATGCCGTGGTGCTGGATCTAATCTCCGATATCCTTTCCAATGGTAAGGCCGGGTTGCTGGATCTGAATCTCAACAAGACGCAGAAGGTACAGGGGGCGCAGGCTGGTCTGGAGCAATTCAAAGACTATGGCGTGATGATCGTTGCGGCGTCGCCGAAACAGGGGCAAACGCTGGAGCAGGTGCGCGACCTGCTGATGGAGCAGATCGACAAATTGAAGAAGGGCGAATTCGATGAGAGTCTCGTGAAAGCAATCGTTGCCAATGGCAAATTGGACTTGCAGGAAGGGTTGCAGAAGAACGAATCGCGGGTGAACGATCTTATGGAAGGTTTTATTCAGCACCGGGATACCTTGTGGAACCACGAAGTAGCCGAGCTGGATGAGCAGGCCGGCATCTCCAAGGCCGAGATCGTGCGGGTCGCGGGCAAATATATGGCCAATAATTATGTGTTGCTGTACAAGCGGAAGGGCGAAGACAAGAGCATCATCAAAGTTGACAAGCCGCCCATCACGCCGGTGGAGACGAATGCCGGTAAGCAGTCTGCATTCGTGAAGAAGATCGAAGCGATGCCGGTATCGGATGTATCTCCGCAGTGGCTGGACTTCAAGGATGGCATCGGGCACGGCAAGGCGGGGATCGCGGATGTGCTGTATGTGCCCAACAAGGAAAACGATCTGTTCCATCTTTACTACCGGCTGGACATGGGGAATTTCAATGACCGGCTGTTGCCGCTGGCGGCAACGTATCTGCAATACCTGGGAACGGCGCGGCATCCCACGGCTGAGATCAGCAAGGCCTTTTATGACATTGCGTGTAATTTCACGGTCAATGCCACCAATGACGTGACGACGATCACTATCACGGGTCTGCAGGAGAATTTCGGAAAGGCCGTATCGTTGTTCGAGGATGTGGTGCACAACTGTCTGCCGGATTCCGAAGCGCTGACGGCGCTGAAGGGCCGGCTGATGAAATCGCGCGCCAACAACAAGCTGAATAAGAATGCGATCATGCAGGGGCTTATCGCCTATGCGCGGTATGGCGACAGGAACCCTTTCAATACGACGCTTTCAGCCGGGGAGGTGGCCAATCTGAAAGCGGAGGACCTTACCAATGTATTGCATCACCTGCTGGACTATCCGCATACCATCATCTACTATGGACCGCTGTCGATGGATGCCTTTGTTTCGTCGATCACGACGTTGCATCATTTGCCCGCGGCCTGGACGCCTTATCCGGAGAAGAAGCATTTTCCTTTTGTCCAGCAATCGGCAAACCAGGTGTTGTTTGCCAATTACGATATGGTGCAAAGCGAGATCTGCTGGATCCGCAATTCGGAAAGCTACGATGTCAATCGCGAACCCGTGGTAGACCTATTCGACAATTATTTTGGCGGCGGAATGGGATCAGTGGTGTTCCAGACGCTGCGTGAATCGAAGGCGCTGGCCTATGCGACGTTTGCTACCTATGGTACGCCTGCGAAAAAGGAAGATCCCTTCTATATCCTGGCTTATATAGGTTGCCAGGCCGACAAGATGAACGAGGCCATCGGCGGGATGAATGCCTTGTTGAACGACCTGCCGGAAAACCAGCAGAATTTCGAGCTGGCGCGGACCAGTGAGAAGAAGGATATCGAAACGCAGCGGTTCACGGAGGATGGCATCGTGTTCGCCTATCTGCAAGCGAAGGAGAAGGGGTTGGATTATGACCAGCGAAAAGACGAATATGCGGCGATCGATAAATTGACGATGGATGATGTGAAGAAGTTCCATTCCCAGGAGCTGGCCGGTAAGGCGTATACGTATTGTGTGGTTGCCAGCGATAAGAGGGTGAAGATGGACGATCTGAAGAAGGTGGGGGATGTGAAGGTGCTGACGCTGGAAGAGATATTTGGATACTAGCGAGGAGCGCCGGAGGACCAGGCGCGGAAGAGGTGTTTTTGTCTGGGGGTTGCGGCAGGGTCTTCGGTAATGGTAATTAATGGGGTTGTATAAGAAGAGATATGGACCGGGACGGTGTTCGTTCCGGTCTTTTTTTGCGTGGTTGTGCCGGCGGTGTGCGGGGAGGAGGGGATGGTTTGGACGAGCGCGGTGTCGCCGATGTGCAAGGTGCGGAGGACGGATTGGAAGTCCTGACGGGTATGGAGCGGGCGGTTATCGATGGCAGTGATGATGTCGCCGGTGTGCAAGCCGGCTTTTGCCCAGCAGCCATTGGGGTTGGAGATACCGATGCGCAGGCTGGTGTCATCTCGGAGCATGTAGGAATAGACGCGGGTGTCGGGGAGCGGATGGCCCTGGGGGTCTCGCGCGAGGGGTTGGTCGTGTTGAATGCGGAGACCGAGGAGATGGAGGTAAGCAGCAAAATCGATGGGTTTGCCTTCGTAGAGATAGTCGAGGAAGAAGGTGTGGGCGGCGTTGCATTTGCAAATGGCGGCAGTGGCTGATTCGATGGCGCTGTCGGTGAAGGGTTGTTTGTTGCCGAATTTTTGGAAGATGTTGCGCATGAGGTCGTCGAGCGAGCGGCGGCCGGAGGCGAGCGCAGCAGTTTCGACGAAGGTGGCGTCGCGGATGAGGAAATCGAGACAGGCGCCGAGGAGCTCGCCCTGGAGATGGGTGCTGGCGGAGTAATCGCCGAGGGGGCCTGGCTGGACGTAGTCGGCGAGGCTGACCTTTGCGGGTGGAAGGACGCTGTTGCCGGTGTCGCGATAATAGCGGGTGATGAGCCGGGTGAGATGCAGGAGACGGGTGGAGTCTTCTGTAGGCAGGCCGGTCCGGCGCGCGATGAGGTCGGCATAGAGCATCGTGAAGCCTTCGGTGAACCAGAGACCGGTGGTCAGCTGTTGGGGACCGTAGTTGAGCGGTGTATAACCCGGGGGCTGGATGGACATGCCGTTCCAGGAATGGAAAAACTCATGGGCGATCTCTTCGTAGATGCCGGATCTATTAGGCGTGGAGAGATCGGAGGGGGTAGCACCGATAGTAACGGAGGCGCCGTGTTCGAGTGCGCCGGCGGAGGCGTCTTCGAGGAGGAAAGTATAATGTTTATAAGGGAAGGCGGTGAAGATGGTGTGCGCGGTGCGGACGATCTTTTGGATGTTGTTTTGCAGTGTGGCGGTGTCGAAAGTTAGGGTGGGGGTGGATGGAAGATAGACGATCTCGTGCGGGGTGCCGTCGACTACGAAGGTCCAGCGGTGAAGGTAGCCGATAAGGATGGGAGCGTCGAGTAAGTGAGGTGTGGTAGTGAATGGGTCAAGACCGCTGGCGGACGACCAGCCGGGAGGAAGGTGGAGGGTAAGGCGGCAGGGTGCATGGATGTCTTCTACGATGTACATAAAAGAGTGAAGATCGCCTATGAGGCCGCCGTGGGAAGTTAGAAATGGACGATGGGAAAAATGGAGGGGCGCGGGCGGCGGAAGAGTAATGCGATAGGAGACGACGACGTCTTCGGTGGTCGTGGTGATGGACCATAAGGCGCTGTCTGTGCGTGAGAAGGTGGCGGGTTGCGACGCGTGGAAGCCGGTGACGAAGCGCCAGAAGCGGTCGTCGTATTCATGATGGGTAGCCATGGCGAGGTGGAAGACTCGAGGCGCGTGTTCGATGCGGATCGTGACGTCGTAGCCGGAAAGGTCTGAGGAGTCCACCGTAAGGGTGTAATAGAGATCGGGTTGAGCAAAGGCGGCGGGGCTGCCGGCGAGCAGGAGGAAGGTCAACAGCAGCGTAGCGGCCGGGCGGCTCATAAAAAGGTTGGAGGGGGAGTTGGGAAATTTATTTAAGTATATGTGATTTTTTGGACCTGTGCGGGAGATCGGGGAGTTTGGCGCGGCGCCGTCAGGCGCCGCGGAAATGGGGCTTTCGCTTTTCAAGAAAAGCGGAGGCCCCTTCTTTCATGTCTTCGGTGGCGAAACATTCGCCGAAGGCCTGCTGTTCGCGGAAGAAGCCGTCGAGGGTGGGCCTTTCATAGTTGTCGTCGCCGCTGCTGCCGCCGCCGAAGGGATCGGGTTGCCAGTTGGTGTCTGTTCCGGCGGAGGTGGCGCCATCGCCGGTAGTATGGGCGTCCCCTGCCGCAAGGTTGGCGCATTCGATGACGCGCGCGATGGCGATGGGGGCTTTTTCGTTGATGATCGAGAGCAGCTCGCGCGTTTTGGTTAGGAGCTCATTTTGTTCGGTGACGATATAATTGACCAGGCCCATGGTTTGTGCCTCGGCGGCATCGACCATACGGCCGGAGAGCATGATCTCGAGCGCGCGACCTTTGCCTACGAGCTGAACGAGCCGCTGGGTCCCGCCATAGCCGGGGATTACGCCGAGGTTGACTTCGGGTTGTCCGAACCTGGCGTTGGTGGTGCACAACCGGAAATGACAGGCCATGGCCAGCTCGCACCCCCCGCCGAGCGCGAAGCCGTTGACTGCGGCGGCAATGGGTTTGGGGGAAGTGGCGATCCGGTTGAAGACGGCGTGACCTTTCGATGACAGCGCCCGGCCTTCTTCTATCGAAAGTCCCTGGAATTCGGAGATATCGGCGCCGGCGACGAAGGCTTTCTGGCCCGAGCCGGTAATGATGGCGCTGCGGATAGCTGCGTTGTCATAGATCTCGTTCACGACCTCGCCCAGTTCGCTCATGACATCTTTGTTGATCGCGTTCAGTTTGTCGGGGCGATGGATGGTGACCGTTAGGATGTTGTCGGACAGTTCAGTGAGTAATGTTTTATACATGACGTCGGTTTTTTGTTGGTGGGGTGGATTGGGGGGAGAAGGTTTTTTTGGTCGTTGGTTGGTTCGGCGGGGGAAGGTTTTTTTGGTGGTCGGTTGTTGTGGGTCGGCGAGGTTTTAAAAATCGCGGTTTTCCCGGACCCAGTTTCGGATATAGCCGGCGATATCGGCGGTCGGAGTTCCCGGCGGGAAGAGCTCGCCTACGCCGAGTCCCTGCAGCTGGCGACGATCGTCTTCGGGGATGATACCGCCGCCGGTGAGGAGCACATCGTTCATGCCTTTTTCTTTCATGAGCGCGATTATTCGGGGAAAGACCGTCATGTGGGCGCCGCTGAGGATGCTGATGCCGATGGCGTCGACATCTTCCTGTAAGGCAGCGTTGACAACCATCTCGGGTGTCTGGCGGAGGCCCGTGTAGATGACCTCCATGCCGGCATCGCGCAGCGCGGTGGCGATGACCCGGGCGCCGCGGTCGTGTCCGTCGAGGCCGACCTTTGCAACGAGTACCCGGAGGGGACGCTGCCCGTTATTGCGACCCTGCGGTTGCTGTGAGGAGTGATCCGGCTGACCGGTTGGTGTTTTTTTGGGGGTTGCCATAAGGAATGTGAAGTTAGGCAAAATTGAGGAGGGTAAGCACGTGGTGTATGCGACGGACGGTCTCCTCTTTCCCGAGTATTGCTGCGATGTCGAAGACCGCGGGACCGAACTTGCCACCTACCAGCATGATGCGGAGTGGCTGGAGGAGCTCGCCGGCTTTGATAGAGGCCGCCGCGGCCATTTCCTTGAAGCCGACCTCGAGTGAATGGCTGTCCCAATCTTCGCGAAACCTCCACCCGCGAAGGAGTTCGACGAAGAAGAGATTTTTCGGCTCGTTCCATTTTGGACGGATCGAATCGAGATCGATAGTCTGTGGGGCTTCGAAAAAGAAAGCGGCCTGCGCGACGAAATCGGGGAGCAGGTGGCAGCGGTCTTTCACCAGATCGAGTATACGTTCGAAGCGGTTGGGAAGTATTTCGGGCGGCGTGAAATCGATATCGGGTACCTGGGGCTCGAGGGTCGGGTCCATCGTAATCGGCGGAATGAACAGCAGATGTTCTGCGGGGCCGACGGGCCGGACGAGATCGGTGGCGGGTATGTCGATGCCTTTTGCTTTGAAGAGCGGAAGGACCTGTTCGCTATAAGCCGTAGCGGGCAGACGCCTGATCCATTCGTGGTTGAACCATTTTGCTTTTTCAAAATCGAATTTTGCGCCTCCCTTGTGAACGCGGTCCAGGGAGAATCGTTGGATGAGCTCTTCCATGGTGAAGATCTCCTGGGGTGTGCCGTCGTTCCAGCCAAGCACCGCCAGCAGATTGACAAACGCCTGGGGGAGGAAACCTGTTTCACGGAAACCGGTGGCGGGTTCTCCCGAGCGTGGGTCTGTCCAGTTCATGGCGAAAACGGGGAAGCCGAGTCTGTCGCCGTCGCGTTTGGACAGCTTGCCATTCCCATCGGGTTTCAGTATCAGCGGTAGGTGTGCCCATTTGGGCATCTTGTCCTCGCCGAAGAGCCAGCGCCAGAGCAGGATATGGACCGGGGCGCTGGGCAGCCATTCTTCGCCGCGGAAGGCGTGCGAGATCTCCATGAGGAAATCGTCTACCACGACGGCCAGGTGGTAGGTGGGCATGCCGTCGGCTTTGAGTAGGACCTTGTCATCTATGCCGGTGGTATTGAAGGTGACATCGCCGCGGATCATATCGGTGAAGCTGACCTCCTGGTCGGCCTCCAGCTTAATCCGGATGACGTAGGGGGTACCATCGGCCAGCAGGCGGTCGGTCTCTTTGGGATCGAGGGTCAGCGAATTGCGCATTTTTTTGCGAAGATCGTGATTGTATTGCGGCGACGGGTTGCCGGCGGTCTTGTGTTTTTCGCGCATAGCCTCGAGTTCTTCCGGGGTGTCGAAGGCGTAGTAGGCGTGCCCGGCGGCGATGAGACGGTGGGTGTATTGGGCATAGAGCGGCCGCCGTTCGGACTGGCGGTATGGGCCGTAGGAACCCGGACGGGCGGGGCTTTCATCCGGTTCGAGTCCCGCCCACGATAGGCTATCCATGATATATTCTTCCGCGCCGGGCACATAGCGGGCCTGATCGGTGTCTTCGATCCGCAGGATGAAATCGCCGTTATGGCGGCGGGCGAAGAGATAATTGTAAAGTACGGTGCGTACGCCGCCCAAGTGGAGGCCGCCTGTGGGGCTGGGTGCGAAGCGGACCCTAACTCGTTTGCTCATGGGAGCAAAGGTACAAAGAGAATAGTGTTATTACGGTCGCGGGTTAGGCGGGTTATTGGCAGGAAAATTGAAGCCTTCTCGGGCGGGAGCGGGCGACCCGGCCGGCATAGGCTGGCAGAAGGCCATACTAAACGACTGGATTCGGCGTTACACCATATCCTGACTGCCCTGGCTGCCCGAAATGGCAAAAAAACAATTATTTTATCGTGAAATTTTCGTTGACTTTTTGTCTGCTGCTCACACTACTTTCGGCCTCCGCCCAGCTTACTTATGAAACGGTATATGTCGACTATGACAGTGCCTGGACGTTCAAGAATCTCAAGATCATTCCTGTCCGGAAGAAGGGTGGCGGGGGGCTGCCGGGTTTTGGCGGCGACGTGGTGCCATTGGGAGAGGCATTGAAGAAGGGGATGGTGACGGTGACGGAACGGGGGACGACTTCGTTCGAGAATGTCCATTGGCTCAGACTCAACACGCACACGAATAAATCGGTTTATATCTCGGGTGGGGAGATCGTCGCGGGCGGCCGGCAGGACCGTATGATCGTGCACGATACGATCCTCAAGCCGTCTACCAAGGACCAGTATGTGCCCGTGATGTGTGTGGAAGAGGGACGGTGGAGCGACAAGGAAAAGAAATTCGAGTACGGCAATTACGCCAACAACCATTTGCGTAAAGTGATGGATTCGGGTCATAACCAGGTGTTGATCTGGGGAGAGATCGATCGTCAGTTGCAGGCGGGCGCGTTCAAGAATAAGAGTTTTGCCTACCTGTCGCGTTACCAGGACAAGAAATACATGACGGTGCATGATGAATATTTCCGCTTTTTCATGGGTAAGTTCGCGAAGACGGACAGCAATGTGGTCGGCTTTGTCGCGCTGACGGGCGACAAGATCATGGGCACCGATATATTTGCCGGCACCGATCTGTTCTATCCGCAACTGGATCCCTTGTTGCATGGGTATATCGATGAGGCGGTCAATGCGGGTGCTCCTGTGATGCTGAAAGATCCGCCGGTGAAGCGGTATATGGATGCATTGTTGAAGGATGAGGCGAGCCAGGAAAAATTCGTACGGGATAAGGGGACGATCTTCCGCGATGAGGGGCGGGTGATCCATGTGAATACGTATACGAAGGATGAGCCGGTGAAATAAGGGGGCGCGGCCGGAACGGCCGCGTCGTAAGGGGCGCCGCGGGTACCGCGGTGCACTCGTTAAATGATTATCTTGCCTGCATGTTCTATCTCGTCAGGACGCCCTGGTGGCTTCGTCGACTATATTCCGGTCTTGTCTGGAGGATGCCTGCGGGCGGCGAAAAGCTGCTCTATCTGAGTTTTGACGATGGTCCCCATCCGGCGGCTACGCCGTTCGTGCTGGACGAATTGAAGAGATACGATGCCCGCGCTACTTTTTTCTGCATCGGTAAGAATGTACAGGAATATCCGCAGCTATACCGGAGGCTTCTCCTGGATGGTCATCGCGTGGGCAATCATACGTATGATCATCTCGACGGGTGGAGGACCGATGACAAAAAATACCTGGAGAATATCCGTGTCGCCGCGCAATGGATCGACTCCGATCTGTTCCGTCCTCCGTATGGGAAAATCACGAGGTGGCAATCTTCCTTATTACGCGACGCTCCGTTCAACTATAAGATCGTGATGTGGGAAGTATTGAGTGCGGACTTCGACAAAGCGCTTTCCCCGGAGCGATGTGCGAGGAACGTGCAACGTCGTGCGCGGCCGGGATCCATTGTCGTGTTTCATGACAGTGAGAAGGCATTCGAGCGATTACGGATAGCTTTGCCTGCAGTGTTGAAGCATTTTTCTGCGATGGGTTATCGCTTTGAAGCGATTCGATGAGTATGATAAGTTGTGGCGACGGAGGTGGGGGGATGCGGTGATGGGTTGTGAAGATGCGCGCTTTTTCCCGTGTTGGGAATGATCTTGAGCGGTGCGCACCGGGCATTGTGATATCAAAAATAAAATTGGGCCTGGGTAGACACCCTGGCCCGTTTTTAATCCGTACCCTATGAAAACTGGTTTAAAGGTAAATCTTTTTTTTATTTGTGCAAAGTAATTTAGTCAGTCGGACTGCCGGTTTTGCCGGTTTTGGGCTTTTCCCGGCGCCGGACAGGTACGGATCGGACGTCTTTTGTGATGGCCTGGAATACGCGTTCGGATAGGGTTTTGGGCCGGGGGAGGGCGAGGGTTAAGGCCCAGGAAAATTGCGCGCGTGGCCGGCGACGCGATAGCAATCACGGGTTTTGGGGATATTTGTATTTCTAATGGTAATATTTATCACATGCAGCTGATCGACACGCATTGCCATCTTTATCACAAGGAGTTTGCCAAGGACATCGACGAAGTGATACAGCGGGCTGAAAAAGAAGGAGTTGAGAAGTTCTATCTACCCGCGATCGATAGTCGTTGCCAGGAAGCGTTGTTGGGCCTGGAAGCCCGCTATCCCGGCAGGTGTATCGGCATGACGGGTCTGCATCCCTGTAATGTCAAGGACGACCATTTTACTGAACTGCGATTCGTGGAGGCCGAATTGGGCCGGCGTCGCTGGGTGGCGGTGGGGGAGATCGGGCTCGATTTTTACTGGGACCGGACATTCGAGAAGGAGCAATATGGCGCCTTCAGGCGCCAGATCGAATGGGCGTTGCACTATGACATCCCTATTGTGATCCATTCGCGCGAATCGATGAAGGAATGTATCGGGGTGGTGCGGGAGTTTCAGAATGGCCGGCTGAGGGGTGTATTCCACTGTTTTGGCGGGGATGCCAGGGCTGCGGGGGAGATCGCTGAACTGGGATTTTATCTGGGTATCGGCGGGGTGATCACCTATAAGAACTCCGGGCTTGGGGAAGCGCTGCAGGGGGTGCCGATGGAGTCGTTGGTGCTGGAGACCGATTCGCCGTATCTTGCGCCGGCGCCTTATCGCGGGAAGCGGAATGAGAGTAGTTATCTCCGGTATGTGGTCGAGCGGCTGGCGGAGGTGAAGGGGTTGCCGGTGGAGGAGGTAGCGGCCGCGACGAGTGAGAACGCGCGGAGATTGTTTGGAGAGGATATGGAGGGGATGTAAGGGGTGCGGGATTGGCTGTGCGTTGGGGCTGCGGAGCGGATGTGATGGACGCAGGCGGAGCGTGGCTCACAATGGGCGAAGGGTAAAAAATATTCGGAAGGTTAGGGTGGAAATTGTACTTTTGCAGCCCTCGCGCGAGGGGCTTACGGCCGGGTTTTGCGGCCGGATGGATGGATGGCCTGGTGAATCGTGCGCGCGGGGACGATCGACCGGAGAGGTGCAGGAGTGGTTGAACTGGCACGCCTGGAAAGTGTGTATAGGAGAAATCCTATCGAGGGTTCGAATCCCTCCCTCTCCGCAGTTAGTTTCTCAAACTTTTCGTCGAAAGCCTGTTGACCGAGTGTTGACGGGCTTTTTGCTTTCTCGGGGCCGCCGGACTTTCCTTTGTGTTGCCTCACTTTCCCTCGTTTTCCAGTGAGCAATTCGTGAGCCGCCGCCAATTCGCCAAAATCGGCTCACTGGAAAGCATCAAATGCCCTGCCTTCCAGCTAGGTTGCGCATATTTCGCTTAAGTCAAGAACGTATGCAATTGTTAATTTAATCACCAGTTTAAAAGCATTTGTGTATGATCTCGAAGAGTTTTGGTTTGCTTTTCTACCTCAAAAAGCATCATGGTGACACCAAAGTTCACCGGCCTATTTATCTCCGTATTACAGTTGATTCTAAATCCGGGAATAGCGTTCGAAGAGGTAGAAGGCGGTCGCGAACTCCTGGATTTCTTAGACCAATGCCTGCCTCGTCAATTACCTGCCGTCATTGTCCTGGATTATCAAATGCCGGATCTTAACGGCCCTGAGGTCCTGCAGCAGCTCTCAGCTGACGATCGATACCGGCAAATTATGATAGTCACGTGGAGTACTTCCAGCCGTACGAAAGACATGGAAGAATGCAAGCGGCTCGGCGCAAAGGATTACCTGATCAAACCCGACTGCATTGATGGTTTGAATAAATCCGTCCGGCAACTGGCCGTGCTCTTCGAAATGGCAACCCGTCGCATTTTACCCCAAAAATGCCGCACTGACACCTTTCCACTCTGAAAGCGATGCCCTAATTTCGAACTGGAAAACGAAAAACGCAACCAAATGAGAAAGCTGGTTTACGCCATCAACCTTACCATCGACGGCTGCTGCGACCATACCAAGGTGGGCGGTAGTGAAGAAATACTTGATTTTTTTTCCAACGTTATACGGGATGCCGACCTGCTTGCGTACGGACGGATCACTTATCAACTGATGGTTCCCTATTGGCCCGACGTCTTGAAAGACCCGTCCTCGACCAAGGCAGAGATCGAATTTGCCCGGGTATTCGACTCCGTCGACAAAGTCGTTTTCTCACAGTCGCTGGACAAAGTTGAAGATAAGAACTCGAGGATCGTTCGTAAAAAACCCGAGGATGAAATACTCCGGCTGAAACAAGAAAAAGGGAAAAATATCTTACTGGGCGGCGTAGCGCTATCTTCCTACCTTATACAGCTTGGCCTGGTCGATGAATATATTTTTGTCATCCATCCAATCATTGCCGGAGAAGGGAGACGGCTGCTGGAAAGTACCCGCCTGCCGGAGAAATTAAAATTAAAACTGGCTGACACGAAGATTTTTAAATCAGGCTGCGTCGCGCTTCATTACCTGAAACCGTGACAAATGGCGTCAAAAAATAAATTTGCGAAACCGATTGGCTGCGCATATATTTGCAACTGATTGGCTTCTTATTTGACAGCTATGAGACGCGACATTTTTCAAGCTATTGCAGACCCCACCCGACGGGCGATCCTCATCCTGATCGCCATGCAGGCAATGACCCCCAACGCCATTGCGGCGCACTTCGACATCACCCGCCAGTCCATATCCCGGCACTTACGCATCCTGTCCGATTGCGACCTCCTGGCCCAAAAGCAAGAAGGCAGGGAGATCTTTTATGAACTGAAAATCGATAAAATGAAGGAGATCGATATCTGGCTGGACCAGTTCCGGGAGATTACGGAAGAAAGGTTCCAACAACTCGATCAAGTATTGTACACACTAAAAAATAAGAAAAAATGAATCTGCTGTTTGATTTCACCGTAGACAAAGCCGCCAAGACCATCTACATTACGCGGGAATTCGCCGCCGACCTCGATCTCGTCTGGGACGCCTTTACAAAAGCGGAGATACTCGACCAATGGACGGCTCCCAAGCCATGGCGCGTCCAGACGAAGGAAATGGATTTCCGGGAAGGAGGGCGCTGGTTGTATGCCATGGTCTCGCCAGAGAATGTCAAGGGCTGGTCGATGGTTGTATTTCTCGGCATTCATCCCAAGACCGATTTCTCCACAAGGAATACTTTTGCCGATGAGAACGGGAATCCCGGTAGCGCGTTTTCAATCGTCAACAATTCCTTCAAGAGCGACGGGGACAAAACCACCGTGTATATCGAGAAAAAATTCGATGACCTTGCAACGCTTGAAATGATTGTCGCGCATGGCTTTAAAGAAGGCGTTTCCATGGGATATGCCAACCTGGACGAATATTTCCGCACCGTGGCCACCGCAAAATGACGAGGCCTGAGCAGTACGTCACCGATTTCCTGCTTATCGTCAAAATTTCCGGTGAATGTACCCCGATCTTTTTATCTTTTTCCTATGAAACCAGCGCGCCTCCTCTATCTTCTCGCCGGGATCAAGCTGATCCTGCCGTTCTTCCTTCAGGACCCTTCATGGGGTCCACATCGGGATGAATTCCTTTACCTGGCGGAAGCCCGGCATATGGCCTGGGGCTACATGGAAGCTCCCCCTTTGCTCTCCGTCTTCGCGTGGATGACGAACCTGCTTGGCGGCGCGATGTGGGCGATCAAGATATGGCCTTCCCTTGCAGGCGCCCTTACCTACGTCCTCGTGGGCCGGCTCGTGCTCCACCTGGGTGGCCGCTGGTTCGCCCTGTTGCTTGCCTGGATGCCCTTCATGGCGGGCGCATGGCTTAGGATGCACTTCCTCTTCCAGCCGAATTTTTTGGATATATTCTGCTGGACGGCGATGGCCTATGGACTGATCAGATTTCAACAGACCGGGAAGCCCATGCATCTCTATGTCGCAGGTATCAGCTTCGGCCTCGGCATGCTCAGTAAATATACAATGGCCTTCTACGCTACCGGCCTGCTGGCCGGCCTTCTCCTCGTCCGGGACCGAAAAGTCCTGACCAACCGCCATTTCTATTACGCCATCGGCCTGGGCTTCCTGCTCTTCCTGCCGAACCTCATCTGGGAGGCCCGCCACGGCTTCCCGGTAGTCTATCACATGAAGACCCTCCGGGACACCCAGCTCCAGTACCTGAGTCCCTGGACCTTCCTCACGGACCAGCTCCTGTATAATGTGGCCACCCTCTTTGTCTGGGTGACCGGCCTCGTCTGGGCGGCGCGCACGAAACAATTCCGGTTCATAGCCTGGGCGTTCTTCGTAACGCTCGTACTCCTGATGGTGGGCCACGGGAAAAGCTATTATTCCCAGGGAGCCTACCCGGTGCTGTTCGCATTCGGCGCTACCCGGTTGGAAGCGTGGTCGAACAAATGGTGGAAGATACGCATGCTTGCCTTTAGCCTTGTCATGGGCGTCATCGAGGTCCCCCTCCTTCTTCCCTTCGAGGCCCCGGCTCCCCTGGCCGAATACTACACCAGGCACACCCTTGCCCGTAAAGCGGGAGTTCTCCGCTGGGAGGACCTCCGGGACCACTCCCTTCCCCAGGACTTCGCCGATATGTTGTCCTGGGACGAGATGACCCAAAAGGTGGCCAGGGCCTACGCATCTCTTGACAGCACGGAGAAGGCCCGCACCCTGCTGTTCTGCGACAACTACGGTGAAGCAGGAGCCATAAACTATTATGGTCCGATGTACCATCTGCCGCCGGCGTACAGCAACAATGCCAGTTTCCTCTATTGGATGCCCCGGGACTTTGACCGGTTCGACGTGCTCCTGCTCGTCACGGACGATAGACAGGAAATGCAGCACTCCTTCATCAAAGAATTCGAAGCGGTCCGGCTGGTAGACAGCATCGCCGACCCGTACGCGCGCGAGGATGGCTCGCTCATTATCCTTTTGAAGGGACCCAGCGATACGTTCCGGAAAGCATTCAGGGATAAGATCGATCGGGACAGGCTGAAGACCACCGCAAAGGGGGCCGTCCAGACCCTGAAACCCAACGCCCTGGAGCAAGGCGGCACGCTGCACTGACCAATGTATGCCCCTGTACCGTCTCCGCCCACACCGTGTATCAAAACCGGACATCCCCGCCACGCCCCGAATCTAACTGAATGGAACCCAACGCCCTCTGATCCCGGCATTCGGTTTGCCGCCTAACCCGCGTCAACACACCAACATGCTGAGATCTTTCCTGCACATTGCACTCCGCAACTTCGCCAAACGCAAAGGATACTCGATCCTCAACCTCCTCGGCCTGACCATAGGCATCACCTGCTGCCTGCTGATCTTCGAATATGTCGGCTACGAGCGATCCTACGAAAGCTATAACAAAAACGCGAAATCCATCTTTCGCGTCCAGGAGAACGACTACGAGAATAACCGCTTCGCGACAAGATGGGCCACGACTTCGCCTGCCGTCGGACCGGCCCTCAAAAAGGACTTTCCCGAGATCCAATCCTTTTGCCGGCTCTATCATACAGATGGCCAGTTGACGAACCCCCTGAACAATACCCGGTTCCACGAGGAGAAAAGTTATGCCGCCGACGCCGCAGCGATAGATATCCTGGACCTGCACCTGATAAAAGGCGACCCGGCCACAGCGCTCGTCGGACCAGGCAAGATCATCCTCAGTGAAACAACCGCAAAAAAATACTTCGGCAACGACAACCCCGTGGGCAAGACACTCTATAATGAGGAGAGAGGGAAACGCCGGCCTGCCGAAGTCACGGGTGTCTTCGCGGACCTCCCCGATAACTCGCACCTCAGGCTCGATCTCCTGTTCTCGTATCCCACACTGAAGGCCTGGATGAACTTTGGTAACACCACCGCAGATCCGACCCAGACAGCCTGGTCGTGGAACGATTACTATACCTATATCCAGCTGAAGCCGGGCTCCGACTGGCACGGACTCCAGGCCAAGCTGCCGGATTTCATGGACCGGCACTATAACTCGCTTGCCGAGCACAAGACCAACAGGGACTACAACCTTCTTCAACTCTTCCCGCTAACCGATATTCACCTGGCATCGCATTATGGCGAGGAGGCCGAAGCCAACGGAGACGGAAGCTCGGTCTCCTTCCTGTTCATGATCGCCTTCTTCATTGCCGTGATCGCCTGGATCAATTACATCAACCTGGCGACCGCCCGTTCGCTCGAGCGCGCCCGCGAGGTCGGAGTGCGCAAGGTCCTCGGCGCGCTACGCACCGATCTGATCCGGCAATTCATGGTTGAAAGCCTGCTGCTCAATAGCCTGGCGTGCGTACTGGCGTTTGCCATCACGTGGGCGCTCAATCCGCTATTCAATCAGCTCACCGGCCGCACCATCCATTCCCTTCCGCTGACCTACTGCGAGATCTTTGCCGGACTTTTTCTCGGCGGCACTTTGCTAAGCGGCATTTATCCCGCCTTCGTGCTCTCACGTTATCACCCGGTGACCGTCCTGAAGGGGCTGTTCAAGAATGCCGGCGGCGGTCAATTCCTCCGAAAGGCCCTTATCATCGGCCAGTTTGCGGCCTCCATCCTCCTCATCGCGGGGACGATCATCGTGTACAAGCAGGTTCATTTCATGCGCAGCCGGGAGCTGGGCGTCGACATCAGCCAAACCCTCGTGGTCAACGGCGTCAGCACTATGTCGGACTCGGCCTACACCGCCACCTATCCGGCGTTCCGGCATGACCTCCTCAACCTGAAAGACGTGCGTGCGGTCACGGGCACCACGGACATTCCCGGCACCGAGATCACCTGGGCGACGGACTGGCAACGGCTCCGCAGGGATCCCAAAAAGAATTATATGCTGCACCACCTTGGCGTCGACTATGATTATTTCCGCTATTACGGGTTGAAACTCATCGCCGGTCGCCCCTTTTCGAAAGACTACCCGACCGATAAAAAAGCAGTCATCCTCAACGAGACCGCGCTCAGACTGCTGGGTTATATCAAACCGGAAGACGCCATCGGGGAGACCCTCCATGCCGACCAGAGCCAGATCGATACCGTCCACGTCATCGGGGTCGCCGCGGACTTCCACCAGGAGGGCCTGCAGAAAGCGATAGACCCGCTGGCCATTGTAATGCGTCTTCCGGAGCCCGGTTTCTATTCGATCCGCGTAAACACCGGCAACCTGCCCCAAACCATCGCGGCGGTCCGGACCGTCTGGCAACACTACTTCCCGACGGACGCATTCCGCTATTTCTTTCTCGACGACTATTTCAACAAGCAATACACGGAGAACGAACGTTTCGGTACCGTCTTCGGTCTTTTTGCCAGTCTCGCTATCTTCATCGCCTGTCTGGGCCTGCTGGGCCTCTCCGCCTATAACGTGATCCAGCGAACGAAAGAGATCGGCATCCGCAAAGTGCTGGGTGCATCGGTACAACACCTGCTCTATATCCTTTCCCGGGATTTCCTTCTGCTCGTTGCCCTTGCCTTTGTGATAGCGGTGCCCGTGACATGGTGGGCCATGAACAGCTGGCTGCAGGAGTTTGCCTACCGGATCCATATCGGCTGGTGGACCTTTGCCGTAGCGGGGATCCTCGCGTTCGGCATCGCGCTGCTGACCGTCGCCCTGCAGGCCCTCCGGGCTACCCTGGCCAATCCCGTAAAAAGTCTCAGAACCGAATAAACCACTGGAAGCGCAATGCCAACCTTCAAAATAGCCAACTGACAATGATCCGCCTCAACCTCCTGACTGCCTGGCGCAATATCCGCCGCAATAGCTTCTACTCCCTCCTCAATATCGCCGGCCTGGCGATCGGCCTCGCCGTCGGCATCCTGATCCTTCTCTGGGTCCGGGACGAGCTGAGCTTCGATGGCTTTCATAAGAATGCCTCATTTATCTACAAGATCGATTCACATGTCGGCAGCGGCGCCTCTGCCCAGATCTGGGATGGGGCACCAGGCCCCCTGGCCGTTTTCTCCCGCCAGTCGATCCCCGGGGTCGCAGGCGCTGTCCGCATCCTCCCACGCTGGGAGAAGCTGTTGACCACGTCCGGGCCCGCGTCCTCCCCCGACACCCGACCTGCGTCCTTCCTCGAATCCTCATCCGCCTTCGTCGACCCTGATTTCTTCACCCTGTTCGATTTTCCCCTCCTCGAAGGGAGCCGCAGCCGGCCTTTCCGCGACGACCATTCCTTAGTGATCACCCGCTCCGTTGCAAAAAAATATTTTGGCAATGCCGACCCGCTGGGAAAGACCCTCGTCATCGATCAGAAAAATGTCTTTACGACCACCGGCGTTCTCGCCGACTTCCCCGATAACTCGTCTATCCATTACGATTTACTCTTTCCAATGGATTTCTTCGGGCATCATCTCCCCGACAGCAGCTGGAAACCCGTCGATGAAGACCTCGGAAATTACACCTACACGATCTTTCTCCGTCTCCAACCGGCAGCCTCACCCGCAGCGGTCCAGCAAAAGCTCAGCTCCATCTACGCGGAGAAGCAAGGTTCCGATTCAAAAACGAATTTCTTCACCCTCCGTCCTCTCCGCGATATCCACCTGGTCAGCAACGGAGGCGACCACAATGCGTTGTCGATCGTCCGTATCTTTGCCGCAGTCGCCATCCTGATCCTCGTCATCGCGGGGATCAATTACGTCAACCTCTCTACGGCCCGGTCCATGCTTCGGTCAAAAGAAGTAAGCGTCCGTAAGATGGTCGGCGCCGGCCGCCCGCAGCTCTTCCTTCAATTCGTCACCGAGTCAGCCATCCTCTTCGGGATGGCTTCGGTGCTGGCCTTCGTCCTGATCTCGCTGCTGCTGCCGCTCTACAACAACCTGGCCGCCAAACAGCTTGTATTTCGGCTCTCCGATCCGGGCGTCTGGCTCGTTGTGGGCTGTACCATTATCGGCACCCTGGTCGCGGCCAGCATCTATCCCGCCCTCCTCCTGTCCGCCTTCCGGCCGATCGAAGCGCTGCGGGGAAAGTTCAGCGTCGCCGGCATTAGCAACGCAGGCTTTCGCAAGATCCTGGTCGTGACGCAATTCACTTTTTCGGTCGGGCTGATCCTGTCTACCATCGTCATTCGCGACCAGTTGAGGTTTATCAGGGAAAAGAACCTGGGGTTCGACCAATCCCAGGTCTTGTCCGTCAACATGCGCGAAGGCATGCACGATCATTACCAGACCGTCATCAATGAGCTGAGGCGCTTCCCGTCGGTGGAGGGCGTTGCAGCTTCCAACAACACGATCGCCGGTCGATTTAACGGAACGGGCGCCACGGGGTGGGAGGGCAAAGACCCCTCCAGCACGTTCCTGATCAATTTTGGCTTCATTGACGAGAGCTTCATCCCAACGTTGAAGCTGCAGCTTGCCGAAGGAAAGAATTTTTCCGGCACACCGGCCGATAGCGGCCATTATATCCTCAACGAGACAGCCATTCGAAAGATCGGAATGAAAAACCCGGTCGGAAAGGTCTTCAGCCTCCATGGCATCAAGGGTACCATCATCGGCGTCGTGAAAGACTTCAATTTCAAATCGCTCAAAGAAAACGTAGCGCCTCTTGTCTTCAGCTATGACAGCGCCGGCTGGACCACCCTTTACGTCAGGGCCCGCCCCGGCCAGGCGGCGGATGCCATCGCCGCGGTCTCGCAATTGTGGCAACGATACGATGGCGCCTATCCTTTCTCTTACTCTTTCCTCAGCGACGATTTTGACCGGATGTACCGCGCCGACCAGCGTATCGGCACGCTTTTCAATGTCTTCGCCATCGTCGCCATCATCATTTCCTGTTTGGGGTTATTTGGACTGGCCGCATATTCTGCCCAGGTTCGCACAAAAGAGATCGGCATCCGCCGCGTGCTCGGCGCGACCGTTATCCAGGTGACGGGCCTCCTTGCAAGAGACTTCGTTACCCTGATCGCCCTCTCCTTCCTCATCGCTTCACCGGTCGCCGGATGGCTGATGAGCGGCTGGCTGCACAACTATGCTTACCGGACAAGGTTGTCCGTATGGGTCTTCGCGGGCACCGCAGGGTTCATTCTGCTCCTGGCGCTCCTCACGATCTGTACCCAGACCATTCGCGCAGCGCTGACCGATCCGGTGAAGAGCCTCCGGAGTGAATAACTCTCGATGCCTTCAAACTAATCCCGGCAATAACAAAAGCGATCCCGCAATAGGCAAGCGCCAGGAAGGCGCTGCTAACCTCACCGCCGCCGCCACCGCCAGATTCGGAGACTGCTTTCGGAATGTGGAGCATCAGGACCCAGATCAGGATCATCGCCCCCAAAAGGGCAGCCATCAGCCCCCGCCTGACGTTCAAAATAATCCCAAGCGAAGAACCGAGAAGCGCGGTGCCGGTAAAATACATCCAGAACAGTTTGTTGGGAATCCAGGATGGAATGTATCCGACGGCCTGCCTTGCATACAGAAAATGATCGATGCTGAAGCTGAGAATGGTCAACCCAAACAAAAAGATCCCCAGCGGCAAAGACCTTCTCTCGCCCGCGATCACGAACGCCCCGCCGGCCAACGACAATTCTTTGGCTGCATTCTCCCAGGCGCCGAAATGCATATAGTTCGACGATACGAATAATTCATAAGGGATAAACCAAAAGACAAATATCGATAGGAGCACAGCCCCCAACAGGAGCGAAACAAGCCTGAGCTTTTTCCCGAGAACGATACATGCTCCGGCCAGGAAAAGCAGGGTTCCGGATAGATATACCAGTATTATGTGATTGCTGATCCAGTCATGCTTCGGAGGTATCAGCATATAGGGGAAGTCCCGGTAACAGATGGTCAGGATCCCCATGGCGGCCATAGCCAGGCCATAGAAAATGCGACCGGTTCGCGCAACTAGTTTATTCATGAAAACAGCCGGTTTTGTACCGGCCATTTAAAGGTAAGCATTAATGCGCTACAAAATGGGGCAAACAATTCCAGCCTTATCGACGCTCACTTCTTGTTATTGTTGAAGAATGCCCAGAACACATCCAGCATAAATCCGCTATTGCGCAGATTCACATCATTCCACGTTGCATTGTCGACGTTGTCCACCCGGGTAAGACCCTGGTTATACCGGAGATCGATCCCGAATCCGACCGGGGATTGATACCCCAGACCAAGACCCCATAGAAAATCCGATCCATTGGTCAGGTTTTTTACACTTTGATCCTGCCACTGGGCGGAGCTGACGTTGAAGCTGATCTCCGGCCCTGTTTCGAGATAGAAACCGCCTGTGAACTTGTACTTCGCAAAGACAGGTATGTTCATATAGGCGAGATTCAGATTGCTCTTGGAAGTGGCAGTCCCTGTGTTACCCGATGTGCCCACACTTACTTCCGCTCCCGCCGTCGTATACAGGAGCTCCGGCGCAATGGCGAAGTGTTGGCCGCTATCGAACCAGAAATTCGTGAAAATGCCCGCATTCCAACCGGCTGTTGCGGAATAGGAATTATAGGTGGAAGTGTTGCTCGACAGGAAAGTAGTCAGGTTGCCGCCGGCTTTGATCCCCCATTGAAATGTCTGCGCATATAGATTTCCTCCGCCAACAAAGATGGCCACTGCCACAACGGTCAATACTTTTTTCATAAACTTGTTTTCTGCTATAAACTCAAATCCTATGCCCGCGCCTGCATGTTCCTTGCAACATGCCTCTGGGAGGCGCAGCACCCTGGCATGAACTTTTCGGTATTTTGGCGTAACTTTGCTGTGTGTGACGATTGGATTATGTCTGGTAAGCTAATATATTGGGTACCCATTGTGGGAGTGTTTGTGAGCCTGGTACACTATGATAGGGAGAATGGAATGAGCGCTTTCTGGTGCTATTATCAGACGGCGATACTCATGGGATTTATTTGGATCATGGCTTTTGTTTTTTACGGAAGGTAAGCGTATATCTAACAAACTCTCCTGTCGCCTTCAGATCCTGTATCCGTAAGGAAGGGGAAATTTTTGTGCATTTTCGCCCCGGCCGGGCGACCGCCCATCCGCATTTAAGCCATCGTTCCATTCGCGTCTACACCACCGTCCCATTCGGGATCATGGGCAGAGTAGTCAACGCCGTACCGGTGGCATCCAGTATCGCATTTCGGACGGCAGGCGCGATTCCTACGATCCCCGCTTCGCCCGCGCCGGCAGACGGTAGGTCCTTTCGGTTGAGCAACAGCACTTCGATCTTCGGTACATCGCTGAAACGCGGAACCCGGTACGCAGAAAGTCTTGAATTGAGTATTTTTCCGTTTGCAAAATCGATCTTCTCGAAGAGCGCGCCGCCAAGACCCTGAACGATGGCGCCCATGATCTGGTTCTCCAGGTGGTGGGGATTGACAATGGCGCCGCATTCGAATGCCTGCGTTACCCGCAATAGCTGCACTTCTTTGTCACTATTGATCATCACTTCGGCACAGGTGGCAATATGACCGCCCTTTTCAAAAGCGCCCGCAATGCCATAACCATGCCCGGGCATTTTAGGTCCATCCCACCCAAAGGCCTTTGCAGCTGCCTGAAGGACAGCTTTGAACCGGTCATCATCCAGGTTTTTCAACCGGAACTCCAGCTGATCCATCTTGATCAACCGGGCCAGATCGGCCATATGGGATTCGCGCGCAAACACATTGCCCGTTGCGGCCAATGCCCTGTAGGAGCCCTGTCTTAAAGGAGTTTTGCATGGGATATGGGTCTCCTGCTTATTGACGGCCCTGTATTGCGTATTCAATCCGGCATTGCCGGAGTTGTAATTGATGAATTTCCAGCTCGATATAGTTCCATCATTCTTTACGCTCGCCGCCACCTCGATCACACCCGCCGGTCTGAAATAGGCCCAGGTGAATTCTTCCTCCCTCGTCCAGACCAGCTTCACCGGCCTGTTGACGGCCTTTGCCAGTCGCGCGGCTTCGATAGCCGCTTCACCGCTATGTTTTCCGCCATAACCGGAACCCGTATCGGGCACGATGACCCGTACCTTTTCTTTGTTGAGCTTGAACGTATTGACGAGCTCCTCCTGGACGCCAAACGGCCGTTGTGTCCCCGTCCAGACCGTTAGGTTCCCATCGGTCCATTCGGCAAGCGCGGCCCTCGGCTCCAGCGGTACATGCGCGATATAATTTACATGATAGGTTTGCGCATGCCGGAAATTGCCCTGGGCCATTCCCGCTTTCACATCACCTTGCTCGCCGCGTCTCCCTCCGCCGCCTTCACCACCGCCCCCGCCATCTCCACCCACATTCTTAACGAGATAATCGAATATATTGGCCGTGGATGGCTGACCCGTCTCTTCCTGCCAATTGGCATCAATGAGCTGCAGCGCCTTCGTGGCTGACTCCGCATCCGGTGCGACCACGCCGATGAAATCGCCGTCCCGCAGGACCGTCACTCCCGCGACCGCCTTTGCCTTCGAATCGTCCACGGAAACCAGCTTTGCATTGTAGGATGGCGCCCGCAGCACTTTCGCATATTGCATGCCCGGCACATGCATGTCCGAAACATACTTATGCCTGCCGGTGATATAGAGTGCCCCATCTACCTTGCGGACCGTTTTCCCGGCCACTTTCCAATCCTTTGCTGCGATCACCGGAACGTCGTCCGCGATGGTGCGCAGGATCTGTTGCCCTTTCGTCAATGAGCCATAAGCCATTTTCTGATTGATCGCCTTATTGACGATCATACCGTTCTCGGCATAAAGACCGTCAGTCGTCGTATCCCACTTCTTAGCGGCCATCTCGATCAGTACTCCGCGGGCGGTAGCTGCGGCTTTTCGCAATTGGGTCCCCATCTGCGGGGTCGTCCTGCTCCCGAAGGTGCCCGCATCATAGGGCACCAGGTCGGTGTCTCCCATGATCATGGTGATGGAGGAGACAGGCAGCTTCAATTCTTCGGCGACGATCTGGGACAGCGAGGTCCGTATATTCTGGCCAAACTCGACTTTACCCGTAAAAACGCTGACCTTTCCATCTTCTCCGATCTGTATCCATGCACCCACTTCGCTTGCAGGAAGTGTGGGCGACTCGTGCGAGGCGCCGCCGGCAAATACCAGGAAATCTTTGAAGACGAAGGCGACAACCAGTCCGCCCCCGGTCAACTTAAGGAATTTACGACGGCTTACTGTAAAAGTGGGATTGTCCATCGTTGGTTATTTATGATTTATGATTTCGAAGCCAACTTGATGGCAGTTACAATAAATGGATAGGTTCCGCAGCGGCAGACGTTGCCGTTCATCGCCTTTACAATGGCATCTTCCGAAGGAGATGGATTAGCGTTGAGCAGCGCCACCGCGGCAAGGATCATGCCCGATGCACAATAGGAACACTGGAAGACGTCGGTTGTCAGAAAGGCTTCCTGCACGGCATGAAGCTTTCCGCTTTTTTCCAGACCCTCGATGGTGGTGATTTCTTTACCCGCGACGGAGCCGACGGGCGTGATACAGGAACGCGCGGGATTCCCGTTTATCAGTACGGTGCAGGCGCCACATGCGCCCTCGCCGCAGCCGTATTTGCTGCCGGTCAGATCCAGCTGATTGCGCAACACATTCAGCAATGCGACGTCAGGGTCTGCCGATACTTCGTGCTTTACTCCATTTACGTTTAAAACCATGACCCATGCATTAATCGGTGTATAAATTTACTGAAAATTGCTAAGATTCGAACCACCGCCATACCGCTAATTCTCCAATTTGCTTTTAAGCTCCCTGAACAGAACACTTTTGTAGTATTTCCTCAACTTCTTTGCCAGTTTGCGATCGGAGAGATCCTCCCGCACCCGCATGCCGGTGAAATAGATCCTCGTTTTGCCGCTGCTGTATGTCCGCATGGTAAAGTCCAGTTCTCTTAACGTATCCTTATCGATGATCAATTGATCGATCCTGTAAAAATGTGGATTCTCATCCTTCAGGCCCCGCACATGGGCCGCGGCATCGGGAGGAATGGGTGTAATGCTGTCGAAAACGATATCGGCCTTCTTAAGTTTCTCCACGATCTCGTCCTGGTTGTAATCGACGGTTATGCTACAGCTATTGCACCACAAATTTCCTTTGGTTCTCAAATAATAGAACTTTGGTGGGGGTTCGGTCGACATCAGTACCAAAATGGTTGGGATCAATGCTGCGACCGGGCTCACTTTATGGATCTTTATATAATGCAATTCGTCAATTTTCCTGATAATGTAGTGGGGGATGGGTAGCAGCAGCAGAACGTAAAGATCGGTTGGATCGACCACCCTCGAAGTCTGCACAAATGCGAGTGAATTGTAAAGATCGATCAACCCTTGCGACCAGGCCGATTTCCAGAATGCAAACAGTACCACGCTGATCCATATCGAATATCGCTTCAGCGCAGGAAAAAGGAAGACAACCAGCAATGGAAAAAGAATGATACCCGCGGCGTCCGACAACTTGCCCGTAAGCCAGTTCGGATAGGCGTACTTGAGATAATGGTCGTTCATGAACAGGACCAACACGCAGAAAACAAATACATGATTTAAAAGGTAGTATTTATTGCGGTTTGATCCCTGGCGTGGCATTCTCGCTTCTTTTCGTTAAGCTAAGAAATTCCCGGCACATAACGGCGATTCCATCGCGCGCCCGTGACTTGCAACAATTGATGAAAAACCCTATCTTGTCCCGATATGAAAGGGCCCTTTATCCCGATTATCCTGTGCATTGTCCTGCTTATCCTCGCCAATCACTCACCCGCAAACGCTCAGGCGCATGCCACTAAAGACACCTTCCTGGTAGACCCGTCGAAACCGGTGCTGCCTCCGGCCAGGCATAATTCCGAAGATCGGCCAAAAGTTAAAAAGGAACCGGTATCGGAATATCGCGAACCGACCGGTCATCCACACGGGACTTTCGTGGTGAGACTGTATGAGACGTCCAAAACGATGAACTATCGCATAGATGTAGATTACGACGGACTGCCCGGCGACGACACCGTCAAACTACCCGATCTCGGCAATACGCCGCGCCCCGTTTTACGGAAGGGATCGACACCTCTCTCATGTGTCATCGGTTTCCTTGATAAGGACAACCAGTTCCGCGAGATCAAGCTGGTGTACGTGACCCCCAAAGGCAATCAATTCAAGATCACCACGCTCCGGCACTGGCATGTGTCGACGCACTACCGGCTGGTGAGCAATGCACCTTAACTTATTTATCCATCTGGAAATTGTAGTGCACAACCCGCTGCGGTATCCCCCCTAGCGCGCTGTAAAACCTCAATGCATGCTCGTCCGGGGCATCCGCCTGTACGAAGAATTCCCGGAACCCATGTGTCCTGCAATAACCAGCCAGCGCCTCCACAAGTTTCCGTCCGACCCCTTTTCGCTGGAATTCGCTCCTCACGGCAAGATCGTACACATAGACTTCCGATGACTCGACATAATACGACGGCAGCACATGAGCCGTCAAGCCGCCGATCACGCCATCCGGCGCCCTGGCGACAAAAACGATGAACGCTGGCCCAGCAAGCAACGGCCCGAGATAACGTTCATCGGGCAGCCGGAACCCATTCATACCAAAAACCTCCGCAAAAACGCCGACCAGCTGACTAAATTCGGCCACATCGCCGGGAAGCAGCTGCCTGATGGCAATATCCATAGTTCTCATATTTCTTTCAGGGTGAACTACATTTCTTGGGTGAACTCCAATCTGCGGCACATACCCCGCGCGAAAGCTCCGTATGATCAAACGCAAACCCTTTTGTACCAAGTTGTTCCAATTTGAACCGGGCCGACCCGGCGGATTCTCTTATATTAGGACGCATCAACACCTTACACCATGGAAAATATCATTAAGGCCGGACGGGGGTTTTTTGCTATTTGCCTGGTCGGTCTGGCAGGTCAGCAATTTTATTATGGGGACTTCCGGCCGGTTTTCGTCCCCGCGTGGCCGTCGCCAATGCCCGCACAGATCGTTCTCGTCTGGCTTTTCAGCCTGTTTCTCATAGGGTCCGCGATTGCCCTTGTTGCCGAAAAAATGGCCAGGACCGCCATGCTGGTTTTGGCCTGGCTATTTCTGGCGCTCGTCCTTTTTTGCCATATCCCCTTCCACCTCGTACACGATCCGAATGCCGGCAACATCGGCGCCTGGAACAATGCCTTTAAAGAGCTTTGCTTTTCCGGCAGCGCCCTTATTATGGCGGGCTCCTTCCCGCCGGAGGCTATGTCCCCGAAAAGGGCCGCTCTCGAAAAACCCCTGGAAGGGTTGATCCCCTTCGGTACCGTCTTTTTTTCCGTCATGCTCATCGTCTTTGGGATCGAGCACTTCCTATATGCCGAATTCGTACAGGGACTCGTCCCCGACTGGATACCCGCTCATCTTTTCTGGACTTATTTCGCCGCCGTCGCCCTTGTCGGTGCCGGCGTCGGGATCATCCTACGGATAAAATTGAAGCAGATCGCGATGCTGACAGGGATCATGATCTTCATCTGGTTCCTCATCCTCCATATCCCTCGCGCGGCAGCGGCCCCGGTGACTGACCAGGGGAATGAGCTGACCAGCGTCTGGGAATCCCTGGGATTCAGTGGAGTCGCTTTCGTCCTCGCCTGCGCCTTTCCTTTTCGACCCCGGCTTTCGGCACTCAACTGACCCCTACCCGCCGCCTTTCCAGGGGCGCCTGTCGAAGCCCGGTTAATGAAGCATGCCCATCCCTTCGATCTTAACATACGGCGTTCGGAGAAAATCGTTCACGACCGCATTGAAATAATTTTTTTTATAAACAGCCACAAAATGCCCCGACCCCGGCACCAGCCATAGATAGGATTTGGGGATGTTTCGGAAGATCTGCCAGAGATGATAAGAGGGGATGGCGTCATGATCTCCGCCCATCACCAGGGTCGGACACCGGATGGCATGCAGCTGCTCCAGGGTCATATGCGGTTCCTTCAGATCCAGCTCGACGATCTTCAGATCATTTTTAGTGCGCGGGTTAGGGGGCAGCCGCCGCATACTGTCGGCCATGGCCTCCAGCCAATGATAAATGAAAGGTTCGAGACCCGTCGTATCCGGCCATAGATTAGGACCAGAGACCACCAGCTTCCTTACTTTTTCGGGATGCCTGAGCGCCAGCAACAAGCCGCTTATTCCTCCGTCGCTCCACCCCACGACATAACAGCTGTCGAGATGGAGACTGTCCAGCAGCGCGTTGAAGTCATCCGCCATCATTTCGAAGGTCAGCGAATCGCCGGCGTCCACACTCTTGCCATGAGCCCGGCTGTCCACCGCGATGACCCGGTAATGTTTGGAGAAATAAGGGATCTGGTTGGAAAAGATGTTGATCGATCCGCCATTGATGTGCAGCAGCAGGAGAGGGGCGCCCCGACCGTAGGTCTCATAATAAAGCCGGATACCCCGGGTGGCGAGATAATGGCCGGCCGCCTTGTTGTCCCCGTAGACTATCTGCGCCCCGGAGTTGACGTAACAGCAGCATAGGAACAGGCCGATAAGCAGTTTGCTGGTCATGGTAGTAATTGTTAGAACGAAGATACCTATTCATTTGATGTGATGACCGTCGGACGGCGGACACCCGCTGTAGCGAAAACGGACGGTCCTTCGCCGGGGCATTCGCATAAATATCTGATTGGTATGTCAATATAACAGCGGCATCTTTTTGGCTATGCCATCGAAAACCCGCGCCATGCTCTTCAATTATTTCAAGACCGCCATCCGGAACCTGGCCCGGAACAAGGCCTATGCTACGATCAATATCATCGGGCTGGCCGTCGGAATGGCAGTTTTCCTGCTCATCGCCCAATATGTGCGGTTCGAGCACAGTTATGAAGATTTCATCCCCGATAGAGCCAATATTTACCGGGTCGGCATCCAAACGTTTCGAAACAAACAGCTGATCGAAGCCAGCGCCGAGAATTATCCCGCGGTGGGACCGGCAATGTTGCGCGAGTTACCCGATGTGACAGCCTTCGCCCGATTGTACAACCTCGGTTATAAGAACAATGTGATCATTACCAACGAGAATGCCAAACCCGATCGTATTGCCCTGAAACAGCGCCATTTCTTATATGCGGATTCCGCCTTTTTGCCGATGATGGATTACGAAATGTTGAGAGGCAATTCCGCCGATGCGCTGAAAAGCCCTTTTACAGCGGTGATCTCCGAAAAATATGCCCGTTTGTATTTCGGCGGCTCCGACCCGATAGGGCGGACGCTCCACATGCACGATGATGATTTCAACGACGAGCTGGTCACAGTGACCGGCGTTTTCAAAGACCTGCCTCCCAATACCCATCTGAAATTCGACGTCTTGTTTTCCTATAAGACACTATTCGCCCGCGGAAGGAATAGCCTTTTCCGCTATGATCAAAGCTGGACGCGCGAAGATATGTACACCTTTATCCGGTTAAGACCCGGCGCCGATGCAAAACGTGTGGAGGCAGCCCTTCCTGGTCTCGTCAACCGTTACAAACCCCGGCTGCAGGCGGCGGGCCAGCAACAGGTGCTTTTCCTACAGCCTCTAAAGGATATTCACCTTTATTCCGATCTCGCCGAAGAGCCGGAGACCAACGGCAATGCCAATGTCGTCTCCTTCCTCGGGATCATCGGACTCTTCGTGCTGGTCATCGCCTGGATCAATTTCATCAACCTGTCTACGGCCAGGGCCATTGGCCGGGCAAAAGAAGTAGGCATATATAAGGTGATCGGCGCCTCCCGCCGTCAACTGATCGTCCGGTTCCTCACCGAAGCCTCGCTCGTCAATATCCTGGCGCTGCTGATCGCTTGGGGCCTCACGGTCATCTCATTACCCGCGTTCGATAGGATATCGGGACTCCTGCTCGATGGCGCTTATCTGGTCAAGAGCTGGTTTATGCTGTTATTATTTGGTCTCTGGATAGCCGGTACGCTGCTCTCTGGGTTCTATCCCGCCTGGGTATTGTCCTCGTTCAGACCGGTCACCGTTCTCAAGGGGAAATGGAAAAGCAGCTCGGGCGGTATCCTCCTGCGAAGAGGTTTGGTCATCGGGCAGTTCATGGCATCCATCACCCTGATCGCCGGCACCTTCATCATTTACCGGCAGCTGCATTACATGATGGATCAGCCGCTGGGCATGAATATCGACCAGGTAGTGATCCTGGACCGCCCGGGCGTGGCCCCCAGCGATGAAAAGGATCTCGCGGCATTCAGGGCGGAGATCGACCTGTTCCGCGACGAAGTGAAGAAAAGCTCTTCAGTCGAGGCGGTGTCCCTCCCTTCAACCATTCCGGGCATGCTGCGCGAATTCAAAACCACCATCAAGAGACTCAACGGCGACGACTCGATCCTCGTGCGGACCAATAGTATGGACGCTGGTTTCCTGGATGTCTTCAAGATGAAACTCCTGGCGGGACGGCCCTTCTCGAGGGCCTATCCGAAAGACCCGGATACCTCGGTGATCCTGACCGCCTCCGCCGCCCGATTGCTGGGATATAAAACACCCGCGGATGCGGTTGGTCAAACCCTGTCCATCCCTGATTTCAACGGATTGAAGCCTGTCGTGGTAGGGGTTGTCAACGATTATCACCAGGTATCGCTTAAAAAGCCCCTTGCACCTTCGCTGTTCACCTGCGACTGGTACGAAGGAGAATATTATGCCATTCGGATCCACGCAGATCACCTCGCCCGTACCCTCGATGAAATACAGCGCTCATGGACGAAGGCCTTCCCGGGGAACCCCTTCGAATATTATTTTCTCGACGATTATTTCAACCGCCAGTATGCCAACGAACGCAAATTCGGACAGCTGTTCACCACGTTTTCGCTGTTGGCCATTCTGATCAGTTGCCTGGGTCTTTTCGGACTGTCCGCATACACCGCCGGCCAGCGGGTCAAGGAAATCGGCATCCGGAAGGTACTGGGCGCGTCCGTTGTTCAGATCACGACCATGCTGTCCCGCGATTTTTTGAGACTCGTGATGATCGCCATCTTCCTGGCAACTCCGCTCACCTGGATGACCATGCACAGCTGGCTACAGGGGTTCGCCTACCGGACCGCTATTCCCTGGTGGATCTTTGGGCTGGCTGGGATTGCCGCCTTGCTCATCGCGCTGCTGACCGTCAGCTTCCAGGCAATCAAAGCCGCCATTGCCAATCCGGTGAGATCATTGCATACCGAATAGGCGCTCCGCACTTTTGGGCCGGAGATTTTTATGCACAATTTGGTTCACCGACAATGTTGAAATTCAATTTCTTCGGCCCACCCTCGTCCTACTGCATACGTTCTTCGCCTGCTGCGGGCACCCTTGAGGGTTGCAAAATTCATGATCGCCTATTATCTTGTACCCCGTTAGTCCTTCCACAGAGTCGATACCCTTTGAGATACCATGATCCAATTCATTGTATTTCAAAACGTAAAAGAGACTCTATGTTACACGCAAAAGACCTTCGCTTCGGGAATAAAGTATTGAACCGGAGAGGTGAGGTGATCACAGTCCAGCAAATCCACAGTACTTCCATTGTTTATGACACGGCCATCAGCATTGGCAGACGGCATCTCTCCAAGGTCGGTGGTTATGACGCATCCTATACGTCCGAAGTGGTCGAGGTCGTCAAAGAAGCAGGCATGCAGGAGATCGAGCCCATCGTGCTGACCCCAAAGATCCTCGAGAAATGCGGTTTCAGGAATTTCGTCCGCGAAGAGTGGACCATTACTTACGGTAATAATCACACGGACTTCGAACTCACGGAAGACGGTCTGAAGCTGAGACATCCTTCGCCCTCCCGCGTCGGCATCAAATACCTCCACCAGCTGCAGAATTTCTTCTATGCAATAGCCGGACAGGAGCTGCAGATCGAACTATGATCACCCCCATCCCGCAGCGCGCGCATAGCGCGCGCTGCGCATAAAAAAACCTGCCATCAGCCGGATGGCAGGTTCGATGGACGTGAATCGAATTCCCTAAGGCGACGCCCAGATCAGGCAGGAGCCTATTTCACATTCTTGCTGACGATCTTGGCGAGATCGAACATGGAGACCTGATCCTTTCCGCCGAATACGGTTTTCAGTTTGCTATCGGCATTGATCATGCGCTTGTTCTTGCTATCCTGCAGTTTGTTCTTTTTGATGTAGTCCCATATCTTCTTGACGATCTCCGTGCGCGGTAAAGGCTTGTTGCCGATAACCTCCGCGAGCACCGGGCTCGGCGTCAGCGGTATCATAAAGGCTGCATTGGGTTTCCGCGCAGATTTTTTGGCCGCTTTTTTAGCCGCTTTTTTTGGGGCTTTTTTTGCTGCTTTTTTCGGAGCTTTTTTGGCCGCTTTCTTCGCAGCCTTCTTGGTAGCTTTTGCCATGTTTATTTCATTTTAATGGGTTAATGAAATAAATGTACAGATTTTAATTTTTCTGAATGCATAATTTTTCAAATTTCTCTCGAAGATTCGTCAAATTAGCACATTTTTCTATAGGTGACTCGCTTTGTCCCTCCCCGACGGCTATGCCTGGTTCCTGCTGCTACCCATGTCCGATCCGTCTCTCCGATCGCGATTCCGGCGCTTTTCTCCGGTCGGTTTTCGGTATATTTCCTGAAAAAAGGTGATTCTCCGACTCATTTACCCTCTCCTCGTCACTGTAGGAATGTTGCTGACGACTGCCTGTTCCGGAAAAGAGATCGTACTTTCCTCTCCCGACGGACACCTGCATTTCGCCTTTCAACCCGGCGACAGCCTTCCCACCTATAGCGTTTGGTTCGAAAACAGACCGGTCATTGTCGCCTCACCGTTATCCCTCGTATTCCAGGAGTCGGGCAACATCCGTTCTTCCTCGGTAATAGGCCCGGGCCTCCATGTCCTTACGCCCGTTTACCGGGAAGGGCTGGACGAATACACATTGCCGGTCGGCAGGAATAACAAGGTAAGCGACCAGTTTAACGAATGTACAATTCCCTTGCAGGAATCCCATGGCCGCCGACGGAGGATCGACCTCGTGGTCCGGCTGTATAATGACGGCCTGGCCTTTCGCTGGGTCTTTCCCAAACAACCCCAATGGACAAGCTATGCCCTCCTCGCCGAGAACACGGGGTTCCGCTTGGCCGGCAACCCCATCCTCCTGGCCTCTTTCCTCCCCGGATTCGCCACTTCGCACGAGAACCGCTATACCCGTCTGCCCTTTAGCGAGGTAAAAGCCGATACCCTGATGGACATCCCCGTCTTCCTCCGGTGGCCGGGAGACTCGCTCTATATGGTCATCACCGAAGCACAACTGACCGACTATGCCGGCATGTATCTCATCAGGCACCATGACATGCTCAAAAGCGAGTTGTCGCCTCTTCCCGGCCCTCCCGCTATCGAGAATTCTCCCGTCGCTGCTTCCGCCGCCAACGCCATCCGCGTCAAAGCCATCCTTCCTCATCGCACACCCTGGCGCGTGGTGTTCATCGGCCGACGACCCGGCGCCTTCCTCGAGTCCAATCTGCTCACCGATCTGAACGACCCCTGCGCGATCAAAGACCTATCCTGGCTACACCCGGGGAAAACGGATTTCCACTGGTGGAATGGCGATATCCTGCCCGATACGACTATTTCTCCCGGCATCAATTTCGAAACGAATCAATACTATATCGATTTCTGCGCCCGCAACGGGATCGACTATCATACCGTCATCGGCTTCGGAGGTATTGCCTGGTATACCAATGATGGCGTCAGCTATGACGCCGGCCCGCATTCCGATCCGTCAAAACCCATTCCCGGTCTCGACATGAAACAGATCTGCGATTATGCGGCGTCCAAAGGGGTAGGCGTCCGCGTCTGGGTCCACTGGAAGGCACTATGGCCCCACATCGACTCGGCCTTCACCCGCTTTCAACGTTGGGGCGTCAGGGGAATGATGGTGGATTTTATGAACCGGGACGATCAGGAGATGGTCAATATTCAGACGACCATTCTCAAAAAAGCCGCCCGGCACCATTTGCACATCCAGTTCCATGGCGCTTATAAACCCACGGGACTCATCCGCACCTGGCCCAATGAACTCACCCGCGAAGGCACGCTGAATTATGAGAATGACAAATGGAACGATCCGATCACACCCGATGACGATCTCAACGTCGTCTTCACCCGCCTGATGGCCGGGGCAACCGATTATCACCTGGGCGGTTTCCGGGCGGTGACGACTCAGGGATACAGGCCGCAGTTCACGCGTCCGCTCGTCCTGGGAACACGCTGCCATATGCTGGCCATGTATATCGTGCTGGAAAGTTATCTGCCCATGGTTTGCGATTATCCGGCGGCCTATGAAGGACAACCGGGCTTCGATTTCCTGAAAAGCGTGCCTTCTACCTGGGACGAGACCCGCGTACCCGTCGCGATTCCCGGAGAATGGGTGGCCATCGCCCGAAGAAAAGGACAGGTCTGGTGGTTGGGCGCCATCAATAGCAGCACCGGTCGCGGGACGACGATCCCGCTGAATTTCCTGCCCGCCGGCAAATATGAGGCGACCATCTGGCGCGATAGCCCGGATGCCGGCGATGATCCGAATAAATTGATAAAAGAAACGCGCACCGTCAGCGCTTCCGATAGCCTGACCGTTTCGCTTGCCTCCGGCGGAGGCGTAGCGATGCAATTCAGACGGGCGGGGCCTTGAGTGCGGTCCGTTCGCCTGCCGCCCTGCCCCGGTGCGCTCCTATACTCCAAACTTCGACGTAAATTTGTCCCCTAAATTCCGTCGGATGGACAATCCTTATCTCTCGTTGCTGAAAACTGCCTGGCATTACTCCTTCGGTCAGAAAAAGAGATTCGTCCTGGTCTATGGCATGTTCATTTGCGCCAGCCTGGTCAATGCCCTCAACCCGCTGCTCTTCGGTTGGTTCATCGGCATGCTCCAGCATGACTTCCAACACGTCTGGCACTACGCCCTGCTTTACGCCGCAGGCTATATCGGGTTGAAATTCGTCCAATGGTGTTTCCACGGCCCCGCGCGGATCATGGAACGGAACCTGGCCTTTCACCTGAGCCGCAATTTCCTCCAGGAGAAATACCACCAGGTACTGCACCTCCCCGTGAAATGGCAGCAGGATCACCACAGCGGCGCGACGATCAACCGCGTCCGCAAGGCATATGAGTCGCTCCGCGAATTCTTCGACCGCGGGTTCATTTATCTCTATACCCTGAACAAGCTGGTCATTTCGGTTGCCGCCATCCTCTATTTCTCTCCGCTCTATGGCAGCATTGCCGTAGTCATGGGCATCGGCACCATCCTGGTCATCCGCACGTTCAACCGCCCCTTCCTCAGGGCCGTCGACGAAGTCAATGAAAAAGAGCATATCGTTTCCGCCACTCTTTTCGATAGTCTCTCCAATATCATGACCGTGATCACGCTCCGCCTGGAAAAAAGCATGGAAACCGGCCTGCTCGCCAAGGTGCGGGATATCTTCAAACCGTTCCGCCGCAGCGCGCTCATCAACGAATGGAAATGGTTCTGCGCGGAGATGCTCATCGTGTGCATCTACGGCATGATCACGCTCGGATATATCTATCAGCATTGGACCCCGGGCAGGCTCTTCGAGGTCGGCGGCCTGGTCGCGCTGCTGGGTTTCGTCAACCAGTTTACCAGTGTGTTCACCGATATCGCCTTTCAATATACCAATATCATGCTGTATGACTCATATGTGAAGACGGCTTCCGTCATCAGCGAGGCGTATGCCGAGCGGCATCGCGCAGACAGACCCGATGGCCTGGCCGAAGGCTGGGTTACCCTGCGGATCTATCGTCTCAATTTTTCTTATCATGCGCAGTACGATACCCGCCGCGGCGCCCAAAGCCTCCACGATCTGCACCTGACCATCCGCCGCGGACAACGCATCGCACTGATCGGGGAAAGCGGTAGCGGCAAGACCACCCTTCTTTCACTGCTGCGGGGTCTCTACGATCCCGAACCCGGTGTCGATATCCGTCTGGACGACGGCTCTGTCCCGCTCGAACAGCTGAATGAATCCGTTACCCTGTTCCCGCAGGAACCCGAGATCTTCGAGAATACCCTTTCTTATAATATTACGCTTGGATTACCTTTTCCCGAGGAGGAGATCCTACAGGTTTGCGATGCCGCTCATTTTACCGATGTGGTCCGCCAGCTGCCGCAAGGCCTTCAGGCTGACATCCGCGAAAAGGGCGTCAACCTCTCCGGCGGTCAAAAACAACGGCTGGCCCTGGCCCGGGGTATCCTCGCCGCCCGCGACAGCTCCGTCGTCCTGCTCGATGAGCCCACCAGCAGCGTGGACCCGCGCACCGAAGCGTTGATCTTCGACGGTCTTTTCAGGACCTTTGCCGATAAGGCCGTCATCGCATCCGTACACCGCCTCCACCTCCTCGCCCGATTCGACTATGTCTATATCCTCCACCAGGGCCGCATCATCAGCGAAGGTACTTTCGAACAGCTCCGCGATCACGACCCCGCTTTCCGCGAAATGTGGCGCCGGGCCGCAACGCCGCATTGACATCCTCAAATCAGCCCCGCGAGTTCCAGGCTCTTTTTCTTCAGCCGCCGCACGTCCATATCCTCGATAATGGGATCGGGCGTCAGGATCAGCGAGGTGCCGTTCCGCTTCCACCAGTCATGATCCTTTATCTCCCGGAAATGGATCACGCCTATGAGATATTTGCGGTCATTGTCGGCATGCCACTCCTCGATGGATTGGAATCTGTCCTTAGGAATATATTTCAGATCGTCAAAGCTCAGGTAGACACGCACAAAGAAATCATCCGTCAGCCGGTGCGGCGTATGATGATAGAGTTTCTTGTATTCGTATTTGTATTCATACCGCAGCGCCGAAAGATCGCTCAGTATCGCGCTGGCCGTCGGGAAAGACCCCGCCCCCTTGCCATAAAAGAATTGCTTGTCGGCAAAACCGCTCTCGATCACCACCCCGTTGAATTCATTCTTTACAAAGGCCAGGTGATCGTCCTGGGGTATGAATTGCGGTAACACAAATGCCGCCACTTTCCCGTTCCCCAGCTTCTTGGCCTGCGCAACCAGCTTGATATCGTAACGTTTCTCACGGGCGACTTCCGCATCCCCGGCCTGCACATGCGTGATTCCGTTGAAGACCAGCTTGTCCGTACCTTCCACGATGCCATATGCATGCGTCAGCAAAAAAGTCCATTTGTTGGCGGCGTCATACCCTTCCACGTCGAGCGAAGGGTCGCTCTCGGCAAAGCCCAGCTGCTGCGCCAGCAGCAATGCCTCCTGGAAACCCAGCTTCTCTTCGAACATCTTCGTCAGGATAAAATTCGTGCTGCCGTTGACGATGGCCTTGATCGAATGCAGCAGATCATTGTCGTAATATTCTTCCAGGTTGCGGATCACGGGTATCGAAGCACAGGCCGCCGACTCATACAAAAAAGAAGCGCTGGTTTCCTTTTGCAGCTGGAGCAGCTCCGGCAAATGCTCGGCGATCATTTTCTTGCTGGCGCTGACCACCGATTTGCCGCTTCTCAACGCCCTCGAGACGATCTCGAAGGCGGGCCCCGATTCATTGATCACCTCGACGATCACGTTGATCTCCGGGTCGTTCAGCAGGATCTCCCGGTCCGTCGTGAACAGCTCCGCCGGCGCCTCTCTCTTTTTCCCCGGATGTTTGATACATACTTTTTTTATCGTGGCCTTTAACGAGGGGGTCTGCTGCAGGACCTTATAAAGCCCTTCTCCTACCACGCCAAATCCGAAGAGTCCGATCGTCAGCTGCTTGTGCGTTTCCATATTAGTATACCCGTTATATTGAAAGTGTTTGATGATTGCTCTTTTTTGTCCTTATCGCCTTATCCACCGCCAACCGGTCCAGCGCCTGGCGCAGATCGTCGATCAGGTCTTCCGTATCCTCCAACCCCGCCGACAGCCGGACAAGGCTGTCCGCCACCCCCGCCGCCCTGCGCCGCTCGGCGGGGATCGTCTTATGCGTCATCTGCGCCGGATGCGATACCAGGCTCTTGATCCCACCCAGGCTCTCCGCCAGTTTGAACAGCCCCGTCGACGTCACGAGGGCCGTTGCCGCTTCCTGCGTATCTTCCTTCAGCGAAAAGCTGACGATACCTCCGAATCCTTTCGATTGCCTTGCGGCGACCGCATGACCCGGATGCGTCGGCAGACCCGGATAATATACTTTATCTACGGCCGGATGCTGCTCGAGAAAGGCCGCGATGGCCCGCGCATTGGCGCAATGTTGCCGCACCCGCAGATGCAACGTTTCGATGCCCCTGATCAGCAGCCAGCTGTCGAACGGTCCTAGAATGGCGCCGCCGGCATTCTGCAGGAATTTTATCCGCTGACCCAGCTCGCCATCCGCCGTCACTACCAGCCCCGCGATCAGATCGCTATGTCCCCCCAGGTATTTCGTTCCCGAATGCACGACGATGTCGGCGCCCAGCGCCAACGGCTGCTGCAGCGCGGGGGAGGCGAACGTATTGTCGACGCATACCAGGATTCTCCCATCGGACCCCTGGCTCCCATCCGCGTCGGACCGTTGCCGCCCCTCAGCTTTCGCAATTTTCGAGATCGCCCGTATATCGGTGATCTTCAGCGTAGGGTTCGTCGGCGTCTCGATCCATATCAGTTTCGTTTTCGGGGTCAGCGCATTGAAAACAGCGCCGGGATGACTCGTGTCCACATAACGGACCGTGATCCCGAATCGCTTGTACACCTGTTCGAATAGCCGGAATGCGCCGCCATAAATGTCGTCTACCGCGACGATCTCGTCGCCGGTCTGCAACAGCTTGAGCACGGCATCGATTGCCGCCAAACCGCTGGCGAATGCTGCGGCAGTACTGCCGCCTTCCAGCTGCGCTACCAGGTTTTCCAATGTGGCCCGCGTAGGGTTTCCGGTCCGCGAATAGTCATACCCTTTGTTCACACCAGGCGCTTCCTGCACGAAGGTGGAGGTCTGGTAGATGGGCACCGCGATCGCACCGGTTAAGGGATCGACGGGAATGCTGTGGAGCAATTGTGTTGTCGCTTGCATAAAACAAATTTTTTAAAGTTGTTTTCTTGCAGCACCTCCCGCCGGATGGTTCACATCCGGGCAAAAAAAAACTCTTCTGATTCGTCAGAAGAGCTTTGAATATATTTTGTCGATATTGCCAAGCCGGAATTCTGACTTATCTGTCCCGATATTCCATCGGGATGGAGTTGGCACCTTACTTTCGGCTCGTATTAAGAGCTTCAGCAGGTTGTCAAGGCTTCATCGGGCCATTTCCCTCAGCCTTTCTTGATAAGAGATGTTGTAAGAACTGAGGCAAAGGTAATATCTTTTTTCAAATTTCCAAATTTTGCCTCCTCCTCCAGCGGACCGGCGGCGCCCCTCCGTCGGACCGGAAGCGCCTCTCTGCCTTGGACGCGCGCCCGTTTTACGCTTAACGTATCGATAACGTGACTTTGGAACGGTTTTTGGCAACCATAACGCTTATATCGGAGTACCTCTACTTTAAAACTACACGACATGAAAACTGTAACGAAATGGCTGCTGGCCGCCACAGGCGCCGCAGCGGGTCTACTCTTCTTTGCCTGTAACAAAAGCAACTCCCCTAACTCCAACCCGAATATTCCGAAAGGCCAGTCCCAGGTTTCACTGTACATGATGGATGGGCCAGGCAGCTTCACTAAAGTATTGATTGACATTCGCCAGGTGGCAGTGGAAATCGATACTGCCTCTAAGCAGAACGACGCCGACCAGGACGATGAATGGGACGACAACTATTACGGCCGCCACCGCGACCAGTCCAACAGATCCGTATTCTGGGACACCCTCCAAATTACTCCCGGCGTGTACGACCTGCTCGATCTGCGAAACGGTACCGACACATTGCTCGCATCGGGCCTGATCACCACGGGAAAGATCCTGAAGATCAGGATCACCCTGGGTTCGGATAACACAGTCTTTACCGACAGTGCGACATCCTACCCGCTGGAGGTCTTCGGTTCGAGCCCCTCCTTTACGGTCAATGTCGCGCGCACCAACGTGCAGGACGTATCCAACAATGAATTCAAGATCTGGCTGGACTTCAATCTGGCCCGGAGTATCTTCTTCTGGAACGGGGAATTCCTGTTGAAACCGTATATCGCCGTGTTCAATGACATGACCGAGTCAAAGGTGCAGGGTAAAGTACTGCCGGAACGCGCCGCTGCCCTCGTCATGGGTGTCATGGGTACCGACACCATCTACGCGGTGCCTTTCGACGAAGGCTATTTCAAGTTCCGGAATGTAAGCCCCGGCACCTGGGATTTCACCTTCAAAGGCCGAAATGGCTACCAGGACACCACGATCATGAATATCAAGGTAGACTCGATGAAAACAGTCACTTTACCGACGATCACGTTGCACAAATAGTTCATCCATAATCATTTGACCTGTTCCATCCGGCCCCGCCGAAGGCGGGGCCGGTCTTTTTCGCTCCGGCGCGCCGTCTCCCAGGCCAAATCGCGCACCCGCCCTGGGCCAAATTTTTTAGCAAAACCTTCCGACCATCCCATTTGTTGTACTTATCTTAGCACTATGTCCAATCACACCGATACCGGCCTGCTCCCCGGCGAAGAAACGATCGAAGTATCCGGAGCAAGGGTCCACAATCTGAAAAACATCGACATCCGCATCCCCAAGAACCAGCTGGTAGTCATCACCGGCATCAGCGGCAGCGGCAAATCCTCGCTGGCTTTCGATACCATCTACGCGGAAGGTCAGCGCCGGTATATGGAAAGCTTCGGAGCATACGCCCGCCAGTTCATCGGCGATATGGAACGACCCGACGTCGACAAGATCACCGGCCTTAGTCCCGTTATATCCATCGAACAAAAGACCACCAATAAGAACCCCCGAAGTACTGTCGGAACCGTCACGGAGATCTATGACTTCCTCCGCCTGCTCTATGCCCGCATCGGCATCGCCCATTCCTACAACACCGGCAAAAAGATGACCAAGTTCAGCGAGGAAGAGATCCTCGACAATGTTTTTAAAAAATTCAAAAATAAAAAGATATCCATCCTGGCGCCCCTGGTCCGCGGCCGCAAGGGCCATTATCGCGAGCTGTTCGAAGATATCCGCAAAAAAGGCTATCTCAAGGTTCGCGTAGACGGCGAAGTAAAAGACCTCGTTCCCAAGATGCAGGTCGACCGCTACAAGATCCATGATATCGAGGTGGTGATTGACCGGCTGGCCGTCACCGAAGAGATGCGCCTGCGTCTCGGGCAAAGCGTCACCAGGGCGCTGCAAATGGGCAAGGACCTGCTTTTCCTGCTGCTCAACGATGACAACAAGGTCTTCCAGTATAGCAAACAGCTGATGTGCGAAGACACGGGCATCAGCTATGAGGAACCTTCCCCCAACAGCTTTTCGTTCAATTCCCCTTACGGGGCATGCCCCACCTGCAAGGGCCTTGGCGCCGTCTACCAGATCAGTATGGACGCTATCATCCCCGATCGTTCGAAAAGCATCAACGAAGGCGGCATCGCACCGCTGGGCGAAGAACGCGAGGCCTATATGTTCCGCGAGGTACAGGCCCTCGCCAAAAAAAATAAGTTCTCGCTCGATACGCCCATCGGGGACATGTCCAAAAAGGCGCTCAATCTCGTCCTCTATGGAAACGACGCCGGCGAGACGACCCTCGATGTGGAATTCAAGGACTCCGGCGACGCCGCTGGAGGTCAGATCTATGCCGCCGACTACGAAGGGATCGTCAACGCCCTGAAACGATGGTTCTCCGGCAGCACTACCGATTCGCTCCGCGATTGGGTCGAACAGTTCATGGAGCTGAAGACCTGCGGCACCTGCGGCGGTACCCGTCTCCGTAAGGAAAGCCTCTGGTTCAGGGTAGGGGAGAAGAACATTGCCGAGCTCAGCTCGATGAACCTCAACGGCCTCGTGGAATGGTTCGACGGCATTGAAAAAAAGCTCAGCGATAAACAGAACATCATCGCCAGGGATATCCTCAAAGAGATACGCGAACGCCTTCGCTTCCTCATGGACGTGGGGCTCACCTACCTCACCCTCGACCGGCCCTCGCGCACCCTCAGCGGCGGCGAGTCCCAACGCATCCGGTTGGCGACGCAGATCGGCTCGCAGCTGCAGGGCATCACCTATATCCTGGATGAACCCAGCATCGGCCTCCACCAGCGCGACAATCACCGGCTGATCCAGGCGCTGAAAAATCTCCGTGACATCGGCAACAGCGTCCTGGTCGTCGAACACGATAAGGACATCATGATGGCTGCGGATTACCTCGTCGACATCGGCCCGAACGCCGGTTTCCATGGGGGCAGGGTAGTGGCGCAGGGACGCCCGCCCGCCTTGCTGCGCCTCAATACCCTCACGGCAGAATACCTCAACGGTCGCCGCAGTATCGCCATTCCGCCGGAACGAAGAAAGGGCAATGGCAAATTCCTCGAGCTGAAAGGCGCCAAAGGCAACAATCTGAAAAATGTAGATGTCAAATTACCCCTCGGCAAGCTGATCGTCATCACCGGCGTCAGCGGTAGCGGCAAATCCACGCTGATCAATGAGACGCTGTACCCGATCCTTAGCAGACATGCGTACGGTTCGCGCATGAACCCGCTGGAATATAAGAGCATCAAGGGCCTGGAACATGTCGATAAGGTGATAGAGATCGATCAGTCGCCCATCGGCAGGACGCCCCGAAGCAATCCCGCCACGTATTGCGGCTTCTTTACCGATATCCGGACCCTTTTCGCCTCCGTTCCCGAAGCGAAGATCAGGGGCTACAATGCCGGCCGGTTCTCCTTTAACGTGAAAAGCGGCCGCTGCGACGTTTGCGAAGGCGGCGGCATGCGCGTGATAGAAATGAATTTCCTGCCCGATGTCTATGTCCACTGCGAAAAATGCAACGGCAAACGCTATAACCGCGAGACGCTCGAGATCCGCTATAAAGGCAAATCGATCAGCGACGTCCTCGATATGACGGTCGACGAGGCCGTGGAGTTCTTCCAGGCCGTCCCCTATCTGTACCGAAAGATCAAGGTCCTGCAGGAAGTCGGGCTGGGCTACATTACGCTCGGGCAATCGGCCGTTACGCTCAGCGGGGGAGAAGCCCAGCGTGTCAAATTAGGCACCGAGCTCGGCAAAAAGGATACCGGCAAGACATTCTATATCCTCGACGAGCCCACTACCGGCCTCCACTTCGAAGACATCCGCCACCTGCTGGACGTGCTCAATAAATTGGTGGACCGGGGCAATACCGTCCTCGTCATCGAACACAACCTCGACGTCATCAAGGTCGCCGATCATATCATCGATCTGGGCCCGGAAGGCGGCGACGGCGGAGGCAGGATCCTCTTCGAAGGCACGCCCGAAGAGCTCATAAAGAATAAGGAAAGCTTCACGGCAAAATTTTTGAAAGACGAATTGACGCCGACGGAGTCGGCTCGTCCGAAGGACAATCATTAGCCAACTGCCGACGAGAAAAGGATAAACCTATGCAACGCATCATCATCGATATGGACGAAGTCATCGCCGATCCGATGGGCGAGATGATCCGGTGGTACCACGAACAATATGGCGTCCAACCCGACAAGGATAAAATGGACGGCTCCTGGATCAAAGGCTTCCCCATGGAGCACCAGGCCATGGTCTACCAACGCCTCGGCGAGCCCGGTTTCTTCCGCCACCTGCCCGTGATGGAAGATAGCGTCGACGTGCTTAGCCGGCTGAACGAACGGTACGAGGTGTTCATCGTTTCCGCGGCGATGGAGTTCCCCAATTCACTGAAGGATAAATACGAATGGCTGATGGAACACTTTCCTTTCTTTACCTGGCGGCAGCTGGCCCTCACCGGTAGTAAGGACCTCGTATCCGGCGACTTCATGATCGACGACCATGTAAAGAACCTCAGGGGCTTCAACGGCAAACCCTATCTGTTCACTGCGCCGCATAACCTACGGGTCACCGGCTACGACCGCATCGGCAGCTGGAAAGAGGCCGCGGAAATTTTTCTCTGACGCCGCCACCCATACCGCCTCGCCGAACGCCGCCCATCCCTCCTCACCAACCGCGCCCATGCCCGCCCAAACAAAAAATGACCCGCGAGGGGCCATTCTTGCTGAATCTAAGGGGTTAGGGGTTTCCCGCGGTCCAATAAGCAGCAGCAGGGAGTGATTAATAAAATCTTTGTTTAGTAAAGGGTACCTAAATAGGGAACGGATCAGGTTTTACTTAACCTTCGGATATTCGGATTTTACCAATTTCCCTGCTTGCTTACTGGTTTAGCGTTAATTATATTACCGTACGGTCAATTGTCCATTCTCAATGCGTTCGTCATCCGTAAATACCTCGAAAAGAAAATTACCTTCTGAAATATTGGTGAGCACGGTCGTCTCGCGACTTCTGATGCGGGTTTGGCTCACCAGCCGCCCGTCCATGTCGAACAGGAACAGCTGGTACACCTTGCCTTCTTCACCGGTGGCGGAAAAGAAAAGCACCTGCTGTCTCGCGTCAGGATACAGCCGGATCTTGTGTTTTTTGCTGATTTTTGACTTACTGACCTGGATACTATGTATGGTATCGAAACCAGGCGAACCGGGGAATTCGCCGCCGGCCGCTTGAGCGGTACATTGAACGCACAGGCTTAGCCCGATAACGGCCAGCCCAATGATAAGAGCGTTCGATGGCAGGGAAGAAGTTTTCTTTACGGGTACAGGTTTAATCATACGTTTTTTAGCTCGTTAAAAGAATTAGGGTACGGATCAACAACGGCGGACAAGGTTATATAAATGGTACGATCAACAATTCAATCTATAGCCCCCGAAGGGATTAAAATCTCAGCAACGGACAATGGGTCGAATTCCTCCAGCGCGACGAGCTGTTGCCACCGATGCGGATACCCATCTTGAACTGCATCGTGAAATAGGCATCGTTCTGGGTAGGATCGCCTCTCTTATTACCCTTCATATATCCTGACGTGTTATATCCCTGCGGGGCCTTATTGGACATGGCGATCGCAATCGCAGCCTGCGAAGGGGTCAGGTATTTGGAGAACAGGGTCGGGTCCACAAACTTCGTGCTCACGTCATCGAGATAGTCCGTAAATAATTTGCGGTGGATGATCTCGAAGGACAGGTTCACACTTTCGGAAAAAAAGTATTTGATACCGGCGCCCATCGGGATATTCAGCTGTGTCAGCGAATATTCCTTTCTGTCGGGGTACTCGGCCCAACCCTCGCCTTCCGTATGAAGGGGACGAAGATCGACCCAGTAGGTGTCACCGGCGGGATTGCGATAGGTGCCCTGCGGATTGAAATGGTATACGCCGAGACCCAGGACGCCATAGGGACGCAAACGGGCCGTGACATCGTCGGGATCGTCTTCCAGGAAAACAGTAGGAAAGAACTCTGCCATCAGCGTACCTTCCAGTATCTTGCTGCGGAAGTCCAGGTTGCGTACCAGGCGCGTCACTTCGTCCCCGCCTTTCGGCTTGATATTGGCATCATTGCCTTCTATTTCACCATAATTCACGGAGAGACGAAAACCCAGCCACTGGACGGGATAGACGGCGCCATATGCACCGACGGCCAGTTTGGTAGTGTTCATGTTGTAGTCCTTGATGAAGGTGGTGCCCTTGCCGGCGTGGCCGCCTAAGTCGCCAAGGAATACCATGGGGCCTACCGTTATCCCTATCTCATTGTTGTTCCTTTCATCGTCCTGCGCATAGCCGGAAGAAAGAAAGGACAAAGCAGCAGTCAACAGGAATAAACACTTCCACGAAAAGGAGTGTAAAAACTTTTTCATTGATATTAGATTTAGTTTTCCGATGGTTTGGATTCCGTTCTTCAATGAAAATTGAAAAATGGGCTTCAGGTAAAAAACGAAAAAAGCACTTCAAATTGTGTATGCATTAACAACAATTTTATCCACAGCGGACACGGATGACGCTAACTCTCTTATTTACTGGCTGTCAACAACATTTCGATATGTTCGATTCCATCTTCGAGATAGATTTCCCCTTTTTGGACAAAGCCGAATGAAGAATAAAAAGAAGTGAGATAAACCTGCGCGCCAATATGGATGTCCGTTATTCCATACAATGCATACAAGGTGTGAATGCTTTGGACCATCAGCTCCCGCCCGATGCCCTGGCGTCTCGCCGCAGGGGAAGTTACGATCCTGCCTATCGAAGATTCCCCATAGGAGATTCCCGCGGGTACGATCCGGGAATATCCCACCAGCTGATCGCCCCGTCTGCCCATCAGGTGATGACAATGCTGATCCTTGTCGTCCATATCTAAAAAGATGCAGTTCTGCTCGACGACGAACACTTCGCTTCGCAGGCGAAGGATCGCATACAATTCTACCGGTGACAGTTGGTCGAATTTTGTGCAGGTCCAGGTTGTCATAGTCAATATCCGTATTTATCGCCCCAGAGGCCGCGCAGGAATTTTCGCAGCTCTTCCTCTCTTGCATTCTTTCCCGGCTCATAGAATTTTGATCCGGCTAGTTCTTGCGGAAGGTATTCCTGCAGCGAGAAGTTCTGTTCGAAATTATGGCTATACTCGTATCCCTTGCCATAGTCCAGTTTTTTCATCAGCCCGGTTGGCGCGTTCCGGATATGCAAGGGCACCGGCAGATCGCCTTTCGACCGGACCGCTTCCTGCGCGGCGCCGATAGCCGCCGTCGCCGAGTTGCTTTTCGGTGACGAGGCCAGGTAAATGGCGCATTGCGAGAGGATGAGGTTCGATTCCGGGTATCCTATCTTGTTGACCGCTTCGAAACAGGCGTTGGCGAGAAGCAGCGCATTGGGGTTTGCGTTGCCGACGTCTTCGCTGGCCAGGATCAGCATCCTTCGTGCGATGAATTTCACGTCTTCGCCGCCTTCGATCATACGCGCCAGCCAATAGACGGCGGCATTGGGATCGCTGCCGCGGATACATTTGATGAACGCCGAGATGATGTCGTAATGCTGCTCTCCTTTTTTATCATAAAGAGCTATACGCTGCTGCGCGATCTTCATCACCAGCGCATCGGTGATCACGGCGCCCTTTCCGGCTCCGTCTGCTACCACCTCCAGCAGATTGAGCAGCTTCCTGGCGTCACCTCCCGAGATGGTGATCAATGCCGTCGTTTCCTTTAGCCCGATATCCAAACCTTTCAGCCATTCGTCGTTTCGCAATGCGTGCCGAAGCAACTCGTTCAGGTCCTCCCCGCTCAACGGCTTCAGGACATACACCTGGCACCTGCTGAGCAAGGCGCTATTCACCTCGAACGATGGGTTTTCCGTAGTCGCCCCGATGAGCGTCACGATGCCTTTTTCCACGGCCCCCAGCAAGGCGTCCTGCTGCCCCTTGTTGAACCGGTGGATCTCATCGATAAAAAGAATGGCACTGGGCTTTTCCTTTGCCTCTGCAATGACTTCCCGGACTTCTTTCACCCCGGCGGAAATAGCGCTGAGCGTATAAAAGGGCACTCGAAGGGTATTGGCAATGATCCCCGCAATGGTGGTCTTGCCGGTCCCCGGGGGACCCCAGAGGATCATGGAGGGAGGCCTCCCGTGCGCTACGGCCGTCCGCAATACACTACCCTTGCCGGTAAGGTGCTGCTGACCGACCAGCTGATCCAGCGTTTGCGGTCTTAACCGCTCGGCAAGAGGCGCTTGTGAAGACACGATAACAATTTTTAATACAGCAATAGTACAACATCTTCCCCTTTTTCCTGTTTTAGGAAAGAAGTGATAAAAACCCTCACACTGACCTGTCTCCTGCTGGTGACGATCCGCTGCCTGGCAAGCGGCAGGAACCCCGATTTGTCAGGAGTCCAGAACTATGCCCTCAACCGCCCGGGCGTGGTCATGATCCGAACCGAATACACCGCCAATGTCTATGTCAACAGCATGAAAATGGACGAGAAGGCCTTCAACGCCTTGCTGGACTCCATACAAAAGCTGGACCATGGGGGAGGCGTCAGCCCCGAACAGAAACTGGATATCGTCCTCCGCGAAATGAACAATCGCCCCGGCCGCTTCTTCCAAACCACCTTCGACTACATAAAACAGCCTGAACAGATCACGTCCGTCGGTACCGGATTCTTTATCACCCCTGATGGCTACGTCGCTACCAACTGTCATCTGATCGATCGCGAAGACGCCTTCATCCGGCGCCAGTTCATCCTCTCCGCTTTCCGGCAGATTACCGAGGCCAGCATCGCGGCCCTCGAAAACTCCTGGGCCACCCATTTCAACGAACAGCAACGCAGCCTGCTGTACACTACTTACGCTTCCGTCTATTCCCGTCTGTTCTCCATGATCCTGTACGATCTTAAAAAGAACATCTACGTGGTCTACCGGATCGATAACGGCGTACAGCAGACCGATACTGTCAAAAGAGTGGCGAACGTCGTCGTCAGGGGCCAACCGATGCCAGGTAAAGATATCGCTATTCTCAAGATACGGGATGGCGATGCGCTGCCTGTATTGAAGCTGGCATCCGCCGCGCTGCCCCAGGTCGGCGAGCAGCTGTACGTCTATGGCTACCCGGGGCCCGTTACGAACAATGATTTTGTGTCCGCAGCTTCGGCCATCGAACCCACTTTGACCACCGGCATCGTCAGCGCGATCAAGCAGTCCGTCGGAGACTGGCCCGTGATCCAGATGGACGCCAATATCAATCATGGCAGCAGCGGAGGCCCCGTATGCAATGAAAAAGGCGAAGTGGTAGGGCTCACCACCTTCGGCTCGCTGGAAAATACCGGCGGACTGGCAGCCGGACTCAACTTTGCCGTGCCGGTCGCGATCCTCAACGAATACATCGACAGCGCGGGCATCGATCCGCAACCCGGCACCGCCACCCTTCATTTCGCACGCGCTCTTGATTGCTACAGCCAGCATCGCTATAGCGCGGCGCTCAAAGAATTCCAGGTGGTACAAAAATTAAACAGGCACTATCCCGGCATCTATGACTATATCGCCGATTGTCAGGAAATGATCAAGAATGGAAAAGGAAGACCCCTCGGGCCGGTAGAAAGGATTTTGCTCATCTTCGCGGGCCTCCTCGTAGTGCTCGGGATCCTCTCCTGGTTCAGGGTACGTCGCTCCGCTTAACGAGGTAATACCACCGCAGCAACCGCGTGTTCAGTATCACGTTTGCGACCTCTGCAACACCCAATACGATCATGAAAATACTCGCCTCCCGCACACTATTCACCGTTATCGGTCCGGCTTGTTTGTACTGGGCCATCTGCTCTTTGAATGAAGGCAGGAATTCCTGTGCATGTTGCGAGATCATGATGCCGCAGCATGCGATGATCGCTCCGATTACCAGGGCAAAGACGCCTACAAAGCGTATTCCGATAGGAGTCTGATGTCCCAGCGGCAACTTCGGGTTTCGGAGGCTCTTGTGAAGCTTTAACGCTGCAAAGCTATTTAGCGGTATGGCGGCAAAAAATACGAGTATGACCAAAATCAGGGGATTCGGCGAGGCTAAAGATTGCAACAGCGAGCTCACGATGGGGATCCCCCAAAATACCAGATTGAACCAGGCTAATATCCATCCAATTGTCCGAATTACTTTCATAAACTATCTCTCTTGATATTCAGCTGGATCGACAGCTCGTTCAATTGCGGCTCGTCGATAGGGGCCGGCGCGTCCAGCATCACGTCCCGACCGCTGTTATTTTTAGGGAAGGCGATAAAATCCCGGATGCTCTCGCTGCCGCCCAGGATAGCGCATAACCGGTCGAAACCGAATGCAATGCCCCCATGCGGCGGTGCGCCGTATTCGAAGGCGCCGAGCAAAAAGCCGAACTTCTCCTGTGCCTCTTCCCGGGACATGCCCAGCGCGGCAAACATCTTCTCCTGCAGCTCGCGCTGATAGATACGGATCGACCCGCCGCCGATCTCATTCCCGTTAAGCACCATATCATAGGCATTGGCCTTGATATGATTGTAGGGATGCTCGAGATATTTCTCGGCATGCCCGATGACCGGGCTGTTACGGATCATGACGTCGATATCCGACGGCTTCGGCGAGGTAAATGGATGATGACGGGCGACCCAACGGTTCCCGTCCTCCGCGTATTCAAAAAGCGGGAAGTCCAGCACCCATACTAATTTGAACTCGTTTTCCCTCCTCAACCCCAACCGGCGTCCCATTTCCAGCCTCAGCTCGCTCATCGCCTTACGCGTCTTCTCCTCCCTGCCCGCCAGGATAAGGATCAGATCGCCGGGCTTTGCCCCGGCTGCCGCAGCTATCGCCTTCAGCTTCGGCTCCGGATAGAATTTATCGACGCTGCTTTTGCAGCTGCCATCTATATTACACTTGATAGAGACCAGCCCCTGCATCCCGATCTGCGGACGCTTGACCCATTCCGTTAGCTCGTCAGTCTGTTTCCGGGTATACTCGCTGCACCCCGGTACCGCGATGGCCAGAACGGTCTCCGCGTTGTCGAAGACCCCAAAACCCGCACCGGCGATCAACTCTCCCGCCGCCGTCCGCTTCCCGCCCAGCGTGAACGCCGACTTCAAATTCAATAACTTCATCCCGAACCGGATATCCGGCTTGTCATTCCCATATTGCCACATCGCTTGTTCCCAGCTCATCCGCTCGACCTTTTCCGTATAATCGATATCCTTTACCTTCAAAAAAATATACTTGACCATCCCCTCGAATAGGACGAGGATGTCCTCCTGTTCGACAAAGCTCATCTCGCAGTCGATCTGAGTGAACTCCGGCTGGCGGTCCGCCCGGAGGTCCTCATCCCGGAAACAACGCACGATCTGGTAATACCGGTCATATCCGCTGACCATTAACAGCTGCTTGAAGGTTTGCGGGCTCTGCGGAAGGGCATAAAACTGCCCCGGGTTCATCCTCGAAGGCACGACGAAATCGCGTGCCCCTTCCGGCGTCGATTTGATCAGGAACGGGGTTTCCAGGTCCATGAAACCATTCTCATGCAAATACGCACGGGCCGCCAGGTTAACGGCATACCGCAGCTCGAGGTTCTTTTTCACCTCCGGCCGGCGCAGGTCCAGGTAACGGTATTTCATCCGCAGATCGTCTCCTCCGTCCGTATCGTCCTGTATCGTAAATGGCGGGGTAACGGCCTTGTTCAGGATCGTAAAGGACCCGACCTTGATCTCGATATCGCCCGTTGGCAGCTGGGCATTCTTGCTGGCGCGTTCAGCAACCTCTCCTTTCACCTGTACGACGAATTCCCTGCCCAGCGGCTGGATATCCAGCTCTTTATTCAATTCCTCACCGAACAGCAGCTGGGTGATCCCATAGCGGTCACGCAGATCGACAAAACTGATGCTGCCGAATTTCCGGACGGTCTGTACCCATCCTGCCAACGTAACCGTTCGCCCGATCTGGGCGCTTCTCAATTCTCCGCAAGTGTGTGTTCGATACATTTTTCCCTGTCTATTTACGAGGTGCAAAGGTATTAAAAACCAGTCAGGTAGCAAGGGCTCACGCGCGCCTGATCTACGCCCTCGCCCCGCCCGGACCCCATTTGTCCCCAAACGCGCGCATTCCATTGGCAGTTGCGCGAAAAACCTGTACTTTCAGGGGATGACGATTGGTTCTGGCCATATGATCGGCTTCCTGCTGGCCCTGGGGATGCTCATCTGTATTACCTTATACTTTTCGGCGCTGGCGCGAAGACGCCGGCTGCGCCGGCTGTATGAAGACAAACACCGCATCTACGACACCCTGCTCAGCCGGTATAATCCCTATTACCGGAGTCTCAGCGATGCTGGCCGTCGGCGCTTTTTGCAGCGGGTACTGGTCTTTATGGAGGTAAAAAAGTTCGAATACATCGACATCGAACCGGTGGAGATCATGCCACTGCTGATCAGCGCTACCGCAGTGCAGCTTACCTTCGGCCTCAGGAACTATCTCCTCGACCATTTCAGGACCATCCATATCCTGAAAGACCGGTACCGGTATGGCTTCTACAACCAACCCTTCGAAGGTCATGTCGCCGAAGACGGCATCTATTTTTCCTGGAATCATTTTTTCCGGGAATACTCCGATTACTCCGACGGACAGAATGTCGGACTTCACGAGATGGCACACGCACTTACCTATGTCAACTTCTCGGTCCAGGAAGGCCGCGACGATAGGTTTCATGATCATTTCAGCGAATTCTCTGCAGTCGCCCGGCCCATCTTTGAACGAATGCAAGCAGGGGAAACCACCTTGCTCGATCCCTATGCCGCCACCAATTACCACGAGTTCTGGGCCGTGTGTATCGAAACTTTCTTCGAGCGCTCCAACTCTCTTAAAAAACAGATGTCCGGGCTCTACTCCGCGCTTTGCATCCTCCTCAACCAGGACCCCCTGACCGCCGACAAGCTGCTGACGGCAGATACTTCTCCCCTGCCCATACCCTCAGCTTCCGCCGACCCTCTGTACATTCCCGCTACTACCGCCGACACCCTTCGTTCCTCGTCGGCCTCATCCGACCTCCGCACGGCAAGCAACTGAAGGCCAGCCATTTACAAAAATGATCCACAAAAATTTTATGCCGGCCCTTTACTTTTTCGGGAATTCTTTTTACTTTGTCTTCCTATCCGTACGATTCATTCCTCTTGATTAAACCCACGTATCGGTTTTCCACTCTAATATTGAAAGCCATAGTACCGTATCCAAGCCAATGTAAGACCTGGTCGTAAGCTATCATTTCTTGAACTACAAAGAACAATGAACCTTATGGAAATCGTCGTCATCTTTTCATTGGTATTGGGCATCTTGCTCCTTAATCGTCCGGTAACTGTGCTTGTCCAGCGGCTTTACACCCGGCACCAGTTCAAACGTTTCATCGCAAGCGAGACCTTTTATCACGCCGTCGTGTCCCGACACTTCCGGTATTACACCCGTTTGGGCCTCGAAGAACAGCGCAAGTTCCTGTTCCGGACCTATCTCTTTCAACATTCCAAGAATTTCCATTACATCGAGGTGGAACAATGCGCCGAAATGCCGATCCTGGTCAGCGCCGCGGCCGTCCAGTTGACTTTCGGTCTGGATAAGTTCAAGCTCAATTATTTCGACGATATCTTCATTTTACGGGACGACTATCACTATGGGTTCTATTCCCGTCCCTTTATGGGACATGTCGACCAGACCGGCATCTATCTTTCCTGGGATAATTTTATGCGCGGCATCTCCGGCCAGACCGCCAACTGCAATGTCGGACTGCACGAAATGGCGCATGCCCTGGCCTATGTCAACTTCATCACCCGTACCGAAGAGGATAAACATTTCAAGAAGGAATTTCCCAATTTCTCCAAGGTCGCCCGTCCCATTTTCACTTCGATGCAGGGCGGCGTCAAGAATCTGCTGGGGGACTATGCGGCCACCAACTACCACGAGTTTTGGGCCGTTGCCGTGGAGATCTTCTTCGAAAGCTCGGTCCAGTTCCGCCACGAACTCCCCGATCTCTACAGGGCGATGTCCCGCGTCCTCAACCAGGACCCGCTGAACTGTCTTTCCGGCAGCACCACGATCCTCGTTCGCCAGGAGACCGCGTCCGCCCAGGAGACCGTCCCCGCGGACGAGCCCGCAGAAGTTGCCGAAGTCACGGTGTGAGCGGAAACGCATTCAATGCCGCCCCAGGACTTTCGTGAAACGCCTCACGTCCACAGCGGCAAGAATAGGACTTCCATCGACCATATGACGGACCAGCTGATGCGCGAAATAAGGCGCCAGCGAACACCCTTTCGTCCCCATCCCATTCAGGATGCCGACCGCCGGATGCACCGGATGAAATCCGACAAAAGGACGCCGCTCCAGCGTGGCCGGCCGCACCGACGCCAGATGTGCCAATGTCCGGAAAGGCAGCCGCAACCATTCCCGCAGCAGAGTCTCCGTCCGGTGACGGAACGCATCCGACGGCTCTCCATGACCGAAGGCCCACTCGTAAGAAGAGCCCACCCAAAACGTTCCTTCCCGCCAGGGCACCAAACTGATTCCTTTTTTAAACACCCTTTTTTCTCCCGCATGTTCATACGGCAACCCATCGATGTCGATGACCAGCGCTTCACCCTTGTTCGGAGCAAAGGGCAGACGCGAGAACCACGGATTCGAGAAACCTTCGATCCCATCGCAAAACACGATCTTCCGGGCCTCGATATCCTTATACACCACCATATCGGGCGAGACCACGATCAGTTCCTCGCGTTCGAACCGCTCTTCGCGCAAAAAGCGTTTCCCCAGCATTCGCGCACGCGCTGCATCCAGCAATCCCGGCAGATCCACGAGATAGCAAGGACCGATCAGCCCAAACCCGAGATCAGAGCGGAAAACACCATCCCAGGCATGTTCATCGGCGGGTAAGTGGAGGAAGGGCGCGCCCTCCTCCATTCGCTGCAAGAATGCCAGCCGCATCTGCGCGGTGGGAAAAAAATCGGTGACGCTAGCCGCTTCGAAAAACGACGATCCCAGCAGCTCTTTCAGCCCCTCATACGCTTCCCGTGCGAAAGCCATCAGTTCATCGATCATCCAGGTAGTGACCATCCGTCTTCCCGTCACCGGGTTGATCAGCCCCGCCGCGGCCCTGCTGGCGCTGTGGGGACGTTTGTCGTCGAGAACGAGATGCGAGATCCCCGCCCGTTCCAGCTCGATACTCAAAAACGTGCCGCAAATACCCTGGCCAATGATCAATATTTCAAATTGCTCTCTCAATTCTCCCATAGTTACGCAAATTCCCTCAATTGCCCGCCTCCACGCTCACCCGGATACCCTCCGTATGATAGGCAAATTCCGGCGCATACAAACATTCTATCGTCGTTATCCCATTGCTGAAATTTCCCGATTGCCCTGCCAGCAGATCGTATTCCAGCACATAGGTCCCGCGGGGAACGACATCGAAAAAGAAATCGGTACTGGCATCCTTCGTGCTTTCATAATAACCCAACCCGCCCTGCCATTTGTACTGGCTGATCACATTCACCGGCTCCAGACACGCCGCCCGCATATCCTTGAGATGCACATATTCCATATCCCTGTCGGCCCGCACTTCGATCCGCGCGACGACCCTGTCACCGGGCTTGAGCTCACCATTGTCGGCCAACGGTTCCAAAACAGGGCCACGATCGGTATCCCGCCGGATAAATAGTTTCTTGCTCACGCTGAGCGCCGGCTTTGAGCTGCCCGGTGGCGTGATCCTGTCCAGGATATCGAAATATTGCCAGTAGACCGCTCCCCACGCGGGCGATCCTCCGTCGCCTTTTGTCCCCATCGATACCGTAATATTCCCCATCGAAGGATTTACAAACGGCCCATCGAATACCTTTTTATGATATCCTGCTTCCGCATCTCCCGCGCCCGCCGGCCAATCGATCGTCTTATCACCTAACCGGACCTGGACGGACCGCTCTGCATTCAGCCAGTTCTGCCCTCCCATCAGCAGCGCATAGCATGCATCTGCCGTTGCAGTGGTCGTCGCCCAGTTGTGCGTTTGCTTTTGTTTCAACAGCCAGGTCTTCAGTTCCCTGTCGGTGCGGGCGTCCCCGCTGATTTCATGAAAGGCCTCGATCAGCAGCGATTCCGTTTCTACAGGCGCCTGCCACCAGTTATAACCGCCTTCCATCCCTTTCCAGTACATTCCCTGTTCGGGATCCCGGATGGCATTCTGTTGGAGCGAGGCGATGATGTCCTTTGCGGTTTGGATATCTCCCGTACGATAGAGTGCCAGGGCGATCATCCCCTGCAAGTAGGGACTACACTTCACCCACTCCCGCTGCGCCTTTTTGCGGAAATAATTTACTGCTGCAAATGCATTGCCCGGCAAACCCTGGTTGGGAAACAAGCTACGTAGATAAAGATAATGTACTTGCATCGCGCCGATGACCCGGTCGGCCGGGCGCGCCTTCTCCGCTCGGGCAACCGCTGCCTTTCCCGCTGGTGTTTCCGTCGCCTTCCCCGCGCCTGCATCCGCCGCCCGCTCGCGCTCATAATCCTTTTTTATTTGCAGGTCGAGCCACGACAGCGCCATACTTACGATTGTGTCCATTCTTCCCGCCAGTTCCGGGGGGACGGCATTCAACCGTTTCAAATGACCGATCCCGGTGAGGATGTACTGCGTGATATAGCGATTGTCGGGTCCGCCCGACCACCAGGGGAACCCCCCGTCCTGCGATTGCATGTTCCGGAGACGGTCCATCTCCGCCCCCGATTCCCTGCTCATCCGGCTCATATCGAACAGCAGGGCGAGGTTTTTTTTCTGCTGCGACTCGCTTTTTCCTTCCATGACCCACGGCGTTTCCTCCAGCAATATGTTTTTCAGCTGCTGGTCCTTTTGCAGCTTGCTCAGCAACTGGGCCGTGTCGGCCGTTCGCCACCGGTCGAACACCTGCAGCAGACGCGGTGAGCCGTTCGCAATACGGGTGGCCAGCGCATTGGCATAGAACCGGTCGAATACCTGTTCGGAACACTCATGCGGATATTCCATCAGGTAGGGCAGCGACTGCAGTGCATACCAGGCCGGGTTGGCCGTAAATTCCACGGTCAGCGCGTGGTGATTAAGCGTCTCGCTGCCGCCGCTTTTCGACAGCTTGCCGAAGCTAAAATGCCGTGTGCCGTCGCCGGGCATATTCAACGGCAGGCTTTCCGTTACGAGCAATCTGTTGCTGACGACCGGCAATGTGGCTTCCTCACCGTCGCTATAACCGCCGGCTTGCGCCACTACCTTATAGGTCACCGGCCGGTTGTATTGATAGGGAATATCGATCGGGAAACCGATCACCGCGCTTTGCTTCGCCGCCACGGTAAAATACTGGTTGGCCTGCCGGTTCGTGAACCAGCCATCCGCCGTTTCCCCCGTCGTCGGGTCGGTCAGCTCCAGGCTCATCTGTCCCGTCAGCTCGCTATCGGTTAGATTGACTACTTTCACGGGAAGCTCCATCCTGTCCCCCTCGCGCAGGAACCGCGGCGCATTCGGCTGTACCATCAGCTCTTTTTGCGTGATCACCGTCTTCTCGCCATATCCGAATGCCAGATCCCGCGTATGCGCAAGCGTCATCCACTTCCAGCTGGTCATCGCCTCCGGCATCGTGAACGAGAAGCTCACATTGCCCGCACTGTCGGTCCGCAGATCGGGGAAGAAGAAGGCCGTCTCCCGAAAATCCTTCCGCGCGTGTACGATAGGCGCCGCCGGGGACGGTGCCGGTCCATGCTCTGCATAAAACCCCAGATTCTTCCGTGCTCCTTCTCTCAACATCCGCTGCCCCCGGATCACAACGCTTCCCACATCCCCCACCTGCAACAGTCGATCATAAATTTTCAAGACATTCAGCGGCCGGTACACGTCCAGGGACAGCGACTGGGCGTCGCAGGCGCTGAAATTATCCCGGGCATCCCAATCGTCCTGGCTTTCGAAGGAGGGGTAGATATCCGGGACCGACCAACTGTGGGTATCGAATTGGTCCAATGACGCATCGTACATCGCCGTCAATACCTCCGCCGCCAGCCGCTCACCTTTGTTGCCGCTGATCCGCAGCTCCCATTTTTCCGGGCTGCCCGGCCTGGTCTTGTCACGATAGCTGGAATAATGGATATCCAGCTCCTTATTCGTCCATGGCACCTCCACGTGCGAAAAATGGGTGTACAACCGGTTATTGATGATCCAGGCATCCGCTATCCCGAACCCACCACGGTCCGATTCTTTGATATTCCAGGTTGTATCTTTCTTTTCGGCGTTCAATCTAAAATAAGCGAATCGCTTCACCGGATCGTCCTCATCCGCGTGTTGCACGGTCCTGATCACATACACATCCGCCGAAGACCCCGAAGCGATCGATACGGCTGCACCCGGTTCGGCCCTGATAATATCGGGTAGTTCCCAGTCGTACTCGGGACGTCCCGGTTTCCCGGTTTTCCCTTCGAAACATTCCACGTACTTTTCATCCTTCGCCTCCTGGCCGAACCGGTCGGTAGTACGCGCTTCAACGAGGTACCAGCCCGGCGTTATCTTTCCAACGGCAATGGCCGCATTTACCCGACCGTCCTTGCCACACGACACAGTCGTCTCCCATATCCTGCCGCCCCTGTCCCAATTCTCCTTTTGCGTTTCCTCCCGGTATTCATCATTGGGAAAGGAATCCAACCATTGTTTTTCCGTCAATACAAACTGGTCGGGCGCCTCCCATAGCCGCTGTCTGATCAGCCGCTGGGGCGCCTTCAGCGGGTACATTGAAAGATGCACTTCGGCCGCGATCGGAGCGCCGGAAAGATTAGCCGTGCTCACCACCAGTGTACGCAGGCTGTCCGACGCGAGACGATCTCCTCCCGCAACCTCGATAGATATTTTTGTCGTCGCATACCCGGCCACAACGGTCGTCGACCCGGAGCGTGTCTCGCCGGTGATATCGGTGATGTCCGCGCTTACCTCATACTCGAACAGGGGGGCTATACTCCTGGGGAAACGACGGTCCGGCAAGGCGGGAAAAACAACTCTGAACCGTCCCGCGGCATCCGTGGTGGATTCACCATGCGCGATCGCCGTTTGAGACACGGACGGCCCGGGGATCCACCGACGCATCCTGGGATGCGGGAAGAGGCTCCGCCTCACTACCCGCCAGCTTACTTTTCCGCCGTCTATGCCATTACCGGCATAGGCCCTGGCCCACCCGGAGACACGGATGCTGTCCCCAAGCCGGTAGCTGTCTTTTTGCCGGTCAAATCCCACAAAATATTTCGGCCGTTTGTATTCCTCGACGGACAGATACTGCATCCCTTCCCCCGGCTCGCTGCCGATGCTGAACCTCCCGTTCAACTGTCCTTCCGGCAACTTGAATCGCCCGTGAAAAGAGCCATAGTCATCTGACACGACTTCCACCGAATCGATCCTTTCATTATTCGAATTGAACAGGACGACCTTGCTGCTATCGCCGTGGAGAAGTCTGGTCCGATGCGTATCGAAATCGGTCGTGGTCAGTATCCCCTTGAAAAACACGGTCTGTCCTGGCCGGTAGATCGACCTGTCCGTGAATAAAAAACACTCCCTGTGATCGATCTCGTAGGTCTCCTTATCCGGCGCTGCCGCCAGCGTCTCGTCTTCGTCTTCCGTGTAGAAGCCGCCTTGCGGCGGGAATAGACGATCCCCGGGAATACTGATCTCCGGTAACCTCGTCCGGTATCCCCTCCCTTTTTTCCCCTTCAACAGGAAATGCCCGTGGTCATCCGTGGTATACGATTCCGACTTGATAAGGTCAGAGGGCTGCCGCGCATTGTCCGGTCTATCCCATAGCTGTACCACCGCACCTGCGAGAGGGCGGCCTGTCTCCCGGTTTAACACGAACCAGTCGTTGCCCCGGCTCATGTAGGCAATATGGCTTACCGCGAACTGCCCCGCACTGATGATACCGTTGTCCCCCTTCCAATTACTGTCGGTGGAGACTGCCAGAAGATAGTTTCCCGGCGGCAGCGAAGGCAGCGGGATTTCCGCGCGGTGTTCCAGGTAATCCCTGGTATCCGGCAACAGCTGGTCACCTTCGCGGTAAACGGGCTGCTGCAGCAAACGTTTCAACGAGGTATTGTCATGGAGACCGAATTCCTCCCACCGGGCAGGGTGGTCCAGCCGGAAAATACGCCAATACAGTCGCGTGAAATTGCGCCAGCTCACCAGCGCGCGCATCGGGCGATGCGGAATATTCACGTTTTCCATCTGCATGCGAAGCTCTCGCTGCCGTATATTGTTTAGGAGGTTGCGGCAATTTTTCCATCCTTCGGTGCTGTCTTTTTTCGACAACACCGCCGTGCAGATGGCCACGGCTCGAATGTAACCGGCGCTGTCCGCCCCCGCGGAGGCGCCATCGGCATATTGATTAGCCAGCAGGTACCAGGCCCTGTCCGATACAGGCGACCCTTCACCGCCTTCTGCCAATCTTCTCATAGCATCGGTATACAACGTATCCCTGTCATCACCCGAAAAAACAGCATGGGCATAGACGAGTCTTTCGATATCGGCATCCTTCAACGCATCCGGGTTGGCGTCTGAAAGATGTCTCCGCAGCAACCGTTGCTCCAACAGGATCGCTTCGTATTGCGATGACAGGGTGTCGGCATGGAAACGGTGCGTCACGAACGAAGCCACATCGGCGAAGATCACGTGGTCCTCCATCTCAAACCTGCTCGTGTACCGGCGGGACCAGGCATCGGCGGTCTGGAAATAATCGATGGCATTGTGCGCTAACAGATCGAAGAGGGTAGGGCGCAGGCTGGGAACATTACCCGTGACAACCACCGGTTCATAATCTGTTACCCGTATCTTCGCCAGCAGCGCTTCCTCCTCCAGAGAAGAAAGGAACAACGCGCCGATCTTCCGGTGCAACGCTTCCATGGACCATGTAGCGATATCCTTGTCGCTGGTAGGTTCGGCATCTGTCCGGTCGTACACCTTGCTTCGGTTGCGCTGCAAATAGTCGAGATAGAGGTGCGCGAGGATATTTTGCAGGATCGACTTAGCCGGTTGCCGGCTGACGGCTAATTGTTTCTGCAACTCCCCGATAGCAGCCACGATCCCATTCTCCGATGTGGTTTCCTCGAGGCTTAGGCGGTAGAGCAGTGCTTTTATCTGCTGCGGCTCGTTCTTCTCCTGCTGTGCCAATTCATAGATCCGGTTCACATCGGCGAACGCCGTTTGCGTCAGTCCCTTCTCATTTATCAGCGAATCCACAACCTTCCACTTCGCCGCATAGCCTGGAGCGCCCGCCTGCCCATGCCCGGTCATTACGGCCATGCACAGTAGTGCAACCATCGATACACGTCTCACCTTCATGGGAAAACCTTTTTTTAAAGTTAGGGTATCTTAGTCGATCATCCCATTTAAGATGCGGCTGCTGAGCCCTTTACACAACCTTTGGGCCATTTAACATACCTATAACTCCGATGTTTTAAACAGAAAACCCCGCGCGGCATCTTATATATGAACTCGATTTTGAGCTCCTAACAAACAAAAGCTACAATTATGACAAAGATCAGTATACTCCTCGCCGCCGGCCTCTTCTTCGCCGTTGCTACGCAAGCCCAGGGCTTCCACGACGGCCACGGCAACCGCGATATCCGCCACGACCGCGTCGATGTCCGTCACGACCGGCAGGACATGCGTTCCGATCGCCGCGACATGATGTATGACCGGAGGAACGCAGACTTCCGCGATCTCCGTCACGACCGCCGCGATCTGTACCATGATCGGCGCGACCTCCGGTTCGACCGGCGCGACCTCAACCGTGACCGCAATTGCTACTAGTCCGCTCTCTATACATAAGGCCATCAATACAAAGCCGGCCCCCGAAAAAGGGACCGGCTTTACTTCGTTTATAACCGGACGTCCGCCAATATTTATTCACGCCCGTGCGCGTCCGGGTCACCCGCGCCTCCGTGGCCATCTATTTTTTCTTCAGCACCTTCGCCATCGTCGCTCCGATCTCCGCGGGCGTCTGCACAACCGTGATCCCGCATTCCGCCATGATCTTCATCTTCGCCGCGGCAGTATCGTCCGCACCGCCGATGATCGCACCCGCATGACCCATGCGCCGTCCCGCAGGCGCTGTTTGCCCGGCGATGAACCCTACCACCGGCTTCCGGTTGTTGTCGCGGACCCAGCGCGCGGCTTCGGCCTCCATACTTCCACCGATCTCACCGATCATGACGATCCCTTCCGTACCCGGATCGTTCATCAGCAATTCCACTGCCTCCTTCGTCGGCGTACCGATGATCGGGTCGCCGCCGATACCTACCGCCGTAGAGATGCCCAGACCGGCCTTGGCTACCTGGTCGGCGGCCTCATAGGTCAGCGTACCCGATTTGCTGACGATACCGATCTTCCCCTGCTTGAAAACGAATCCCGGCATAATTCCCACCTTACATTCCCCCGCCGTGATCACCCCCGGACAATTGGGACCGATCAACCGCGTGCTCTTACCTAACAGGAAATTCTTCGCCTTTACCATGTCCTGGACCGGTATGCCTTCCGTGATGCAGATCACCAGCCCTATACCCGCTTCCGCTGCCTCCATGATCGCATCCGCTGCAAATGCCGGCGGAACGAAGATGATGGAAACATTCGCCTCCGTCGCCTTTACCGCCGCCTCGACCGTATTGAAGACCGGCCGCTCGATATGCGTGGTACCACCCTTGCCCGGGGTAACACCGCCGACCACCTGCGTGCCGTAATCGATCATTTGTGTCGCATGAAATGTCCCTTCCGTTCCTGTAAAGCCCTGTACGATGATTTTAGAATGCTTGCTAACTAAGATTGACATGACAATTATAAATTTATTTTAATAACTCATCCATGTTCCGGTCGTTATCGATCTTGCCCCTGACCTCCAGCATCCGCATATCTTTGGCGTCCCGCAGGAATTCGGACGCAAAAATAAAGTCATTTAGCAACTTATTCTTACTGAAAATGATCTCTTTGTTGGTGCCCTCCCATTCCTTGACACCCTGATGCATGTACATGATATGGTCCCCGATCTCCATTACGCTGTTCATGTCATGCGTGTTGACCACGGTCGTGATATTGTATTCGGTAGTGATCTCCTTGATCAGTTGATCGATCAGCAGCGAGGTCTGCGGGTCCAGACCCGAGTTCGGCTCGTCGCAAAACAGGTACTTCGGATTCAGGACGATCGCCCGCGCGATACCCACCCGTTTCTTCATCCCGCCCGAGATCTCAGCCGGGAATTTCTTGTTGGCGCCCTGCAGGTTCACGCGGTCGAGCACTTCATCCACCCGCCTCAGCTTCTCGGCAAAGGTGTTTTTAGTGAACATATCCAGCGGGAACAGGATATTCTGCTCCACGGTCATACTGTCGAAAAGCGCGGATCCCTGGAAAAGCATGCCGATGCTTTGCCGCAACCCTTTACGCCCCTCCTCGTTCATCTCGGAGAAATTCTGACCGTCATAGGTGATCTCGCCGCTGTCGGGCTCCATCAGCCCGACGAGACACTTCATCATGACCGTCTTCCCGCTGCCGCTGGTGCCGATGATCAGATTGCATTTCCCTGTCTTGAAGACCGTACTCACGTCATTGATCACGATCTTCTCGCCAAAGCCTTTCTTGATATGTTTTATTTCGATCATAATTTTTTCCCGGTCGCGGCGTCCTGCCCTTACAGCAAAAGTGCCGAAAGAAGATAGTCCGCAAACAACACCAATATACAGCTGACCACCACCGATTTCGTGCTCGCCCTCCCGATCTCCAGCGCGCCGCCCTGCACCGTGTACCCGTAAAAAGCGGGTATGCTCGATATGATGAACGCAAAGGTATAGGCCTTCGCCATGGCAAAAAATACGTTGTAAGGCTTGAAATACTGATGCAGTCCCTTGTCGAAGGTTTCCGCCGACAAAATGCCCGTCAGCGTTCCCGCCAGCCGCCCGCCCCAGATACCAAGCACCGCCGATACCACGACCAGCATCGGGATCACCATGATGGCCGCAAGCAATTTGGGTAAGATGAGATAGGTTTTGGTATTGATGCCCATGATCTCCAGCGCGTCGATCTGTTCGCTGACCCGCATGTTCCCCAGTTCGCTGGCGATCTTGCTGCCTACCACCCCCGCCAGCACGATGCAAACCAGGGTAGGCGAAAATTCGAGGATAACGGTGTCGCGCACGATCTGGGCTATGGTCGACACAGGGATCAGTGGGCTCACAAGCTGATAAGCTGTCTGCAAGGTAGAGACCGCCCCCATAAAGACCGAGATGATTGCGACGATGCCGAGCGATCCGATCCCGATCTCGGAACACTGGTGCATGAACTCTTTCCAGTACATCTTCCCGTTCTCGGGCCTGGTGAACATGCCCTTCAATGTCAGCAGATAGCTTCCGAATTCCGCAAAAAAGTTCATTCGATAACGTTATGTTTTGAATTCTCCTGCCTTCCCGCCGGCCGGCCAAGGTCTCAATGTCTTGTCCTCTTCCACCAGGGCGCTTTCTTGGCTTCCTCGTCCGATTGGATGTTCTTGCATTTTATCTGCGCATCCACGATCGCCACCAATGCCATATTATAGATCTGCCGGACGCTGCTGCCCAGCTGCAATACATGCACCGGCTTCTTCAACCCCAGCAATATCGGTCCGATAGCGTCGGCGCCGCCCACTTCCTTCAGCAAATTGTAAGCGATATTACCCGCGGCCAGGTTCGGGAAGACCAGCGTATTCACTTCCTGGTCCACCAGCTCGCTGAACGGATAGTTCTCGCGCAGGATATCGTTGTTCAGCGCGACGCTGGCCTGCATTTCCCCGTCGACGATGAGGCCCGGGTCCTTCCGTTTGACGATCTCGCGCGCATCCGCGACCAGTTTAGCCTCCGGCGAAGTGCTGGTCCCGAAATTCGAATAGCTCAGCAGCGCGACACGCGGGATCAGATTGAAATGCTGCACTTCCCGCGCGACCAGCAGCGTGATATCCGCCAGCTCTTCCGCCGTCGGGTTGAAATTCACCGTCGTATCCGCAAGAAACAACGGTCCGCGTTTCGTCAGCAAAAGATACATCCCCGCGATCTTCGCGACCCCTTCCTCCGTCCCGATGGCCTGTAACGCCGGCCGGATCGTATCCGGATAGTTCTTGGTCAGACCCGAGATCATGGCGTCGGCTTCCCCGGTCTCGACCATCATACAACCGAAATAGTTCCGGTCACGCATGATCTTATAGGCTTCATATTTATTATAGCCGCGTCGCTGACGTTTTTGAAAGAACAGCTCGCCGAATCGTTTCCGCTGCTCTTCATATTCATCGTTATAGGGATTGATCACCGGCATCCCCTCGAGATCGATCTGGTTGACCGAGGCGATATGCCGGATCTTCCGCTCGTCACCCAGCAGCATCGGGAACGCCACCCCTTCGTCATATAACAGCTGCGCTACCTTCAGGATCTTGAGATTGTCCGCTTCGGCGAACACTACCCGTTTGGGGTTCAACCGCGCTTTGCTGCTCATGACCCGCATCAGCTGGTTATCCAGCCCGAGCCGCCTGTTCAGCTCGATCGTATACGCCTCCCAGTTGTCGATCTGCACCTGCGCTACCCCGCTTTCAATGGCCGCCCGCGCGACGGCAGGAGCCACCGTCGACAGCAATCTCGGGTCCAACGGTTTGGGAATGATATAGGTCGGGCCAAAATGCAGGTTCTTTTCATTATAGGCCATATTCACGATATCCGGCACCTGCGTTTTCGCGAGATCGGCCAGCGCTTTCACTGCCGCCAGCTTCATAGCCTCATTGATCTGCGTGGCGCGTACATCCAGCGCCCCGCGAAAGATGAAAGGGAACCCCAGCACGTTATTCACCTGGTTGGGATAATCGCTCCGGCCGGTAGCCATGATGATGTCTTCGCGCGCTGCCGCCGCCATCTCATAACCGATCTCGGGGTCGGGGTTGGCCATGGCGAATACGATCGGTTTGCGCGCCATGCTCTTCACCATTTCGGCCGTCACCACGTTGCCCACGCTAAGCCCCACGAAGACATCGGCGTCCTTCATGGCTTTGTCCAGCGTCCAGTCGTTCTTTTTTACCGCGAACAGCCGCTTGTCTTCATCACTATTGATATCGGTTCGTTCATCGTGCAATACCCCTTCTTTATCGAAAAGGATGAAATTCTCCGGCCTGGCGCCCAACGCTACATATAATTTGACACAGGCCATGGCCGCGGCGCCGGCCCCATTGACCACGAAACGGACCTTATCGATCTTCTTTTTCTGCAGCTCGAGTGCATTCAGCAATGCGGCACTGCTGATGATGGCCGTCCCATGCTGATCGTCATGCATCACGGGTATCTTCAGCGCTTCACGCAGCATCCGCTCGATATAAAAACATTCCGGGGCCCGGATATCTTCCAGGTTGATTCCCCCAAAGGTGGGCTCCAATGCCTTGACGATCTGTACGAAACGCTCGGGGTCCTTCTCATTGATCTCGATATCGAATACATCGATGTCCGCAAATATCTTGAACAATACTCCCTTTCCCTCCATGACCGGTTTCGACGCTTCCGGCCCGATATCCCCCAATCCCAGCACCGCCGTCCCATTGCTAATCACGGCCACGAGGTTGCCCTTGGCGGTATACTTATAGACATCATCGACGTTTTTATGGATCTCCTTGCAGGGTTCCGCGACACCGGGAGAATAGGCAAGGGACAGATCGCGCTGCGTTTTCGCCTCCTTGGTCGGAATGACTTCGATCTTGCCGGGTCTTCCTTTGGAATGATATTCAAGCGCCTGCTCTTTGCGGAGCTGTTTTTTTTGCGTCATTATCGATGCAAAATACGAAAATGCACGATATGGGGCCTTTTCACCCAGCGTCCCGGTAAAAACACCAGCCGCTACCGCGAAAAACGGATATTCGCGCCCAGCCATGCCATCATCCCCGCGCCGATCTCAATAGCGGCTTCATCGATATCGAAGGTCGGGGTATGCACTCCCGAGGTGATCCCTTTTTCGACATTCATCACGCCGAGCCGATAAAAACACCCCGGCACCAGCCGGGTATAATACCCGAAGTCTTCCGCCCCCATCCGTACTTCCGTTTCCAGGACCCGGTCGGTTCCCAAATATTCACGCGCTTCCCCCCTTGCGGCACGGTCCAGCGCTTCATTGTTATAGACCATCGGATATCCCACGTCGATATGAACATCGATCTCCGCGCCCATGCTGTGCACCAGTTCCGTCGCCTGCCGCCGGATCAACTCGTGCGCCTTGAATCGCCATTCCTCGTCCATGGCCCGGAAGGTACCCATCAGCCGCACCTCGCTCGGGATTACATTGGTCGTATGCCCCCCCTGCACGGAGGTGATGGACAATACCGACGGCGACAAGGGATTCCTGTTACGGCTGACAATCTGCTGCAAGGCTACGATAAGATGACTGGCCACCAATATCGTATCCACTGTCAGATGGGGCGCTGCTGCATGGCCCCCCTTGCCACGGACGGTGATATACAGCTCATCCGCGCTGGCCATGACCATGCCGCCGCGAAAGCTCAGCTTGCCCGTCTCGAGACCCGGATGCACATGCAGACCGAATATGGCCTGCGGCTCGGGATCCTTCAACACGCCTTCCCTGATCATAAGGCTGGCCCCGCCGGGATTTTTCTCCTCCCCGGGCTGGAAGATCAGTTTCACCGTACCTTCCCAGTCATCTTTCAGGGCATGCAGGATCTTCGCGGCGCCCAATAACACCGACGTGTGGACGTCATGCCCGCAGGCATGCATCACGCCGTCATTTACCGATCGGTAAGCGACATTGTTTTCTTCCTGGATAGGTAATGCATCCATATCCGCCCTGAGCGCAACCACCCGGCTGTCCGGGTTCTTCCCTTTCAACAATCCAACTACGCCCGTGGCGGCCATCACCCGGAAAGGGATACCCGTTTGTTCCAGCTGCTGCTGGACGAATTTCGAAGTCTCGTACTCTTGGTAGGAAAGCTCTGGATGCGCATGCAAATGATGCCTGATGGCAATGAGGTCGGGGGAATAGTTTTTGGCCAGCTGCCGGATCTTTTCTTTCAGCATGATATCGCATTTTCGTTCCCGCCCGCGGGGCGTCGGTCATCGATTCGTCGAATCCATCTTTTGCACATCGGACAATTTTATTTCTATGATATCCCGTATCACGTATAACCCGGAAGGGAACAGCTTCGACAACTGCTGCATCGCCGCATTCGCCTCCTCCTCGGTCTTGAAATCACCCACCCGCAGCTTGTAATTGGGCGCCTGGTATAACAGGTAGGGCTTCCAGTCCGGGAACTCCTGGTAGATCTTGATCTTCGCCGCATTGACTTTGTTGCGGTCAGGCGTATTGATCACCTGTATCCGAAACCCCTGCACATGCCGGCGAGCTTCCAGCGTCGTCGCTTCGTTAATGGCTATCTGCTTGCGGATCAGCTCATCGACACGCGGATCCACCGCCACTTTGATACCCCCCGTGTCCGTCTGCGCCGCCGCCCGCCCGGCAACCCCCAGGATCAGGATCACTAAATATTTATGCATAATAATTTTTTTAATACCCGCCCGCCGCCACGCCATCCTCAGTCACTAATAAAACCCCTGAACTCGTACCCAGCCGCGACGCCCCTGCTTCGATCAATTGCCGTGCCAATGCGGCTGTCCGGATCCCACCGGATGCCTTTATCCGAACCCCTGGCGGCAGGTGTTGCCGCATCAGCCTCACCGTCTCGACGCTGGCGCCTTTCTCCGCATAGCCCGTCGATGTCTTTACAAAATCCACGCCCATTCCTCCATAAAGCCTACAACATTCGATGATCTCGTCGTCCGAGAGCACCCCGCTTTCGATGATCACCTTTACGATCGCGTCGTCGGCATGCGTCATTTCCATCAGCCGTCTCATCTCTTGTTCAAGATAGTCCCAATTACCTGTTTTGAGCGCGATCAGATCGATCACGATATCCAATTCGTCGGCGCCGTCTTGTAAGGCCTGCCCGACCTCTGCCTGTTTAGCGGCCAGAACGGAATAGCCGAACGGGAAGCCGATGACAGTCGCCAGTTTCACATCCGGGACCGCCTTATCGTGGTCAAGCCGCTCAACTTGAATTCGAGCGATATTTTCCTTCGCCGATGTGACGAAGGGCGGCGGCACGCAAACTGCGGCAAACCCATATTCCAGCGCCTCTTCACATATTTTATTAATGTCCATATGTGTGGTCGTCGGTTTTAATATGGTATGATCGATATAGTGCGCCAGCTCACTCACCGATGGATTGTTTAGTTTACCGATAATAAAATATTCGAAGGCTGAAATTACTCCATTTAAGTATATTAGGGACTAATATTTCATTGGCCTAAACTAACGAACATGAGAAACTCGCGTCATCGACCGAGGGGCAGGATCCTCTCCCTCACTACTACATTCTTATTCATTACGTTTTTATCATCGGCGCAATCCACCTTCCCCGTCAACGGCGTGGCAGATCCGAGGGTAGGCTGTTATGCGTTTACCCACGCCACCATCGTGAAAGATGGCGGCAACCTTGTCGGTGACGGGACGCTCATTATCCGCGACGGTCTGATCGTCAGCGCCGGCGCAGGCCTGACCCCGCCAAAAGATGCCGTCATCATCGATTGCAGCGGGAAATATATCTATCCCTCCTTTATCGATCTGTACAGCGACTACGGTGTCGCCGAACCGGAGACGCAGGGACGTGGTGCCCGCGGCGCCGCCTTCGACCCCGCTGCTTTTTTCCGGCAGCCGGCACAGATCGAGTCGGCCACGAAGGGCGCTTACAACTGGAACCAGGCCATCCACCCTGAAACGGACGCTTCACGCCTCTTCACCGTCGATGATGCAAAAGCCAAATCCCTCCGTGACATTGGGTTCGGTACGGTCCTCTCGCACAGGAAAGACGGCATCGCCAGGGGTACGGGCGTCGTAGTGACGCTGGCTAATGAAAACGAAAATCTCGTCATCGTAAAAGAACGCGCTTCTGCCAATTATTCGCTCAATAAAGGCACTTCAACCCAAAGCTACCCCTCTTCTCTGATGGGGTCCATCGCGCTGCTCCGGCAAACCTACCTTGACGCAGCCTGGTATAAGACAAACCACTATCATGAAGGCACCAATCTGAGCCTGCAGGCCTGGAACGACGAACAATCCCTCCCGCAGATATTCGACGGCGACGACAAATGGGGCGATCTGCATGGCGACCGCATCGGCGACGAATTCGGCGTCCAATATATTATCAAAGCGGGCGAGAATGAATACCAGCGGATAAAAGAGATCGCCGCTACAAAAGCCGCCTATATCGTTCCATTGAATTTCCCGCAGGCCATGGATGTGGAAGATCCGGATGCCGCCCGCTACGTCTCGCTGGCCGACATGAAACATTGGGAGCTGGCGCCGACCAACCCCGGCGCTTTCGAAAAAGCAGGTATCAATTTCTGCCTGACGGCCGCCGATCTCCGCGACCCCAGGCAGTTCTTCACCAATCTCCGCAAAGCATTCGATTACGGTCTCACCGAAGCCCGCGCGCTCGAGGCGCTGACCAAAACGCCGGCGACGCTCATCGGCATCTATGACAGGGTGGGCTCGCTCGACGCGGGCAAGCTGGCCAATTTCCTCATCACGACCGGCCCCATCTTCAACGAGAAGACCAACATCGTGGAAAACTGGGTCCAGGGGAAAAAATACGGCGTGAGAGAAGACTCCTGGAAAGACGTCAGGGGCCAGTACAATCTCGTCATCACGAATCGATCCGGCAATTCCTCCACCTATACGCTCGACATTAAATCCTCTACGGCTGCCAATGTCATCGGTAAGGACACCCTTACAGGCAAATTCGCGTTCGATGGCAAGCTCGTCTCGCTGACCTTCGGCGGTAACACAGGCGCCGCAGGCGCAGCCGGCGGTTTCCGCGGCGGCAGACGTCCCCGCCCATCTACGCATCTCAGCGGAACGCTCAATGGCGATCTGTTCAATGGCAACGGCGTCGATTCGGCCGGAGAGCTCGTCGTCTGGACTGCCACCTTCTCCAAAGCCGCTGCGCCCGACACGTCGGGGACAACCCGCCGCCGTCCCGAGCGCGTTGGGAAAGTGCTTTACCCGTTCGATGGCTATGGATGGGACAGCCTGCCTACGGCACACGATCTGCTGATCAGGAATGCCACTGTGTGGACCAACGAAAAGGAAGGCCGCCTGCCCAATACCGATGTGCTGGTCAAAAATGGCAAGATCGCCCGGATCGGGAAGAACCTCGAAGAAGGCGGCGCACAGGTCATCGACGGCACGGGCAAATACCTGGCCCCGGGCATTATCGACGAGCACTCGCATATCGCAGCGTTCTCCATCAATGAAGGCGCACAATCCGTCACCTCCGAGGTCCGCATCGCCGACAACCTCAATCCCGAGGACATCAATATCTATCGCCAGCTGGCAGGCGGCGTCACCAGCAGCCATATCCTCCATGGTTCGGCCAATACGATCGGCGGCCAGACCCAGCTGATCAAATTGCGCTGGGGCGTCAACGATACCGCACTCAAGTTCAGGAACTGGGATCCATTTATCAAATTCGCGCTGGGCGAGAACGTAAAAAGAACGACCTCCACGAACAACAGCCGTTTCCCGGATACCCGTATGGGCGTCGAAGAGGTGCTGATGGATGCCTTTACCCGCGCACGCGATTATGAAAAAGCCCGCAAGGCCGCGCCGGGTGCTACCCGCAGGGACCTCGAGCTGGATGCGCTGGTCGAGATATTGAACCACAAACGCTTCATCACCTGCCACTCCTATGTTCAAAGCGAGATCACGGCGCTGATGCGCGTCGCCGATAAGTTCGGCTTCACCGTCAATACCTTCACCCACATCCTGGAAGGCTACAAGGTAGCCGACAAGATGAAGGCCCATGGCAGCAATGTCTCCACTTTCTCCGACTGGTGGGCCTACAAAATGGAGGTACAGGATGCCATCCCCTACAATGCCGCGATCATGCAAAAGGTGGGGTTGAATGTCTGTATCAATTCGGACGATGCCGAACAGGCACGCCGTCTCAACCAGGAGGCTGCCAAAAGCGTAAAATACGGTGGGATGTCCGAAGAAGATGCGTTCGACATGGTGACGCTCAATCCGGCCAAAGCCCTCCACGTCGCCGACCGCGTCGGCAGCATCAAGGTCGGCAAGGACGCCGACATTGTGCTGTGGAGCGATAACCCGCTGAGCATCTATGCCCGCGCGGAAAAAACCATCGTCGACGGCATCGTCTACTACGATATCGACCGCGATGCGCGGATGAGTAAGTACATCGCCACCGAACGAAACCGCCTTATCCAAAAACTGGCAGCCGAGAAAAGGACCGGCGTACCCATGGTGCCCGCAATGCCCTCCTACCATATCGAGCTCAGCTGCGGCGATCATGACCATCACGACGGTCTGCTGACGATCGACCTCAGCGATGGCGACGGCGATAATTCCACCAATTAAAAATCTTACGAAATGAAACGACTCACCATACTTTTCTTCCCTCTCTTGCTGCTCGCCCCGGCCGTGAATGCGCAGGATGACGTATACCCCGCCAGGCCTTACGCCGGCCGGCTGATCATCACCGGCGGTACGATCCATGTCGGCAACGGCCAGGTCATCGACAACGGCACCATCGAGATCGACAACGGCAAGATCGTTAAGATCGGCGCCGATGCCCCGTCGAATACATCCGGCGCAAAGGTCGTAGATGCGAAAGGCAAACAGGTCTATCCCGGTCTCATCCTTCCCGTCACCGATCTCGGTCTGAAAGAAATAGGCAGCGGCGTGCGCGGCTCGAACGACTATCTCGAGCTCGGCGATATCAACCCCACTGTCAGATCCATCGTTGCCTATAACACCGATTCGAAGATCATCGGCACGCTAAGGGCCAACGGCATCCTGCTCGCCGGCGTAACCCCCGAAGGAGGCACGATCAGCGGCTCGTCCACGATCGTCCAGCTCGACGCATGGAATTGGGAAGACGCCGCATATAAAATGGAAAATGCCATCCACGTCAACCTCCCGAGCTTTATGGCCCGTCCCCGTCGGTTTGGCGGTGGCGGAGGAGGCCGTTTTGCAGGCTTCCAACAGGCTGGCGATCCGACAAAAGAGGCGCTGGCCAGGATAGACGAACTCAAGGCGTTTTTCCGCGAGGCGAAAGCTTACCTCGCCGAGCCGGAGCATAAGGAGACCAATATGAAATTCGCAGCTGTAAAAGGGCTCTTCAATCATACGCAAAAGCTCTTCATGCACGGCGACCAGGTCAAACAAATGCTCGTGGCCATCGATTTCGCCAAAGAGTTCGGTTTCGATGTGACGATCGTCGGCGGCAGCGAAAGCTGGATGATCGCCGATCTGCTCAAAAAGAACAATATCTCCGTTATCCTCCAGCAGCTGCATGCCCTGCCCAACACGGAAGACGATGATGTCGACCAGCCGTTCAAGACCCCGGCCGTCCTGCAAAAAGCCGGCGTTCTGTTTGCCCTCAACGATAACCATGAGGAATCCCGCTATCGCAACCTGGCATTCAATGCAGGGACCGCGGTCGCCTACGGCCTTTCAAAAGAACAGGCCCTCCAGGCAATCACGCTCAATACCGCCCGGATCTGCGGCATCGATGACCGTACCGGCAGCCTCGAGGTGGGTAAGGACGCCAACGTCGTCATCAGCGGCGGCGATATCCTCGATATGCGCACCAGCCTCATCGAACACTGCTTTATCCAGGGACGCGAGGTTAGCCTCGACAACAAGCAAACGCAGCTGTACCATCGATACATGACCAAATATGGGTTAGAATAGTTTTCCTTGCGGCCCCGCGTTCACGCGCCGCCCCCAAAACCCCGCGCTCCACTTCCAAACCCTGGTTGCGCGGGGTTTTTTTAATATCCCCTTAACAGTCAGAGCTTACCTTTATTCCATGAAGAACGCATTAGTTGTCGCGGCACTCCTCGTCGGTCTCGCCGCCACCGGCCAACGCACCCAACTCCCCAACGGCTGGTACCTCACCCCCGCCGGCTCGGGCCTCGATCTCAGCTCCGACCTCCCGCTCAATATCGTGCTCGCACCCGACGGTATCCATGCCGCCATTACGCTGAATGGCAATGGCCGCCAGGGCATCGACCTCATCGATCTCCGCAGCGGACGCGTGACCGCTTCCGTTACCATGAACAGATCATGGCTCGGCCTGGCCTTCGGCAAACGACACCCCTGGCTCTACGCCTCCGGGGGCAATGACAACTGCATCGTTCGCTGGACGCTTGCCGGCGATACGTTGACTTCCCCCGACACCCTTTCACTCGGGCAGCCATGGCCGAAAGCCTCCATCAGCCCCGCCGGCATCGCGCTCGACGACTCCCGCAACAGGCTCTATGTCGTCACCAAAGAAGACGATGCCCTCTATGTTTTCGACACCCGGACGAACCGGCGGCTGTCCCGGACACCACTCGGCGCCGAAGCCTACACGGCGATCCTGTCCCCCTCCGGAAAAGAGCTATACATTTCAGCCTGGGGCGCACGCAGGATATGGATCTATGACACGAAGCAGGACAGGCTCGGGGATTCGGTGACGACCGAAGACCATCCCACCGATATGACACTCGACCGTCACGGCCGCCTCCTCTATGTGGCCAACGCCAATTCCAATTCGGTTACCGTCATCGATATCCATGCGCGAAAAGCGATCGAAACCCTGCACACCGCGCTTTCCCCCGATGCCCCCATCGGCTCTACCACCAACAGCGTCGCCCTAGACGAAACGGACCACACCCTCTATATCGCCAATGCCGACAACAATTATCTCGCAGCCTTCGATGTCTCCCAACCGGGTCACAGCCGCTCGCTGGGTTTTATTCCCGTGGGCTGGTATCCTACCTGTGTGCGCGTCTCCGGCGGGACCCTCCTCGTCGCCAATGGCAAGGGTTTCACCTCGATGCCGGATCCCTATGGGCCCGACCCTATGGAGCATGCGGCCAGCTACAAACGATCGGTTGAGCATCCCCGGCAGTACATCGGCAGTATGTTCAAGGGTACGCTCTCGATGATACCCGCACCCACTGCAACCAGGCTGGCGGCTTATACGCACCAGGTCTATGCCAATTCCTCTTATTCGCGCGACAAAGAACAAACGGCCCCGGGTGAAAGCAACAACCCCATCCCGCGCCGTGCCGGCGAGTCTTCGCCCATCAAATATGTCTTCTACGTCCTCAAGGAAAACCGCACCTATGACCAGGTCCTCGGCGACCTTCCCCAGGGCAACGGCGATACCAGCCTCGTCCTCTTCGGGAATAGGATCACACCCAACGCCCATGCGATCGTCAGGGATTTCGAACTCCTCGATAATTTTTATGTAGATGCCGAGGTCAGCGCCGACGGGCACAACTGGTCGATGGCAGGCTATGCCACCGATTTCACGGAAAAAACCTGGCCCACGAATTACAGCGGCCGGGGAGGAGAGTATGATTTCGACGGCCACCGGCCAGTCGCCAACCCGACGAACGGATTCATCTGGGACTATTGCAGCCGCGCCGGCGTCTCGTTCCGCAATTATGGCGAGTTCATGGACAACGGTTACCCGACCCTGCCCGTGCTCAAAAAGCGCGACAGCTATTGCACGAATTACCCGGGCTGGAACCTCGACATCCAGGATGTCCACCGCGAGGCCATATTCGAACGCGATTTCGACTCGCTGGTAAAGGCTGGCGCCGTCCCTCATTTCAGCACGATCTATCTGCCCAACGACCATACCAGCGGTTTACATCCGGGTTCCTATAGCCCCATTTCTCAGGTGGCCGACAACGACCTGGCGCTCGGACGCCTGGTCGATCACATCTCACATAGCCCCGTCTGGTCGCAGTCCGCCATCTTCGTGCTCGAAGACGACGCCCAGGACGGCCCCGATCATGTCGACGCCCATCGTTCCCTCGCCTATGTCATCAGCCCTTTTATCCGCCGCCATTCGGTCGATCATACCCTCTATTCCACCACTTCGATCCTGCGGACCATGGAACTGATCCTCGGCCTGCCGCCCATGAGCCAGTTCGACGCCGCCTCCACGCCGCTCTTCGCCAGCTTCACGACGACCCCCGATACGATGGCCTTCGATGCCCTTCCCGCCCAGGTCGATATCAACCTCCGGAATACGGCCTCCGGCCCCTCCGCCGAACTGTCGCGCCACTTCGATCTGTCGGATGCCGACCGCATCCCCGACCGCCTCCTGAACATCGTCCTCTGGCACGCGATCAAAGGCGAAAAAAGCCCGGTCCCCCAACCCCGCCGCAGCGCCTTCGTCCGCGAACATTGATCCACAACCCGCCCTCCGCTAAATAAAAAACCCCCGCGTCAGCGGGGGTCTTAATATGCGATAGTACAGTCTATGGCTTAGGATTCAACGCCTGTTTGATCCTTTCCTGCACATCCTGCAAATGGTACTTGCTGACCCTGTCCGTTTCGCGGGCAATAGCCGCGCCGATCTCGCTCCGGAGTTCGACCAGCTGTGCGCGAGCTATCGAAGGCACATCGGTGAACCGGATATCTCCGGTGAAGATCACCAGGCCTCTCGGCAGATTGGCCGGACGAGCCCCCGTTTGAGGAGCTTCATTGCCGATCAGCGCGATCAGCGACTGCACGTATTGTTTCTGCAGATTGCGACGGTAGGGATCGATGGTTCCCCCGGCGGCCAGTTCGCCCCAAACCCCTTTCTTCGCGTCGGTCAGCAGATCCTCCACACTATAGGCGCCTGGCCCATACCGTTGGGTACAGACAGCCAACCGGTACAGGCGGCCCGCCGATAACAGGCTCTTCAGGACATTGGCCTGCACGGTGCTCACCTGGTCTTCATCCCCCGGATTGCTGAATTTATTCAGGATGTCCTTATTCAACAACCAGGTCGGCGTAGCGAACAATTGCTTATTGAGAAAATCGACGGCCTCTTTTTGCGTGGCCCTGGGAGTAGCCTCATAGACATCCCCCGTTTGCTCGACGCTCTTGAAGGTCTCCTGAACGCCGCCGACATTTTTCGTCACATGCCCCATATACCGCGAGAACTGACCGACCAACTGACCATACATTTCCTCGAGGTTATCATAGCGATCCGCTTCTTCCCTGCACCATTCGGGCAGATTGGGCAGGATGCGTTTCAGATTGAGGATGCCGTAATATCCGGCTTTCATGGCATTGTCCCCGAGATCCTCGGTCTGCGCCCGCGGATCGAAGTTCTGACCCTCGCCGCCGAACCAAAGACGCGGGTCCGCCGTCAGGCTGTCGATGATCAGCTTGTTCAGGACCTTCTTGTCGTCTTCCTCGGTGCCTGCCGGGATATAACCATAGCCCCACTGGATAGCCCATTTATCGTAATCGCCGATACGCGGATACAAACCCTTCGGGGTAATATTGTCTTCCGGCTGTGCCACATAGTTGAAACGCGCATAGTCCATGATCGAGGCCGTATGACCATGGGCTTCCACCCAGGCCTTGTCACGCAGCTTCTCGACCGGCGTCTTGCTGCTGCTGCCCATATTGTGCCGCAGACCCAGCGTATGACCGACCTCGTGAGACGAGACAAAGCGGATCAGGTCACCCATCAGGGCGTCATCGAATTTCATCTTGCGAGCGCGCGGGTCGACCGCCGCGGTCTGTATCATATACCAGTCGTGGACCAGCTTCATAACGTTATGATACCAGCCGATATGCGATTCCAGGATCTCCCCGCTGCGCGGATCGGCGACATTGGGGCCGTAGGCGTTTTCGATATCGCTGGCGAAATAGCGGATCACGGAGAAACGTGCGTCTTCGAGCGACATCGACCGGTCGTTCTCCGGCCATTCCTTGCCCACGATGGCGTTCTTGAAACCGGCCTTTTCAAAAGCGGCATTCCAGTCATTGATGCCGGCGATCAGGTATGGACGCCATTTCCTGGGCGTAGCGGGATCGATATAATAAACGATCTGTTTCTTCGGTTCCACCAGCTCGCCACGCTTCCATTTCCCGATGTCCTCGTCTTTCGGCTCCAGCCGCCAGTGGTGGATGAACTCGTCTTCTTCCACCCGTTGCTCATCGTCCCCGTATACCGTATAGCGGCTGGCAAAAAAGCCGACCCGGGGATCGAACGGCCGTTTGTGCATCGGCTCCTTCGGCAACAATAAAAAGGAGTTGTTCAGTTCCAGGGTCACCGCTCCGCTTTCTTCCGCAGCAGGCAGCTCGCCTTGCGGATTGCGGCCTCCCGTCGTGGGTGCGGCAGGGGCAGGGGAGGCGGTCCATGTCTTGACCGTCTTTATTTCCGTGTTGATGGGATAAGTATGTATGCTTTCGATATAAGACCGCTCCGCGGAGATGGCCGCCAGGTTATACCTTCTCTTGATGGCAGGCGTCAGGCTCACGGGTTGGTTGTCCCCTTTGAAAAAATCCGTTACGTCGATGACTACCGTACCCGAAGTCGAGTCCGCGCTCTTGCCATAAGCCTTGACATCGAAAGCCGCGGCTATCGGGTTCAGGTTGGAATTCCGAACGGCCTGCGCGATGGGTTGGCTGCTGTCGGCTGCGACATTCACGATGGTTAGCACCTTCATGAATACCGTGTGATCGGGCCCCTTCTGCCATTGGATCGTTTGCAGATTGACGGCCTCACCACCGTAATTGCCACCGGCCGCCGTCTTGCTGAACCGGGTGCTGACCAATATATCCCGTCCGAAAATGGAATCCGGGATCTCGAAATACCATTTATCGGCTACCCTGTGAACGGTGAACAGACCGGTGCGGCTGATCGCCTTGTCCGTGATCACTTCCTTGTAAGGTTTGGGTTCCGCATGCTGAGCGGCAGCGCCGCCGCGCGCCCCGGCCCCGGGTGCGCCGGCCGGAGGTTGATTTGGGTTAGCTGGCAGTTGCTGGGCAATGGCCGTCGAGAGACCGGCAACCAGCGCCAGCACAGTCAAAAAGTTTCTCATCATAATATGAATGGGAGTTTAGGCGCCCAATTTAGGGAAAACAAACGTCTTCACCGACCCGCTCATCAGCGCCCCAGCGCGTTAACCACTGCCTGCCATGTCGGGTAGCTGACATTTGTTCCCAGCACCTGTCTTGCCGCCTTCATCAGCGGCGGGTCGAACCAGGCGGCCAGGACCAGCGTTGCAATGCCATTCTTCGGGTCGAACGGCGTCCCCGCCTGATAGCCCTTTTCACCGTTGAGTGCCCTTCGGCGATCGAATTCCACAGTACTGTTGACGAATTCGGCATGCGTCTGCCGCCCGTCGACAAACGGTAACAGCCAGTCGACCGATCGACGTATCGAGGAACCCGTGGGCGACTTCCACGTATAGTAATTGACCCCCGTTGCTTTTTGCAGGACGATCGCCAGCGTTATCATCGGCTCCAGGTCATAAACATGATAATGCAAGGCATCGCGCGTCACGAAATCGGCGCTCGGGCCGTCGGGCTTAAGATTGCGGCCGATCTGCTCCATCAGTCCCCGGCTCGCATACCCCTGCAGGGCAGTATCTTCGATCGCAAAAGAGATCTCCCCCACGATCTTTAGGCGGTGCGAATGCCAGTTATTGAAGGACGTCGCACGGCCTGGCCGGTTATACGGCGCCTTGATCTCCGCTTCTGCCGTTCGCCGGAGCCAGTCCGTTATGGCTGCCACCTGCTCCGAAGGCAGGCCTTCCTTTACCATACCGAACGCCGCGATCGCAGGGTCCAGGTTGGTGTCGTCGATCGGATCGCCGCGCGATACGGTAGTCGCCGCCCAGGCCATGATATATTTTGCGGCCGCCTTAAGATATTTCTTATCCCGGCTGACCCGGTAGACCAGCGCCAGCGCATACATTTTATGCATATCCCGCAGCGATGCCTGGGTGGCTGTCTTCCTCGGATCCCCCTGCAGCAACCCTTCGCTTCGGATCGTATCGATGGGGTCGGGGTCTTCATTCAACGCCACATCGGCCGTCGCCGCCAACACGTTATATTGTTGTTTCACCCCGCTGTCCGTCTTCAGCAAGGTTCTCAGATGCCTGATCTCTTTGCCGTTTAGGCCAACCAGTTGGGCCCTCACCCGCGTTTGCAGGAAGCTAAAACCAAAGAACAGGATTATAGTAGCCCTGATCATATCGAAATGTACGAAAAAACGATAAACTTGCTCTGCCAAACGCCCATTCCCATGCTTAAAAAGATCTTCTGTTGCCTGCTGTATTCCACCGCTGTCGTCGCCCTCCGGGCGCAACCCCTTATGCCCGCTGTCCGCGCCCAATCCGAAACACCCGTTCCCACCCAGCTCGAATCTCCCATTCCCACTCTCATTGAAAAAAACGGCCGCCACCAGCTCCTCGTCGACGGCAAACCCTTCATTATCTTCGGCGGCCAGGCTCACAACTCCAGCGGATGGCCCGCCCTCCTGCCACAACTTTGGAACGCCATAGAGAGACTGCATGCGAATACGCTGGAAATCCCCATCTATTGGGAACAGATACAGCCCGAACAGGATCGCTTCGATTTTTCCCTCATCGACACCCTCCTCACGCAGGCCCGCGAACACCACTCCCGCCTGGTCCTTCTCTGGTTCGCCACCTGGAAGAATGGAAGCAACCACTACATGCCGGCATGGATGAAGCTCCACGCCGACCGCTATCCGAATTGTATCGGCAAAAACGGGAAACCCGTCGATTCCCCGTCACCCATAGCCGATGCGACATTGCAGGCGGATAAGACGGCCTTTGCCGCGGTGATGCGCTATCTCAAAAAGGCGGACCCGCAACATACCGTCATCATGGTCCAGGTGGAGAACGAACCGGGCTCCTGGGGTACCGTTCGCGACTATTCGCCCGCCGCGCAACAACGATTCGAACAACCCGTGCCGGCGATTTTGCTGAAAACCGGGCTGTTGAAGGCCCTTGGCCACCCCGATGCGGCAAAAGGCTCCTGGCAGCAGGTGTTCGGCACCGACGCCGATGAATATTTTCACGCCTGGTCCGTCGCTTCCTTCATTGGCCAGGTAGCGGCTGCCGGCAAAGCGGAATACCCTTTACCCCTCTATGCAAACGCCGCCCTTCGCGATCCGCTGACGCATCCGAGCGCCGCAAATTATGAAAGCGGCGGCCCGACCGATAATGTCCTGCCGATCTGGAAAGCGGCGGCCCCTGCGATCGATATCCTCTCTCCCGACATCTATCTCGACGGCAACGAAAAATGCCTGAAGGTGATCGATCTCTATTCCCGCGCCGACAACCCGCTGTTCGTCCCCGAATGCGGCGTTTCCCCCGACAAGATCAAATACATCTACTCCACGCTCGCACATGGCGGCATCGGGTTCTCTTTTTTCGGGGTCGATGGCTACGAGGAAATGCCCGATCGCCCTGCCGGGGCCTCCGACCGCCTCGCGCCTATCGCAAACGAGTACCGGCTGCTTGCCCCCCTCGACGCACAACTGGCTCAATGGGCATTCGAAAACCGCATCAGCGCACTCGTCGAGCCCGATGATCGTTCCGCGCAATCCGTCGTGGTTCCCGACTGGCAAGCCACCGTCAGCTTTGGAACGGGTAGGGGAGACCACATGCATCCCAACGAGCGTCCCACCGGCAAAGCCCTGATAATAAATTTGGAAAAAAATACCTTTCTCGTGACCGGCACGCTATGCCGCATCACCTTTCGCCCAACCGGTGCCGACAGCGCAAAAGCCTGGCAATATTTAAAAGTGGAAGAGGGCGATTATGCGGGAGGCGACTTCAAACCCCGCCGCATCCTCAACGGCGACGAAACCGACTGGGGAGGCCCCGCCTTTGGCCCTAACCCCGTCTGGCTGCGCATCAGCCTGGTCACGCGTTGACGATCTTACCCGCGCCCTACGCCCCGGCCTCTTTCCCGTGGCAATTCTTGTATTTCTTCCCGCTGCCGCAAGGACACGGATCATTCCTTCCGATCTTGGGACCCACCTTCACCGGCTCGTGCTTCACGGGCTCGCTCGGCTCATAATAATCCCGTCCGCCTTCGGTCGGAGCACCATTGTGAGGCGCACCTGCTCCCGCGGTTGCCGGAGACGTCGCCATCTCATCCTTGCGTACCCGCAGCCTGCTCATATCGGTCTTCTGCTCGCGACCTTCACGGATCGAGGCCTGCTGTTGCGAAGACTGCTGGATACCGCTATGACAGAGGAAGCTGATGATGTCCCTGTTCACATCGCTGTCCATTCGACGGAACAGCTCGAACGCCTCCACCTTATAGATCACCAGCGGGTCCTTTTGTTCCAGGTAGGCCGTCTGAACGCTTTGTTTCAGATCGTCCATGTCGCGGAGATGCTCCTTCCAGGCCTCGTCGATGATGCCCAGCGTGATCTGTCTTTCCACGGCATTCGTCAGCTCGCGGCCTTCCGTCGTCAGCGTCTTTTGCAGGCCGGCAAGGACGTTGATGCGTTTTTTCCCGTCCGTGAACGGCACGACCACATTCTCGACATGGCTTCCCTGGGTGGCACGGATGTTCTGGAAAGCAGGCAGCGCCTGTCTGCGCAACTCGGACAATTTATTCTCGTAGTTCTGAGTGGCTTCCTGGTACAATTTCTCCGCTAGCTTCTGCACCTCACCCTTCAGGAACTCCTCCTGCGTGATCTGGGTGTCGATGCTGAAATTGACGATCGTCGAAAGTTTGAAACCTTCATAATCGTCACCCTCGCGGAACGAATTGATCAACCCTTCGGCCACGATATAGAAGGCGTTGTCGAGATCCAGCGCCAGCCGGTCCCCGAACAACGCGTGATTGCGTTTCTTATAGACGACGTTCCGTTGTTTGTTCATGACGTCGTCGTATTCCAGCAGCCGTTTGCGGATGCCGAAGTTGTTTTCTTCCACTTTTTTCTGCGCCCGCTCGATGCTCTTGGTGACCATGCTGTGCTGGATGACCTCCCCTTCCTTATAACCCATCTTATCCATCAGCGAGGCGATCCTGTCGCTGCCGAACATCCGCATCAGGTCGTCTTCCAGCGACACATAGAACTGCGAAGTACCGGGATCCCCCTGGCGGGCCGAACGGCCTCTCAATTGCCTGTCGACGCGCCGGCTTTCATGCCGTTCGGTACCGATGATCGCCAGACCGCCCGCCTCTTTTACACCGGGGCCCAGTTTGATATCCGTTCCCCGACCCGCCATATTGGTGGCGATCGTTACCGCTCCCGCGAGACCGGCTTCGGCGACGACCTGCGCTTCCCGCGCGTGTTGTTTGGCATTGAGGACGTTATGAGGGATCTTTCTTACCTGCAGCATCCTGCTCAACAGTTCGCTGACCTCCACGGAAGTCGTGCCCACCAATGAAGGCCGGCCTTCGGTCCGCAGCTTTTCGATCTCGTCGATCACCGCCTTGTACTTTTCCTTTTTGGTCTTGAATACGAGGTCCTGGTGGTCCTTACGGATGGCGGGTACGTTGGTGGGGATCGTCACCACATCCAGTTTATAGATGTCCCATAACTCGGCGGCCTCCGTTTCGGCCGTCCCCGTCATCCCGGCCAGCTTGTGATACATCCTGAAATAGTTCTGCAAGGTGACCGTTGCATAGGTCTGGGTGGCGGCTTCGATCTTCACATTTTCCTTCGCTTCGATGGCCTGATGCAGGCCGTCGCTGTAACGCCTGCCGTCCAATATACGACCAGTCTGTTCGTCGACGATCTTCACCTGTCCGTCCAGCACGACATATTCGACATCCTTTTCGAATAGCGTATAGGCCTTCAGCAATTGTTGAACGGTGTGGATACGATCGGCCTTCACGGCGTAGTCGTTCAACAGCTGTTCCTTTCGTTGTAATTTCTCTTCATTTTGGCCCTCGATCTTTTCGATATCGGCTAATTTGACGCCGATGTCGGGCAGGATAAAGAACTCCGGATCCTCGCCTTCACGCGTGATCATTTGAATGCCCTTATCCGTCAGGTTAACCGAATTGTTCTTCTCATCGATGTTGAAAAATAATTCGGCGTCGACCACGGGCATTTGTTTCTCCTGGTCGGACAGGTAATAATTTTCCGCTTTCTGCAGCTTCACCTTGATGCCGGGCTCACTGAGGAATTTGATCAGCGGACCCGATTTGGGCAAGCCTCTCCAGGCCCGCATCAGCGCCAGTCCCCCATCCTTGGGGTCGTCATTGCCTTCGGCCAGCTTTTTCTTGGCTTCGACCAGGAACTGGTTACAGACCCGGCGCTGCGCATCGAACAGCTTTTCCACCCGGCCTTTCAATATATGATATTGCTGATCATCTCCCTTGGGAACCGGACCGGATATGATCAGCGGCGTACGCGCATCGTCGATCAGCACGCTGTCCACCTCATCCACCATGGCATAGTGATGTTTGCGCTGAACCATCTCATCCGGGGAATGCACCATGTTGTCCCGCAGATAGTCGAAACCGAATTCGTTGTTGGTACCATAGGTGATATCCGCCAGGTAGGCCTTCCGGCGGGCTTCGCTGTTCGGCTCGTGTTTGTCGATACAATCCACCGTCAGCCCCAGCCATTCGAAAATGGGACCGTTCCACTCGGAGTCGCGCCGCGCCAGGTAATCGTTCACCGTTACGATGTGAACCCCTTCACCGGCCAATGCATTGAGATAGGCGGGCAGCGTCGACACCAGCGTCTTGCCTTCGCCCGTGGCCATTTCAGCGATCTTCCCCTGGTGCAGTACCGAACCGCCGATCAGCTGAACATCGTAATGCACCATATTCCAGGTGATGGGACTACTGGCGGCCATCCAGGAATTATTATAAACGGACTGTTGCCCATCGATGCGGATATGTTCTTTTTTTACGCTGAGCGCCCGGTCCAGCTCGGTAGCCGTCGCTACCATTTCGGAGTTGTCTTTAAAGCGGCGCGCCGTTTCCTTGACGACAGCAAAAGCTTCCGGAAGGATCTCTTCCAGCACCTCTTCGATCTGGTCGTCCCGGTCCTTCTTTAACTTGTCTATTTCCTGGTACAAGACATCTTTTCCATTGATATCGCTGAACGGCAGTTCCTCGGCCTGCTTGCTCAGGTCGGCGATCTTCGTATCTGTCTCGGCGAGATGGGTCCGGATACGGCCTTTGAATTCTTCTGTTTTGGCCCGCAATTCATCATTATCCAGTGACTGAAAGGCTGCAAAATGGCGGTTGATCTCCTCAACCATGGGCAGGATGCGCTTTATATCCTTCTCCGATTTGTTCCCGCCAAATATTTTGGATAAAAACATAATTCCTTAATTATTAATGATTTGTATTTCCAGCCTGGGCCAGGCTGCGATATAGCCCCTTCAAATTTGATGCTACCTTCCCGAAAAAGGCCAAATTGACAGGGAAGCAAATGTACAAAAAAAGCGCCCACCGGTTTCGGCCGCTTTTGCGTCCCCGACGCCTCGCTGCGCCCACCCCAAAAAATTTCGCGCCGCCGGGGAACCCCAATAAACTCTCCTCCGGGCACCACGACCCAAAAAATTCTCACCCCAGCCTCACCCCAAAATTTCTCCTCCGGGCGGCCTAAAAAATTCCCCTCCGGGCCGCCCAGAAAATTTGTTTTTGAAGTGTTAAATATATTAGTACCTTAGTGCTAAATATGTTAGTTTATGTCAATAGCAGGCCAAAATCTCAAATACCTCCGCAAGCTTCGGGGTTGGACACAGGAAGAATTTGCCGCGAAGTTGGGCATCAAACGTTCGCTGCTCGGCGCCTATGAGGAAGAACGCGCCGAACCCCGCCTCGATGTGCTCGAGACCATATCCGACATGTTCAAGCTGACCCTCGACGAACTGTTTCGCAAAGAGCTCAGCGACTCCAGGGGAGGCAGCTACCTTTCCAAAAGAAGGACCCAAAAGCTGCTGGCTTCCTCCAACGAGATCCAGTTGGTCCCCGTCAAGGCGGCGGCAGGCTATCTCGCGGGATACGCCGATCCCGAATTCCTCGATGAGCTAAATACCTTTACGCTGCCGATGCTGGCCCCCGGCAATTACCGCGCATTCGAGATCGTCGGAGATTCCATGTTGCCAACACCCAGCGGTTCGGTTATCGTAGGCGAAAAGGTCGACGACCTGGAAGAGGTCAAAAGCAATCAGACCTATGTCGTGGTCTCCCGCAATGAAGGAATCGTCTACAAACGGGTGATGAAAAACAACAAGACCAGGAACAAGCTCACGCTGATAAGTGACAATACGGCGTATCAGCCCTATAATGTAAATTCGGACGATGTCATTGAAGTCTGGAAAGCGACCATGATCATCAGTAAGGCCAATACCCAGCAACGGTGGGACGTCAACCAGCTGGCGAACCTCGTCTCCAATCTGCAGGAACAGGTCTCGACGCTGAAAAAGAAAATGAATTAGCGGACAATATATCCGTCGTCGATCAGGCTTTTCGCCAGGGCGCGCGTCATGCTGTGATTCAGCTCATGTGTGGTCGCAGCTCCCTTCGTTTCGAGCTCGGCTTTCCAAACAGGGTTATTCAGATCTTTCGGCTGGAGCAGGTAACAGTCGAAAGTGACGTGGTCCAGCTCGCCATCAACCGTCGACTGGATACTGAACGGAGCCGCCGATCTCCCCGCCGGCGCACCTCCCGCAACCGGCGTCCTATAATACTCTTTCTCCATAAAGCGTTGCTGCACTACCAGGATGCCGTCGATATGAAGACTGTCCATTAGCTTCCGGAAATAGCTATAGCTGTCATCGGTATTAGTGCCTGCGCCATTCACACCAAGCAGATTGGCAGAGCTTAATATTGCTGTTGCCTTTGTGGCCAGACTGCTGGCGATCAACCGCTCGACCCGGCTTCTTCCCGCTACACTGTTCAAATCATTAAAGCTGGCTTTCAGACATATATTATATCCTGTCGAATCGGCCAGCGAAAAGTTGCAGGCCTCGTCCACATAAAAGGCAAAGATATTGGTGAAAGGGGTCGTTGGACCCTTCCGATCCAACACCTTGATATAAGACGGCGCGCATCCCGGAAACGGCATCCACCCTGCGCCGAGAGCGAGAAAAAGCAGCTTTTTCATATACGGTAAAATGGTTTGCTATTGGATCTGCAGGATACGGTTGGCGGCATCGGGGAGCAGCGCGAACACATTGTCTTCCGGCGCCGGATCGATCGATACCGTTCCCGTCCACCGGCCGAAAGCCGGCAGCACGGCGTAGCCTCCTCCAAAATAAAAGCACGGGAACTGCAGGCTTTGTTTTCCAACCCCGCGGAGACGAATTCCGGGATGGATATGCCCCGAGAAATAATACGCACCGGTCCGGCTGCCGTCTCCCACTTCCCCATCCACCTCCGTGATGTCATGGACAAAAGAAAACGGCCCCATCGACAAAACCCCCGGACAAAGCTCGATACCCGCTTTGGTATACCAGCTGTCATGCAGGACATCGTGATTCCCCTGGATCAACCGGATACCCAGATCGGGGAAATCCTCCCTCCACTTTAAAAAAAGCGACAGTTCCTTATTTTCCCGGCTATGAAACAGATCGCCTACCACCAGCAGCTGGCGCGGCCTGAAGTATTGGATCTGGCACAGCAACCGCAGCAAATCCTCCCTGTACACCGACTGGGGGACCGCAATTCCCGCCTTCCTGAAATGACCCGTCTTCCCGAAATGCAGATCGGCAAGGATCAGCGATCGTTCTTCCTCCCAAAAAATGCAACGCGCCGGCGAAAGCCAAAGTTGCTGACCACGTATACGATATGGGAATGCCGGCTGCATAGTTCTTCTGACAGGGAAGGCAAATGTAGCTCAAAAGAAGACTTGGACAATCCTGAAATTTGTATTTACTTCGGTCTCACAAACCAAACCCACTATGGCCGATATCAACCGTTCTACCGACCAGGAAAATTGGCTGGGTGAACCGCGCAAGCTGCCCGATACACTCAATGTCCTCACTATCCTCACCTTCATTGGATGCGGCATCGGCTTCATCGCGTCGATCATCTATTTTTTCAACGCGCAAAATATCTATGATTCCGCGGTCGCCGCGCAGGATAGGATGGACAAGGCTCCCGAATGGGCAAAAAGCCTCCAGGGGCCTGACCCAATCGGTATAGCCCGTCATACGCTCGATAACAAACTCCCCATCTTTGTGTTGGGACTGGTAGCCACCTCCCTTTGTCTTTACGGCGCCATCCAGATGCGCCAATGGAAAAAGAATGGGTTCACGATCTACCTCATCGGAGAACTGTTGCCCCTGCTCACAAGCTTTCTCTTTATCGGGGCGTCGACGCTCACCGGCTTCCGGGGCATAATGGCCTTTTTCTTTACGGGCTTGTTCATCATCCTGTACGCGACCCAACTGAAACACCTGAAAAAATAGCCGCCGCGTACTAACGCAGCTGTGCCTGCATCCGCCGCACCCGGTCTTCCAGTTTCTCGGAGGAGAGGTCCTCCCGCATACTGTCCACTTTCAAAGGGAAACAGAACGGGGTCAGTTGCCGGGGCCACCGCAACACGATCCTGCTCACGGCGATCCGCTCGAGCATATTCCGCAACCGCCGCTCTTCCATTTGCTGATCCATCACTTCATTATAGGCCTGACGGATAAGTAGATTATTGGGATCGTATTCGCTGAAGACATTGAAAAGGAGACCCGCGGAGGACTGCAGATGCCTGGCCTTTACATACTCTCCGGGGTAACCCTGGAATACCAGCCCGCCGATGACCGCGATGTCCCGGAATTTTCGCCGTGCCATCTCCGCGCTGTTGACGCTCCGTTGTATGTCGGCTGTCAGATCGGCCGGGCTGAACAGATCGTAGACATTCGAGTCGTCTACCGGTATGGGCTGGTCGCTCAGCAGCTCGAACCCGTAATCGTTCATGGCAAACGAAAAACTGATGGGCGTAGTCCGGCTGATACGATAGGCCAGCAACGCCGCCATTGCCTCATGGACCAACCGTCCCTCGAATGGATATACAAAAAGATGGAAGCCGTCCTTCGTCTCGATCTGTTCGATCAATAGCTCGTTCTGCCTCGGCAAATACGAAAGCGCCGACTGCAGCTCGAACAGGGGCTGCAGCACCTGTAGTTCGATATCGAGCCGGCCGTCCCCGCCGTACCCCTGCCCTCCGCACTCCTCCCTGCCGCACTCCTCCCCGCCGGTCTGCCCACGCCCCTCCGATGCCTCATCCAGCTTGCGCCTCAGCATCATCCCCAGGTTGGCCGACAACGGCATCCGCCCTCCATTCCAGCTGGGGACCCTCGACTTCTTTGCATTCGACTTCCGCACCAGCGCCGTCATATCCTTGATCATGACCAACTCGAGATGCCGCCCTGCCAACGTAAAGACCTCGCCCGGTTCCAACCTGGAAATGAAATACTCTTCGATCACCCCGACATACCCGCCGCTTACAAACCGTACTTTCAGCATCGGCTCGCTGACGATCGTTCCGATATGCAGCCGGTGACGCATCGCCACCCGGCGGCTGTTGATCTTATAAAGACCGTCCTCCATCACTTCGACTTTCCGGAATTCGTCATATTGCTGCAGGGCGACTCCTCCTTCAGTAATAAAATGCAGGATCTCGTGCCATTCCTCCTCTTCCATCTCGCGAAAGCAAAAGGTAGACCGTATCTCCCTCAACAGCTGTTCGGGATAGAACCCATCCGAGATGGCCAGCGTGCTCAGGTATTGGATCAATACGTCGAAACACAACAACATCGGCTCACGGTTCTCGATCAGCCCCTCCTGCATGGCCGTCTTCAATGCCGCCGCCTCCATCAGTTCGAGCGAATGCGTCGGCAGGAACCAGATCTTGCTCACCTGGCCCGGCTGATGACCGCTGCGGCCCGCGCGTTGCAGAAAGCGCGCGACCCCCTTGGGGCTACCCACCTGTATCACGGTCTCCACCGGTCGGAAGTCCACCCCCAGATCGAGACTGGCCGTACACACTACCGCCTTCAGCCGCCCTTCATGCAACGCCTCTTCCACCCAATTGCGTAAGGCCATATCGATGGATCCATGATGCAGCGCGATCGCCCCTGCCAGGTCCGGACAGATGGTCAACAGGCTCTGGTACCAGGTCTCGCTCATGCCTCGGGTATTGATAAAGATCAGCGTCGTCTTGCTGCTTTCCAGGATGGGGATCACTTTATGGATCAGCCGTAAACCGAGATGACCGGACCAGGGATATTTTTCGATCTCATCCGGGAATATCGATTCCACCTCGATCGGCTTGTGGATCTGTGCGCGTACGATGAAACCCCCGCCGCCCCTTCCTTCCAATGGCGAAAGCAACACATCCCTGGCCTGTTCCAGGTTGCCGATCGTCGCACTGATCCCTATGAACGATACCGCTCCGCCTTTCAGTGCCGCGATCCTCGACAATGCCAGCTCCACCTGCACCCCGCGCTTGCTCCCCAGCAGCTCGTGCCACTCATCCGCGGCAACGATCTTCAGCGGTTTGAACACCTCGGCATATCCTTTTTGCGCCAGTAAGAGATGCAGGCTCTCGGGCGTGATGATCAGCACTTCCGGCATCCGGCGCTTTTGTTTCTGTCGTTCGCCGGGGTCCGTGTCGCCGTTGCGTATCCCAACTTTCCAGCGCATACCCAACCCCGTTATCACCTCTTCCATTGCCCGCCCGATGTCCTTGGCCAACGCCCTCAGCGGCGATATCCACAGCAGTTGCAATCCGGGACCGCTCATTTTTTGGAAATCCTCCGGGTGCCCGTTGATGAATTCGATCAGCGCCCCGAGAAAAACGGAAAAAGTCTTGCCGCACCCCGTAGGCGCATTTACCAGCCCCGACCGGCCCTCCAGGATATGCTGCCAGGTCTCCGCCTGGAACGCAAACGGCTTTCTGCCCTGCGCTTCCATCCAGCCGCAGATGGTCCGGTAACCAATCGTGTCCTTTAATGTATACGTATCCACCTACAATGTCTTAAGGTATTCGATGATGGCCTTCCTTTCCCGGTCGCTCAGCCGGTCTCCGAAATTATGACCCCTGTTGCCATATCCCGGCAACGTCGTATTGTATACCGCCGCGCCTCCCGGACCGTCCTCTTCTTTGTATTTCCACCCCACGGCAGTATAATCATACTGCGGATGATCGAAATCCCGCGACCAGTATTGGGGACGTGCCTTGCTGTTCAGCACCCCTTCCAGCGTCGGAACGGAGCCGTTGTGAAGATAAGGAGCGGTGATCCAGATACCATCCAGCGGCGGAGCGATGTAACCATTGAAAGGCTCCAGCCTGGCGGGATGATCGCCCGCAGCGAACCAGCTGCCATTGAACCAGTCCACGATCTGCGGACTTTGATAATCGTTCGTGTTTAGCAAAGAATCGGTGCCGATGGTCGATTCGGGGATCAACAGGTTCGGATAATCCCCGCCTTCTCCATAGTTGCCATGACACTTCGAGCAATATTGCACGAAAAGCACGCCTCCTCGTTTGGCCAGCGCCCGATCTATCGGGTAAGGATAGACGGGCGGCTGAATGGAATAGATATAAGCCAGCACGTCACTGAAGTGGCCATCCACCTCGCGCGCTTCCGAACTGTCGCTGACGGTAAGCAGGTTCGACGCCATCAGGAATCTGCCGAAGTCCCCCCTTCCGAACCCATTATAGAACATGGCATGTTTCTTCTTCAACAGCCACCAGGGCGGCGTGTCCGTAGGCACTACCTTCCCTGAAATGGTCATCCGGGGTTGCTTACTCCAACGGAGCGTCTGCGGATCCCGATGCGCGACCAGCAGCCCGGTGAGCCTGTCCGCCGAATTCACTCCTCTTACCTCCGTCCGGATGCCTCCCCCGATCGCTTTCAGTGAAGTCAGAAAAGGCGCCGCCGCCGCATAGTTGGAAGTATCGTGCTCCAAAAGTTGCTCTACCCGACCGCTTGCCCCGGCGCCAAACTTCCTGGGATCCGAAAAATCGATCGACGCATTTCCCAGGCCTATATACAACTTGCCGTCGAACACCTGCGCATGACATTGCAGGCAGTTGGGGGCTACTACTTCGACGCCATTCGCCGCCTTCACCGCCGTATAGGAATAGGGTATGTTCGCATTGAGGCCATCCCGGCGGAGCAGGGGATCCGGTCTCTTTCCGAAACCCAGCAGAAAAAAATTGTAGGGGAGGCCGCTCTTGATATAATCGCCCGTCGTCAAATACCGATAACCCGCCGCTGCGTCACCGCTACGCTGCGGGCTGGCCGGCACATACACCGGCTCGTCTTTTTCAGATATCCCCAGCGCCGTCGTGAACGCCAGACCTAACGCTCCCAGCAGTATCAGCACCATCAATTTATTATTCACGCTCGCAACCGACCCACCGCGGCGTTCGTGAAGCTTCGCTTTCATACCGTAAATTTACTCACTTCCCATAGATCTCCAGCATCTTCTTCAGCGTCTCCAGCGTATCGATTTCCGCCGGGCCCTTGTCTTTTCTCCACCGGTTGATCCGTGGAAAACGCAGCGCCACGCCCGATTTGTGCCGCGGCGATGCGGCGATGCCCTCAAAAGCTATTTCAAAGACCAGCTCCGGGCGCACGGTCCGGACCGGGCCGAATTTCTCCAGCGAATTCTTCTTCACAAAAGCGTCGACCTCCGACAGCTCTCTATCGGTGAGACCGGAATAGGCCTTGGTGAATGTCACCAGTTGATCGCCTGCTCTCACGGCAAATGTATAATCTGTATAAAGATTGCTCCGTCGCCCATGACCCTTCTGCGCATAGACGAGCACGGCATCGATCACAAGGGGATCGACCTTCCATTTCCACCAGTCCCCTCTTTTGCGCCCGACCTGGTAGATGGACGTCTTCCGCTTCAACATGATCCCTTCACTGCCATGGTCCCTCGCTCCGGTCCTTATCTCGGCCAGCCTGCTCCAATCTGCCTTTTCGCTTTCCGTCAACCGGCCGCGGTCGCCCCTCCCGCTCTCTGCCCCTCCGGCTGTCGCAAAACGAATGACGGGTGACAATTGCAGCAACGGATGCGCCGCCGCCGCCACGACGGCCTCCAGCTGACCCCTCCTTTCTTCCAGCGGTTTGTTCCGCCAGTCTTCTCCATTATATTCCAGCAGGTCGTAAGCGATAAAACCCACCGGCACCTCGTTCAAATGTTTTTTGGTAACGTTCTTTCTGCCGATGCGCGTCTGCAGCGCCGCAAAAGGCAGCACGACGAATGGCAATGCCCTCTCGTCGCGCTCATCCACCTTCCGGGCGCCCGATTCCCTCGCGGCCTCCTCAGCACTCCCAGGCTCCGGGGTCACCGGCCGGTTCCCCAGACCGATGATCTCTCCATCCAGCACCGTTCCCACCGGCAGCCGTTTACAAAATCCCTGGTATTCCGGGAATTTCTCCGTAATCAGCTCTTCGCCCCGGCTCCACACATACAAATGTTCTCCCCTTCGGATCAGCTGCCCTCGTATCCCGTCCCATTTCCATTCGGCCTGCCACTCATCGGGACGACCCAATGCCGACAGCTCTTCTTCCAATGCGTATGCCAGGTAGAAAGGGTAGGGGCGTGAAAGGTCTTCGCCCCCGCCGCTGAGCAATGTTTCAAAGGCGGTGGAATCAGGGTCCCAATCTCCGCTGATGCGATGCGCCACCACCGATGCCTCCGCCCCCGTCGCCTTTGCCAGCGCATTCACGACCGTCTGCTGCGATATGCCGATGCGGAAACCACCGGTGATCAGCTTATTGAAAACAAATCGTTCGTCTTTATTCATGGTGGCCCAGCAGTAGAGGATAAAGGCCTTCTTCCCTGCTTCGTCTTCGCTGCCCAGACGCATCAGGCGCCGGAGAAAATAGGCCAGGCTCTCGCCTTTGCCGGCCGGATCGGCATCCTCCGGCAGCAACAACGCGATCGTCTCGGCCAGATCGCCCACCGTATGATAGCTTTCTTCGAATAGCCATGCCGGCAAGCCCGTCAGCTCCCGGCACCACTCCCAGAGCTGGGTCGTTGTCACCGTCCGTCTGGGCCGCCGCCCACTGAACAGCGCGATCACCCACACCCTGTCGGCATCATCAGCCGACTGGAAATACTCGACCAGCGCTTCCAGCTTGTCGTTGGTCTTCGTGCTGGTTCCCAGCTGCAGCGCCAGCAGGGCAAACCGCCGCATGCCGCCTGGTTGCTGTTCAGTCTTTTCCATCGCCCGCGTCCTCCTTCCCCGCGTCGGTCTCATTCTCTTCACCCGCCGTCTCTTCACCCGCCGCCCCGTCCGCGGCGCCTCCTTCTTCGTCTTCCCCGTATTCTGTTTTTACTTCCACAGCTTCGATGCCCTTTTCGCTCAGGTATCTTGCCAGAGCCGCCTGGAACCCATGCGTTACCATGACTTTTTCTGCGCCCGTCGCTGCGATCGCTTCCAGCAACCCCTTCCAGTCCGCATGATCGCTCAAGGCGAAACCCGCATCCGCATTGCGGCGGCGCACGTTCCCCCGCACCTGCATCCACCCGCTGCAGATACCCAGGGCATACTCGCCGAAACGCCGCATCCAGGACGAGCCCTCGGCGCCCGGTGGCGCAACCACCAATTTCCCCCGGAACAATCCCTTAGGCATATCCGGCATAACGCGCCCGACCTCCGGCAGGGCGATACCCGTGCGCTGCAATGCCTGATGAACGTTCCAAACCGCCCCATGCAGATAGACAGGTCCTGCCAGCGATGCAAGACCGGTCAGCACGCGTTGCGCCTTGCCGAGACTGTAAGCGATCAGCACGGAGGCTCTGTCCCTTGCCGCATTCAGTTCCACCCATTCCTGCATACCGGCAAAGAGCTGCTCCTGGGGTTTCCAATTGTAGATGGGAAGACCGAAGGTCGATTCTGTTATGAATACATGACAGCGGACGGGTTCGAACGCGCCGCTCAATCCGTCATTTTCCGTTTTGTAGTCGCCGCCGGCGACCCACACCTCTCCCCCGTACTCCACGCGCACCTGCGATGAACCGATGATATGACCCGCCGGGTGCAGGCTGACCCGCACGCCGTTCAGGTATACCGGTTCCCCCCATTCCACGCCCTGGTAAAAATGCGGGCCCAGCCGCAATTCCAATAAAGGAAGCGTAAGACGGTGACAAAGATAGCTGCCGCTCCCCGCCCGCGCGTGATCGCTATGGGCATGCGTGATCACGGCTTTGTCAACCGGCCGCCAGGGGTCGATGTAGAATTGCCCCTGCGCGCAATAAAGACCTTTTTCAGTAGACTCGATCAACGCCATAGCGCCCGCCTCCTTATCCTAATCCACTCCCGTTATATTCCCGTCCAATCTATGGATGAAGTAGAGTTTTTTGTTCTCGAAATAGTCCAGCGTCATCGTCTTCCGGTTGAGGAACACCGGCAATATCTCGAAGTCGTTAAAGACCTTGAACTTCCTTTCCCCGATGCTCCCGCTCAACGCAGACCCGCGCAGCAAGAGCAATTTGGCGAACCGGTAGGTGCATTCGTATCCCCGGAATACCATATCGCTGGGCCGGGAATAGAATCTTGTCTTGAAGCTCTGGGTGATGACCTTGACCAGGGTGTCCGAAAGGTTGATATAAAATGGCGTGGAATAAATGATCTCCTCCCCCGCACATTCCGGTTTCGCCCAGTCATAGTTATCCCAGGTAGGCATTCCGATCAGCGTGGTCCGGTAGGACTTGCCCAGCTGGGCAAGCAATGCGCAAAGACGATAGCCGAAACCCTCTTCCAGCGAGCCCGCGATACATACCGTCTGCTGCGAGCTGTCCAGGTTGGAAGCCAGCGCCGCCGCGTCGAAATTGTCATCCAGTGTAACATATTTTATTTTTAGCGGTACCCCCGCAGTCGTCTTATCGATGTCGGCGAAATAACTCCGAAGCCGGTCCTCCTGCGCGCCCCGGCGACGAAAGTAAACCAGTTGTTTCAAGGGATAATTGCGCTGCAGGTAACGATAGATGCCTTCACAGTGCGTACGCAGCGTGGAGTTGAGGATGACCAGGTTCGGGTTGTTGGTGATGCCCGCGTCATTCGGGTAATTGGCATCGATGAATGGGATATTGTTCTTCGCTGCAGCAGCGGCCATCTGCCGGAGCTCGCGTGCATTGTCAACGAGCCCGATGATCAGGCCCGCATCCTGCAAGGATGTACTGTCGAGCATCTGCTGGAGACTCCGCGCCGATGACCGGGTGTCGAAGACCTGTACGTCAAGCGTCACATGCTCGCTTTGCAACGTATCCAGCGCCATCTGCACGCCCTCGTAGAACTCCAGACCGGGATTGATGAATTTGGGAAAATTCTTATCGTAACGATAATTGCCGCTTGCGTCGAAGGCGGAATCGAGATATAGCGGTGCATATAGTACCAGTTTGCGACGGGAAGTATCCGGGTGCTGCCGGGCGGTATCGGGAATACGATGGGTCGTGTCGACCTGCGCCATGACAGACGAAAGCACAAGGCATCCAACCAGCGAAAACAAAGAATATCGGAAATTTATTTTCATATCGCGTTTCCCACTCTATCGTCGCCATTTCATCCCCCCATCCGGCCCTACTCCCACTCTATCGTCGCCGGCGGCTTGCTGCTGATATCGTAAACCACCCGGTTGATCCCTTTGACATTGTTAATGATGTCGCTCGAAATATCAGCCAGGAAAGTATACGGCAAATGCGCCCAGTCGGCCGTCATTCCGTCCACAGACGTCACGGCCCGCAGGGCCACCGTGAATTCGTATGTCCGCTCATCGCCCATGACCCCTACGCTCTTCACCGGCAGCAGGATCGCCCCAGCTTGCCATACCGTCGTATAGAGATGCTGGTCCTTCAGCCCCTTGATGTAGAGATGATCTGCTTCCTGCAATAATCGCACCTTTTCTTCCGTGACCTCCCCAAGGATACGGATAGCCAGGCCGGGGCCGGGGAACGGATGTCGTTGCAGCAGATCGTCAGGAATCCCAAGCTCTGCGCCTACCCGTCTTACCTCATCCTTAAAAAGAAAACGCAGCGGCTCTACCAGTCCCAGATGCATCTTCTCCGGCAACCCGCCCACATTATGATGCGATTTGATGGTCATCGACGGACCATGGACGCTCATGCTTTCGATCACGTCGGGATAGATGGTCCCCTGTCCCAGCAATTCCACACCCTCGACTTTTTTCGCTTCCTCCTGGAACACTTCAATGAAAAGTCTGCCGATCGTCTTGCGTTTGGCCTCCGGATCCGATTGGCCGGCCAGCGCAGCATAGAATAGGTTCTTGGCATCGATGCCTTTTACATTCAGACCGATCTCCCGGTAGGTCGCCAGCACCTGCTCGAATTCGTCTTTGCGCAATACGCCATTATCGACGAAGATCCCATGCAACCGGGGGCCGATGGCTCTGTGAATAAGAGTAGCCGCGACGGTAGAATCCACTCCGCCGCTCAGCGCCATGATCACTTTCCGGTCGCCGATCTGTTTTTGCAACGCGGCTATCGTATCGCTGATGAAATGCGCCGGCGTCCAATCCTGTTTGCAGCCGCAGACATTGACCAGGAAATTTTTAATGATCTTCTTCCCCTCGATACTATGATAAACTTCCGGATGGAACTGCAGACAATACAACGGATATGCACCGTCATCCGCAGGACCGGAAGCCCCCGCCAGATTTGGGCGCCCGTCCGACTTCCTGAACGCCGCGTATGGGATATTCTCCGTATTCGCCAGCACTTCAAATACCTCCGGAAGTTCGAGGATCGTGTCGGCATGGCTCATCCAGACCTGCGACTGCTCACTGACATCCCCCAAAAGCGCGCCGTTCTTTTGTTTATGCAGCAATGCACGTCCATATTCCCGCCGGTTGCTGTTGGCGACGCGCCCTCCGAACTGTTTGGCCGTCAGCTGAGCTCCGTAACATACACCCAGCACCGGCAATCGCTTGTGCAACGCGATAATATCCACTTCCGGTGCGTTTTTGTCGTTCACGGAGAATGGCGAACCCGACAGGATGATACCCTTCAGGGATGGGTCGAACTCGATTGGTTTGGAATAAGGGATGATCTCGCAGTACACATTGGCTTCACGTACAGCCCTGGCGATCAATTGAGTATACTGTGAGCCGAAGTCCAGAATGAGGATCTTTTCCGTCATAGATCAAGCGAAGGTAAAAAAAATTGGGTAAAGGCCGGCCGCTCCGCCCTCCAGCCCCTTGCGCTTTCCCAAAAAAGTTTAATTTTAGTATCCAAGCTAAAACAGACATTATGAGAAATGCCATGGCATATGCCAGCCTCTTCCTGTCCACCTCCCTGATCCTCGTTTCCTGCCAGGAATTCATAGGTCAGCGCGTACACGGCAACGGTAACATCAAGACCGAAGACCGCAGCGTAAACGATTTCAAGAACGTCGATGTCAGCGGTGCTGCAAAGGTATTCGTCACCCAGGGCGACCATCCTTCCGTCAAAATAGAGACGGACGAAAATCTGCTCCAATACATCGAAGTCAACCAAACCGGCGATAAGATCACCATCCGCCAGCGACCCGGTTTCCATATCGTCCCCAGCAACAATGAGAGGCTGCAGGTGTATGTGACGGCCCCCGTCTTTAACAGTATCGAAGCCTCCGGTGCTTGCGATATTCTCGGGCAGAACAAGATTTCCAACCCCGAGAACCTCGAGGTGCGCGTCAGTGGAGCGGGTGACATCCGTATGGAGTTGGAGGCCCCTCGTCTCAGCGCCCAGGTTTCCGGCAGCGGCTCCATTTATCTGAAAGGACAGGCCAAGGACGTAAGCCTCGATCTCACCGGTGCGGGCAATGCCTATTGTTATGACCTGCTTTCGGAAAATACGAAAGTGGATATCACCGGAGCGGGCGACGCCGAGGTCTATGCCAGCGTCAGGCTCGAAGCCGATGTCAGCGGCGCGGGCACCGTAAATTATAAAGGCCATGCCGCCGACGTCAATCAGCATGTCAGCGGCGCCGGCAGCGTCCGCAAAGTAGATTAAGTCTTTCTTAACATCCTTTTCCCGACCTTGAGGCATGGTCCGTTTTTTCCTGCCCTTGCTGCTGATCGGTTCTCTCCAGTTCTCTGCCCGGGCGCAAAAAACGCCGCCGGGCGCCGACGTCCGTACGCAAAAATCCCCCACCCACGCAGATTTCCCCAGCCCCGAAGAATTCGTCAATGCCGTCTTCCCTGCTATCGTAGACGGCTCGCTCGATCATTATTACCTCGTTGCCGGAACGGACTCCTGCCGCTTTCTCAAATATAACTATGACGAATGGGTCAAATATCACCTGCTCGAACCCCTGCCTTTCCGTGTCCTCAATGAACTGGCCGAAAAGGTCTATCTCTCCCGCTATCCTTATTTCTGGAAACAGGCCAGGCTGAAAAAAGCCATCTGCATCACCCGCCACCAGGCCGATTCGATCCTGGCCGCCAAAAGCGACTATATCTTCAGCTTCTCGCTTCCCCAATTCACCGACGACGGGCAATTCGGTGTCATCGATCTTAACCTCGTTTGCGGTCCCGAGTGCGGCAAAAGCGTAACCTGCATCTTCCGGCTGACCGCCACCGGCGACTGGAAGCTCGTAGGCGAAGACACCAACTGGGATACGCGCTGAGCCTCGCCACCTCACACCATGCCGCCCGCATCCCTCCTTACAGATCTACGTAACGCACCCGTATCCAGACATTCTTAATATAAAAAACCAAACAGCCATAGTGGTATTTTATTTTTATTCCCATACTGTATCTCATCGGCGGCCACGAATCCATTCGCATGGTTGCCCAATTGTTCGGTTGACTTAGATTTACTACCGATCTCGAACAGCCATTTATTATTTACCTTGAAATCCGCATCTTCGGGATAAGTAACGATAGCGCCGGAATTCTGCAGCTGAGATAAGAAAAAGGTCTCTCTGAGGTTGCCTTTTTCCGGCTGCCCTTCTGCGAGGGCGTTTATCATGGAGGGGTTTGACAGGAAGATCTTTTCAGGTTTATTCATTATGCTTATACCGTAAGCCGACGACCGCAGATTACGGATCAACTGAGCTTCTTCCAGTATATGTAACATCTCTAAAAGTCTTAAACGGGAAGTCCCGATCTGTTCCGCCAGCTTGCTAATATTCGGCTTATAGGGAACTATGCTGGATAGCACATATAATAGCCGCTTTAGTTTTGACTGGGTAGATACTTCTATCGCTCTGGCTTCCGGCAGATCATAATCAATAATGACATTGATGAGCTGGTTAAGACGCATCGGAAATTCGGCTTGCCCTTCAATAAAAAATGGATATGCGCCATAGTCCAGGTATTGTTTAAAATGCAGCAGTGGAGAATTAATCTGTTTTTGTAAATCTGATACGATCTCGACGTGGTTCGTCAACAATTGGCCTAACTCGATGGCAGGGATATCAATCGAATGCTTAAGACCAATGAACTCACGCAGTGAAAGCTCGGTCAGGTGATACCGCAGTAGTCTTCTGCTTAGATCGGCCCTTGACTTTTGCAAGGCCAGTATCGATGAACCCGATACCACTATCTGTAATTCAGGCAAAAAGTCGTATATGTTTTTGACCGCCGTTTGCCAGTTCTCATATTTATGGACTTCATCTAAAAATAGATAGCGCCCGCCCTGACCGTAAAATGTCTCGGCCACATCAACCAGGCTGTGCTGTTTAAAGTAGAGGTCGTCTAACGAAGCATACAGGGTTTTTTCGGTTGATAAATGTTCTTTGATGTACTGTAACATCATTGTCGACTTACCGGTACCCCTTGCGCCTTCAATGCATATCCCCCTGGCTTGCCAATTAATTCGCCCACTCAGCCCCCGTTTAAAGTCGGTTTTTATTTCACCCAACAGTCGCCTGTATTTATCAAACAATGAATCCATTGTTCCTTTTAAGGAACAAAATTAATGAAAAAATGTTTCATATAAGGAACATTGTCAATTTTATTCATAATACCACCATCCTGGTAAATCCAACCTTTCGTTATCAGAAAGTATTTGGGGGGGGAACCCAATCCCTAAAAAAATGGCGGAAACCCCATCAAAAACTCCTCTATCTCCTCCTTCGTCACCGACGGATGTATCGCCTCCAGCTTGACCATCCCTTCCTGCGCATCGTAATAGGCCGCATAGCGCTCATTGGAGACATGCAGCTGATGCCGCTGGGTATCCGAATGCATATCGTATTGCTGACAAAGGTGATTGATGATAAGCGTAGCCTGTTCCTGATCCTTCACCGGGATCGTTTTTATCGTTTTCGACATAGTACGTTTGATAATGCAATTCCTATTCTACCACCTGCAGGACGATCTTTCCCCGGACATGACCCTCCTCGCTCATCCGCTGCGCTTCCGCGGCATCCTTCAACGGGAATATCTTCGATACCACCGGTATGACGATCCCGGTATCGATCAGTTTTGCAATCTGCTCCAGGTCCCCCGGTACGGACTGCGCCATGTAGCTGACCCCCCGTATCCCCTTGTCCTTGACGGCATCCGGGTCCTGGATCCCGACGGTGCTGACCAGCGCTCCGCCGGGTTTTAGCACTTTTAGCGAATCCATCTGCACCTTCCCGCCCTGCGTGTCGAACACCAGGTCGATATCGGAGACCTTTTGCGAAAAATCTTCCGTCTCATAATCGATCACTTCATCGGCGCCGAGCTCCTGGACGAAGGGAACATTTTTCCCCGACGACGTGCCGATCACGTACGCACCCTTCCATTTGGCAAATTGCACCGCAAAAATACCTACACCGCCGGACGCGCCGTGGATCAGCACCCGCTGACCTTCTGTGAGCCCTCCATGCCGGAACAGTCCCTGCCAGGCGGTGAGCCCGGCCAGCGCTACGCCGGAGGCCGCTTTATGATCGATCGATTTCGGCTTTCGGGAGATCTCGTTCGCACGGACCGCGACAAATTCCGCATAGGTGCCGTTCCGCTGGATATCGGGCCGTCCATATACCTCATCGCCCGGCTTCCATCCGTTCACCTTATTCCCGGTCTGCTCGATCACACCCGAAAAATCCCAGCCCAGTATTCGGGGGAAGGTCCCGTCGCTACCCCTCATTCCTTTTCGTATCTTCCAGTCCACGGGATTTACCCCGCTGGCATATACCCTGACCAATACGTCGTCCGGATTGATGGTCGGTTTCGGCGCATCCTCGTATTTCAACTCTTCCGGACCGCCATTTCGATGGATTTCTACTGCTTTCATGGCCGTATATATTTTTCACGTACAAATGCAATTCGCGGACCCACGGACTACCGCCCTTCGGCCTGATTTTCTACAGGTAAAGTGTTATTCACGATGAATTCTTATGGAATATTCGCGTAAAAGTCTATTTTTATCTCCCGAACCGGGATAATCCCGATCGGGGTCGACGGTTCAAGTAAATACATATTTTTAATCTTTGTAATTTTACCTCTTAAATATTTTCGGCATGAAGCTTTTTGTAGCAGGTCTTCCCAATGATTTTGACGATGTAGACCTGAAAGAAATGTTTGAATTGTACGGCACAGTGAACTTTGCGAAGGTCGTGATGGATCGGGAGACGGGGAAGAGTAAAGGCTTCGGCTTTGTGGACATGCCCGACGAAACCGAAGCCCGCGGAGCTATTGAAACACTGGACAATGCGTCCATCCGCGGGAAGAAAATGGCCGTGAAAGAAGCCGACGAATCGGGTCGCGGTGGCGGAGGGGACCGTGGGGATCGCGGTGGTGGCGGTGGGTACCGTCCCGGCGGCGGTGGCGGTGGCTATCGCGGTGGTGGCGACCGTGGCGGTGGTGGCGGTTATCGTGGTGGCGGAGGCGGAGGATACCGTGGCGGCGGCGACAGGGGTGACCGTGGCGGCGGAGGCGGCTATCGGGGCGGTGGCGACCGGGGCGATCGTGGCGGCGGAGGGGGTTATAGCGGCGGCGGCGGAGACCGCGGAGACCGTGGAAGAAGATATTGACATCCGCGGCAGGCCGCCCACTTAATTATTTCACCACCCGGTACACCGGATAACGCATATGAGCCGGCTCATAATAAGGCGAATGCCGGTAAACGAAATTCAGCTGCTGCGACGCACTGCGCGCAAAAGCATCGTCCGCCTTTTTCTTTTCCTCCAGTTGCTGCCGTAACTCCGGGTGGTCCTTCAACCATTGTTCCGCTACGTCTTCCCAACGATAGGCACTATACCCTTCTTTTTGCTGCAGGATGGCATCGAAGAAATTCCAGGCGAAATAGGAGTCTTCACCCGTAGGCTCCAGCATCTCCACCAGGAAACGTCTCGCCGGCTGATCGGTCGGTATCACGTAATCCCCCTTCAGCAGATGGATCGATTCCCTGCCGGCGGTGACTTTGATAGCCGTGTTCTTATGATGTTTCTCATACGCCCGCCCTGCAGATTTATAATCTGCTATATGATATACCTCTACCCCGACCGTCGAGTCCTGCGTAAGCCGTCGCATGCGCACGCCATTCAGCGCCAAAAGATCCACCACGTCGTGCCACCCCTGCGGGATAAGATAAGCCGCGGGTACCGTGACAGCAGCGTCGCTGACGAAATAATCATAAAACCTCACCTGTTTTTCGAAGGGCTTGTCATGATCATAATAAAGACGCGGCAGCCCGGTGACGGCGCTCGTTTTCGTCAATGCCTCATAACCCTTGAACGAGATAAGGTCCCATCGGGTCGTATCGACTTTCCAGTCCAGCGAAAGATGCGTGCTGTCCTGGTCGGCGGCGATATCGTGCTTCCTTTTTTCGAGCAATTGACCCGCATGCTGTGCCGCTTCGTCGATCATCGAACGCATCAGCGCATAGGTGGCGATCACTCTGTCGTGAAACGGCTTGAGCATATGCGTCTCCGGCATGAAGGCGATCGTATGCCACAGCGTCGCATAACCGCTCGAATACCTGGGTTCGTCATAGAACCCGTCCCATCCGCGATCGGGGTTTCCCTCTTCGAACTCGACGTACGGCGTCATCGGCCAGCCCCTTTTTTGCATGTCCCGGAAAAGCGAGGGACCATAAACGTTATGCAGAAAGTCCCCCAGTTCCCCGCCCAGCTTGTTCCATTGCGTCGCCAGCAAGGTCATGGTATATTGATAATCGGCCCCATCGCTTACATGGTTGTCGATCTGGATGTCGGGGTTCACCCAGTGGAATATCTGCACGAATGACCGCGCGTTCCGGCTGTCATTCTTGGTGAAATCCCGGTTGAGATCGAGGTTCTGCGCGTTGCCCCGGAATCCGTAGCTTTCGGGCCCGTTTTGATTGACCCGCGAAAAAGAGCCCCTGTTCAGCGCTCCGCCGATATTGTACAACGGGATCACCGCCAGTGCGACATTATCGGGCACATGTATTTTCCCCGTAACGACATCGCGCAGCAGCAGCATGCTCGCATCCACGCCGTCGGGCTCTCCCGGATGAATACCGTTATTGATCAGCAGGACCACTTTATTCTGGGCGTGCCATATTTCGGGATCGGCCGTGCGGTCGTTCGAGTACAATACGACGTGATACGGATAACCGGCGTCGCTCATACCCATGACCCTTATCGATAGGGCAGGGGACAGTTTGTCCAGCTGCTGATAAAAGGCGATACACTCGGCATAAGTAGCCGTTTGTTTGCCCGAGGATCGTTCGAAAGGCGTTTGCAATGCGCCCGGCGCCACCCGCCCCACCGGGACAGTGCTTTGCGCATTCCCGCGCAGGGTTACCAGTAGGGGCAGCAGATAGAGCAGCTTAGGCATGACTGTTTATTTCGGTGGGTAAAGATAACACACCCGCCGTACCGGCGCCGCAGCGGCGACGATTTCGGGAATTAAAAAAGCCCCGTCCAGGGGCTTTTCTTATAAGGATCGCTTAAATATCTTGCAGTAGGGTATTTCGCGCTTATTTGGCGGCGGCCAGGCTATTCACCTTCCGGGCCAGCTTGCTCTTCAGATTGGCTGCCTTGTTCTTGTGGATGATCCCTTTCTTCGCCAGTTTGTCGATCATGGAGGCTACCTCTGGCAACTGCTCACCGGCGGCCTTTCCCGCTTTGTTTGCCCGCAAGTCGCGGATCGCATTACGGGTGGTCTTGCCATAATAGCGGTTGCGGTCCCTGCGCTTATTGGCCTGCCTTACGTCTTTTTTGGTTGCCTTGTGATTTGCCATCAAATTCAATTTTAGGACGGCAAAGGTAGCCCCGATGACCGGAAAATCCAAATAAATATTTGGATGTGCCCCACTCGCCCGCGGCGGCTTTCCCCAAATTTCACCGATATTTGTACCCCTATTTCAAGCCCAGGTGAGTCTTACCTTCACCAGCCGGCCCATCATCTAACAAAGACTTTCCATGAAAGACTTTTCGTTTATAACTAATTCTCATCCAAGCTATATTGAGGGGCTCTACCAGGACTATGTGAAGAACCCCGAGTCCGTGGACCCCGAATTCCGGAAATTTTTCGAAGGTTTCGACTTTGCCGTTACCCAGGGCCGCTCGGGCGCCCTGAACGGCAACGGTACTGCCGCCGCCAACCGGGCTACCGCCAATGGGACCGCCAACGGCGCCTATACCCCCACTACCGCTGCCCCCACTTCCGCCCCCGGCAAAATGACCACCACAGACGGCGTGGATTGGAAAAAGGAGCTCGGCGCCTACCGCCTCATCCTCGGCTATCGCAACAAAGGCCACCTCCTGGCCAAAACCAACCCTATCCGGCCCCGCAAAGACCGCGGCGCCAACCTCGACCTGGCCTTCTTTGGCTTTACGGACGAAGACCTCGACAAGAACTTCTTTGCCGGCAACCTCATCGGCCTGGGCACGACGACCCTCAGCGCCATCCTCACCCATCTCCAGAAATGCTATGCCGGCCATGTCGGCATCGAATTCAAATACATCAGCGATCAGAAACAGATCGACTGGCTCACTACCGAGATGGAAAAGAAATTCCTCGACCCCCTCCCGCTGACGAAACAGCGCCGGATATTGGAAAAGCTGAACCAGGGGGTCATGTTCGAAAAGTTCCTCCACACCAAATACATCGGTCAGAAACGTTTCTCGCTCGAAGGCGGCGAAGCGTCGATCGCGGCGCTCGACACCATTATCAATACCGCCGCAGAAAATACGGTACAGGAGGTGGTCATCGGCATGGCCCACCGCGGCCGCCTCAACGTGCTCGCCAACATCATGGGTAAAACTTACGAACAGATCTTCAGCGAATTCGAAGGGACGGCCAAGCTGGATCAGACCATGGGCAGCGGAGACGTGAAATACCACATGGGCTATGGCAGCGACGTATTAACCGATACGGGTAAGACCGTCCACCTGAAGTTAATGCCGAATCCTTCCCATCTCGAGGCCGTCGATCCGCTGGTCGTTGGCTTTGCCCGTTGCAAGGCCGACGTCCTGTATCAAAGTGATTACGACAAGATCCTCCCAGTCCTCATTCATGGCGATGCAAGCATCGCGGGACAGGGCATCGTATACGAAGTCCTCCAGATGAGCAGCCTCAAAGGCTATGACACCGGCGGCACGATGCATTTCGTCATCAACAACCAGATCGGCTTCACCACCGATTTCGACGACGCCCGCAGCTCGGATTATTGTACCTCGCTGGCCGCCGCTATACAGGCGCCCGTTTTGCATGTCAACGGGGACGACGCCGAAGCCGTCGTCAAATGCGCCGACATCGCCACCCGCTACCGGCAGGAATTCAATTCGGATATCTTCATCGACATGGTCTGCTATCGCCGCCACGGCCACAACGAAGGCGACGACCCCAAGTTCACCCAGCCCCACATGTACGCGCTCATCGACCAGCACCCCAACCCCCGCGAAGTCTATACCCAACACCTGCTCGACAACGGCGAGGCAGACGCGAAAGACCTGGCAAGGGAAATGGAGAAGAAATTCTGGGGCGATCTACAGGAACGCCTCGACGAGGTCAAACAAAACCCGCTGCCATACACCTATCAGCAACCCGAGCTGTGGTGGCGCAGTCTCCGTAAATCGACACCGGCCGATTTCGATCAGTCCCCCCACACCGCCATCTCCCAGACCGACTTTAAGAAGATCTTCGATGCCATCATGTCGTGGCCGGAGAACTTCAAACCGCTCCGGAAGGTGGAGAAGTTGCTGCAGGACAAGGTCAGGCTCTTCAGGGAAGAAAGCAAAGTGGACTGGGCAACCGGCGAACTGCTCGCTTATGGCAGCCTCCTGCTCGATGGAAAAGACGTTCGCATGAGCGGACAGGATGTGCAGCGCGGCACGTTTTCCCACCGGCATGCCGTCCTGCGCGACGAGAATACAGACGAACAATACAATCGCCTTAGCCGCCTCCCCGATGCAAAAGGGCAATTCAGGATATACAATTCCCTGCTCAGCGAATACGGCGTGCTGGGTTTCGAATACGGATACGCGTTAGCCAACCCCAACACCCTGGTGCTGTGGGAAGCGCAATTCGGCGATTTCGGCAATGGCGCGCAGACCGTCATCGATCAGTTCATCGCCGCCGCCGAACAGAAATGGCAGCGTATGAACGGTATAACCCTCCTCCTGCCGCACGGCTACGAAGGCCAGGGACCGGAACACAGCAGCGCCAGGATGGAACGCTTCCTGCAGCTCTGCGCCGAATACAATATGGTGGTCACCGATGTCACGACGTCCGCCAATCTTTTCCATGCCTTCCGGCGCCAGCTGACCTGGCCCTTCCGCAAACCCCTGGTCAATTTCTCGCCAAAGGCCAACCTGCGACATCCGGGCAGCTATTCCCCCATGAGCGAATTCACACAGGGAGGGTTTAGGGAAGTCATCGACGATTCCTTCGTGGACCAGCCGGAAAAAGTGAAAAAAGTACTGTTCTGCACGGGGAAGGTCTATTTCGATCTGGCCGAACGTCAGCAAAAGGACAACCGAAAGGATGTCGCCATCATTCGTCTCGAACAGCTGTACCCGCTGCCCTCACAGCAGCTGGATGCCCTGTACCGGAAATACAGCCACGCGGCGACGTGGTTCTGGGTCCAGGAAGAGCCGCTCAATATGGGGGCCGCTTCCTTCCTGCAAATGAACCTGAAAACGATCAACTATGGCGTCATCAGCCGCCAGCCCAGCGCCGCAACCGCAACCGGTTACTCCAGGGTGCATGCACAGGAACAATCGGAGATCATCGAAACGGCTTTCAGCATATAACAAAACCCAAAAATTCAAGCGAGCTACAATGATTGATATTAAAGTTCCGGCAGTAGGTGAGTCCATCAGCGAAGTAACGTTGGTCAAATGGCTCAAACAGGAAGGCCAGTATGTCGAACGCGATGAAGTGATTGCAGAACTCGAAAGCGAAAAAGCTACGTTCGAGATCAACGCAGAAAAGGCCGGCGTGCTCAAGACCGTCGGCAAAGAAGGCGACACCCTCAAGATCGGAGAAGTAGTCGCGCAGATAGATGAAGCCGCCAACCGCCCCGAAGGCCAGGCTGCCCCTGCTACGCCCGCCGCACCCGCTAAGCCTGCGGCTCCCGCGCCCTCCGCCTCGAAAACCCCGGCCTCCGACGGCTCGGAACATTCACACCCCGCCGTCGTGGCGCCCCCCGCCCACGCCGTCCCCGGCGATATCAAAGCTACTCCCGTTGCCGCCGCAATGATCACAGATAAAAAGATCGATGCCGGCTCCATCACGCCAACCGGTACGCGCGGCAAGATCGTCAAGAACGATGTCCTTGGCGCATTGGCCAGCCCCGGCCGCACTCCCGGCGCCACGCTCTTTTCGCGGAACGACCGCCGCGAGAAGATGAGCAATCTGCGCAAGACCGTTTCCCGGCGTCTCGTCGAAGCCAGGAACACCACGGCCATGCTCACCACCTTCAACGAAGTGGACATGAGCGCGGTCATGGGTCTTCGCGCCAGACACAAAGATAAGTTCAGGGAAAAGCACGGCGTCAACCTGGGCTTCATGAGCTTTTTCACCAAGGCCACCTGCTTTGCCCTGCAGGAATGGCCTGCCGTCAATGCCTACATCGACGGCGAAGAGCTCGTTTATCATGATTACTGCGACATCTCTATCGCCGTATCGGCCCCTAAAGGTCTCGTTGTCCCTGTCATCCGCAACGCCGAAAGCCTTTCCATGGCGGAGATCGAAAAGAAGGTGGTCCTACTGGCCACGAAAGCCCGGGAGAACAAACTGAGCATGGAAGAAATGCAGGGCGGAACGTTCACCATCACCAATGGCGGTGTGTTCGGCAGCCTGCTATCCACGCCGATCATCAATATTCCCCAGTCCGCCATCCTGGGCATGCACAAGATCGAAGACCGCGCCGTGGTCGTCGGCGGCCAGATCGTAGTACGCCCCATGATGTACCTGGCCGTCAGCTATGACCACCGCATCATCGATGGCCGCGAATCCGTCAGCTTCCTCGTCCGGATAAAAGAGCTGCTCGAGAATCCCGACCAGCTGTTGTTCGGTAAGGACCCGCTGAAAGCATTGCTCGAATTGTAATTCGCCTTGAGATTCGATAACCAGCTACGTCACGCCCTCCACATCATCGACGCCTATCAGGGCGACCTCCCCCTGCACGTCTGGCTGAAAAATTATTTTCGGGAACATAAACAGATGGGCGCCCGCGATCGTCGGCTCCAGTCTGACATGGTCTACGCTTATTACCGGCTTGGCCACGCGCTGAAGCACCTGTCCACTGCAGATCGCCTCCTTGCAGGTTTCTTCCTGTGCAACGACGAACACAGCGATCTGCTTCGTCATTTCCGGCCCGCCTGGGATCCCACCGCACCGCTCACGGAAAAGATCGCTTTCTTTCAACGGCAACCCGAAAGCACCGCCTTCCGCGTCACTGACATCTTTCCCTGGCCGGAGGACCTCTCTCCCGGCATCGATCACGAGACCTTCTGTCTCTCCTTCCTTCGCCAGCCCGATCTCTACCTCCGTATCCGCCCCGGTCACAAAGACGCCGTTCTCGAAAAACTGCGCACGGTCCCGCATGAATTCCTGCCGCCGGTCACGGTCCGCCTCCCCAATGGCGTCAAAGTCGAAGACTACTTCATCCCCGACCGCGAGATCGTAATCCAGGACTACAGCTCACAGCAGGTAGCTCAATTCCTTCAATCCACCCGCGCTCCGCGCTCTTTCTGGGACACCTGTGCTGCCAGCGGCGGCAAATCCATCCTCGCCCATGACCTTTATCCCGACATGTTGCTAACGGTATCGGATATACGCGAGTCCATCCTCCTCAACCTCCGAACCCGCTTCCGCGCCGCCGGCATCGAAAACTACGATTCCTTTCTCATCGATCTCGCCATCCAATCCCCGCCCAACCAAACGGCCGGCGCCGATCTCGTTCTCTCGGATGTCCCCTGCACCGGCAGCGGCACCTGGAGCAGGACGCCTGAACAGCTGTATTTCTTCCGGCAGGGCAAGCTCCTTCATTACAGCGAGCTCCAAAAAAAGATCCTCCGGCACGTTGTCCCGTATCTGGCCCTGGACGCTTCGCTCATCTACTGTACCTGTTCCGTCTTTAAAAAGGAAAATGAAGGGATAGTGGCGTTTATTCGCGATGATCTCGGTCTTTCACTCCATCGCTCCAGCCCCATCGAGGGCTACCGGTACCGCGCCGACACGCTTTTTGCCGCGCGCTTCTCTGTCAATTATGACTCACCATCGTCTGCGTCAGCTTGAACCCGATCTTATACCCCGCCTGCGTCCCGTCCGGCGTGGGAGGCTGATATTCCCACATTTCCGTATGCCGGTACACCAGACCCGTGTGTTTCGCATAGGTCTCGCTCCAATACGTACGCGAGGCAAACGAATTGGGATCGCTGATCGCCGCATTGATCGAGTCGTTCGCCTGTACCACCGTCAGCGTCGAATCGTAATGTTGACCCCCGGCCGAAAAAGATTGATCCACCTGCTGATACGTATAGTTCCAGTTATTTAACGTCAGGTGGGCGTCGTCGTTGTAATCGAAGAAATCCTGGTACGGCGCATAGGGAAGAAAGGTATTCCCCTGCCAGCTGAAACCCTGGCTGATGGGCCAGGCCAGCTTGACGAACCGGAGATTGTCCTCCGTCACCTCGATCCGGCTCGCCGAAGGCGTTACCATATAAGAGATACGGGGATTCCACCCGGATGAATAAGCCGTATCGGTCAGGTAACGCGTCACGATCCAGGTGGGACGGCCCGATGCATCGACCGTACTGTCTTCAACGGAGTCCTTGGCGAAATACGTCGTTACCGTATCCATCTGCCCATAAAAATAAAAGTTCAGGGAGTCCAGGCGGTAAATGGCAAATTTGCCAACCTGCAAAGGCATGAAGAAATCAGTCAGCTGGCCCGAATAATCGGAAGAGGAAGTATACTTAATGGTTTTCTTACAGCTGGTTACAAGCACCAATGCCACAGTTAGCGTCGATATGAGACCACGCCGGAAATTCATACGGCTCTAACGTCTTAATAATAAATTTATTGTCGATTTCCTCCTTCCGGCCGTTGGATGATCCCCCCGCCGACGACCTCGTCCTCTTCATAGAAAACGGCACTCTGTCCCGGCGCGATGCCCTTCGCATTTTCAAAAAACCGAACCCCGACGCTACCGTCTGCGCCCGGATATAAGTTGCTCAGCGTACCCTTATCCTTATATCGGATCTTCGTCGTCACTTCCATCCCCGGCGTCGCGCCTTCGTATTTCATCCAGTTGATTCTTCCCACTACCATTGCCGGTCGGTCCAGATCGCTCTCGTCGCCCAACACGACCGTATTCGTTTCCGGCCGAATGGCAGTCACATAGACCGGCTTGCCGAAGGTGATGTCCAAACCCTTCCGCTGGCCGATCGTATAGAATGGATAGCCCTTGTGCTTGCCCAGGATATTTCCGTCCTTGTCGACAAAATTGCCGCCCGCGACCCGTTCTTCCAGACCTTCGACGCGGCGTTTAAGAAAGCCCCGGTAATCGTTGTCAGGAACAAAGCAGATCTCGTAGCTCTCGCTTTTCTTTGCCAGCTCGGGGTAGCCGTAATCCAGCGCCATCTGCCGGATCGCAGTCTTACGATATCCACCCAGGGGCAATAGCGTGCGGCTCAACAGGTCCTGCTGCAGACCCCAGAGGACATAGCTCTGGTCCTTCGTCTCATCCACACCCTTGGCGATCGTATACCGGCCGTTTGAATGCTGACGCACGATACCATAGTGCCCCGTCGCGATAAAGGCGCAATCCAGGGCATCCGCCCTTCGCAGCAATGCGCGCCATTTAATATGCGTGTTGCAGAGTACACAGGGATTGGGCGTCCGGCCCGCCAGGTATTCATCGATGAAATTTTCGATTACAAAATCACCGAACTCGTCCCGGATGTCCAGCACAAAATGCGCGAAACCATGCTGCACCGCCGCCATACGTGCATCGTTGAAGCTGTCGAGGTTGCAGCAACCCGTTTCTTTTTTCGATGCGCCCGAACTGGCATAGTCCCATGTTTTCATGGTGATGCCCACGACCTCATAACCCTGGTCATGCAACATCAGCGCGGTCACGGTACTATCGATACCGCCGCTCATAGCCACCAGCACCCTCCCATTACGGCTCATAATTAAGTTTTTAGGACTGGCGGCCCCTCGGGGGCCGCCGTCGCCAAGCCGCAAATGTACGATTTTCCCGGGTGCCAAAATTGAGGAAAACTTTTCCGCGGCGCCACCGCAAATGCCGTAAATTGCCCCATTTATCATCGCGGGCCACATGCCCGCCCTATTTAAATTTTACCATTATGATAAAGCTCCAAGTGATCGGCAATCTGGGCAAAGACTGTGTCACCAATACGGTGAATGGAAAGAACGTGATCAATTTCAACGTGGCACACACCGAGAAGTTCCGCGACGCCCAGGGCAATCAGAAAGATAAGACGATTTGGGTGGAATGCGCTTACTGGACGGATCGTACCGGTGTCGCTCCCTATCTCAAGAAAGGTACACAGGTATATGCCGAGGGGACTCCCGAAGTGAGGACGTATCCGAAGAATGACGGGACCACCGGCGTCTCGCTGACCCTGCGCGTTCAAAGCGTCCAATTGCTTGGCGGCAGGAGCTCCGACAGCGGTGGTTATTCCGGCGGTGGCAACGAAAGTTATGCTTCCTCCCCCGGCCAGTCCCGCGTACCCTCGGCCGGCGACATCACCGAGCCGATCGACGATCTGCCCTTCTAAAAGATCAAAACCCGGCCTCGGCCGGGTTTTTTTATAACGCTGGGGGTAGTCCCGAAGGGGTCCTCCCCTTCGGGCGCGACGCATAGATCACTGAGGACACGGAGCGACATTTTTCGCAGAACAGCGACGTGTCCTCAGTACCCCGGATTCTGCTGCCCCTTTATCGTCGGATTCCGTAGGATCTCCTGCTGCGGTATCGGCGCAACCCTGAACTCATATGGGAACGGAATGCTCAGCCCATCACCCGAGGCGGCGCCCTGGTTCCTCTTACGGTCGATCGCCAAACCCAACCGGTTCAGATCGTATTTCCGGTCGCCTTCGAATGCCAGCTCCTTTCTTCTTTCCTGCACGATATCCGTGACCAATGTCGCACCGTTATCCGTATAGCCCCCGAATGCAGGATCCCGCATGACGGCAACGGCATTCACATAGTTCTGCGCATCGGTATTGTCGCCGAGCTGCGCTTCCGCCTCCGCTGCGATGAGATAAACTTCCGCCAGCCGGATCACTTTGATGTTGTCCTTGTCCGTATTTGTTGCATTCGGGAACTTGGCGACGAGGAAAGCCGGTGCCCCACCTTTGGTATAGCCCGGGACCAGCACTTCCGTGCGGACATCGGTCGAGCTGTACTGCTGCGCGAGATCCAGCGAGCAATAAATGTCCTGGTATCCGTTGAAGTAGATCCCGCCCAGGTCGTCGAATCCGTTGTTATTCACCGGGTCGCAGTCGATCTCGAACATGACCTCGATGGCGCTGGTCTGCACGTTCGGATTGGCCCAGAAACTCTGATAGGCGCCCGGGCTCACCAGCGTGAACGGACTGTTGCTGATCACGTCGACTGCGGCGGTTGCCGCGTCGGCATAATCGCCCATATACAGGTATGCCCTGGCCAGCAGCCCCTCGACGGCATACCTGCTGATGAAAACCGAGCTGGTATATTCCGGCGCCGCAACAAGCGCGGTCCGCAGATCGCTGACAATCTGATGATAGACCTGGGCGACCGTCGCGCGTCCCGGCGTCGCATTGACGTCATAGTGCAACACCAACGGCACACCCATACCGGTGCTGTCCGATGTATAGGGCTGTGCGAAGATGTTGACCAGCTTGAAATACAGCAGAGCGCGAAGAGCATATGCCTGCGCCTTGGTAGCCGCCGTGGTGCCTCCGGTCACTTTCGCATCGATGATCTGATTGGCGTCGAGGATGCCATTGTAGGACTCCTGCCATATCGCCTGCGTGGTGTTGTCCGTGACGGGCACAGTATAAGCGAACTGGTATACATAACGACCGGAGTTACGCGCCTCAAGGAAAGTATTGTCCGATTCGAGATCGCCCAATACCGGGAAATCGCGGCCGAACTGATCGACATTTCGCAGCTCGGCATACAGACCGTTCAGATCGGTCTGAAGCAATTCCGGCGTGCTCAGCGCTTCGGTCATGGAAAGATTGAACGCCGACGATTTGTCGACAAACGACTTGGAACAGGACCCAAGCGCCAGCGCCGCCGTCAGCAACAGGATTATCGAAGAAGTGTTGGTTATATATTTCGTGTTCATGGTATTCTTTTTTTGAAGGATATAGATTAAAATCCCAGCTTGATACCTGCGGCGATCGTTTTCGGGATCAGCACTTCCAGGTTGGCCTGGCTGCTGACGCCTGCTTCCGGATCATAGGGCAGGTCTTTTTCCGCCCCGAAGGTCGCCAGGTTCGTTCCGCGGATATAGATGAAAAGGCGGCTCAGGTGCGTCTTCTTCAGCGCAGTCGCCGGTATGTCATAGCCGAACTGCAGATTCCTCAGCCGGATATAGTTGCCCTTGTATAACCATCGCGTGGAGGGGCTGCTGGAAAAGCTGGGGTCGCCATACACGATCTGCGGCACGTCCGTTTTATCACCCGCCTTCTGCCAGGCCCTCAGCTGGGTGTTCATCTGGTTGAAACTTCCCGCATAGGCCCCATCGCTATTCAGATAGTTATACCAATTGTCGAAGATATAGTTCCCGTAGTTGTAGTCGAACTGAACGTCCAGTACAAACCCTTTATAGGTGAACGTATTTGTCAGCCCGCCGAAAACCGAAGGAGAGGCCGAATGGTTCAACGCCAGACCCGCACTGTCATAGTTAGTGGTCATCTTCGAATGCGTCCCGTCGGTATACCATTGCGCCGCCCCCGTTTGCGGATCGACGCCTGCCCATTGTTGCAGGTAGTATTCCTGCAGGTCATGTCCCACGGTGATCTGGAAGCTGCCGTTCGGTATCGATTTGCCCTGGTACAGCTCGGTCACCCGGTTGACATTGTGCGAGATGTTGAAATTGATCTCCCAGACAAAATCCCTTGTCACCACGGGTCTGCCGTTAAGGGCGATCTCGATGCCTTTGTTCACGACGCTGCCGATATTCTCGTTCTGGCTGGAGAATCCGGTCGTAAAGGAGAAAGGCACGGGTGAAAGCAGATCGGCGGTCGTCCGGTGATAATATTCGATCGATCCGTCGATCCTGTCCTTCAGGATCGCAAAGTCAAGACCGATATTCAATGCCTTGTTCTTTTCCCAGGTCAACGCGCTGTCGCCTACATTCACCGGCACCAGGCCCGCCCGACCGCTGTAGTTGGATGAGCCGTACTGAGGCAGCGAGGTATACAAACCGAAGCCGTTGGTATTCCCCGTCTGACCATAGGATACACGCAGCTTCAGCAGATCGAAGAGGTTCTGCCGCTTCATGAATGCTTCCTCGTTGATATTCCAGCTGCCGCCGACGGAGTAGAAGGTTCCCCAGCGGTGCTCGGCGCCGAATACCGAAGACTCGTCCCTTCGCACGCTCGCGCTCACGATATACCGGTCCTTAAAGTTGAAATCCCCGATACCGAAATAGGAAAATGTAGTCTGCTCGCTCGGTCCGGCCGTCGCCACGGTAGGCACCGCGGTATTGGCAAGGTACTTCAGCGCCAGCGTCTGCGGAAAGGAGTGTCCTGCCGCCTGCAGCGAATAGAATTTGGCGTCGTAGGCTTCTATCCCGCCCTTCAGATCGAAATATTCGTCCCCGTCGGTATTCACCTTTTGCTTAAAGTCCAGGAAGTTCGACCAGGTATAATCGAATACTCTGTTATAATTCGAGGAGGCATCTCCACCATTAGCGAAACCATCGCCATAGAAGGGATTACGATACTGATCCTCCTGGGTGGCCAGGTATTCCGTGGAAAAACGCGATGTGAGTTTCAGGTTGTCCAGCAGCTTCAACTCGCCCATGGCGCTTCCGCGGATAGCCGTTTGCTGCGCCAGGTTCGTATTCCAGGCCGCCTGGATAACGGGATTGAAAATACCGCCATTCACGGGAAATTCGTTCAGGGTATCGGCCGGACCGTACCTGAACTTGCCATTGGGCAGGTAGGGCGTATACCAGGGCAGCAGGAAGAATGATGCCAGGACCGGGTTAGCGAAGGTCCCACCATTGCTGGGCGTATGCTGCGACGTATTGCTGGCATTAATGTTCGCTGAGAGCATGAACCGGTCGCTGGCCCGGTGCGTCAGCGCCAGGGCACCCGTAAAACGTTGGAAATCGGAGGCGATGCTGATGCCCTTTTGGTTGAAATATCCTCCCGATGCATAGACCGTGGTCTTGTCGTTGCCGCCGCTGAGACTTGCCGAAACCTGTGACTGGGCGCCCATCTGCGACGCGACGTCGAACCAATTGGTATTAATGGAAGTATAATTGGCAGGAAAGCCGAAGCCGTTGGTAATGATGCCGTCCACCTGGTTGACGGGGACGCCATAGTTGATGAGCGCCTGGGTGAGGGTAGTCTTCACCTGCGGAGAAGTCTCCGGTACATTGGTAGGGTTATAGGCTCTTTTGTTCTGCCCGAACTCGCCAACCACCGAAAAATGCGTTTTGCCCGCCCTGCCTTTTCGCGTCGTAACGAGGATGACCCCGTTCGCGCCACGCGATCCATACGGCGCGGTCGAGACTGCATCCTTCAGTACAGATATGCTCTCGATGTCATCGGGATTCAGCGTGCTCAACGCGTTGGCCGTGGTCGTATTGACTGTCAGGTCGCCCGAGGTAGCGATGGCCCCGTCGATCACCCATAACGGGCTGGCGCTGGCATTGATCGAACCGATGCCCCTGATAACGATATCCGTTGCCGAGCCCGGCTGTCCCGAAGTCGAGGACACCTGCATGCCGGGGACCACACCCTGCAACGCTTTGTCCACGGACGTAAATGGCTTATCGGCGACCAGGTTCCCGTTCACCGTCGCGACCGACCCGGTTACACTGGTCTTGTTCTGCGTCCCGTACGCCACCACCACCACTTCGCTCAGGCTCTTGCCGGCCGGCTGTAAAACGATCGTGCCGATGCCGGTCTTGCCCCCCGATATGTCCACTTCTAACGTGCTAAAATTGACGGCCGACAGCACCAGCGTCCTGGCCGTCTCGGGAACCGCAAGGGAAAAGGCCCCGTCGGTACCGGTGCTCGTACCACGTGTGGAACCTTTGAGCGTGACGCTTGCCCCGATCACGGGTGCACCATTGCCGTCCATTATGGTGCCTGAGACCGTGTGATTTTGCGCCGTAACCTGCCCGATCAGCAAGGCAAAACAGCATAGGAAGAGGAGAGATCTTCTCATACATATTAGTTTTGTGTGAAAGAATGTTGACATCAACTATATACAAGATTAACGATATGCATTTCCTTCGGGTTGTCTATCAAGACCGCTTTTATCCAGAATTCGCTGTACGCGTATCAAAAAGACCTAATTTCAGGCCATGAAAAAAATCATTTCCCTCTGCCTACCCGCCATGGTTGCCATAGTAGGCCTCACTGCGTGCGGAAACCCCTCCGACCGCCATAATACTGCAGGCGCCGATTCGACGGTCGCATCAAACTCCGACACCGCCGATGTCGCCAAAGACTGGAAGATCGGCGTACAGCTCTGGACCTTTCACTATTTTCCATTCGTCAAGGCCATCGAAAAGGCCGACAGCGCGCATGTCAAATACCTCGAAGCCATTCCCGGCCAACCCCTCGGCGACGGTATGAAAGATTCCTTTGATATCAATATGTCCGAAGCCAGCAGGGCGAAGATCAAACAGCTACTCCAGTCGAAAGACATGCACATCGTCGCGATGGGCGTCATCAGCCCTGGGAGCGTAGCCGAGTGGAAACGCTGGTTCGATCTGGCGAAGGATTTCGGCCTCAGCTATATCACCTGCGAACCCCTCAAACAACATTGGGATGCCATCGACAGCCTCGCCGGCATCTACGGCATCAATATCGCCATTCACGACCACCCCCGTCCCGATCCCTACTGGCACCCCGACTCCGTTCTGGCGGCCGTTCAGGGGCATAAACACATCGGCGCCTGCGCCGACCTCGGCCACTGGGCCCGAAATGGTCTCGACCCGGTAGAATGTCTCAAAAAGCTGGAGGGACATATCTACGGCGTCCATCTGAAAGACATCGATTCTGCGGGGAATACCAATGCCAATGACAAGGTCGTGGGCACGGGCGTCATTTCTTTCGCGCCGATCTTTCAGGAGCTGAAAAGACAACACTTCAAAGGAATGTTCTCCATCGAACGCGAAGGCAATTGGTATAATAATGTGCCCGATGTCGTTGCAACGATAAAGTTTTATAACGATCAGCTCGCCAAATTATGATACGCTAAAACCGAAGCGGGAATTTCGTTGCCTGAATCCGGCTCTTAACAATCTCAACCCGCAGCAGGAATACGACTGTCATCCATAACCGAAACACATGACCCATACCTATCCGGCCCCCGCCGCCGTCGTCCCTTATGAGCGGCTGCTGTCTTTTACTATCGCCGCCTTCCGCGGTATCGGCTGTTCTGAAAAGGATGCCGTCACCGCCTCGACTGCGTTGATCAGCGCCGATCTCCGCGGCATCGATTCTCATGGCGTCGCACGGCTTATCGGGTATGTCCGGCTGAAAGAGGCCGGCAGGGCGAACCCCAGGCCATCTATCCGGATCATCCACGAGACTCTTTCCACCGCCGTGGTCGATGGGGACAGCGGCCTCGGTCTCGTAGTCGCCCCATTCGCGATGGGCATAGCCATTGAAAAAGCGGAAAAAGCAGGCACCGGTTGGGTCAGCGTTCAAAACTCCAATCATTTCGGCATCGCGGGATATCATGCGCTGAAAGCCGTGGAAAAAGATATGATCGGTATCGCCATGACCAATGCCAGCGCGCTGGTGGCCCCCACCTTCTCGCTCGAACGCATGCTCGGCACCAATCCCATCTGCGTGGCCGTACCTGCAGGGGAGGAGCCCCCCTTCGTCGCCGACCTGGCGACCACTACCGCCGCCAATGGTAAGCTCGAAATACTGCAGCGGAACAACGAAGCCGCTCCCCTGGGATGGGTGCAGGACAAGGAAGGCCAACCTACGACCGACCCACACGCCCTCAAGACCGGCGGAGCCCTGCTTCCGTTGGGCGGCGACCGGGACCATGGCAGCCACAAGGGATATGCGCTCGGGGCCGTCGTGGATATCTTCTCCGCCGTCCTCAGCGGCGCCAACTACGGACCATGGGTACCTCCTTTCCCCGCGTACGTTCCCATGCCGACCGGCATGCCCGGCAAAGGTATCGGCCATTTCTTCGGAGCCATGCGCATCGACGCCTTTCGCCCCGCAGAAGATTTTCGGCTGCACATGGACAAGTGGATCCGCCGTTTCCGCAGCGCCACCCCCGTCGCTGGCCAGGAAAAGGTCGTGATACCCGGCGAACCCGAGCGCGAGATGGAATCCGAACGCCGCACCCACGGCATTCCCCTGCACGATGCCGTCGTCGCAGATCTGAAGGGTTTAGCTGAAAAGTTGAACATCGATCACCCATTCTGACCTATCTTTGCACACCGAAAAATAGGATTTCAATGAAAGTCATGAAATTTGGCGGTACCTCGGTCGGAAAGCCCGAGAGGATGCGCCAGGTCAGCCAGCTCATCACCGCAGACACCGAACCGAAGATCGTCATCCTTAGCGCCCTCAGCGGCACGACCAATGCGCTCGTGGAGATAGGCAATGCCATCGCCGGCGGACAACGCGAGAAGGCGAAGGAACTGATCGATAAGCTGGAAGACCACTACCAAAGTTTTATCCGTGACCTCGTAAAAAAGGAAGATTCGATAAAAAAGGCGCAATCCATCGTGGCCGAACATTTCGAATTCCTGAACATCATCCTCAAGATCTCTTTCAGCGAGGCGTTGAGCAAGGATGTCCTGGCCCAGGGCGAGCTCCTGTCGACAAAGCTGTTCTCCGTCTTCCTGGAGGAGAACGGCATCGGCCACCTCCTCCTTCCGGCACTCGAATTCATGAGCATCGACAACCATGACGAACCCCAGATCAATAGCATCAAGACGAGGCTGACCCAGCTGCTGCAGCAGCACAAGGATAAAATGCTCTTCATCACACAAGGGTACATCTGCCGCAATGCACGCGGAGAAGTGGACAATCTGAAAAGAGGCGGCAGCGACTACAGCGCTTCACTGATCGCCGCAGCGATCAACGCCTCCGTTTGCGAGATATGGACCGACATCGACGGGATGCACAACAATGACCCCCGTGTCGTCAAAAAGACCTTCGCCATCGATCAGCTCAGTTTTGAAGAGGCCGCGGAGCTCGCTTATTTCGGGGCGAAGATCCTTCACCCCGCGAGCATCTGGCCGGCGCAGTTCTACAAAGTGCCCGTCAGGTTGCTGAACACCATGCAACCCGCGGCGAAAGGCACGCTCATCGCTGAGACCGCCGGTTCCGTAGGCGTCAAGGCCATCGCAGCCAAGGACGGGATCGTCGCGATCAATATCCGCAGCAGCCGCATGCTCCTGGCTTACGGATTCCTGCGCAAAATATTCGAGGTGTTCGAAAAATACCGTACCCCGATAGATATGATCACCACCTCCGAGGTTGCCGTCTCGCTCACGATCGAGAACAGCGCCGATCTAAAAGCCATCATCCGCGAGCTGGAACCGTTCGGCGTCATCGAAGTGGAAGAGAGCCATACTATCGTATCGATCGTGGGCAACGAACTTGCCCGCACCCCCGATGTGCTGGCAAAACTGTTCGAAGCCCTTACCACGGTGCCCATCCGAATGGTCAGCTATGGCGGAAGCAAACACAATGTTTCCCTGCTGATACCATCGGCGCATAAGACGGAGACATTGCAACTGTTAAATAAAGGCTTATTCGGGCTCGACTGATCCACCCGACCGCTTCTTTACCTATTTTCATGGTCTATCCATGAGAAATTTGACCCTACTTGCCACCTTTTTTTTCGCCGTCGCCCGCATGTCGTTCGGCCAATCCGGCAATTCCCTATCCGGCAACGTTAAAGACTCTTCCACCGGGAAACCGCTTCCCGGCGTCAGCGTTTTTCTCAACAATACCTCCCGCGGCACCGTCACGCGCGCGGATGGCTCATTTCTGTTGCCTGACCTGCCAAAAGGCTCTTATCAACTCGTCGTCTCCGCGATCGGTTACGAAACGAGGGTCATGGAGATCAATGTCGCTCATCTCCCCGGCCCGTTGAATATCACGCTGCGCCAACAGGCGACCGAACTGGCCGCGGTGACGGTGGAACCCTATGACCGCAACGGCTGGGCGAAATGGGGGAGATCCTTCACGGATAATTTTATCGGCACGGGCGAGAATGCAGGTGGCTGCAGGATCATGAACAAAGACGTCCTGCGTTTTCATTTTTACCGGCGGGCCAACCGGCTCAGCGTCACCGCGGCAGAACCGCTGCTCATCGAGAACAGGGCCCTGGGTTATCTGCTGGAATACCGTTTGGAAGAATTTGTCTGCGACTATAACACCAGCATCGTCGGCTTTTACGGATATCCCTTCTTTAAGGAGCTGACCCCGAAAAAGGAAAAACAGCGGCTCACCTGGATCATTAACCGCAAGACGGCCTATTATGGTTCGATGATGCATTTCATGCGCAGCCTGTATGCGGGAAGATCGATAGCGGAAGGGTTCCTGGCCGAAAAACACGAGGCCGTGCCCAATGTGGAAAGACAGCGGATCAAGACCATCTATCACCCGGACTTCCAGGGCCCGGGCACGTTCCCCATGGACACGCTCTATCATTTCTGGCAGGTACTGAAGGAACCCGACCCCATCACAAGGAATATCATCATGCCGCCGGACAGCCTCATCACCATCGACAGCGCCCGCAACCGGAAACTCTATTTCGACAGTCCGCTGACCGTTATCTATGGCGCCAACGACAGATCGAAGAACTTTTTCCAGTCCGGGATACAACTGACGAGCACTTCGCCCGTCATCGTAGAAGAGAATGGCTATTTTTACCCGGCGAGGGATATCCTCACCACCGGCCACTGGGCCCAATCCGAAAAGATATCGAATTTGCTGCCGCTCGATTATGGGCTATGACCCACTCACTTTTCCGGGCGTCCCAGCCACCCGTTTGACTCCATCCATCCCTTCAGCAAATCGGGCCACTGCTCCACCGAAGTAGGATTCCGCATCCCGAACCCATGCCCGCCCTTCGGAAAAATATGCAGCTCGGACGGCACGTGATGCCGGACCAGGGCTTCATAAAACCGAATACTATTTATAACAGGAACCGTCTTGTCATCCTCCGCATGCACGATAAACGCCGGCGGCGTCTGGTCCGTCACCTGCAGCTGGTTCGAATATTCGAGGATGGCGGAAACAGCAGGGGCCTTCCCCAGGAGATTGTCCCTCGATCCGCGATGACCGGTGCTGTCATCAAAACTGATCACCGGGTACAACAACACCATAAAATCCGGCCGTAGCGATACATCGCCCGCACCGGGGATCACCGCTTTGTCGAAATGCGTACCTGCCGTCGACGCCAGATGTCCGCCCGCCGAAAAACCCAGGATGCCTATCCTCCCCGGATCCACACCCCATTCCGCCGCCCGGCTTCTCACGGTCAGGATCGCCTGCTGCGCGTCCTGCAGCGGGCCGATCGTCTTGTCCACCATCCATTCATCGCTGGGCAGCCGGTACTTGAGCAAGAAGGCCGTTATGCCCAGGCTGTTCAGCCATTTGCATACATCGGTCCCTTCATGCGTGAATGCCAGGTGTACATAGCCACCACCGGGACAAACGACCACCGCCGTCCCGTTCCGCTGACCCGCAGGCGGGAGATAGACCGTCAGTGTGGGACGACTCACATTGCTTAACAAAATACGCACCGGCGGCTTCCTGGAGGTATCCGCCTTTTCCCGGTCGGGAACGGGCTTCGAATTGGGAATAGGGGAACTGCCATATAAAGGCATCTCCTGCTGCGCCTGTGTCATTGTTGCGGAAAAGATACAAAGCATCGCGGCGGCCACCAACCTCATCTTAGAGAATAAGCATCGCATCACCATAGCTGAAAAAACGGTATTTGTCCTTAATTGCTTTTTTATACGATTCCATCGCCAGATCGTACCCTGCGAACGCGCAAACCATGATCAGCAGACTCGTCTTGGGCAGATGGAAATTGGTCACCAGCGCATCGGCAATATTGAACTGGTAAGGCGGATGGATGAAAGTGTTGGTCCAACCCTCGGAAGGCTTTAGCAGCTTTTCCGCGGTAAAAGACGATTCGATCGCCCGCATCGTCGTCGTACCGATGCTGCAGATGCGATGATTGCCCAACCTGGCTTTGTTCACGATCTTGCAGGCGTCCTCTTCAATGCGATAATATTCCGCATCCATCTTGTGTTTGCTCAGGTCTTCGACCTCGATCGGGCGAAAGGTCCCCAGACCCGTATGCAGGGTGATCTCCGCAAAACGGACGCCTTTGATCTCCAGCCGCTTGATCAGCTCTTTGCTGAAATGCAAACCCGCGGTTGGCGCCGCGACGGCTCCCTCGTGCTTGGCATACACGGTCTGATACCGCTCCTTGTCCTCCTCATCCGGTTTGCGTTTGATATATTTCGGCAAAGGCGTCTCCCCCAGCAGCTCGAGCACCTGCCGGAACTCTTCGTCATTCCCATCCCACAGGAACCGGATCGTCCGACCCCGGCTGGTCGTGTTGTCGATGACCTCTGCCACCAGCTCGTCATTGTCCCCGAAATACAATTTGTTGCCGACCCTGATCTTTCTGGCGGGATCGACGATCACATCCCAAAGCCGGTTCGGTTTGTTCAGCTCCCTGAGCAGGAAAACTTCGATCTTGGCGCCCGTCTTCTCCTTTCGGCCATACATGCGGGCAGGAAAAACCTTGGTATTGTTGACGACAAAAACATCCTTGTCATCGAAATAATCAAGAATGTCCCGGAAATGTTTGTTCTCGATCTGACCCGTCCTGCGATGAACTACCATCATTCTGCTGTCTTCTCTCTTTTTCGAAGGGTGTTGGGCAATAAGGTTTAGCGGAAGGTCAAACTTGAACTGTGAAAGCTTCATTTGGAATTATAATTTTTTAATATGTGGGCGACGAGCATCGCACATGATACCAGGAGGTGGTAGTTGGGGTATATCGGAACGTTTCCGGTACAAACCAGGTCTTACGGCACCCGATCTGCTATCATGGATTTTTCAAGCGGGCGAAGGTACGAAATAAAGGGGCGTGTTCCAAATTTCATTTTCCGGTTGACCGCGGGCCCTTCGTAAAATATATTTCCAGTATTGGCGTCTTTTATGCAACTTGTAACAATGAGATCGACCCCGTTCAGGCTTTGTGTACCGGCTACCGTGTTTCTGCTTCTCCTGGCCACTTCCCTCCCGGCTCAGCGGCACTTCGATAAGAAATACCCGGCCCTCTTATGGGAGATCACCGGTCATGGTCTCAAAAAACCCTCCTATCTCTTCGGCACCATGCACGTCAGCAGCAAACTTGTGTTCCATCTCAGCGATTCCTTCTATCTCGACATCAAAAACGCCGACGTCGTGGCGCTGGAACTGGACCCCCAGCTCTGGCAGGACCAGCTGTTCCGTTTCGAGAACCTCCAATCCAATCTGCGCTATTATACACAGGGCGCTCCCAATGAATTCATCAACGAAAAGACGTTTCAGCTGCAGCGGTACGAGGACCGGCTGAGATCCGCCATCAGCGATGAACCCACGGTCATCAACGGTCTGCTATACCGCACTTTCCGCAGCCAGGCCGATTTCGAAGAAGACACCTATCTCGATCTCTATATCTACCAGACGGGCCGTAAGCTCGGCAAACAGGCGACCGGCGTTGAAAACTATTTTCAGACCGAACGGCTCATCATGGAGGCCGCCCAGGACATGATGAAGGATAAAAGGAAGAAAGCACCCGATACCGACGGACAGTCTGTGTATGACATCGAACGGAAGACCCAGGAAGCCTATCGGAAGGGCGATCTCGATATGCTCGACTCGCTCGAACGCCTGATGGAGCCCTCCGAATCCTATATGGAGAAATTCCTCTACCGGCGCAACGAGATCCAGGCCGCTTCCATCGACAGCATCGTACGACGGCATTCCCTGTTCGTCGGCGTGGGGGCCGCCCATCTCCCGGGCAAAAGAGGCGTCATCGAGCTCCTCCGTAAAAAAGGCTATACGCTTCGACCCGTGATGATGCCCGATCAGGATGCCAGCCGCCGGGACGATATCGACAAGATCAGGGTGCCGGTAACTTTCTCCACCTTCACTTCGCCCGACGGCGCTTTTTCCGTGCAATTGCCCGGCAAACTATACCGCCGAACCGACGCCCGTTCCCCCGATTCCTGGCAATACGCCGACATGAGCAATGGCGCCTATTACATGATCGGAAAGGTCAGGACGAATGCCAGCTTCCTGGGCCAGCGCGAAGAAACGGTCCTCAAAAAGGTGGACAGCCTCCTGTATGAGAATGTGCCGGGGAAGATCCTCAAAAAGACCGCCGTCACGCGTAACGGATTCAAAGGCTATGATATCACCGCGCGGACGCGAAGAGGCGACATCCAGCGGTACAATATCCTGGTGACGGCCAACGAGGTATGGATATTCAAAATGAGTGGCAACAACAACTATGTCGACGGGCCCGAAGCCGGGGAGTTCTTCGGCTCGATTCATATCCGACCGGCCTCCAATTCCGCCTGGGTCGATTTCACTCCTGACCGGGGTGGGTTCACTATCCGGATGCCGCAGGTACCTATGCAAACCCGCACGCTTCCCGATCCCGATGGCGTCACCCGCTGGGACTACGAGGCTACCGACTCGGCTGCCGGGGACGGCTATCTGCTATGGAAGGCCACGGTACAGAACTATCGTTTCATGGAGGAGGACACGGCCGATCTGGCGCTCGTGGAAGAAAGCTTCCGGGCCTCGGACTGGATCGATAAATGTCTTAGCCGCCGCCAGGGGACGTTCGACGGCCACGCGTGTCTCGACGCCGGCTACCAGGGGAAGGATGGCTCCTTTATCCGGGCCAGGTTCATTCTCCACGGTCCCGACTATTATGTGCTGGCCGCCCACTCGCGGGGGCAAGACAAGCCCTTTTCCTCTTTTTTCAACTCCTTGTCTTTTGTGCCTTATCGCTATCCAACTTTCCACAATTATGTCGATTCGTTTTTGCACATCAGCGTCATGACCCCCGTGGTGCCGGACGTCGATGCCGGCATACGCGGCATCATCGAGAGGGCCAGCAGCGAAGAGTTCCTGAACTCGCTGCCCGACTACAACAATTACTGGCCGCGGCCCAAGACCGCCCTTTTCCAGGACGACTCTACAGGGGAGGCGGTTTTCGTATCCGTCGAGGCCTTCCCCAAATATTACTATCCTAAGGATACGGCTTCCTTCTGGCGGGACGAGGCGGGCGAAAAGCGATTCCGGCGCGATCTCGTCGTGGGGAAAAAGCAACCCTATCGCGAGGGAGACCTCTCCGGCTATCGGTATACCCTAACCGATACCAATACCACCCGCCGTATGAACGTATGGGTCTTTCTGCAGGGCGACCGTATCTTCCGGGTCGTCTCGCTCTGCGATTCGCTGCAGCAGAACAGCGAATTCCTCAGCCGGTTTCGTACCAGCTTCCGGCCATTGGACAATCCATCCGGATCTTCGGTCTTCGATAGTAAGCTGGACATCTTCTTCCGCGATTTTTACAGCGGGGACTCCGGGATAGCCAAAAAAGCCAGGGAGGCCATCCCGAACGTCTATTTCGGGCCGGCCGGCGTACCCTTGCTGCTCGGCGCCATTCGTACGCTGCCATACAACGGGACGGACTATTTTGAAACGAAGACCAGGCTGATCAATGAGCTTGGATATATCCGGGATTCCGCAGCCACTCCCGCCGTAGTGAAGGGCCTCCTCGACATCTATGAAAGGGCGGGCGATACGAGCACGCTGCAGAACGCCGTTTTCAAGGCCCTGGCGCATCACAAGACCACCGAAGCCTATCGGTTACTCGGCCGCCTGATGACCCAGGACCCGCCGGTTTATGACAATGCCTCGGATTACAACTATCTTTTCAGGGATATCGGCGATTCCCTGCCGCTGGCCCGTACCCTTTTCCCGGGTCTTCTCCAGCTGTCCGCGGTCGATGACTACAAAACGAACATCCAGTCGCTGCTTTCCGATCTCGTAGACAGCAACTATCTGCAGGCCCGCGATTACGAAGGCTATTTCAGCCAGATCTATTTCGATGCCAGGATCCAATGGAAAAAACAGCAGGGGAAAGACGAGCGCCGGTTGCAGAAGAAAGACGAGGACGGCGACGACAATATCGATACCGATAATGATGACAATACTAACGGGCTCGACAATTATGCTATCCTCCTTCTGCCGTTCTACGAGAGGAACCAGACCGTTCCCGCTTTTTTTGACCGGCTGCTCCAAAGCCGCGACCCTCAGCTTCGGATGAGCACAGCCCTGTTGCTCCTTCGCCACCGCTTGCCGGTGGCGGACTCCATCCTGGTCACCCTGGCGGCGGATGATGTTTCGCGAAGTTCCCTCTACCAGGGTCTCACGGACATCGGTAGGGAGGACGTTTTCCCCCGGCGGTACAGGAGCCAGGAATACATCGCGCGCAGCCTGCTGGTTTCCGGCCACGATAGATTTTCAGCCATCGAGCTCGTGGACAAACAACCCGCGCAATTCAAACAAAAGAGGGGATCCGTCTACTTTTTCCGGTACAAGATCAATAAAGACGATGACTGGCAGATAGGCCTCAGCGGTATCCAGCCGCAGGATCGGAATGAGATCGCCACCGACCCCACGCTCGTCATGCTCACCGGCAAAAAGATCCGGTCCGGCGTTCCCGTTCTGCAGCAGTTCGGCGAACAATGGCGGCGGCTACTGCTCTCCCGCCGGAAAAGCGCCGTCGGCTTCTTCCAGGATAACGAATATGCCGTCCGCCAGGACGAGGACTAGCGGATCCCCGGTATCGCCGCTATCAGTTTCTTCGTATACTCCGTCTGCGGATGAAGATAGATGGCTTCCGCGTCGCCGGCCTCTTCGATCCTGCCCTTGTTCATCACCAGTATCCTGTCGCTGATATATCTAATTACCGACAGATCGTGCGAGATGAACACGACGGTAAACCCGAACGCCGCTTTGAGGTCGTTCAGTAGGTTAAGCACCTGCGCCTGCACGCTGACATCCAGCGCCGACACCGATTCATCCGCGACGATGAACGAAGGCTCGAGCGCGAGCGCCCGGGCGATCACGATACGCTGCCGCTGACCGCCTGAGAATTCATGCGGCCACCGGTCATAGTGCTCCGCCTTCAGGCTTACCCGCTCCAGCAGATCGATCACAGTTGCCCGCCCCCCTCTCAGCCCATGTACTTTCATCGCTTCGGAGATAGCTGCACCGACCGTCAGCCTCGGATTCAACGAAGAGTACGGGTCCTGAAAGATCAATTGTATCTTGCTTCGTAATTTTTTCAGCTCCTGCGACGGCAGCATGCCGAGCTCCACGCTCTTGAAGAGTATCCTGCCGGCCGTCGGCTCCACCAAACGCAGCAAGGCTCTTCCCAGCGTCGTTTTGCCGCATCCCGATTCGCCTACCAGCCCGAGCGTCTCGCCTTCGAAGACGTCGAAGCTGACCCCGTCGACCGCCTTGTTATAGCTGAGCACCTTTCCCAAAAAGGTCTTCTTACCGGGATACCATACCCGCAGATCGTCCACCTTCATCAATACCTTCCTTCCAGCGGCAGGCCCGCCATTCGCAGCCGGCGTCTTCGCCATCCCCGGCTCCCTCCCCGGCCGATCCACCGTCCCCGGCTCGTGCCCTTCCATATAATCGCTGACCACCGGCAGCCGTTCCCCTTTCACATGCAGCGCAGGCCGGCAATTCAACAACCCTTTCGTATAAGGATGCCGCGGATCCCGAAACAATTCCTGCACCGGACCGTGCTCCACCACGCTGCCCTTATACAACACGAGCGCCCTGTCCGCAATCTCCGCGACGACGCCCAGGTCATGCGTAATGAAGATCACTCCCATGTCCTCGTTACGCTGCAGCTGTCTGATCAGCTGGAGGATCGTCTTTTGAACCGTGACATCGAGGGCCGTGGTAGGCTCGTCACAGATAAGCAGCGATGGCCGGCTGCTCATTGCCATGGCGATCATCACCCGCTGTTTTTGCCCGCCGCTCAGCTGATGCGGCCACCGCGAATACATCCCTTCCGGATCCGGTAGCTCGACTTTTTCAAACAGGGCAATGGCCTGCCGCCTGGCTTCCTCGGCCGTCATTTTATGATGTACGCGTATGGCTTCCGCGACCTGGTCGCCACAGGTGAAGACGGGGTTCAGCGAGGTCATGGGTTCCTGGAAGATCATCGCGATCTCCGCGCCGCGAATTTTCCGCAATTGCTCCCGCCCCTGCTTCAATAGATCGATTGTCTGGCCATTCCTCCCCGTGAACAGGATCTCTCCCGAAGTATACCGGGCAGGGGGCGATGCCAGCAAGCGCAGGATCGATAGCGCGGTCACCGATTTCCCCGAGCCCGACTCTCCTACCAGCGCGACGATCTCGCCCCGGCGAACGTCCAGGCTGATATCGCTGACCGCCGTCGATAACCCGCCCTCTCCTTCAAAGGCGATCCCCAGATGTTTGATGGATAACAACATGTTAGAATCTCAGATGCCTGACCGTTAGCCCGTTATTGATCAGTTGTTTCAGCGAGTCGATGCCGATCCGGATGTGCCGCTCCACATATTCGGCCGTGATCTTCAGATCGCTTTCCGCCGTCTTGACCCCTTCCGGTACCATTGGCTGATCGCTGACGAGCAGGAGGGCGCCGGTGGGGATTTTATTATAAAAGCCTACTGAAAAGATCGTCGCGGTTTCCATGTCTATTGCATAGGCCCTCACCTTCTGCAGGTATTCTTTGAAGACATCATCGTGCTCCCACACCCGCCGGTTGGTCGTATAGACGGTCCCGGTCCAGTAGTCGACCCCGTATTCGCGGATGGTCGTGGAGATCGCCTTTTGCAAGGCGAACGCCGGGAGCGCGGGCACCTCCGCCGGAAAATAATCGTTCGAAGTACCTTCTCCCCGTATCGCAGCGATAGGCAGGATCAGATCGCCCAGCTTGTTCCGCTTTTTCAGACCGCCGCATTTCCCAAGGAATAACACCGCGGACGGTTTGATAGCTGTCAGAAGGTCCATGATCGTGGCGGCGCCCGGGCTGCCCATGCCGAAATTGATGATGGTGATATCTCCGGCGGTGGCGCACTGCATCGGTTTGTGCTCGCCGATCACGTCCACCTTGTGCCAATCCGCAAAAAGATGCACGTAGTTGTCGAAGTTAGTCAGCAGGATATATTTGCCGAAATTTTCCAATTGTTCCCCCGTATAGCGGGGCAGCCAATTATTAACTATGTCGTCTTTGGTCTTCATTTATCCGTAAATTTACCAATAGATTTGGTTATGATCAAGATCTATTACCCCTCTCATCCCTTCAAGATCCGCGAGCCGGAGAAAAAGAAAGAAGAGATCTGGGACGAACTGCGCAAACAATGGGTACGTCTCACACCGGAAGAATGGGTCCGCCAGAATTTTATTCAATACCTCCTGCAGGTGAAGAATTACCCTGCGTCCTATATTGCCGTCGAACGACGAATGAAATTGGGTGAGCTGAACAAGCGTTTCGACCTCATGATCTTCGACAACGGCGCGCAGCCGTGGATGCTTGTAGAATGCAAGGCCATGGAGGAACGGCTGGACAGCCGGGTCCTTTGGCAGGTGCTTCGCTACAATATGGCAACCCCCGTCAAATACATCGTCGTCACCAATGGCGGGCAGTGCCATGCCTTCGTCCGCGGGCTAACCGATTTCGAGGACATCGCGGCCCTTCCTACCTACAGCGAGTGATCACCATCGCATTAACCCCTTCAGATAATCCGTCAGCTCGCTTGCAATCTGTTCATGCTCTTTCAGATCGGGATGACCGCCGCATCCATGCGAATACGTCCGCGAAAAAAAATAACTGCTGACCCTGCGATCGCCCGCCGCCCGCATTGCCGCCACCACGCCCGTCAGGTATCGCTTTTGCATATCCGTCAGCAGCTTATCGCCCATCGGGCTGGTCAGGCAAACGATCTGTGCCTTCCGGTATTGCCGCCTGATATCCCCAAGGAACCGCATATAAGCGCTGCAAAACAATATCGAATCTTGCACGCCATCATTCTGACCGAGACAAACGGTGACCAGGTCAGGCACATACCGGTGAAAATCCCAGCGGCCGGTGTTATCGCGAAGATCCATCTTATCGAACACCTGCGGCATGAGGATGCCCATGTTGCAACAGCTGTGCACCAGCCCAATCCCCGCCACCGCCGTCAGGTGCCATCGCGCGTTCAGCGCTCGCCCGGTCAACCCCCCATAGCTCATCCACGCATTGTGCTGGTCATACCATTCGCCCTTGCTGCATGGTATCGCCGACTCGTCCATCCCTGCCCCAGCGGTGATAGAATTGCCTATGAATTCGATCTTCCTTTTCGGAAGGGCAGGAGGGGAGACAAGTTTTTCCGTCTTTATACCCCTGAATTCCAGCCAGCCGATTCCTGACTCGGTGTCCTTGCAGAGAGTGATCAAATGATCGCGAGGCAGGTCATCTCCATGCGCTATCATCCGGTCATTGAGGTCGACGGTTCCGTTCGCCCGGATTAGCAGGGTATCGCTTCGTTCGGTCAGCTTCACCCGGTAGACCCTTCGGTCGTCGATCACAACCTCGATATAATTATGGGTCCTGTCATCGGGCGCCTGGTCCCGGAGACAGATCTGGCATTGCCCGCGCACTTTCATCCGAACTACGACACCCGGCGACCAGAACCGAACCGTGCCGGAATCGGAGCGCTGCACCCGCCCCATATATTGAATATGCCCGTTGGCTGCCGGATAGAACCGCAGGACCGGAATATACTTTTGCGCCCGGAGTCCGCAACCGGCCAACAGCGCCAATGACCAGAAAAGTGATCTCATACGATTTACGGTTTTAGGATACCCGAATAAACCTTGGTATCGTATCCCACCCGCACGCGCCCGCCCGCCGCATGCCGGTCGAACAGCTTGCGCAACGCGTGCAGCATCGCTTCGTTTCCCTCTTTTGGAATGTATGATGCCGACAACAGCCGGCCTTTCAACCCGTCGAAATCGAATAACTGTTCATTCGGGAAGGTAGCCAATGCGAATGCCGCCGGCCGAAAGAATTCACCGATCCGCTCGTCCGAGTTAACCTTATGCTTGACGTAAGTATAGTCCGTGCCATATTGCAGGATCAGTTCCTCGTATTCTTTTTCGAAGGCCGACTCCACCAATCGCTCGTTCCAGATCAGCACCACCACGCCTCCCGGCCGCAGGAACCGCTCGAACTCCGTCCGGCTCCTATCGGGGTCAAACCAATGAAAGGCCTGCCCGGCCACGATCATGTCTACGCTTGCGTCTGCTAATCCTGTCGCTTCTGCCGTACCATCGACACTTACAAACTTCCCGGCACCACCCGCCGGCGCACCGGCCGTTCCCGCATACCCCACCAGCAGCGCCTCTCCCTTCTCCCGCATCTCCCGGTTCGGTTCCACTCCATACACCCGATTCCCATTTTGCAGGAACAGCTTCGTCAGGATGCCCGTCCCCGACCCGATATCGGCCACCACCCATTCGGGCCCCAAGCCGTAGGCATCCCGCAGATAGCCAACGATTCCTTCGGGGTAACCAGGCCGGTATTTTACATAATCCTCGACCCGGTCGCTAAAACGCGTAGTGTTGTCCGGCATTTGGCTAATGTACCCCATTTTGCCAAGGTCGCCAAGGGTCGCGCTTTCGTCCTATTTTACTTACTTACCAGTTAGTAAGCGTTTTCGTCCGAAAAAGCATAGTACCCTTGGGCGTTCCCATGAATTCCCGGGTGCGCCGCCGCAGCCGCCCGGGCCCGCGCCACAACCGCCAGGACGCGCTCCGCAGCCACCGACTAAGGGAATATCCCCAGCTCCGCATACGACGTTCCGACCTTATTGATCGCGACGACATAGGCCGCGGTACGCATATCGGGGATCTGCGGATTGCTCTTCCACGCATCCATGATCTCGCGCGTGGCGGCGCTCATCGTTTCCTCCAGACCGCTGTACACCAGGTCCGCTTCATCGGCCCCGTGCGTGATGAACTCTTTTTCCCGCTGGCTCACCTTCTTTCCCGTCAAGCCTTCAATCTGATTAAGGATATGCGTATTCATATTTTCCGTGAACCGCTTTTCCATCCTTCCATACCGCACATGGCTCAGATTTTTCAGCCATTCGAAATACGATACCGTGACCCCGCCTGCATTCAGGTACATGTCGGGCACCACGAGCACCCCTTTTTTGGCAAAAACTTCGTCGGCTTCAGGCGTCAGCGGGCCATTGGCGGCTTCACCGATGATACGCGCTTTCACATTCGGCGCATTCTTCCCGTTGATGACATTCTCCAGCGCCGCCGGGATGAGGATATCGCATTCGAGTTCCAGCGCCGCCGACGAGTGCTCGATATTGGTAGCCGCCGGAAAGTTCAGGATGCTGCCCGTTTTCTTCCGGTGCTGAAACACCTCTTCTTCATTTAGACCATCCGCGTTCATGATCGCTCCTTCATATTCGGCCAGCGCAATAACCCTCGCTCCGCCTTCCCGGAAGAATTTCGCCGCATGATAGCCGACGTTTCCCAGACCCTGCACGATCACTGTCTTGCCTTCCACGCCCGGACGCAGCTTGAGCTTAGCCATCATTTCGTCCATATGGCAAACTTCCCGTATACCATAAAATACACCGAGACCCGTGGCCTCACGGCGGCCCCGCACTCCTCCCTGGCTGACGGGCTTCCCCGTAACACAGCCAAGCGCATCGATCTCGCCGGGACGCATGCTCATATACGTGTCGAGTATCCACGCCATCTCGCGTTCGCCGGTGCCATAGTCGGGAGCGGGCACGTCCGTACCCGGTCCTATAAAATTCTTCTTGATCAGCTCGGAGGTATACCTTCTCGTGATCTTTTCCAGTTCGTACGGTGTGTATTTCTTGGGGTCGATGCTGATACCGCCTTTGGCTCCGCCGAAGGGAACGTTGACGATCGCGCATTTGAAGGTCATCAATGCCGCCAGCGCCATTACTTCATCGAGGTTCACCGATGGGGCGAACCGGATGCCCCCCTTACAGGGCGTCTTGTGATGTGAATGCTGCACGCGATAGGCTTTGATGACTTCTATCTTGTCGCCGATCTTAACGGGGAAGAACATACGGTAGACGGCGTTGCACTGTTTGATCTGTTCCAGGATGCCGGGATCCCAGCTCGTAAAGGCTGCGGCCTTGTCAAAGCTTTTTTCTACGGCTTCGAAAAATTTGTATTCCATTTGGCAAGTTTCTAATTGTATGGGTGTGACTTATTTAGCTTCTTTTTCGAGCTTCGACAATTTCCTGTCCAGCCGGCTGACATACAGGATCAGGCCCGCGAGGATGATCACTACGACGGCGATGACGACATAGATCTTCCCTTCCGCCCTGAACCGGTCGGCCATCTCGACCTTCCCCCCGGCGCCCACCTGGGCCATAGCAGGCAACGTCCATAACCAACCGAGGAAAAACAGCGCGGGAGCGTAAATTTTCTTATACATTACTGTGTGTTCTTTTTTCTTCCAATAGTCTTAGCCGGATGCGGAGGGTCGTGATCCAAACCCCGAGCAAGGTCCAACCCGGCACCGCCCCCGGCCAGAATACGATCCGCATCCGGGCGTCGATATCCTTTGTGTCGAACGCCGGGTTGCCCATTCCCCCCGGGTGCAGGCTTTCCACCATTCGCGGAATGATCCAGATGGTAGGGAATAACATGGCAAAGGCAAAAATATTGTATACGGCCCCTATCCGCGCCCGTTTGTCCAGGTCCGTCATCGAATTGCGCAGCACGAAATAAGCCAGGTAGATCAGCAGCGCGATCACGGCGCCCAGCTGCTTGGGGTCGTTGCTCCAGAACGCTCCCCACGTCCACCGGGCCCAGACAGACCCCGTCACCAGCCCCAGGACGCCGAAAACGATACCCGTCCGGGCATATTCCAGCGAATAAATGTCATGTACGAGACTGTTGGACCGCAGGTATTTCACCGAATAGATCACCGACACGATAAAGGCGATCATCATGGCCATCCACATCGCTACGTGAAAGTACAGGTTGCGGATCGTCTCATCCAGGATGGGCAGCGCAGGCACGGGACCCAGGAATCCCATTATGATCGTATAAAGCAACAGGGCTGCGCAAAGTATTTTCCACCAGTTCTGACGAAGCATAATATTGGTCTCGAGTCCTCCCGGACCCTATTTGGAGTGCAAATTTAGGTGAAACTCAATCTTTCCACAAAAACGGAAAAAGAATGATCGCCAGCACGACTATCATCACGTCCAATGCCGCCAGCAGCACGATCATCCCCGCCAGTCCTCCCTGTACTTCCGCAAAGGCGATGGTCGAGATCTTATTCAACAGCAATAATTGTGGTATGACCAGCGGAAAACCCAATATGGCCATCAATGCGGCACTCTGCTGTGCGCGGGCGGCAATAGCGGCCAAAAAAGTGAATACGAGACTCAGACTGACGCCGCCGAGCGAGCTGATCAGCAGGAATGCCACGGCATCCGAGGTGGGATCGCCCAGCATGAGCAGGAATAAAACCATGCTGACCAAACTCATGACTACCATCAGCAGCGCATTGAACAACAGTTTCGACAGGATGAAATCCCGCGCGCCCGCGATCGAGTAGAAATACAGCAGCCGCTCCTTACCCTCCTGCAAAAAGCTTTTTGCCACCGCATTCACACAGATGAACAGCTGCATCATCCAGAAAAGACCTTTCCAAACCGCGGCCTCCGGCTGCCCCATCGCCAGGTACAGGACGAAAATAGTGCTGGCCACATAAAGCAGCACCCCATAGAAGGTATATTGCTGCCGGACCTCCAGCAGGACGTCTTTTTTGAACAGGGCCACGATATGTTTGAAGGAACGTATGCCGCGTATTTTGCTGCAATATTAGAACATATAGCCGAGCAGCAGGTAGAAATTAGTCACCGGCGCATGGATATCCGATTGGCCGGCTAACCCCTGAGTTTGCTCGGCCCTGCCTTCCAGGACCCAACGCCGAAGCTGTGCTCCCAACGAGACGAATGCTCCCGCCCGGTACATCCGGATGGCATCCGCCGATCCGAAAAGAGGTTGCCGGAAATTTTGTGCATTCCCTACATCGGATAACGTTTGAGTACTATTATTATTGATTGTCAATGAATTGGAAATACCTAATCCAACAAATGGTCTTGTTTTCCCCGCCATGTAGTAATACCTGACCTGGAGATTTCCCTTGATTTCCTCGTATTGCAGCTTCGCCCTGAACCGCTGATAATAATTCTTATGATATTCGCCGCTGCTCACCGAAAAATGGTCGTACAACACATCCGCCTGGATCGCCAGCCTACGCTGTCCCTTGGAGGGCTGCGCAATCACACCCAATCCACCCGTCGGCCCGTCAAAAGCAGGCCAGCCGGCATAAGCGGCGTCAGTATTGCCGCTCACCTTCACCATGGAATGCAGACCGCCGGCTACCGGCAGCACATGGATCAGCCAGCGGTACCGTCCCTTTCTCGTCTCTGCGATCGACGGCCCGCACTGATTATAGGTCGAGACCACCCGGCTCAACGCATTCTCTTCATATAACACTTCGACGGGCCGCTTCGCCACCGCGGGACAACCCTTCACAAAATCGGCCAGTTGATATTGATACAGGTTATTCGTCAGGACATCGCTCTCCGCGCCTTTTCTCACTATTGTATTGACGATCCGCAACTGCTCGGGCTTCCCGCCGGCCCATCCTATGAAAAAATAGGGGACATCCCTGCCGTCTCTATAGGAATAGAGCGTTAACCGGCCACCGGTGACCACCAGCATAAAGACGGTCGTATCGTGCGGCGCGCCGCTCCAGCCGGGCGCAGTCACCACTGCCGGATCCTGTGAATAGGGATACAGCTTCACCGACCAGCTTCGGAAAACCACATCGCCCACGGCAAAAGCGGATATCTCACCCGGCTCGAAGGAAGCCTGTTTGCCCGTGCCATCCTGGAAATCGATCTGGTGCGGTGTCATCAGCCAGTCGCTGTAGTCGATGCGTCCGCGGATCGTATCTCCGTTGCGGACGACATAGCCGTCCCGGTAATTCACCTGACCGGTCGCTTGCATCCTAAAAAATCCAAAGAAGAGCAGAAAGAAAAGCGAGAGAGGAGGCTTCGTCATAAAAGAATCGTTAAAGTTTCTTCTTGTACTAAAGCCGTGCCAGCCCCCGGCGCCGAAGCCGCTCTTTCCTGCACCGGCTGGCCGCACGCCGCCCACCTATGCGCCAGGCCTCACGGGAGGGTATTAAAACAATGCCTGCACCGCGGTTCATAGAGGTCTTTTTCGCCCAGCAGTACCTTTTCGGAAACCGGTTTTTTGCGATACGAATAATTCGCAATGTTTCCACATTTCACGCAAATGGCATGCAACTTGGTGATATATTCAGCTTTGGCTAACAGGTATGGCATCTGGCCAAAAGGTTTGGCCGTGTAGTCCATATCCAAACCCGCCACGATGACACGAGCCCCGCGAACAGCAAGCTGGTCGCAGACTTCGGGCAATTGATCGTCGAAGAACTGGGCTTCGTCTATACCTATTACATCGACATCTCCGGCCAGCAAAAGCATGGTTTGCGAGTTATCGATCGGCGTTGATGGAATGGCATTCTCGTCATGCGAAACGATATTCTGCTCATGATACCGGGTATCCATGGCAGGCTTAAAAATCTCGACCTTCAGACTGGCAATTTTAGCGCGTTTTAGCCTTCGGATCAGCTCTTCGGTCTTTCCGGAGAACATCGATCCGCAGATGACCTCGATCCAACCGCGTTTTTCGCCCTTGATATGGGGCTCGATGAACATAGATAGGTAAAAATTAGGTGTAATATTTGTTATAACTTTATAAAGCGATACTATATACTAACCCTTATTGGGCCGTTTAACTTGTACCATGGAACGACTTAAAGAACTGATCACGCGATTGCAAGAGCAGTTTGACCATAAGGCCGAAGCTGTCGAAATGCTCGAAACCGTCCGACTCCTGGAGGCAGAGATGCAGCTTTTAGCAAGCCAGCCCGCACCAGCCCGGGTAATGCCCACAAAAATAACGGTTATGATGCCCTCTGCATCCAAAATATATGCCGGCGGAGGGGGATCGTCCGCTACGGAGCCTCGCAAAGACCTTGCTGGTCAGCGAAATGGAACGGTGGTGCCTGTTGCGCCCGCCACGCCTGCTAACGGGGTCGCAACCCCGGTTTCTTCCGGCCAACCCACGTCCGTTGCTACTGTTACGCGCGAAAAACCGCTGGTCACGCTGGAAAAACCACAGGATCGGGGTGTCTGGCCTTTCGATCCGCTGGCCGAAAAGCCTACGGACCGCTTTACCCTCTCTCAAAAATCCAAAGAGGTCAACGACGTCATCGGCACTGGCAGTACTTCGCTGAACGACAAGCTGAAATCCGATGTTTCCGATCTCAAATCCGCGCTGAACGATAGCCCGGTCCGCGATCTCCGCAAGGCCATTGGCGTCAACGACCGCTATGTCTTCATCAATCAGCTCTTCCGCGGCGATGAGGTCATGTACGAACGCAGCCTCAAGACGATCAACGGCTTCAGGATCCTCCCCGAAGCCGAATACTGGATGGAAAGGGAATTGAAAGTAAAATTGGGTTGGGACGAGAACAACCAGACCACCCGCCATTTTTATCAGCTGGTCAAAAGACGGTTCTCTTAACCCCATCCCATGACGGCCCTCAGCTCGTGAGGAGCCGGTTTTCCTCAATATAGCGTATGATGCGCTCCGTAGCGCCGCGCCTTGAATACACATATTCCTTTGCGGCCGCCCCCGCCTCCGCATACTCCTGCGAATGCTGCAAAAGCCGGTTGAATACCTTCTCCGCTTCGATCGCGCTGTCGATGATCAATCCCCCGCCACAGTCCGTCAGCTCGATAGCCTCGATATATTTTTCGATCACCGGTCCAAATACTACCGGCTTCCCATACACCGCCGCCTCCAATACATTATGTACACCGTCATCCCCAAACCCTCCGCCGATATAGGCGATCGTAGCGTATCCATAGAGACGCGACAGCATTCCGATATTGTCGATAATTAAAACATTAGGTTCCGGCCATCCTCCCACTCCGGTCAGACCGGTTGCGCCTCTCCCCGTCGGACCGGTTGCGCCTCTCTGATTTCGGCGCCCGTCCGGCTTCCGCCCGTCCGACTTCCACAGAGAATAGCGGATCGAATGCCGGAACAACCTTTCCACTTCCCGCAACCGCACCTCACTGATCTCATGCGGCGCGATGATGAACCGCATGTCGGGATGCGTATTGGCATAATGATCCAGCTCTTCTTCATCTTCCTCCCACGTACTGCCCGCAACGATCACCGGCCGCTGCCCGCAAAATGCTGCGATAGGCGGTAAGGGCTCCGCCTTTTCCGCGATCTCGATCACACGGTCGAACCGCGTGTCGCCGCTGACACTCACCTGTTCCGTCAACCGCAGTTGTTCCAGCAATACACGCGAAGCCTCGGTCTGTACGAAAAGATGCGTGAAACACTCCAGCATGTAGCGATGCAAACGACCGTACCACCGGAAAAAAGGTTGATCCGGCCGGAAAATGCCGGAGATCAGCAAAAGAGGTATATGCCGCCGCCGCAATTCTACCAGGAAATAATACCAGTAATCGTATTTGACCCACAACACGAGATCCGGACGGACCAGATCTATAAATCGGCGGGCGTTACCCGGGCTGTCGGGCGGCAGATAAAAAACATGATCCGCGCCTGCATAATCTTTTTTCGCGGTGTAACCCGAGGGGGAAAAGAACGTCAGCACGATGCGGCATTCCGGCGCCCGATCCTTCAATCGCTCCATCACCGGCCGCCCCTGCTCGAACTCACCGAGCGATGAACAATGGATCCAGATGACCCGTCCGGTTTTTTGCGCCCTCGCCGCAGCTTCCATCTCCGCCCTGATCTTCTCGAAAAGCCCCTTCCTTCCCTCCAGCCACAGCCTTGCCTTCCTGTTCCAGGGCGAAACCAGCCGCAATCCCATCTTATACAGCCACAAAAAAACATGATAAGATATGATACTCATCTGGTGCGACCCCCTTCGTCGCATCATTAAACCATTTTTTTTCAATAGTTTTGTGCCCACTCGAAAATAGTGAATGACATGCAGCCCATCCAAATGGTAGACCTGAAGCGGCAATATACAAAAATAAAGACCGAAGTTGACGCCGCTATCCAGGAGGTGATCGATAGTGCCGCTTTCATCAATGGCAAAGCAGTGACGGATTTCGCTGCCGGACTTGCAGCTTATAACGGATCCCGCCATGTCATTCCCTGCGCCAACGGGACCGACGCCCTGCAGATTGCCATGATGGCCCTCGATCTTCAGCCGGGTGACGAGGTCATCACTCCCTCCTTTACCTTTATCGCTACCACCGAGGTCGTGGCGCTGCTCAAACTGAAACCCGTATTCGCAGATGTCGACCCCAGGACCTTTTGTCTCGATCCCGTCGCCGTAGAAAAAGCCATTACCCCCAAAACAAAGGCCATCATTCCCGTCCACCTGTATGGGCATTCCGCTCCCATGCAGGAGATCATGGGTATTGCCAAAAAATACGATTTGGCCGTGATAGAGGATAACGCGCAGGCCATCGGCGGCGTCTACCGCTTCCCGGACGGATCGACAAAAAAGACCGGCGCCATCGGGACCATCGGCACGACCTCGTTCTTCCCTTCGAAAAATTTGGGCTGTTACGGTGACGGAGGAGCAATATTTACCGATGATGATGCGTTAGCTAGCCGGTTGAAAATGATTGCTAACCATGGACAGAGCAGGCGATATTACCACGATAGGGTAGGGTGCAACAGCCGCCTCGATTCCATCCAGGCCGCTGTCCTGAACGTCAAGCTGAAAAGGCTGGACGCCTACATTGCCGCCAGACGCGCCGCCGCGGATCACTATGATAACGCATTCAATGCTCATCCGAAGATAACGACCCCTTACCGGGCGTCTTACAGTCAGCACGTATTTCATCAGTATACGCTTGTCCTCGGGGATGTCGACCGTGACGGATTGAATGAATTCCTGGCCGCCAGAAAGATCCCGTCGATGATCTATTATCCCGTACCCGCCCACCGCCAGCAGATGTTTGCGGAGTCCGGCGGCGCGGATTACCGGCTCCCCACCACCGACTGGCTCACGGAAAGGGTCATCTCGCTCCCGATGCACACCGAGCTGGATGAGGACCAGCTCCAATTGATCAGCGCGGCCGTGTTGGAATACGTAAACAAGAACTGATTGTAAACCAAACCTAAATAATCTTTATGAAAATTGCAGTGATCGGTACCGGGTATGTCGGTCTTGTTACAGGCACCTGTTTCTCGGAGACCGGGAACGATGTCGTTTGTGTGGATATCGATACCACCAAGGTGCAGCGGCTGACCAATGGCCAGATCACGATCTATGAGCCGGGCCTCGAAAAACTGTTCCTCCGCAACCTCAAGGAAGAAAGGCTTCGCTTTACCACCCAGCTCGAAGAAGGTATCAAAGAAGCGCAGATCATCTTCCTTGCCCTGCCCACCCCCCCGGGAGAAGACGGTTCTGCCGATCTGAAATATATCCTTGGCGTAGCCGATCATCTCGGCCGGCTCCTCAAAGATTACAAGGTCATCGTCGATAAAAGCACGGTCCCCGTGGGCACCGCCGAAAAGGTCCGCGATGCCATCGCCAAAAATTACAAAGGCGATTTCGACGTCGTCTCCAATCCCGAGTTCCTTCGCGAAGGAGTAGCCGTAGACGACTTCATGAAACCCGACCGCGTCGTCATTGGCGCCTCTTCCGACCGCGCGCGGCGGGTGATGAATGACTTGTACAGTCCCTTCGTGCGCCAGGGCAATCCCATCATCTATATGGATGAACGCTCTGCCGAGCTCACCAAATATGCGGCCAATTCCTTTTTAGCGACCAAGATCACGTTCATGAATGAGGTAGCCCTCCTTTGCGAACGCCTCGGCGCCGACGTCGATATGGTAAGACGCGGCATCGGCAGCGACGAACGTATAGGCAAGCGCTTCCTCTTCCCCGGCATCGGCTACGGCGGCAGCTGTTTTCCCAAGGACGTACAGGCGCTGGTAAAATCCTCGCAGGAGGTGGACTACGAATTCCGCATACTCGAGGCCGTCATGGACGTCAACGAAAAACAGAAGCTCCACCTGCTGCCCAAAATTAAGAAGTACTTCAAGGACAACCTCAAGGGCAAACATTTTGCGCTGTGGGGCCTGGCCTTCAAACCCAACACCGACGATATCCGCGAGGCTCCGGCCCTTTATATGATCGACGCACTCCTCAGAGAGGGAGCAACGATCAGCGTTTTCGACCCCGAAGCGATGAACAACGTCCGCCAGGTGGTCGGCAATAAGGTCACTTATGCCGAAAGCCAGTACGATGCCCTGGAAGGCGCCGATGCCCTGATCATCGCCACCGAATGGAACGAATTCCGGACCCCCAACTTCCTGAAGATCGTCACCTCGCTGAAGAACAAGGTCATCTTCGACGGCCGCAACCTTTTCGATATCGCCGCGATCCGCGAATTGGGTTTTTACTATGAAAGCGTCGGCCGGGCCCCCGCTAATCCCGCATCTATAAAACAATAATCGAATCGACACCATGAGCAAACAGCGTGTACTGATCACCGGAGCCGCAGGATTTTTGGGATCTCATCTCTGCGACCGGTTCATCGCCGAAGGCTACCACGTCATCGGCATGGACAACCTGATCACCGGCGACCTGCGGAACATCGAACACCTTTTCAAGCTGGAACATTTCGAATTCTATCACCACGACGTGAGCAAGTTCATACATGTTCCCGGCGATCTGCGCTACATCCTGCATTTTGCCTCGCCCGCAAGCCCCATCGACTACCTCAAGATACCCATCCAGACGTTAAAGGTGGGCTCCCTGGGCACCCACAACTGTCTCGGTCTCGCAAAATCCAAACGGGCGCGTATCCTGGTGGCCTCTACTTCCGAGATCTATGGGGACCCTCTGGTCCATCCACAGACCGAAGAATACTGGGGCAACGTCAATCCCGTCGGACCCAGGGGAGTTTACGACGAAGCCAAACGCTTCCAGGAAGCCATGACCATGGCCTATCATAATTTTCATGGACTGGAAACCCGCATCGTCCGGATCTTTAACACTTACGGACCCCGGATGCGCCTGAACGACGGCCGCGCACTCCCCGCCTTTATCGGCCAGGCCCTCCGGGGCGAGAACCTCACCGTTTTCGGTGATGGCAGCCAGACCCGCTCGTTCTGCTATGTGGACGACCTCGTGGAAGGCATCTACCGCCTGCTGCTCAGCGACTACCACCTTCCCGTCAATATCGGCAACCCTTCGGAGATCACGCTCAAACAATTCGCCGAAGAAGTCATCGCCCTCACCGGTACCAAACAGACCATCGAATACAAACCTCTGCCGGTAGACGATCCTAAACAGCGCAGGCCCGATATCACGAGGGCCAAAGAGATCCTGGGGTGGGAACCCAAAGTTGCCCGTAGGGACGGCCTCAGGAAGACCTATGACTACTTCAGGTCCCTGCCCCCCGAAGAATGGACCCGGCAGCCGAAAGAATTTTATAGTAAAAGCTAAACTATCTAACTCTCCATTACTATGAACGAAGCGAAGATTTACGAAGACCTTTTGGCAAAAAAAGCGCAGCTGGCCGTGATCGGCCTGGGTTATGTGGGATTGCCTATCGCGCTCGAGTTCGCCCGGCGCATTTCCGTCATCGGCTTTGATATCAATAATAGCCGCATCCAATTGATGCGCGCAGGGGTCGATCCCAGCAAAGAGGTCGGGCCCGAACAGTTCAAAGACAGGGACATCACGTTCACCAGCGACCCCCAGGTCCTCGCAAAAGCCCGTTTCTTCATCGTTGCCGTTCCGACACCCGTCGACAAATACAATGTTCCCGATCTCACTCCGCTGATCGGCGCTTCGACCACGGTAGGAAAAGTGCTGAAAAAGGGCGACTATGTCGTTTATGAATCGACCACCTATCCCGGATGCACGGAAGAAGATTGTCTCCCGCTGTTGGAAAAATATTCGGAACTCAATCACAAGGCCGGCGATTTCAGCCTGGGGTATTCACCCGAACGCATCAACCCCGGCGATAAAAAACATACCCTTCGCACCGTTGTGAAAGTGGTTTCCGGTGATAGTGCCATTGCGCTGGACGAGATCGCAAAGACCTACGGACTCGTCGTCGACGCCGGGATCCACCGCGCTCCCTCCATCAAGGTCGCGGAAGCCAGCAAGATCATCGAGAACACGCAGCGTGACCTCAACATCGCCCTTATGAATGAATTATCGCTTATCTTTGACCGCATGGGTATCAACACCTATGATGTCATCGAAGCGTCCGGCACCAAATGGAATTTCCTGAAGTTCTCCCCCGGTCTTGTCGGCGGCCATTGCATCGGCATCGATCCCTATTACCTGACCTACAAGGCTGCCGCACTTGGCTACGAATCGAAGGTCATCGCTTCCTCGCGGTATATCAACGACGATATGGCGCGCTATGTCGCGCGAAAGATCATCACCCACGTCCTCCGCATCTCGAACGAACCAAAAGTATTGATCAAAGGCGTCACGTTCAAGGAAAATGTCAGCGACATCCGCAACTCCCGTATCGTCGACACGGTAAAAGAGCTGCTGGCCTTCAACATCAAGGTGGACGTCGAAGACCCCTATGCGGAAGAAGCAGAAGTGCATCACGAATACGGATTGCACCTCACCAGGGCATTGTCCAACGACTACGACGCCGTCATTATCACGGTGCCCCATTCGCAATATAAGGACCTCGACGATTCCTTTTTCACCAGCATTACCCGCGAAGGCGCATTGGTAGCCGATCTGAAGGGGACCTATAAGAATAAGATCGTCAACAGAAAATACTGGAGTCTGTAATGGCAGCATACAACAGGACCATCCTGATCACCGGCGGCGCCGGATTCATCGGCTCACATGTGGTGCGGCTGTTCGTCACGAAATACCCGCAATACCGCATCGTCAACCTGGACGCGCTTACCTATGCCGGCAACCTGGCTAACCTCAAAGACGTAGAGGATGCTGCCAATTATATCTTCGAAAAGGCAGACATCACCGACACCGCACACCTCACAGAGCTCTTCACGACCTACCGTTTCGATGGGGTGATCCACCTGGCGGCGGAAAGCCACGTGGACCGCAGCATCATGGATCCGCTCGCTTTCGTCCGGACCAACGTCCTCGGCACGGCGACCCTGCTGCACGTCGGTCTCAATGCCTGGAAGAACGACCTGCAAGGCAAACGGTTTTATCATGTTTCCACCGATGAGGTCTACGGATCGCTGGGTGCGGAAGGTTTTTTCACCGAAGAAACGCCGTATGATCCGCGTTCGCCCTATTCCGCTTCGAAGGCCTCCTCCGATCACTTTGTCATGGCCTGGTATCATACCTATGGCATGCCGGTCATCCTTTCCAACTGCTCGAACAACTACGGCAGCAACCATTTCCCCGAGAAGCTGATCCCGCTGATGATCAACAATATCCTGCACAACAAACCGCTGCCTGTCTACGGGAAAGGGGAGAATGTCCGCGACTGGCTTTATGTCGACGACCATGCCCGCGCCATCGATACCATCTTCCACAATGGGCGGACAGGCGAAAAATACAACATCGGCGGATTTAACGAATGGAAGAACATCGACATCGTCCACCTGCTGTGCACCATAATGGATAAAAAGCTGGACCGCCCGGAGGGGACATCGGCTAAACTCATCCAGTTCGTCAAAGACCGCCCGGGGCATGATCTTCGCTATGCCATAGATGCGACCCGGCTGAACAAGGAACTCGGTTGGAAGCCTTCGCTCCAGTTTGAAGAAGGGCTGGAAAAGACCGTGGACTGGTACCTTGCCAACCAGGACTGGGTCAGGGAGGTGACCTCCGGCGACTACCAGAAATACTATAGGGAACAATACCATAAAAGATAAGAATGCCGTTCAGGACAACTGATATCCCCGGACTGCTGATCTTCGAACCGGCAGTGTTTAAAGACGAGCGGGGCTTTTTTTTCGAGTCGTATAATGAAGAGATCTTTCGCCGCCAGGGCATCGACACCCGTTTCGTACAGGACAACCAATCCTTTTCGAATTATGGCGTTATCCGCGGCCTGCATTATCAGCTGGATCCCTATGCACAATCCAAGCTTGTCCGTGTGCTCCGGGGGACGATATGGGATATTGCCGTAGACATCCGGCAGGGATCTCCTACTTTCGGCCGCTATGTAGGCATCGAATTGTCCGCGGAGAATAAATTGCAGTTCCTCATCCCGCCAGGTTTCGCCCACGGATTTTCCGTCGTCAGCCCGGCCGCCGACGTGGCTTACAAATGCGATGCCTTTTATAATAAGGACAGCGAGGCCGGCATCCGTTTCGACGATCCGCAACTCGGCATCGACTGGCGGCTGCCCGCGGATAAGATCATCGTTTCAGCCAAAGACAGAGTGCTGCCCTCGCTGGCCGATTGCAGGAACACCTTCAACTATACCGGCTGATGAAAAAGGTCCTGGTCACGGGTTCAGGCGGTCAGCTGGGCCGCGAGCTGCAAAGATTGGCGGAAGCCTATCCTGCATTTGAGTTCCTGTTTACCACACGCGATCAGCTGGCGATAGATCAACCCGGTTCCGTACAGGAATATTTCGAAACCCATCGGCCCGACTGGTGCATCAACTGTGCAGCCTACACCGCCGTCGACAAGGCCGAGAGCGACAAGGACGCCGCCTTCCGGATCAATGGCGATGGTCCCGGGTTTTTGGCAAAAGCCTGCCGCACTTCCGGCGCCCGGTTCATCCACATTTCTACCGATTATGTCTTCGATGGCAGCCGCTCTACACCTTTAAAAGAGGAGGATCCCACCGGCCCGATCAATGTCTATGGAGCTTCCAAACTGGAAGGCGAGCGACAGGCCCTGCAACAACATCGCGGCGGCACCCTGATCATCCGCACCTCCTGGGTGTATTCGGAATTCGGCAGCAACTTCGTAAAGACCATGATCCGCCTGATGAACGAACGGCCTTCCATTGCTGTCGTGGACGACCAGATCGGTTCTCCAACCTATGCCGCGGACCTTGCGAACGCCATTCTGCATATCCTATCGGCGCGCAAATTCCTGCCGGGTATCTACCATTATAGCAATGCCGGACAGGTCAGCTGGTACCAGTTTGCGCTCGCCATTCGTTTCCTGATTCACAGCACCTGCCAGATAAAACCCATTCCCAGCTCCTCCTACCCGACACCTGCCCGCCGGCCCGCGTGGTCCCTCCTTGATAAGACGTTGATCCGGGACAGCTATGGGGTCCCGATTCCCGGTTGGGATCGCAGCTTAGCACTCTGCATCAATCGGTTACAAGTAAATTGATGAAAATACGATACGGGCTAAGTATTTCTCCGGTTGTACCGGAGAATAATAATCTATAATTTGTGTGCCGACTTAATCCATACTTATGAAACCTGTTTACCGCAGGGTTCTCAGCCTGCTTGTGAAATTCCTAGATCGCCGAACGCCGGCAGCCCTGCTTATCCTATGGGGCGCGAGCTATAGCTCGCGCATAGTTGCCGAAGGTACCAAACAGGTGATGCCGTCCGCCACCAACGGAACTGGTCTCATCGTCTCTACCACCGCTGCATTTCCATTGGGCAACGTCGGCAGCTATCTCGGCGCCCCATCGGACGACCACATCCAAATACATATTAAAGATTTTACCACGGAAGTACTGTATTACGGCTTCAACTGGGAGACCCTTTCCCCGGCGACACCGATCAGCACGTATTCCGACGTATATATGAATATCTATGACCCGACAGGTGCGCTGATCTCTACGGTCCATCTTCCCGGTGCCGCTGGTGCCGGCTTTATCAGCACCTATCTGAGCGCCGTCGCGGGTCCCAAGGTCGGTGGCCTTCCGCTTTCCGGGTATAATCCGCTGAGCTTCACACCGACAATGAATGGGGATTACTATGTTTCCTTTTATCGTAGCACAGACGGCGGCGTGACGCACATCGCCGGCGGCGAATCCATGCTGTCCAAATATTTCGATTTGACGGTCGTGGCATCGGGAACGACCCGGTTGACCGGTCGCGTCCACTGTAACGAGTGGGCCCTCTCTGTTTACAATCCTGCAAAGAGTGATATCCAGGATCCGCAATCTCCGACCAACGCTGAATTCTTCGGTTATACACCCGACTCGGTCACGGTGAAAGTCTCTTTCCCGAGCACCGGTTTCATGCCGCTGACGTATATAGTGGCGTTCAACAGCTTTGGCGTCATCAATGGCGGCAACTGGCTGGTCGACCGGAATTCGATCAATCTGCCACACCTGGTGTCGCCCTATCTGACCGGTGGCTTTCCCGTGTTCCTGAACGCGCCCGATGCGACGATCTATCCGGCCTGCGTGATCCCGGACCCTCCGGTGCTGCTTGCTCCGGTCATTTCCGGGTGCCCGCCCGGACCTTATAATATCCGGTTCGAAGCGCCTCAGGCGGGTGACTATTATATGCTGCTCGACCTGAACGGCGTCGCGGGTTTCCAGAACAATACCGCCGACCGGTTTATCGAACTGGTCAACCAGTCCCCGGGCGTCATCACCTATGTCTGGGACGGCAAAGATGGTCTCGGCAATGTGGTTCCGGCCAATACGACCTTCCCGATCATTTTCTCGTACCGGAAGGGTCGTATCAACATTCCCTTCTATGACGTGGAGCTGAACGTACAGGGTTTCCGCGTCGACGGGGTGTCGCCTGCGGCGGCCGTCACCGCCAACGCAACCTTATACTGGAATGACACGCAACTAACCAGCATGGGTACCGACTGTTCCAACAACAACAACAATACTACCGGCACCGGTTATGACAATTCCGTGGTCGGCGTAACGCCCGTCTGGCCGCAGGTGCCGGCCGTTCCGACGTATGGACGTGCATGGAATGGTTCCGGCAACCCGAACAATACCACCCCCGCGGACTCGGTCCTCGTAGGCGGCACTTACAATAACCATGACGCGCAGCAATGTGACGACTATGGGAACGCCCGTCTGCTCAATACCTGGGCCTGGGGTATCGTACTTAATACCACGCAGACGCTGACGCTCACCTGTATCACCGTTTCCGGTACGGTATGGGATGACGCCGATGGCAGCGCCAACGGCGGTTTCACCAACATCCGCACCAACAGCGAGAACGCCACCAACGCCGGCGGCGCCCTCTATGCGAATCTCGTCGACCCTGTCACGGGCAATGTCCTGTCGTCCGTAGCCGTAGCCGCAGACGGGACTTACACATTGACCAATTGCCCCGTCAATGCAACCGGCATGGAAATATATATTACGACTACCCAAGGTGTGGTCGGAAGCGCCGTACCATCCGCCGCGATACCTTCCGCCTGGCTCAATACGTCTCCGTTGATACAGACCTTCAACTCGACCAACGGACCGGTCAGCGGCCTGGACTTCGGCATCGAACAATTGCCGAATTCCAATGATCAGAACTACACTATCGCAGTGCCTGTACTCAACTCCTTTCTGTCCCTGAACGGTTCAGGCACGATCGCCAGCCCCGGCCCGCTCAGTGGCACCGACCCCGAGGACGGGATCCTGGGCAACGGCAGATCGGTGGTCATTACGTCCGTACCGTCGAACGAACAGTTGTATTATAATGGCGTTCTGGTCACGAATGATTTCACGATCACCAATTACAACCCTTCGTCCCTGCAAATGAAGTTCACCACCATCTCGGGAGTCACCGTTACCTCTTTTACCTATGCGTACCTGGATGCAGCGGGCAAGCAGGATCCGACGCCGGCTACCTATTCTATCAACATGTCGGTGGCGCTGGCCGCTACGCTGTCTTCCTTTACCGGAACGGCCACAGAGACCGGCAATCTGCTCAAATGGACATCCCTGGGCGAGACGGCCGACGTGACCTTCAATGTCCAGCGTTCTGTCGATGGGTCCAGCTTTATCACCATTGGACAGGTGCCCGGCGCCGGCAACGGTACCACAGTCGATCATTCATTCACGGACAATAGTCCTACCCCTAATACCCCCGATTACTACCGTTTGGAATGGACAGACGGAAGAGGCGATGTCGCGTTCAGTAACATCGTGTCCCTTACTAATACGCTGGCCAGCGGTTTGATGGACGTTTCGCCCAATCCTTTCCGCGACCAGCTGACGGTCCGGCTTGATCTCGGCCGTAACCAGCCGGTGACGATCCGGCTCCTGGACAGTAAGGGGCAATTGATGCACAGCGGCCAATTCCAGGGCGTCAAAGGAGTCAACTCCTTTGCGATCGATGGTTTGGCGCCGCTGCCTTCGTCTGTCTACCTGGTTCAGATCGTTCTGACCGACCAGGTTTTTGTCAGAAAAGTGTTCAATCGCCGTTGACCACTGACTGACCATTAACTTTTAAATCCAAGCCGGCATGAAAATCCTATTTCCTGTCGCCGCCCTGCTGCTTTTGGCAGAAGCAGGCGTCAACGCGCAGTCGAACATGTCCGTCACTTCTACGGAAGTGAACAATATCCTGCTGGGTTCCTATAATCCCGGCACGTATGCGGCGTCAACCGTCATTACCGATCCTTCCATCATTTCGGCAGGGTTGCTGAATGATATTTCGGCGGATTCGCTCAAGGCCGATCTCATTGCCCTCAACGCTTTTCACAACCGGAATATGTTTTCGGATACCACTTCCTCTACGACAGGCATCGGCGCCACCCGGCGCTGGATCTACAACAAGTTCATCCAGTACAGCCAGGCTAACGAGGGCCGCCTGCGACCCGCCTATCTGAAGTTCACCTATGCCCCCTCCACCTATGGTTGTGCGGGAGTAGGCAGCAACTCGACCCAATACAATGTGATGGCGGTCCTGCCGGGAAGTCAAACAGCCAACCCCTCGCTTATCATCATCGAAGCGCACATGGACAGCCGCAACTCCAGCAACTGTGACGTCTCCGGCAGCGCCCCGGGCATCGGCGATAACGCCACCGGCACGGCCCTGGTCATGGAACTGGCGCGCGTCCTCAGCAAATATACCTTTCGCAATACCATTCTGTTTTCGATCAATACAGGCGAAGAACAGGGGCTCATCGGCGCCCATGCGCTGGCCGATTATCTCGACGGCAAAAATGTGCTCATCAAGGCCGTCAACAACAACGACGTGTCGGGCGGCGTATTTTGCGGTCACACGTCTTCCGCCCCCAGCTGTCCTTTTTATGGAAATATCGACAGCACAGATCTGCGTATCTTCTCGAAAGGCGACGTCAACTCGCCCAACAAGCAATGGGCCCGCTATATCAAGCTGGAGTACCAGGAACAACTGAGCAGCCTCGTGACCGTGCCCACAACGATAGATATCATGGAACCCGAGGACCGCACAGGCAGGGGAGGAGACCACCAGGCCTTCACTGCCGATGGCTATACCGCCGTACGCTTCACCCAGGCCAATGAAGACGGCAATGCCAGCAACGGTCCCGGCTACAGCGACCGCCAGCACAATGTCCGCGACAGCCTCGGGCATTATAACAGCGGCTCCGGGACTTACGATTCCTACTATGTGGACGTAGACTATCTCGCCCGCAATGCGCTCGTCAACGGAAATTCCCTGGCCATGGTCGCGTTGGGTCCCGATACGATCAGCATGTCCGGAACGCTCTGGACATCGAATACCGTCAAGGTGAGGTTCTCGCCCACGAGCAGCCCCGGCTACCGGGTAGCAGTACGCGCCGCTTCCAACGATTGGGACACCGTCTATACCGTGACCGGCGCCTCGTCCGCCATTTTCACGCTGCCCTATTCCAGCAATACGACCTTTTATATCAGTGCGGCCGCTATGGATGCCAACGGTACCGAGAGCCAGTTCTCTACGGAGTATACACTGTCGACCGGCTTGATCCCGCTCGACCTGGGGCCCGATACGACGAAACCCGTGCCCACCGCCGCCGATTATTTTGGTATCCGCCTGATGCCCAACCGGCCCAATCCTTTTGACGAAGCAACGATGATCGCCATCACTTCCGGCACCGATGTCTTCGCGGACCGCACCTGTCTGCAGTTTGCCGACCTCGAAGGCCACGTCCTTGCCCGCATCCCCGTGCATCTTGTCACCGGGCTCAACCAGGTGGTCTACAACCACGGATTCGGCGTCTCCGGCGTCTACCTGTGTTCGCTCGTGATCGATGGCCTGCCCGTCCAAAGCACAAAAATGGTCTTCCGAAAATAATTTTCCGCGGCACCCGCGCCCGCGTTTTTCCGCGGCGCTCGCCATCCCCCGCCGTGCCGCGAATTAAACCTCATCCTCCAGCCTCCCAAGGGCGGCCTCCGGGCCGCTCTCCCCTTCGGGGGTTGCGGAATTATTGTCCCTCACTCACCCGCCGGATAAATGCTTTTCGCTGCTCTTCCAAAACGGCATCATAGCCGGCCCGGTCCGCAAAGGCCATGGGATGGTAAGGATCACCCGGATGATGTTTTTGCTGCAGATTGAATTGGCTGCCGTGCGCGGCGAGCCAGATATCGAATTGCAACCTGGGCATGGTATCCAGCGTATAGGCGTAATCCTTCATCACAGCCGGATAGGTGACCATATGCGGGAACGTGGTCTGATCAAGGATGGTAGGAATATTGGCGACCAGCACCCGGTACGACCGGCTTGCATCCTTAACGGTAAAAAGGAAGCTGCAGGAGCCTTTGGTGTGACCCGGGTGATGTAATACCAGGATTTCCATGCCCCCTAATCGAACGGTGTCGAGATCATGTAACACGCGATCGATCCCGACCGGTTCGAACAATCGGCCCTGTCCTCCGAAAATGAAATCCGAGCTGCCGCCATCCGCCACGACATTCGCATCTCCCTTATCGATCATAACCCGGGCGCCAGTCATTTTTTTGATTGCAGCCATTCCACCTACATGGTCAAGATGCGCCTGGTTGGTCAGCAGTATCCTGACATCGGAAAAGCGGAAGCCCAGCGCTTCAATGTGCCGCCGGATCAGGGTATCCGACCCCGGGGCGCCCGTATTGATCAGGATATTCCCCGCCGGCGTGGTGATTAGATAGCAGGCCAGTTCCTCCGACCCCACATAATAGAGATTGCCGGCGATACGGAAGGGCGTGTAGTCCCTGATCCAGTTCTCCTGGATGCTTATACGGGGCGCCGGTTTTTGAGCGGAAGCAGGAAAGGCGACGAATGCAAGACCGGTCAGGAGCGCGACTATGCGCCGGACGAATGTTGGCATAGGTGATGAAATAATGAGATAAAGATAAACTTTAAATGCCCCGCTGCCGTCATAATAGCATCACTCTTATCTTAGGCAGGTCCATGGGGAACTACCGATGAATTTGAGGGTAGGAACACCGACGGGTCGCGAAGGTAGGTGGCGATCCAGAGGAATGCGAGGGGTGGGACGGGCGTGAACATGGACAGGCCATGCGATAGGTTGGTAGCCATGGCGCCGGCAAGAGTGCAGGAAAGAAGGAGGAAACCGATCCGGAATGTCCTGGCGTATAGGTACAGGAGGACGAATATAATTTTGAAAGCCCCGATGGCGCGATAGTAATCGCCGACGCCGGCGGCGGTCATTTGGATAGCTGTCCTTTTAAAAGCAGCAAGCTGGGTAAAGCCTCCGATTGCAATTGCGAGGCACGCAAGGCCGGTCACGGTCCAGGTAATCCATTTCTTCGTTGTGCTCTTCATTTTTGACTTGTTTTAAGTGGTTTGTAGTCCTTATGCGAAGTTTCAGAGGTCAAGCCGGAGGCCAAAGCTGGGAAAGACGGCCACACCAAGATAATATGCCTTGCCCGTTTCCGGCTGAAAAATAGCAGAGCTTTGATTGAATCGGTTGTTGAGATCGACGATGTCGATGAAGGCTGTCCATGATGACTTGTTTTTGGATGACCAGGTATAATCCACTCTGCCGTCCAGGCTGATAAAGTTGGCAAGGCGGTCGCCGTTCTTGTTGATGGTTTGCTGGGAATAGCGAAGAAAAGCCGGATCGTTAAAGACATTGGAGTGCACGATGTATTTATCGGTAGGTCTTCCGGTGGAGTACCGGAATTTGCCCGAGAATGCCCATTTCTTATTGGGTTGGTAGCTGCCCAGCAGGCTGACGGATTGCGGAATGCTAAAAGTATAGTCATAGCTGCCCTGCCCGTCGTGGTCATCCCGCTTGGAAACCATGTAGGAATAACTGATCTGTCCATAATACTTTTCTGATAACCGCTTGACCAGACTGACGTCACCGCCATATGCGTAGCCGGTCCCGTTGTTTGTCAGGTACGGAACGCCGCTGTTTGGTTGGGCGATTTGGTCCATAAATTGTTTGTACCAGCCTTCCGTGGTCAGCTTCAGGTCGGGGGAAAAATAATATTTGTACCCCAGGATATATTGGTCGGTCCGGGGATTTTTTAGCGCTTGGCCCCGCGGCTGGCCGGCTACATCCGCATACTCCGGGTCCTGGTAGTAGATCCCTACTGCGAAGTTGATGCTTTGCCGGGTGTCAAGGGCGATGCTGCCACTGATGCGGGGGGCGAAGGTGCTTTCGTTGGTGAAGCCGGTATAATCATAGCGAATGCCCGGGTTGAGGGTAAGCCATCCCGCGATATTGAACGACAAGTCCAGGTATCCGGAGCCGTTTATGGCAGCACTGTCCTTTAAGGAGTTGAAGCGGGCCGGTTGCAAAATGAGATAGTATTGGCCCGCAAAAGGAGTATCGTCCGGTCCATAGCTATACAGGGTGTCGGTATGCTGGAGGGTTTCGGCAAACTTAAGATTCACGCGAGCCAGGTCGGCGCCGAAGGTGGAGCTGACATGCTTACCGTGGATGCTGAATATAGAGCGCAGCCCCAATTCGCACTGATCATTTTTAAGATGCCGGAGGTTGGGATCGGATGGGATGCTGGTGGTATTCGTCAGGTGTCCATTCTGATCTACCTCCGGATATGCGGCGCCGAGATGGTTGTCCGTATGAAGCAGGCGATAGTAGAGGATATTTTTCCAGTAGCTGTTCTTGCCGGTGAGCGTGCGTAGATTCAGGCCGACGGCGCCCTTGTAACTCCCGGATTTGCCAACGAAGGCCGAGCCGTTGTTTTCATCCAGGCCTTTGCTTTTGGCCAGGTCGCTCACCGTCCGTGTATATTCTTCAGGGTTATACATCGCCAGGAAGGTCAGCTTGTTCTTTGCATTGAGATCGGTAGTTGTTTTGACCATATAGTCGCCATACGAGGGCACTCCAACGCTTGGCATATTTATGACCTTGGTCAGCAGATAGAAATTCTGGTATCGGGCAGTGGCGAAGAGGCTGGTCTTTTTGTCGAAACCGGAAGGGCCGTCGTAGATCAGGGTTGCGCCCAGCAAGTCAAATTGACCGCTATAAAAGGGCGTTTCCTTATTCCCCTCCTTGATACCGAGCGTCAGGAGCGAGGCACTCTTCCGCCCATATTGTGCAGCAAAACCGCCTCCTTCGAAAAAGGCATTATCGATCACGCGGGGCGCAAAAATGCTGAAGCGGCCGCCGTTGGGGTCATTGAACCCTGAATTAAAGCCTTCGATCTCGAGGTGTGAGACCTGGAAAAGCGGGATGTCATCAGCCATGTAAACATTATCCGAGGTGCCCTGACCGCGAACGGCAATAGCGGAATACTGTCCACCGCTGCTGACTACGCCGGGAAGAATGCCGATCGCCCGGAAGATATCGCCGAGCGCACCTGGACTTCGAAAGATCTCCTCCCGGTTGAACGAAAAGGATGAGACAGGGACCTGTGCATTGTGTTCTCCCCGGAAGCCTTTTACCGTAACTTCATTCAACCGGCGAACCTCCTCCAGTAGTTCGGATTCAAGATACCAGGTCCTGGCGCTGGTGACTGGAACCAAAGTCAATAAACGTTGCTGAAACCCGGTATGGGTGATCGCCAACGTATAGGCGCCGGGAGCAAGGTTGTCAATGATGAATATACCTGAACTGTCGGTGATGGATGCCTGGTTGGTTTCTTTGATGGTGATCGTTGCACCGGGAATAGGTTGCTTGGTGCTTTGTTCGATGATCTTCCCCTTGATGGAACCCGTCTGTTGTGCAGACAGGCCCATCGTTGCGAAGAGTAACACTGTGACGAGCAGTTGTACATTTGTGCCTTTCGATGCAGATGACATTTCCGGTTCGGTTTTATACAGTAGACAGGTTGAGTAGATTTTTTGTGACAGCGCTGTTTCTGGAATTCAGGAGAGTCAGGGCCTTATATGGCGCGAAATAATCGCGTGTCACAAAATGCCGGTGTAATTTGTCTTGTTATAATAAAGATTGGAAAATGGAAGAAAAGACGGCATTGTTCCTGGAGTACAGAAATCTATTATTCTCACTGGCTTACAACATGTTGGCCGAGGTCGACGCTGCGGAGGATATGGTTCAGGATACCTATCTGAAATGGGCAGAGACCGGGACGGAACATGTCAAAAATGTAAAAGCTTACCTCGTGAAGATGGTGACCAATAAGTGCATTAATTATCTGAACAGCAGCCGGGCGCGGCGGGAGGAATATACGGGAGTCTGGCTACCGGAGCCGATTTTCGGGTATGGCGCCGATCCAGCGCAGTCACGGGCAGACGCCCACCATGCGCTTTCGATCGGACTGTTGGTACTGCTCCAGAAGCTGAATCCGCAGGAGAGGGCGATTTTCCTTTTGCGGGAGGTGTTTTCCTATGATTATTTTGAGTTGGCGGAAATTTTCGATAAGACGGAAGACAACTGCCGGCAGATCCTGCGGCGGGCAAAGAACAATCTCGGTAAGGATGTGAAGCGATTTGAGGTGGATATGCAAGTGCATGAAAAGATGATGCGGAACTTTTTAAAGGCGGTCTCCGGTGGGAATATCGAGGAGCTGATCGGAATTTTGAAGGAAGATATCGTGCTGTATGCGGATGGCGGCGGGACTTCGATCAGTGTCAACGGACAGCGGCTCACCGCCGCATTGAATCCGATCATCGGGATTGACCATGTCAGCCGCTTTCTTGCGCGAACCGCGCCCAAATTCTATCAGAATCCCGAGTTCACCCGGCAAGTGGGGTTCACGAATGGGGAGCCGTCCATTCTTGCTTTTCGTAGGGAAATACCTTGCAGTTTGCTAGTTATAGACTGGGGCGAGGACAATAAGGCGGTTAATATTTACATACAAGCGAATCCGGAGAAGCTGAGGCATTTCCGGTCGATCCTTCCTGAGTAATTTTATGAATCATAGGACAGCTGCCTTTCTCGAGCACAGGAGGCTGCTTTTTACGCTTGCCTATTGTATGCTGGCAGATGTCGCCTCTGCAGAGCTGTTATTGGAAGAAGTATATCTTGAATTGCTGACTGGGCAGCTAAGCCTGATCCTGGACTCCCGGATCGACTTTGTACGCGAGATCGTGAAGCGGTGTATTGACAGGCGTTCCACCACCCGAACGGTCTGTTTTACGTCGTTTCACTCGGAGTCGTATTTCAGTTTGTCCCCCGGCATCATGTCGCAACTGGCGAAGCTAAATCCGTTGGACCGGGCATTGTTCATTCTCCGGGAAGTATTTGCCTATGACTACCAGGAGATCTCGAATATGCTGGACCAATCTGAGGACGATTGCCGGGAAAGGTACCGGCAGGTGATCGATCGGTTGGGTGGCGAAGCCGGTATCTATCGCGCCGAGGTCAGGGTCCATGAAAGGTTGATTCATCAATTCATGCGTGGTATCCTTGAGCGGGATGCGACCATCCTTGCCGGATGTCTGAGCGAGGATGTTCTGCTTTTAACAGATGGCGCCGGGAGCTCGATGGTAGTCAGAGCCCAGGGGCTGGCGGTGATGCCTGATCCGATCCGGGGGCGGACGGAAGTAACCCAAATCATGATCCAGGTGCTGGACCGGCTCTTGGCCGGCGGCCGTCATTTTCATTGGGAAATTGCGATAACGAACGGGCTTCCCTCCATCATCTCCTATGTCGGAAAGGACGCCGTTTGCCTGCAGTCATTCGAATCCGACGGGGATCGGATACGAAATATTTATGTCCAGGTGACCACCGATAAGCTCGTGGGACTTCGTAAGCCGTAAAGGTCCATCGCCATTACCGCGAGCTGAAACTCCGATCCAAACTACCAGCGCAATATAGATACCACGTCTTGGGGTTGGGCAGGATTATTAATAATCCATGCCCATTCCGGGAGTTGCCGGCGCCGGCGCACTTTCCTTTTTCGGCTTGTCCGAAATAACACATTCTGTTGTCAACAGCAATCCGGCAATGGATGCGGCATTTTCGAGGGCGATCCTGGTCACTTTTGTGGGATCGATCACCCCCGCCTTTAGTAAGGGCTCATACTTTTCGGTACGGGCATTGAAACCATCGTCGTTCTTGCCCTGGCGCAACTGTTGCACGACGATACTACCTTCCAGGCCGCAATTGCGGACGATCTGCCGGAGCGGTTCCTCGATGGCCCTGCGAACGATGGCAATACCGGTCGTTTCGTCCGGATTACTGCCCGCCAAACCATCCAGCGCTTCGAGCGCGCGGATATAGGCCACCCCGCCCCCGGGAACAATGCCCTCTTCTATTGCAGCCCGGGTTGCGTGCAATGCATCATCCACGCGGTCTTTTTTCTCCTTCATTTCCACTTCGGTAGCTGCGCCCACATACAGTACGGCTACCCCGCCGCTCAGTTTAGCCAGCCGTTCCTGCAACTTTTCTTTGTCGTAATCGGATGTAGTGGTGGCGATCTGAGACTTGATTTGGGCTGTCCTGGCCTGGATGTCGCTCTTTTTACCCTTTCCACCGATGATGGTGGTATTGTCTTTGTCGATGGTTACCGCATCGGCTGTGCCGAGGTAGCTGATATCGGCATTCTCCAGCTTGTACCCCCGTTCTTCGCTGACGACTATACCGCCCGTAAGCACCGCGATATCTTCCAGCATTTCTTTGCGCCGGTCGCCAAAACCCGGAGCCTTTACCGCCGCAACCTTCAGCGTTCCCCTTAGCTTGTTCACTACCAGCGTAGCCAGCGCCTCCCCGTCGAGGTCTTCGGCAATGATCAACAGAGGCCTTCCGCTTTGCGCGGTTTTCTCCAGGAGCGGAAGCATATCCTTCATCACGCTGATCTTTTTGTCATGGATCAGTACATAAGGGTTCTGCAATTCAGCCTCCATTTTGTCCGGATTCGTTACAAAGTAAGGCGAGATATACCCGCGGTCGAATTCCATGCCTTCTACAACGTCTACGGTCGTTGCCGTGCCCTTGGCCTCTTCCACCGTGATCACCCCTTCTTTACCCACTTTTGTAAAGGCCTCGGCAATAAGGGCGCCGATGTTTTCGTCGTTATTGGCCGAAACGGTAGCTACCTGGCGGATCTTATCATTGTCATTTCCCACTGTTTGGGATTGCTGTTTAAGATGCCCGATCACTGTTTCGGTAGCTTTATCGATCCCTCTTTTGAGATCCATGGGATTGGCGCCGGCAGCGACATTTTTCATTCCCTCGGAAATGATGGCCTGCGCTAATACCGTGGCAGTTGTGGTTCCGTCACCGGCTGCATCGGCCGTCTTGGAAGCTACCTCTTTCACCATTTGGGCGCCCATGTTCTCAATGGGGTCTTCCAGTTCTATCTCTTTTGCTACGCTCACGCCGTCCTTGGTGATGGACGATGCGCCGAATTTCTTTTCCAGGATAACATTCCGCCCTTTCGGACCAAGCGTGACCTTAACTGCATTGGCGAGGATATCGACCCCCTTTTTCATTTGATTTCTTGCATCAGTGTCAAAGAAAAGTTGCTTTGCCATTGTAAACGAGTTTGCAGATTAGACAATTAAATTTTAAAAAATAAATTAATGGATCACACGATCGCCAAAAATTAGTGGATCACACGATCGCCGGGATAGGTCCCGCAGCGACTACCGTACCCAGCTGCGGCTTTTCTTTTGCCGTGTCGGGGATGATGATGCCGCCGGCCGTCTTTTCCTCTGCTGGCGAGGATCAAGCGATGTGCCAAACGGCAAAAATGAAATTTTTGCAGTATTTCCTGTCATGATTTCTTGTCAAAATTTCCGTCTCAATATGGCCGTCAGCGGCGAAGGACCGGAATTTCCACAGGTGGATAGATCAAGGGTAAATAATTCGCCGATCATTCGCTGCGGAGGGATTTTACGGGGTTAGCAAGGGCCGCGCGGATGGTCTGAATACTCACCGTCAACAGCGCAATGCAGAGGGCGGTGGCACCGGCGACAAGGAATATCCACCAACTGATCTCCGTGCGATACGCAAACGTCCCCAACCACTTATACATGGCCCACCATGCGGCGGGGAAGGCGATGAGGGCAGCGATCCCGACAAGAAGGGCGAAGTCTTTGCTTAGCAGGCTGACGATGCCGCTGACGCGGGCGCCGAGGACCTTGCGGATCCCGATCTCCTTGGTGCGTTGTTCGGCTGCATAGGTGACGAGGCCGAAGAGACCGAGGCAGGCGATGAGGATGGCGAAGACGGCGAAGGTGATGAAGATCCGGCCGGTCTGCTGCTCGGCGTGATACAAGTTGTCAAAGTCGTTGTCCATGAAGGTGTAGCTGAAGGGCAACCCCTGTTTGGCGGCATGGAACTTACTTTCTACCTGCCGGACGAGATTGAAGACATCATTGGTGCGGAAGCGGACAGCCATGCTGCCCCAGTTAAACATGTTGATCATCATGACAAGGGGCTGTATCTTGTCATGCATGGAGTTATAGTTGAAATCCTTTACAACGCCGACGACATGAAAGGCGAGAGGCTTGAAGTGATTCAATTGACCGGGTTTGAGTTCATCCGCCCGATTGTAGAGGAGCAGATTGAGCGGGTCCTTCACGCCAAGCATCGCTACGGCGGCTTCATTGAGGATGATGCCGGTAGAGTCGGTAGGAAATTGCGCGAGGTCGAAGTTGCGGCCTTTGACGATCTGCATACCGAGGGTGGGAATATAATGGTCGTCGACCCGGAGCGTGGTGATGAAGGTCGCCTTCCTGGCATCGAACGAGGCATCCCGGAACCAGCCAGGCTGACGGTACTGGTCGCCGCCAACCGTGGGAACGTCGTCGGTGACGGTTGCGTCGGTGACCCCGGCAAGGGTGAGCAGGTTCTTGCGTAGATTGGTCATGCCATCCCGGCCGAGCGACCAGGTATCATGGATGACGAGTACCTGATCCCGGTTAAAGCCCACTTCCTTATTTCGGATATAGTGCAACTGGCGATAGATGACGAGGGTGCTGACGATGAGGCCGATAGAAATAAAAAATTGAAAGACCACCAGGCTGCTTCGGAGCCAGCTACTCTTGAAGCCTGCCGCTATCTTTCCTTTCAATACATGGATCGGCTGAAAGGAGGAAAGGTAGAAGGCGGGGTAGCTGCCTGCGAGACAGCCGACCAGCACCACCAGGCCGATGAGGATAAGCAGGAACCGGCCGCTGAAGAGGATGTTGGGATAAAGCGATTTGCCGGCGAGCTCATTGAACATCGGTAGCAGCAGGGCAGCAATGGCCAGGGCGAGGATCAGGGAGAAGAGGCTGAGTAGGATGGATTCAGTGAGGAACTGGAGGATGAGGTGCCCTTTGGTCGAGCCGGCGACCTTGCGGATGCCTACTTCCCTGGCGCGGTTGGCGGAGCGGGCGGTGCTGAGGTTCATGAAATTGACGCAGGCGATCAGCAGGATGAGCACGGCGATGATGGAGAAGATGTAAACGAACTGAATATTGCCGTTGGCTTCGAGCTCATAAGACTTATTGGAATGGAGGTGCACGTCGGTGAGTGGGTAGATGAGGTACCGGAAATGATTACCCGCTTTATTTAGGTCAGCGACCGACGCGTGGATCAGCTCCTGGAGGGCCGGGCCGATATGGAGGTTGACGATCGCATCTACATCTTTCTGGACCTCGGCTCGCGTGGTGCCGGGTTGGGCAAGGATATAGGTATAATAATTACTACTTAGCCAGTCGTTGTCACTGGGGTCATCGAAGGTCCAGGATTCGCGGAGGGGGCGAATGAAGCTGAAATGAAACTGGGACTGTTCCGGCATGTCCCGGATGACCCCCGTAATTTTGAGGGGTGTATTGTCACTACCTACCTCCAGCGTGCGGCCGACGACATCAGTGCTATTGAAGTAGCGCAGGGCGGCGGCCTCATCGATTACGATAGAATGAGGATTGTTGAGGGCGGTATTGGGGTCCCCCGCGATCATGGGCAGGGTGAAGACCTTGAAGATCGTCGAGTCGGCGAAGGTAAAGTGATGGTCGAGTACGTGGTCGTTGCCCTTCCTCACCAGCAGGTCGCCCACGTGGCTGAACCGGACCATCTGCTGGATCTTCGGATAGGAAGCGACGAGAGCGGGGCCGAAAAATTTGGAGCTGGTAGCGGCGTCGTACTGGGTGTTATTGATGTAGCTATCCTCATCGATCCGATAGATGCGGTCGGCGTTGACATTGTAGCGGTCATAACTGAGCTCATCCGTGACGTACAGGACGATCAGCAGACAGACACCGAGGCCGGCAGCGAGGCCGATGATGTTGAGGGCGGTAAAGCCCTTGCTTTTCCTCAGGCTACGGAAGGCGATATTGAGATAGTTGCGGAACATGGAATGGTCGGTTTTGCGATGAGTAAGGCGGCCAAATCATCAGAATGACCCCAAAAGAGTGCCGGGTTCATAAAGTATTGAAGACCATTCTCCTGTCACGGCCTGCGTGAAACACGATGTTCGGTTTCGATACAGTAATCGTGCAGGAACGAGCATTGGACGTTTCTCGAACCACTTTCGCGGACTTACGACTGTCTGCAAACGTATTTTGCTGTATATTTAAAAGGAGCGCCGAAGAGTATACTGGATAGCCTTGGAAGGCGGTATCCGGAGGGCGGTATCCGGAGCTTGGTTCAACAGGGGCTTATGAGGATGGGGCCAAAATCAAAAGGGCCACCATATGCGAAAATGTTTTTATGGGGACTGATGCTAATCTTAATTTTTTTGCCATGACAATCGAACGAATAAGCCCGTTGCTGCTGGTTTCCGATTTGGACCGCTCGATCACTTTCTATACGCAGCAGCTCGGTTTCCAACTGGACTTCAAATACCAGGATTTTTATGCCGGTCTGACCAAAGATGGGCATTCCATCCATTTAAAGATCGGTAAGCCCGTTAGACAGGACTTGGAATTGCTCTTTGCTACCAAACACATAGAAAGCTGTTATCAGGAGCTCTCAGGCAGACAGGTGAACATTAGTCAGGAACTGCAGATAATGCCTTATGGAAAGGAATTTTACATCACAGACCCTGACGGTAATACGCTGGCTTTCGTAAGTATCCCTTCGTCGTGATCGGCTGATTTCCCCCCTTTGCATTACTCTAGTGACCTCGTGGGGCTACCGCCGGATGTTTTTCGCCCGTCGCTTTGGCGAGTACACTCGCCACGCTACCGCGCAAAAAAAGACCCCTCGCTATCGCGAGAGGCACTTGTTGCCCGGACTGGACGTTTTTCGAACCGCTTCTTGGCTGATTTACAATCGATCTCTAGCCTAAATGGCTGATTTATAGCGATTTTAGTTTCACTTGTATTCTTGAACTTGTTTAACATCCGAAATATGTGATCAACATCGGCTAATATATTCGAGATTGCTCGGATTTTTGAGTATTTTTACTCATCATAGTGAGTAATTTGTAAAACATGTTTGAACGCTCTCATTTGCAACTTATTACGAAGAGAATTATTGAGCCAAGAAGATTTATTCAAGTATTACTTGGTCCACGCCAGGTTGGGAAAACAACTTTAGTATATCAACTATTAGAAAAATGCAAATTACCTAGCCATTTTGCCTCGGCGGATGCCGTTGCCGCTTCTAACGTGAGCTGGCTTGAGCAGCAATGGGAAACAGCACGCTTGAAAATGGACCAGGAGAAGGCCTCAGAATTCCTATTGGTGATCGATGAAATTCAGAAAATAGACAATTGGAGTGAAATTGTAAAGCTATTATGGGATACCGATACCCATACAAAAAGGGCGCTGAAGGTAATCTTGCTGGGATCATCTCGTTTGTTATTGCAGCAGGGGCTTACCGAATCTTTGGCAGGCAGGTTTGAGACAACTTATATGGGACATTGGTCGCTATCGGAAATGGAGCAGGCTTTTGGCTGGACTAGCGATCAATATGTCTGGTTCGGTGGCTATCCAGGTTCAGCGCCGCTGATCAGCGAAGAACAACGTTGGAAGGCATATGTCCAGCAGGCCCTTATCGAAACGAGTATATCAAAAGACATACTCATGCTCACCAGGATTGACAAGCCCGCTTTGATGAAGCGTCTTTTTGAATTGGGATGTCTTTATTCCGGCCAAATACTTTCTTATACAAAGATGATCGGACAGTTGCAGGATGCTGGCAATACGACTACTTTATCGCATTATCTTGACTTACTGAATACGGCAGGATTATTGGCAGGTATCGAGAAATTTTCCGGTAACTTAATTTACAAAAGATCTTCAAGCCCTAAATTTCAGGTACACAATACGGCGTTGATCAGCGCGCAGCGGGGAGAGTTATTCCAGGAAATACAAATAAGACCCGAAGACTGGGGCCGTTTGGTTGAGTCCTCAATAGGAGCTCATTTGATAAATTACTCACTGGTTGAAGGATTCTTCGTTTCTTATTGGCGCGAAAGAAACGAAGAAGTTGATTTTGTCCTGGAAAAAAAAGGAAAGGTTATTGGACTTGAGATCAAGGGCGGAACGACGCAATCTTCCTCGGGAATTTCAGCGTTTAAGAAGGCCTTCAATCCCGATAAAGTATTGCTTGTAGGGAAAAGTGGAATTCCCTGGCAGGATTTCCTAAAATTAAATCCTGGGGAATTGTTTTGACCTAATATTGCGAAGATCTTCTGTGGAAATTACCTGGTCTTGTGTCTTACTATGGATGCCGAGAAGGATAAAATATTACGTTCCCGGAGTGATTAGCCTATTGGGACTGCCAATATTGTTATGGATATACACGCCACATAGAAAGCCTCGACCACGGGTACTGTCGATATTTTTCCCTTATGAAGGCCCCGATGCAAGCCGATATGGATTTTCTAAATATTCTTTCTTGCAAGAGATCAAAAACAAGAAATTGCTTTGTGTTGATTTGAACGATCCTGCTCCATCACGAAACAGAGATCTCTTTGCCAGAAAGCTAAACTTTATTTCTCAGGAGATTGGAAGGATGCAATTTTTGTACGACACTTCCGTGGTATTAAAGATAAAGATTGGCGATTCGAACACTTACGGCCAGTTTATTTGGTTGGTCAATCAGGCTAAAATTTATCAGGTTAAGCGGTACACTTTTTTCGATTCCGCCTTTTATTTGCTTGCTAACAGGCCCACCGACACCGCTACAACGAAGGTGGTCCCAATGATTGATCTCTAGTTCACCGTTTTGTTTTGCGGTCACCCGGCCAAGCTCGATTACCTATCTAAAAAAATAAAACCCCGCGCGGGGCGGGGTCCTTTGTTGCCCAACCTGAGCACGAACAATGATTGTAAATCAATATTTTGGGAATAAATGGAAACACAAAAGGAAACACGATGGGGTATGTCTTCAAACAGGGTTAAGTCGTCCATATGCAGGACACAATAGCGTCATCGGAAAATCGGGAACACTGCTCCCATAGTTGCTGTTTGGGACTGCGCTGCGCATTAAAATCATCGGGGAACCAGTCAAGGGCGTAAACTTTTTCCGGCTCGCTGGCTTTGCTATTTCGATAAAAATAGTCACCGGCCACGGTCGACGCTGAGACGGGAGTATTCTGCTCCAACCACTGAAACGGGAAATCCTTTGAAGGACTCTTCCACTTGACAATGCCCTTTTCAATAAGGACTACCATCACCGGGAATTGCCCGAGGTCACGATAGCGCAAAAAAGCGGCTGTCCTGGACGCCCCAAAATAGCCGGCGGTGTCGCTTATAACGTCTGCGCTCGGCTTCTGCGCTTTGACTCGCCGGGCAAACGCTTCAGCCGGCATTAGGAGTTCTGTGGCAAATTCGTTGGCCTCTTTCTCTTGGGGGCCTTTAGCATACCATTCTTCCAAGGAGCGCTTATTGTCGGCAAAGAGCGGCTGGATACCGACATGGATCCGGCTATGCCCCGTCTCATGGGCCAAGATGTAGTTGATCTTGGGCTGATAATCGATCGCGGCATTGATACTAATGACACCGCCGTCTCGGTTCATGACAATGCGACCTTCGCAACCATCCATTTCTTTTCGGGTGACCATGAGCCCGCAGGCCCATGCAATTTCCTCCATGCTGAGATCACCCGGCCGGGACCAGCCAACGGACAATAGTAAATCGCGGGCGGCTCTCGCCGCATTAGTCATGGTCAGCACTGTCCTGTTTATCTTTTAAGATGCTGAACAATTGCAATAGTTCCTGGTCCTCGAGAATGGAGGCTTCGTCTTTTTCGGAGATATCTTCAAATCGGCTGAACAAGGGCTGAAATTGACGGACTTGTTCGGGAGTGAGCAGCTTTCTCAACTGGTCGTCGCCCATCTCTTTCAGTCGTTTGAATTGGGCCAAGACCTGTTGGTAGCGGCTTTTGGTTTGTTGCGCCTTGTATTGGGCTCTCAGCAGCTTGATCTGCCGGAGGTGTTTATCAACAAATGCTTCGCTCGCGGAATCTGACGGCGGCTGCATATCCTCTTCGTCCTGGTGGAAATTGATTTCCGCCAGGAGCCGGTAAAAATGGTTCAGTATTTCCGCGTTTGTGTGTGCCATGCGATTACATTTCAAAATAAGGAGATTGCCGTACCTTATCGATGAGCTTTTCCCGAAGCTTATCCTGCTTCTTCACTGTTATTTCCATGAAGGCGGCGATCTCGGCTCTTTTCATCTTCGCCTTGATGCATTCCCAATACATTTCCAGCTCCTCATCTCCTTTAATCGCCTCCTCCAGAACGTCTACTTGTTTATTGATCAGGATCTCTTTCGTGAATTCGAAGGCGTCGGGCAAGGGATCGTCCGAATACAAGCCATCATCGAATTCGTCGTCTACCCGTTGGGGCTCTTTTCCCGTTCTGAACTTGTCAACCTCTGTGCTCATCGTGCTCTCGATGATGCGGATCATCTGTTGTCCCAGGGTACGGCCGTCTTTCCATTGCCAATTGCCGGAAACGATTGCATTGTAAGCGTACTGCGTGTAGTAGTCGATGGGATCTTCTCCCAAACGTCGTTCCGTGTGTGCGCCGAAGGTGGAGCGCTGTTTCAGTCTTACAAGTAGATGTATCCGGCATTTATGCAACGCGGCTTTGAACTGGGCGTCTGTTAGACCATCCAGCTTGCGGAGGTTCGCGTTGTAAAATTTACCTGGGTCATCCATGTACGGGTATTTACCGTAAAAACTAATTTTTCCCCTGAAGGGGGAATTTGTACGCCGCGCGGTAATAGCGGGTAACGGACAGGCAGAGGCTCGTTCCAAAACCCGATCTATGATACGGCAGACACAATATACTGACTATAAGTTGATTGAGAAAATACCCTCGATGGGGGACAGCTCGCCACCACGGTGGCACCCCTTTCCACGAAACAGCTATGCATTTTTTAATTTTAAACACATCTATAATGTGCGAAGAAATCATCATCATCACTCCAGAAGGCGAGGTAATTGACATCGAACTCTGTTTCAAGCACGGTCACCAGCCTCCACATGGCCATAAGTATCGCTACAAAGTGGACCATGCCTACTACATCACCCACCACCACATCCTCACCGGTACGCAAATCCTCGAAAAGGCTGGGAAAGCGCCGGCAGAATACATGCTGCGGCAGAAGATTCATGGGAATTGGGTGACGATCGAGCCTGATCAGGAGGTGGATTTTACGGCCAAAGGCATCGAAAAGTTCAAAACGATCAAAAATGAGCACACCGAAGGTGAAGGCGAAAAGTCCCTGCGAAGGGATTTTTCGCTCCCGGAAGAAGACGAGGAATATCTGGACAGCCTAAACCTTCCCTGGGAAAGCGTCCAGGAGAGGGATGCCCAATGGGTGCTGATCCATTGCTACCCCCTGCCAGCTGGCTACAACGCGCAGAACGCGTTGCTCGGGGTCCGGATAACGCCGAACTATCCGAGTGCTCAATTGGATATGCTGTATTTTAGTCCGGCGCTCGCCCGTACGGATGGTATCGCTATTGGGGCGGTGAGCCCTCTGGTGATCGCCGGTATCGCTTTTCAACAATGGTCAAGACATCGAACGGGTAGTAATCCGTGGCGCCCTGGCATCGACAACCTTGGTACGCATGTGCCCTTGTCAGAAATGTGGCTTAAACAGGAATTCATAAAACACCCTGCCCATGGAGTACGAGCTTAGGTTCCCCGGAAAATATCACGAGCAGCTCCGTCAGCATCTCTTTCCCGACGATGGCCTGGAGGCCGTTGCGGTGCTACTATGTGGGCGCCATGAGTGCGAAGGCTGCTCGATCTTACTGGCTCACCAGGTAGTAATGATCCCCTATGGGGAGTGCGACAGACAGCCTGACCGGATCACCTGGAGTACCCGGCGAATTGTCCCGCTGCTTGAGGCAGTAGAGAAGCGTAACTTCGCGATCCTCAAGATACACAGTCATCCCGGAGGATATGACCAGTTTTCCGACATCGATGACGCTTCAGATAATGAGTTTTTCTCCACGGTCTTCAGTTGGAGCGAAACCGATCAGGTACATGGCGCCGCCATCATGTTGCCCGATGGAAAGGTCTTCGGCCGGGTGGTGGCCCGCGATCTACGGAAAACCGCTTTGAACACTGTGAGCGTGGCAGGGGATCAGATTCGCATTTGGCGGGCTGCCCCTGCCGATGATCTTTCAGACGACGGATTTTCGCTCCGAAACCGGCAGGTGTTCGGGCATGCGACTCATTCATTTCTCCGGGGGCTGCGAGTCGGAATAGTCGGCTGTTCCGGCACCGGGAGCCCGACTATCGAACAATGGTACAGGTTGGGGGTAGGCGAACTGGTGCTCGTCGATCCGAAGCCGGTAGAGGATAGAAATCTCAACCGCATCATTCAGTCCAAGAAGGAAGATGTAAGGCAAGGGCTGAATAAGACGGACATGTTGAAAGCCGCAATCGAAGGAGTCGAGCTAGGTACGCGGGTGTACTCCTATCCCGTCAGCCTTTTCGATTCGAAGGAAGTTCTGTTGCGACTTATTCGTTGTCATATTTTGGTTGGCTGTATGGACAGTGCCGAAGGCCGGCACCTGCTCGGCCAGCTTGCTAATTTTTACCTCCTGCCCTATTTCGACGTGGGCGTCCACCTCAATGCCGATGGTTACGGCGGGATCGATAGCATCAGCGCGATGGCTCACTATATTCAGCCTGGGATGTCGTCGCTGCTGAGCAGGAATGCTTATTCTATCGAACGGCTGGAAGCGGAGGGATTGGCACGACGGTCTCCCGAGGAATATGCCAAAAGGCTGAAAGCCGGCTACATCCGTAATGCGAATGAAGAGCGCCCGGCTGTACTCCCGGTCAACATGTTGATTAGCAGCATGGGGATGATCGACTGTCTGAACCGCGTACACGACAGACCCTTCAAAGAGGACTCGCCTGCGGAGTATGCCAGAATGTTGATGGACTATGCCGGCAACTGTATAGATAACCGGGCCGAACATAAATTTCCCGTGGATGAGCCAGCGAGCCGCTTTACCGGCCGTGGGGACTGCAAGCCTTTTTTGCGAATGCCAGATCTTGATCGGTTATGAGACGAAAGAAACCTCTGGAAAGTTTGTTATCGGTTGAGGCGTCTATCTTCCAGCCGGGATATAGCCATCGCGTGCGGTCGGACAACCCGGTTCGTGTCCATAATAGAATCGTCTATATTGTTCAGGATGGAGCAGAACCGGATACGCTTGTTTTCAAGTGCCCGTGCGGTTGTAGAAAAACGATCCAGTTGAACTTACTCACTGATGCCAGGCCGTGCTGGTCATTCTCCTTTCAAAAAGGCAAGATCACGATCTATCCTTCTATTCGGGCGACTGGAGGCTGCAGAAGTCATTTCGTGATCCGGAAGGGTACCGTGGTTTGGGTGTAAGCCATAAAATAGTCGGTGGTGCGACTCACCGGATTACTCACTGGCGGCCTGACGATGTAAAGAGCTCACTTGCTGACCTAATTAGCGCACTGCACTCGATTTGTCGTTCAGTCATTATTATTAGGAGAATTGGTCGGACCACCTTCACCAAAATGACAAAAAATTTAGTAAATTTGGCCATGACATACCATCTGCCCGCGCGGGAAATCGAGATTTATGACCGCTTCACGGAGGTTTACGAGCCTTATCTTCAACATGTGATGGATTGGACAAAGTCTCCTGAACTGCCTCCGCGGAGATTTTGGAAGTGTCGATTTTGTGGCCGAGGCTATAACTCCACGACCTTTGAGAGCGATCCGCACCGATTCTCCAAATTGCTATGCAATCCATTTGGTATATGGGACGAAGAGTGTGACGCCTGTAATAGTCGGTTCAGCGAATACGAACGGAATTTGAGTGCTTGGCTCGGGCTACATCGGGTCTTTTCAGATATTCGTCCGGGCAACAAGCGGTTCATCTTCAGTGCTAGTGACGGTAGTGTACAGACCCGTCGTTTGGGACAAATTATCCTGTTCGAGCAAACGAAGGACGGCGGATTTGAGGGAAGCCTGCGAGACGGTGAAATATCTTTTAATATAACGCCCTTGCCATACACGCCGGCCCACGTCTATCAGGCTTTTCTGAAAAATGCCCTTTCCGCGTTGGCTCTTAGTGATATTCCAGGATATCGTAGGGCATTTATCAGTTTGCAAATAGAAGATGCTGCTCGAAAGTGTGCTGGCTTTAGGACGGTCGACATCGTCGAAAGCGATCGTAGCATTTTTCATCCCACCGTAGTGCTATACCGACGTAAGCAGACAAATCCCGAATATCCGCTGCACATGTTTTGTCTGTATGTTCGCAATTTCATGTTCCAGATGGCTTTGCCGTTGGAAGAGGGAGGCATTTTATCCCGGAGAGAAAATTTTAGCTTTTTGGCTGCGCACTATTTTGCTAAACAGACGGTGGATGACCGCCCTTTCTTAATTGATAGGAGCAGACAAATCCTGGAAAGCTGGGAAGAAGTCGTACCGCAGAAGTCGACACTTATGATGAGGCTGGATCCGGAGGTTACGCAGAAGCTGGTATCGGTACAGATGCCGCCAGATTTCATTGAGAATTTGAAAAAATGGGCTAGGGGTCAGTCAACCAGATAAGTCGCAATATTTAATAGGATGCGTGCGTCAAGTCTCAAAGCCTTTTCAAATGACACGAAATCGAAGTACCATAGTTTTTGTATTCGCACCTAAACCTCGTTATTATGCCATTCATTTATCACGAAAATCAAATTCCTCTCGACTCAGGACTTGTTCTGTGGCGGTATTTTGACTTCGATAAGTTCGAATCGTTTCTAAAAAACGGTGCTTTGTTTTTCTGCCGAGCAGACAAATTTAGCGATCCCTTCGAGGGATCGTTGCCGCGAATTGAAGCTGACTATCGCTTAAAGGATGCTGAAAGGCAGGATGCATTTTTTCAGCGCCCATTTGATGAGGCAGTTGCCCAAAGGAACATTGCGGGCATAAGCTCTCTTCACCAACGATTCAAAAGAGCAACTGTGGTCAACTGCTGGCATATCAATCAAAACGAGTCTGATGCGATGTGGCGCCTCTATCTTAAGGACAATGAAGGAGTTGCGATCCAAACGACATCCGACAAAATGCTGGCTGTAATTGATGTCTGTGATGAAAATTTGGAATGCAGTAAGGTCAGATATATAAACTACGACACCGATAGCTGGTACGACGCAGTTGACTACCCGCATACTTCTTACAATATAATTATTCCTCTAATTCATAAGCGAAGGGAATATGAACATGAGAGTGAATTTCGATTGTATCAGACTTTGGAAGACGCTGTCAATGATGAGGGTTATTGGCAGCGGCAGCCGATTGAGAAGGGAAAGCTGATTTCGGTTGACCTCAATATGCTAGTCGAATCCGTGATCTTTGCGCCTACATCAGATAGTGCCTCACAACAGAGAATTAAAGACTTGTGTCATAGATATGGACATGCGTTTTGCTATCGCCAGTCTGCTTTGAATGACCAGCCTATATATTAGCATGGTCAAAATTACGATGGCGCCCTGGACATAGAATTTGCGAAGCTCTGTCAAGGAGCTAAAATTGCCGCCTTGATACCATTCATTTTAACGGGAATAAATTTTTGAATGAGCGCAAGGCGCTCTCATTCCTGGCCTTGTCCTACCTTAGTAAGATGAAAGATGCAGTAAAAGAAAAATTAAAGAAGGAGATTTCTGAAATCAGAGATATAATGTATGCAGCTCAATCGTCATTTAAAATTGTAGACTATATTCTCAGAATACGAGGGGCAGCTGAAGGTGAATTTATTGATCGTTCTCAATATTTGAAGTATTCTGCAGATATGCATTGGGGTATTTACATAACTGAGATGTCAAAATTATTCAGTAAGAGAAAAACTGACCATTTTAATCTTCACCAGTTCATTAACAAATTTAAAAGTACTGGCGAGTATTCTACTGCTTTGATTCCAACATCGTCAATTGATATTTGGGAGAATAATCTCCTTTTAAAGAAAGAGGCCGAATTAATTATTAATACGAGCATTAAATAGTATCACATACGAAGAAAAATCCTTATCTTTGAAGCATGCAAAGAAAGGATGGCCGGAAACTAACCAAGGACGCCCAGCAGGAGCTTCGAGTAAGGGTGATCGAA